>Ga0257124_1000009_pt1 | contig 261845 bp, 254 predicted proteins | sample SI106_150metaG_FD_190154 | JGI IMG/M metagenome (GOLD analysis project Ga0257124, IMG submission 190154) | Marine microbial communities from Saanich Inlet, British Columbia, Canada - SI106_150 | ecosystem: Environmental > Aquatic > Marine > Inlet | place: Canada: British Columbia | collected...
GTTGTTTTTTACAAACAAACAAACAAACAAACAAACAAACAAACAAACAAACAAACAAACAAACAAACAAACAAACAAACAAACAAACAAACAAACAAACAAACAAATAAATAAATAAATAAATAAATAAATAAATAGGAAATGAAAATGACTGAAAAAGAATTTATAATTAAATCTGAAATATTAAACAAACTACAACCTAGAATTAACAAAACAATTAGCTTAATTAAACAAGCAATTGAAGAAAAAAGGCCAATATGGATAAGACATCACAATGATGTTGATGGTTATTGTGCAGCAATTGCATTAGAAAAAGCAATATTACCTTTAATTTATGCAAGACATACAAAAGAAAGAGATTCATTTTATAGTTATTCTAGATTCCCATCTAAGGCACCTTATTATGATTATGCTGATGCAACAAAAGATGTTACTAATTTTATGAATCGTGTTACTAAGTTTGATGCAAAGCCACCAATGATTATTATTTGTGATAATGGAAGCAGTGAACAAGATATTATAGCAATAAAAAAAGTAAAAGTTTATGGAGCAAAAGTAATTGTGATTGATCATCACCCAATGTGTGAAGAAATTGATAAAATCACAGAAGCACATATTAACCCACATCAGGTTGGTAGCACTTATGATATAAGCGCAGGTATGTTATGTGTAGAGGTTGCATCTCAACTTAATCCTAAAATTAACAATATGGAATTTATAGCTGCATTAGCAGGTATTGCAGACAAAGTTGAAAGCAAAGAATTAAATCAATACATTACATTAGCAAAAAAATTAGATTATGACATAGAATTTATCAAAGATACAGCAGAATGTTTAGATTATGAAGCATTTGTATTAGGATTTACTGAAAGTAAAGATTTAATAAATGATATTCTAGGAGCAGACAAAAATAAACAAAAGAAAATTATTAATTTAATAAAACCAAAAGTATCATTATTAAGAAAACAACAACTAGAAACAAACAAAAAATATGCAATTATTCAAAAAGAGAACAAAAATAAGATAATTATTGCAAGTATTGATATCAATAAAGTCAAAAGAGCTGGTTCATTTCCACCAGCTGGTAAAACAATTGGAATATTACAAGATTATTTAATTAAAAAGTATCCTGAAAAGAAAGTAATAACATTAGGTATAAATAAAGATCAAATAAACTTTAGAGCAAGTAAAAACACAGAAGATTTTGATGTTAATGAACTTCTAAACATGTTAAAGAACAAATTACCATATGCACAGATTGATGGTGGTGGCCATAAAAGAGCAGGAAGCATTGGTTTTATTGAAGCTGCTAAAGAGGAAATTATGAAGATTGCTGAGGACTACGTTAGTGGAATAAAGAAATAAGACTAATTTAATTATTAGACTTTTTGATTATTTTTATAACACCATTATCAGCATCAACTTCTACTAAATCACCATTATTTAAAATTCTAGTTGCATTATATGTGCCAACTATACAAGGAACACCTAATTCTCTTGAAATTACTGCTGCATGAGATGTCATTCCACCTTGATCAGTTATAATAGCAGATGCTTTTTTCATAATTAATAAAATATTAGGTTGAGTCATAGTTGTAACTAAAATATCTCCTTCTTCAAAATGCTTCATATCTTCTTGTACTTCCTTAATACCAATAGGTAAAATTATTCTTATTTTTCCTGTAACTTTTCCTGAGCTTGCTGAAATACCTTTTAATTCAGTTAATTTATTTTTTGATTTACCTAATATTTTTTCTACTAAATACTCTGCTTTATTTCCTGAAGCAAATTGTTTCTTTCCATCTTTTTGAAAGTAAACAAATATTTTTTTTCTTGCATCTCTCTCTTTTAGTTCTATTGTTTTTCCTTTGTTTAAAAATAATTGAGTATCTTCAATTTTATAAGTAGATAAATACTCTTTAAGAGATATTCCAATTCTTCTAGAAATTTCTCTAAATAATTCCAGAAATTTATATTCTTCTCCAGCTTTCCATTCTTTATATTCTAATCTTAATTTACCTTGTTCCCTTAGAAATAATATTAAATTTTTAAGCTTTTTATTCTTGATTTTATTAAATTGTTTTTTTTGTTCATTTAGTAAAAGCTTTTTTCTTTTATTTTTCTTTTCTAAATAATTCTTAGAGGACCCATAATCTTGGTTTAATTTTTTTGATCTTTCCTTTAAAAAATTAAGAATAATTTCTATTTCATAAGTATTATAAAATTGAAAGGAATAATTATTAGCATGTTCCAATAATACTTCATCAGATGGATTTAATCCAAGATCCAATAAAGATATTTCTTCTTTCTCTAAAATATCTATTTCATGAGAAGAAAGAAGAAGAGTACAATTCTTATTAAATTCTGATTCTGAGAACTGCTTAACTAATCCATCTTTAACATATTTTTCTAATAATGGGAAAGATCTTCCACCACCAACTTGATAATGAGCAAGCAATACACATTCACATTCAATATACTTGTTAAATAAACATAAAAGTTCTTTGTTTGTAAGTTTTCTTAAATTCATAGTTTTATAAGAATCATATAACATAATAAAATTATTTATACACTTATCAATAGCTTTCTTAAATTTTTTCTGATATGTTTCATTAAAGAATACTTTACCTTCTTCTTTAACTCTATCTAGTTCTTCTTGAGTTGTATAACAAATCTGTAAACCATCCCTATTAATATACAAAATATCATTAAGCATCCCTGGAACATTAGAGAAATCTGTAAAACCAACAAACCATGCCCCATTCTTAATTAGAGAATGACCTTCACTATACACAAAAACCCATTTATTAATAACCATATATTAAAAATAAACAATTGTATTTTTAAAGGTTATGTTAAAATTTAAATATAAACTACTCAAAAACATCTTTAATCTTGTCTAGAAAACTTTTCAAAGGCTTTTCTTTGCTAAGTTTATCAAATTCTTTTAATAATTCTTTTTGTTTCTTAGTTAATTTCTGAGGTGTTTCAACAACTACTTTTACAAATTCATCACCTTTGCCAAAACCTCTTAAACTATGAATACCTTTGCCCTTAATCCTAAATAAAGTATTTGATTGTGTACCTACTGGTATTTTCATTTTAATTTTACCACGTAATGTTGGAACCTGTACATCATCACCTAAACAAGCTTGAGAATAACTAATTGGAATATCTAAATAAACATCACTACCATCTCTTTTGAATATTTTATGCTTCTTTACTTTAAGCTGAACATATAAATCACCAGAAGGTCCATTTTTCTCTCCTGCTTCACCTTCTTCTGAAACTCTTAACCTAGTCCCATTATCTACACCTTTGGGAATAGAAATATCAATCTTTCTTGTTTTCTTAACTCTGCCATTGCCATCACACTGAGTACAATATTCTGTTATAATTTTACCTGTACCATGACATTTATTACAAGGAGAAGTTGTTTGAAACATACCAAATGGTGTTCTTTGTGTCCTTCTATACATACCACTTCCATGACAAGTATCACATGTTTTAACATGAGATGATGATTTAGCACCAGTTCCATCACATTTATCACAAACTTCATGTCTAGGTACAGAAATTGATTTATCAACACCAAAAGCTGCATCTTCTAAAGTAATTTCTAATTCATATAATAAATCAGATCCTCTTTTAGGTCCATCTCGCCTTCTTCGCATGCCACTACCACCACCAAAGAAACTATCAAAAAGATCACCAAAATCAAAATTATTACTATTAGAAAAATCACTATAATCAAAACCACCAAAACCACTACCACCAAAACCTGGTTCTGCAGTTCCAAACTGATCATATTGTTGTCTTTTCTGTTCATCAGCTAAGACAGAAGCTGCTTCATTAATTTCCTTAAATTTTTCTTCATATTCTTTATTCTTTTCACTAGGTGCTTTATCAGGATGATATTTCATTGCCTTTTTCTTATAGGCTTTTTTAATCTCCTCTTTAGTTGCTTCTTTGTTAACACCTAAAATATCATAATAATCTTTTGCCATAATTATACCTCAAATTAATATAGTTAGTTCATATACCTAGTTTATAAACTTAACTTATAGACTTAATAATCAAATTAATCTACAACCTCTAATATTTTTTCTGGTGAATTAATAATAATATCAGCATTTTTTAACTGTGAAGGATGATGATAACCCCAAGATACAGCTATTGCTTTTTTAAGTTTTGCATTTTTAGCTGCTTCTATGTCTGCAGTCATATCACCAATTAATACAGCTTCTCCTGGTTTTAAGTTATATTGAGCCAGAAGTTTAAATATTCCTGCAGGATCTGGTTTTAGACTGTGGGATGCATCTACTATATCATCAAAAAAATTAGTAATACCAAACCTATCAAGCTGTGGTTTCATAACTGCATTAAGATTATTAGAAACAATTGCAATTTTGTAATTATCTTGTTTTAATTTTAATAAGACTTCTTTAATACCTGGAAAAAGTTTAATCTTATTAATATCTTCAGAAAATATCTTTTGATAAATATTCACACATTTTTGGATATCTTCTTCAGATTTAATACCTAGTTTAGCTAAATTTTGACGCCAATCTGATTCAAATAATTCTCTGTAATCATCATGGCTTAAATTATGGTCTAAATTAAATTCTTGTAAATATTGGTCGTATATTTCACAAGTTAATGGAAATGTATCTATTAAAACACCATCATAATCAAAAATAACTAATTTTGTTTTATTTTCCATGTTAAAATATTAAAATAAAAATAAAAAAATTGAAGAATTATTTCTTTTCTTCTTTTTTATCTTCTGTTGTTGATTTTTTTTCTTTCTCAACAGGCTCTTCAGCTTTTTCAGACTTCTTTTCTGTCTTCCCTTCAGTCTTTGTTTCAGCTTCGCTGGAACTTTGTTGAGCTTGCTCAACTTTATCTTCTTTATCAACTGAGTATTCTGCATCTACAACATTGTCATCATTAGCTTTAGATTCAGAATTTGAAGTATTACTTCCTTCTCCACCTGCAGTTCCTTCTCCTGTTGTTCCAGAAGCACCTGCTTTCTCATTTGCCTGCTGATCAGCTTGTGCCTTTTGATATAATTTAGTAGACATTTCTTGCATTATAGTTTGTGTTTTTTCAAACTGTTTTTTAATCAGTTTAGCGTCTTTATTTTCTACATCAAGTAATTTTTTCAATTCATCAACTTCCTTTTGTACAACATCTAATTCCTTCTTATCAACTTTCCCATCTAAATCTTTTTTCAATTGATTAAATTGTCCAACTAAACTATCAGCATTATTGATAATTTCAATTTCTTCTTTTCGCTTCTTATCTTCATCTGCATGACTTTCTGCTTCTTTTTTCATTCTTTCAATTTCATCTTCACTTAATTTTTGTGAAGCAGTAATCCTAATGCTTTGTTCCTTGTTTGTTGCTTTGTCTTTTGCAGTTACATGAACAAGACCATTTGCATCAATATCAAAAGTAACTTCAATTTGAGGAATACCACGAGGAGCTGGTGGAATACCAACTAAATCAAATCTCCCCAAACTTTTATTGTCAGTTGCCATTGGTCTTTCACCTTGTAAAATATGAATTGTAACAGCAGTTTGATTTTCAGCAGCAGTTGAAAATATCTGAGATTTTTTTGATGGAATTGTTGTGTTTCTTGTTATCAATGAAGTCATTACACCACCCAATGTTTCAATCCCTAATGTTAATGGAGTTACATCTAATAATAAAATATCTTTAACATCTCCTGCTAAAACACCAGCTTGGATTGCTGCTCCTTGTGCAACACATTCCATTGGATCAACACCATGCTCTACTTTCTTACCAACTATATCTTCAATAAATTTTCTCACAATTGGCATCCTAGTAGGACCACCAACAAGAACAATTTTATTAAGGTCATTATAATTTAGTTTTGCATCTTTAATTGCTTGTTCTAATGGATGTCTACATTTTTCAATTATTGGTTTGATTAATTCTTCAAGTTTTGCACGATTAATCTTCATTTGTAAATGTTTTGGACCTTTATCATTTGCTGTGATAAATGGAAGATTAATATCAGTTTCAACAACTGTGCTTAATTCAATCTTTGCCTTTTCAGATGCTTCTCTTAAACGTTGCATTGCCATATCATCATCATTTAAATCAATACCTTCTTTATTTTTGAATTCTGTAACAATATGTTTAATTAAAACTTCATCCATATCTGTCCCACCTAATTGTGTATCCCCGGAAGTAGATTTAACTTCAAAGACACCATCACCAAATTCCATTAATGTAACATCTAATGTTCCCCCACCTAAATCAAACACTAAAATTTTTAAATCTTTGTCTACTTTGTCTAATCCAAAAGCTAATGAAGCAGCAGTAGGTTCATTAATAATCCTAACAACTTCTAACCCTGCAATTTCACCTGCATCTTTTGTTGCCTGTCTTTGATTATCATCAAAATAAGCAGGGACTGTAATAACTGCCTTAGCAACTGGTTCACCTAAAAATTCTTCTGCATCTCTTTTAATTTTCTGAAGAATATTAGCAGAAATTTGCTGAGGTGTGAATTCTTTTCCATGAACATTTACTTTAAAATCAGTCCCCATTTTTCTTTTTATTGCTGTAATTGTTCCTTTTGGATTAGTTGAAGCTTGCCTTTTTGCTGGTTCACCAACTAACATTTGATTGTCTTCTGTAAAAGCTACAACACTAGGGAAAGCTTTCCCATATACTGAAGCACCTTCTGCACTTGGAATAATAGATGGTTTACCACCTTGTAAAACAGAAGCTGCTGAATTACTTGTTCCTAAATCAATTCCGATTATTTTTGACATTTTATTTTTCCCCCATTAATTAATGATTAATGATTAGCCAAAATATGATGGCCCTTGTTTTTTATCTTCATTTTTTCCTTTTTGTTTTTCTTCAAATTTCTCAATTGCTTTTGGTTTTTTTATCTTGCCAAATTCCTTCTCATATCTTTGTAAAACTTGATCAAGCAAAGCATGAAATCTTTTTGCTTGAAAAAGGTCCATCATGACAACATCATGTTGTACTTTAAAGACTGGTCCAGTCCTAGATCTTGAATCTACCCTTGGTGTAATATTTTTAAAATCAAGTACTAAGTGCATTGGTGTAAAGTTTGCTGAAACTTCGTGAGCAAAAAAAGATTGTCCATCTTCATATTGCCAATTAATATGTCTTTCATCCATTTTATTTTTCCTCCTTTGAATTATTGATATCTTTAATTTTTTTATTATCAGTTTTATTTTCTTTCTGATTATCTTTCTGATTAATACTTTCGTTCTGATTTGTACTTTCTTTCTGATTATCTTTTTGATTAATTTGATTTATACTTGGACCAACTAGTTTACCATTAACTAATTTATTTAGTTCATCAACCCTTTGAGGAGTTAATATTTTTCTTGGCTGCTTAAATGTGCTAACAAATGAAATAACCTCGACAACTTCTAAAAATTTAACGAGTTTATTAATATCAACCAATGATTTATCCTCAAATGAACCCAATGCCTCATATAAACTTTGATCAGAAGTTACTAAATTATTTTTAGGCTTACACATAATTTCTGTTTCTAATGTATTGTCGCCATTAAAATATTTAATAATAGCTTCAGCTTTCAAATATCTCCTTTGTTGTTTTAATTTATTTGTTTCCATTATATCACCATTGTATTAATTCTTAATTTTGTGTTTTTCAATTTAATTTTGATTATTTTAGGATTTCATACCCTAATATTTTCTTTAGCTTTACCCTATCTGGAATTAATTCTTCCAGCTTACCACCTTGAATAGGCATATTGTATTGCAAATAAACTGCCCATTGCCGAATGGATTCAGGATCATTAGTATTAACCAAATAGTTTAATGCAAACCATTGTGTTAATTTTTCACCAAACTTACTTTTTGTACTGCAAACCCTACAGTGCAATGGTTTAATTGAATGTATTGTACATCCTTTTTCCTCGTCGAGCATTATACATTTACCATAAGGTTTTGTCCCAAAAGGTTTAGTATGTTTTGAATCTTTTATTTGTTTAAACTTGAAACATTGTTTGTTAAATCTATCATGTTTAACCAAATATTTATTTTTGAAATCTTCAATAGTTAATTTGAAACTTGCTGCAATTTGTGGAATATCTTCCTTTAAAACAATCCCTGTATCATATTTACAACAATTATTGCATTGATCACACTCTTTTCCAAGTTCACTAATAACATTTAGTGGTGTTTCTTTTGTGATTTGCATTTTTAATCTTATTTCCTTTTTTATTTCAATTATACCTTGGTTATTTAACAATTATTTTTTCTTACTTAACTTAACTTTTGCAGTCCTTATTAAGCGATCATTAAACAAATAACCTTTTTGTAATATTTCAATTACCATATTTGGCTCTTGAGCTGATTCTTCTTGTAATAAGACTTCATGAAAATGTGGATCAAACTTCTTATTTAATGCATCTATTTGTTTTAATCCTTGTTTTTCAAGAATATCAAAAAATTGTGAATAAATTAATTCAATTCCTTTCACAAAATCATCATTTTCTGAATTTGTCTTTAATGCAAGCTCAAAACTATCCAGGATAGGCAAAAATTTAAGAACAAATTCAACATTTGCATGTTTACAAAAATTTTGTTTATCTTTATCCACTCTTTTTTTGTAATTTTCAAATTCTGCCTGTAATCTCTGCAATAAATTTGTTAATTCCTGAACTTTGTCTGTTGTTTTGTCTTTTGTTTGTTCTGTTGTTTTGTCTAATCCTTTAGTTTCAGACTTACTTTTAACTTCAGCATTATTTTTAGCTGAATTTGTTTCATCTGAAACATTCTTAGGAGGTATTTCTTGTTTTTTCATTTTAAAACACGTTTTTACACTTTTTTAGCTTTTTTTACTGATTTTGTGTTGTTTGTTGACTTTAGCTCAACATCAACGAACTTAAGTAAACAGAACTAGTATTTAAAGGTTGTGGAAATTGAGTACAAGAATATGGGGCAAATAGATAAAAAATAAGATGTGTGAAGTCAAAAGTTCTTTTTTACTTCTTATCCCCTACATCCTACACCTTACTCACCAAAACCTTTATAAATACCTTGAATATCCACTACATTACATTAAATACAAATAACTTAAGTGATATATATGGGAAGAATAAAAACAACATTAGTCAAAAGAACCGGATCAAAGCTATTTAAAGAGAACGAAGATAAGTTTTCAAATGATTTTGCTGAGAATAAGCTAGCAGTAGACGAATTAGCAGAAATTCAATCAAAAAAACTTAGAAATGTAATTGCTGGTTATGTAACTAGATTAAACAAGAACAAAAAAGAACTTTAAGTAGCAAAAGGAGGAGACAAAATGACAGCAGACAACTCTATCTTTATTGGTAATAAGCCATTTATGAACTATGTAACTAGCGTAGTCATGCAATTCACAACAAAAGATGCACCAGAAGTGATTGTGAAAGCAAGAGGAAAATTCATCTCCAGAGCAGTTGATGTATCAGAAGTTGCAGCAAAAAGATTTCTAAATGGACAAGTAGACCTAAAAGATATTAAAATCGACAGTGAAGAATTTGAAAACAAAGAAGGCAAACAAGTTCGAGTTTCAACAATTGAAATTATTTTAGCTAAAAAATAATTATTTTACTTTTTTATTCTAAATTTAGATAAGATTTAAATATAGATGAAAGTATTTAGAACTTAAATGGGCCTATAGTGTAATGGATAGCACAGTTGGCTTCGGATATAAAGTAGAAACCAACTAATCCGGGTTCGAATCCTGGTTGGCCCATTAAAGAAAACTAAAATTTCAACTTTAGTTGGAATTTTAGATTTTTTAATGCACTATAATCCCGATGAAGTCGGGATTATTACGCGTTACTAAGACAAGATGATTCGAATAATAACAATTGGAAAAACAAAAGAAAAATACCTTAAGCAAGGAATTGACGACTTCTTGACTAGACTTAAACCTTTTCATAAAGTAGAATATGTAGAATTAAAAGACAAGAAAAGCATTAAACAAGAAGGGAAAGATATTCTTAAAAAAATTAAAGATGAATTTGTAGTAGTAATGGATGAAAGAGGTAATGAATGTAATTCAAAAGTATTTTCTGAATTTATTAAAAAGAAATGCTTAGAAGAATCTGGAAAATTAGTGTTTATCATTGGCTCAGCAACTGGGCTTAGTGATGAAGTCAAGGAAAAAGCTAATCTAAGACTAGCTTTATCTCAAATGACTTATACACATGAAATGGCTCGTTTATTTCTCTTAGAGCAAATATATAGAGGTTTTAATATTATTAAGGGAACAAAGTACCATAAATAACAGTAGAATAATAATAAAATACCAACAACAAAATAAATGTCAAGCAAATAATGAACAAAGACTAAAAATAAGCTAATCTACAACAAATTATATAAATCTATACTCAATCTTATACTAACAATGGCAAAAGAAACAAATAAAAACAATCAAAAAAAGAAAATATCAAATCAAAAAGATCATAATCAAAATAATGATAAGCCAAAAATAGGCATTACAGTAAAAAAAGCAGATAATTTTAGTGAATGGTATACACAACTATGTGCTGAACAAGGTGCAGATTTAGTAGATACAAGATATGGTGTTGCAGGATTTGTTGTTCATAAACCTTGGGCCTTCAAAATTCTAAGAAGTATTTATGACCTATTAGATAAAGAAATAGAAGAAGACGGCCATGAACCATTATTATTTCCAACAGTTATTCCTGAAGAAAATTTGTTAAAAGAAGAAGAACATGCAGGATTTGCACCTGATGTATTTTGGATAACACATGGTGGAAATACAAAGTTAGAAAGAAAATTAGCACTAAGACCTACAGGAGAAACTGCATTTTATCCAATGTATGGGCTTTGGATTAGAAGCCATAATGATCTACCATTTAAAAGATATCAGTCAAGAATGACTGTATTTAGAAATGAAGCAACAACAAGACCATTCTTAAGAGGAAGAGAATTCATGTTTTATGAAACACATGATGTTTTTGCAACACATAAAGAAGCAGTTGAACAAATTAATACAGATATGAAGATTATGAATAAAGTTGCATATGAAACATTAAAAATCCCATTCATTTTCTTCAAAAGACCAAAGTGGGATAAGTTTTTAGGAGCAGATGACACTTATGCTTCAGATACAATCATGCCTGATGGTAAAAGAAATCAATGTTCAAGTACACATGATCTTGGCCAAAATTTTGCCAAAGTTTATGATGTAACATTCAAAGACAAAGATGGAAAACTAAAGTATGGCTATCAAACATGTTTTGGTCCTGGGATTTATAGATTGATGGCAGCACTTATTGCAATACATGGAGATGACAATGGTTTAATATTACCAACATCTGTCACACCAATACAAGTTGTTATAATCCCAATTACATTCAGTAAAAAACCAGAGCTAACAAGTAAAGTAATTAAAAAATGTAAACAAGTAAAAGAACTTATTGAAAAAAGTTGCTTTGGAATAAAAGTTAGATTAGATGACGACGATGAAACACCAGGATATAAATATAATAAATGGGAGCTAATGGGTGTTCCATTAAGAATTGAAATTGGACCAAGAGAAGCAGATAGTGATGAAGTAACAATTGTTAATAGAATAACTAAAGAAAAAGATAAATTAAACCTAAAAGATATTGAAAAAGATCTAAACAAACATATTTATGAATTTGAAAAACAATTAAAAAATAGAGCAGATGAATATTTCAAAGGAAACACAAAAGATGCCGATAGTTTAGAAAAAATAAAAAAGATTATTGAAGAGCATCGTGGTTTTATTAAAGTTCCATGGTGTTCAACTGAAAAGGAAGGAGAAGAATGTGCTGATATTCTTAAAGCTGATACCCAAGGAGGAGTTGTCTCAGGAACAAAATTTGAGTCTCCAGAAAAACCTAAGAAAGGTCAAAAATGTGCTATTTGTGGAAAACCTGCAAAACATATTGTATATGTAGCTAAAAGTTATTAATTCTTTATTTTTTTACAACAAGCTGTTAGGCTATTTTCATAATAGTTAATTTAATAAAAAAATTCTTGAGCTGCATTGGCTTCGCCCTAGTTAAAAAATGAAAATTAAGAAAAAATTAAACTAATTCTACTCTTTTTGCTCTTATGCCTTTCTTTTGCATATGTTTTTTCTTACAAACAGTACATTCATATCTAAAGTCTGTTTTTTTAGAAATTTTTGCACCAGTTCTTTTAAATTTACTGACTGCTGGTTTTGAATATCTTCCTAAATTACCATGGCCACGAGCTTTTCCTCTTAATTTTGCTCTATGTTTTGAACCCCTACTTAGAGAACTAGCTGTTTTTCTCTTTGTTTGAGTAACCTTATGTTCTGTATGTTTCTTACAATAAGGACATAATCTTTTCATTGATTTTGGCTTTTTCATGATTATCACTAATTTAGTTATTCATAAGGGAGTTATATGAGGCTATTTATAAAGTTTACTATCTTCCAACATAGTTAAATGGAGTACAATTAAGTAAATATACTCTTTTCAGTTGTTTGGGTACAAGCCAAAATAATGACCTTAGCTGTGGATTAATAATATCAGGCAATCCAGTAATTATTAACAAATAATGCTGCTAAAAACACCTGTAATACCCCAAATAAGATAGATAAAATGTAAAACCATATGCCTACCTTCCCTGATTTATAATCAGAGGTCCATAATGCTAATAAAATATAATGTGGAAAACTAATTAATACCAAACGAGTCATAGACATAAGATTTGCTGATAATAAAGGCAATATCATAATCAATACAGAATATAAAAAATAACTAAACCTTAATCTTTTATATATGTGATATAACATGAAAATAAAAATAATAACTGTAACTAAATCTAGAAAAGAATATTTAAAAGAATGAAAAGTCAGGTTTGTTAAATGTGTAATATAGGCACCAAAATTAAACATTTGCCTTCCCCAAAATTTCTGAGAAATAAAATAAGTTGAAAAATTATTTGTTGTCAACCATATAAATAATTGATAAATCCCCAATCCTAAAGGCATAATCAATAACCAAACAATATTTTTATTAAATCTTATTTTGAAGTTATTGCTACCTAAAGACTTAAAATATTCTATTAATATAGGAAAGAGCAATAATACACCAATAGTCCTAGTTAAAGAACAGAGAACTCCAAAAAAAGAACATAACCACCATTTTTGTTCTCTTGCATAATAAAAAGTAAGAACTACAAGCATCAAAAATAAAGATTCAGTATAAATTGCTGAGAAAAAGAAAGCTGTAGGAAATAATAAATAATAAATAATTGAATTTCGTGCAATTAAATGTGGATAATCTAAATTAATCAATTTATAGAGATAAATAACAGTCACAACAGAACAAATAAAAGATACAAATAAACCTGAAATAACTAGATTAGAAAATAAAAAATTCAATAAATATATTAATAATGGAAAAAGTGGGAAAAAGGCATAAACAGCAATATCACTCATTTCTGTAAAACTACCAGTAAAATATCCATCTCTAGCTATCTTTAAATACCATTGACTATCCCATGTTTGCCAAATCTCAAAAAAACCATCTCCTTTTTCAAAAAAATTGAAATTGGAATCATACATTTCATCATCAAATGGAATGATTTTATAACCTAAAAAAGCACCTGAAAAAAGTATAAGTTTTATAATAATCAAGAATAATATAAGTTTTAAATAAGTTTTATTTATTAACACATAGTATCTATAAATATAGAACATTAAATAACTTGTTATTTAATTATTAAAAAATAACTAATCACCATTAATTTCTTCTGCTTTACCGTTAGTTATAAGAATATTTGCCATTTTAAGAGGTAGAGTAGTTATTTCATCTGCTTCAAAAGGACCATATGCTTCAAGCTGTTCACCTACAAATTTTGGTACAAAAGCTTGTATTCGAAGTAAAATAGTGTCTTTTTTTTGATCTTCTGTATTATTTACAGGCTTTTCAGTATTATTTATTGAAATATTTGAAGTGGATGTTTCTTTAATTTCAGGTTGTTTTTGATCAAGTATATTAAGTAACACCCCTGATCTAAATTTCTTTAATAAAAGACTTAGCTCATTATAAAATACGATTTCATTCTCTAATAATGCATCTTTTGATAAAGATTGATTAGATTTAATATTAAACAAAGCAGAAGTGACTATTTTCTTCTCTCTTCTATCATAAAGTTCTTTCATAATCCTATTAATATTATCAATTTGAATCATTAATTTAGTAAGATCACCCTGATCTAATTTAGAAGAGTTTTGTTTTTCCTGTAAAAGCTCTTTCTTTGTTTTTAGATATTCTATAAAATCATTATAAAAAGATGGCTCTAATTGCTGTAATTCCACTCTATTCTTTTCTCTCCTAAGTAATTCAAACAATGTTTCATATGTTAGATTAATATCTTCATTCCCCATATAACCAAGAAAATAGTTTGAAATTAAAAAGATATATGTAAGAAAAGATATAGGTTAATTTGTTATAGTAGAAATATAATAACAATCAATAGAATTCTTTCATTTAAAAAATAAAGAAAAAAAGAAAAAAAGAGAAGATTTTATTCTTCTGCTTCTACAACTTCTTCAGCTTCCATGACTTCTTCAGCTTCCATGACTTCTTCAGCTTCCATAACTTCTTCAGTAGCTGACATTGCTAAAGCTTCAGTTTTAGTCATTACTTTAAGATCTGCTTCACTAACTGTGGATGCTACTAATTCCATACCCATAAGGTCGAAATCTGCATATGTTGCCATAATTTGTGAAGTATATCTTGTATCTTCAGCTGTTTGACCTGCTACAACAAGAGCAACTTTACCGGTGGTTTCATCTTCGAATAATTTGATTAAACCTTGACCAGCTTCAATACCCATTGCTGAATAACATTCTGCTGGGTCACCCATTAGTGCTGCTACTACGCTGTTTGCACATGGACCACCTACAGCTACAATGTTAACTGCGGTTACATCAGCTACTTCTGTGTCCAATTTATATTGATTTACACCAATTTGTTGAACTTCTGTAGTAAATGTACCTGCTGTTGAGGTTGTTGTTGATGCTTCTACTGGAGCAACAAAGATTCTTGCATATGAAGCTAGTTTTGGATGCTCAATGACAATATTTTGTTTTGAACTATCGTCATCATAGGTAAATAATGTACCTTTCATGGAAATAGTTTTTTTATTGTCGTCATCATCTGCACTCAAATCTTTAGCACCAAATGTTTTATTAGTGTCTCCAAGTACGTGGTTTTCACCATCAAACTGGAACTCAATTGCACTATCTGTTGTATCATAGATAACTTGAACTACAAAACCTTCAGCTGCGTCATCAAAGATATTACCATCAACATGTGTTCCTGAGTCAAAATACTCATAGAAAGTAATATTCTGGACAATTGGTTGTGTTTGAGCAGTTGCAGTTGCATTGGTTGTCAAATTAATACCAACATATCCTTCCTTGTCTGTTTGAATCATCACAGAAGTTACAGCAGATCCAGTACTTGCAGCATAACCACTTCCTAAACTAGTAAAGTTTAGATTTAGGTCTATTGGATCATATGACAAAGTAATTGTGTCATCAAGACCACTTAATGTTAAGGAATTATCTGATCCATTTACAAAAGTTAAATCTTCTGTCTCAGTTCCATATGTTAAATCCTTAATACTGATTTTGTTGTTGTTTGTATCAATATTACTGATTTCCATTAGGTGACCTTCCAACTTAGTTGAACCAGATGATACAAGGAATTTTGCACCCTTACACTCTGTGACTTCAGTTACGAAGAGACATGAAGTATTTTCAAAGTAAATCATCTCATCAATGTCTGTTGAAGTTGCTGAGTCGCCCCAAAAAGCCCTAGTTGTATCTGATTTAATATCTAAATCAATCATTTTTCCATCCCTGTTTGGGAAAGAAAGTGATCCTGTTTTTCCAGATGCATCAAAAGTAAGTACTTCTTTTTCATCTTCAACTAAATCACCAAACACAATTTTAAATGTTCCTAAGACTGGATCAACAAGCTCATCACCAACACTTAAATAAACATTGTCATCGTCTGGATTTACTCTGTAGTTAAATCCTGACCATTTTTGTGTTGATTGAAGGTAGTTAACATATGAATTTGCATAGAAATCAGTTGCTTCTGAAATATCTATATCATTCAACTTCATCTCACTACCTGAGTCTTTAAACAAAATTGAGTTTGCTCCAATACTTACTTTACAAACATCTGTATCTTGTGTTGATGAGTGAATAGCTTTACCATCTGTTACACCAATTACAACACTATTAACAGTTTCAGTTGTACCTTTGTCAACCCAAGCAGATTGACCATCAACTAAGAAACCACATGCTGTAATCTCACCAGTGGATGCTGTTTCAGTAACATCAACCATTTCAACTGTGTGATCTACACCATCAATTGTTGTTGTAACAACTTCTCCTTGTGAAAGCCATGATACTTGTTCCCCACCTAATAATTCAAGCTCAGTTAAATCACCTGAAGAAAATTTTAGGTCAACAATATTAAAAGACTTACCCATTAATACTAAAGTTGTGCCTTCTAAATCTCCACTCATACTAGCTGATGAAGAGTTATCTACATCAATTGAAGTATCAAATGTAAAGTTATAACTATAGCTGTAGGTAGATGAACTATCCTTAAAGTATAGATATGTATCTGCATCAGGTGCTAAATCATTGTCCTGATCAAATCTTACATCAACTGTTCCAGTATTTGGAAAGAAGATTTTTTGTGTGTAATCTTCACTTTGTTTGTTGTTTCCTTCATTGTCTTTGAATGTACCATCTACTAATAATACAGGTAGTTCAGCTTCTGTCAACTGTGAATCAATATTCTGTGCTGACATGTTTAGATACCAATCACTATTACCCAGCTCATATCCATCTGAAACTGTAGTGGATGTTGATGCTCCCTCGATTGGTGTTTTCTTAACAGCTACTACTTGTAATGCTGAAACAAGCATATTCTGGCCAATAATATCTTCAGCCTTTGCGTTTTTACCAACTACAAAAATTCCATCAAACTTTCCTTCTTCGTTAATAAACATTGTAGGAAAATTTCCTAGATCTGCAGTTGCCATTGCTCCCAATAATGTTGCGCCAACCATTGACACACCAATACCTAAAGCTGCGACTTTTCTTACAGTCTTTTTTAGATTCATGTTCTTAACACCTCCTAAGTGTTTCGTGTTTTTTTTTGTTTTTTGTTAGGCAATTATGCCAATTTGTCTCTTGGTTCGAAAACCCCTGACCCGTGTACAATACAGATTAGAGTTTTTTAAGTGGACAAATGGTTGATAGGTTGTGAAAGGTTTATAAAGTTTTCGTAAGACGAGGTAATACTATGGGCGTGGAAATACATACAACCCCCTGAGATGGTTGAAAATAAGAGTTTGGTGAGAGTATCACTGAATGATGAACACTTTTCAATTTGTTAAAAGAGTATATAAATGGTAGAGGTGGTGAGAAATTTAATAAAAATGTTGTCGACGAGAACTTAAACTTGAAAAAGATTAAAAAAAGACAAAAAACAGGCTGAAAAATTAAAAGATAATACAAATAGATTATGAGAAATATTTACTTATAATATAAATAGTAAATGAAGATAAATAGAAAATGAGGGGATAGGGATCTTCACGAATCTTTAACAAAGCCCAAGAAAATGTAAATTTTCTGGGCACAGAAAATCAAAGATTTTCTTGTGTTTCATCAAAGGTCGTGCGACATTCGCAACTATGTTGCTCAGTCCCACTTATAACAAAGATAAATAGAAAATGAGGGGATAGGGATTTGAACCCTAGTAGGCACTAAGCCAATGGGTATCTTCCAATCATGGCAAAGAGCACATTATACCCCGCCAGGTGGCCTAAGCTTGGACATGTATTCCTCATGTACATACACAGTAAATACAATCCATCCCGTTTGACCGCTCCGGCATCCCCTCATTTATTATCAAATGAAAACATGGTTTATTTATAAATTTTGTTCTATATTAAGTGATTTATACAACCTCATACAATATTGTTTTTTAATTGCTGTGTTTTTCTTAAAAATATCTCTTTCTGTGGATGATTATTATCAATCAATATATTATAGTACTTGATTGCTTTTTCAGGCTGCCCAATCTTAACATAAATCCTTGCCAAATTAAGACAAGAAGTATCATTACCAAAACCATTGTCAACACAATTCTTAAGAACTATTCTCGCTTCTTGATCTTTTCCTTTTTCTGAAAGAATTTTTGCAATGTAATTATATGCCATACTATATCCTGGATCTACTTTAATTGTTTCATTAAAATAATATAAAGCCCTGTCTAAATCTTTTTTATAGCTATAATAAATTATTCCTGCATCAGCATATGCTTTTGGATTTTGTGGTTGATCTTTTATCTTCTTAAGTGTTAACTCAAGATAATACAATTGTTTATCTTTAACAAAGTTTTCCCCACGAGAATACTCATAATGATGAATAATAATATCAGATTTTAACAAAGGTTTTTTTTGTTCCCTAATTGAAGGTGTAATGTCCTCATGAACCTGCCCAGTAAATTTAAAAAGAGGATTATTCTTAAAAATTCTTGTAATAGGAACATCAAAATACCCTGAAAAACCCCTTGAATAAGTATCATTAAGATTAACTGGCCTCCATGAAGATTGATTAGAATCATTAGTATATGTTCTTTGAATTAATTGGAACCCAGCCAAGACCGTATATTCAATTGTTTTTCTTAGTTTTTTAAGATCTTCTTTATCAATTAACTCGTCAGGATCAAGTATTAAAATCCAATCACCTGTTGCCTTAGATAAAGAAAAATTTCGAGCAGCTGAAAAATCATCAACCCATTTAAAATTAAATAGCTTTATTTTTGAATTATTAGATACAATCTTTGAAAGAATTTCAATAGTTTTATCTGTTGAACCAGTATCAACAATTATTATTTCATCAACAATATCAAGAACATTATGTATACAAGATTCAATAAAATCCTCTTCATTCTTTAAAATTAGACAAACTGAAAGGGTTAATGCCATTTTACATAACTAACCAAGTTATACTTTTAAATGTTATTAAAGAAAAATCATCCAAAAATAATCTAAAATGAGAATAATCTTAAAAAAACAACCATATTCCCAAAAAGAAATTTATTTTTTAGTCTTTTGCCAGCTATAAGAACGCATTTTTGCAGAGTTACCATAACCACATTTACTACATACCTTTCTAGATTTATGATAAGTTCTTTCACCACATCGTCTACAGATAATATGTGTTTTTCCTCTTCCTTTCTTACCTTGAGCTGCTGTACCTTTTCCCATAAAATTCACCTAATTAAACTAAAATTATTAGTTAATGTATTATTTTAATTATATTGTAATTGTTGTACTTATTATGATAAATAAAAATTTATTCAGATGGTGAAATTAAAATAATTGTATCTCCTCTGATAAATACAACACCCAATTTTCTCTTAACTTCTCCGCCTTCTCTTTCTTCAGCATCAGTTAAAACAATGTTAATGTGAATATCAAATGCATTTAATGTACCAATTAATTGTCTTCCAGTTTTTAATTCTAAAAGTACTCTTTTATTTCTTGCCTTATTTAAAGCGTCTAAAGGTCTTGATTGCTCCATTTTAAATTCCTCCTATATAAAAGTTAAATTATATCCAATGTATATAAGAGTTATTTATAAACTTTACTATATTTCTATAGCAAAAGTTTAAATTTGATTCAAAGATTTTTGTTGAATTCTTTCAAGTTATAAGAGATCCTAACATATTCTAACACATCCCAACAAATTATAATAAATATGCCTAATTATACCTAATATTACACAATCAACACAACATTTATTAATCACAACCACTTAGGAATTAAACATGTTTGGCTTATTTGGATCAAAAGGTGTTACAAAATTAAGGAGTGTTTATACAGATTATGAACTAATTAATCAGATTTTTCAAAAACTAAAAGACATTAATAATAGTGAAATAAGAACAAGAAAAGCAATAAGAGATAACAATAACCACATAATACTAACTGAATTAGAAAAACAAAATCAAATTCTTGGAATGATGGACTATATAATGAAAGTAAAATCATTAAGAATAGGAGAATTAAATAAAGCAAGAGAAAATATAATTAAAACACAAATCAAGAAATTAAAAAGTGATATAGATACACACACAAAAGAATATAAGAGACATATTTCAAATATTAAAAAAAATGAAGATACAAGACATGTTGAATATTTAAACAGACATCATAAACAAAGAATAATGCAATCTACTGAACAAATAAATCACTTGAAAAAGCTTCTTGAAGAAACTACAAAGATTAAAAATGAGTTGAGAAAAGATTGTAAAAAATCAATTGAAGATTCACAAAGAATCATACATAATATTGGATAAAAACCATTGTCACATAAAAGGAATAATAAGATTTAAATAACAGCGTATTAATTAATAACAATATTAAGATTAATTAACAAAAAAAAGAGGTAGATATTATGGTTCAAGTTATAATCACATTAATAGGCATGATTACAATTCTTGCTGGAATTTTACCATTTGTTGGAAACTTTATAGGCATCCCAAGCAGTGTAATTGAAGGAATTGGTTATAGTATTCTAATTATGGTTATAGGAATAATAGGATTACTTTATGGTTTCATGAGTATGGCTTTAATAGGAGTTAGTAAATTTATGATGATTTGTCTTGGATTACTAACAGTGTTAGGAGGAATTGTTCCTTTGATTATAAATTTTATTCCAGTGAATATTCCAACCAGTGGTCCAATATATTCAGGAGTAATAATACTGATAGGAATAGCTGGTCTTGCTTATGGAGCAAAACATTTCTAAACTTTTCTTTATTTTTTTATTGATTTTAAATTAAAAATATAGAAAAAAGAGTAAAAAAATAAAAATTATTCTTGGTTTGGCCTTCTTACTTCAATTGGAAGTACATCTGCCTCAAATTCTTTTTTTGCAATTGCAATAGGATTATATTTTAAATCTTCTAACTCTTTTTTGCTAATCTTTAACAAAAAAGGAGCACCCATTGAAATTTGCAAGGCTCTTGCACCAAGAATTCTTGCTTTTTCATATTTTGTAAGTTTAAATTTTGGTTCTTGTTTTTTTGACGCCATAATTATTCACCTGTATTATTTAACTACAATTATTTACTAATTATAGTCATGTTTAATTTAAAGTTTATCAATTTCCTTTCTTAGATCTTTAGATCTTTTAGTTGCTAAATCTACAATCTTTGAAATTTCATCTAAAGTAAATGGTTGTTCTCCACCTTTCTGCATAGCGCATAAATTACCATCCCCTAAACTTGTAATTGTTAGACGAGCATCAACATTTTTTTGCTCTTCTTTAGTTGGATCTACAAAAAAGACATCTCCAGCTTTGTAAACAGTTACAGGAATTGGCTCTTGTGCTAAAGGAAGTTTATCATCTGTTAATTCTTTATAATTAACTTCTTCACCATCATATCCAGGAAATCTTGTTGACTTTAATGCTGCTAATGCTGCTAATGCAGCTGCATCCAATAAATTACCATCGTCATTTAATGTACAAATATCAATTGAAACAATCCATACTTTTTCTCCTTTCTTAATGCATAATTTCTTTAAATCCATTGCATGACTTTCTCTAATTCCTCTGTCAACAACTCTTGACAATTCAATTGAATCTATACCTGGTGGTCCTGATTCAAAATCTGGACTTGCTAAAGGTAAAAATTCTGCATTAACCATGATAACACCATCTTCTGGTCTATCAGGGAATGGTGTACCAACCATCATTTTTATTCCTGCAATAACTTCAGTGTCACCTAATTTGACAACTGCTGAACCTTCTGCTGTTTTTGAGGGTTTACATGAGATTGTTAGTTTACGAAAATCTTCTAAACCTCTCTCATCAAATCTTACTCCTTGTTTAAAGGATTTAATCATGTGTTGTTTTTGGTCATTACTCATTTTTTTCACCTTTCTCTTCATTTCCATGAAATAATAAATATTTTTCTTTCAATGCCTTTTTCTGTATCTCGTAAAGACGTGGCATTGCTTTTTTTGCTAATGTTAATGCCTCAATAAATTCATCAGTTGAGATTATACCATCCATTTGAAGAAGTGAAAATTCTCCAGTTGATGGAATATATGCAATAGGAATATCTGCAACATGGCCATCTTCATAAGCTTCTTCAGCATAGTCAAGATCTACAACAACTTTATCATCAACTTTACCAACTGAAACTGCTGTTACAAGATCTCTCATTTTTAATCCTGCATCTGCTAAAGCCATTGAAGCAGCACAAATACCTGCACATCTTGAACCAGCATCTGTTTCTGTAAGTTCAATAAAAACATCAACAACTGCATTAGGATATTCTGATAAATCCAAAACAGGAATTAATGCTTTTTGTGTAACCATTGAAATTTCTTTTGATCTTCTACTTGGTCCAGGTCTAACTCTTTCACCCATTCCTGAAAATGGCATCATATTATAATTACATCTTAAAATCCCTTTTGTTGGATTTTGAAGAAACCTTGGATATAATTCTCTTGGTCCATAAACAGCTGCATATGCAATAGTATTTCCAATTTTAAAATATGCTGAACCATCTGCGTTTTTTATAACACCTGCTTTTGCTTCAACTTTTCTGAAGTCGTCAAAGCCCCTGTTATCTTTTCTTTTAGTATAACTCATTTTGCTTCACCTCCTACTTGGAGAAACTCTTTTACTTTATCTGTAAGCCCCTTCATGTGTGAATTTTCATCAATCATTCTAACTGCATTAACTGCTCTTAAAATTTCTTTTGGCTCACCATCAATCCAAATGAATCCATTTTGACCAACAGTAATTTTACAGTTTGTTGCATCTTTAATCATGCTAACCATACTACCTTGTTTACCAATAATTCTTGGTACTTTGTACGGATTAACTCCAATGATTCTTCCACCTGCTAATTTTCTTAAGCCAGGTCCTTTTGTGCTAACATCAACTAATTTTTGACTTGTAACATTTGTAATTTTTGCAACAACATGATCACCAATATCAAAAAAAGCAGTTAAGTTTGCTCCCCTAGCAATATATTGAGCAGTTGCATCTTTTACTGGCAACATTGCTGTATAAGCTGAGTTTGTTTCTAGACGCCAACCATTGAGAGTAACATCTATAACTTTTGCAATGATTGTATCATTGATTTTAGGAGAATATCTTCCTGCAAGTGGAATTAATTTCAATGCTCTTCCATCTACATTAACTAAACCTAATTTCTCTGCTAGAATTTTTTCACCAATTCTATATGTTCCGTTACCTGGCAGGTAATCCATACCTTCTGCTAGTGTTTCTCCAGGAACGACAATTGTTTTATTTTCAACTATTAATTTTCCCATTTTTCTGCACCTTTATTTTGTATTCAAGATTTTTGTTTCAACTGTTCCTTGTGTTAATCCATTTAATTTGTCAAAAAGATCATTCTGCATTCCTGCTGGAATTTCAACAACTGCTGCCCAAGAACCATCATTTAACCATTCATTTTTCAAAACTTTGCCCATTGAATTAAAAACATTCATTATTGGACCATATGATTTTGCTGCTGGTTGTGCTGGCACCTTGATTGCAATTTCTTTTAATGCAAATGAAATTGGTAACACTGGTTGTAGTTTTTTAAGTATATCTTGTATTTGTTTGTCCTCTTGCAAGTTTTCATCAATTTTTATTCTTGCTTCATCAAATGCTAATTCTAACCTTTGAATTGGATGAGGTAATCCTGTTTTAGGATCAATACCATTCCTATGAATATGTGTTAAGATTCTCTTTCTTTTTTGTTCTCTTAACTTTGCTCTAAACTCTGAAGTTAATTGTATATCTCCGTCATTAATAATAATTTTTGCAACATCATCTATATTGCTTGTTCCAAAAATAGTTGTTAATGAAGATTCAGAAGCAACTAATCCTTTTTTTGAGTCTGTAAAAATTTTGTCGTCTGCTAAAACATCTTTTAAACTAATTGAGTTTCCTTGTTTAAAAGAAATAGCATTATCACAATCTACTAAGATTTCAAAATCTTTCCCATCTTTCTTTAGCCTTGCTATAACAGCTTTGTCAACATTTACCATTTTTACCTTTTTGTTTATTCATTTCAATGATTTAATTATTTGATTATCTTTTCTTAAGATTATTTCTTTTTTTTCTTAACCTCATTTAAAATGAGTGATAATTTATCTTTTGGAACTCGTGTAAATATTTTGTCAGTGGTTTTGATATAAACACAATCAAGTCTATCAACATTGAAATTTTTGTCGACAACCATTGTTAATGCTTTTACACCTAATTTTAAACCATCTTCAATTGTCATTTCTTTTTTATACTCTTTATGCAATAGTTCTTCAATTTCTGTTTCTCCTTCACCTATAACACTTGCATTATATTGGAAAAAAATTCCAGTTGGATCAGTTTCAAATAACTTTGGTTCTTCATTATCAATACCTGCAGCTAAAATAGAGACACCAAATGGTCTTAAACCTCCACTTTGAGTACAAATTTGTTTTAAATTGCACATATCTTTAACAATTACTAAAGTATCAATTGGACTATCAAATGTAACTCTGTGTTGTTGAGCTTTTATTTGTGCCCTTTCAATTAAAACACGAGCATCACTAATTATTCCTGAAGCAGTTGCTGCAATATGATTATCAATCATGAATATTTTTTCAACAGATTCTGGAACAACTAAACTATCAACAATTCTTTTATCTGTAATTAAAACAACACCATCTTTGCATACCATGCCAAGAGCTGTTGAACCTTGTTTTACTGTCTTTTTTGCATATTCTACTTGTAATAATCTTCCATCTGGACTAAACATTGTAATAGCCCTATCATATCCCATCATTTGATGACTCATTGGTTGCATTTTATCACCTATTTTATATTTTTGTGTTTACTTTTATTATTGTGAAAATGCAAACAATGCTCTAAAATCGAAGATTTTGGTTGTATTGGTTGCATTTTATCACCTATTTTATATTTTTGTTTATTTTATTTTGATTAATTTTATTTTGATTATCAACTTTATTATTTTATTTCATTCTATTAATCATACCTGATGTTTTTATGCTTCTAACAATAACATTAGATTTATTAATTTTATCTATTAAAGCTAAACTGATTTTTAATGAATCTACATGTTTATTAGCAACTTTTATTACACCAATCTGTGTTTTTTGATCATATAATTTATCCATAAACATTAATCCAGCTTCAGATGTTCCTAACTCACCAACATATTTTAACATAGAGCTTTTAATAGCACCCTTTACCAAATTTGAAGCCATTTTATCCTTAGAATGAACTTTAAAAGACAAATAACGCTTTTTTTCCCTTAATGTTGGTAAAACAGGTTTTAATTTAATTTTGATCACCTAAATCCACTGTATTTTAGTGGAGAAAAACAATTTCATTCTTCTCCTTCTTTCTCATCAAAGGAGAGGATATTATTATTGTTTATAAATATTGTTGTTTTATATTAAAATTATATTAATATATGAATTATTATTAAATACATAAATTAGAAAGAATACAATATTAATATATAACTATTTCTCCAATTTCTTATAACCTAAATAAATCAAAAGTACTAAAATTAGACCTAATGCAGCTAATTTAATATATTTGTTCCAATTAAACCAATAAAGATTAGTATATGGTAGGGACCATAATATAAGTAAGATACCACCACCGATAAAACCAGAACCAATACCTTCTAAATTTTTAAGATAAACACCAACAATTAATGCAATTGCAGCAAAAATTAATAATGCAAAAAAGTTGAATCTTGCATGAGCATATTGTGGTGAAACAAGTAATGCATTTTCTCTACATTCATCTCTTTTTTCTTCACATTCTTGATATTCTTTAGAATCATATAATTTTTCATGACAAAAGGGATCAGCTTCAACAGGAACAGGCATAGTTTGTTCTTCATTTTCCATCCTATCTTCTACAACAACTTCTTTTGTACAATTAGAAAGATCATAACACTTAAACTCTTCATAACAATCTTGCCCATAAGAACCCTTTGGCATTTCATAAAAAACATACAATCCATAACCTATGAATAATGCAAAAATTATTGCAATCCCAATTGCCAAAAAAGTCTTTCTTAATCCCATGAAATATGTCATGAAATATGTTGTTTATATAATTTATGGATAATTAAAAAATAATAAACTAAAAGATAGTAAAATTTATTAACTACTTTTGTTCTGAATATGATTATGAAAATAAAAGAGGAAAAAGTAAGATATAGTTATCAGAGATCTAATTATATCATATTAATTGTTTTAATGATTTGTTTAATTAGTTTAGGAGTTGGATTATTTTATATTCAAGCCCAGCATAAACAACTTAAAGAAAATTATAATTCATTGGATCAAGAATATTCTGATTATAAAGAAACAACTGAAACATCTCTTGTTTCACTTAGTGAAAATCTAACAGCAATAGAAAAAGAAAAACAAGAAGTTCAATCTAGTTTAGGAAATATTGAACAGAAACATAAAAAACTTACTGAAAGACATGATTTATTAATTGAAGAAGTTAAAAAAACAATTGGGAAAATTAATGTTTACCAAGACGAGATTGAAGATTCAATGGAGTGGGTAAAAGACAATTCAGAGATTAAAAATGAAAAAATAGAATATTATTTAAGACCTGGAAATTGTTATAAAATAACAGAACATACATGCAGAATTAAAACTGGATGTTTCTTCTTTATCAATAAAGAAAGATTAGGATTAAATTATATGTATGACTATGTAACAAGCAACGAAGTTGATCAATTACAATCAATTCAAGAGTTTTTAGGAAATAAAGGAGGGGATTGTGAAGATTATTCATTATTTTATAAAGCAGAATTTAATTATATATTAGATCAATGCTTAAAAAATGGAGTTGATCGTTTTACAATTGAAGCTTGGCAAGGAAGTGAAGATCCTGAAGAAACTTATGGAGTAGAATATAGTAATATGTGGTATATACAAGGAGGAACAGACATTGATTTAGAAAAAGGTTATATTTATCCAAATATTGTTTGTGGTTATTTATATGATTTTGTTAGAGGTAGTATTTCAGGACATTGTATTATTGGGTTTACAAAAGAAAAAATTGAAAACATTAATGATTTAGAGTTATTAAATAATGCACCATTAATTGAACCACAAAATGGAATATACTTAGGAAAAGTTAATGATGAATCATCAAATATTTTTTTAATCAATGAAAAAAACCATAAAGAATTATATTCATATATTAATATTGTAATAACTGATAATGATTTGTATTTGTTTTCTGATGAATATAAGGAGTGGTTAGGGTATTCCATTTTCAATGAAGAATTAGCAGAAACAAAAAATGCATTAATTGAAGGAATTGATGGAGAATAAATTAAATATAATTATGTTACTTAACAAATGAAAAAGAAAATTTAAAAATATTTATTTCTAACTTTCAATAATTTTTTTCAATTCTTCAAACATTTCATCCTGTAATTCTTTTGTATTGGATTCTAAATTAAGTCTTAACAAAGGTTCTGTGTTAGATGGTCTTACATTAAACCACCAATCTTCAAACTCAACAGTTATGCCATCAAGCCAATGTGTATTAAGTGCACCTTTATTTTTATAAAGCTCTTCAAGTTCTTTCATCTTTGCCATTTTATCTTCAACTTCAAAATTAATCTCGCCTGATTGAAAATATTTCTTTAATGGTTTAACAATTTCAGATAAGGTTTTATTTTCCTTTGAAATCAGATTTAACATAATTAATGTTGCCAAAATTGTATTCTCTGTGTACCCCATCTCTTGAAAATAATAATGGCCTGAAAGTTCTCCTGCAAAAAAAGAATTTTCTGTCCTCATCATCTCTTTAATTAAAGCATGACCTACCCTTGTTACAAAAGGTTTTGCACCATTTTCAGCCCAAATCTCTTTCACAATTTTAGAACTCCGTACATCATAACCCATAGCAGCATTTGGTTTTTCTTTTAATAATTCTAATCCCAATAATGCTGTAACAAAATCAGAACTTATTGCATCCCCATTTTCATCAACAAACATTGCCCTATCAGAATCACCATCAATAGCAATGCCTAAGTCAGCTTTATTTTCAATAACAGCTTTTTGTAAATCAACCATGTTTTCTGGCTTTAAAGGATTAGCCTCATGATTTGGAAAGCTCATATCAATTTCTGAAAAAAGTGGTATAATCTCTAGTTGTGGAAGCTTTTCAAAGATTCTGGGGAAAACATACCCGCCCATACCATTTGCTGTATCAATAACAATTTTCATAGACTTTATTTCTCCCTTATGTTTCAAACAGAAATCAATAAATTCATTCAGATAATCATGTTTAGAAATACTACCTTTAGAAACAACATCTTTAAAATTATTTGTGATAACCATCTTCTCAATATCTTTTATACCTGTTTCTCCACTAATTGGATGCGTACCACCATTACAAAGCTTGAATCCATTATATTCTGCAGGATTATGAGAAGCAGTTACCATAATTCCTGAAGCATAATTTTTTGTTGCAAAATAAAATAAAGGTGTTGAACATAATCCAATATCAATAACATTAGCACCTTGATCAGTTATTCCTTTAGTTAATGCATCAAAAAGTTTAGGAGAAGTTTTTCTTGCATCTTGACCAACACAAACTTCTTTTGCACCTGTAAAAATAATAAAAGCCCTACCAACATTATAAGCAGTATTTTCATTCAACTCTGTAGGATAAATACCCCTTATATCATATGCTTTGAATATAGACATAAAAACACCTCATTTGATTATATAAGTATTTGAATAATTATTTATTTTAATTATTCTTTTTTCTCCCAGCTAAAACCTTTCCAGTTTTTTCTTGCAGTATCAAATCTTTCTAATGATCCTGTATCAAACCATTGCCCAGCAAAATGATAACCAAATAACTTACCTGCTTCTGCTAGTTTAGGAAAAACATCTCTTTCAATGGAAACTGGTTCTTCACCTTCTGGAACATAATTTAAAACTTCTGGTTCTAGAATATATAAACCTGAATTAATTAAGTTAGATGGTGCATCTTCTTTTTTAGGTTTTTCAATAAACTCTAAAATTTTATTGCCCTGTAACTTAGCAACACCATAGGCACTAGGATCTTGAACTGTTGTTAGTGCAATTGTTCCAATTGCTTTGTTTTCTTTATGAAATAAATACATATCATCTAGATTAACATCTTTTAATTCATCAGCATTACACATAACAAAGGTTTCAGTTAAATGTTCTTTTGCAATTCTTAATGGACCACCTGTTCCTTGAGGTTTATCTTCTTCAACATAAATTATCTCTAGCCCAAATTTTCTCCCATCTCCAAAATGTTCTTTAACCATATCACCCATATAACCAATAGAAAGAAGAACTTTTGTAATTCCAAATTGCTTAAATAAATCTAAAGTATATTCAATTACTGGTTTTCCCAAAATAGGTAATAATGGTTTTGGAATCTCATCGGTTATTGGTTTTAATCTTGTGCCTTTGCCACCAGCTAATATTAAACCTAGTTTAGGAGCAGATTCACCTAATGCTTTCATACACATTAATTCAATAGAATGACTCCTATTTTTGATTTTAAATCCATCTACTTTTTTGTCAATCTTTGCTAACAAATTTGTATCTAAAGTTAGTGTAACACGTTCTTTCATATTATAACCCCTGTTTAATTATCTTTAACTTTTATTTTCTTGCTTAACCTCAGCTAATATATAAATCTTTTGAAAAGTATGATGAAGTATGATAATACACAAACTTTATATAATATACAATGATTGTAGAACATAAAAATGATGAAATATAATAGATGTGGCCTACCAAAAATTGATAAGCCAAAACCAATATACAAAGCATTAAATTATATAATATGGGGAGTTGTTATATTATTATTATTATGGTGGTTATTAAAAGCATAATTTAGATGTCAAGAAAGAATAATCAATGTAAAAAAGGTGATAAGATGAAAGGAATAAACAACATCGATCTAAGAACATTTCTTGTTGAAGAAAAAGTTGATGTAAAATTAAGGAGACTCATATTCTATATTGCAGTAACATCAAAATACATATCCTCAAAAATACATGAAGTAAACAGAAAGTACGCAGGCACAAAAAACATTTCTGGAGATGAGCAACTAGAACTTGATAAAGCAGCTGATAAAATAATTATAGAGCGGATGAAGCATAGCAAATATGTAAAAGAATTAGCAAGTGAAGAACAAGATGAAGTAATAAGTGTAAAAATGCCTGAACAAGGTGAAGAAGCAATTTATTCTGTCACAATTGATCCATTAGATGGAAGTTCGTTAGTAGATGTGAATTTTGCCGTAGGAACTATTGTTGGAATATACAAAGGTGGTTTTAAAGGAAGAAAAAGCATTGTTGCAAGTATGTATGTATTATATGGACCTTTGACAACATTAGTATTGACAACTGGGAAAGGCACACATGAATTTGTCCTTAATCCAGAAGGTGAATTTTTATTATCTCAGAAAAATATAAAGATTAAAGAAAAAGGAAAACTTTACTCACCAGGAGCACTTAGAAGAGATTGGTTAGAATGCCATCGTAAGTTCATAGAATTATTAGAAAAAGAAGGACATAAATTAAGATATTCAGGGGCAGGTGTTGCTGATTTCAATCAGATTTTGCTTAAAGGAGGAGGGGTATTTACTAATCCCCCCATCATAAATAAACCAGAAGGCAAACTAAGAATATTGTTTGAACTACAACCATTAGCATTCATAATGGAACAAGCAGGTGGATATGCAATAGATGGCCAGGATGATATTTTGGATATTATCCCAAAAAATATACACCAAAGAAGCCCAGTATATTTTGGTAGCAAATATGAAATAGAACTTGCTAGAAAATGCTGGAAAATAGAATAAAAAATAAAAGATATAATTAATAATAATTAAAAAAAAGGTGATAATATGAAACCAATGCATGGAGCATACTTATTCAAAGCACTAAAAGATAAAGGATGTATAATAATGGCATGTAACACAAGAATTTGTGTTGGAATAATGAAAGGTTTATTTAGAGCTGCAAAAGAAGCTGATGCTGCATTCATAATTGAATTAGCAAAATCAGAATGTAATGCAGATGGAGGTTATACTGGTTTAACCCCTAAAACATTATCAGAACATGCATGTAAAACTGCTTCTGAAGTTGAGTTTGAAGTATGGGGATTACATGCTGACCATACTGCAGTAAAAAAAGGTAGTGAAGAAGAATTAGAAGAAGTCAAAAAATTATTAACTAGTTGTATTGATACAGGTTACTCCTCTTTTGCAATTGACGCTTCTCACTTATTTAATTTTGAAGGAAATGGTGTAGAAGAAGAGTTAGCAGACAATATAAGAAGTACAATTGTTTGTGGAGAACATATTAAACAAAAATATAATGAAAAACATGGGAATTCAGAATTTGGTTTTGAAGTAGAAGTTGGAGAAATCGGAAGAAAGGGAAATGAAGGAATGATTCTTACAAGTCCTGAAGAAGCTGATGGATACATAAAAGCATTAAATAATGCAGAAGTTTATCCACAAGTTTTAGCAATTGCAAATGGTTCAACACATGGAAATATTTATGATGATAATGGAAAATTAATTGAACAAATTAATATAGATATTGAACAAACAAAATCTGTTGCACAAGCATTAAGAAATATGAATAGTGAGGTTAGAATTGCACAACATGGAATTACAGGAACACCTTTGAACATAATCAAAAAAGAGTTTCCACATGGAGATATAATCAAAGGAAATGTCGGAACATTTTGGCAAAATTTATTTTGGAATGTTGTTAAAGAAAAAAATCCTGAATTTTTTAATAAAGTTCACAAATGGGTAATAGATACATATAGTGAAAAAGCAAAAGAAAAGGGTGCAAAATCAGATGACGAGATATGGGGTAAATTTGGAAAGTTTGCAACAAAACAATTTTTTGATGAGATTTATGCCCTTGATTCAGAAACTGTAAAAAAGATTGAAGATAAAACATACGAAGAAGCACTTAAGTTTTTTGATGCATTCAAGGCAAATGGTAGCGCACAAATTGTAAGAGATTATATTAAAAAAATTAATGATGAAGATTAAGGAGATGATAAAATGAAAATATTTATTGATACAGCTGATGTAGAGGAAATTAAAAGATTAAATGATATTGGAATAATTGATGGCGTTACAACTAATCCAAGCTTAATTGCTAAAGAAGGAAGAAATTTTGAACAAGTTGTAAAAGAAATAACAGAAATAGTAGATGGACCAATAAGTGCTGAAGCTGTTAGCCTAGATGCAGAAGGTATGATTAAAGAAGGCAAGGAATTAAGTAAAATACATAAAAATATAATTATTAAAGTTCCAATGACAAGTGAAGGAATAAAAGCAGTAAAGGTTTTAGAAGCAGAAGGAATAAAATGTAATGTCACCTTAACATTTTCTGCTAATCAAGCTATTTTAGCAGCAAAAGCTGGTGCAAGTTTCGTAAGTCCATTCGTTGGAAGATTAGATGACATTGGAGAAAAAGGAATGGATGTTATCAAAGAAATTGTTGAAATTTATAAAAATTATAATTTCAAAACTGAAATAATTGTTGCTAGTGTAAGAAATCTTGAACATGTAAAAGAATCTGGAATGTTAGGAGCACATATTGCAACAATACCACCTAAACTAATTAATGAAATGTTTAAACATGAATTAACTGATAAAGGAATTAAAAAGTTCTTAGAAGACTGGGAGAAGGTTAAAGACAAATGAACAAGTTAATGAATAAACAACTCAAAATAAGATAATAGAAAAATAATAATCAAGGTGATAGTGATGTATAAAGTAGGAATAGTTGGATATGGTACAATTGGAAAAAGGGTAGCAGATGCTGTAATGAGACAAAAAGATATGCAGCTAATAGGAATAACTGCTAGAAAACATAATTATAGGGTAGAGATTGCTAAAAAAAAAGGTATAGACATCTATGCAATGGATGACATAACAGAGTTATGTGAACATGGAATAAAAATAAAAGGTAGTTTAAGAAATTTATTAAGCCAGATTGATGTTGTTGTTGATTGCACCCCTAAAGAAATTGCAAGAAAAAATAAAGAAGAACATTATGATACTTACCCAAATTTAAAAGCAATTTATCAAGGCGGAGAAAAAGCTGATATGGGACAAAGCTTTGTTGCACAATGTAATTACAAAGAAGCAATTGGAAAGAAAAACATCAGAGTTGTAAGCTGTAACACAACTGGGTTAACAAGAACATTACATGCAATCCATCAAAAGTGGCCAATACTTCGTGTAAGGGCAACATTGATAAGAAGAGCAACTGATCCAGGTCAAACCAAAAGAGGACCAGTTAATGCAATTGTTCCTTGTCTAGAATTACCATCACATCATGGTCCAGATGTAAGAACAGTTCTCCCAGATGTAGAAGTTTTTACAACAGCAGTTGTTGTTCCTACAACATTAATGCACATGCATAATTTAAGTGTAGATCTTAAAGAACACAAAGTAACAAGAGAAGAAGTTATGGAAGTATTAAGAAATACAAGAAGAGTAAAGATTGTAAGAAAAGAATTAGGAGTTAACTCAACTGCAGAAATTATGGAGTATGCAAAAGATTTAGGTAATTTTAGAGGAGACATGACAGATATTTGCATTTGGGAAAAAGGTGTAGGTGTTCATGGTAAAGAAATCTTTTTTATGCAGGCTGTCCATCAAGAAAGTGATGTAGTTCCAGAAAATATTGATGCAATCAGAGCTGCAATGGGTTTTCTAGATGGAGAAGAAAGTATGAATATGACAGACAAAGCATTGATGAAGCCAAATGGTGATAACCCAATCAGAGATTAATTTTTTTGTTTGATTCTTTAATTTTTTTATTATATTTGAATTATAATTTTTATTTGATTATTTCCCCACGTAAATCATTTCTTGTTGTATTTACTATTTTAACTTTAACTACATCCCCTATGTTAATTTTTTTTCTTTTATGGATGTTATTAATAATAACTGGTTTATATGATAAGTTTCTTCCAATCATTGTATCTGTTCCAACCTTACCCTCCTCGTCAATAACAATATAACCTCTCCAACCTAACCATATTTTGTGTTGTTGGATAGCAATTTTATAAAATTCTTTTGTTAATAATCTAGATCTGTTTTTTATGTCCCTACCGTGAATTTGAGGCATGTTAGCAGCAAGAGTTTTGGGTCTTGCAGAATAACGTGAAATATTTAAAACAGCTGGTTTAATTTCTTTGATTAACTTAATTGAATCCATAAATTGTTTTTCTGTTTCACCTGGGAAACCAACAATTAAATCAGTGGAAAGAGTCATTTTAGGAATTTGTTTTTTTATTTTTCTAATCAGTTTTTTGTAATCATCAACTTTGTACTTTCTGTTCATTGCCTTGAGAATGGTATTGTTTCCAGATTGTAAAGGGATGTGTAAAAATTGATAAAGTTTATCCCCATTTTTAGATTTAAATAAAAGTAATAACTCATCAATAATTTTAATGAAATGATTAGGATTACCCATACCTATTCTAACTTTAAATTTACCAGGTAAGTTTATTAAATCTTTTAATAAGTCAACAAGTGTTATTTTTGTTAATTTTTTATTTTTGATATCATTACCATAGACAGCATTATCTTGAGAAGTTAACCAGATTTCTTTTACACCTTGCTCAACTGCTTCTTTTGCCTGGCATAAAATTGCTTTTTTATCATAACTTAATAAATTAAATCTTGCAGCTTTTGTTTTACAATAACTACAATTGCCCAAACAACCTTGAGAAATAGGAATTATTTCCACAAAAGGATTTTTCCTAATCTTAGGTAAATTAAGTCTAGGATTAGTTTTGCTTCTTTCTAATAATTTAATTATATTGCCAGCTAAGGTTTCCTCAACAACTTCTGCAATATTATTTAACTGTGTTGTTCCAATTAAACTGTATCCTTCTAATTGTTCAGGATCTGTTTGTGAAATACATCCAGCAATTATAATTTTCTTTTTTAATTGAGTTAATTTTTTTAACAATTTCTTGAAGTTTTTTTCTGTGGTATCTTTAACAGTACAAGAATTTATGATTATAAGTTCTGCTTTTTTAATTCCTTCATCTTGCTTAGAAGTTTTCACTATTTTAAAACCATGTTTTTTTAATAAGCCTGCCATCACTTCACTATCTGAAAAGTTTAAAGAACAGCCAAATGTAATTATGTGAATTTTTGCTTTATTTGCTTTCATATGTTATTAAGGTTTACAATAACTATATATAAAACTTTATATATAATAAGGGCATTCTTTCATAAAATAAGCCATTAATTTATAAGTGAATTATGCTTATAAATGGAACATAATATGGTCAGAAATACATGGAGTTGGTAAATAATGAGTGAAAATATTGCTAAAGAAGAAAGCAAAGTAACTTTAGAATACACAGGAAAGCTTGATAATGGTGAAGTTTTTGATACATCTGAAGGCAGAGAACCATTAACATTCACAGTTGATGCTAAACAAGTTGTAAAAGGATTTAATGATGCTGTTAAAGGAATGAAAGAAGGAGAAGAAAAGGAATTTAAACTTGAACCTAAAGATTCTTATGGAGATGTTAATCCACAGCTTATCCAAGAAGTTCCTAAAGACAAATTACCTAAAGATGTTGAACCAAAGGTTGGTATGGTTTTAAGCTTAAAAGCACCTGATGGAAAAACATATGGTGCAAGAATTGCTGAAGTTGGAGATGCAACAGTTAAAATTGACCTAAACCATCCATTAGCAGGTAAAAGTCTTACATTTAAGGTAAAAATCGTTAAGATTGAATAATTTTTACTTTATTTTATTTCTTTGTTTTTTAATTTGTATTTCCACCAGATATAATTTATAATAGAAAACTTTAAATTCTAGATATGCTTAGAAATCATAAAATGGTAAAAAAAGGAAAACAAGAAATTAAGACCAACATCCCAAATGCAAATAATGAATGTTGTAAAGAATGTATTAAATGGGACCAGTTTGGAGAAACCTGCTGGGCGCATTGGCATGGTAAAAAAGAATGTTCACAAATAGTTAGAAACCAAGATGAATGGGATTATGAGAAATTACTTCTAAAAGAATGAATTATACAGTAATTTTTTATGATTATAAATAAAGAGTGTGAATAATGATAATTAAAAATATCACAAAAAACAGAACATTTGCCCAAGATTATAAATTATGTAATACTTTTTTCTCAAAAGCTAAGGGATTGATGTTTTCAAGGAAGAAAAATTTTAGAAATCTAATATTTGTATTTGATAAAGAGAAAAAGATTGGACTGCATATGTGGTTTGTATTTTTTCCAATAGATGTTGTTCTGTTAGACAAGGATAAGAGAGTTGTTGAGATTAAGGGAAACCTTAGGCCATTTAGATTATTTAATTCTAAAAATAAAGCCAAGTATGTTTTAGAGCTTTATCAGGACGCTATTAAAAAAAATAGTATAGAACTAGAAGACAAAATTGAATTCTGAATAATTAAAATTAGATTTATTTTACTTAAACTTTGATTTAATTGTTTGTATTAAAGACATACTATTGGGTTTTTCATCCCTATAAGATTTATAGATTGTTTGAATAAAGGATAATATGAAAAAGATAGAAATTAATTTCAAAAGCCAACCAATTGGTTTATACAATACAAACAATAAGAAAAGTGAATATGCCAATAAAACAGATATTTTCTCAGCAATTGTATGTAATCCGCATTTTTGTTTTGAAATAAAATATTCAAAGATAAAACTTAATGCAAATAACACATAAATAATAACAAAAAGATAAAGATTAGTAATTACAAATTCAGGCATAAACCAATACATCCAGAAAATAAATGATAACACAATAGCATAATCAGCAATTGAATCAAATCTTGCTCCAAACTGAGATTCTTGTTTTAATCTTCTAGCTAAATAACCATCTAATACATCTGTGATTCCTGCTAACAAAAATAATGCTGTGAAAATATACTTTTGTTGTGTATAAGCAAAGTAAAATAAGAAAGGAATTAATATTAATCTTAGTAAAGTCATTAAATTAGGTATTTTCTTTAATTCTTGTAGAAATTGCTTGAATTTATTTGATATCATTCTTCATTTGCTTAAATATATAAAAAACCTAATATGTGAAAATTAAAAACAATTATCCTTCATATGGATACACAACAATTAAATCAGAGTATAATTCTGCTTCTTGTATTGGATCAATTGATTCTTCGACTACTAATGGTTCTTCGTAATCAAGAGATTTCACAACCATGCCATGTAATTCTTGGTTAAGATTAATATCATTACTTAAAACCCCTCCAAATAAGAATATTAAGGCAACAAATGCCGTCATAAAGTAAAATACATATTTCATGTTATTAAGTTTATTTAAAAGCACATTTATTAAGTTTTTGGTAATCTTTAAATAATAGTGTCCTTATTAGTAGTATAAAAAGGTGAAATATGGCTAAAAGGATTAAAACAAATGAAGCATATTTAATAATTATTGTTGGTATTGTTGCTGTAATTGGCATTTTCTTAATGATTTTAAATAATGACATTACTAATAGTATAATTATAAAAGATAATGATTTGACAGGAGAAGCAGATAGAGTTTTAAGAAAATCAAGCCCTAAAGTAACTCAAGAGATAGATTCTTATACAGAAAAAGGGAATAAATGGTTGTATATTAAAGTAACAGACGCAACTAATCAAGCTAAGCCTTATGCTAATCCGTTAAAAGACGCCATAGTTACTGTCAGAAATCATGAAAAGATTGTTGGTGAAAAAACAACTTCAAATTCAGGATATGTTTCATTTAGCTTAAAACCTGGAAAAACATATAAAATAATAACCCATGCAACAAGTTATATAGAAAAAAAAGATATGGTTAAGATAAAAGAGGATAGTAACCAATATACAAAAACAATTGCTTTATATCCTGTTCAAGAAGAAATAGATAATAATAATAATAATAATAATAATAATAATAATAATAATAATAATAATAATAATAATAATAATAATGAACCAAAGATAGGAGAGATGTGTGGAACATATAGCACATTGAAGACAAATGAAGGGAAAATAACATGTGCAAGAATAAGCAGAGCTATAGATACAAAGATTTATCTTCCAGCACATGCTGCTAATTTATTAAATAGTTACTTTGGTGATTTATATAATGGTGAAACAATACATCCAGAATTAATACAACATGCTGTTGATTATCTTGATAAAGGCATTACAGGTTACGCTTGTGATAGTTCAGACGATTGTTATACTGGATTTAATTGCGTAACACCATTTTATGGAGAACAAAGTTTCTGTGCTTTGGCTAATAATGAAATAACCGACAATTACCAGTATAAAGAAAGAGATTATATCAAATCCTATGAAATGAAGAAAAAAATTGCAGGTCATATATGTAAAACAATTCCTTCAAGTTCTGAAGAATGGATATTTGATAACGATGAATATTTCCTGGCAGAAATTGAAACTTGTCCAATTGGAGAATACCTTTTAACCTCATCAAATATTGAAGAACATGATTTTGAATTTAGATGTATTACAACAACAAAACAAATAATTGAAGGAGACTTATTTTTTGGGAGTGACTCAGCAGTAGATTATTGTACTTTACCTAAATTTAGATTTGATTTAACCAATGATCTAGAAAATCTTGAAGGGAATAAAAAAGGATATATTTGTTGTAATGATAAGATATTTGAAGGAGAACAAAATTGGGATTGTGGGCCATGTACAAGTGGAAATGATTGTGCACAGGGTATTTATCAGTTCTTTTTAGAAAGAAAAGGCTACGAAGAATGTGAAGCATACACAATTTCAGGAGACGAAGAAAATACATATCCTGTAATAGTAAGTATGTTTAATGAAAAGCCTAAATATTGGTATTATTGGCAGATGGAATAAACCAACTTTTTTTACTTAAATAAGAGCAAGATTTATAAATAAAGTATTCATTCTAATATATATTAAATGGGGCTGTAGTATAAGTCAAATAAGTCTCGGCTTATTTGAGTACAGCTTGGCTAGAATGGCGGGCTCCAATGTTGGAGCGAGGAGCTGCAGAAGTCTGTAGCAATGACTAGAGCTAGGGTCTGTTGAAGCTTTTGCTTCAAAGAAGAGACCCGCAGATTAGGGAAATTGATGATTAAAAGCATCAATTCTAAAATTCAAATCCCTACAGCCCCATTTTTTTATATTTCTTTAATTGATAATTAACAATTAAATATTTAAAAAAAAGAAAAAATTATTTCTTATTCTTCATTTCTTTCTGCTTAGCTTTCTTCTTAAGCAAGATTTGCTTAGGATGTTTGGCCTTATATACAAAATAAGAAATTAAAAGAATAATTAATATTAGCAATATTACTGCTAATAGCATCAACCACCATAGGTTCTTTATAACAAATTTAAGAACTTCATTTTGTGGTTTTACAATGATTGCTATTTCAGGAGACTCTGCATAACCACCTTTACCATCAATTGCCTTAAACACAACACTAGTTTCACCATACCATCCAAAATGAGGAATAATGTAAGCAATACCACCATTATATTCAATATCAATATTTGGAACATGTGAATTACCATAGCTTAATTCATCACCATCAACATCAATAAAATAATTACTAAGAGTAATTGCTTTTGTTGTATCCTCATATAAATATTGATACTTAAAATCAATTTCATCCTGTGTCATATCTACTCTAGGATCAACATAAACAACAGCTTGTAATTCTTGTGTTGATTCATTTAACATATCTTCAGGTGTTTTTTCATCAGTATCTTCAACTTCATCAGTATCTTCAACCTTATCTGTATCTTCTTCATCAGTTACTATATGATCAGTTGTATCATCAGTTGTATCATCAGTTGTATCATTAGGATCAGTAACTGAAACATTTGTTAGGGTTTCATTTGATAAAGTTTCATTTACTAAATCATCTGCACTATCTGAAATAACACACCCTTTAACAAAAAAGAATAACAACAACAATAATAATAAAATAATTAATGGAATTATCCACCATTTAGATTTTTTGCCATCATTATCTTGAGTATCTTTAATTTTTTTATCAGCTTTTCTCTTTTCTTCAATCTTTTTTTCTTTTGCTAATTTTTCTTGCTGTTTTCTTTTTTCTGCAGCTATTCTCTCAGCTTCCAATGCTTTTTCCTTTGCTAATTTCTCTTTCTCTGCCTCTGCTTCAGACTTTTTTGCAGCTTCTGCTTCAGCTAAATCTTTTTCTTTTTGATCTTTTAACTTTTGCTCTTCATCTAACTCATCATATAATGATTTCTTTGACTTTGTAAATAAAAAAATAAAAGCAATCAATAATATTAAAAGCAATAATAACAATAAAAAGAATAATATTCCTTTCAAAAACTTATTTGATTTTGATTTGATACCATCACAATCTTTAACACCTATTTTAGGCTTTAAATCTGCTGTTAAACTACCTTTATCAGATTTAACAATTAATTTATAAGTGCTATTTCCAAGCTTTGCATCATCTCCCTCAAACAAATTATTTAATACAATGGATTGTTTTGAATTAAGAGTCACTTCTTCAGGAACATTTAAAGCTTCATTACTAGAAGTAATAGTAAAAGTATTACTAAACTCTGCTAAATTTGTTAATCTAACAGGAAGGTAATAATCTGATTCTTGACAAAAACTATATCTGCCTGATTTAGCAACATTGAAAACAGCATTTGGTAATTCATCTTTAACAAACTCCTTTGAATCACCTAATTCTAGCTGAAAGTTATAGCCATCTTTGTTTATTGTAAGAAAAACAGGAAAACTATTCTTTTGAGAGGTTTGTGTTGATTCTGCTAATACATTAAACTCATAAGAAGATGCCATTTCACAAGGCAGATTAAGAAATAAATAAACACTTCTTTCTTCATTTGGTGTTAATAATACATATGCCTCACTAAAAGAATAATATTCTTGTTCTAAATTTGTAATAGCAAGTTTATATGTATCTGGGAAATTTTTATTATTCTTGATTTTTAACTCATAAATTGTTGGAGTACATGGTGAATTTTTATAACTTGGATAAAGAGGATAAAAATTAAAAGATTCACAAGATTTAACTTTCAAATTTTGATATAATACCTTTTTTAATCCTGAACTTGCCTCAAAATGTGTTTCTAAATTATAATTACCAATAACAGATTTATCACAAGGAACACTTCCAAAAACATCAACATTAATACTTTCACCAGGTGCTAAAACAAATATAGAAGGGATATAAGTAACATATTTAGCAGCTTCACCTGCTTTATTTAAGTTATAATTTGTGTTTACAGTTCCAGTATTAGCTACATTAATAGAATAGGAAAAATCATCACAAGTACAAATAGAAGTATCTTTATTAAGAGTAGAAGCCATGAAATCATCATATGTGGGCATTGATTCTGAAACTAAAACGGCAACTTCATGACCTGAAATAGTTACAAACTCTTCTTTAGTTGTAAGAGAATTATCAGTTGAAATTGTTGTATCAGCATAAGCTAATGGAAAACAAACTAGAAATATAAGTATAATTATTGACAATAGTAGTCTCTTTTGTCTCATAGTCACCCTCTCTTAAGCACCAATAATGATTATGCATCAAAATGCATGTTAAACTTGATTATAATACAATAAAATAAATTAATAAAAATAAAATAAAAAATAAAAACTAATAATAGTTTTTATCGTCTTCGTCATCAAAATCGTCTTCATCGTCGCCTTTTAGTTTGTTAAATCCAATAACTAAACCTAAGATAACTAATAAGATAATTAAGATAATTAAACCATATTCAAGAGCTGTTTTAACTGAACCCCATTTACTTGTTGATGCTGGTTCTTCAGCTGATTCTACAACATTAGCTTTTAATGGAATTTCTTTTAAAGTCTCTGAACCTGATTTAACAGTTAATGAAAACATGTGTTCTCCAGGAACTGCTGTGTCTAAAGCTGTAACATAAGCATAAACTGCTTTTGCTTCACTTGGTTCAACAACAACAACATTTGAAGGACTAACACTTACTTTTGCCCAGTCTTGATAACCATCAACTTCAACAACATAGGTTTTACTTTCTTTACCTGCGTTTGTTAATGTTAAAGGATATAAAGCAACTCCTTCACCTTGGGTAACATCTTGAACTTCTCCAGCAACAGCAATAACTGTTTTTTCAGGAGCTTCTTCTTGTGCACCACATGCATCATTTTCACTTTCTAGAACATTAATTGTTTCTGTTTCAGAAACTGCTTTGTCGCCATCTTTGAACTCAACTGTAACAACTGCATCATATGCACCTGCTGGAGTACATTTTGGAACAACAATCCATAATTCTTCTGAACTTGTAGCTTCATCTTGATCTAATGAATCTAAATAATCAACAGCTGAGATACCTAAAGCAGGAATGTCTAAGCTAACTTTGATTGCTTCATTTTCATCATCATTACCAATGTTTTTCATATAAACAGTGGTTAATAAGCTTCTACCAGAAACAACTGTGTTTGAAGGTGAGAAAACAACATCTTTAATCATAAAGTTATGTTCTTCTGCATCAATATCTAATTTGTATGTTGTAAAAGCCATACCTTGTTTTGTGTGGATTGTAATCCATAAAAGATATTCATCTTCATCAACATTGTAAGGTAAGTTTAAGTTTAATGTTACTTTTTCAACATCAATTTTTTCTTCAACACCTTCTACAAGATCTTCTGCTACATAATCCATGTCTCCTACTGATTCATGATCCATGTCATACATTTGATCTTTGTGATCATAGCCATAAATAGCTGCCTGAACAGTAACATCTTCTAAATCCTCATATGCTGAGAACTGAACTCTTACTTCCATTTCACCATTTCTGTCAATACTATCAACTTTATTATCTGTTTTTGTAAGTTCATCACTATTTACTTTTACCCAATCAAACTCAACATCTAGGTTACTAAACTCATCTTGTGTAACTTCTTCTGCACTAGCGCCTGCAATTGTCATTAATGTAACTAAAATCACAAACAAAGCACTAAAAAATTTCTTAAATTTCATTTTATTCTTCCCCCATACCAATTTTGTTTTATCGTCCTAATAAAACACCCATGTAAAACACCACAAAGTGGTTATTTACAATGACTATTATTAAGTGAGGAAACACCTAAGCATATATAAAGCTTTCGGTATTTCTCCACTGAAGTCACTGTGTGTTCAGTCGGACAAATAGGTTGTTTATTCTACTATGAATCTCCTATGTTTGATTCTGTGAATCTTCTCATCACCATCAGCATTGATTGTTACTCTGATGTCATATTCGCCTTGTTGAGCGTAATATGGTACTTCCAAGTACAAAATCTTTGTTATCTCTTGTCCATCTGACACATCAAATGGTCCTGCAGTCTTTCTAATCCCTAATTCAGGCACTGTTACTGCTACTTTTACATTCTCTAAGTCCCAATTTGCTTTATTCTTGAAGTTAACCATTAACTCAATATAGTCACCAGGTACATAAAACTCCCCACCTAATAACCTCAAATTGGTCCAACCAACTACTTTTCTTGGTGTTGTCTTTGTCTTTTCATCCCTAACATTAATTGTTACTACTGCTTCTACCATGTCACCGTCACCATCAGTTGCTCTAACAACCACGTCATAATCACCTTCTTCTTGGAAAATATGAGTAAATTCATATTTTTGTGAATTTGTGTAAACTGTTTCTTTTTCACCATCTCCAAAATTAATATCAACTGCATATGGTGCATTCCCTGTTAGAATCTCAAGTGTAAAATCAACTTCTAAAGGAGCATGACCATGTTGTGGAGATGCTTTTAATAACATTGAAACAAATTCATCTTCTTCAGTTGTAAGAATTAATGTATCAACTGCTGAATTCCCAAAATCATCAGTAACAATTGAATAAACAATATAATTACCTATATCTGAGAAGAGATATGAAAAAGTCATTTGAGATGCTTCTAACTCTTCTTCAGGTGTTGTTGGAAATATCACTTCTTGTGGTACTGTACCTGTATCAACAACAATCCAATGATAATCAAGTTCTCCAAAGCCACCAATTGCATCTGCTGTAAATGTTAATTCAAATGGAACTCCCCCACCAAAACTATCACCAACATCTTGACCATTTACTAAAATATCAACAGACATAATTTCAGATGTAGCTTTAACAAACATTGTAGTTATTACCTCAGTATCTGCTGAATCTGTTACTGTTAAAATAACAACATAATCTCCAGGTTCATTAAATGTATGAACTGGATTCTCATTTGTAACAATAGGGCTTCCATCATTAAAATCCCATTCATAACTATATGGTCCAACACCACCAGTTACTTCTACACCAAACTCAACTGTTAAAGGAGCTAATCCTTCAGTAGGTGTATTTGCTACAATATTAGCAGATAATTCTGTTTGATCACCAACATAAACAGTAATTGTTTGTTGTGAAGGATTTGCATCTGTTAGCTCTAATCCATTATATGAATCTTTATCAAATAATGATAAAGTAACTTCTTCAAAACCATTTTGACCTGCAATTGGTTGAATAACTAATTCTTTACCAACTATATCAGCTGTAAACAAAGCCCCAGAAACATCTGAAACTTGCCACATCATACCATCATCGCCTTGATCTTCATTATCTTCAAGATCGCTTTCAAAAGGTTCTAAATTATAATTATAGGAATCAACATTTGGTACTTGAATTGAATCAGGTAAACCTACAATTTCTGGAGGATTATTTAAAATCAGTAAATCAACATATTCTTGTCCACCTTGTTGTAAATCAAATTCAAATGCAAATGCAAATGCTTGAGACTCACCATAAAATTCATGGTTTGTTGGAATTGGATTTAACATATAATAGTTCCATCCTAAAGGTGCGTTTAATTCTTCTAACCAAGCCATTCCACCAGCTAAACTTACTAATGAAGCTGATGTTACAACATTTGGATCTTGAACAATTGCACCAGTATTAATATCCTCAACCTGGAATTTAACAAATAAAGGTTCGCCTCTAAAAAATGTTTCTTTAGAAACATCATTTTCCATATCTGTTAGTGAACCAAATGTTTCTAATCCAACAATATCATATGCTTCTACAAAAACATCATAAGTAAATTCGTTTGAAAGATAAACACCACTTCCAAATCCATCTTTTTGTGCTGCAGCATAAACTGTTTGTTCACCTAAATTATCTTCAGTAAACTTAACTTGACATTTTCCTGCTAAAAAAGTATTACAAGTTCCTAATAATTCATCATTTTCACCTGTTTCCCTATAAAGAGCAATACTAACACCAAATTCAGGAGTTCCTAAATTATTATAAACAAGTGAATTACAAACTTGTTCACCACCTTGAACAACAAAATCAAAACATTCTAATGATACAAAGTCTAATTCGCCACCACTTACAACAACCTCTTCAGTATATAATACATCACATAGACCATCACTATCAGTAACTGACATTGCAACAGTATAAACTCCAGGGAATGCATATTCAATGGATACTTCTTCACCTGTGTTGTCTGTATTGAATATCCCATTATAATTAAAATCCCATGCATAATCTAAAGGATTACCTTGAGGATCTTGAGCAGTTCCTGTGAATGTAACAAGATCACCTGCTTCTGGATTTAAAGGTTGATAAGTGAAATCTAAATCAGTAGGACAATCATTACCAATTGGAAATACTTGTACAGGTTTTGTAACATCATCTGATAATTCACCATCATTAACAATTAATGTAACCTCATAATTACCAGGAGCGTTAAAAGTCATATCAACAGATTCTTCTTCAACTAATTGCTCTTGACCATTTACAAACCAAGTAAATGATAAATCATTCAATAAGCCATCATCTGTTGAAGTACTAGTAAATGTAGCAGGAATAGTTGCATAAACTGGTTGTTCAAAATCAAAATTAGCAACTGGTTGTTCATTTTGTGGTTGATTATCTATAACCTGAACAGCTTTAATAATTGTATCTTGATCACCATGCTCATCTGTAACAGTTAATTGCACATTATATGTACCTTCTGCATCAAATGTATAAGTTGTTTCAACACCTACTAAACCATTATCATTGCCATCAATAACCCATGCATAACTTAATACATCAAAATCTTGATCAGCACTTAAGCTAGCATCAAAAGTTGTTTCAACACCAACAAAAACTGGTTGAGGAGAATAATCAAAATTTGCAACAGGTGCATGATTTAGTGGATCAACATCTTCAGTTACAAAAACTACATGCATAACTGAATCTTGCCCACCATTACCATCATCAACTGTTAATGTTACTTGATATGAGCCTGCAGCTGAATAAGAATGTGTTGGACTCATTAATGTACTTACTGAATTATCTCCAAAATCCCATGAATGAGTTAATGAATCACCATCAGCATCTAATGATAATGAAGTAAATGAAACAAGTTCATCAACAACTGGATTAACAGGATCATAAGTAAATTCTGCTCCAGGATCAGTATTAATTACAGGTGTTTCTTCTGTAACTGTAAAAGTTAATTGTTGATCAGGTGATTGAGTACTGAAATCTGTAAAATCATCATCTACAATCATAAATACTATATATTGACCAACTTCATTTCCATACATATCTGAAGTAATTGTGAATAAATCAGCAACAATTGTATCGGTGTTATAATTCTTTTCTACAATCTTATAAATCATTTCACCATTTTTATACAAACCAATATCTATATTGAGATAATCTTCCATAGAATATATTGGACCTGTTGAAAAGGTTGCACTTTCGCTGTTCTCTATTGTAATTGTTTTTCCTAATTTATTTGTTATTTGTCCGTTAACTGACTCTACAAATTGATATTCTTGATCATACCAACTTAAAGCAGTAACACTAGCTGAAAATATACTTAGTACTAAGACAAATATAAAAAATAATGCTGATTTTTTCATTTTTTTACCCCCAGTAATTCCTTTAATAATATTTTTTCTTGACATTTTTTTATTTTTGATTTTTGATTTTTTTAACAATTATATTGAAAATAAAAAATAAACAAAACTAATTATCATTAGTTTGTGTTTGCTGTTGTTTCATGATTGCACCGTAAAGTAAATTAACTGTGCCTCTAAAATCAACATCTTTTGAATCAAATGGTGTTCTAACTTCTGCTGATGGCATCAAATATAATGAACTATTACCATCTCCTTGAGCTAATCTAATTGGAACATTTAGACCAAAAGCACCATATAATTGACTTACATCTTTGCTAATGCTTTCTCTATTTCCTGAGACTGACTCACCATCTGGACCAAGTATGTTTTCTAACTTTGTAGTTTCTAACTCTCCTGTTTCATACATTAATGCTGCACTTGCAAGGAAAGCAATAGCTCTACTATCAACCATATAACCCATGTTTAATCCTAAACCAAATATATTAGTATCTCTCATAGTTGTTTTTGTACCTTCACCAGTAAACCCAGGATATAATGGATTTTCTTCTGCTGTATCTGATTCTTTATTCCATTGATAGTTTGCATTATGATAATTAAATGAACCACCAATTACAAAACCACTTTTACCAACAAATAAATAAGTTAACTGAGCACCATGTGCTAAACCATATCCTTTACCTTCACTATGATCTTCATCAACAATTAAACTATAACCTGCACCAAATAAATGACGCTGATCTAGTAATTTATTCATTTGTTGTTCAACAAAACCTTTAGGAGCTACAGTAACAGAATCATCATTTGTAGTTCTATTTTCTTGACTGTTTTGTTCTCCTTTATTATCTTGAGTACCTTCAGCTTTTTCATTTCCTTCTGTTTTTTGTGTTCCTTCTTGAACATTACCAGAATTTTGTGAAACAGCATCTACTAACCAACAAAATTTATTATAAACATCATTGCTAAATGCAATTGCAACATCTCCACCTTCAACTAAACTTTTCATTGCTTTTTCACTTCTAAAAGCATTTGTTTGTTTAGCATCATAACCAACCTGACCTTCTTTAGCTGTTTGAGCAACAACTGCTCCTTTTTGATATCTCATAAAATTAGCCATATCTTGGTAAACTATTTGTAATGCTGCATGAAATTTACTTGCTTGTCCTGCATCATTTGCTTGATGGTTTTCACCAAAAGCATTGTAAGCACTAACTAATGCATCTAAATATTCTTGACCAAGTAATTTTTTACCTTGACCAAAAAAAGAATCCTTAGTTTTTTCATCTGTTGAAAATGCTTGATAAAATGCAGAAACATTTGACATGATTGTTTCAAAATCATTTCCTTCTGAGAATCTTACAACATTTGCACCATTAGCTGTTAATGTAGCAACAGTTGTATCTAAATCCATTTGTTCAACATGAACTGAGCATGGTGGAACAATTTTAACTCTTGATTTTGATCTTTTTGATCTTTTAGCTGATTTTGCATCGGATCTACATTGTTTTAATGCATTAACTTCTGAAGTATAAGTTATAGTACCATTATCAACTAATTCTCTAACCTTTTCAAATTCCCCTAATCTATCAGGTTGGTAATTTTTATTATCACATAATCTAGTATCAATAACTGAAAATCCAAACATTGGATCTGCATATAACATTAAACCATTTCTATGATTATATTCATTTTTAACAATGTCATACATTTTTTGTGCTGCAGCCATACCAGAGTCAGCAAGAGTTTTTAGACCATCAATAGTAACCATTGGATTTGCTACTGTTTTCTCATCTTTTTTTGCTGTAACAGGAGTTACTTTCTTTACTAATGTTTCTTCTGCTTCTTCTGTTGCTTTCTTTTTTGATTTGAATACAGGTCTTTCATTTGGCTGTGCTTGAACAGCGCCTGCAGATAAAATTAATCCTGCAACTGTTGTATATACAATTCCTTCTTTGACATTCATTTTATATTTCCCCCAATTATCTTCATTACAATTATTCTAAACTTACTAACACTTCTTTTGTTTCTTGACCATTTAAATCTCTTATTTGATTATCCTTTAAAGTATAACCTTGCTCTTCAACATTGGATACAAGTATGTGCTTTGTTAATTTATGCACTTCATTTCCTAATTCCATACCTGGTGTATACCCATGTTTTGCCATGAAATAAACATCAAATCCCTCTAAGAATTCATTTGCCAATGCATTTAATGTGTGTTCATCATTTTCTCCTAACACCATATTTTTATTAGCAAATGTAGATTCATAATACCCCATAACTAAATCATCTGTTGATGGTAATTTGTAAGATGATTGAGCTGAACTTTCTGTTACTGGAGCTTGATAAGTATGTGAAGAAACATCTTTAACATCTGTCATTTCATTTGTAGTTGATTCTAAATCTGATTCTTGTGCTGGAGCTGCTATTTCTGTTTTATTTCCTGAAGATAAAGATAAATAATCTGAAACACCATGGTAAACTTCTGAAGCAACACCTGCTACAAAACCTATAGCTACTAAACCAGTTAAAATAGAATATCTTAATAATTTTACACCTAATTTGCCACTCCCACTATAACCTGGACCCGGTAGTCTAGATTCTAGAGCTATTGAACTTGGTGATTTTACTGTTGGATTAGAATTATTATCTTGGCCAGTTTGACCATCTTTATTACCTGAATTGTCACTATCTGTCATGTTATTATACCTCACTATACTTGTTTCTATTATAAATCAAAATTACAGACACACCCCACTTATTTTCGCCTTAGATATAACTAAGACATATTATTAAAGGGAGAAACACAAACTGATATTTAAATGTTATGTTTGTGTTATCACTCGAAAATAGATATCTTGTCTGAATCAATTAAATCATCTGAAATCAGTAGCAACTATGTCAATCGAAATGACCACAATTAATCAAATAAATTAGTGGTGGTCACTTCTCCGACACTAATTATTCAACAATTATGAGTTTTACCTTATACTTAGCAACTACTGGTGAACACACAAATTGAATAATTAGTTTAAAAAACTAATGAAACTAAGTTAAATGTATAAATTAAAGGCATTATTGAGAAATAAATTATAGTTAAAAGGAATCATAGTAAAAAGAAACAAAAATTTGATTGAAAAAAGACAGATTTGTTTAATAACATTTTTAAGAACACTAAAAACCAACAAAATAATGAAAATGAAAGATAATGAAAAAGTATTGATTATTGGAGCTGGCCCAATTGGATGCTATTGTGGTTATTTACTAGCTAAAAAAGGATTTGATGTTGAAATTTATGAAGAACATAAAGAAATAGGAAAACCAATAGGATGTACAGGCATAGTTACTAAAAAAATAAAAAAGTATATTAAATTAAAAAATGAATTTTTAATTAATAAAATAGGTTGTGCCAAAGTTTGTTGTGAAAATAAATCATTAAAAATAAAATTAAAAGAATATGTAATTGACAGATGCAAATTTGACAAATATGTTGCAAATCTTGCTATTAAAAAAGGAGTAAAAATATTTCTTAATCATAAGATTATAGACGTCAAAAAACAAGAAATTATTATTAAAGATTTAAATAAAAGTAATAAAATAAAAAAAAGTAATAAAAACATTAGAAACAATAAGAACAATATAACAAAAGATATAATAATTAAAAAAATAAAAAATTATAAACATATTATCGGTGCAGATGGACCTCAGAGTATAATAGCTAAAAAAATAAATTCAAGAAATTCTAAATTAAATATTAAATATTATATTGGTAAACAGGCAGTTGTAAAAGGTAAATTTGATAAAAATAAATTTATTGTTCATCTTGGAAAAATAAGCCCTAACTTTTTTGGATGGGTTGTTCCTGAAAACAATGAAACAGCAAGAATTGGTGTAGCTGTCCTAAAAGATCCTAATAATTATTTTGGAAGATATTTGGATTACTTAAAACTTAGAGAAAAAGATATAAAAATTAAAAAAATAGGAGAAATTCAATCTGGATTAATACCAATATATAGCCCTAAACACAAAATTTATTCTAAAAAAGGTAAAAATAGACTGACTAATTATTATATAGTAGGAGATGCAGCGTTACAAGTAAAAGCAACAACAGGAGGAGGAATAATCCCTGGATTTAGAGCAGCAAAAGCATTAGCAAAATCAATAATTAACAACACATCATATGAAAAAGAGTTATTTAAGACTAAAATAGAGCTAAAAGCACATTTAATGTTAAGGAAAACCCTAAATAAATTTTCAGATAAAAATTATAAAGAACTTATAGATTTAATGAAAAATCCGAAAATTAAGAGAGTAATAGAAAAATATGATAGAGATTCTGGAATTAAGTTAATCAGTAAATTATTATTAAAAGAACCAAGATTAATTAAATTTGCATTCAAAATCATATTTTAAAAGAAGATAAAATTAAAAAAAGCAATAATGAGTAATAAATCATAATATTTATATAATAAGCAAGATTTTGGAGTAAGGTAATATTAAGTAAAGATTAAAGAGAATAAGAACATTAATAGAGGGTTAAAAATGGACAACAATACCGATAATCATGAAAAAAAAGAAGAAAATACACCAATTAAAGATGATTCTAATGAACAAATAAAAGAAACAACAACTCAAGAAGAAAATAATAAACAAGATGTTAAACAAAAACATGCTCTTCATAATCATCATCAAAAACATTCAGAAGAATCAAAACCAAAAGAAGATTCTGAAATTGATTTAAAAAAAATATTTAATACAGATAACATTAAAAAAGGATTTAATAAAATTAAAAAAAGTTTTAGCCTGAAAAAAAAACATCAGGTTCATGGAGATAATTATAAAAATGAAAAAAGTAATGAATCAATTTCAACTATTGAATTCATTATAAAACACAAAACAATACTATTATTATTAATTCCTATTATTCTAAGCATATTTCTAAGAATCCAACCAGTTTATTTACCAGCAGCAGATGATTGGGCAACAAACAATGTTGAGGGATATTATAAAAATCAAATTGCTCAACAAATAAGCCAACAATATCCAAATCTCCCAGAAACAAATAAAAATTTACTAATAGAAGGAGAGTACAATAAATTTCTCAAGGAAAATAAAGATTCGATGAAAGCCCAAATTGAGGCAAATGCACAACAGATGAGAACGCAATTCCAAGATGATTCAGGACAAACATATTTATTAGCAATTGACCCATGGTTCTGGTATAGGTTAACTGAAAATTACTTAGATCATGGATATGATTATGATCTTGAAGTGGATGGCAGATATTATAACAATCACAGATTAGCACCATTTTTAGAAGAGGATTTAGAAGTTACAGGAAGTACTTCAAAAGCACAAGAATTCCAAGTAATTGTTCAATCATTTTTGTACAAGGTATGGAGAGTATTTGATTCTGATGTATCTTTATTAAAGATTGCATTCCTTACACCATTAATAATTGCAACGCTATCTATAATTCCAATTTTCTTTTTAGTTAGGAAAATAGCAGGTGATCTTGGAGGACTTGTTGCTGGAACAATATTAGCAATTAACCCATTTGGTTTAACAAGAACTGTTGCTGGATTCGCAGATACTGATGCATTTAACTTTTTATTTCCAATAGTAATATTTGGTTTCCTTGTGTTAGCAATAGACCACAAAAAAATAACCCAAAGAATAATCTATTCAGCATTAGCAGGTTTAAGCATAGGATTATATTCATTTAGTTGGGGGGGATGGATGTTTATGGTTAGTTTTTCAATATTCTTCTTACTAGGAATAATTGCATTTAAGCTAATTAAGATGATATGGAATAAAAAGATTAAACTTAATAAATTTAAAGAAATTGGTACTGTTTTTGTTTCATTCTTGATATTTTCAGGAATATCTACATTAATCACTGGTAGATTTAGTTATTTTATTAATGCACCAAAAGGAATAATTAAATTTATTCAATTAAAAGCTGTAGCTACAAAAACAATCTGGCCAAATGTTTACACAACTGTAGCAGAACTAAACCCTGGAAACATAGGGAATATATTTTCAACAATTGGTGGTAAACTAGCATTATTATTTACACTATTAGGAATAATATTATCATTTTATGCATATAAAAAAATCAAAAGAGATGATGCATTTTTGATTGGTGGCTCATTTTTATGGTTTGTATTTATAATTTACTTAAAAGATAGTTTTTCATCAATAACTAAATTCATCTTAATTTTAGGATTACCAATAATTATTAAATTTTTATTTGTAATCTTTAAAGAGATTAAAGAAGATAAAGAAAATGTTGAAGAAAGATACAACATTATTTTCCCATTAATGTTTACAATTTATTTATTTGGAACAATGTTTTCATTAAGTAGAGGAGTTAGATTTAGTTTATTATTAATCCCTGCTTATGCAATTTGTTTTGGAGCTTTTGCTGGAATTGCTACTAAAAAACTTGCAGAGTTAATAAAGAATACTCTCAATCTTAATAAAACAATAACATATATAATTTTAATAATTATTTTAGGGATTATAGTTTTACAGCCAATTAGTGCAGCAAAAAATGTAGTAGGAAGTCAAGTACCTTCAATGAATGATCAATGGTATGAAGCACTTATTAAGATTAAAGAAGATTCTAAAGAAGATGCAATAATTAATTCATGGTGGGACTTTGGTCACTGGTTCAAAGCTATTGGAGATAGAGGAGTTACATTAGATGGTGGTGGACAAAATCAGCCACAAGCACATTGGTTAGGTAAGTTAATGTTAGCAAAAGATGAAAAAGAAACATTAGGTGTATTAAGGTTAATATTATGTGGAAAGAATTACCCATATAATAAAATAAAAGAATTGTTAGAAGATGATTTGAAAACAAAATTATTATTAGATCAAATAATTATTGTTGAAAAAGAAGAAGCAGAAAATATCCTTAAAGATAATAATATAGTTGGAGAAGATGCAAAATATATTCTTGATCGAACACATTGTGATCCACCTGAAGATTATTTTATAACTTCACAAGATATGGTCTCTAAAGCAGGAGTATGGGGACATTTTGGATCTTGGGATTTCACAAAAGCAAGTATGTATAATAAAGTTAAAGGAAAGGGAAAAGATGAAGGGATAAAAATCCTAACTGAAGAATTTAAGCTAGATGAAAAAACATCAAAAGATTATTATAGTGAAATTCAAACTATTGATGCAGATCAATGGATTTCACCTTGGCCAGGATATACGAGCAACCCAATGGCATGTAATAAAATTAGTGATGATAAATTTGAGTGTCCTGTTCCATCTCAAGGTCAATTCATCATATTAAATATTGACATTAACAAAATGGAAGCATTTATACCAGGAAATGATAATGAAAGATATCACATGGATTCAGTCTACATACCTACAGAAAAAGGTTTTAAAGAAATAAAAATCAAACAAGATCAATTATCTAGTGGATTAAGTTCAACACTAATCCCAACAGAAGATGGCAATTATAATATCTTAACCACACACCCATTACACGCAGGAAGTACATTTACAAAATTATTTTTTGCTGAAGGACATGGACTAAAACATTTTAATAAATTCTACGATGTTAGAGATATTACTGGTGCAAGAATAATTGTATGGAAAGTTGATTGGGAAGGTGAAGACTTTAATAACCCTTTTGAATCTTTCTTTGTAAAAACTACAGATAATAACAACAATGAAGAAATGAGTAATAGTAATGACAATAATAATGAAATAAGTAGTGATGATAGTAATGTTGAAGAAAGTGATATTGAAGTAACAATAGAAGAAGAAATAATAGAATAAAGTGTTAATTAAAGTGACTAAGAAAAATACAGAGAATAAATTAGAAAATGTGTGGGTAATCATACCGGCACATAATGAAGAAAAAAACATAGGAAATGTTATTGATAAATGTAAAAAATACACAAATAATATTGTTGTTGTTGATGATGGTTCTTTAGATAATACTTCTATGATTGCTGAAAAAAAAGGTGTGGTTTTAATAAAACATTTAGTTAATCTTGGAAAGGGAGCAACACTAAAAACAGGATGCTTTTATGCTTATAGAAATAAAGCAAACATAATTGTGTTATTAGATGGAGATGGTCAACATAATCCTGATTTGATACCTACATTTCTAAAAAAATTAAAAGATTCAGATATTGTGTTAAGCTATAGAAGATTCAATAAAAAAATGCCAGTAATATTTAGAGTTGGTAATAATTTCATTAATTTTATAATTAAACTATTTTTCAATATAAAAGTAAAAGATAGTCAATGTGGTTATAGAGTCTTTTGGGCTAAAAATTTTAAGAAAATAAGATGGAGAGCACATGATTATAGTATGGAAAGTGAAATGTTAGCTAATATTGGTAAATCAAAATTAAGATATAAACAAGTCCCAATAGAAACATTATACAAAGATGATTATAAAGGAACCACAGTGTTAGATGGGATAAAAATAGTATATTATATAATGAAATGGTGGGTTGTAAAATGGTAAAAGGAATATTAGGAATACAAATATTTGGTATGTTCTTTAGTTGTATTATGATTTACCTTACGTTTCTCCATTATAAAAGAAAAGAATTTAGTGTTGAAATATTCTTTTTTTGGCTAACTTTATGGTTAGGGTTTATTTTCATGGTAGTTTATCCAACATCATTAGATTTTTTAATAAGAGGAATACTAAAATTTGGTAGAAGATTAGATTTTTTCATAGTATTAGGATTTATTTTTCTAATTGCTTTGATGTATTATAATTATATTGTTGTAAGATATACAAAAAAAAGAGTTGAAAGAATTATTAGAGAAGTTGCTCTTGAAAAAGTAAAAGACTGTAGAGATAAAAAAGATAATAAAAAACCATGAAAAAAAGAAGATTAGTTTGTTCTTAGTAATTGTCCTGTCTGGGTTCCTTGTACTGGATTAAATAAGCCACTAGACATTAGCTGTTGTATACGTTCATTAGCAAAAGTAGAATTATAAGGCTTTTTAAGACATTGCGTATCAATGATTAAATACTCATATTGATTACTTTTCAAAAAAGTATGAACATCATTTGCATCCATACCTGCAACATTTTTTCTAAATTGTTCAATCTCTGGAATCCAACCTTCTTGTAATTTATCATACCCTGTTACATCTAACCAATCCCCACAATAAGACATGACTTTTGTATTTTTAGGAAGATTATTTTGCATCCATTGATAAAGTTGAACTTCTTCCATACTACCAAAATTCTCATTTCCCCACATTGCAGTATTAACTGTATACTTTTGATAACCTGTTGTTAAGAAAAGTCCTGAAATAATAATAACAAAGATAAGAAAAACAGGGATTTTTATCTTCTTTCCTATTTTTAACAAAGAAAAGTAACCAAATGCACCTAACAAAGCAACAGGGATTGCCAAATATGACCAAGCTCTGAATGCATAAGGCATTTGAATTGGAAAATGTTCACCAAGCACAGAAAATAAACCAAACAATAACCAAATCACAGAAACAATCACCCATGCATTTTCATGTCTTAAATAAGATTTTCTTTCTTTAACATCTTCTTTAAAATCTTCTTTTGAATCTTTTTTTGAATATTTTTGTATGTATTTTGAAACAAAAGGATAGATAAAAAGGTAAATAAAGGAAATCACAGCAAACAAAACAAGAATTGAAAGAACAAGCCCAATACCTTTAGGATTGTTGATCATATTGTAAGTATTTACCCATATAAAATCCATAAACTTATATTTTGTAGCACCTGTTCCATGAACATGTAATAATTTTGTAAGAGTTGCATCTGTTCCACCTTTTACTTTAACAATATTTAATATGATTAAGACTCCTTTAAATGTATACCTAATAAACATATCTCCCCAAAATAATAATGATAACACAAGCCCACCTAAAGCAGCATAGATAATATTTAAATTTAATTTCTTAGTTGCTATAAGCTTACCTAACCAAAGAATACCTAAAAATGGAGCAAGATAAAAAGCAGTTACTGGAGCTGTGATTAAAATACTTGCAACAATAATAATTGAAGGAATTAGCCATTTTTTATTTTGTTCAGACCTTAGAATACAATAAAGTGCAGGGAAATATAACAAAATTGCTAATGTTTTAGACCAAATAAAATGACTTAAAAAAGAAGGAATTATTGTTAATATAAGTGTTGCAAAAAGTGCTATTTTTTTATCATTTGTAAATTCCTTAGCAAAAAAGTAAAAGAATATTGTTGCCAAAGAAACAAGTAATGCATTGAAAAACTTTAATGCCCAATAAGATGATTGAGATATTTGAAATAAAATAGTCATTAATATATCATAACCAGGGGGATAAGGAATACCATAATTTGTTAGTTGTGTTTCTCCAGGAGTATAATATGTTTTATGGAGTTCCATATATTTAATATGACCAACATGACCCCAAGAATCCCCATTTTCCAACCAAGGATTAAGAAAAGCCCCCTTATTCATAACAAAAAATAAACAAATAAACATAATTAACATCAATAAAACATATATTGTTGATTTTTTGATTTTTAATAATTCACCAAACTTAATTTTCCCAAATATTTTGTTAAAAATCCCTTTAAGATTAATTTCATTAACTACATCATTAGAATCACCATTGGATTTTACAAAATTTGATTTTATCAGGCCTGATTTTAATATGTAATTAAATAAATCATAAATAGGCATGATTAATGCCAATAATAAAAAAAGCCACCATACAATCTGTAAATGTAATAAACCTAGTAAAGCACCTAATATAGGGATAACACCTAAGCCAATTCCAAAATTCATAAGATTTGCTTCTAAGAAAGAGTCTTCTCCTTTTTTTATCAGCCTTCTTAATGTATAACCAAAACACCAAGTAAGCACTAAAAAGTAAATTACTGGTAATATCTCAAAACCCACCATACAAATCGCATATTTAGTATTATTTATATATTTTGTGAGTGAAGTGGTTTAAAGCTGAAAAGGTGTAGGGTTCTGACTGCTAGAAAAGTAGTTGTTCGGTATTCGTTGTTCGTTTTTCGTTACGAAGACCAAATAACAAAAACCGAATTACCACCTTCCTAGCACCAAGCACATAATCCCCAGCATTTATAATATAATATAGATACATAATATTTTAAAATGGCTATGTATTCTTATGATTTATGAAGACACCAAATATAGTGATTACAATACCTGCCTATAATGAAGAAAAAAGCATTAGAAGAGTTTTATCAGGCATTAAAAAAGCTATGCAGGAGAGTAAATATAAGAATTATAAGATATTAGTACTTGATGATGGATCTAAAGATAATACAGCTAAAATAGCTAAAATCCATGGTGCAAATGTTGTTTCTAATGGCAGAAATTTAGGATTAGCCCTTACATTTAAGAGAGAAATGGAAGAATGCATTAAATTAAATGCAGATATAATAGTACATACAGATGCAGATGGCCAATATCCTGCAAGATTTATTCCTGATTTAATAAAAAATATTGAAAATGGTTCTAATTTAGTATTAGGAAGCAGATTTAGAAAGGGTAAATATAGTGGATCACTGATGAAAAGAATAGGAAATATAGCATTTGCTAAAGTATTTTCAGGATTATTAAGAACCAAGATTACAGATACAACCACTGGATTTAGAGCATTTACTCAAGATATTGCTAAATTTAAATTAATTAATACATTTACTTATACCCAAGAACAATTAATTAGAGCTGGAAAAGCAAAGATGAAGATCAAAGAAATACCAATTAAAACATATAGAACAAGACCAAGTAGATTATTTGGAAACCCATTTGATTATGCAATAAAAGCATGGATTAATATTTTTAGAATATATAGGGATTTCGAGCCATTATATTTTTTTGGAAGAATTGGATTAATATTTATTGGATTAGGATTTATTTTAGGATTATACATATTATATTATTTGATGGTATATGGACATGTGGGTGGAATTCCAAGAGTTGTACTAAGTATGCTCTTAATAATGGTAGGTGTACAAATTAGCTTATTTGGATTTTTAGCTGATATGCAAAATAAATCATGAAAAGATATAATAAATTTATTTAAAATATAATAATTAAGAAAACATAAATTTGGAATAAAAACAAGGAGATAGGAAAAATGAAGAAAACATACAGTTTCAAACATGTTGGAAAAAGAAAAGGAGATATTAAAAATATCTATAGAACATTATTTTATAGATGGTTAGTTAAGAAATTTCTTAAAAGATGCAAAACAGTTCTTGATATTGGTGCAGGAAGTGGAATATTTTATGATACAGCTAAAAAATTGGGTAAAAAAGTTCAGGGAATTGATCTTAATGATAAAAATATTAGAGATAACATAGTAAAAATGGATTATAGGAAATTAAATAAACATTTTGATTGTTGTTTTAACTCACAACTTATTGAACATGTTGATCCATTTGAATTTATGAAAGTTATGGAAAAATATTGTGATAAAATATTAATCACAATAACAGTTAGACCCTGCACTAAGTTTTGGGATAATCCAGATCATATAAGACCATACACTACAAAAGCTATGAGATTATTGCATAGAGACCATGGATTTAAAACAATCTTTGCAATGAACCTTTATCCTACTAAATCATTTATAGCTATTGGAAAGAAAATTAGAAAAAGAAAATAATAGAATAAATTAATAGAAGAAAAAAGCCAAAGAGTAAAAAAGAGCCAAAAGCTAGAAACATTAACTAATAAAAAAATAAATAGTGATTCAAAAAGGTAAAGAAATGAAAAAGATAGTAATGGCTTGTGGAGATGGAATGTTTAATTTGGGGGATGAAGCAATTATTGCATCATTTTTACCTGAGATCAAAAAACAGATTAAGAATCATGATAAAAATATCAACAATAAGAAAGTCAAAATCAAGGTATTCTCATCCAACAATAAAAAAACAAAAGAATTGCATAACATTAATTCAATAAAATTAGATATTTCTGTTAAAGGTTTAATTAAAAATATACCATCAATAATTAAAAATTATTCAAAAATGGATTTATTAGTATGGGGTGGTGGGAATTTAATCAGTGATGGCTCTAGTATTTTGTATACACCCTTTCATTTAATAAAAATTATTTTAGCAAAATTATTAGGTAAGAAAGTTGCTGTTTATGGTATTGGAGTTGGACCATTAAATGGATGGTTTGTTAAAACATGGACAAGATTAATATTAAACAATGTAGAGTTAATAACTGTAAGAGATGAAAATTCTAAAAAGTTACTTAGAAAAGCAGGAGTTAAAAAAAAGATATATGTTACTGCTGATCCTGCATTTTGTTTAGAAGCAATTAATAGAAAACAAGCAATTAAGAAACTAGAAAAGGAAGGTATTGTTAATAATTTTACCAAAAATAATTCTAAGCAGCCCTTAATTGCAATTGTTCCTAGACGAGTATTCCATAGAAAATCTAAAAGTATTATACCTGTAAAATATAAAGTTAAGTTTGGAATGATTGATAAAAAAAGTAAAAATAAATTTAAAAAATTTGTAAATGATTTATCAAAAACAGCTGATTTTCTTGTTGAAAAATATAATGCTAAAATTGTATTTATCCCAATGCAAATGATTTCTGCACAAGAACAAGAAGATCATAAAATTTCAAAAGAAATTATTAAAAAAATGCAGCATAAAGAAAATGCAGTAATCATTAATAGTTATAATTATAGTAGTCAAGAATTAAAAGCAGTATATGGATTAATGAAATTAATTATTGGTATTAGGTTTCATTCAATTGTTTTAGGAAGCAGTATGAATGTTCCTGTTGTTTCTCTGCCATATAGCCTTAAAGGAAAAAGATTAACTAAATTATTAGAATTAGAAAAATATTCACTTAATGTTGAAGATGTTTCTTATTCTGCATTAGTTAGTAAGATAAATATGATTTTAAAAGATGAAAAAAAAGTTAAAAAAGGGTTAAAAAAGAAAATAGAAATACTTCAAGCCAAATCAAAATTTAATGTTAAATTAATTGCAAGGATGTTACAATGAATAAAATAATAAAGAATATATTAAAAACAAGTGTGAGTGTCATACTAATAGTTATATTATTATTTGCATTTGACATTAAAGTAATATTAGATTTATTATCAAATATTAATTTATTTTATTTAGGGCTAATTATTTCATTCTTTTTGATGAGTTTTCTTATACCTGCAATAGGAATGAAAATCCTTTTAATACCAGTTAAAAATAATAAAATTGAGATTGAAAATTTGTATTGGTATAATCTTTTAACTTATGGGATTTCAAGATTTTTACCTGGAAGAATAGGAGATGCATCAATAATTTATTTCCTAAAAAAAGAAGATATCCCTATAGGAATTGGAACAGCTATTGCCTTAATTGATAAAATAATTGTATTTTTTGTCCAAACTATGTTTGCAGTTGTTGGGTTTTTCATATTTTTCTCAACTGAAGTTGCATTAAAACTTACAATAATATCATTTTTTATATTTGTTTTGGCAATGTTTTTTATTACATGGGAAAAAGGACGATTATTAATTAGAAAATACATATTAAGAAAACATTCTGAAAAGTTCAGTAAATTTTATTTAACATTTTCAAATTATTTTAAGAAACACATATTATTACTTATTGCAAATATAATCTTAGCTACAGTTAAAACATTATTTTTCGGATTTTTAATTTATTTGGCATTTATAGCTGTTAATGTTAATCCAAATATTAATTTAATTACAATAATGATTATTGCATCAGTTATTAACATAATCTCAATAATTCCAATTACAATAGCTGGTTTAGGAGCAAGAGAATCTATTAGTGTATTATTATTTAATGAACTGGGCATAACACCAGAAGTAACAATAAGTGCATTTATTATACTATTATTTGTAAGATATGTTTCATCTGCAACATTGTTATTATATTATACATGGAAAAAGAAGCATTAGATTTAATTGAAATTTCCAAGCAAGCTCATAAGATAAAATTATTAATTCATAATCTTTATTAAACCATATGGATTTAAGATTAAAAAAATAAACATTAAAAGCAAAATAATTAAAAGTTAAAATGGGAATAATATCACAAAGTATACATTTGATTCCAAAGGTTGTTCAATATAGACTTAGCAGGCTTAAATTAATTAGGCCTCCAATCCCAGATAATTTAACTTTCTCTGTAACTCATGCTTGCCAATCTAGATGTAAAACATGTAATATTTGGAAATTGTATTTAGATAAGCCAGAATTAAAACAAAAGGAATTAAAAATAGATGAGATTAGAAAAATATTCAAAAATATTGGTAATAGTGGAAATGTATACTTTTTTAATATTAGTGGTGGTGAACCATTTTTACGAGCAGACTTACCAGAAATTGTAGATGCAGCTTGTAAATATCTAAAACCAAAAGTAATACATACACCAACTAATGCAATTTTATCTGATCTTGTATTGAGACAGACAAGAAAAATATTAGAAGTAATGAAGAAAAATAAGTGTAATATTCCTTTTACAATCAAACCATCATATGATGGTATTGGAAAAGAACATGATGAGATTAGAGGAATAAAGGGTAACTTTGATAATTTTTTGAAAACATATAAGGGATTAAAAGAATTGCAAAAAGAATTCCCTAACCTTGATGTTGGTATTGGAACAGTCATATCACAATTTAATCATACAAGAATAAAAGAGATTATGAAATATGGTAAATCCCTTAAACCAGATAGTTACATAAATGAAATTGCTGAACAACGTTCAGAATTATTCACAGAGAAAGATAAAATTACACCAACTGCACGTGATTATAATAAAGCAATTCAATTCTTTTCAAAAGAAATTAGAAAAGATATGAAAAAAAAGAAACCATTAGTTCGTATTACACAGGCATTTAGACTTGTTTATTATAATTTAGTTGTTGAAACATTAAGAAAGAAAACACAAGTTATTCCTTGTTATGGTGGCATAGCTAGTGTTCATATTAATGCCTATGGTGATGTTTGGCCATGTTGTATTTTAGGTTATCATAAATCAATGGGCAATCTTAGAGATGTAAATTATAATTTTAAGAAAATTTGGTATAGTAAAAGAGCAAATAAAATTAGAAGATTTATCAAAAAAAAGAAATGCCATTGCCCACTAGCAAATATATCTTATACAAATATTCTCTGTAACCCCAAGTATATGATTAGAGTAATAAAGAATGCATTGTTTCCTTAAGATATTGTTTCTATAAGAATTATCAGTTTTTTTTGAATTTATTATTTAAGAAATCCTATTTCCCTATACCATTCAGTTGTTTTTCTAACACCATCTTCAAGACTTACTTCAGGATTGTAGTTTAATTCTTTTTTTGCTTTTGCTATTGAAAAGCTACTGCTCCTTGTTAAACTATTAATTCTATTTATAGAGAGTAATTGTTGAATACCTACAAAACTTAAGATTTTAAAACAGAATGCTCCTAAATAAGCTAAACATTTTGGGAGATGTGAAGGAGTTTTTACACCTAAACTTTTGGTAATTGTATAAATAAATTTATTCATTGTGTATGAATGTTCATCTGAAATAATATAAGTTTGACTAATTGCTTTTTTAGTATTTGCTGCTTTTAATATTCCATCAACAAGATTTCCAATATATACTAAAGCCATCAAATTTTTACCATCTCCAATTATTCTAAATAACCCTTTTTGAATAAACCTAAACATTTTGGCTTTATTAGTCATTTCTCCAGGACCATAAACCATTGTTGGCCTTATAATTGTATATTTTAAAGAAGATTTTTTCACTGCTAACTCTGAGAAGTATTTTGTTTTATCATAATCAGATGCAGGTTTACATATTGTTGATTCGTCTGCTTTATGTTTTAATGTTCCAAAAACAGCAACAGTGCTTATATGAATAAATCTTTTTACTTTATTTTGTTCTGCTGCTTTTACTAAGTTTTTAGTTCCTGTAACATTTGCTTCATAAATTTGTTTATATGTTATTTCTGGACTTCCTAACATTGCTGCACAATGATAAATAACATCAATGTTTTTTGTTGCATTAGTTAATGATTCTTGATTAGTTAAATCACCATAAATGATATTGACTTTTAATTTACTTAGTGATCTTAATTTAATAGGCTTACTTGTTTTTCTTACGAGAACAGTGATTTTATTTTTCTTAATTAATCTTTCAACTAAATGAGAACCAATGAAACCTGTTGCACCTGTTATTAAAATATTCATTTTAGTCACTATTTTCTTGTTTTTCTTGTTCTATTTGTTGTTTTTGTTCTTCTTTATTATTTAAATCATTAGGTATGAATTGTTTGTATAGTTCAGCTGTTTTTTTAGCAACACTATCCCATGAAAATTCTTCACATAGGTCTTCTGCATCAATAGATAATTGTTTTTGAAGTTCTTGGTTTTTTAAGATCTTGATTAGTTTTTCTGCTAAAGCATCCACATCATTTGTTTCTATAACAAATTCTTTGTTTTTTACTAAATCTGGCAAACCACCTTGATTACTTACAATTAATGGCTTATGAAAAGCTAATGAAATATTACCAGGGCCACTTTGTGAATCAAAATGTTTGTAAGGCAAAGCAATAACATCAGCAGCTGTAAAATGATGTTTTACGTCAGACATTGGAACATATTCTAAAAAAGTTATAATTGAATCTTTAAGATTGTATTTATCAATTAATTTTTGGTTTGGTTCCCATGAAACCCAATTTTTTCCTGCAATTACTAATAATGCATCTGGTAATTGCTGTTTTACCTTAGCAAAAGCTTCAATTAAAATATCCACACCCTTATATTCACGAATATTTCCAAATGTTAGAATAAGAGGAGTATCTTGTTTAATTTCTTTATTTGTATTTTTAAGGTTCAAAGCTATGTTTAATCTTTCTCTTGATTTTTCTTTAGTTGTTTCTTCATTTCTGTACAAATCATAAATACCATGTGGAATTCTTGAAACTTTGTTAGAAGGCTTTTTAAAATATTTTTGAAACTCTCTAATACTATTGTCTGAATGTAAAATGAAATGATCTGGAAACATGAAGATTATTCTGCTGATTAATTTATCTATCCAATTTGTTTCATGACCAACAACATTATGAACAGTTAAAATGATTTTTTTTCTTTTTAGTTTTGCAAATAACATATGAGTAAAAGTCATAGGAGCAAGAAAAGTAGTCCACCATTGAATATGTAAGACATTGGATTTGGCAGACCAACCAGCCCATGCCCAAGTAAATGGATTATAATATGTAATGAATGTTCTAATTTTTACATTATCTTTTTTATTTAGTTTGAAATTCAGGTCCATGTCTTTTGTACCACCTGGATACAAGAATTCAGGATATAGCTTTTTGAATGAAATAAAGTCAATATTAACATAATTAGCTAATGATTCAACAAGTTCAATACAATAATCACTCATTCCCTTAATAGGTGGGAGAGTGCCAATCATTGATGCTTTGATTTTACTTGTATTATTATCTATGTTTTCATTCATGTTCTCATCCATGTTATTGAATTTATCTGCTTTATGTCAAGAACCACCGGTCAATAGACCAGTGGTATGAAGCGAAAGCTTCACATCATATTACTAAGACCAGTGGTTCTTGAGCACGCAAGAATACCACATATTAATCAGTGGTTTGCTTGCAAACCACCATTCAATAGAATAGTGGTATTCTTCGCGTATATAACTTTTATGATATTTAGGTGTAGATGAAAGTATTAAATATCAAATAGCATTATAAAATAATGATATAAATACAATAATATACAATAATATGCAATGGTATCCTATAACCATTATAATCAATACATACAACAATCATACATAATATTTATAAATAATTCTTTTGTTTCGGTAATATATGAAAGTTACATTTGTTATACCACCAACAATAAAGGGGAGAGCTGCTGAAAGGTTATTTGGATGCACATATCAAGTATATCCACAACCAAACTTAGTAATTTTATATGCAGCTACTATTCTAAAGAATAAAGGGTATGATGTTAAAGTAAGAGATATGCCAGTTGAAGGTCTAAGTTTTGGACAATACAAAGAATGGGCAAAACATGATAGTTCTGATATTTATTGTTTCCATACAGTACCATTATGTACTGAACTAGATTTAAAAGCAATTAAACATCTTAATCAAATGAAGCCTGTTATCTGGTTTGGACCAAGACCAACTTCTGATCCTAAAGAATTTTTAATTCAAGATAATTATTATGTAATAAGAGGAGAAGCTGAAGCTATTATTAGTAAAGTTGTTGAAGCAATTGAAAAAAAAGAAAATATCAAAAGTGATAGTGAAAACAGAAAAGAAGAGGAAGAACAGGTAGAAGAAATATTTAAACAAATTCCAGGATTAAGTTATAGAAGAAATGATGAGATTATAACAAATTCTGGCTTTGGATATATTAAAGACATTAACAAACTTCCAACTCCAGACAGAACATTGATTAATTATAGAAAATATACTAATCCTAAATTACCTGGTGCACCTTATACAACTATGCTAACTTCAAGACAATGTAATTCTAAATGTTGGTATTGTGTTCCTAATAGTTTAAGTTATGCTAGAGAATTAGAATGGAAAAGATGTAATAAAGATCCTGAATGTGTTAAACCACCAGTAACAATAAGAGATGTTGAAGATATTAAAAAAGAGTTAGAAGAAATAAAATCAATAGGTATTAAAGCAATCTCTGTTATAGATGATCAATTTGTTTGGGGCAAAGAAAGACATTTAGAACTTTGTAAAGCATTTAAAGATGTGGGATTACCATTTGGAATTTTAGCTAGAAATGATAGACTAGTAGATGAAGAAATGGTTAAAGCTTTAGCTGATGCAGGTTGTATTTATGTTGATTTTGGTGTAGAAAGTTTTAAACAGGAAATATTAGATGATGTTGGTAAAGATATTAAAGTTGAAACAATAGAAACTTCAATCAAGCTTTTGAAAAAGTATGGGATTGAACCAAAAATAAATATTCTTTATGGTGCATCACCCCTAGAAACAAAAGAAACATTAAAAGAAACTTTACAAAAAGTTTTAGAATTAGAAGTAGACTTTGCACAATTTGCAGTATGTAGTCCATTCCCTGGAACAAGATTTAGAGAAGCAGCAATTGCTAATGGATGGATTGTTGAAGAAGATGTTGGCAAAGCAGATCCCAGTAAAAAATCAATTATTCAATACCCACATTTATCAAATGAATATTTAACAAAGTGGGTTAAACATTCCTATAGAAAATTTTATTTCAGACCAAAAATAATTGCAAAAAGAGTTAGAAGCATAAAAAGACCAGGAGACACAATAGTGTATCTTAAAGGTTTGTGGCAATTAACAAAGTAAATGTCTATGATAAATGATTTCAAAAGCAAACAAGATAAAAGATTATAAAGAATAAAAGTGATGAATAAATGATAGAAACTGCATTATATACAATACTATTCTTAAGTTTAATACTCATAGGTTGGACTTTTATTGGATTTCCTGCTTTTTTAATCTTTTTTTCATCATTTCTTAAAAAACATCATTTTCTAAATCAAGCTTTTTTTCCTAAAGTCACATTAATGATTATGACTTATAATGAAGAGAAAGCAATTGCTAAAAAACTACAGAATAGTCTTGATATAGATTACCCACATGATAAACTAGAAATATTTGTTGTTGATAGTGCATCTACAGATAAAACACAAGAGATTACTAGAAAAGTAATTAAAGAATTCTATAAAAATAATCCTAAAGACAAAAGAATAGTTAAATTAATTGCTCAGGAAAAAAGAGAAGGCAAAGCTTCTGGAATTAATTATGGAAAAGAAAAAGCTAGTGGTGAAATAATTATGATTACAGATGGAAATGCAATGATGAGCAAAAATGTAATCAAAAACATAGTAAGACACTTTGATGATCCTAAAGTTGGTGGTGTTTGTGGAAGATTTGAAGCAAGAGATTTACATGATACATCCACAGGAGAAGGAGGAAGTATTTATTGGAAAATTGAAAGAATGTTAAGAACAGGAGAAAGTAATTTAGATAGCTGTATTCATATGAGTGGAGAGATAACAGCTTTCAGAGCCAATATTGTTAATAAATTAGATACAACTCAACTTTCTGAAGACTTTGATATGGCGGTTTCTATAAGAAGAAAAGGATTTAGAATAATTTATGAACCATATGCAATTGCTTATGAGCCAGCTCCAACAAATGTTGATGATCTAAAAACGCAGAAAAAAAGAATTGTTATTGGAACATTACAAGTATTGTTTAAACATAAAGATATGTTGTTTAATCCAAAATATGGCTGGTATGGAGTAATGATTTTAACAACCCATAAATTATTTCAATTGTTAACCCCATTTGCATTAGCAGTGGTATTAGGCAGCTCTGCTGCATTATTCTTTTTAGATTATAACTTGTGGATACATGGATTGATTATTGCTGAGATCACTTGTGTTGTTTTAACATTGTTATCATTAATATTAACACTTTTTAATCTATTTAAACATAATAAATTATTGAATTTTGTTAAATATTTTATGGCAAGTAATTGGATTGTTGTTTTAGGATGGATTGATTTCTTATGTGGAAAGAAAATTGTTACCTGGAAAAAGATTGAAAGTAGTAGAGATATTTAGTTGAAAAAGATGATAAGTTCTGAGTTTTAAGTGGGTTATCAGTAAGTAGTTATGAGTATCATTACATTTTTCTCAAAACTAATTAACCCATAACCAAATCTCACAACTAATCAACTCAGAACCAACCACTTACTCATTACACAAAACACATCACATATTTACTATAACTTATTACAAATTATTCAAAATTCATCACAACTTGGTTATGAATTTAACATAGTTCTAGAATATAATACAATTAAAGTTCATAATATTTATAAATTGAGATTAAGAGCTTTTATCTATAGATTATAATTAAATTATACATATAATATAAAAATAATAGAAACTAATGAAAGAATAGAAACGAGGTGTTAAAATGGTTATTACTTTAGGAATTAACGATGGTCATAATGCTGGTGCTGCTTTAATTAAAGATGGTCAAGTTTTAGCAGCAATACAAGAAGAAAGATTAAGAAACATTAAAAATTATTCTGGTGTGCCATCTAGAGCAATTAGAGCAGTATATAGAATAGCAAAAATTAATCCTCAAGAGACAGATCTTATTTCTATGGTTAGCTTAAATCGAACTTATTCACCATTAAAAGAGTTCCCATTCCATGTTAAATTATTCTATAGAATGGCACCATACTTAGATGGGCATGCATTTTCTAAATGGTATGTTAAAATCCTTCATAAATTTAGAAAAATGGATGGAATCTATAAAGTAATAAGAAGTATGGGCTTGCAAAATAAAGAATTAACTTTTGTAGAACATCAACAATGTCATGCAGCTTGTGCTCATTATTCTAAACCAATTTCTAAAAACAAAGGTGGAAAACCAAACCTAGTATTAACAAGTGATGGAGCAGGAGATGGTCTAAGTGCAACTGTAAGTATTGGTTACAAAGATAGAATAAAAAGAATTGCAGCAACAACTTTCTATAATAGCTTAGGAAACGTATTATACAGTGAGATGACTGGTTATATGGGATTAAAAAGATGGGAGCATGAATACAAAGTTATGGGTATGGCAGCTTATGGTAAAGCAGAATATAGTATTGATGAAGTTAAGAAAATAATTAGAATCAATCCAAAAAGACCATTAGAATTCCAAAATAGAATGAGGGCAATTGGCCCATATATAGGTAAAAAATTAAAACATAGATTACACGAACATAGATTTGATAATTTAAGCGCTGCTACTCAATTACATTTTGAAAGAGTAGTTAAACAATGGGTAAAAAATGCAATTAAAAAAACAGGATTACACAATGTTGTTTGTGCTGGAGGAATGTTTCTTAATGTTAAAGCAAATAAAATATTAAGAGAAATGGATGAAGTTGATAGTATCTTCTTTTATCCTGCAGCTGATGATGGAGGAACACCTGTTGGAGCAGCATTAGAAGCATATTACAAATATTGTAGGAAAAGAGGTATAACCCCAAAACACCATGAAATTAAAGATGTGTATTATGGTTGTGAATTTGAAAATGATTATATTAAAGCTGTACTTAAACAAAAAGGTTGGCTTAAAAAAGCACAATTTATTGATAAAATTGACCAAGAAGTAGGAGAATTAGTAGCAAAAAATAATATTGTTGCTAGACATAGTGGAAGAACAGAATGGGGACCAAGAGCTCTTGGAAATAGAAGTATTCTTGCTAACCCAAGTGATCTTAAAGTTATAAGAGATATTAACTTTGCAATCAAAAAAAGAGATTTTTGGATGCCATTTGCAGTTAGTTTAACTGAAAAAAGAATGAAAGATTATTTAATTAATCCATGTCCTTCAAGATACATGATTGATAGCTTTGATACAACTGATAAAAGAGATGACATTGTAGCAGGAACACATCCATTAGATGGAACTGCAAGACCAAATACAGTCCAAGAATGGAATAAGGGTTATCTAGATGTAATAAATGAATTTGAAAGACATACTGGAATTGCTGGTATGCTTAATACAAGCTTTAATCTGCATGGTTATCCTTTAGTTGATTCTCCTGAAGTAGCATTATTTACATTAGAAAATAGTGGGCTAAAATATCTGGCAATGGGGAACTGGTTAATAAAAAAGTAGAGTGAGATTTTATTGTAATAAAAAATAGTTTATTGTGATAAAAAACTAAAAAAACATCAATTAAAATAGAATGAAAATAATACGTACAATTGAAAGTTTTTATCCTAAAGTTCACGGGCCAGCTAACCAAGCATTTAAAATTAGTTCTGAACTAGAAAAGAAAGAGATTAGTTGTCCAGTTTATACTACTTTCTTTGATGTTAAAAAAGTTTCAAGAAAAGAAATAATCGATAATGTTAAAGTTAGAAGATTTAAAGACAAAATAAGATTATTCAAATATATCTATTCTCCTGATATGAAAAAAAGATTATTGAAAGAAAAATTTGATGTCATACACAGCCATTGTTATAGAAGTTATCAAAGTGATCTTGGTTATGAAGTTGCAAAAGTGAAGAAGAAACCATTTGTTTTAAGTACTCATGGAACATTACTTAGCTACAAATATTTTGTAAAGTTCCCATGGAATCTTGTGTTTGAGTTTTATGATTCAATAACACAAAAAAGAACAGCTAAAAAAGCTGATGCCATTATTGTTAATAGTAGCCAAGAATACAAAGAAGCACTAAAATTTGGAATTAAAAAAAGTAAAATTCATTTAATACCTGTTGGAATTGATTATAATGATTATAAAGTGAAAAGAAGCTTTAAAGACAAAAAAGTATTAGATCTACTTTATGTTGGAAGAATTACAAGAAATAGGCCATTAATGCCAACATTAAAAGCAATTAAAAAAATAAATGAAACACTATTAGAAAACAAAATCAAATTAATCATCATTGGTTCAGAAGTAAGAAGTAGTTTTTCAGCAAAGAAAGGTTACCTTAATGAATTAAAAAGATTTGTAAAAATAAACAAATTAAAAGATTATGTTGAATTTATTTCTGAATTAGATAGAAAAGAATTAAAGAAGTATTATAAAAATTCAGATGCATTTATTTATCCAAGTGTGTATGAAAATTTTGGTCAACCTATTTTAGAAGCAGCTGCATCAGGTCTACCTGTAATATGCTCCAAAGTAGGTATTGCTTCTGATTTATTTTTAGAAAATAAGCAGAAATTATTCATATCAAATGATCCTAGACAAATTGCATCGCAGATATTAAATGTGATTAATCCTGATTTAAGAAAACAAGTTAGTAAAGCAAATGTTAAAGTTGTTAGAGAAAAATTTACGTGGGATAAAATAATTGAAAAATATGTAAAATTGTATAAAACATTAAGTTAGTAGAAATTCGTATATGTAATGATTTGAAAAGAAAAAACTAATCTAAGAAATCTGTGCCTGTCCTATCAGTTATTTCTCCACGAAGATTTTTCTGTATGTATTTTTTTGCTTCATCTTTTTTGTAATTACCTAATAACCATGCTAATTTAACATATGCTGTTTCTGTAATCATATCTCCACCGTAAATAATACCAATATCCTTTAGTCTTCTGCAATTTGTATAAACATCCTCATGAACCCTACCAAATACACATTGTGATGTAAGTACAATTATGCCACCTTTCTTAATAAATCCCTTTAATGCCTCATAATTTGGTAAGTTTTCTTTGATATTTGTTGGTGCTTGACCAAGACCTGTTGTTTCTAACACAAGACCTTTGTAATTATTTTTTGTAAAGACATCAATTATTTCTCTGCTCATATTAGGATATGTTTTTAGTATTCCTACTTTTCCCTCAAACTTATCTTTGAGCAAGAAGTTATGATTTTTATCTTTTTTATTATATTTTTTAGTCAATAATTTTATTTTTTTAGTATTATAATCAATAGTTGCAATTGGACCAGTATTAATAGATTTAAATGCATCTCTTCTTGTTGTATGCATTTTTCTTGTTTTTGTTGCAGGTAATATTACACAATTATTATCATCAGTATTTTCATGCATACAAATAGCAACACCTGCAAAATCAGTTTTGGAAATAAACTCTGCTGCACAAATTAAATTCATTGCGCCATCACTACTACCCCTATCAGTACTTCTTTGTGATCCTACAAAAATAACAGGAACAGGTAATTTTTCAAATGCAAAAGATATTGCTGCTGCAGTTACTGCTAGAGTATCTGTACCATGACCAATTATTATACCATCAACTTTGTTTTTAATTTGTTCTGCAACTGCTTTTGCAATTTGTTTATAATGTGTAAACCTAATATCTTCTGACATCATATTACTAATAAGATTAGCTTCAACATTAGCAATCTCTTTTAATTCTGGAAACATTTCAATTAAATCTTCAGATGAGAAAGATGCAACAACACCACCTGAACTATAATCAACTTTAGAAGCAATTGTTCCACCTGTATGTAAAACAGCAATTGTTGGTTTATTTTTATCTTTTATAAGAAGTATATTTTTAGAAGATTTAATTTTTGCTTTTTTTAGAACTTTTATTGAGGTTATTGAAGATTTGTTTATACCCATATTATAACCACTATCTAACTTAATAGTTATATTATCTGTTTCTTCATTAGGCATTAACATACCTTCATGAGTCTTATTCTTTGTAATAACCTTAATTTTATCTCCTGGCTTTGCTGCTAGGCTTTTATTTGTCATTTTATCATACATTGAGATATTTAGTTATATAAAGGTTTTGGTTAACATTTACCTAAATACACGCCATATTTTGCAGAAGTAATAGTAATTCTAGCTCTACCTTTTCCTCTATTACAATTAGGAACAAGTATAGATCTATCTTTAGCTATTGCAACTTTGTCTCTCGAAAATCTACCAGAAGAAACAATTTGTGCTTGAACAACATCATCTTTCTTAAAAGGTCTTGATAATTCCTCACTCTTGCCAATATCACCTGTCTGAATTAATTCATAGCCTATACTTTTTTCCCAGGTTTTTAATTTACTAGTAAAATCATCCCAATTTTGTTCTTTAATTGGGTTTCTACCAAATTTGTTAGTACAAAATTTTTGAATTGAGATTCTTAGTTTTTGTTTTTTACAAAATTTCACTAATTCTTCAATATCCTTATCATTCACACCAAAAATATAAACAGGAGTAATTATAGTTTCAATTTTCTTTTTTGTTGCATATGAAACCATATCTAAAACATGTTTTGAATCATATGATTTAGTGCCCATTAATTTACTTGATTTTTTATCATCAATGGTAGAAATAGAAATGCTTAATTTAACTTTATTATTGCTTTTCTTATTTATTTCAGATAACTCATTAATGATTTGTTTATTCAATAAAGTTCCAGAAGTAATAATGTGAACATCTTTAACTGCTGAAAGATTAGTAATATCTCTTATAAGATCTAAAATTCTAGAATATAAAAATGGTTCACCATGTGGATTAATCCAAACACTGAATTTGGTTTTAGAATTATGCTCGCTTTTGAATTCTAATAGTTCTGATAACTCATCAACTAGATATTCTTCCTCAACAACAAAATCAACTTGTTTTTTTGTTTCTATGCCCTCACCAACACTACAAAAACTACAATTAAGATTACATGATGTTAATGGTTTAATTTCAATCATGTCTGTACCCTTATCAACAATGCCAATAAACTGTAGACCAAATAAAGGTATTTCAGAATTTTCATGAAGATATACTGTTTTGTTACCAGTTATTTTTGATTTTAATTCATTCATAAATCTTTGAATGAGAAACATAAACTTTTTTTCTGCTTTTTCCTGGTTAATTGTAAAAATAATTTCATGATTATCTTTTGGATTTAGCTTAAAATATTTGTCTATCCTTTTTACTTCATTAAGAGGGATTTTAAAGTGGAATGAACCATAGAAAGATACAACTAATAACTCATTTTCTTCATCTAATCCAAATTCAAGTGATTTAAATAACATAAAAAAGAAAAAAGAGATAAGAGTTTAAAAATTTTGTCTTAACAAAAGCATTAACCAAAGTAATTTGGCTTTTCCTTTTCAAATTCTCTACCTTTAGCACTACTAAACATCTTTTGCAGATCACCATATGCTTTCTTGATTTCTGGAGTTACTGATGGTTGTACCTTTTCCATTGCTTTCTCAAAGTATTTCTTAGTAACTTGCTTTGCTTTAATATCATCTCTTAATGCTAATATTGCTGCTTCCCTACAAATAGATTCAATATCAGCACCTGCATAGTCTTCAGTTTCTTTTGCAAGTTGTTTAATATCAACACCTTTCAAAGGCATACCATCAGTATGGATTTTAAATATTAATTCCCTTGACTTAATATCAGGAACAGGTGTTTGAATAATTCGATCAAATCTACCTGGTCTTAACAAGCCTGTATCTATAATATCTGGTCTATTAGTAGCAGCTATAACAACAACATCATGTAATTCTTCCAATCCGTCAAGCTCTGTCAATAATTGATTTACAACTCTTTCTGTTACATTATTATCCCCACCTAAACCACGTCTCGGAGCAATACTATCAATCTCATCAAAGAAGATAATTGTTGGAGATGTTTGTCTAGCTTTTTTAAAGATCTTTCTAACAGCTTTTTCACTTTCACCAACCCATTTACTTAACATCTCAGGACCTTTTACAAGAATGAAATTTGCTTGTGATTCATTAGCAACTGCTTTTGCCAACATTGTCTTACCAGTTCCAGGTGCACCATATAACAATATCCCACGAGGAGGTCTTACACCCAATCTCTTAAAAGATTCCGGATATTTTAATGGCCATTCAACTGCTTCTTTTAATTCCTGTTTAACATTATCTAAACCACCAACATCATTCCATTTAACATTAGGAATTTCTACTAAAACTTCTCTCATTGCACTTGGTCTTACAACTTTAAGTGCTTCTTTGAAATCATCCCTTGTAATTTTTAGTTTCTCTAAAACTTCCTTAGGTATGGCTTCACCTTCATCTAATGCTTTTATGTCTGGAAGAATTCTCCTTAAAACATTCATAGCTGCTTCTTTTGCTAATGATGATAAATCTGCACCTACAAATCCATGTGTAATGTTTGCTAAATCCTTAAGATTAACATCTTTAGTTAACGGCATGTTTCTTGTATGAATTTTTAAAATATTTAATCTTGATACCTTACTAGGAACACCAATTTCTACTTCCCTATCAAATCTTCCAGGTCTTCTTAATGCTTCATCAAGATCATCAGGTCTATTTGTTGCTGCAATAACAACAACTCTGCCTCTTGATTGTAGACCATCCATATTTGCTAAAAGCTGTGCAACTACACGACGTTCAACTTCTCCCTGAACTTCTTCCCTTTTAGGAGCAATTGCATCGATTTCATCAAAAAAGATAATAGATGGAGCATTTTTTTCAGCATCTTCAAACTTCTTTCTTAAGTTTTGTTCAGACTGTCCATAAAATTTACTCATAATTTCTGGACCATTGATTAAAATAAAATGACTATCTGTTTCATTAGCTACTGCTTTTGCTAGCAAAGTTTTTCCAGTACCTGGAGGACCATGTAATAATACACCTTTTGGTGGTTCAACACCAAGTCTTTCAAATACCTCAGGAAATTTCAATGGCAATTCTACCATTTCCCTAATTTTTTTGATTTCCTCATCTAGTCCACCAATATCTTCATATGTTACTTCTAAAACTTTTTCCTCTTTTAATTCAACAGCTTCTGGATTAAAAACAACTTCTGTATGTTCTGTAATAATAACAGCACATTTTGGATCTGCTGAAGCAACTATAAATTTTAAATCACTAAAACCAAATCCTGGACTGCTTTCATCTAACATAGAAAAAATATCATTAAAAAATGGACTATCACTCATAGTTGTTCTTCTTCTTCTGGTTCCACCTAAACTAACTATATCGCCTTTAGTAACCGCCCTTCCTAATAATCCTTGTTTAAATATATTTGGAGATGCTCTAACTACAACTCCTTTCTGTGCTGGTGCAATTGTAACTTTTTTTGCTTCTTTAACTTCTGCTTTGTTAACCTCAACAGTTTCACCAATACCAGTTTTTGCATTTCTTCTAATAATACCATCCATCCTAATAATGTTTAAACCAATATCACCTGGGTAAGCCCTGTCAACAATACCTACTGTTTCACGCTCACCTTTGATTAAAACAATATCTCCTGGCCTAACACCAATTTGATGCATAAAACTAGAATCAACTCTAACAATACCTTTACTTACATCATCTTGAATTGCCTCAGCAACTTTTAGTTTAATGGATTTTCCAGTCACTTTAATTACCTCTTATTTGTTATTTAAATTATTTATTTAAACCAAACTATTCACTATATTTAATTATGGAAAGTTATAATAATTAAAATTATGTTTTGAATTTGTAATAAATGAAAAATAAAAAATTATTTTGTTTCGACTTTAACTTTTGGTAATGGAATTGGAGATGGTAAGTTAATATCTCTTGCTAAAATTAATGCTTGAATATTACACCGATCTAGAATTACATTTAATGTTTCAGTCATTACATCTTTATGAACTTTCTTTTGATCTTTCCACATTTCAAAAATTTCTTTAATTCTTGATTTACTATCAATATAGATTAAATCACCAACTAATTCAATAGTTCCAACTTCAGGTTCATAAGTAGAATTAAACTTGAAGATTACCTTTAAGCTTTCTTGTTCATCTTGACCAATTGAAAAGCTAGACTCTTCTACACCTTGAATTGATACATTATTTGAAACACTAATTTTACCTTTAGATGGTTTATTTCGTTCTACATTAAGTTTTTTAAAATTAAATCCGACAACAGTCATTTATATCACCTTTTGTTAGGAGCTAAGATTTGTGGGCTTTGTCCTTAAAGCTTGTTTTTATTGCTCTTAAGTACATATTACTTATACCTAGTCCTTTTTACTTTAGATTCTGGAATAAACAAATATTTATAAAGGTTTTGGAACATATATTTATATCTAATAGTATAATAACAATAATATAACTATTGTAATAACTATAATTGCTTAGTATAATGAATTTAGTAAAGTAAGTTAATGAGTTTAATATGGTAAATTTAATATAATAAGTATAACATAATGAATGTAATATAATGATTAGAAACATTAAAGCTGGTATTAAATCAAAAATAGATAAATGGAATTTACTTAAACCTATTCAAAAAAGGTTTTGGAAGTGTTTTATTCTTATCAAAATAGTAGTTATAATTGTTGTAATAGGATTAGGTATATTATTTGCAATTAAATTTAAACAAAATATAGGGTAGATTAAGTTTTGTAACCACTTTGATTAATGAATTAGATGATTAAAAAATAATATTCAAAAAATTAACTTTTCTTAAATGAACTATTATGTTTTCCTAAAATAAACCAAACAAAATAAGGTAGAATAAAACATAACCCAAAATAAAATACAACAGGATCAGGATTATAATTAAAAGTAATTGATTTTTTGATTATTTCAACTATTACATAAATAAATATAACATCTAATAAAGTTAATAAAGGAATTGTTAATAATGCAATTATATGATGTTGATGTTCTAAGTGTTCAATTTCTAAAATTAACCAATTGAAAACCATACCACAACCAAGCCCTGCAATTATTACAACAATATAAATCCATGGTGTTGGGATTAATAACATCAAAGGTATTGTAAAAATAATAACAAGAAAATTTAATATTATTAAACCAAACATTAGATACCAAAACCCAGTAAAATGAAGTTTCTTTTTAATATGTGTATGATGTTCTTTGGGTTGATTAACTACATTAGAAGCATGCTTAATTTCATCCCATGTCCAACCTTTATTGAATAATCTCTTTTTTCTGTCTACATCCATTTTAAACCAACGACATAAATTACTTTGTTGAAGTTATTATATTTATAAAAATAATTCAAACAAATTATAGAGATACTTCAAACAAATTTAGTAAATTAATACAAGTGTGTAGTATCAATATCCTTAGAATCTAATGGAATATTACCTTTATATGTTTTTCCTAAAATGTCAGCTGCAATTTTTTTAAACTCTAAACTGCCATCTCTATCTGGAAAAGCAAAAACAAATGGATTTTTATAATATAATGATGTTAAAAAATGTTTATCCTCTGGAATTGCACCTAATATCTTTGTTTCTAAAAATTGTTTAATATTGTCTAGGCTCATCTCATAATCTTGATCTGTTTTTTTATTAATAACAACACCATATAATTTTCTTTTGATATCTTTAATCATGTGTAATGTTTTTAATGTATCAGTTACTGCAATTAAATCAGGAGTTGTTATAATAATTACTGCATCAACTGCCAACATGATTTTAATAACTTCATCACCTAAACCAGGAGGGCAATCAACAATAACATGATCAGGACCTTTTAGATTGTAAAATAAAGATTGTAAATTTTCATATTCCATATTTTTAATATCTTCATAAGAAATACTCCCAGGAATTACTTCTAAACCAGACGAATGTGTATGAATTGCTTCAGTAATTGGATAACAACTATTCATTGCTCCTTGTAAATTTTTAACTGCTGGTGGAACACCTAAGCTGGTCCCAACATTTGCACTTGTAAAGTCACAATCAACTAACAAGGTATTAGCACCAAAATGATTAAGTGCTAAAGCTAAATTAATAGAAGATGTTGTTTTACCCACTCCACCCTTTGCTGATATCACAGCTATGAATTCAGTCATTTTTTGTCACAATATTTAATTGTTTAACTAATTTGAATATATTATTTGAATAATATAAAGTTATGTTGTATTTACCACTACACATCTTTTTTATTTCACATATTAGAATATTTTACTTTTTTGTTAAAAGTTCTAAAATTTTATTAGCTTTCCTATAATATTCAGTTACAACATCAATACTTACTTCAACATTTCCTTCATCTTCAGTATGTGCAATTAGTGCAACATGTCTCCTAAATTCATTAATTCTGTCATATTCAGCTCTGTTAATCTTTCTTAGAAGCAGATAAAAATCAATTAATTCATCATATTTGCCAGGATCTAGTTCTTTTAATATTTTACATTTCTTAATAGGAGCAGGAGGCATTTCTGTGATTCTCTTAGTTTCTAATGCATCATGAAGAGCACCATTAATAATACAATCAAATGAATTAATTAGCCTTGTAAGAATATTCTTTAGAACATCTACTGTTCTAGTGTATTTTAAACTTACGAAAATCAAGTGATCTACTCTTTTAAGCTCTTCACTTGATTCACCTAAATAATCTCCTTCTTCATATTCTATCATTATAATCCCCAACAATCTATGTAATCATACTTTCAGCATCTCTTATAAAAACCTTTGTTTTTTCTATGTATAATTTAAGCGAATCCTTACTCAAAACCTTTATTTTATAATCTGAAGAGCAGATTACATAGCTGCCTTTCCTTGCAAAGCTTACTGGTCCTTCTTTTTGCTCTTTTAAGGTTGAGTGCACATCCTGTATAAGTTCTATATAACTAGTATTTAAATTATACCTTCTAAACGCTCTCATCTTGAATATGTTAAACATTTCACTAAAAGATTCCTGAAAAGGTGGAATCTTCTTGTAATATAATTCATAATACAATATAGCTGATATTGTATTGTTTAAAGCGCTAAAAAGCTTTTTAAGTACTAATAAAAGCAATTTAGGATCATTTACTACATTATGAGTGATATTTAACATATGGTCTGCTATCTGCAAACTCTTTTTTGCATTATCCAGCTTATCTAAATAATCAACCATACATTATAGTATATATGTCAGCAGACTATTTAAAGTTTTTGCTATTTTCTATATTAGAGTGGTAAAAGAAGATTTTGGTGGGATATTATTAAAAATAACAACAATGGTCAGTCTAAGTTTTAAATCCAACAATATGGCTGGATGAGCCGAAGGCGAATAGGATATTTGCTTGCAAATGTCCGTCCGTGCCTGTGTTGTTGTTGGATTTGTTATTAAGATATTAAAAAGAGAGAAGAATCAGAACAAAAAAGAGCCTGCCGGCCTGTTAAAAATTAAAAAAAATAAGAAAAAAAGAAAAAACTAATTGCATGCATAGTTGTTTGGGTTGTAACAAATCGCTCCCTCTGGACATGTTAGTTCATAAACAGTTGGATAACCAGAACTCCATTTAGTACCCCATGAATATTCAGTACATGAATGTTGTTTATACTTAGGATTCCCATTATACACATTAGAACAAATATATATTATATCACCCTCTTCACAATCATCATGACAATTACCATTATCAACAGAACAAATTTTAGGCATACCTGTTGGGGAAGACATTTTTGAACACTCAACAATACTATTCATTTCTTCACCAGTACATGAATTAACTGACATATTGACTTGATCTAAGATCCCATCACCTGTTGCATCAATACATTTTGGTTCACTTGTAGAAAGAGGCTTACAACAACCCTTATTTTCATCACAATCAATAGGTTCAAAGTTATATTGACCATCATAAGAAACTAAAAAGTCACCACAATAGTCTTCAGTATCATAAGTACCACCATTACAATTCCAATCCCAAAGTGACCCATATGCTGTTCCTTTCCAAGCTAATGAATTCCACTTAGAAATACATTCACCAGGTCCTGTAGGACTGAACTTACCAGGTGTACACTCAAATCCATCTAATGGTTCATTTTCTCCTGCTCCACCACCTGGTTGATTTAATGCCACATGTTGACCAGCAGCATCTATAAAGAAATGTTGTGGATCAGCAAGATTATCCCAAGTAATCTTTGAAGGACAATCTGGATTAACTTCAGGTAAACTTTGTGCCATAGGACAAATATAAAATTCACTTGGCATTTTGAATGTTTTTGTTGCAGTACCTGGAACTTCTTCAATAGCTAAAACTTTGATTTGTTCACCATCAACTTCAACTTCAACTCCTGTTATTCCCTGATCATTATTAAACTCAACAACAACTTCTTCCTCAGGACTTAACTCAATTTCAACTTCAACTTGATTTCCTTCTTCTGTAACTTCAATTTCAGCTTCTTCTTCTTCACCATTTTCATTAACTACAACAATATCATCTTCTGTTATTGCAGGAGCAGTACAGCCCTTACCAAAACCTTCAACACATACCTCAGGTGAATTACATTTTCCCCAAACTCCTTTTGCAGAAAGTGCACCATTTACACAAGAATAAACTCTAGGAGAACCACTAGCTGAACATTGATTATAATCTTCATCACAAGCAACTTTACAATTTGCTTCTCCTGGTTCACCAACACAACTTCTGCTTAATCCATTGTAAGGATTTTTTTGAGCAGCACAATTAGATTTTCCACCACCTTGTGCTTTATATAAATCATTACTATCACAATAAGGATATTCTTGTACCTCATCACTACCCATATTGACACATGCATCATTTAAACATCGATAATCAGCACCAGGATTATTGATATTAAGTTCGGCACAATTCTTTTGCCATCTTCCCACCTTACCATTATTCCTACAGAAGTATTCAAACAAATAAGTTTTCCCACTGCTAAATGTATAACACTTATCTAATCTTGATTTTCCTTTATATGTAATTTTTCCTTTAATAAGCAATTGCTTTGGATCTTTTGTAGAATCTGCATCTTCATCATGACATTTACCTACAGTAAATGCTTGCCCAGATAAATCACCCGCAGCTTCATCATTATCAAATGGAATGTCTTCTTCTAATGCAAATTCTTCATCAGTAAGAATTTCTGCATCATCTCCAGATTCATCTGTAACTAATTTAGTACAACCATCAAACATTACAACTAAACCAAATAAAATCATTAATGTTACTAATACTACTAAATACATAGAATGCTTATGTTTAACCATCTTATCACCTTTTTTATTTTAATAATTATAGATTATAGTTAATCTAATGTTAATTCTTATATGTTATTATATATAAATGTTACCATGAATTTAAAAAAATAAAAGATACTAAAATATTCAAGGAGAAAATTAAATCCAACAACATGGCTGGATGAGCCTAAAGTGAATTGGACATTGGAATAAGAAAAAACAACTTGGCCAGGCGAGGCGTTAGCCGAGTAGGATATTTGCTTGCAAATGTCCGTCTGTGCCAGGGTTGTTGTTTTTTCATATGTATCATTTAACCTAAAAAATTAAAACCCTTATGATTAAATTAAAAATCACAGCAAAAAGAGCCTGCCGGCCTGTTAAAAAAAAACAAAGAATTACTTATACTCTTCAACACTTTCAAACAAAGTCATTAAACCTTGTTTTAATGCAGAATGTTCTGTTATTTTACTATGAGTAAAAGGATAAATTATCCATTTTTTCTCAGTTGAAGAATTTGGATTTACAAAATATATACATAACATTGGCAATTCTGAAAGTTTTTTCCAAGAATTAATAATAATATCAAAATTAGGTTTAGTATTAAAAGTTACAATACAAATTTGTTTGTCTTTGTAATCATCTAATAATTTATCAACAACATCAAGATGAGGTAAGATTGCAAAATATTGTGTATTTTCCTTTTGTTCAACTATAAGAATACCATCTTTTTCCTTAATATCTACAATTTTTTTATAAAAAAGATCCTTATGCTTAAGAAAAAGTATAAGCCATTCTTTTAATTCATCAAAATTCTTATCTTTTGCCAAAAAATCACCTTTTTAGAATAAAGGATATAACAGATTTAAATATTTTTTGAGAAGAGTAGTAATCTAATTTGTTTTTTATCAAAAAAATAGAACCACTAAAAATATAATCTTAACACAATATTTATAAATCTAAAACCATTAATCCTATAATATGGCAGATATTGGAACAATTAATGAAAGTTTGTTAACATCAACAGATAGGACTGCTTATTTATACTCTAAAGTACAACCAATATTTACAGAAATTGTTGTAGCTGTAATCATATTATTAATTGGTTTAATCATTGGTAAAATCCTTGGAAGAGTTGTTCAAAAGCTATTAAATAGCCTAGAATTAAACAAACTAATTAGAAAATCCACTGGAATGAGAGTCAGGATAGAAGAGTTTTTTGCAAAAATCACTAGTTATTTTATATTCTTTATTGCTATAATTATGGCATTAGATGTACTTAATCTAACATCATCAATAATTTACATTGTATCAATTATGATAATTGCAATTATTGTAATATCAATTGCAATAAGTATTAAAGATTTTATTCCAAATATGATTGCAGGTCTTTACATCCATAAAAAAAATATGTTTAAAGAAGGCAAAAAAATTAAAATTGATGGATTAGAAGGAACAATTGAACAAATTAATTTGACTGAAATAAAATTAATTACAAAAAAAGGAGATATTGTATTTATCCCTAATTCTTTATTAACAAAAAAAGAAGTTGTTGTTAAAAAATAATTAAAAGTTTTGAGTAAGTAGTTCTTGGTCTTGAGTTGGTTAGTAGTAAGTAGTTATGTGTATCACCCCTTGTACTCAAAACTGATTTTCTCAGAACCCTCTCACAACTCATTACCCAAAACTCAGAACTAAATAATTAAGAAAGTATTAACAAGATTCTAAAGCACTAACGAGATTCCAAATTTGAGACCTTGTATAAGGTTCCATATTTGCATCATCACCAATTTCTTCTAACTCATCTAAGGCTTTGTTAATCTTAATACTGATATCTTGTTTTTCTTGAAGAGCTTTCATAGCATTATCTATTCTAGCTTTAACATTTCTTGGAACAACTTGATCATCTAAGAGTTCTTTCATTACATCAATGATGTTATTGATTTTTTCATCACTCATTTTTTATCTGCCTTTTCCATTTCTTCCATTACTTCTTTTCTTAATGTTTCTGCAGTTTCCTTCATTGTTGTTTCTTGTTTTTCAAAAGTTTTGATTCTTAACTCTGTTCTTTCTTTCTTTTCTTTTAAATCTTTATTTAAATCTTCTTTAGAAACCTTAACCATAATATTTCCAACAATCTTATAAGCATCTTCTGTTTTTTCTAATTCTTCTAGTGCTGAATCAATCTCAACAATTTGACCTTGAACTTGTTGTCTTTGAGAAAGAATTTGTTGTAAATTTTGTTCTATCATTTGTAATTTATTTATTTTTTCAGACATTTTTACTCACCTTTAAGTTTTCTCATATACTGTAAAAAGTTTTGTAAGGTTATTCAAAGTAGCTCTTAAAGCAACAGAATCCTTTGCAATAATCTTAATTTTTAATTTACCATCAAATTTTTGAATAGTAAATTCACTTCTATTTTTTTTGCTGTTAGATATCTCAGGCATCAAAGCTTTGTAAAGCTTTTCAACATCACCTTTAATTACCAACTCGCCCTTGTAATCCATTTTATTAAATAATTATCTTGCCTTAACTTTTGTAATTGTAGTTCTTGGCTTAAATAACATTTTACTACCACAATAAGGACATCTAATTTTTTTACGATGATATTCTTCTGAAACTTTTTTGTTACATTCAAAACATTTGTATTCAACCATTGAAATGCCCCCTAAGATTGTAATTCATCAGATTCTTCTTCAGTATCTTCTGATTGTTCTTCTGCTGTTTCAGGTTCTTCTTTTGTTTCATCTTGATCTTCTTCAGCAGCTGATTCATCAACATCTTCTTCATCAGATTCAGTTGTTTCATCAGATTCAGTATCTTCTGATTCAGTAGTATCTTCTTGTTCTTCTTCTGATTTAAGCTCTTGGCCCTTTTCAGGAACAACTGTTTGAGCTTCCATCTCTTCTTCTAAATCAAAATCATCTTCTATGATCATTTTTTCTTCAGTAGCATCAACTTTTCTCTTTGTCTTGCTAAGTGTATAAGCTTTACCTGTGAATTTTTTATCACACTTTCTACATTGCCAGATACCAGCAGATTCCCTTTTAACTTTAACATTCTTACAAAAAGGACATTTATGTAATGCTCTTTGAATTTGCTCGATCTTTCCGAACATTTTCTTTGGAGTTCTACCATATCTTGAACCAAACCTTCTTATTGATTTTAATTTTGCTTCTGCCATTTTAATACCTTTAATTATTATATTTTATTATGAATGGGGCTGCCCAGATTTGAACTGGGGTCCTCTGGCATCTTTGAGCAATGCAGATGCAAAGCCCTCCCAAACCAGAAAGGATAGACCAAACTACCCCACAGCCCCTTTGGAGTAGGAAGCTATTTATAAATATAATGGTTTAATTAGAGATTTATGATAGCTTTATAAATGTTTTGGATATATTTGATTAAAGAAAGAGTTTTATTATAAATATGAGTAGATGAGATAATTATAGACAAAATCATTAATTTTGGACATACCTTGGTACAGGTAAAGCAGGCCTAAACATTTCCAATACATCATTTTTAAGAGTGGGTACGGAATATTGGTGATTTATAGATAATTCTTCAATAGATCTTGCAAAAGGATATTCTTTTCCTTGAATTAAATCTACAAGAGATTCTGCTAAAATGTAACCATTATCTTGAGGCAAACCATCAATATCTTTTGCTAAAGGATGGTCTTGATATTGAGCCAAGTTACCTTTAAATTCTTCAGGATCTATAACTGACTTATCGGGAAAACCATATATAGAGATCTGGCTTGTTGAAACTACAATTAGTCCTTCACTAAGTTCTCTTAGTTTGTAAGCAACATTTTGGATAGTTGGATTAATATTGTCATCATTAATCTCATCAAAAGCCCTATATAAAGCATCAACCACTTGAGATCTGTGCTCATCTAACACCAAAGTATAGTCTAATAAGAAACCTGCTGCTATTTTCTTCCAATCTGGTTCAGAACTTGCTTGTAATCTATTATAATGTATGTCAAAAGAAGGATTACCAAATATAGTTGGACCAGCAAATAAACAGACTAAACCAACCCCCCATGCAGAAGCATTTCCAACTTCATGTAATTCATATTCATCCGAATCTTTTGGATAATGATATAATTGTACACTACTCATAGACAAAAAGTAATTAAGACAAATTTATAAATTTATATATAGTAAAAACATTAAGAGACAAATTATTTACTTGATTACTCCTGCTGAAGCAATAACTTTTAGAATTTCGTTTATTCCATCAAAATGTAATCCATTAGAAATATACCATCCTTCTTTTCTGGCAATATCTAATGCTTCCGAATAGGCATTTCCTAAAACATATTTTCTTCCTGTGTGATTTAACATATATAAAGAAAGGAGATTGTATTAACTATACCATTTATGATTTTTATATTTAATAATTAGTTTCTTAAAAATATTTAAATCAATATCATCTAATTTATTAATGTACAAACACCCTTTTCCGGATTTTATTTTGCCAAGTTTTTTTATCAAAGGTTCATTTTCCAAATAACATGTTAAATATATAGAAATATTAGCTTTTCTTGGAGCAACCCCGATATTAAACCATTCTAATTCTTCTTTGCTATTTTTCCTGTTATACTTATATTTACCAAAACCTATAATAGTTCCCCACAGTTTAGGTTGTTTGCCAGTGATTTTCTTGATCAAAGAAATTATTGCTTTTGTATCTTTTTTTTTAGATTCATCACTAATAGAATTAACAAATTCTGTAACACTTTTTTTTGTTTCAATAGTTTTTAATACCATTATTCTTCAGCCAATTCATCAAATTCTTTTCTCTTTTCTTCTACCCATATTTGCATTTCTTGAGGATCTTGCATTTTTTCTTTCATAACCTGCATTGCTTGCAGATGATTTTGGTCTTGCTTTTGAAACATTTCTTTACCATGTTGCATGCTCATCTCCTTGATTTCTTCAAATGTTTCAGCACGAAATTCTTTATCACAAGTTTCAGGACCACCAAGTTGTTTACAAGTCATTTTTTTCATTTTTTATCCCACTCTCCTTTAAACCAATCCCACCATTTTTGCTTGTCTTCTTTGCTAGATTTCGCCATTTGCTCCCTTAATGATTTGTGGGCTTCATCAGTAGAACTCATAATGTGTTGACCACCTTTTTCTCCAACTTCTTTATATGTTTCGCCTTCAAATATTTCGTCACAAGGACCGCCCATTTCTTTGCATGTGAATTTTTTCATTTTAAATACCTCCATCATTAATACTATAGGTATTTGATTTATATAAATGTTAGTCCTTTAAGATATAAGTATTATAGAAAATGACTATTTGAATTTTTGTAGATTATATCAAAAATTCAATTACTCTTAATTCCAATGTTAAATCAAATAATTAAAATGATTATTTTAACACACCAGTAAGATATAATATTAATGAAAAAATAATTAGAAATAAAGCAATACTTAATGGCAAGATTGCTTTTTTATATCTTTTTATTATTTCTTCTTTGGGAACATTAGAATTTCCAACAAGTAATTTTGACCAATCCATAATCTATAAGCTTATGTTCATAATATATAAATATTCCTCATTGTTACAACACATTTAATTGTGGTTTGATTAAATTTCAGCGTTAATTGCATAGAATAATCACTTTGTCAGCACAATTCCTTCATCCCATACTAATATTGTATGTTCATGTTGACTTACCATGCCATCATTTACTTCAGGAAGAGGGGCATATTGCTGAATATTATTATTAAGTAAAAGTTGTCTTAAAGCTAATTTAACCCTATTTAATGGAAATAATTTAACTAAATCCCTTGTTGAAAACGGCAATCCATTAAATTTCTTGATTTCTTCAAAAATCTTTCTTGCAAACATATCCCTAATAGGTTTATCTTGCTCTTGCATAAAAATATTAGCATGGCTTCCTTCTTTTATTCTTCCTGCCCCATCAGTTGCAAAAGGTTCAATAGCTATAATCATACCTTTCTCAAGTTGAGTTGTATCATTATTATCATAATTAGGTATAGATGGACTAGTATGAATTTCATATAAATCTAAACCATGGCCAGATAAATTTCTAATAGGTTGAAAACCATAGCTAGTAATAGTATCTTCAATTACTTTTCCTATTTCACAAAGCATTACACCAGGTTTGATAATTTTAATTGCATTTTCAACTGCTTTTTTGCTTGCTTCAACTAATTTATCATGTTTTCCAGATAAATCAAAAGTATAAGCAGTATCACCAACAGCTCCATTAAAACAAACACCAACATCAACTTTCAATAGTTGTTTATCAAGAATTGTTTCATCTTCTGGAGTTGGAGTATAGTGGGCTGCGAAATTATCTGAGCTAAGATTAATTGGGAATGCTGGTGTTGCTCCAAGTTCTCTGATTTTATTTTCTATTTTTTCTCCAATTCCTAATAACTTAGCACCTGGTTTTATTATTGTTTTTGAATACTCTCTAACTTCACTTGCAATTTTACCTGCTTTAATCCAATCAGCATATTTAGTTTTTATTTCATCATTCATTTTTTGTTCACCATAATTTATTGCGATAAAATCACCCCCTTGGCCAGTGGAGCTTACCTGACCTGATTAAAGGAAAATTGATTCATAAGGTCAGGTACCTTGATATCTTACGAATTAAAATGCAAGCTCCACAAAGACAAGGCCTTGGCGGCGATGATTTTATCATTAATAATATTTATTATTTTGACTTTACTACATGAATAATCTCTTCCATCTTTTTAATTTCATTAATAACATCTTTTAATTTTAATTCACTATCAACTTCAACACTTAATGTTGTTACAACTGATTCTTTTTTTGGTTTAGTATTTATATTTTTAAGATTTAGTTTGTATTCTGCAATTAAGTTTAAAACTTTTGCTAATGTTCCAACCTTATCCACCATAGTTAAAGCTAATTTTATAATAGGAAGTCTGTTTTCATCTTTCCATAAAACAGTTATTTCTTTTTTTGAATCCAAGGTATGAATATTAGGACAATCTTTTTTGTGAATAGTAATTTTCTTATCTTTAGTTAAAAACCCAACAATAGGATCTAACAATTTAGGAGAACAACATTTAGATAGTTTAACAGGAGCTTTTTTACCAACAACATCAATTCGTTTTAAAATATCAATAGGCATTAATTCAATATCATCTTTTTTCTCGTGCTCAATTGTCATCCCCAATACTGATTTAATTTTACTTCTTGCTTTATTTGTTTTAACAAACTTTAACCATTGTCGAGAAGGTTTTGCATTTTTATTAATCATAATTTCAATAATATCTCCTGATTCAAGTTTTGTTTCTAAAGGAACAATTTTATTATTGATTAATGCTTTTGAACATTTATTACCAATATTAGTATGAACCATATATGCAAAATCAACAGTAGTAGAATCTTTTGGCAAAGTTATGGGGTCACCCTTTGGAGTAAACACAACCATCTCATCCTCAAATAAATCAATCTTTAATGTTTCAATAAATTCTGAAGACGTGCTTGCTAAATTACGCCACTCTAACATTTGTTTTAACCAAGAAATCTTTTTATCAAACAGTTGGTCCCTTTCTGTTCCTTGATAACGCCAATGAGCAGCAACACCATCTTCAGCCATGTGATGCATTTTTTCAGTTCTTATTTGGAACTCTAAAATCTTGCCACCCTCTGTTATAACAGTCGTATGTAAACTTTGATAGCCATTTGATTTTGGTACAGAAATATAATCTTTAAATCGATGAGGAATAGGCTTATACATGTCATGAACTAAACCAATAGCAGTATAACAATCAGGAATTGTTTTTGTAATAATTCTAACTGCAATTAAATCATAGATCTCATTAAAACCTACATTCTTTTTTTTCATTTTTTTGTAAATACTATAGAAATATTTTGCTCTTCCAGAAACTTTTGATTTTACATTCTTACTTTTTAATTGTTTTTTAATTTCTTTGATAATTTCAGCAGTATGTTTTTCTCTTTCATCTCTTTTTTCATCAATTTTGCTAGCTAAGAAACGATAAATTTCAGGTTCAAGATAACGTAAAGATAAATCTTCAAATTCTCCTTTTACACTCCATATACCTAATTTATGGGCAATTGGTGCGTATATTTCCAAGGTTTGTTTTGCGATTCTTTTTTGTTTATCTACTGGAAGATATTTTAAAGTTCTTATATTATGTAAACGATCTGCAAGTTTAATTAACATTACCCTCAGATCTTTAGCAGTTGCTAATAGTATTTTTCTTAAATTTTCATGAGTATAATCTTCTCTGCTACCAAAATGGATTTTATCAATTTTAGTAACACCTTCAACTAACCCAGCAATTTCATCTCCAAAAATTTGCTTTACTTTTTCAATCTTAATTTCAGTATCTTCTACAATATCATGTAATAAAGCAGCACAGATAGATGCAGAATCTGCTTTTAAGCTTATCAAAATCTTGGCAACTTCAATAGGATGAGAGAAATATTCTTCACCACCAACTCTTTTTTGGCCTTTATGTGCCTTTTCTGCTAACACATAGGCTTTTTTGATTAGAGCTACATCTGCCTTAGGATTATATTTTAATATTACTTTAACTAATTCTGATAATCTCATGTAAATTAAGTATAAATCCTAAGTATATAAATCTTTTCACCAAAAACTTTATAAATGAAAATCACTAGGAGACATAAATAGTGTATTAGATATATTACTAAGTATATTATATTTAATAAAAAAAAGAGGCAACGTGAAATCAAAATTTTCACTGGTATCTTTTTTTGTAAACAAAAAAGAGGTGTAAACATGAAATTTTCAAAAAATGCGTCACTTAATCTATCAGTTAACGCAATTGTTGTGTTTGTATTAGCATTTTCTATGTTAGGTGTTGGTTTGTATGTTACTAACTTGATTAGAGAAAATGTTGGATCTGGAATAACATCTGTAGTTAATATTCAAGATCTAAAAAGTCCACCATCAGCAGAAGACCCAATTACAGTATCAAGAGAAGTAACTTTAAAGAAAGGTAAAGAAATTAAATTAGATATTGGTTATTATAATAAAGAAACAATAGCAGCAACACATGCTAGAATAGGAATCAGCAGTTGTATTACCCCAACAGGAGAAGAATTAGAAGGGATGGAAAATGGAGGTTCTGGAGAGGACACATTATTAGTTGTATCGCCTTTTGCATCAATGGTTGGAGCAAGTGAAGGGAAAGGATATAAAATTAAAATAGCAGATCAATCTGAAGCAGGAATTTTACCAACAGGAGCTTATGTTTGTACAATGATTGTCTTTGACCCAGAAGGTGATGATAAGGGTTCAATAGACAATCCATATGAGGAAAAACAATTTTTCCTGAACATAGTATCATAAAATAAAGTAGTATTATTTTTTGTTTTTTAATTATATCAAAATAAAAAAATCAGTTAAAAAAAGAGGTGAATATTCATGGCAAAAAGAAGAAAATCAGGAGCAAAAAAAGCTGGAAAATCTAAAGCTAAAAAACAACTAACAGAAGCACAAGAATTTGAGATTATGAAATTAGTATTAGACAAATTTTTATGGTTAGGATTTGCAATTATGGCAATTGGATTCTTTGTATCAGTATCTGGAGGATCATTGTTTAACGCAATAGCATATCTTGTTGCAGGAGCTTTAGTGTTAGTATTATTTATGATTTTAATCGTCAAAGAATACGAAATCGTTAAATAACTAAAAAAGAAAAAGGTGAAAAGATGAAAAAGTTTTTTATATTTTTTATTATTTTATTATTATGTTTCTTAGTAGGTTGTGGAGAAAAAGAATGCAAAAAAGATGAAGATTGCACAGCAATGAGTTGTTTTAATGTAGCATGTGAAGAAAACCAATGTCTGAAAACACCACAACCTGGTTGTTGTGGAAATCTAATGTGTGAAGATGATGAAAATTCATGCAGTTGTTCTAAAGATTGTAAAAAACCTAAGTGTGAAGGGAAAGTGGTAACTAAACAATCTGGAAGTAAAAAATATTACGCACAATATTTAGAATATATGTGTGTTGAAGATGTTTGTATGCGAACTTTTGATGAAAGTGTTGTAAATAAAATCCCTTTATTAAGTGAAAAGAAAGTTAACAACATGGATCTTGAGATTGGTGCAACATTTAATAAACCATTTGATTTAAGCAAAGATAAAATAATGGTTACTATTACATTAAAAGACTTTGATGATAGTAAAGTTAAAATGCCATTTAAAATCAAAAAAATAAAAGTTATGAGTGGAGACATATTATATGGAGATATTAATGTTAATAAAGAATTATTACAAGTTGGCTCTGGAATAAAAGAGTTTGTACAATTAACATTTAAACCTGAAGAATTAGAAAAAGAACAAAAACTAGAACTTAGAATTGATTATGAAGTAACTAAAGTAAATAATAAAGGAGATGAATTACTAAGAGATGATTTTAGTGAAACATTTTCACAAAAATTATTTTTAATTAATACTGGATTGGCAGAACTAGAAGAGTAAATGTACTTATATATTAGGTACAAATGCATCGATTATATTGAAAAAACAGAAATCATGTGAAACACAAAAGATGGCTAAAAGAATATACAAAAACAAAAAAGGTTTTGAGCTTAGTATTAATTTCATTGTTATGGTTATATTATCTTTAGTTATGTTGGGTGTTGGTTTTTTCTTTGCCAAGAATATTTTCTTTCATACAACAGAAATTGGAGAGCAATTGGATTATCAAACCAAACAACAGCTTGAATCAAAACTAAGAGATCCGTCTGCATTAGTGGCAATTGGAGTTAACAAAAAGTTAATTAAAAGAAACAATCAGGAAACATTTGGAGTAGGAGTTGCCAATAGAGATAAAGAAGAAGGATATTTTTTTCTAGAAGTTGAATGTAAAATTGCACAAATAAAAGATGAGAATGGTGATGAAACAAAAGATGCTACTAGCTGTCCTGGTGACACAGAAAAATTTTGCTGTAATGAATGGATTCAAAGTAAAATTTCAGGAAATAAACATGAAATAGATATTGGTGTATTAGAACCAAATGAATTTGAAGTAGCAACTGCATTCTTTAACATTCATAAAAAAGCAGAACCAGGAGAATATGTTTATAATGTCCAAGTTAGAAGAAAAAAAGTAGGTAATAGTGGAACTGGTATTGGACAACCAACCAATTATGATTCTGTGAAAAAGATATATGTTACTATACCTTAATTTAATTTGTTATTTACTATTCTTAATTATTTCTGTAAATAATTGTGGATCTAAACTTGCACCACCAATTAAAAAACCATTGATATCTTTTTCTTTAATTAATTCTGCAGCATTATCAGACTTAACACTTCCACCATAAAGTAATATTAGTTGCCTAATAGTTGTTTGAGAATACATGTCTGTTAAAAATTCACGAATAAAGGCATGTGCTTCTTGAGCTTGTTCAGGTGTTGCTGTTTTTCCAGTACCAATTGCCCAAACAGGTTCATAAGCAACCATAACATTTTTAATTTGGTTTTCAGAAACATTCTTCAAACAAGCTTTTAATTGTGTTTCTAAAACTGAATCTGTTTTTTTCTTTTTTCTTTCATCTTCTGTTTCACCAACACATAAAATAGGCTTTAATCCGTGGCTAAGAGCAGATAAAACTTTCTTATTAATAAGTTGATTTGGTTCTTTAAAGATATGTCTCCTCTCAGAATGGCCAATTAATACAAATTCACAAAACTCTTTAGCCATTAATGGTGAGATTTCCCCAGTAAATGCGCCCTTATCTTCAAAATACATATTTTGAGCACATAATTTAATTTTATCATCCTTAATTTTAGATATTTCACTTAATGTTGTAAAAGGTGGAGAGATAATAATTTCATCATCTCCAAATTCAGAGACATTATTATTTAAATCGTTGATAAAAGCAATAGCCTCTTCAACAGATTTATTCATTTTCCAATTAGCAAAAATTATGTTCATGTTATCACCAATGATGTAAAAATCAAATTGATATAAAAAACTTATCTTATTTAACCATATGTGGTAAGTTAGGTCTTGAGTTTGGGGTCATGAGTTATGAGTTGGTTGTGGGTAAGTCAGTTATGGGATTTGGTTATGAGTTAATTAGTTTTGAGAAAAATACAGCGATACTAATTACTTATTAACTGATAACCAACCCAAAACCCATAACTCATTACTCAAGACTTATCATATACATTTAATCAAAACGTTTATATATTAATAAAACATTCAAAATAGTATTAGTATGTTGTATATTATAATAAAATAGTTGGGGTGGAAAAATGATATTTAGTGGTGGTATTGGAATTATTGTATTAGCAGTATTAATTCTATTATCTAGTTTGAAAGTAGTAAATGAATATGAACGTGGAGTTAAATTCACTTTAGGAAAGTATTCTGGAGTAATGTTGCCTGGATTAAGAATAGTTGTACCAATTCTTCAAACATGGCAAAAAGTTGATATGAGAGTAAAAGCAGTAGATGTTCCTGACCAAGAAAGTATTACTAAAGATAATATTACAGTTGGAATCAACGCTGTTATTTATTACAAAGTAAGAGACTCTGCAAAAGCAATTATTGAAGTCGAACATTATAATTATGCTATTTCTCAATTAGCACAAACAACAATGAGAAATGTTGTTGGAGAAGTTGAATTAGATGAATTATTGAGTAAAAGAGACCAAATCAGTGATAAAATTAAGGAAATTGTAGACAAAGCAAGTGACCCATGGGGAATAGAAGTTGAAACAGTTGAATTAAAGGACATTACATTGGCTCAAGACATGAAAAGAGTTATTGGAAAGCAAGCTGAAGCTGAAAGAGAAAAAAGAGCAGTTATTATTAAGGCAGAAGGTGAAGTAATTGCAGCTAAGAACATGGCAAAAGCAGCTGATATGTTGAACAAGTCAAATGGAGCGTTACATCTGAGAACATTACAAACATTAAATGATTTATCAAGTGATCAGAGTAATACTGTTGTATTTGCAACCCCTATTGAAGTCTTAAGAGCATTTGAAGGCTTTACAGGAAAAAAGAAAAAATAGTTTTTTTCTTTATTTTTCTTATTCTTTTTTACTAGGTCCGGAGGACAAGTCACTCATGAATTAGTTTTTCGGTCTTCGTAGTTTGTTATTAGTAACGAAAACCAAACAACGAAGAACTAATAACAATAATTAGTGAACAAAACAATCCCCCAAAACCACCCACCCTTAAATAATAAAGGGAAAGAAAAACATAAACTTTATAATAATCTGAAATAAAAAACTAAAATATGGAACTAAAACAAGTAATTTTAGTAAGGGCAGATCTGAAGATGTCAAAAGGTAAGATTGCAGCACAATCAGCACATGCTAGTGTTGAATGTGTTATGAAGGCAATGAAATCTAAAACAAAGGAAAAGCTAGTTAAAGAATGGCGTAGTGAAGGTATGATGAAGATTGTAGTAAAAGTTAGTTCTGAGAAAGAGTTGTACAAATACATGCAAGAAGCTAAAGACCAAGGAATGATTACATCTATAATAACAGATGCTGGACATACATTTGTTGCCCCTGGCACAGTTACATGTGGTTGTATAGGTCCTGTTGAGATAGAAGAAGTTGATGAAATTACTGGTGAATTAAAGATTCTTTAATTAGTTCTATTTTTTAATTCTAACAAATATTAAGATTTTATATACGCAAAATAACAATAAAAAAAATTATAAAAAATACTGTTTTCATCCCATAATGGTGATAAAACTTTATATAGTATAAACGATATTTTCTATAATTACTTATATTATTAAGTGAAGGGGGAGTATGTATTATACTCTATAATTAAAAAAAAGCGGGAGCAAAGAGGTGAATTAAATGGTAGTTGAACAATTAGGTGTTTCTATAATGGATGCGCTAATGAGTGTTTTACTTGGAATTCTACAAGTTATTCCAGGATTAATTGCAGCAGTTATTGTATTATTAGTAGGTTATATTATTGGCTGGATAGTATATAGGGTATTAGATAAGTTATTTGAGAAAATAAAATTAGATAACTATGTTATTAAAAAAACAGGCTTAAAAAATAAGGTAGGTGATTTAAGATTAGGTCACATTTTGGCAGTAATCTCTAAGTGGTATATTTTCATACTATTCCTAACACCAGCAGCAAGTTTAGTTAGATTAAATGCATTATCTAATTTTTTACTTGAACTGAACTTTTGGATTCCTAGTCTGATTGCAGCATTACTAATTGTATTGTTCGGAATTCTAGCAGCAAGTTATGTAGGTCAAAAAGTAGAAGATGTTAAAATGAAAAGCTCAAAAGCAGTTGCACATGTTGCACAAGTTGTTATCATGGTATTCATCGTGTTATTAGCTCTTGATCAAATTGGCTTAAAATTAAGTCTAGCACATAATACATTCTTGATTATCTTAGGAGGAATTATGTTAGCATTTTCATTAGCAGTAGGTATAGGATATGGCCTAGCAATGAAAGAAACTGCAAAAGCAAGACTTGGTAAATGGAAAAAGATGCTTTAATCTTTTTTCTTGTTTTTTTATTTTTCTTATTCTAAACATAATTTAAAATTAGTTTTATTCAGAATATTAAGTTTACACTTATAACTTAAGTTAATAAAGTATATATATACTAACATTTATCTTATATATATGGCTGAAAAGAAGAAAGTTATGATAGTTGATGATGAGTTCACGATAAGAGAATTAGTAGCTTTAACATTAGAACCTGATTTTGAGATTATTAAAGCGGAATCAGGAGAAGAAGCATTAGAAAAAATTAAACATAACAATCCTGATTTAATCATATTAGATATAATGATGCCAAATATGAATGGATACCAAGTCTGCAAAATCTTAAGAGCAGATAAGAATACAAGTAATACCCCTATAATCATGCTAACAGCAAAACATCAAGTAGAAGATGTTAAAAGAGCCATAGAAACAGGAGCAGATGAGTATATAACTAAACCATTTGAACCTGATTTATTAAGAAAAAGGATTAATGAATACTTTGGAGATAAGAAAATAGAGAGAAAATTATTTCAATATGGAAAAAGCATCCATTATATTAAAGGTAGAGAAGACAATATTTCTTAATCATTATATGTTTAAATGATTTTTGAGGATAAATATGACTGAATTAATGAGCCCATGTGCAAATTTTGAAACACTTAATGCAGCCATAAAGGCGGGATGCAATAGTGTTTATTTTGGCATTAAACAATTAAATATGAGAACTAGTAGAACTAAAAACTTTGAATTAAAAGATCTTCCTAAAATCAAAAAAATATGTACAAATAGTAAAATCAGTTGTTATTTAACATTGAATTCTATTGTTTATGATAATGAATTAAAGAAAGTTGAAAAAATACTAAGAAAGATAAAAAAACATAAAATAGATGCTGTAATTGCAAGTGATTGGGCAATAATATTAATGGCCAATAAAATGAAAATACCAGTGCATATTTCTACACAACAAAGTTGTAGTAATATTGAATCATTAAAATTATTTTCCAAATATGCAGAAAGAATTGTTTTAGCTAGAGAATTATCATTAAAACAAATTAGAGAAATTAAAAAGAACATTATAAAAAATAAAATAAAAGGAAGTACAGGAAAATTAATGCAAATTGAATGTTTTTGTCATGGGGCAATGTGCATCTCCATCTCTGGAAGATGTTTCCTTAGTCAATTTGTTTATGGTAGTAAATTTAGTGCAAACAGAGGAAGATGTTTGCAAAACTGTAGACGTGAATACATAATTAAAGATACTGAAAAAAATAATAAGATTAAAGTTGGACAAGAAAATGATAAAGCATATGCAATAAGTCCAAAAGATTTATGCACAATTGAAATATTAGATAAATTAGTTGAAAAACTTGATAAGATTAATAATTGTATTGATGTTCTAAAAATTGAGGGTAGAGGAAGAAGTGTTGATTATATTTATGTTGTTACAAAGGCCTATAGAAATGCATTAAATGTAATTGCAGAAACAAGTGGAAAGAAGAATAAAAGTAAAATTAAATTTGATGCGAAATTGAAGAAGAAATTGATTAATGACATGAAAAAAGTCTATAATAGGGGCCTTAGTACTGGCTTTTATTTAGGCAAGCCATTAAATGAATGGAGTAAAGCCTATGGAAGCAAAGCAACTGAAAAAAAATATTTGCTTGGCAAAGTTATTAATTATTTCAAGAATGCAAAAGTTGTTGAGATTAATATAGAGAGTGGAGAAGTTGAATTAAAAATAGGAAACAAAATAGCATTTACAGGAGCAACAACTGGTTATTATGAAAGTATAGTAGAAGAAATAAGAGATAGTAAAACAAATAAAAAAGTTAATTCTGCTAAAAAAGGACACAAAGTTACTATAAAGACTTCAGAAAGATTAAGAGATGGAGATAAAGTGTTTATTGTAAAGAAAAGATAATATTTATATAAAAGCAAGAGTGACTTAAAGATAATATGACTGATAAAGACAAAAACAAGAATAAGAATCAAAACAAGGATGAAAAATCTAAAACATCCAAGAGAAGAGATAAATCTAAAGTTGAACATAATCATTGGGCTGACCAAATTGCTTCAGAAGTTAAGAAAAAAGTTGATGAAAACCCACAATTAAAGAAAGTAGTTAAAGAAATTGGATATTATTTAGTATATGATGAAAAAACCCCTTCTGGTACTATCCATGTTGGAAGTGGTAGAGGATGGGTTATACATGATGCAATTGCAAAAGCAATGCGTAAAGCAGGAATGAAAGCTAAATTTATATTAAGCAACGATGATATAGATCCATATGATAAACCAAATAAAGAATTAGATGAATCATGGAATAAATATATTGGAATGCCCTTTCGTAACATTCCATCCCCCGTAGAAGGTTATGAAAATTTTGCTGAATACTATTTCATGATGTGTGTAGAGAAGTTTGAAGAGCTTGGTATAGAAGCAGAAGTTGAAAGTACAGGAGAACAATATGAAAAAGGTGTTTTTAATAAAGCAATTAAAAAAGTTCTTGATAATTATGAAAAAGTACAGCAAACATATATTGACATGTATGGAGACGATGTTGAAGCTGGGAAAAAGATACCATTTAATATTATATGTGAAAAATGTGGTAAAATTGCCACAACTTTAGCAGTGAAATGGGATACAAAAAAAGAATTACTAAATTATGAATGTAAAAAAGGTGAAAGTGTAGTAACCTGGGCATCAGGCTGTGGACATAAAGGTCAAATTAGCCCATATAATGGTAATGGTAAATTCCCATGGAAAGTTGAATGGCCAGCTAAATGGATTAGTAAAGGAGTTATGTGTGAGTTTGCAGGAAAAGATCATTTTACCAAAGGTGGTTCAAGAAGTTTTGGTGTTAAATTAAGCAATGAATTATTTGATTTTATGCCACCATATCCTTCAAATAGATTTATGACAGGCAAAGGTTATGAATTTTTTCAAATTGGTGGGAAGAAAATGTCAACTTCTAAAGGAAGAGGGGTTTCTTTTGTTGAGATGACTAAAATTTTGCCAGCTAACCTTATTAGATTTTTATTAATTAAACCAAGACCAAATTCAGTAATTGATTTTGACCCATATGACGATAACAATATTACTTTCTTATATGATAGATATGATAAAGCTGAAAGGATTTATTTTGATGAAGAAAAAGCAGATGAAAAAGAAAAGAAAATACAATCAAGAATTTATGAATTAAGTCATGTTGGGGAAATACCTAAGAAAATGCCCATTCAAATCCCATTAAAATTTGCAGCGATTGTAATTCAAATTGCAATGAATGATGAAGAAAAAGCAATTGAGATTTTGCAAAATATGAAGCATTTACCAAAAAAATTAGAAGGAATAGGTAGACATAATGTATTAGAAAGACTTAATAATGCAAAAAGGTGGATTAATAAGTTTGCTAGTGATAATTATAAGTTTAAATTAAATGAGAAAATAAACCAAAAGGAACTTAAACTTGACCATAAAGTTAAAAAAGCATTACAATTAATTGTAAAGAGATTAGAAGAAAAAACTTGGCAAGATAAAGAATTACATGATGAATTTTATAATATATGCAAAGAATTAGAATTAGAAACAAAAGAATTCTTTAAAGGAACATATGTGTTATTGATAGGCAAAGAAAAAGGTCCATTACTAGCTAAATTCATATTAGCAGTTGGCTTAGATAAGTTTAGAGAATTAGTTGAACAGTTATAATCTTTACTTGCATTTGATGATTATAATTTTAAATAATTTAATCAAATTCAATCTTCTTTTTAATTGGTAATTCAAATATAAAACTACTTCCTTTGTTAATTTCACTTTCAACATATATTTTTCCTTTATGTGCGTCTACAATATGTTTTGATATTGGAAGTCCTAATCCAGTTCCACCATATTGTCTAGTCATTGATGCATCTACTTGATAAAACTTATCAAATAGTCTGGGAATAACTTCCTTAGGAACACCAATACCAGTATCTTTAACCGTTGTTTTAATAAAATTATCCATTAATTCAATAATAACATAAATATTGCCATCTTTTGGGGTAAACTTAATTGCATTGCCAATTAAATTAAAAAATATTTGTTTAATTAAATCTTGACTTGCACTAATTTTAGGAATATCTTTTTTTACATCAAGATGTATTTTAATGTCTTTATCATCAGCTAAAGTCGCAAGTGTTTTTATAACATCCCCTGCCACTATAATAATATCCATCTTTTCTTTCTTAAATTTAACTTTTCCTTTTTCAAGCTTTGCAAGGTCCAAAACATCATTAATTAATCTGCTTAATCTATCAGATTCTTCGATAATAATATTTAAACATTGCATTTGATTTTCTGGAAGCATCCCTAGTTTACCACCTAATAATAGCTTAGTATAACCCTTAATACTAGTTAATGGTGTTCTTAATTCATGGCTTACATTACTAACAAATTCAGATTTCAATCTATCCATTCTTTCTAACTCTCTATTTTTTTCTACTAATTCTTTTGTGGCCATAAAAACTTCATTTTTTAATGTCTCGTTAAATAAACTAATTTCATTATATAATTTAGAGTTTTCAATAGCAATTGCAATATGGTTAGTTAAAATCTCTAATGGTTGTTTAAATTTTTCAAAGTTATTAAATTTAACACTATCTAAATTTAACACACCAATTACTTTTCCGGCTTTCATTAAAGGAATTACTGCTTCAGAAACAGTAGCTCTATTAACTTCAATATATCTTTTATCTTTTCTAACATCTGGAACAATCAAGGGTTTACCTTGTTTCGCTACCCACCCAGATAAACCTTCATCAATTTTGATTCTAACATTCTCTGCTTTTTCTATGGGATAACCTTTAATTAATTTCATATCTAAATAATCCCCCTTAACTAATAATAAAAAACCAGAATCAGAATTAGTAAATTCCATTGTTCTATCCATAATAATATTCAATAAGTTATCTAAATCAAGTTGTGCATTAATAGTTTGACTTATTTCTAATAGGTTTGATAAAACATGACGTTCTTTTTTTATACTTGTATAAAATTCACTATTTCTAATACTCATTGCTGCTTGATTTGCTAATGTTTTCAATAGATCTAATTCATCTTTGTTATATCTTCTTAGCTTCTTAGTATAAATATTAATAGTCCCTAAGGATTTATCTTTTACAATAAGAGGAATTGTTAATAAACTCATTAATTTTACAGATTTTGCAAAACTTGGTCTAGCATATAATGGTTCCTTTAAAACTTCTTGAATATAAACTGGTTGTCTTGTTTTAACTGCTAATCCTGCAACACTATCATCTACAGGAATTGGACCATGATTAAAATATTCTTCTGATGAACTATAAGTTGATTTAGGAATTAAAAATTGATTAGATTTATCAAGTAATGTAATAGTACAAGAATCAGAGTTAAGTAATTGAATAATTTTTACAATAATTAAACTTAAAATTTCATCTAAATCTAATGTTTTAGTAAGAGAAGAAGATATGTCATACATTGCTGTTAATTTCTTTAATCTTATACGATCCTCTCTATGAAGAACAGTATTATCAATTGCAAATGCAACTTGATTTGCAAAAGGAAACAGATTATAAAGATCTTCTTTGATTAAAGGATTTTCTGAATATTTATTATCAATACTAATCATACCAATTACCCTTGTACCACTTAATAATGGAAGGCTTGCAGATTCATTTACATCTTCTTTTTTAAGAATTTTAACAAATTTTGAAAATTGTGATGTTTTTAATATAATTGGCTCCTTTTTTGTAAAGCAATGGTATACTTTTTTGTGTACTTGAGAAATATCTAATTTAATATTTTTCATTGATATATCAGGCATGTGAGAAGATTTTGCCCCCATTAATAATTTTTTTTGTTTGTCAAAAAGGTAAATTCTAACACGATCATAACCCCATAATTTAAATGCCTTAATTGTAAGCTCTAATATTTCATTAACATCCTCAGTGCACTGGATAGAATTACTTATATCATGTAAACTTCTTAAGAACTGATTTTGGATTTTTAATTTTTTCTCAAAAGATAATTCTTCAGTTTCTTCTATTTTTCCTGATTTTTCTATCTCTTCTGTTTCTTCTTTTGTTTTCTTAACCATGTTTATCACTTCATAACTATTTTCAGATTATTGTGTTTAGACTATTATGTTCAAACAGGTAATGTAAAACTGATTGTTGTACCCTGATTTAACTTACTTTTTATGGAAATTTTCCCACCAAATGCCTCTAGTATTTTTTTTACAATTGGTAATCCTAACCCTGAACCACCTTTAGTTCTAACCATATGTTCTTCTGCTTGATAAAATTTATCAAAAACAGTATCAAGATCTTGTTTTTTAATACCTTTACCATTATCCAAAATAGTAATTTCAATAAATTTCTCCTTTTTTTTAGTAGAATTAATAATTTTCTTTGCAGAGATTGTAATCATATCACCATTACCAATAAATTTAATACTATTATCAATGATATGATTCAATACTTGTATTAATTTTTGCTTGTCTACTACAATAAGTGGAATGTTTTTAGGAATATTGATTTTAATCTTAATTCTTTGTTTTTTTGCTAATTCAATTGTATTACATTCAGTTAAACATTGTTTTAAGGAAACACTAGTTTTGTTTAATTTCATATCGTCAGATTCTAATTTGGATATATCTAACATGTTATCAATTAGTTCAACCAGTACATCTGATTGGTCAATAATAATTTTTAATGCCTTAGATTGCCTATAATTAATGTCTCCAAACTTTCCTGAATTTAATAAAGAAGTATATCCTTTGATATTTGTTAAAGGTGTTCTTAATTCATGACTAACAGTACTTAAAAATTCAGTTTTCATATTTTCAGTTCTTCTTTGCTTTGTTATATCCCTAATTATACAAACTGCCCCAGAAAAAACAAGATTGTTATTATTGTTATTATTACTAGTACTAGTTGTAGTAGTGATAGTAGTTCTTGTACTATTATTATCTAAAACAGGAGAAACTATTGCAGTTATAATCTTGTTAAGAGGTTTTATTTCAAATTCCAGGCAATCATCTCTAAAATTACATTTTTTACTTGAGTTTTTTTTATTTTTTTCTAAGTTTATATTATTTATATTTGTGGTCAAAGTATCTGGATCAATATATAGATTATTCAAACCATATTTTTTTAATTGTAAAATATGTTTACCAATAGCTTTTGAAGCATTAATGTCAAATATATCCTCAGCTGATTTATTAAAAACAATTATTTTATTAGCACTATCTGTTACAATAACCCCATCACCCATTGATTCTATAATTAATTCTTTCTTTATTCTTTCTTTTGAAGCTATACCTTTAACTTTTTTACCATATCGTTTTTCTGCTTTTAATTTTGAAACCATTTTATTAAATGATTCTACTAATCTCCCAAATTCATCATTGCTTTGCTTATCTATTTTCTGACTAAGATCACCTTCAGTTACTAGTTGTGTTCCAATAATTACCTTATCTAAAGGTTTAATTAACATATGAACAATAAACAATGAAATAAAAATAAGTAAAACAAAAGTTGCAATACCAATAGAGTAAAAGTTTTGAATAAACCCATCATATTTTAATGGAGTATTAATAACAACATTCCCTGTAACATCTACTATTGGTCTAGTTCCTAAAAATAAACCAACAAGAATTATAGATGAAACTAATAAAAACATAACTAACAACATTATTTTATTCTTTACTGATACCATTTCAAATGTAACTCCCTTAAGGATTAAATGATATTAACAGAGAGTAATTAAGTTATTTTATCAAATACTTGATTGAAATCAAGATTTTTTTCTTGAATTTCTTTACCAGATAACATATTAACGTCTAGTTTTAATTCTTTAAAGTTTGAATCAATATAAGGTAACATTTTTTCAAAGGCTACTTTAACTTCTTCATCTACACCTTTCATATCGCCAATTAAAACAAAATTATTATTAATTGTATGACCTAAAAAACAATTTTGACCTAAAGTATTATTATTAATTAATCTCTGAAAGAGAACAAGTAATTCATTATGTTTCTTATAACCCTTTTCATCTGCAAACTTGCTTAAGCCATTTAACTTAAAATTATAAACATTAAAATATTTATTTTCAGCAATGTATTTATTCAACTCTTCTAGGATAAGATTTTTATCAGGTAATTTTGTGATTGGATGTTTACCAATTTGAGTTGAATGTTTCAGATTAAGATTAATTCTTGCTTCTAACTCAAGTGGATCAAATGGTTTTGTAATATAATCATCAGCCCCAACATCAATACCATCTATTTTATCTTTAATTTCTCCTTTTGCACTAAGTATAATAACATGAATATGTGAAGTTAATGGATTTTCTTTAAGAATTTTACAAACCTCATATCCACTCATACCAGGCATCATTAAATCTAAAACAAGAAGATCTACTTTGTTCTTTTTTAAAACTTCTAAAGCTTCATTTCCTGAATATGCTTCAAAAATATTAAATTTATCAGAAGCTAAACTTAATTTAATAAGATTTACAACATGTGGTTCATCATCTACAACTAAAATATTTGGTTTCTGTTGTTGTTCTGTTAGTTTCCATAATTTTGCCTGAGCAACTTCTTGTTGTGTAACTAAATTTTGTGCTTGTAATACTTCTAAATATTTAGAAATAGTTAACCTATTATGTTGAATTTGTTTAGAAATCTCTGTAGATGATGCCCCAAACTCTGTAGTTTTTAAAAATTGTAATATTTTATCTTTAATATTATTGTTATTATTGTTATTGATGTTAATCACCTGCTTTATGAATAATTATTTATCTACCATTAGTTATAGTATCTCATTTAAGGATTTGTTATAACTTCAAATTTAATATCAGATTAATATTTAGTTTCTAAATTAATTTAAACACTTAAAAAATAAAATTATTTGGACATGTTTAAGTTTAATTTTATTCTCTTAACTAATTCCATTGGATCAAATGGCTTTGTCATGTAATCATCAGCACCAACATCAATTGCATGTAATTTATCATTCATTTGACTTTTTGCACTTAATATCAAAACTGGAACATTCCTTGTTTTAGGATTTTCTCTTAATGCCTTACATAATTCATAACCATTGACACCAGGCATCATTAGATCTAAAACAACTAAGTCTGGTATGCTTTTATCAATATGCATTAGTGCTTCTCTTCCAGAATAAGCACCAGTTACATTATATTTATCTTTGTTCAAGCTAAGCTTAATTAGATTTACAATGTGTGGTTCATCATCCACAATAAGTACATTTTTTCTTTCTTCCATATTACCACCCCCTAATGGTTCTTGCGATAAACACTTATGATAAACATATAAGATAAACAGATATTTAATTGTTTTGCTTATATTTTATATAGAAATAAGAAAAAGAAGGTAAAGGATTAAGTAAAGATGTAATTAAAAGAGTAGATAAAAAAGTAAATGACATACAAAAAAGGAAGTAATAATCAAATTAGTTAATAAAAAAACACAGAATTAATTAACAACCTTAGAACTTATTAATAATCAATCTGCCCTTCTTAGCATGTATAACTACTTCATTCTTTTCATCAAAATCAGTTAAATTAGTAATCATTTCAGGCAGAATTATTCTTTTACTCCTTATTGTTAGATTTGTAATTATTTCTTGAGGTGTTGCATTATCTGTATCAACACCACATTCCATTAAAATATCCTTAGTATTAACACTATCTTGCTTTTTCTTTACACGCTTAGAAGCTTCTTTTGCTAAAAATTTAGCAATCTTATCAGCAAGATCTACTTTTGTTGCTTTAGTAATTCCTTGTAAACCTGGACTTAAATTAAGCTCAATTACAACAGGACCTTTAACACTCTGAAGAATATCAACACCACAAATATCACAATTTAAAGCTTGTGCTGCCCTTACTGCTAATTTTTTTGTATGTGTATCAAGTTCAATTGCTTCCCCAGTTCCACCAGCATGAATATTTGCTCTTTTTTCTTCTTTAGCTGCTTTTCTCTCCATTGCTGCAACAACCTTATCACCAACTACAAAAGCCCTAATATCAGTTCCACCTGTTTCTACATATTCTTGAATAATAAATGGCTGGTTTAAAGTTGTAAGAGCATCTAACATAGAACTTGCACTAGGATAACTATCAGCAAACATAACGCCTTTACCATGAGAACCCTCTGGAAATTTCATTATAATTGGATAATTAATGTTTTCTAGTAAATTTTTAGCTGCCTCAGTTGTAGGAGTTAAATAAGTTTTAGGCATAGGAATACCAGCCTGTTGTAGCTTTAATTGAGTTAATAATTTATTATGACCAAGAGTAAAAGCACTTGAACTAATTGGAAGATAACATTTTGAAGAATATGTAGCAGTTATTGCCCTTAAAATTTGGGCGTATCTATGAGATCCTTTTGCATAGATACAATCATATTCACCTAATGGTTTATTATCATACAAAATCTCCATATCTTTCTTACCTAATTTAACCTCTAAAGCCCTTACATCAATAGCATCCACACTATCAAAATACTTTCTCATTGCCTCTAAAGTCCATTGTGAACTTGTACTTCCTAAACTTATTAATGCTGCTTTCATTTTAATGTTATTTTTATGTTATTTTTATTAAATTTAATCTATTTCATTATCTGCATTACAAGTATCAATTAAAAATTTACCTTGCCTTAACAAATCCTGACCAATTAACATTTTGTATTTCATTTTTGTTCTATCTGCGATAGTAAATTGAGTTTTAAGTTTCTTCCCTGCAATTGTAACTGAACCTTCAACAATAGGCCTTAATGTTGCACCATGTGCACTTTTAACCATCTTTGTTTTTAAAACTGGACCTAATCTCAAAGAAGCAGCTAGCTTAACATCAATTGAACTTCTAGTTGCACCAGTATCAATTCTTGCAATAATTTGTTTATTAGTTGTTTTATTTCCTGATAAACTTACTTTTTCATATAAACCAATAATCTGATTATTTTTAATTGATTCTGACATAGATAGAATAGAAGAGGATAATGTTTATAAAGGTTGTGGATGTAAAATGCTGTGTATAAAGTCCCTCTCCCAAATATGAATAAAAGTCATTATTAAAGAAAACTAATTCATTAATTATATAAAGTAAATTAAAAGATTCAATATTAAAGATTGAATTGTAAATAATTAAAGATAATAACTAAAAATCAATATAATAATTAAAATGACAGATTATAGGAAAATTGCAAAAGAAGCACTATGGGTTTATTTATTAACAATGTTAATAATTCCCAGTGGATTCTTAGTTAGAATATTATATGCACATAATCTAAGTATTATTGATTATGGTTTATTTTATGGATTATTTGCATTTTTTGGTTTTTTTGGATTTGTTAGAGATTGGGGATTAAGTTCAGCAACATATTTCTATGCGAATAACTATATTATACATGGACAAAAAAATAAAATTAAAACATTATTTTTTCTTAATCATGGATTTAAAATCATATTATCTGCCCTAATTGGAGTAGGGATGTATTTATTTAGAGGAATAATCACATCAGGAATTTTCAAGAATGAAGGCAATATAGGATATATATTTGATATTTTTATTATTTTTTGGGTTATAACAACAATATGCAAATCTAATTACATCTTTTTTAATATATTTCAAGAACAAAGAATTTCTAAATTTCTTGAATTTTTAAATTGGTTTTTAATAATAATCCTATCATTAATTGGGTTCCAACTTTATGAGGCATACAAAGTACCAGTAGTAGCATATTTAATTGCAATGGTTGTTGTATGTGTATTATCCATGTTAATATTTTCAATCAAACATAATGATTTATTTAAAAATGATTTTTACAAGGGTTCAGATTTAGGAAAAGAAGTTTTAAAGTATGCAAGTGCTGTTGTCATAGGTGGTTTTTCTACTATGGTATTAGCACACATTGATTTATTTCTGATCCAATTAATGATTGGTGCTGAAAAAGTAGCATATTATTCATCTGGATTTGCTCTAGCAAGTTTATTGATGATGATTGTAACACCATTAACAATAATTATTCAACCATTATTTTCAAAAATTTGGCATCAGAACAACAAAGAAGAATTATCAAAATTAATTAGTTTTATCCTGAATAATATATTAATATTTATTCTGCCATTTTCTTTATTTTGTTTCACATTTGCAGTCCAAATAATAACATTAGTATATGGTTCAAATTTTATTGAATCTGTAATCATATTAAAATTATTTAGTTTTTCATTTATTATCAAAGTAATTAATAGTATATTATTCTTAGTATTATGGTCAATTGGAAAACCAAAACAAAGTAGTAAAATATTAATTATTGCAGGTGTATTAAATGTAACATTAGATGTATTATTGATTAGTGTAATGGGTAATGTTGGGGCAGTAATTGCTACTAGTTTCTGTTATTTGCTAATGATGGTTCTTTGTCTAAGAGAAATACTAAAAGAAATAGATATCAAATTCAATATCAGTGAAATTACAAAAATTTTATTATCCTCGCTTGCTTTTTTAATTATTGCATTTACAATAAAAGGTAAAATAATCATATTTGATGTAGGCATAGATAAAATTAATTTCCTATTAAATGGTGGAATAGTATTTGGAATAGCATTAATTGTTTATACAATATGTTTATTATTATTAGGAGTAATTACTAAGGAGAAAATTGAAATTGTTAGAAGTCTATTTAACTTAAGATTTAAGAAGAAAAATCGATAATAAGTATAATTATGTATTATTAATGCTGAATTTGTAATAAAACTTTTAAATTGGATTGAATTACACCACAAAAGAAAGATAAGAACAATAAAGAGTATAGAAATATAAAATATAGAGACATAGGTTAGAATAATGATTAAGAAAATATTATTAATAATGCCACCATTGAGATTTGAAACACCACCTTATTTTACTTATAGTTTACCAATTCTAGCAGCATCACTTGAAAAAGAAGGTTTTGAAGTAGAAATATTAGATCTTGAATTACATAAGACTATAATAAACAAAAGAGGATTAACAAGATTAATTTGTTCTAAAAAATTTGATATAATGGGTATTTCAGGATTAATTACATCATATACAACAGTTCAAATGTTAATGGATATTACAAGAAAACAGTTCCCTAAGAAGAAAATAATTTTAGGTGGGGGACTAGCATCATCTGTTCCTGAACATTCATTAAAAGTAATGAAAGCAGATTATGTTGTATATGGAGAAGGGGTGATATCAACACCAAATCTAATTCACGCATTAAACAATAATAAAAAATTAAAGAATGTTAAAGGAATATGTTATATGAGCAAAGGAAAGATGATTAAGACAGAGCCACAACCATTAGTTAGAAATCTTGATGATCTTCCTAGACCAGCATATCATTTAATGGATATGAAAAAATATATCAACCATTATGATAAATTATCTGGATTTAGGAAAAACATGAGAATAATGACTGGAGTAGGATGTATTGGACAATGTACTTATTGTTTTAGAATTTGTGGAAAAGGATCATACAGACTATATTCAATCCCTAGAGTAATCAAAGAAATGAAATATTTTATTAAAAAATATAATATTAAACATTTTAATTTTATTGATGAAGAATTCCTAGTTGCAAAAAGTAGAGTAATAGAATTATGTAAACAAATGAGAAAGCATAAGATTAATGTAACATGGAAATGTTGTTCAAGGGTTGATTCAATTAATCCAGAAATTGTCAAAACAATTAAGAAAGCAGGTTGTGTTATTGTTGGATTAGGAATTGAATCAGGATCTCAAAAAATTTTAGATAATATGAAGAAAAATGTTAAAGTTGAACAAACTAAGAAAGCACTTAGAATACTAAGAAAATACAATATGCCTCACGGCGGTACAATGATGTATGGCATGGTTGGTGAAAATAAAGAAACTGTAAAAGAAACAATCAGGTTTTGTAGAGAAATGGAACATGATGTAGAATTCTTTTGGACAACACCATATCCTGGAACAGAAATATATAATGATTTAGTAAAACAAGGAAAAATAAAAGATGAAAAAGAATTTTTTGAGAAATTATCTGATGCTTATCAATTTTTAATTAATTTAACAGAATTTAAGACTGATGAAGAAGCAATATATTGGAAAAAATATTTACAGAGAAAAATTAAAATCCCATTATATAAAAAATTATACATTAGAGTTAGAGATAAAGGTCTTTGGAATTTAGACTTCCAAATTTATGATTTTATGAAAAGACGTTTATTTCCAGAAAAGTATTTTGAATCTAAATATACCACTAAAAAAAGAGCATTTTAAAGAATATAAAAAACATCTATAAACATACATAAATTTGATTTAAAACATTATAACTAAGGGTTTGAATATGAACATAAAAACATTAATTAAAATTTATAGAAAAATTGCTTTTGATCAACGTAAAGAGTATGATAAAATTGCATTTAAGTATATGAAAAAGTGTAGAAATATTCTAGATGTTGGATGTGGAATTGGAAGATTTATTTCATTATCACCAAAAAGAATAAGTGGAATAGACCATAGTGATGATAGTATTAGAATATGTAAGAAAAAAGGTTATAATGTAACAAAAGCTAATGTTAAAAACTTACCTTTTGATTCTGGCTCTTTTGATGGGGTTCATTCATCACATGTTATTGAACACCTATATCCAGAGTATGCATACGAAATGCTAACAGAACTTGTCCGTGTTTTAAAAGTTGGTGGAATCATGGTTATAAGATCTCCAATGTTATATGAGGGGTTTTTTGATGATTTTACACATGTTAAACCTTATCATCCAAAAGCATTATTTCATTATCTAATAACAGAAGAAAAAACAGATCAAACTACAAAAAGTCCAATTAATGCTAAATTTAAGCTATTAAAACTGAAATATAGAAGAGCACCATTGTTTTTAGGCATTGAAGATACTAAATTATTCTTTTTAACTCCTATTTTTAACTTATTATATGGATTTGGCATTAGTTCATTTAAAAAAACAGGTTATATGCTGATTCTTAAGAAAATAGCTTAAATTGTAATTATGAGATCTGTATTTTTTATTAAATGTCCTTTATAAGAGAGATTTTATGTAATTAATAAGGTTTTGAGTTATGGGTAATGTGTTTTGAGTTGGTTCTGTGTAAATCAGTTGTGAGATTTGGTTATGAGTTAATTAGTTTTTAGAAAAATGTAGTAATACTCATAACCACTTACTGATAACCAACTCAAGACATAAAACTCATTACTCATAATTATAACATATAATATAAACTACTCTATATATAAATATATATCTTCCATAAAGCTTATAAATAAAACTAGGTTCTTTCAGTATTGAAATGGGTGTGTAAAAGATAGAAAAGCAGGGATACCCATAAAAAGAAAATGAATAAATTAGAAACATTTGAACAATATTTTGCAACTAGTACAGGAAGCATAAACATACCTAGTATGATATTAGCTTTATTTCTAGCAGCATTACTTTCTTACATTTTAGGTAAATTATACATTAAATATGGCAGCTGTTTATCAAATAGAGCAAAGTTTGCAGGAAATTTCATGATTCTTACAACTACTACAACATTAATCATAAGTGTTGTTAAATCTTCATTAGCATTATCTTTAGGTTTAGTAGGAGCATTATCTATTATAAGGTTTAGAGCAGCGATTAAAGAACCTGAAGAATTAGCATTTTTATTCCTAACTATTGCAATTGGACTTGGTTTTGGTGCTAATCAATTTTTAATTACAATCATAGCATTTGTAATAATATCATTTTTAATAATATTAAGACACTGGTCAAAGAAGAAAAGTGTTGAAAATAATATGAATTTAACAATTAATAGTAAAAAATCAGATAAAGTTACATTAAAGAATATATCATTTGTACTAAATAGATATTGCACATCTGTAAATCTAAAAAGGTTTGAGAGCTCAAATGAAATTATTGAAGCATCTTTCTTTGTAACATTTGATTCATTTAATGATCTTGAAAGAGTTAAAAAAGATTTAGAAGATCTATCTAAAACAATTAATATTAATTATCTGGAAAGAGAGTAATTGAAGAATTCCCTTAGACTTTTAAGAGAGATCATAAAAACCCAAATAGTTGATGATATAGGGTATCCAAAAAATGATAATTAAAAAGAAAAAATATAAAAAAAACATATTTTCTTCTATTCTCAAAAAGATATTTAATAAGAAATCTTTAATTATATTAGGAATATTTTTACTAATTGCATGTTTCTTAGTTGGACTATTATCAGGTTTAGCAGTAAGTGGATTTTTTGGAAGCTTAGACAATCCATCTCAAAATGCAATTGGAATTATTGATGCAATTGGAATTAAAACTATTGCAAGACCATTAATACCTAAAATACAAGATGTGATTTATACAATCAATGGAATTAAAGAAGAGAATATTAAGATCCCATTAAACATTATCAAGGGATTCTTTTCCAAACCTGAGAAAATCTACATTGATATTGCTTTTGAGGATTATCAAAAAATAGCATACAAAAGAGAGAAAAGTTTAGCATTGGGAGTTCATTTAACTGAAGATGATGATTATGTTCCAGGAACAATTAGATATAATGATGAAACATACAAAGTAAAACTAAGATTAAAAGGAGATTTATTAGATCATTTAAGATCAGATAAATGGTCTTTTAGAATTAAAATAAGAAATAGCAAAACCTTATTTGGTATGGAAACGTTCTCTATTCAAACACCTAAAGCAAGAAATTGGCTAAATGAAATTGTTTATCAACATGTTTTGAAAAAAGAAGGTATAATTACACCAAGAACTAAATTTTTAGAAGTAGTAATAAATGGAAAAAATAAAGGCATATATGAGTTAGAAGAACATTTTGATAAAATCATGATTGAAAACAATTTGTTAAGAGAAGGACCAATAATTAAATTTAATGAAAATCTAAGATATATTAACAAAGTCTATTCTCCAAGTATTGGTTATAACAATAATGCAGGTGTTTATCTTTTTACAGATATAGATTCATTACAAACAAATAAAATAATGAAAAATCCAGTATTATTTAATCAATTTGATGTTGGAAAAAATAGAATAGAATTATTTAGACAAGGAAAATTAAAAACTAGTCAAGTTTTTGATAGTGAAAAGTTAGCTAAATATTTTGCATTATCTGAGTTAACAGGGGCACAACATGGTTTATTCTTCCATAATCATAGGTTTTATTATAATCCTGTTACAACTAAGTTAGAACCAACTGGATTTGATGGTGATGCAGGAAAAGAAATTGTAGACCTCATATTTGTAGATGATCATTTATGGATAAGAGAATTATTTAAAGATGTTGATTTTTTTGAAGCTTATATTAAAGAGCTTGAAAAGATATCTAATAAAGAATATGTTGATAATATATTTTCAGAATTAAAAGAAGAAAATAAAAGAAATATAAACATACTTCACAAAGATAATCCATTTTATCATTTCTCTAAAGATGTTTATTACAATAACATGGAAATAATTAACAAATATCTTAATCCAGGAAAAGCATTGCAGGCTTATTTTTATCAGCAAAAAACTATTATAAAAGAAAGAACAGAAATTAAGGAAAGTGTTATTGTAAAAGTAAGTAATGTTCAATCAATGCCTTTAGTTATAGAAAATGTAATGCTTGAAGTAGAAAATCAGAAAATTGAATTACAAACTGAAGAAAAACAGATTCTTTTACCCTATTATCCTGAAGAATTCCCAGAATACAAAAAATTAGAATTTATTATACCTAAAGAATTTGAATGGAAAGATGAATATGCAAAAAATATGAGTATTAACTTTAAAATTTTAGGTACAGAAAAATTAAGAAGTGAAAAAATAATTCCTTGGTCTAATTTAGATGATAATTTTATAGAGGATGATATTATACTTAAAGAAAGTAATATTGAAGAATTTGAATTTATAGAGATTATAGAAAATGATGATGATAATAAAAAAATTCAAATTAAAAATGGAAAATGGGACATTAATAAGGACATAATTATCCCTAAAGGATACACAGTATTTTGTAATGAAGGAACTACAATTAACCTAATAAATAATGCAATTATGTTATCATACTCACCAATAATATTTATTGGATCAGAAGAAAAGCCAATAAAAATAATATCATCAGATAGTACTGGAGAAGGATTAGTTCTATTAAATACAAATAATGAAAAAAATATAAATGACAAAGAAAGCAAATCTGAGTTAAGACATGTAATATTTGATAATTTAGGTACACCTTCAAAAAAAACATGGCAATTAACAGGTGCAGTTACATTTTATGAGTCTGATGTTGAAATTGAAAACTGTAAATTTCTAAATGCAAGATCTGAAGATGGATTAAACATTATAAGATCAAAGTTTGAAATGAAAAATACAATAATTGAAAATACATTTTCAGATGCTTTTGATATAGACTTTGGAGAGGGAATTTTAGATGGTATTTTCTTTATGAATTGTGGAAATGATTGTTTAGATACATCCGGAAGTAATATTGAAGGGAATAACATAAATGTAGTAAATGTTGGAGATAAGGGAATTAGTATTGGAGAAAAAAGTAAAGCTGTTCTTACAAATGTAAATGTAAGAAATGCATTTATTGGTATAGCAAGTAAAGACCAATCTGAATTGATAATCAATAAGCTATCTGTTGCAGACTCAAAATATGGGATAGGAATATATCAGAAAAAAGCAGAGTATGGTTCAAGCAAAATTAGAATTGAAAATTATGAATTGGAAAATAATAACCAAAGACACATAACTGAAGAAGGTTCTGTATTGATTTTAGATGATGAGATTATAAATGGTCAAGAAAAAAAGGTTTATGATATATTATATGGAGTTGAATGATTAGTAAAATCAATAAAAGAATTAAATTAAAATGATACACAAATTCCTAAATCCTAAAAAATTCAGATATGAAAGAAAGTTTCTTGTAGAAGAACTTGGAAAGAAAGAAGCATTATTTGTTATTAAAGAAAATCCAGCAATGTTCTCAGAAATATTTCACGAGCGAAGAATAAACAATATTTATTTTGATTCAAGTAACATGGAAAGTTATCATGATAATGTAATGGGAAATAGTCAAAGAGTAAAAATAAGAATTAGATGGTATAATGATTTATTTGGTCATATTAAAAAACCAGTTTTAGAAATCAAAATTAGAAATAATGAATTAGGCTCAAAACAATCATATCAATTAAAACCATTTATTCTTGGAAACAATACATCAAAAGATTGGTTAATAAAAGAAGTTATTTGTAAGTCCAGTCTTCCAAGATGGTTAGTAGAACACATAAAATCTCTTAAATTTGCTTTGTTAAATAGTTATACAAGAAGATATTTTAGATCTGCTGATAAAAAATATAGAATAACAATAGATTATGATCTAAAATTTAATGAAATATTTCAGAATAACAATAAATTTGTTAAAACAATCAACCATAAAGAGTATATAATATTAGAACTGAAATATGAAAGAGATGCCGATGAAGGTGCAGAGAATATTACTAACAGTTTCCCATTTAGATTAACTAAGAGTTCAAAATTTGTATCAGGAATAGATTCTATTAGTGAAGCATAATTAAGTTAAATCCAACCAATAATATATGAAGATATATTAAAAAATATATATTAACATTTATCAAGAAAATGAAATTAAAAATAAGCAAAAACATTTACCAGAGCATATACAAATATTTAGATTATATTAGATATTATGGTATTTTTAATTCCATTACACGTCTACCAAATTATTTGTTAGAAAAAGCATGGAATGTTTTAATTGATTACCCGGCAAGTAAGCTAATAGGATCAAAACAAACTAAGAAACTATATTTCAATTTATTTAAACTGAGATGTGAATATGGTCTTTTTTTAGGAAAAAAGAGATTATGGATTGGAAATTATACAATGCAAAGGGTCTATAAAATAGTTTATGTTGATATTAAAAAAATAAAATATAGAACTGATCAAAAAGGATCACCATTTTTTATTGAATCTGGAAAATGGGATAAAAATAAAAGAAAAATACCATTACATCCAACAATAAAACAATTATTTGTTAATCATTATGATTATAAAGAAACACAACAATATAAAAATATGAAAAAAGCAGTATTAAAGGGTGAATATAACAAAAGTTATTGGTGCAGAACATTAAAAGAAGTAGATAAATATTTTGAAATATTAATCTCAGCATATGATAGTATTAAGAAAAAAGGATATAAAACACAACTACAACTAAAAAAAATCAACAAAAAAGGAAAATATAATAGACTAGATGAGATTAGAGTTTCTATTGATAGAAATGGAAATTATCTTATGGAAAACTCAGGAAATCATAGATTAGGAATTGTAAAATTATTAAAGATTAAAAAAGTACCAGTAGTAATAATAAGAATCCATTATTTATGGTGGAAGAAGATTAATAAGATTTAAAAAGATTAAATATGGGATTTAGAAATGATTACGTTTTCAACACAATTGGTTAAATAAAATGGTTAAATATGGTGCAAGATTAAATAAAGATGATTTAAGATATTTAAAAAATCGTTTAGATGAATTAAACCAAGATATATTAACATACAAAAACATAAATTTGGTAGAAAAGTGTGAATTAGAGTTAATTTATAGTAATCAATCTAAATTTTTAATTTCTAGTGCATTTAATAAATTAAAACATATAAGAATGAGTTTAAGATCAATTATTTCAAAACCAAAAAAAGGTAATCAAAATAAAATTTTATTTTTATTGTACACTAACAGCCATATTAACAATAGCAGATCTATAATAAATGAGTTAGGTGAAAAAGCATTGGTTGTAAAAAAAGATGGATTTACTAATCATGTTGCAAAAAAACTTAAAAGAAATAATATAGAATTTAATGATATTGAAGGATATGATAAATCTAAAAAAAACATATCAACAGCTGAAAAATCATTAGACAAAGCATATAATGAATTAGTAAAAGAAGATAAGATTGAAAAACCAATGCTAAAATATATGTTTAAATCCTATTTCCCTGAGGTGATTAAATATATTGAATTAATAAACAACATGTTAGAATTTGAAAAACCAAAATTATTAGTTGTAATGAATGAAATTACAACATTAGGAAACATAGCTGTTTCTATTGCAAAAGAAAAAAAGATTCAAACATTATGTATCCAACATGGAGCAATAGCAAATAATCCAGGTAGTTTTGTACCTGTTTCTGTTGATAAAGTAGCAGTTTGGGGAGAATATTCAAAAAAAGTAATGATGGAACATAATACACCTGAAGAAAAAATAGTTATAACAGGTGCCCCACAATTTGATATATTAAAAGATTATAATAAGGGAATAACACCTAAAATTGCAAAAGAAATTGGTTTAGATATAACAAAAAAATATGTTTTAATTACAACACAAAATTATCCATTTATGGAAGATGTACTAAGATCAGTATGTAATACTGTAAAATTAATTCCAGAATTACAATTAGTAATTAAAACACATCCATCTGAGTATTTTGCTGATAAATATGTCAAAATTGCTCAAAAATCAGGAATTAAAAGCATAGTTACAAGTAAATACCTGTATCCTTTATTAAAAAGCTGTAGTGCAATGATAACTGTTTCTTCAACTACTGGTATGGAAGCATTGATGATGAAAAAGCCAGTAATTACTGTTAATTATACTGGATCTGAAGATCCTATGCCCTATGCAGAAAATGGGGCAGCAATTGGTGTATATAAAGAAGAAGAATTGTTACCAGCTATAAAAGCAGTAATAAATAATGATGATAATAATGATAAAATAAATGAAATAATTAAGAAATCTAAAAATTTCCTATATGATAGATGCCATGTAATTGATGGAAATGCATCTCAAAGAATTGTTGAATTAATCCACAAAATAAGTAATTAATCTAATAATCAAAATTTGCCAATTTTAAATTGTCTCGCCAACTATCCCTATGCTGAAGCATGGAGCATAACCTGAGCATAGCTCAGCTGTGCACAAAATACTACGCATTTTGTTGTATTAGGGGTTCGTAAATTGATTGGCAAATTTTCATTCTTTCAAATTAAAGCGAACTGTATCCTACATCCACAACTTGAAATATGTGGTCTTAGGACTTTAATTTGAAATAACCTAAAAAATCTATTTCTTTATAAATAAACTCTTAAATTTTAAGACAAAATGACAAAAAAAGATTAGTTTTTCGCAAACTTTATAAAAAGTTTAGGGATATTAAAAACAATGAAAAAACCAAAAAAATTAGATGATAAAAATTGTGCAATATTAAGATTATTGCAAGAAAACTGCAGAATGTCACTTACAGAAATTTCTAGAAACGTTGGATTATCTGTTGATTCTGTTAAAAAGAGAATTAATAAGATGATAAATGAAAATGTCTTCTTTCCTAAAATCCAGTTAAGACCTAGGAACTTTGGCTATAATAATGTAGTAGATATTAAAATAAAGATTCAGAATTATAATGAAGAAGAAATAAATGAATTTATTACATACCTAAAAGAACATCCAAGAGTTGTTGAATTATTCTCTATTGCTGGTGATTGGAACTTCTCAATTGTAATAATTGCAAAAGATGCACTTGAACAAGGAAGATTAACTGAAGAGATTAGAAATAGATTTAGTAAAATTATTGCTGGTTGGTCAGAATCATTAACTACTAAGGCATATAAATTTGAAGAATATGATATGACTAAATTAATGGAATAGTAGAATATAATATGTTTAGAAAATATTTAGTATTTAGTGTAATATGAGATGGAGATTAAATTAACAAAGCATTAAGGTGATAAATTGTACAAAAATAAAAAAATAGTAACTATAATTCCTGCAAGAGGTGGCAGTAAAAGATTGCCAAGGAAAAACATATTACCATTAGCTGGAAAACCATTAATTGGCCATAGTATTGAAAGTTCTTTAAAAAATAGTTATATAGATAAAACAATAGTATCTACGGATAATTCTGAAATTGCTGAGATAAGTAGTAAGTATGGTGCAGAAGTTATAATGAGACCTGAAGAAATTGCTACTGACACTTCCCCGCCAATAGAAGCATACAAACATGTATTATCAAAACTTGAGCAAGAAGGTTATTTAGCAGACATAATTATTGTTTTGCAACCAACAAATCCATTAAGAACTAATGAAGAGCTTAACAAAGCAATAGAAATGATTATAGATAATGAAGCAGGAATTGTGATTTCTGTAAATCAAAATAAAATTAGCCATAAATGGCTCTTAAAAATTGATAATAGTAGTAAAGAAAACATGAATAAAACTAACTTAATCTTTAATGAAGAAGAAGGTATTAGAACACAAGATCAAGAAAAATCATATGAAGTAAATGGAAATATTTTTGGTTATAGTAGAGAAAGAATTCTGAAAGGAGATATTTATGATTATAATAATAATTGCGTTGCATTAATATCTAATAAAAAAGTTACAATTGATATTGATGATAAAGAGGATTTTGAGTTTGCTGAATTAATATTTGAAAAATTAAATGAAAATAAAATAGATCAAACTAAAGAAGATCAAATTAGAAAAGAACATGTAGAGATAGGTGAAAAAATGACAGATAATAAAATAATTGATAATAATAATAATAATAATAATAATAATAATAATAATAATAATAATAATAATAATAATAATAATAATGAAATTAGAATAGATACAATAACTGGAAAAAAAGTTATTGGGGAAAATCAACCTATTTTTATAATTGCGGAAGCTGGTGTTAATCATAATGGTGATTTTGAACTTGCAAAGAAGTTAATTGATGCTGCAAAATATGCAGGAGCTGATGCAGTAAAATTTCAAACTGCAAATGCAGAAGAAGTTGTTTCCAAAGGAGTTGAGATGGCTAATTATCAAAAAGATAATTTAGGAAGTAATGAATCACAATTAGAAATGATTAAAAAAATTGTTTTACCTTATGATGCATATCCAAAATTAAAAAGATATTGTGATGAAATAGGAATTTTATTCTTATCTGCACCACATTCAATTGAAGCTGTTGATTTTCTAGATCCATTAATGCCTTTATACAAAGTTCCTTCCCCAGATGTAAATAATTATCTAATGTTAGAAAAAGTTGCAGAGAAAGGAAAACCAATAATATTATCTGTAGGAATGTCAAATATGGCAGATGTTAAAGAAGCAATTAGTGTAATTAAAAATAAAGGCAATGAAAAAATAATAATATTACAATGTACAACTGATTATCCATGTGAATATGAAAATGTTAATTTAAGGGCAATGTTATCAATAAAAGAAGAATGTGGTGTAATGGTTGGTTACTCAGATCATACTATTGGTCTAGATGCAGTTAAAGTTGCAGCTAGTTTAGGGGCGATAGTATTAGAAAAACACTTCACATTAGATAAAAACTTACCAGGACCTGATCATAAAGCATCAATGACTCCTGATGAACTAAAAGAATTAATTGAAACTATTAAGAGAAAAGAATATTATGTAGATGAAAAAAATAAAGAAGTTCTACTTGGTAATTCAATTAAAGAGCCATGTGAAAAAGAAGTAGAAATTGCTAAAGTTGTTAAAAAAAGTATTGTTGCAAAACAAGCAATAGCTAAAGGAACAACAATTACTGAAGAAATGATAGCTTTGAAAAGACCTAGTACTGGAATTTCTCCAAAATTATTTAGAAAAGTTATTGGAAAAACTGCTAATGATGATATTCAAGAAGATGAACTTTTTAGTTGGGAAAAATTAAGCAGTGAAACATTAAGTTTTGATACAAATGTAAGTATAAATACAAAAATTAACACTAATACTAAAAATGAAGAAATTAGTGAAAAAACAAATACCAACAATGAAAAAATAAATACTGAACATGAAGAAAAAAATACTAACGCAAGGAAAGTATTAGTAATTGCAGCACATCCAGATGATGAAGTATTAGGTGTAGGCGGAGTATTATTAAAACATAAAGAAGCAGGAGATGAAATAAACATTTGTATTGTTACAAAAGGATATGTTCCTGAATGGGAAGAATCTGATATAAGAACAAAAGTAGAAGAAGGAGAAAAAATTGATCAATTCTTATGTGTAAAAAAAAGATTTAATTGTGGATTTCCAACTGCAAAGCTTAATGCAATCCCACATGGTGAATTTAATAAAAAAATTCAAGAAGTGATTGATGAAGTTAATCCTGACTTAATATATACACATTATGAAGAAGACATCCATAAAGATCACAGAGTTATATTTAATGGTGTCATGGTTGCAACAAGACCTATAAAAGATAAAAAAATAGATGTTTTGTGTTTTGAAACTGTTTCTTCATCAGAATGGAACAACCATCACTTCTCTCCAAACCATTATGTTAACATTACAAATCAGATTGACAAAAAAATAGAATTAGTTTCACTTTACAAATCAGAATTAAAAGAGTTCCCACATCCAAGAAGCAGAGATGGATTAAAAACTTTAGCAAGAAAAAGAGGAATGGACATATGCATACCATATGCAGAAGCATTTAAGATTGTGAGGAGCTTTAGTTAATTTGAAATTTAAAAAATTATTGAAAAAGAATAATAATAACAATAATAAACATACAAAAAATGGAACAGAAAAAAATAATTTGGTTGTCTGCCAACAAATTCGGATATGAAATGCTAAAAGAAGCAATTAACTTAGGAATTAAAGTAGATGCAATCATTACATTAAAAGAAAATACTAAAACAATTATGTATGATGGTATTGATAATAAAAAATGGCAAGATTTTGGAATCAAAGTCCATTACATAGAAAGAATAAATAATGAAATTGAGTTGTTAAAAGAAATATCTCCAGATATAATAATGATGTGTGGTTGGAGACAAATTATTGATAAGGAAGTAATAGACCTGCCAAGAAATGGAATGATTGGTTTTCATCCTACATTATTACCAAAAGGAAGAGGACCTGCTCCATTAATTAATTCAATTATGAATGGATTTAAAGAATCAGGTATTACAATGTTCTATGTTTCTGAAGGTATTGACACAGGAGACATAGTTGGTCAAGAACCATTTATTATTGAAGAAAATGATCATGTATCTGATGTTTATGAAAAATCAACAAATGCTGCAAGAATGTTAATTAGAAAATACATGCCAATGTTAGTGAATGTTAATGGTGATGTTGGTAATAATTTTAATAATAATAATAATAATAATAATAATAATAATAATAATAATAATAATAATAATAATAATAATGCACCACGAATTAAACAAGACGAAAGTAAAGCAACTATTTTTGAGAAAAGAAGTTTAAAAGATAATAAAATTGATCTTGAAACTGAAAATATAGATGAGATTTACAAAAAAATAAGAGCATTGTCTAAACCATACAAAGGAGCATATATAGAAAAAGATGGTAAAAAACTAATAATATGGAATGCTGAATTAGTTGAAGATAAAATTAGTAATTGTATTAATTCAATGACAAAAAATAAGGTAAGTGATAAAATGATTTATGAAAATAATATGAATAAAAAAAGAAAGATCTGTGTATTAACTGGAACAAGAGCTGAATTTGGTGTTATGAGACCTACAATTAAAATGATTCAAGATGATCCAAATTTAGAATTATCACTTATTGCTACTGGAATGCATTTATCTGAAGAGTTTGGAATGAGTATTAATGAAATTAAAAAAGAAGGGTTTGAGATAACTGAAACTGTTGAAATGGATCCAAAAGAAGATAGTAATTTATCAATGGCAAAAGGTGTAGGACAAGGCACAATAAAGATTGCAGAAGCACTTGATAGAATTAAACCAGACATATTCTTAATTGTGGGAGATAGAACAGAAGCATTAGCAGGTGCAATTGCTGCTGCATACATGAATGTAATTATTGCTCATGTGAGTGGAGGAGATATTTCTAGAGCAGGACTAGATGAATCAGTTAGACATGCTATAACTAAATTATCCCATATTCATTTCCCAACTAATGCTGAAAGTGGAAAAAGACTTATTAAATTAGGAGAAGATGAATGGAGAATTCACTTAGCAGGTGCCCCTTGTTTAGACGTAATTCTAAAACAAGATTTTTATGATAAAAAAGAAATTGAAGAAAAGTTTAAATTAGACTTAGAAAAACCATATTTTGTTGTACTACAACATTCAATAACAACTGAACCTGAAAAAGCCGAAGAACAAATAACTGAAACATTAGAAGCAATTAAAGAACTAGAAACACAAACAGTTGTTATTTATCCTAACTCAGATTCAGGAGGAAGAAAGATAATTCAAAAGATAAAAGAGTATGAACAATTACCATTTGTAAAAGCATATGTTAATCTACCTCAAAAAGAATATTATAGTTTATTAAGAAATACTAGTGCGTTAATAGGTAATTCAAGTAGTGGAGTAATAGAATCTGCTTCATTTAATCTGCCTGTTGTAAATATAGGTATAAGACAAGAAGACAGAGCTAGATCTAATAATGTTGTTGATTGTAGACATAATAAAGAAGAAATAATTAATTGTATAAAAAAAGTTATGTCTGATGAATTTAAAGAAACATTAAAAGATTGTAAAAGTGTATATGGGGAGGGAAATACTGCAAAAAAGATAGTTGATATAATCTCAAGAGTTGAATTAAACAAAAACCTGCTTCAAAAAAAGAATGCATATTGATTATAGGTAAATCATGCATGTATATTAATTATAATAACAAAAAAACAAAAATGAAACAAGAACAAAGAAACAGATTATTAGAAGAAAGAAATAATTTAGATACTGATTTTGTTAGTGAAAAGAGTAAAATAATCAACATTAAAATTCTTGAGTTGAATGAGTTAAATAATGCCAGAAATATTGGAATATATTATCCTAAAGATTGTGAAGTTGATACTAAAGAATTAATTAAAAAGTTAATTGAAAATGGAAAAAATGTGTTTTTGCCAAAAGTTATAAAAAATAATGATAAAGACATAGATAATGATGAAATGGAATTCAAAGAAATAAAAAACTTTGAAGAACTTGTTTATGGAGAGTATGGTATAAAAGAACCTAGTGAAAATTCGAGAAAAATAAATGCTGAAGAAATAGATGTATTAATTATGCCTTGTGTTGGAGTTGACACAAAAGGCAATAGAATTGGTAGAGGAAAAGGGTATTATGACAAATATCTTGAAAGTGTAAGCAAAGCAAAGAAGATTTGTGTTGCATATGATTTTCAAATTATAGATAATGAAATAGAAAAAGAAGCACATGATAAAAAAGTAGATATAATAATTACAGAAAGTAAAATAATTACAACTGATGAAATAATTAATTCAAACGCATTTAAATTATTAGATGGAAAAAAGTTAGCAGATCAAATTAATGAAAAAGTTAAGCAAGAAATTAATTCATATTCTAATAAAGAATTAATAAAAGTTCCTAAGCTAGTTGCTATAATTGTAGGAGAAGATCCTGCATCAAAATTATATGTTAGAATAAAAGGAGAAAAATGTAAAGAAGTTGGAATTAATTTTGAAAAATTGAGTTATTCTGAAGAGATGGATGAAAATGAATTAATAAATGAAATAGAAAAACTAAACAATGAAAAAGAAGTAACTGGAATAATGATACAATTGCCTTTACCAAAACATCTAGACAAAGAAAAAATAATTAATAAAATTAGTGTTAAAAAAGATATTGATGGCCTTACTCAAGAAAACAGAATATTACTTTCTCAAGGAGATGAAAGCTTAGCATGCTGTGCCCCAAAAGGGATTATGAGGTTATTAGATGAAAATAATATTGAGCTTAAAGGAAAAAATATAGTTGTTCTAGGAAAAGGATATCTAGTTGGTTATCCATTTATATTAATGTTAAAAAATAGAAATCTTGATTTTACAGTATGTGATTGTAATACGCAAAACATACAAGAATTTACTAGAAAGGCAGATATATTAATAACAGCAACAGGAAATGCTCACTTAATTAAATCAAATGACATAAAAGAAGGTGTAGTGATTATTGATGCAGGATGTGCAAAAGTAGGAGGATGTGTTGTTGGAGATGTAGATTTTGAAGATGTGAAAAATAAATCATCTTACATAACACCTATAATTGGTGGTGTTGGACCTGTAACAGTTGCTATATTGATGGAAAACATATTAACTGCACATAAAAATTCATTCATAAGAGAAACAAAAGAAATCAATGAAACAAATCAGAGGAATGAAGAAGATGACTAAAAAGATAGTAATTTATGGATCTGGTGGATCAGGAAGAGAAGTTAAGATGTTTATTGATCAAATTAATGAACATTATAATAATGAAGATTACAAAAACAATCAAAATAATGAAAATAAGAAGGTTTTTGAGATAATTGGATTTATTGATGATAATCCTGAAAAGAAAGGTACAATTGTAGTAGATAATCTAAAAATCATAGGAGATTTTAATTATTTATTAAATTATAATGATCAATTAAATGTAGTTATTGCAATAGGAGAGATGACAATTAGAAAAAGCATATTTGATAAGATAAAACAAAATACAAAACTAAAGTTTCCAAATATAATTCATCCTAGTGTAATATATGAGAAAAAAACAAGCAACATAGGAAAAGGTAATATTATTTCATCTGGAGCTGTAATTAGCACTAATTTTTCATGTGGAGATTTTAATCATATTCATTTGAATGCAGCAATAGGACATGATTTTAGATGTGGAGACTATTGCAATTTGTTTCCTGGTATTAATATTGCTGGAATGGTTAAGATGCATGATTTTTGTGAAATTGGGTTAGGATCAAGCATTAGACAATGTATTGAAATTCCAACAAATGTCAGAGTTGCTGGCTGTTCATTCATAATGAGAAACCCAGAACCAAATTATAGTTATATTGGAGTACCAATTAGAAAATTTTTCAAACTTAAAGAAATCAAATAATAATAATAATAATAATAATTTAAAAAAATTAAAAAAACAAGATGAATTAATAATATAATAACACAAATGAGGCAAAAATATGAACCTAGAAATTGGAACTGATATAGAAGAAATAACAAGATTCAGAGAAAAGCCTTATGATAAGAATAAAGGATTTTATGAAAAAGTATTCACTGAAAATGAAATTTTATATTGTATGGAAAAAGCAGACCCATATCAACATTTTGCAGTGAGGTTTTGTGCTAAAGAAGCTGTAATAAAAGCATTACAAAATAAAAAGGTTTCATTTAATGAAATTGAAGTTATTAATGAAGATAATATTCCTAAAATTAAAATTAATTTAGAGAATTTTAATGAGATGGATATTAAAGTATCATTATCACATACAAAAAATTATGCTGTTGCATATGTTATTGTAGTTAAAAATTAAGAATAAGGTGAAAAAATGAATGAAGAAGAAGTAAAAAACGAAATAACAAACATATTCAAAGAAACATTTCCAGAACTAAAAGAAAAAGAGCTTGAATTAGATAAACATCAGAATGATTTTGAAAACTGGGATTCATTTGCACATATGGAAATTGTTGGAAAAGTTGAAGAAAAATTTAAAGTTAGCTTAGAGATGGATGAAGTAATTAGCTTAGAAACACCACGAAAATTTATTGAAATTATTGTTAAGAAGACTAGTGGAAGTTAATGATTAGACAAAAGACCAGTAAAAATTAAAATTTATAATAAAACAAGCAGAGGAGGAAATAAAGATGTCAACAATGTTTTCAATTGTAGAAAATAGCAGCAGAAAATATCCAAATAAGACAGCATTAGTCTATAAGGAAAACAAATATACTTATTCAGAACTAATGAAAAAAATAGATGTAGTTAGATCATTCTTTATCAATAATACATCTAATCAAGATAAAGTGTTCTTATTAATGGAAAATTCAGATTCGTGGGTTATATCATATTTTGGTATTATGGGTGCAGGATGTATATGTGCTCCTCTTGGTGTAAGAACATCTGATTCTAACATCTTATTCCAACTTAAATTTGCACAACCAAAATATATTGTAATTTCAAGTAAGTTTAAAGACAAATGTGAAAGATTAGAGTTAGATAAAATTGCAAAAGTAATAGTTTATGATGAAATAATTGACAACCATGATAAAATTGATAACAGCAATGAAAATATAAGAAATAATGAATCCAGTGTTCATAAAAGAGAAGTTGAATTAACAGAAGATAGTTATAATAGCTTAATTTATACATCAGGAACCAAAGGGATTCAAAAAGCAATCCTACTTAAACATAAAATAGTGTATAATTCAACAAAAAACATAATAGATTACCTCAAAATTAGACATGATGATATTTATTATCAAATATTACCATTATCACATTCATTTGGTCTTGGTAATGTTCATACCACATTATATATGGGTGGCACAGTTATAATTGCAGATAACACAATCAATTTAAAAAAAATAATTAATGAAATGGTTGAAAACAAAGTTACATTTTTTGCAGCTGTTCCATTAACACTTAAATTGATGGTTGAAAATTTCTTTGAAGATTTTAAAAGATTAGATGAACATTTAAGAACAATTTGCACAAATACAGGACCAATGCCAACTGATATTACACATAGAATAATTACAGAAACCAAAAACATTCAATTTTATACATATTATGGGTTAACAGAAGCATCAAGATCATCTTTTATGTACTTTAATCTATATCCAGATAAATTAAAGTCAGTAGGGAAACCAACACCTAATGTAAATATTAAATTACTAAACCATAATGGAGAGATAATAACAAAAGCTAATGAAGTTGGTGAAATATGTATTATTGGTAACCATACTGTAAAGGGTTATTGGAATAATGAAGAAGCAACAAATAAGTCATTTAAGCAAGGATGGTTACACACAGGCGATATGGGATACTTTGATAATGAAGGATTTTTGTTTGTAACTGGTAGAGATGATGATATTGTGAATATGGGTGGAGAAAAGGTTTCATTACAAGAAATAGATAATGTAATTAGTAAATGCGCATTAGTAAAAGATGTAATGTGCCTAGAACAAAAAGATTATGAGAGAGAATTTGTAATTAATGCACATGTAGTTTTAGATGATGACAAATTAAATAATAATCAAGAAGAAAAATTAAGTGAAGAAGAGATCAAAAGAATCATATTAGAACATTGTAAACAAAGTTTAGACAATTTCAAAATACCTAATAAAATCCTGTATTGTGAAACACTACCTAGAACAGATTCTGGAAAAACTAAAAGAGCGTTTTTTAGAAATCAAATGAATAAGGAAAATGAAGAATTCAAAGATGAGGAAAGATTCAAAAAAAATGAAGTAATTAATAAAGGTGATATAAATGGAAAGTGAATCTGAAATGAATAATAAAGAAAATAGTCAAATTAATCTTATCAATGAAAATAATAGAATGTTTGGGTTTCTAAAAAAAGCATTCTTTCCAAAAACCATAATATTTTCAAGTTTGAATAATTATCTAAAAACAATTGAAAATAAGAAATGTTTCTTAATATGCTCAAAATCATTTCTTGACAACAATCCAGACTGCACAACTAATCTTGAAGTAGTAGACAAATATATTTTATCTGGAGAACCAAGTATTAATACATTAAAAGAATGCGTAGATAAAATCAATCAAATCACTGAGGAACTTTTCATTATAGGAATTGGTGGAGGATCAGTAGTTGATCTTGCAAAAGCGGTAAAAAAAGAATGTAATAAACAATTAATTGTAATTCCAACAACACCTGCAACAGGTTCAGAAGTAACACCATTTTCAGTATTTGTTGACCAAGAAGAAGAAAAAAAAGAAGAAGAGAGAGAAAGAGAAAACAAGAAAACAATAATTAATAGTCAAAAATTGTTGCCAGATGTTGTAATCTTAGATCCATCATACCAAAAAACAATACCTAAAGAATTACATGGTTACATGGTTGGAGATATACTAGCCCATAGTATTGAAGCTTTTTTATCAAAATTTTCTAATCCATTATCAGATGTTTTAGCATTACAATCAATTAAATTAATAGATCATACCTTAAGCATAGATGATTATAATAAAAACATAGATAAATTTTGGGAAAAGATTCAAATAGCTGGATTATTAGCAGGACAAGCACAAGGCATGGCTGCAACAGGATTAGTACATTCATTTGCTCATCAATTTGGAGCAAAATATAAAATACCACATAGTAAAGCAGTTACAATATTTCTAAAGGATGTGATTAAGCTTAATCTTGATAATTATGATGTAAATGAAAAAATGAGTAATTTAGGTTATTTAAAACCTGAAGATTTAATCTCAGTAATTGAAAAACATCAAAGATTATTTAATTTACAAAACGATAAAATGAGAATAAAGGTTAACAATGATTTTAATATGGAAGAATGTATTAATAAAATAAAAAGAGATGTTTGTTCAGCAACAAACCCATTTAGAGCAAATGATGAACAAATTAAAGAAATAATTGAAAAACATATTGAAAATTAAAAAGAAATGAAAAAATAGAATAATTCAAAAGAAAAAATTGAAAATAAAAAGAGTGTAGATAATAAAAATGAAAGTTGATGAATTAATTGAAAAAGATGCATATTCAATGCCTTCAAGTGAAAAACAAACATTATTCCTTGAAGCAATGAAAGAATCAATTAGATTTCACTATAATAATTGTAATGAATTTAAGAATTATTTAGATTACTTAAAATTTGATATTAATTCTGAATATAGCTTAGAAGACCTTCCTTATCTACCAATACCAATTTTCAAAGAGATGGAATTAATAACAGGATCAAAAGAAGATATTAAAACAACTATTAACTCAAGTTCAACAACATCAAATAAACCAAGTAAAATTCCTCTTGATAAAATTACAATGAAAAGACAACAAATTGCATTAAAAAATATTATGTCAAGTTACCTTGGGAAAGAAAGAAGAATATTTATTATATTTGATAAAAAATCTACTATTGAAAATCGTGGTCAGAACACATCATCAAGAGCATCTGCAATCCTTGGTATGTTGCCTTTTGCAAAATCAATGAAATTTGTCCTTAATGATGATTTAGAGTTCGATATGGAGTTGTTTAAAGAAGCAATAGATTCAATAAGTAGTAGTAATAATGATGATAGAGAGAGTGGTGAAAAAATTAAAATTTGTTTTTTCGGCTTTACATGGATAATATATAAAACATATTTATCAATAAGAAAAGATCTGAAAAAATTAGAGCAGTTTAGAATATTAATTAAGGAGTTATCTAGGTTATCAAATGATAAAAAAGTTTTACATATTGGTGGTTGGAAAAAATTAAAAGAAATAGCTGTTGAAAAATCACAATTCAATAATGAAATAGGTATGATTACTAATGTAGATATAAAAGAAATAATTGATTTTTATGGAATGACAGAACAACTTGGAACAGTTTATCCTGATTGTGAAGAAGGATATAAACATGCATCTTTATACTCAGAAATAATTATTAGAGACCAAAACACATTATTACCATTAGAAGTTGGAAAAGCAGGATTAATTCAATTGATAACACCTTTACCAAATAGTTACCCTGGAATATCAATATTAACTGAAGATGTTGGAGAGTTAATAGGAATAGATAATTGTAAATGTGGACGAAAAGGCAAATATTTCATATTCAAGAAAAGGGTTGAAAAAGCACCAATTAAAGGATGTGGTGATACATTATGAAAGTAATATTTAAGAATGGTAAGATATTAAATGAAACATTTGAAAAAGAGTCTAGTAGTCAAGAAATTAAAGATATAAATATGGTCATAGAAGAACTTAAATCAAAGAAAGAGTATATTCATTCATTAAAAATAGATTGGATTATTGAGTTTTTCAATGAAATTTCAAGATATTGGATAGGGAATAAAGAATTAGAAACTAAAGTTGGAACATTAAAGCATTTAGCAGATTTTTTTACAAAAGAAAATACAACATCTATGCTGAATTTTGCATTACGTGGAGATTATAAAATATTAGATAACTTTATTGATTTAAACCAAATAAAATATGTATATCATTGTCAACCAAGAGGATTAGTTGTTCAATGGCTTTCAGGAAATGTACCATTATTAGGTTTATATTCTATTTTTATGGCTATGTTAACTAAAAATGTATCTTTAATTAAAGCATCAAGTAAAGCATACAAAGAATTATTGATATTATTAGAATCATTAAATAATGTTAATACTGAATATATCAAAGGTTCAGAGTTCTTAGAAACAATTACAGTTGTTTTAGTAGATAATAATGATACAAAAACACATAATGAAATGTCATCATCAGCTGATGTTAGAGTTGCATGGGGTGGTCATGAAGCAATACAAACAATAATTAACCTAAAAAAAGATGTTTTTTGTGAAGATATTGTGTTTGGACCAAAATATTCATATGGAGTTATTGATAAAGAAGCATTAGTTGATTATAAAAAAATAGCACAAAGATTAGCATTTGATATTTGTACATTTGATCAACAAGCATGTTCTTCTCCACATACAATATTTGTTGAGGAAAACAACCAGACCTCTGCTGTAGTATTTGCTGAAGAACTAGCAAAGAATATTGATTTTATCACTAAGAAAATGCTTCCAAAAGAAAATGAAGGTGCACAAAAAAAATTAGAAATATTAACACAAAGGGCAAAGTATAGTATGATGGAAGAGACAAGAGATATAAAAGACATAGAAAGTACAAAAGATTCAAAAGTATTTTCATCAGAAAATACAGATTGGACTGTAATATGCAGTAATGAAGAAGGTTTGTATAATGCATGCTTTTCAAGAGTAATTCATGTAAAACCAATAGATAACATTAGTAAACTAAAACAATATAATGACAAAAAAAAGCAAACTTTAGGTATTGCCTTGAATAAACAAAATCGAAAAGAAATAATTAATGAGATTACATTAAATGGGATTGATAGATGCCCAAGATTCGGAGATATGACCTTATTTGAATCACCATGGGATGGAATGTTTCCAATAGATAGATTAGTAAGATGGGTAGCATTAAGCAAAAAAAGAGATTAAACTTTATTCAAAAAGAAAAATAAGACAAAACAAAATTAAAAAACAAACAATAGATCAAATAAAATTCAATCATGAAAAAAATGAATTAGATCAAGAAAAAGAAACATAAATTGAAGAGAGGGAAAAAACATGACAATTAAAGTACCATTATTTAAAACATTTTCAGATGAAAAAGACGTAGAAGCAGTTGCAAAAGTACTTAGAAGAAAAACTTATTGGGCAACAGGACCAGAAATACAAGAATTTGAAAATAAAATAGCTGAATTTGTTGGAAGAAAGTATGCATTAACATTTAATTCAGGAACATCAGCTTTACATGCATTACTTCTTGCACATGATGTTAAAGATAAAGAAGTAATTGTACCTTCATTTACATTCATTGCAACCTCAAATGCAGTAATCCTAGCTGGTGGAAAACCAGTATTTGCAGAATCTGAACATGAAACATTTGGATTAGATGCTGAAGATGTTAGAAAAAGAATAACACCTAACACAAAAGCAATAATGCAATTACATTATGGTGGATTCCCAGGAAAAGATACTGAAAAATTAAGAGAAATCGCTGATGAACATAATATTTTATTTATTGAAGATGCTGCTGAATCACTTGGTTCAAGCATAAATGGAAAGATGATTGGAAACTTTGGCCATAGTTCAATGTTTAGCTTTTGCCAAAATAAAGTATTAGCAATTGGTGAAGGAGGAATATTATTAACTGATGATGAAAAAGTTTTTGAAAAAGCAAAATTAATCAGATCTCATGGAAGAGTTGAATTAAATGAAGATTATTTTTCATCAACAAAAGATAATGATTATATTGAAGCAGGATTTAATTATAGAATGCCAACAATTTGTGCAGCATTAGGATTATCACAATTTGATAAAATACAAGAAGTAATTAGTAGAAGAAGAGAAAAAGGCCAATATTTGAGTAAACATTTATCTCAAATTAAAGGCATTAGAATTCCTCTTGAATTCAAAGACCATTTTCAAGTATATCAAATGTATTCAATATTACTCGAAAATGAAGCAACAAAAGATAAATTACAAGAATATTTAACAAAAAATGGTATAATGAACAAAGTCTATTTTTTACCTGTACATCTAAAAACATTATACAAAAGAAATTATGGATGTAAAGAAGGAGATTTACCCAAAACAGAACTATTATCTAGTAGAATATTAAATATTCCACTTTTCCCTGATATTAGTAAGGAAGATCTTGATTATATGATAAAAATAATAAAACAGTTTTTTGATAGTATAGATAGTATCAACTAAGAGAGCAAAAATAATGAGTAAAATAAAGAACTTTTTTGAAAATTTAAAAATAGATGATTGTAATAGTTATCACCCTTATTTGTTTTTAGTATCTTTCATATTATTGCTTAGCTTTTTTAGAAATGATATCCCCATATCAACCATATTTTATAGTGCATTAATTATGTTAGGACTCACATTTGCATTATATGGATCAATAGCTCTTGTATTAAAGATTATAATTAAAAAAAATGTAATAAATAAGGCTTCAATATTGACTACAACAATTTTATTTGTAGTATTTCCATTAAGTTTCCTGTTTTACTCATTGAGAAATACAAAAATAAATAGTTTTGTAGTAGGCAGCCCAATAAATCTATTAGTAATTTCATTAATCACGTTAGGATTAGTTGGATTATTTGTCCTATTAACTAAAAAAGATTTAATTAAGCTGAATAAAAGATTAAATAAAATCTCAAATGTAGTTATTATATTAAGTTGGATTATATTCTTAATAATTATTATAACACAAAACATAGGTTTAGCAGACCAAGGAATTGAATCATTTGAGGATGAAATTGTAAAATTTGTTAATGACAAAATAACATATGAATCTGATGATATTGAAAGCAAAAATGATAATGATAAAAAAGAAGAAGGGATTATAATTTATGAGGATATAAATACAGAGCTAGAAAAGTTACCCAATATTTATTATATATTATTAGATGGATACACAAGTTCATATAATCTTGATCAAATATATAATTATGATAATAGTGATTTCACAGATTACCTTACAGATAAAGGCTTTTACATTGCAAAAGAGAGTAATAGTAATTATGCAAATACATACTTATCTGTATCATCATCTACAAATATGCAGCATGTAACATTTTTAGGAAATATATTGGGAGAAGAAGCAAGTGGAAGAATCATTCCAAATCACATGATTAAGAATAATAAAGTAATGAATTTCTTAAAAACAAAGGGATATAAAATTTATCATGATGTTGAACATGGTAATAAGAATACTAATGCAGATTATCATGGTTGTGGTGCAAAATTTGATAGGTTTAAAGAATTATTTGAACCAACTATGATAGATATAATTGATAATAAGATTGGAACAATTAGAAGAATGAGATATAAATGTTCATTCAATAAACTTAAATCAGCACATGATAAAGAAGGTCCCATATTTGTATTTGCACAAATAAAGCCACCACATCCAGTTTATGTATTTGATAAAGATGGCAATGCAGTATTAGCTAATATGGGTACAGAAGATTATATGTGGAAACAAAAAGATAATTATATTGAACAATTAATGTATGTAAACAAAGTCATGATTAAAATTATTGATAAAATATTAGCAGAATCAGAAACCCCACCAGTTATAATAATACAAGGAGATCATGGCACAGGTTCATCATTTGCTCAAATTGATAGAGAAGATGGTGGAGGGTGGGAATATCCTGAAAATAAAACAATGTTAAAAGAAAGAATGGGAATATTAAATGCATATTATCTTCCTGAATTAAAAAATGTAGAAAAGTCCAGTGTGAATAATGAGATATTATACTCATCTATAACACCAGTTAATAGTTTTAGAATTGTGTTTAATCAATATTTTGACATGGAATTAGAATTATTAGAAGATGATAGTTTTTATTCATCAAAAAGAACACCATATAGAATGGTTGATATAACTGATAAAGTTAAAATTGAAGGAGAGAATTAGATTTAAAGAGTATAAAAAATAGATTAAATATACAATTAAAATAATTAAAAGCTAGAGAGGTAAAATAAAATGGTTACAGACGAAGATTTAAAAAAAGAAGCAGAAGCCTTTGATAAACAAACTGAAGAAAGAATTAAACAAGGTTTTATTCCTGATTTAAGAAGATTAAAGAAAGTTGAATGGTTTTACAATAATATGTGGAGAGATCCAGAATTTGTTAAAATCCACCTTATGCCTAAAGTAAATTATGTAATTAACATTGCAAAACAAAAAGGAGGCAAAGTTTTAGAACTAGGATGTGGTTATGGATATTTAACATTAGAATTAGCAAGAAATGGATTAGATGTTACAGGCATCGATCTATCTTCAAAAAGTATAGAAGTTGCAAAAAGGTTTGCAGAGGAAAATCCATTCAAAGAAAACTTTGGATCATTAAACTATGAATGTAATAATATTTTAGAAATGGAGTTTGGAGAAAACAAATTTGATACAATTGTATTTTTTGGAACATTACACCATCTTCCAGATATAGATAAAATATTATTAAAAGTTAATAAAGCATTAAAAGATGGAGGAAATTTAATTGTATGTGAGCCAATTAGAGAAAATCTAAAAAAAGAAGAAATCCAAATTGCCTCAATTCTAAAAGCAATTCTTCCAACATACATTCCTTATGAAGAAAAACTAGGTAAATTAGATAACACAGAAGAGTGGAATAAGTATGTTGATGAAGTTTACAAAGAATACACATACCAAGATGATCATGAACAATCACCATGTGATAATATCACATCATCAAAAGATTTGATAGTTAATTCAATAAAAAACCAATTTGAAGTTAAAAATATTGAATTTTCTGATGCATTCTTGGATAAGATTATTGGAGGACTAAGAGGAGAAAACAAATACTTAATAGCAAAATTCCTTAAATTCTTAGATGATGAAATGATCAAGAAAAACATGATGCAGCCAGGAGGGATAAGAATCCATGCTGTCAAACAAATTAATGAATCAAACATAAGAGATTGAAAGAAATAAACTATGAAGAGGGATAATATGAAAATCGACCAAATATTAGTTACAAACGATACAAGCATTAAAGAAACAATGAAAATTATTGATAGGGGTTCCATCAGAACTGCAATAGTAGTAGATGAATCTAAAAGATTAATTGGTGTAGTAACAGATGGTGACATCAGAAGAGGGATATTAAGTGGTATTGATATTAATGAACAAGTATCAAAAATAATGAATGATAACCCTTTTTTTGTAAAATCAAGCACATCAAAAGAAGAAATTATTACTACGCTTAAAGAAAAAGGAATTCTTAATGCACCAGTTGTAGATGAAAACAAAAATGTAATAGATATAGTTTTGCTATCTGGTGGATCAGGCACATCTAATTTTAATAAAAGTGAAAGATTAAATAAACATCTTGGTACAATTCTTGTAATTGGTGGCGCAGGTTATGTTGGTTCAATTTTAGTTAGGAAATTATTATCAAAAGGATATAGAGTAAATGTTCTTGATAAATTTTTATATGGTAAAGAATCACTTCAAGACATTAAAGAAAATCAAAAATTGAGAATTGTAGAAGGAGATACAAGACATATTGAAGACATTACTTCTGCAATAAGAGAAGCTGATGCAGTTGTTCATTTAGCAGAACTTGTAGGAGATCCTGCCTGCGCATTAGATACAACAAAAACTACTGAAATTAATTGTCTTGCAACAAGAGCAATTGCATCTATTTGTAAACACTTTCAAATTAACAGATTAGTATATGCATCATCATGCAGTGTATATGGTGCATCTGAAGGTGGTGCATTATTAACTGAAGAATCACCACTTACTCCTGTATCGTTATATGCTAAAATGAAAATAGCATCTGAAAAAGCATTATTAGAAATGAGAGATGATAATTTCTTACCAACTATCTTAAGATTAGGTACTGTATTTGGTTTTTCATATAGACCTAGATTTGATTTAGTTGTAAATTTACTTACAGCAAAAGCAATAAAGGAAGGTAAGATCACTATATTTGGTGGTGACCAATGGAGACCAAATGTACATGTTGAAGATGTTGCAGACACAATTGTTTCTGTACTTGAATCACCTATTGAAGATGTTGGTGGTAAAATATTTAATGTTGGTCATGAAGACAACAACCATACAATAAATAAAATTGGAGATTATGTCAAAGAATTAATTCCAAGTGCTGAAGTAGTAATTGAGGACAAGGAAGTTGATAAAAGAGATTATAAAGTTGATTTTACAAAAATAAGAGAAATATTAGGAGATAACATTAAGAAAAATTTAGGAGATGGAATCAACGAAATTAGAGTAGCATTAGAACAAGATCAAGAATTAGATTATTGTGATAAAAAACATAGTAATATTAAATTCTTAACAGAGAATAATCCAAATTAATAGAATTTAATTATTTTTTCTTTTATTTTATTATTTTCTGATTATTAATTAAATCATGTTGTAATGAAGAGATTTACAACACAGCTTATTATCTTCCAATACCTTTGTAGATAATTTCTTTACTAACTATAGATTGTTTATCAAAGAAATTTCTACCATCAACAACAACCCTAACTTGTTTTTGCATAAGAACATCAGGAGTTATTTTTTTAAAGTCATGATGTGAAGTTACTAAAACAACACAATCACATTCTTTAACTTCATCTAAGGAAACAACATCAGATTTTTCAAGAACATGTGGATCAAAAATAATTAAATTAGCACCTTTCTTTTTTAATTGTTTTATTATTTCAAAAGATGGTGATTCACGCATATCATTAACATTTGGTTTGTAAGCAAGACCTAAAATCAAAATTTTTGAACCATTAACTGCTTTGCCAGCTTTATTTAATCCATCGACAATTAAATTAACAGTGTAAAGTGGCATAGAATTATTAATATCTCTTGCTAAAGCAAGAAATTTATGATCAAAACCACTTTGTTTTGCTTTTTCAATTAAATAATAAGGATCAACAGGAATACAATGCCCACCAACACCACAACCAGGATAATGTGGCATAAAAGCAAATGGTTTTGTTGAAGCTGCCTTAATTACTTCTGAAATATCAATTCCCAAACTCTGAAATGATTTAGCCATCTCATTCATAAATGCAATATTAACATCTCTAAATGAATTTTCCATTATTTTAGTTGCCTCTGCTGCTTTTATTGAATTAAGTTGTAAAACATCTGCATCTAAAATAAGTTTGTAAAGCTCTGTTGCTTTTTTACTGCATTCTTCTGTAATCCCACCAACAACTCTAGGAATATTACTAATGTTCCATGTTTTGTTTCCAGGATCAATTCTTTCTGGACAATGAGCTAAATAAAAATCAGTCCCTAATAAAAGTGGCTTTAACAATGGTAAAACAACTTCTTCACTAGTTCCTGGAAATATTGTTGATTCTAGAATAATTAAAGCACCTGGTTTAATATATTGTTTTACAGTTTTAATTGAACTAATTAATGGTTCAAGATTAGGTCTGTATTGTTCATTTATTGGAGTTGGAACACATACTACCACAACATCTGCTTCTTTAATTATCTGTGGAGATGAAGAAAAAGTGATTTTATCCTTAACAAGAGCTAATTTTTCCTTTAAAGATTGTTCATTTATGATTGTTTCTCCTTTTTTTAGCTCTTCAATTACTTTATTGTTAATATCATATCCAAAAGTAGTAAAAGCTTTCTTAGCACACAAACAAGCTAAAGGCAACCCTACATAACCTAAGCCAACTATACAAATCTTTGAATTCTGCATATCTAAGAAGGACAAAAATTGCATTTATATAGATTATGTATCTATATTTCAATAATTTATCTACATATAGTATAGTATTCCATAAACTATAAAACAAGGAAGTTGATTCATAACTTAAATAAAGATATAAAATAGATATAAAATAATTGTAGTAAGAAAAATAGTGAATTGTTACAGGGGCATAGTGATGAAAAACACAAGAATAGTAGGGGAAAAGTCTGGAAGATTTAAAAAAATTGAGATTATTATGCTTATTTTAATACTTTTATTAGCATTCTTTGTAAGATTTCATAATACTAATGAACTAAGTGGTGGAGATGACAGCCAATTTGCTGAAATGGCAATGTTTGCACATGAAAAACCTTACAAACTAATATACCCATCATTTCCAGATGAACCAACATCATTAAGAAATCTACATTATCCAAGAATAATGGCTATTTTACCTTTGTATATTAGTATTCTTTTTTTAGGATTTAGTAAATATGCAATTGCAATGCCAAGTATACTTTTTTCATTAGGATCTATTTTTTTGTTATATATCATTGTAAAAAAACAATTTAATGAAAAAATTGCAATGTTATCTGCATTATTATTAGCAGTATCTCCATTCCATATTGTCTTTAGTAGGAGTGGACTATTACATTCCCAATTATTATTTTTTAACTTAGCTATATTTTATTTTGTTATAAAGTATTTTGAAGGTAAAAAAGATGAAAATAATATAAGACAAAGAAATGTTAAATGGATATATTTATCTGCATTATTTGTTCTTTTAAACATAACCACAACTGAATATCGTGGCCTTGTACCATTATTTGCTTTAATCCCATATATACTAATTAAAAGATTAGACAAAAAAACAATCATTCATGGAATTAGTGCTGTTTTCTTAATGATTGCTTCATATTTATTATATGCAAGTATCCCATTATTATTATTTAATAATCCTCATTTCTTAGAAACAATTTTTACACATGGAAAACATGCCCTGGGCAATAGACCAGGATATTCAAATTATCTTAGTTTTTTTGATGCTATAAAAGTAATGGGAAGTTATTTTATCTTTACTCCATTTATTGGCTTAATTTTTGTTCCATTTGTTGGAGGAATAATTATGTTTTTAAGAAGGATATACAAACCAAAATATATGTTATGGATATTTTTCTTATTAAGTTCAATTGTTTTTTACATACAAGGACAACCATATATACAAAGACAACTTATTTTTACACCTGTATATGTAGTATTAGCATCTGTTTTTATTGTCAAAACTTTTGATAAATTAAAAAAAGGAGAAGGAACATTAAATTATTTAGTTCTTATGCTTCTAACATCATCATATATTGTTCTTATTCCTAAATTATTTATGAAATTTATTCCAGAATATAGTAATTTGTTGCCTGCTCAAATAAATATGTATTATAACTTTTTGTTAATACCAATATTATTAACACTGATTCTATTCTTTGTAATGCTATATTTATTGAAAGAATTAGGGTCAAACAAAATATTTAGAGAAACATGTTATTTTGTATTAGTTGTATTTTTGATAATAAACATTGTAACACCAGTTATTCTTGTATATAACAAAATGGGAATTTATCAAAGACCAGATGAAATAAGTAAGGTTGCAAAATTTCTTAAGGAAAACAACCAAAATGAAAAGTATGGATGTGTTGCACAAGTACATGATCAAACTTTTGCATATTACACTAAGAAAATATGTGCAAGATGGGAATATATAGATGTTAATTGGCTAAAAGAACAAACTATGAGAGGAGAATTGAAATATTTTGTTTTCAATCTTTATTTAGGGGAAGTAGGAATATTGAATAGAAAAGTTTATAGAGATCTTGAGAATGAAATGAGTGAAGTTCATGGATGGGTAATGGAAAACTCAATAGATGTTACAGAAAAAGCAGGACTAAAAGCAGATAATAATTATTTTAGAATTAGAGAATTTGTTTCAACTCAAATTATAAATAATTAAACAATAAAAAGTATAAATAATTAGAAAATAAAAATCAAAAAAAAATTAAGAAACAGAAAGATTTATAAATTTCATGAGGTTATTTTAAAAAATGGCAGAGACAATATCAATAGTAATTCCAGTATACAACGAGAGAAGAGCATTGTTTAAGACAATCAAAGAAATTAAGAATATTACATCAAATATAAAAGATGTAATTGAAATAATTACAGTTAATGATTGCTCAACAGATAACACAGGAGATATTCTAAATTCAATTAAAGGGATAAAAGTAATTACACATAAATCCAATAGGGGGTATGGAGCTTCACTTAAAACAGGTATTAAATCTGCAAAAGGCCATTACATATTAATTATGGATGCTGATGGAACATACCCAGTCAAAAGCATACCAAAATTAGTTAGCCTGATAAAAAAACATGATATGCTTATTGGATTAAGAAAAGGTAAAAATGTAAAGATACCATTATTAAGAAAACCTGCTAAAATGTTCTTAAACAAATTTGCAAGTTTTTTATCTGGGAAAAAAATACCAGATCTAAATTCAGGGATGAGAATATTTAGTAAAGAAAAGTGTCTTGAATTTTGGAATTTATACCCAGAAAGGTTTTCATTTACATCTACAATTACAATGGCATTTATTGGAAAAAGTTATTCTGTGAAATACATACCAATTGAATATTATAAGAGACAAGGTAAATCAAGTATATCACCATTTGATTTTTATAATTTCAGTAATTTGTTATTAAGATTAACATTAATGTTTAATCCATTAAAAATATTTGGATTAATTAGTTTTAGTCTAATATGTATTTCATTAATTATTGGAATTTATAGCATGTTTATCATGGGGAACTTAATGGATGTTACAGTCCTAATTTTATTAATGTCAAGCCTGCAAATATTTTTATTTGGATTACTAGCACATATGATTAGTAAGAAGTGGGTATTATAAAATGAATAAATTACAAAAAACATATTGGGAAAGAGAATCATTAAAAAAAAGAAGAACAGCTAAGCATCCAGCAGTAAAGGCATTTGCCCTACATAAAGTAAAGAAAATAGTAAAGAAAATAAAACAAAATAATAATAATAATAATAATAATAATAATAATAATAATAATAATAATAATAATAATAATAATAATAAAATGACCTTATTAGACGTTGGTTGTGGAAATGGGTTTTTTACAGTTCCTTTTTCTAAATTTTTCTTAGTCAAAGGTATTGACTTTTCCAATAAGATGGTATCATTAAATCCAGTAAAGAATTGTGAAGTACAAGATGCAAATAATTTAAAGGAAAAAGATAATTCTTTTGATATAGTATTTTGTTCAAATTTATTACATCACTTAAAAAAGCCATCAAAGGCAATTAAAGAAATGAAAAGAGTTAGTAAAAAATATGTGATACTTTCAGAACCAAATAGAAATAATCCATTAATGTATTTATTTTCATTAATAAGAAAAGAGGAAAGAGGAGCATTAAAATTCTCATTAAGGTATATGAAAAGATTATGTAAAAAACAAGGACTTAAAATTTGTTATTTGAAAACAATGGGAGCAGTTGTTCCAAATAAAACCCCTAAATTAGCTATCAAATTTTTAAAAATGTTTGATAATTTCCCTATATTTGGATTTTACATACTAATTATTGCAAGAAAAAAATAATTAAGATCTAAGTTTATTAACTTATCAAGTTTTTTGTTGTATTCTTAAAAATAATAAAAAACCCTTAATAAGAGATTTAAACTCATCAAATGAATCTATTTTAGTAAATTTTCTTAAAATATATGTTGGCCTAAGATAAAATTGCCTAAATGCTTTTTTTCTTAATTTCAATAAGTTGTCTGCAGATATATTTCCCTGAACAAGTATAGGTACAGAATTTGTCATTGGAGCAAAATCACAATACTGAGTATCAGGAGTAATGTAACCTTTCTTTACTGCAACAGAATATAAATCAGTTCCAGGATAAGGAATAGTAATGAAAAAAGTTGCATTATCTAATTTTAAGCTTTTGGCAAATCTAATTGTCTTATTAACTGTCTTTTTTGTCTCACCAACATTTCCAATCATAAAACTTGCATGAACTTCTAACCCTTCTTTATTAACCATGTTAACTGCTTTTCTTGCCATCTTTAGAGTGCCATTCTTTCTCATAATATTTAAAATTTTCTGAGAACCAGATTCAAGTCCAAATGAAATCTTCTTACAACCTGCTCTTTTCATTGCCCTAACCATATTCTGAGTCAAAGTATTAACCCTACTAAAACAAATCCATGAAATCTTTAAACGTCTTTTTATGATTTCATTACAAACACCCAATACTTGATTCTCATTTATAGTAAATGTGTCATCATAAAAGTTAAATTCTCTAATCTTATACTTTTTAACACAATATTCAATCTCATCTACAATATTATTTGGACTTCTAACTCTAAATTTTCTTGCCCATAAACAATTAGAAACACAATGTATACAATTATAAGGACAACCTCTGCCAGAAAGTAATGATGTTGCCCTATAACTACTTACCTTTTTTGTAGGTGCGGAACAATATTTATCAATATCAAGAAGATCTCTTGCAGGAAATGGCAATTCATCTAAATTTTCAATATAAGATCTAGGTGGTGTAAAAATAACTTTGCCTTTATCCTTAAACACTAATCCATTAATAGATTTATAATCTTTTTTCCCAGAAGTTATATTTTCTATAAGCTCTTTAAAAGTTATTTCTCCCTCCCTTAAAACTAAAAAATCAACATTCTTATCTTTTATAGAATCAGCAGGTAAAGCAGAAGGATGTGGCCCACCTAAAATAACAGATATGTTTGGGTTTATTTTCTTTGTAATTCTTGCAATCCTTAAAATATGATCAAATGCAGGAGTAGGACTTGTAATACCTACAATTGTTGGATTAAAATTTTTTATATGGTCTGCAATCTGTTTAAAGGAAATAGCCATAACTTCACAATCTAAAATAGAAATCTCACAATCAATATTTTCTCTTAAATAAGAAGCTAAATAACATAAGTTTAAAGGAACTGCATGGCCAGCTGATTCTTTAATCCCTGAGATTAGTGTATAAAGTGGATTAATAAGTAATATCCTAGGTTTTATTTTAATTTGTTCCATTTTAATTCATTTTGTTTTAGTTTAATCTTTGTTTTTAGTCTTTGTTTTTAATTTATTCAATTAACATCAATTTCATTAGTTTTTAATATGTTTTTATCCTCTAAATTATCATCAACTCTTTTTAATGAAAATATTAAAAAAGGCAACCCAATTATGGCCCATAACCAATACCTAAAAAATGAAAACAATAATCCTGCTGCTAATAAAGATTCATTTGTACCATAAGATGAAAAAAAGTAAAGTATTGCACTTTCTCTTGTGCCCATCCCTGCAACAGTAATAGGAATCATGCTGATGAAAATTACAATTGTAATTGTTGCAAAAAAATAAATCAAAGGAATTTTAATTGATAAAGCCATAAATAACAAATAAAGCTGTAATAAGGATAAACCCCAAGAAAAAATAGATATAGCTAAAATTAATAAGCTATTTAAGGGATCTTTAATAAAAAATCTAAATGATGATGACAACTTATTTAAAATATTTTTATTCTTAAAAAAAGGTAATTTGTTCCATAACCTAAAAAAGATGAAAATAACAAGAAGTATAATAAGAAGAGATAAAGCAATAAGAGTAAATAATGTATTATGCAAAAAAATAGCGCTTGATAACAATAAAACAATTAAAGCAAACACGTCAAAAATTCTTTCTGTGAATACTGCACCTAACACCCTAGAAAATCCAATATGTTTAAAATAATATGCCTTATATAAATCTCCAGCTTTAGAAGGTAAAAAAGAGTTTAAAGGAAGAGATGATAATAAAGAAATCATTGATTGTTTAAAAGTAATTGAACTAGAAAATTTAGTTATTATAATATACCATCTTAATATGAGCAAAAAAACAATAAAACATAATAACAATAAAGATGATAAAAGATATAACATATTTGAATGCTGAATTAACTGAATAGTTTTAATCAGTGATATTTTAGTAAATAATAAATAGAATATAGTTATAGTAACAAAAAGCAAAATAGCTAGATTAATAACCTTTTTTTTATTTAATATTTTTTTTATAAACATGTTATTTTACCTAAGAACTTTTTTACTTAACTTATTTCCCTCACAAATTTTATATGTTTGTTTTTATTAAATTCTTTTAATTCCTTAGTTGTAAGATATTTCCCCTCAATCTCTAACTCAACTGGTTGAAAAAATCTTGATTGTGGAACATACCTAAGATAAGTACAACCCCCAACCTTAAGAAAATTAAAATCATTTTTTGAATTATTTATTAAATAATCAGTGATAATTGTTTTTTTACTAAAATCAATTTTTCTCTTAAAACTAACATCAGACCTATTTTTACCAAAGATAATCAATTTTCTAATTAATCCCTTTAAATGATATGCAAAGAAAGTATTCCAACCAAGAGAAAGAATCACTGTTCTAAAAATTAGACCTTTAAACGGAGTAAATACTTTTTGAGGTAAATAATTTAATCTACCTTTTACACAAATAGAATTATCTTTGACATTAATATTATAATTTTTATCAACCCATTGAGATGTCAACACATCACCATTTGTTAATTTCCCTACAATACAATCATCATTGAAAATAAGCTGATTATTCTTTAAATTAAATACCTTAGTAACTCCTCCCTTTTTGAGATTACATAACATATATTTATCATCCCACTTTTTAACATAAATTCCTGCTTCAACAAAATTCTTTGTAAATGGTGAATTTTCAAAAGGTAATTTAATTTTACTATAATCATTCTTATTAATATCGATATAAGAAAGTAAAAATTCAGGAATCCTATATAAAAAATACCTGTCTGCTTGTATTTCTGGAGGAACTAATTTACCTTCTGCTAGGCCTTGTAACATCCAAGTTGCAATCCTACCTGCTAATGGAAACTTATCTGCCATTAATTCATAACCATGTGGATAAAAATGCAGGGTTTGTCTTGTACCTAAACTACCACCATAATATTTATTAGGATAAACAAAATAACTTGAAAATTCAATTGATTTTTCAATTACAGATAAAATTTTATTATCACGATAACCTAATTTATAGATTCTTGACAAAAATGAAACAGTAGCAGACAAATAACCAATATCTGGACCATCATATTCTAGTGACCAACCTTCTTTTGAAACTAGACTATAAAATACTTTCATTTGCTTTCTGAATAATTTCAAAATAGTGGCATCATTTAAGATTGTATATGCCTCATACATACCTAATAAAGCCATTGCATTATGATTTGCAAGGACACCAGATTCATCATACTTGCCTAAGAAAATTGCTGCTTTTTTACATGCTCTTAAAAAATTTGCTTTCTCTTTATTTGTCATACTCTCTTTTACAATATTATATGCTTCAACCATAGCAAATAACAAAAACCCAGTTGGACCAGCCCAACCCCTTTCATTAGGATAAAATTCATCAAATGAACCATCATTATGTTGAACCTTAACCCAATAATTCATTGCTGCAATTGTCCACTTTTTGATATCTTCATTTTTGTAATAGATATTATTAGGCATGTTATGTTTGTAAACTAATGCTAATGAAATAACACCATATTGAGGTAAAGCATTAACAAAATCATCACTTTTGTCTAACCAAAAAGTTCTTTGAAAAGAACCATAAGTTTTAGAAAATTCATTCCTATCTAAAAGAGTTAATAATCTTGGAATTTGAGATATTGCTCTTCTTGCATATTCACCTCTCAAAGTAGCAGTAGTAATTAAAGGCTTATTTTTATTCATTAATTTTAGTTTATTTTTACTTATTGATTTATTATTTATTTGGTTTTTATTTGTTTGTTTTTTCTTCATTTTTGTTCACTTCATTTATTTTATTTTGATTGATTATACCATTCAACAAATTTATTTATTCCTTCACTAATTCCAATCTGTGGATTAAAATTCAATAATTCTTTTGCTTTATTAATACCTGCTAAAGTATGTTCTGCCTCACCTTCATTTTTTGGCATAAGCTTAATAATTGCTTTTTTTCCAATACATGTTTCCATTGCCTCTAATAATTTATTAACAGTATCTTTACTTCCTTTTCCGAGATTAATAATTTCAAATTTTCTGTCTAAATCTAATGATGCCACAATACCAGAAACAGTATCTAAAACATATGTAAAATCCCGGCTTAATAATCCCTCTCCAAACACAGAGATTTCTTTTTCTTCATAAATTGCCTTAACAAAGCTATATACAGCCATATCTGGTCTACCCCTTGGACCATAAACTGTAAAAAATCTTAAACAAACAACACTAAGATCATTATAATCTGAAAAAAATTTACATAAATCCTCACCCATTTTCTTAGTGGTGGCATATGGATTTAATGGTAATAGTTCTTGTGTTTCAATAAAAGGTAATTGGGTTGAACCACCATAAACACTTGATGATGAACCAAAAACAAATTTTAGAACATTATGTTTTACACTTAATTCTAATAAGTTGGATGTACCACTAATATTTACATCAAAATAAATTAAAGGATGTTCAATAGAATTTCTAACACCTGCCATAGCTGCTAAATGAATAACCTTTTGAATATTTTCCTTTTCAAAAATTTCAACTAGTTTTTCCTTATCCCTTGTATCGACCTCATATAAAACAAATAAAGGATTATCTTGCATTAGTGAAATATTTTTCCTTTTTGATTCAGGATTATAATAATCATTAAAATTATCAACACAAATTACCTTATGGCCTAGACTAATTAAAGACTCACATAAATGGCTACCAATAAAACCTGCCCCACCTGTTACTAATATATTTGTCATTGACTTAAAACTGGTTTATAAAATACAACCACCCAAATTAAGGCCTCCCTACACTTTTATAATTAAATCCTAATTCTCTCATTTCTTTTGGTTCATACACATTTCTTCCATCAATAATATTTGGTTGAGCCATTAAAGATTTAATTTTTTCAAAATCTAATTGTCTAAACTCATTCCATTCTGTAACTAAAATTAAACAATCAGCACCATCAACAGCATTATATGGATTACTTGCATATTCTATTCCTTCCATACCCAAATGTTTCTTTGCTTCTTCCTGTGCAATTGGATCAAATGCTTTTATTTTTGCACCAAACTTCTGAAGCTCTTTTATAATAACAAGACTTGGTGCTTCCCTCATATCATCTGTTTTGGGCTTAAATGATAAACCCCAAATAGCAATAGTCTTATCTTTTAAATCTTGAAAAATAGATTGAAGTTTAGGAAGAACATATAACTTTTGCAATTCATTAGTTCTATCAACTGAATCTAAAATTGAAGCACTACAATTATTATCTTGTAAAGTTTTAATTAAAGCTTTTACATCTTTTGGAAAACAACTACCACCATAACCAACACCTGCTTGTAAAAATCTAGACCCAATTCTCTTATCTAAACCCATTCCTTTAGCAACTTGCTTAACATCAGCACCAACCTTTTCGCAAAGTGGAGCAATTTGATTCATAAAACTGATTCTTGTTGCTAACATTGCATTACTAGCATATTTAATCATCTCTGCGCTTTTAATATCTGTAATCATAATTGGATTACCAGTTCTTTCTATGCCACGATAAATTTTAATCATTAATTCTTTTGCTTTTTCACTATCAACACCAATTACAACCCTATCAGGATTTGAAAAATCACTAATTGCATTACCTTCTCTTAAGAATTCAGGATTACTACACACATCAACTTCATATTGAGTATGTTGTTTAATTGTCTCTTTTACCTTATCAGCTGTTCCTACCGGTACTGTACTTTTGTCTACAACTAGCTTATAACCATTCATATATTTTCCAATGGCTTCTGAAACAGCTAAAACATATTTTAAATCAGCACTACCATCTTCCCCTTCAGGAGTTCCAACAGCAATGAATATAATATCAGAACTTTCAATTGCATATTTTGAATCTGTTGTGAACCTTAATCTACCTTCTTCAACATTTCTTAATACTAATTCCTTTAAACTAGGTTCATAAATAGGCATTTCCCCTTTATTAAGCATAGATATCTTGTTTTCATCAATATCTAAGCAAACAACATCATTTCCTAGGTTAGCTAAGCATGCACCTGTTGTCAAACCAACATAACCTGTCCCTACCATAGTAATTCTCATATTAACACCTCATTTATATTAAATTAATAAATCTAATTGTGTATATTTATATATTCATAAAAGTAGTTTAGATGAACCCAGAACCATTTATATAGATTATTAAACCTAAATCTTGTATATTATTGACAAAAACAAAAATACCTCTTAAATTACTCTTAAATTACCCCTAAATTACTTCAAAATAAGATTTATTCTTTAAAACAAGCTAAATTGCATCAAAATCACATATAAAACGTAAGCTTTATAAATGGCCAAGAATTCCCAACATATGAACGGCCATTGTGGTCTGGTCTACCTGTTCTCATTCCGAACACAGAAGTCAAGAAGACCCACGTTCCATTGAGTACTGTATTTCTGTACGGAAAAAATGGATCGCTGTTCGTCCTTTTTTTATGATTTTAGTATTAAAAAATTAATTGCTTAATAGATTCTTTAATATGTAAAATTGATTTATTAAATTCTAATTTTTCATCTTCAGAAAGGTCTAACTCAATTATTTTTTCAATTCCTTCTTTACCCAATATAACTGGAACACCAATAAATAAATCATTAACATTATATTCCCCTTCTAATAATACAGAACAAGTTAAGATATTTTTATTATCTCTTAAAATAGACTCAACTACAGAAACTATTGATACTGCAGGAGCAAAAAAAGCACTTCCTGTTTTTAATAAATCTACTATCTCAGTACCACCATTTTTTACTTTCTGAACAATTAAATCAGATACTGGCTTTTCTATATGATTAAAAATACTAGTTCCATTAATTTGAGATTTATTAATCAAAGGTAAACAAAGTTTACCATGACTACCAATTACCATTGCATCTACTTTATTAACATCTGCATTTGTATGTTCTGAAATAAAAGTCTTAAACCGAGTAGTGTCTAATACACCTGCCATACCAATTACTCTTTGTCTAGGTAGTTTACTCAATTTATAAGCTAAATAAGTCATAACATCAACAGGATTTGTAACAATAACTAAAATACAATTAGGAGAATTAGTTACAATATTAGGAATAATCGATGATAAAATCCTAGAATTTAAAGGAATTAAATCATTTCTTAACATACCTGGTTTTCTAGGAGAACCTGCTGTAATAATTACAACATCGGAATCTTTACTAAGTTCATAATTATTTGTTCCAATAATTTTTGTATTTGATCCAAATAAAGGATTAGCATGAAGAATATCTAATGCTTTGCCTTTTGCAAGATCCTCATGAATATCCATTAATACTATTTCATTTGCTAGATTCCTAATTGTAGTATAAAATGCAACTTGACTGCCGACATTTCCTGCACCAATAATTGTTATTTTAGTCATTCTTGTTCATCTCTATTGCTAACTTAAAAAGATTATCAAACAAGGTTCCTAAATTAACTATAAAAATTAATAAGAGATATAGCATTATAATCTAGTATGTGGATAGCTCCCAACAGAGATGTTTTTGCTGCCGGTTATAGCGACTGAAATCTCATTGAATAATTTATTAAAATTACATTATGTGGTATATAATTGGATTTCAGTTCCAAATATAAAAAACATACAATGTCGCTATAACAAATTTGAGGCAGCAACAACATCATAAAAGGAGCTATGCACATACATAATCTACAAACATTTATATATAATTAGTGTATACTATATGATTATGGAACTTAATACAATTAGTGAAGTATTCAAATTAATTTTAATAAATTTAGTAGTTCCCACACCAAACCCGACACAATAAGTGTCTCTGCATTCTCATATGGTTGTTTTGTTCTAAAATACCTGTTTTTATACTGAACAGTTTTAATTCTAGAATAAAACTAATCTAAGCCATAATGAAAAACTTAAATGGAGGAAATAAAAATGAAAACAGATGTAAATATAGAAAAGTGTATCAGAAAAGATACAGAACAAGTTGAAAATAGAGGGAGCATGACTGCTCAGGCTACAGGCCTTGATGCAATTCCTTGTTGAAACTGAAGGAGAAAAGTTAGAAATAATGGAAAAAACAATTGGATTCATAGGAGCAGGGAATATGGGTAAAGCTTTGATAAGTGCATTAGTTAATGCAGGCTATGATAACATCATTGTGTCTGATATGAACCAAGATAATTTGGATAATATTGAAGAAGAATACAAGTTGAAAACAACCCATGACAATATATATCTTGCAAAAGAATCTGAAATTGTTGTTGTCTGTGTTAAACCAGATAATCTAGGTAAAGTTTTGGATGGCATAAAAGATTACGCAAACAATAAACTCGTTGTTTCAATAGCTGCTGGAAAAAAATTGACATATTTAAGTGAACATCTTGCCCATTGCAGAGTTGTAAGAGTTATGCCATTCATGGGAAGCATGTATGGAAAAGGTGCAACAGCTTACACGTTAGGCAAAGATTGTAATGAACAAGACAAAAAAGATATCATTGAAATGTTTGGAAAAGGTGGTATTGTTTTTGAAGTTGAAGAACAACAAATGCATGCTGTAACATATCTTGCATCTTCGCCAGGACTAATTGCAATGTATTTACATACAATAACTGAAGAGTTAGAAGAGCATGGAATACATGAACAAGTTACAAGAGATTACTTAGCAAATGTATGTTATACTATGGGAGATATGCTTAAATCTGGAGAAAGACCTGTAAAAACATACAAAAAAGTTGCATCACGTGGTGGAACAACTGAAGCAGCACATAAATATGGAGAAGAACACCATTTTTATGATGTCTTAAAAGGAATGATTAATGCTGCTGTTGAAAAATCTCAAGAACTTGGAAGAAAGTAATTGATTTGATAAAAAATAATATTTTTTCTTTTTTTATTTTTCTTTAACTTCAACAATAACTTCCTGATTCTTCTCATTAATTTGTTTAACTATTTTATGACCTTTAAGCTTTTCTTTAATTTGTTTCCAATCAAGGTTCTTCTTAGCCTTAGTTATTTCAAAAAGAATTTCATCAATTAATTGATAATTATGATAAATGGCTTCTCCAATTATCTGATTTTCATCTGCCTGCTTTTTTAGTTTAATTATATGTTCACCTTGATTATCTAAAATACGTTCTTCTTTTGAAATTTTCTTGGTTGCTTCTTTTTCATGTGTTTCTGATTTTTTTGTAATAATATGTTTTGTTAATGTGTTGTCTAAAGCTTCATTAAATGTAGTAAATCCATGTTTTTCTTTATCTTGGAAAGATACCATATCAACAGGAAGGATCTCTTTGCCAACTACTGTAGGACTTAATTTTAATTTTCTTAATTCTTTTACCTTATCAAATAATGTACTTATTTCTTTTTCAATTAATTTTTTCTTATTTTTGTCAATCTTTGCCCTCAATAATAATTCTTCAGCATATAATCCACCTAACCCTAAATCAATTGCCAAAGCTTTGACTAGATTTTCCTTATCACTTGTTTTAATTAATTCTGCTAATTCATTCTGCTTTAATTTCAAAAAATTATGTTTTTGTTTAGGATAAACATATTCTAAACCTTTCTTAATTTCCCTATCTTTCCATTTCTTTGTTTCTAAAGCAGACATTATTATGTTATTTTCATCTGTTAAAATATAATTACCAGGTGTAAAAAGCTCTGCATAAAAAATATACTTCCCTTTTGCAGTTTCTAAATCTATTTTTAGAATTCTTTCAAAATCAATCTGTTCAATTGCTCTTATTCTAGCACTATTAAGATATTTTCTTAAAAACATGCAAAAACCATGTGGTTTTTCAGGAGTATCTGCTTTATGATCAGTAAAATAAGTAAATTCAGGAGTAATTTTTAAGTATTTCTTACCTTTGTTTGGAAGGTGGAGTTGAATAAAAAGCTCTTTTTTATCTCTTGCATCAATTAACCAAATCTTATTTAGTTTCGCATTTATCAATTGCTGGAACTCTTTAACTAAGGCTGCTAATTCTAATGATGATATGGTTGATTTCATTATAATAAAGAATAAAAAGAGACATATAAAAAGTTATTGATATTACTTAACATAATGACAAGCTAATTCTGCCTTTGCTTCAGTTAATTTATCTGTTTCAAGATATCTACCTAGAACATCATGCATTGCAGATTCTGGTAAAGTTACTAATTTTACACCACGTAAATTAAGAACCATATGAACAAAAGAATCACCAAGGGCAAACGCAGAATTCTTATCAAAACCAAGAAGCCATGTACCTGGTCGTGCAATTGGACTATTTTTTGTATTTTCTATAACATACTCAGGACTCAAAACTACAATTTCAGTTAATGAAATTCCTGCATGATTAAGCATCTCCATATTTTCTATAAAATCATCACCTGTACCATATACCCTCTCTGCTAAGCTTCTTTGTGATTCATTAAATAATTCATATCCAGCGGGGTCTTTATTTCCATCCATATTATAAGTTGGAACTTCAAATTTTCTAAATCTGTCATTAAGATATTTTTGTAAATCAAGATCAGACAATACAACTCTTAATGTATATCCAGATTCAACAGAATCTAAAACAGCATCCATTTCTTTTTTACTTACCCTATAATTCTTTGTATTAATTAGCTGTCTGCAAGCTTCATCAATATTTTTTAAAATTGGATTTGCCTCTCTGCCTCCAAAATAAAGAACAACTTGGTCATCTTCAACAAGATATACTCCAAAATTTGCAGTATAAAAGAAATCATCTCTTAATTCTACATCTGTTCTTCTTTCAGTTGTTAATTCAGCAGAAGTCTGAAAACTTCCTGGCATTAACTGCTTAAAGCCATTAGCGAATGCAAAAGTACCAATTGTTTCTAGTTTCATATTAGAATAAAGAAATGCATTTCAATTTATAAAGTTTGTGTGTAACTACCCTAACGTGGTTTAAATAGAATTATTTTACAGTTACACTTTTAGCCAAATTCCTTGGTTTATCTATTTCCCTCTTGAGAATAACACCAACATAATAACTAATCAGATGTCCAACAATACCAGAATAAATTGCAAACTCTGCTTCATCACATTTAGGAACAATTAAATCTCCTTTACCTTCAACATTAGAAATCTTAATTACCCAAGCCCCCCTGGCTTTAACTTCTTGGTTAGCAGAAATCATCTCTTCATTATTGTTTGGAACTAAACTGATAACAGGAACATCTTTGTCAATCAAAGCAATAGTACCATGCTTTAATTCACCAGCCATCATTCCTTCTGCATGAATATAATCAATTTCTTTAAGTTTAAGGGCAATTTCTCTTGCCATTGGATAACTCATGCCCTTGCCTAAAACAAAAATATCTCTTTTCTTGCTGAGTTTTGTTGAAAGTTCTTTAACCTTATCTTCATTTATTGCAATTGTCTGCTGAATCTTTTTTGGAATTGGTTTTAGATTTATTTTATAACCTAACCTTTTAGCTAATTCCAGTAAAACAATAACTTGATTAGTAAAAGTTTTAGTAGCTGCAACGCAAACTTCTTGTCCAGCTAATATTTCTATGCTTACATCACTTAATCTTTGAATTGTTGAAAATGGAACATTAACAATAGATGCAATCTTTGCTCCTGCTTGTTTTGCTTTTTTTACTTGAGTAACAACATCCATGGTTTCTCCAGATTGTGATATAGCAATACACAATGTTTTTTCATCATATTTAACAAAACTATCTGCTTCACTTGCAATAATACTTCTTGTATAAATACCAAGATGACTTAAAAGTATAGAACCAACTAAAGATGCATGATAACTAGTGCCACAAGCAAGGAAAACAATTCTTTTAGTATTTTTCATTAATTCTGCTAATTTATTAAACTTTTTATCTTGAATAGTATCAAAAGAATTAATTAATCTTAAACTACTAGATGGCTGTTCTTTGATTTCTTTAATCATATAGTGAGGATAATGTTCCATTGTTTCATCTTCTCTTGTCCATTCAAATTCAATAATCTTCTTTTCTATATGTTTTCCTTCAGCATTAAAAAACTCATAATCGCTTTCTGAAATAACTGCATATTCGTTATCTTCAAAAAATATTGCTTTATTTGTTTCACCACTAAAAGCATATATGTCTGATGCTAAGATAAATTTACCTTCTGCTAAACCAAGGACAAGTGGGGAATCACGTTTTAGAGCGTAAATCTTGTTTTCGTCATTTTTATTGTCATTATTTTTATTATCATCTTTTTTTATTATTAGGATTGCAAATGTTCCTCTTGCATCATCCATGAAGTTTTGAATTGCTTTATGCATATCATTGCCTTTCTTTAATTGATCATCAAAGTAATGAGGAATAACTTCTGTGTCTGTTTCTGAAATAAATTTATATCCTTTCTTGACAAGATTATCTTTTAAGTCTTGGAAATTTTCAAGAATACCATTGTGTACGGCAAATATTGTTTTTTTTGAATTGAAATGTGGATGTGCATTTATTTTTGTAACGCCACCATGTGTGGCCCATCTGCTATGAGAAATTGCAACTTTAGTTTTTTTAGATCCATTAACACTTTCTATTAAAGGATCTATTTCTCCAGTTATTTTACTAATTTCACCAGAACCAATTACATAACCACTACTATCATAACCCCTGTATTCTAATCTTTTCAAACCTTTCAACAAAGTGTTCTTTACTGAAAATTCATCTTTTGATATAATACCAATTATTCCGCACATATTATTAGTTATTTTTTTAGCCCTTTATAAAATTTAAGAAATAAGTGTCCATTTACATTAGTGTATTTTCAAATCAGTCATTAAATCAATCCTTAAATCAACCCTAACAACCCAATAACACTTGGATTGATCTCTTCTAATTTATTTACAATTAGATCAGCACCTTTCAAGTTTTCAGATTTTGTTGAACCAGTTAAAGCAATGCACTTCATCCCTGCATTTAATGCTCCCTGAACACCTAAAGGAGAATCTTCAATAACAACACATTCTTTAGGTTTAACATTTAATTTAGCAGCAGCATCAAGAAATATATCTGGGGCAGGTTTAGATTTATGTTTTTCAGTTCTAAAAACAACATTGCCAAGAAACAAATCAGTTAATTTTAATTTTGCATCAACTGCATTCATTAAAGTGATATCAGAAGCTGTAGCAATACACATTTTTACATTTCTGTTTTTTAAAGATTCAAAAAGTGAGAAAAAACCAGGCATGAATTTCAATTCTTGTTCATAATATTTCAAAGCTGTACTTAATTTCTCATCAGCAATTATTTTTTCATCAACATTTAAGTCATGTAAATTCTTTTGAATCAAAGCTGCTTCTTCTATAGACTTACCCATACAAAGATCTTTTGATTCTTGTGTGTATTTAACACCATACTTTGATAAAACATCTATCATTGCTTTATCCCAAAGTATTTCAGAATCAATAATTACCCCATCCATATCAAATATCACTGCTTTAATTGCCATTTTACATACCATTTAGATTATAAGATTAATTTATTGAGTAACATTTATCATATATAAAATTAATCCGAAAAGTTCCGAATTTCGCAACTAGTAGCTATTTTCCCACATCCGTTTTAACAACTTGTCCTGGAAGTGTTTCCACGTCGACAAAGAGTTTCCTGCCAGGATAGATTGAAGTGTTAATTCCCGTATGTACACCATCACCAACTATGGTGCCTAACTTTCTCCTACCAGAATCTACTAATTCACCCTTAATTATGGAAAAAACATGCTTATTATCATGCCTTAAATTAGCTACCTTTGTGCCTGCCCCAAAATTTACATTATTCCCGAGAATAGAATCACCAACATAACTAAGATGACCAACAACTGCTTTTTCTCCAAAAAGTGAGTTTTTAACTTCTACAGCATTACCTACTTTACTATTATTGCCAAGAGTAGTATATGGACGAATGTAACAATTAGGTCCAATTACACAGTTTTCACCAATCATGACAGGACCTTCGATGTATGAACCTGCCTTAACAAGAGTATTTTTCCCTATAAAAACAGGTCCTTTTAGAGTAGCATTCTTCTCTACAACACCAAAAATTTGCTGTTTGCCTTCTTCATCCTTATCTCCAAGTATTTTTTTCAAGAAAAATTCGTTTGCATCCAATAAATCCCATGGAAAAGTGAGAGTTAACCAATAATCACATGAAATTACACATGCAACATTATGATCTTTTGTTAGTTCAACAATTGCATCTGTGAGCTCTATTTCTCCACGTTCAGAGACTTTAAGAGTAGAAAGGATGTCAAATATAGATTCATCTAAAACATAAAGCCCTGCATTGATTAAATTAGATATTGGAGTTGAAGATTTTTCAATAATATTAATTAAAACTTGCCCTGATTCAGAATCCTTGTATTCCATAACACCATAATGCTCAGGATCATTAACTTCAGAACCCAAAATAGCATAGTTATAGACAACACATGCATCAATATCTTTTTCAGAATAAATACAATCACCATTAAGCATTATAAATTTTTCATGCAATAAATCTTTTACTTGTAATAGTGCATGACCTGTTCCTTTTTGTTCTTTCTGCTCAACATAAGTGAGTTTAATACCTTCAAAATAATCCCCAAAATAATCTTTAATCATATCCCCTTTATAACCAATAACAATTATAATCTCGTCTACAAATTTCTTTAAATGCAATAAATTATATTCTAGAATAGCCACGTTGGCAACTTTTAATAATGGTTTAGGCATGGTTTCTGTTAAAGGCCTCATCCTTAAACTTTTTCCTGCAGCTAAAATAACACATTTCATTTTAACTAAGCAACCTCTTTTTTGATAATATTTACAATACTTTCAGCATATTTTGTGATGATATTTTTATCTTTACCTTCAATCATAACCCTACAACAATTTTGTGTGCCAGAATACCTTACCAAAACCCTTCCATCCCCATTTAAGTTAGATTCTATTTCTTTGACTTTATCTAAGTACACTTTTATTTTATCAAGATCTTTCTTTTCCTTGACGTCAAAATTAATTAAAACCTGGGGATATTTAACCATGCATTTTCTTAGCTCAGAAAGCTTTTTCTCAGTATGTTTCATTGCCCTCATAATTTGTAAAGCAGTAATTACACCATCACCAGTTGTAATATATTTAGAAAAAATTATATGGCCAGATTGTTCACCACCTAATCTTGCACCAAGACTACGCATTTTCTCTATAACATATCTGTCTCCAACTTGTGTGGTTTCAACCTTGATTCCATTTGCTTCCATTGCCTTGTAAAAACCAATATTAGTCATGACAGTTACAACAACAGTATCATTCAACAACCTTTCTTTTTCCTTCATATAAATTGCAGATAATGCAATTAATTCATCTCCATCAACAACATCCCCTTTCTCGTCGACCATAATGACCCTATCACCATCACCATCCAATGCAATACCCATATCAGCCTTATTTTTTAATACTTCTTCTGCTAATTTTTCAGGATATAAGCTCCCACAATCTTTGTTAATATTAAACCCATCAGGTTTATCTCCAATAACAACCAAATCTATATCTAACTCTTGAAAAATCCGAGGAGCAACTTTGTATGTAGCACCATTTGCACAATCTAATACTACCTTAAACTTAGACATAGACTGGTTTAAAACAGTACTTTTACAATACTCAATATATCTACCTTTGGCATCATCAATCCTATGTGCTTTGCCCACATCATATACTGAAAAGTGAGTCAAATCAAGATTATCCCCTAGAACCAATTCTTCAATTTCAAGTTCAACTGCATCTGGCAGTTTGTAACCCTCACTATCAAAGAACTTTATACCATTGTCACCTGCAGGATTGTGAGAAGCAGTGATCATTATACCTGCATCAGCTCCAAAACTGTTTATTAAATGAGCAACACCAGGTGTTGGTAGAGGACCAACCAAGTATACATCCACACCACAAGCACATAAGCCAGAAGTGAGAGCAGTTTCATATATATAACCACTAACCCTAGTATCTTTTCCAATTATAATTTTAGGTTTACCTTTTTTGTTATTGTTTTTATGTAATTTATTTAAAATTATTGCTGTAGCTTGCCCTAGTTTCAAAGCAATCTCTGATGTTAATGGATAATGATTTACTTTACCCCTTACACCATCAGTTCCAAATAGTTTTCTCGTCGACATTTAATCACCCTAAGTAGTATAAATCACATATAATTAAAGTTAAAATTTTGTAGATATTTATGTGAATAATGTAAAAACTCTGTTAAATAATATATAAATTTATTGCATAAACGTTCCATGTGTGTAAAAATTGATTAAAAAAGACCAAAAATAGCAAAAAATGAGTGTAAAATGAGTATAAAGTGAAATGGAATTAAATAAATACCAATTTACACCATACTTTTCTTGTTTTTTAGTTGAAAAATAAGAATTTTAGGTGTAAATTATGTAAAAATGTGTAAAAAAATGTGTAAATAAGCATAAAAGCCTCACTTTTAACCTAATTTTAGCAAAAAACAAGGTATGTTGAGGTATTTTTGATATTTTAACTATAATTTTTAGAATAATTAAGTTAATTATTTTAATAAAAAATAACATTAAAAAGGCAATTAGTTTAAAGAGACAAAAAGATCATAACAACACATTATAATGCATTGCAACGGCCATTACAATGCATTGCAATGCATTGCAATGCCCATTTAAAAAAATGAAAAAAAGTAACAAGTAGAATAATAACAAAGATCCAAAAAAAGTATAAAAAAAGGATAAAATGAGCATAAAAAAGCCCAAAAACACACTTATTTTACATAGTTCATAGACATAGTAAAAGAAAGAGATATGTTACAAGATTAACAATAAATATGCAAATAAGTTAAAGTGAGACATATAACACAGTAACAAGTAAAAATACGTTAAAAGTTAGTAAAAGAAGGCCAAATAAGCATTATAATGCATTATATGCATTGGAGAAATAACATTGTAAACATTGGAAACATTGGTTGTGAAAAAAGTTAATTATGATAGTACAGGGCCTGAAACCCCATTATAATGCATTATAATGGGTACAAAAGTATTATGATTTTTATGAGACACTAAAAAAAAGAGTAAGAAATCAAAAGAGTTTAGAAAACACAACATGAAATTAAATAAAAACTAAATTCAGCTAAATTTTAGTTAAATGTGCTGAACATTATACATCTTTTTAATTCGTTCCTTATTATTTAAATTAAATAGCTTAACACCAGTAGGCAACATATTTTCCTCTATCAAACCCTTCTTTTTCAATAGATTCATGTTTACCCTCACAGTATTTACACTATGACCTATTTTATTAGATAGTTGAGAATAACTAACAGGATCAGACTCAGAAAAGAGTACATTCAATAGCTTTTGTTCAGGATTAGTAAGAGGCACATTACCATACACAATTTCAGGTTCAGGTTGTTTTACCAGTGGTTGTTGCACATAAACTTCTTGTACAGCAGAAACAGGTTCTTTTTGTACCAAGTTTTTCTTTGTTGGTTTTACAACTGAAACTTCTTTGTTTTTTACATAGTTCCCCACTTTCTTAGCCTCAATTTGAGACTTCTTAAGCTCTGCAAATTTATTTTCCATATTTTCCATATTGCTTTTAATAGACCTAACATGACTTTTATGTTCAACTAAATGAGACTGCATCTCTATTAACAACTCATTCTTAATATCATTCCTAATACTAGATGAAATAGTTTCTTTTTGTGTATGGACTAGTTTGAATAAATCCATAACATGATTATTATATTGTTCAAGTGTAGCATTTAGGTTTTTCTCCACTTGTTTTAGACGTTCCTCTTGTTGTTTTGAGTTAGTATGAAGATGATTTATCCATTTATTCAAGTTATCCACATTAGAATGTGTTTTGGAAATATTACCCTTAGTTTCTTTAGTATGTGTTTTATGATTATTACCCAAATTGTTGATTGTTTGATGAAGATAATTTATCCACCTATTTTGATTATCAAGATCAGTTTTCATACTGGAAAATGAAGCAATTAATTGATTTTTAAGAACATTATGTTTAGATGGTTCAACATCTTTCTTAAATAAACGCCTAAGTATTTTCATCCCTTTACCCCACACCTGAACACAACAATATTATGTTTATATGACCTATATTGTTAGTGTTATTTAAACTTTTTTAAAATTTGCATCAAATCACTTGTTTTGGGTGTTTTTGTTGTGTCCACAATTACACACCCATGTTTATTTTCTTTTGCTTCTGTCAAACAAACATCAAATATCTCACAATCCAAATTTTCCCTGATTTTTATTAAAGAATAACGTCGTTTTTTTAATCTATTTTGTAAGGATTTTAAATTACATTTGGTCACTACACATAAATCCACATACTTTGTTGATAAATAATGACTTAAATGAGATTCAATAATAACACCATTGGTTTGTTTTTTCTTTTCTTCTTTAATTATTTTCTGAAGTAGTTTATTTAATTTTTTCACGTCGATAACCTTACATTTCATACGCTTGTCATAATATTCATTTAAATGATATTTTGTGATCAATGATTTACAATTAATTATTTTAAAATTTAGTTTTTTAGCTAATTTCTTTGCTAAAGTTGTTTTACCTGTTCCAGGTGTCCCAGTAATTATGATTACTTTCATTTTAAATTATTTTAACCCTCACTTTTTTAACTTTATATCATTAACCTACTGATTTTGCTTCTTACTTGACATAACTTCCAAGCTTAGAGTAAACCTTTTGAAAGACATCTATAAAAATGTTTGGTTGAGGAGGTACCCCTGCCTGGATAAATACCTTTGCTAATTCTTTCCCACATTCTTCCCCTGTAGAGAATGACTTAAACCTAACAAGCTTTCTAAGTGTATAATTACATAAAAAATCATTATTTAAGGCTAAAACAATTGGTTTTTTGTTATTTGATATAGATAAAATAGATTGTGCCACATCTGCCCTTATCTGAACTTTAGTTTTTTTTGAACTCTCACTTTCTGTTTCCACCTTATCTTTAGTATAAAGTAGTATGTTTCTATTATTGCCCTTAAACTTAAATCCATGTTTAACTAGCTCATACTTTATTAGATCTAGTATAATTGACCTAGAAGAGCTTTTTTTAATATAATCCACTGTAGAGGGGATGCCTAGAAAATCTTCAAAAGTGAGCAAATTATGGCTTTCTAGTGGCTTTAAGTAATAAACCCTACCTAAATAACCAGTTGTTTTCTGCCTAGTGCCTTTTTTAGTCCATCTATTCCTTACTTTATAAGCATAAGGTTGATTTTTTATGTATTTTATACGAATAAACATAGAATTAGTTAGGCACCATAAGTAATATATATATTTTGTGGATATGATTACGGCAAGATTCAGTTTTACAGTCGACAAAAAGCAAAATAAGAGTAGATGAAGATTAATTGATTATGAGTAGTTAAATTGTAACTAATTACATTTAGATAAAACTACTTTTTTTAGATTATTTTCCTTCTTCTTTTAATTGTTCCTTATATAATTCTTCTAAATATTCATCTCCCCTTGATTCATCTGCTGAATCTTCACTATCTGCTTTATTCCCTACTTGTTTATCTGCTTGTTTATTTACCTTTTTATCTACTTTACTGACTAATTTTTCATCCTTAGTATTATCTTTTAATTGTTGATCTAATTTCTTTTTCTTCTCTACATTAACATGAACTATTTTTTGATAAGTAGTCCTTGATTGTGACTGATAATGTTTTCTCTTTCTTCTTAATTCTTCTACTTCTTGAAATTGAGATAATGATAATTCCTCAGTACTTAATGAAGGAACTGATTTTCTAATATGTTTAATATCTTTATACGCTTTTTCAGATTTATCTTTGATAACAAATTTTGCTAAAAAATCCTTTTCAATTAAAATATAATAAAGTGCAACAAAAAAGGTTGCAAATGATAACAACAATACAAACAAGATCATTAATTCATAAACAAACCCACCAAAGCCATTGTTAAATAAAATTGTATGTTTTATTAATTTAGTTATAAGATGGTATGGATTCAAATTAAACAAGTAATGAAGAAATGAATTAGGATCATAATTACGTAAAATTAAATTTGAAAAGAAAATCATAACACTAGCAACAGAAATTGAGGCAAATAAATTAATATCTTCTACCTTTGTTAATGAACCAATAAACATCCCAATAAAGGTAAACACAGATGAAGATAAGATTAAAATTAATAATAGTTTAAATATTAATGAGAATGATAAACCAAAAGCCAATAAAACAAGAAGAAATATAACTAATGATAAAGATAAGAAAATAACAAAAGAGGAGAAAAATGTTTCAAAGGCTAATTTCTTGTATACACCAACATTAGAATACATATCATCTAAATTTGATTTCCTATAAAAAAAGACAACAGAAGAAAAGATTATTGTTAACAATATAGTAAAAAACATAAGAATATTTGTTATTAAAATAAGAAGACTCTTATCTTGAATTTTAATTTTTTTTATTGTAATTGGATCAGAAAGACTATTTTCTTTAAGAGTTGATACCAAAGAAGAATTAATATGAGTAAATGATTCATCAAATAAAGTTAAGCTTTTTTCACCAATATTAATCTCAAATACATCTGTTTGATTATTATTTACAAAAAAACCATCTGAAAGAATAATACAAAATGATGATTCCATAAGTCTTACAGAATCCAAACATGCCTCATTAGTAGGATAATTATAAATATCTAAGTTATTGTCTAATTTAGTCAAAAAAGACTCCATAACTAAGTCATTAGAACTTGAATTATAATGATATGCCAAATCATAATCAGTTGAGGTATCAATATTAACACTAATAGCTACAATTAAAGTAAGAATAATTGGTAAAAAAATTGAAATGAAATATATTGATTTAGAGTTCAAAAAGATATTAAGATTTTCTTTAAATGTGATATATGCATTACTATAATCAAAATGCTTTACTAACTTTAAAAAAGCCCATAATTGCCTTTCTAGAAAATTACCCACATCTGAGAGTAATAACCCTACATCCTTCAAAAACCCCTTTATATTAACCATCAGCTAATAACTTAGAGAGTACTTATTTTTAAATTTATTGATTTAATAAAATATTTAAATAACCTTATTAAAGAATAATATAATAAATGTAAACCAAGTTACAATTAATTTGATGAAATCTAACAATAAAAAAAGAAGGTGCTAAAATGTTCCAAAAAATAAAAGTGTGGTGGGCTCTGAGAAACGCCAAAAAAATAGAAAATCAAAATATGCCAAATGAAAGTGGCTTAAAGAAAGAAGAAGCAGAATTTCTTTATGAAGCAGAAGAACTCAAAAAATTAATTAATAAACCAATAAAGGCAAAATCTAGTACTACTAAAGCACAAGTAAAAACAAAAAGTGTAAAGAAGAATACAAAAGTTAAGAAAACAGGGAGTAAAACTAAAACTAAGAAAACAACTAAAAAGAAAACAAAAACATCAAAACACACCAAAAAAAGTAAAAAAACAAAGAAAAAGTAATCAAGTCAAGAATTTAATCATCTTAATTATTTCATCTTCCCTTATAGAACATCCATTAAGTTTTATACCCCATAATACACCTTCTAAAATAGATTTTTCAAGATTTTTTATGATTTTTTTCTCGTCTTCTAACATATATCTTTTTAATAAACCAGATTTATATGCTACAATTGCTAATTCAGTACTCCTAATAACTTTTAGATTACCCAATTCTTTTTTAATAAAACCTAGATTTTTCTGATTAACTTCAATTTTCATATGAAGCTTTCTTGATAACCTTGAAGCAATACCATCTGGATCTTCTATTAATTTTCTAGAAGTTCGCTCATCAATTACAACAGTTTTAGAGCCATAATGTAATGCTGTGGCAATTGCTTCCATCTCACCCAAATGTACAACCTTGATCCAATTCCCTTTTGCTTTGAATGTAGTATTTATTTTTTCAAGTAGTTCAGCAGTAAGAAGTTTAATTTCATCATTAGTTACAACTTTAAGAACACCTTTTGTAATATATGGAAGAATTTGTAGGGCCTCAAACTTATATTTCTTTGTATTTAAAGGTTTATTAACTAATTCATCATAAACAGCTGGAGTTATATAAAACTCACCATTAAAACGATCTTTTAGAGGTTCAATTAACCAAAGTAAATTATTTAAAGTTAAACTGATTATTGGACCTGTATCAAATACTATTGCTTTCATTTTAGTTTCATCTGCATTATTGTAGACATTTCATATGTATTATTGCAAATTAATGTTTGTTTTTGAGTTATTTTATCTTTTTATGAAGATTGTATTTTACTATAATCTAAATATCACTATAATCCAAATAATTCATCTACATACTTTAATCTTGTTCTCACACTAACTTTCTCTGTAACTCCTTCTGTAATTTTAGTATGGCCTATGTATTTCATAAGCTCCCATTGAGAGATACCAAGCAACTGTGCTGTTTGTCCTAATGAAATACCATGTTCATAAATTTTGGAAGCTTTTTTTACATGTGCTTCATCCATAACATGTTGAATATAAAGATCTAATTTAGAATCTGTTCTGGAAATATGAGTAATTAATTTTCTTATATCATTTGTATATTTATTAATTTGATATTTTTTTAAGTGGTGATTAGCTTTTCTTAATAAAGTAATTATCCTAATGTCAATAAAGCTTTTTCTTTGAATAATTTTTGATAATGCAAATACAATAACAGCAGTACTAATAGAATACTCATCTTGAAAAATGGAAGCAGAATGAATAATATGGTTGCTTAATTCTTGTAAACCCAAAACATCTTTCTTTTCAAGAGTTTTAACAACATCATCTAAAAGTACAATTATATCTTTTCTTACTTTTTCATCCATTTACAATTATTATAGTGTTAATGTTTAAAAAATGTTTTGGTTTTAGTGACTATGTTGATTATGTTGAAAATCTGACGCTCATATCGTGTTTTATTGATTCTGTAGAGACAACAAATACCAATTTTAGAATTATCTTATAAGATTAATAGAAAAGTATATATATAACAATTTCTTTGACAATTATGAAATGATAACTCTAATGCAGAAATTTATGCGAAGATTATTCGGTAACTTTTTTAAGAAAAAAAAGGATATTAAAATGGGGTTGTATGGTCCACCAAATGGAGGAAAAACAACTTTAGCTAATCAGGTATGTAAAGACTGGTTAGGAGAAGAGATGGGGAGTGTTTCAAATGTTGCACATGAAACACGAGAAATCCAAATAAAAGAACAATTAACAATCAAATCAAATGGTAAAGAACTAAGCTTTAATTTGGTTGATACACCAGGCATTGCTACAAAAATTGATTATGAAGATTTCCTAAAAGTTGGAATGAAAGACGGAGAAGCAAAGGCTCGAGCAAAAGAAGCAACTAAAGGAGTAGTTAATGCAATTAAATGGCTAGATGACATGGATGTTGTGATTGTTGTTTTAGACTCTACAAAAGATCCATTCACTCAAGTTAATATTACAATTGTTGGTAATTTACAAGCAAGAGATATTCCTGTATTGCTTGTTGCAAATAAAATAGATTTAAAAAAATCAGATATAAAAAGAATCCAAACTGCATTCCCACAATATGATGTTGTAGGAATATCTGCTAAATGTGGAAATAATATGGATGAATTTTATGAAGCTTTATTTAAGATTAGTAGGTGAAAACAATGTTAACATTACAATTTATGCCTTATGATGAAATTGCTAATCTAGTTTCAAATAAAAGAATTTCCAAGGTTTTAAACATAGTAAAAGGAAATAATATATTATTATTAGAAGGAAGATTAAGAAAAGAAGAAGAAGCAGAATTAATAAAAAGAACAATGGAAGAGATTGATGAAGATTTTAAAGGAATTGAATTAGGTGTAATTTACCCTGATGAAAAAAAGAATCCAGACTTCTTTAATAAAATAAAAAGTAATATGATTAATTTATTGTTAGGAGATAGAAGAGGATTTACCATAATGGGTCCTGCAACAATTGTTAGAGAAATTAAACAAGATCCAAACAAAATACAATTATTTACAAATACCAATTTTAAGTTGTGAAAAAATGCCACACCAATGCGTAAGATGTAATAAAATTTATGATGATGGTTCTCAAGAGATTTTACAAGGATGTAGTTGTGAAGGAAAGTTTTTCTTTTATATTAAGAAGAGTGCCATGGAAAAAAGATTAAAAGAAACTGAACAGATTAAATTAAGTGAAGAAGATAAAGAACAAATTGAAAATGATGCTTGTGATATTATTGGTGTTAAAAAAGAAGATCTTGAACATCCTGTAATATTAGACCTAGAAACTATTAAAATTCTACAACCTGGAAAGTTCGAAGTAGATATTGTTAAACTTTTTAACAATAAAAATCCTTTAGTGTATAAATTAGAAGAAGGAAAGTATATGATTGATCTTCCAGAATCATTTAAGCGGGAAAAAGATTTTAAAAAAGAATGAATCACTAGTAATTTTATAAAAAAGGTGAATTGAATGCCATATGTTAAGATGTCTTATTGTAAAAAGTGTAGAAAAAGAGTTGGAGAAGATGAAGATGTGTGTCCAAATTGTAACACATCACTAATTGGCAATAGGACAGACAAGGCACCTATAGAGAAAAAAGATATTGTTTTATATGATAAAAGTTTAGAAGAACTCAAGAAGTTTAGTAAAAAAGATATAAAATCCTTTAAAAAGAATTCATTCACATCTAAATTTCCAATAATTGCTTGTGTGATTTTACATTTTCTTACTTTTGGAATTTTCACAATAATATACTTTGGACTAAAACATGATAAATTACCAAAAATTGAAAAAGATGACCCTGGGGCACTAAACGCAATATTATTATTCTTAATCCCAGTATTTAATATCTACTGGGCTTTCGTATTCTGGTTAAGATTAGCAGATAGGATTAATTTTCAATATAAACTAAGAAATGAAAAAGAAGCTGTTTCCAAAAATGTGATTATATTCACATTAATATTATTAATTATATCGCCATTTCATTTAATTATTGGAACAATAGCTATGATTAGTTTTATAGTCATGATTTGGAATATACAAAATTCATCAAATAAATTAGTTGATATGAATTAACTCAAGAACAACAAACAATTAAAAAAATTATTTCCCACTCACAATCTCAACTACATCTCTATGTTTTAGTTTGTGTTCTTTACCAACAGTCATCTTTGTTTTAACATCAATTGCTCTAATAAAGTTTTTACCAAAGTCAGTATGTAATTTATAGGCAAAGTCCAATGCAGTAGTATTCTCAGGCATTAAAAAACAATCTGGGAGCACATTACCATCACTATCTGTTAAATTATTAACTCCACCAGGAAAAACTGCAAAATATTTTAATAATTTAAAGATTGCATCATCTAAAACCTGTTGAACACCAGTATTACCATATTTATTCAAAACATTCTCTTTAATAAATTCTAAAGCTTTTGTTTGCTTTTCATTTAATTTATCAGAAGCAATAATTTTAAAATCATTATTTCCTGGAGTATATTCAATAAGATTATGTTTTGCTGCTTCTCTTAATGCTAATTCAGACTCAGCACTACAAGGAACAACAAGATATTCAGGAAAATCTTGTTTAATACGCTCATAATTTTTTTCTGCCCCAGGAATGTCTATTTTATTAGCTGCAATAATCATTGGTTTAGTTATTTTTCTTAGATAAGTTGCAATTTTATGTAAATCTTCGTCAGTCCATTTAACAGGGCTTTCTGGATCTAATTTAAGAGAATTTATTGCATCTTCAACCATAACTTCTGTAACTTTTAATCCTGAAAGTTGTTTAGATAATGCCCTAGCAACTTTTTGTTTTTCTTGTTGAATTTGCCTTGCAAACTTTTCCCAACCCCTTTTTAAGATACCAAGGTACCACATATCAATTTCTTCTTCTAAAAATTTAATATCATTTGCAGGATCATAGCTTAATACTTCAACTGATTCACCTTTCTCATTTGTTGTGCCTGCAATATCAATTACATGAACTAAAACATCTGCTTGTCTTAAATCATCTAAAAATTGATTACCCATTCCAAGACCTTCATGTGCCCCAGGAACAAGCCCAGCAACATCAACCATATCAGTTGGAACTAATCTTATACCATTTGTACAAGAACCAAAACGAGGATTACATTGTTTTCCAAATTCTTTATCAACACACTCAACCCTAACATAACCAACAGCATGATTTGGCTTGATAGTTGCAAAGGGATAATTAGCTATTTCTACCTCTGCTAGTGTTGCTGCCTTGAAAAATGTTGATTTTCCAATATTTGGTTTTCCTACTACTCCTACAAACATATTCCGAAGAATATGTTTTTTGTTTATAAAACTTTTCTGTATAACATTAAAAACATAGATAAACTTTATAAATCTATTAAATAATAAAAAGTATATTATGCCAATGGACATACTTGTTGATAAATGGGAAGTAAAAGCAACAGATATTATCCATATCAATGCTTTCTACGTAGCTTTGCATGACTTTTTATGGAGAGAAGAGTATTCTAAAGGAAAAGATGCTGAATTTCCTGAAAAATATTACTGGGAAAGCAGAACACAACAGGGTGGCAGAGAGATGTGGGTATGGTGGAGATTATTTAAACAAAAAAAAGCAAATAGTTTTTATATTAGACATTTAGTAGTTGATGTACATGGTGTTGGAGTAAGTGATGCTGAAGTAATGAAACAAGGCAAAAAATGGAAAGTTCAAAAAGGTAAAGTTGAAGTTCTTGTAAAAGCTAAATTAAGATTAGATCCTGATGACCAATGGCAAAAAAATTGGTTTTTAAAAGCTATTTTTGAAATTTTTTGGAAAAGATTTTATAGAAAATTGTTAGATATGCATAAACAAGAATTCATAAAAGATTCATATAGAATACAAGAAAATGTAAAAAGAATGATGGAATTAAATACTTTCTCTGTACCTAAAAAACCATTTGAACCTGCAAGAGCATTTGGTAGCCCATTTGAATATTGAGGTTTTAGTGAAATAATTACTATAATTGGTATATTATTCTTAATTTTGTAATGAGTTTAGTAAAAAACTTTATAAATAAACTAGGTTTCTTTCAGACAATAAGCTATGCCCCTGTAGCATAGCGGCTAATGCGGCAGATTTGTAATCTGCAGATCAGGAGTTCAAGTCTCCTCAGGGGCTTATCTTACTTTCTTAAGAATAATTTACTACCTCAACACATACTTTTCTATGTAAATCTAATCAATTTTCTAGTTTTTTATGAGGACATGATACCATAATTATAATAAGATTAAATATAATCATCTCAATATTTGCTAGCAAAAAGCTTAAATATAACCTATTTAACTTCTAAAGTTATGGTTCAAAGGACATTAACAGGAAAGAATAGTGATTCTAGTGCAAAACCTACAAGTAAAACAACCAAAAAAATAGAAGAAGGCACAACAAAAGCCCATGAAATGGCAGCTAAACAAAGAGAAATTGGTGTTGCTGAGTTTTTTGCTAAGAATAGACATCTTCTTGGATTTGATAATAAAAGAAAATCTTTACTGACAACAATTAAAGAAGCAGTTGATAATAGCTTAGATGCATGTGAAGAAGCAGGAATTTTACCAGAAATTAATGTTGAAATAATTGATATGGGTAATGATAGATTTAGAGTTATTGTAGAAGACAATGGACCAGGAATTTTAAAGTCACAAATTCCAAAAATATTTGCAAAATTATTATATGGAAGTAAATTTCATAGATTAAAGATGAGCAGAGGTCAACAAGGAATTGGTATTTCTGCAAGTGTAATGTATGGACAATTAACAACAGGAAAACCTGCAAAAATTGTTAGTAAAATTAAAAAAGATTTACCTGCTAATTATTATGAATTACATATTGATACACAAAAAAATAAACCAGAAATTGTTAAAGAAGCAACTATGGATTGGGAAAAAGATCAGGGAACTAGAATTGAACTTGATTTAGAGGGAAGTTATCATAAAGGGTCACAAAGTGTTGATCAATATTTAAAACAAACAGCTATTGCTAACCCACATATTACAATTATCTATACTACACCAAAAGCAGAGCAAGTTATATTTCCAAGAGCAACTGAGAACTTGCCAAAAGAAACTGCTGAAATTAAACCACATCCATATGGTATTGAATTAGGTGTATTAATTAGAATGTTAAAAATAACATCTTCAAAAACCATACAACAATTCTTCACACAAGAATTTTCTAGAGTAGGTAGTGGAACAGCAAAACAAATTTGTGAAAATGCAAGAATACCACCAAAAACAAGGCCTAATAAAGTATCAAGAGATATGGCTGATAAATTAGTTCAAGGTATTAAAGAAACAAAAATAATTGCACCACCAACAGATTGTATTGCACCAATTGGTGAAGAAGAATTAGAAAAAGGTTTGAAAAAAGAAATTAATGCTGAATATTATTGTAGTGTAACAAGACCACCAAGTGTTTATAGAGGTAATCCATTTTTAATTGAAGCTGCAATTGCTTATGGTGGAGAACAAACTAAAGAAGGTTCAATTAATATTTTTAGGTATGCAAATAGAGTACCATTATTATTCCAACAAGGTGCATGTGCTGCTACAAAATCTGCCCAACAAACTAATTGGAGAGGTTATGGATTAAGTCAAAGTTCTGGAGCATTACCACAAGGCCCTGTAACAATTGCAATACATATGGCCTCTGTATGGGTGCCATTCACATCTGAAAGTAAAGAAGCAATTGCACATTATCCTGAAATTATCAAAGAGATGAGATTAGCAATTCAAGAATGTGGTAGAAAATTAGGAAGTTATCTAGCTAAAAAGAAAAGAATTGGTGATGAGTTTAAGAAAAGAAGTTTTATTGAGATTTATATCCCTCATGTTGCTGAAGCATTGAAAGATTTAATAGGGTTAAATGAAAAAGAAGTAGAACAAATTGAATTAAGCTTACAACAAGCACTTGAAAAGAAGAGAGGAGCAATTGAAAAAGTTGAGTTTGATAAAAGTAAAAATATTGAATATGATGAAGATTTTGCAAAAATAGGGAAAGAAGTTATTGAAGAAGTTAAAGAAGAAATAGAAGCATTAAAAGGTAAAGAAGAAGAAAAGGAGTTAGGTAAATAAAATGTCAAAAGTAATCAAAGATATCAAAGAGATTTCAAAAGGAATCTATAATATGATTATTAAGAAAAAACTACCTTCATTAGTTATGCCTATCAGAAGTTTGCAAAATGTAAGTTATAGTACTAAAAGTGGTTATTTTGAAATGTTAGGTAAAATGAAGGAAAGAACCCTAACAGCTTCTACAATTAAAACATTTGCTCAAAGTTTAAGAATGATGGGATTAAGTAAAGAATTAATTGGAAGTAGTGATTTAGCTACTAAAAGAGAAGCTTATTATGTTAGCAAAAACTGGGGAGAAGCTAGATTTAATGAACAATCTGAATCAGACAATGTAATGGATGATGTAGAAGCAATGTTAATGGTAAATAGAGAACAAATTGGTTTTGTACCTGAAGAAAAAGGTGGAGACATCGCTGGTCAGCTAGTTGTTATTGATAAAGATCAGGAAACTGGAAAAGAAATTAAAATTGATTGTACTAAATTTGGTTCAGGAGCTTACTCTATTCCAAGTTCAGTTGAAGAATTGAAGTTTGAAACAAAAGCTAAATTTGTATTAGCAATTGAAACAGCAGGTATGTTTCAAAGATTAGCAAAACATAAATTCTGGAAAAAACAAAATTGTATTTTAATTAGTATGGGTGGTGTCCCAACAAGAGCTTGTCGTAGGTTTATTAGAAGATTAAGTGATAGTAAAAAACTACCAGTATTTGTATTTACAGATGGAGACCCATATGGTTATGGTTCAATTTATAGAACATTAAAAGTAGGTAGTGGCAATGCTGCACATATTAATAAATACTTTTGTGTTCCAAATGCTAAATTTATTGGTGTAACACCACAAGATATTATTGATTATAAATTACCATCACATCCTTTGAAAGATGTAGATCTTAAGAAAATCAAAGATTTAATAAAAAATGATCCTTTTGTAAAACACCATAAAGAATGGCAAAAAGCATTGCAAGAAATGGCAAAAATGAAAAAAAGAGCAGAACAGCAAGCTTTAGCTAAATGGGGACTTAACTTCGTTATTGATAAGTACTTACCAGATAAATTAAAAGATCAAAAGACATGGTTACCTTGATTTAATTTTATATCTATTTATTTTTTGCATTTATTTCTTATCAGTTAACTTAATGATATGCCAACCAAATTGTGTTTTTACTGGTTGACTAACTTCTCCTTTTTTTAGATTAAATGCAGCTACTTCAAATTCTCTAACCATTTGTTGCCTTCCGAAAAAACCTAAATCTCCACCTTTCTTCTTACTTGGACATAAAGATTTATCCATAGCAACTTGTTCAAAAGAATTACCTTGTTCAATCATTCCTAAAACTTGTTTAGCTTCTTCTTCTGTTTTAACTAATATGTGTGATGCTCTTATTTGTGTCATGTTTTCACCTGTTTTATTGTTTATTTGTATTTTGTTCTACTTTTTCTGTTTGTTCTATCTTATCTGCTTGTTCTACTTTTTCTGTTTGTTCAGTTTGATCTTCTTTATTTGATTCTTTATTTGATTCCTTATTTGATTCTTTATTTATGTCTTTATTTTTATTATTTTCTGTTTCTATGTTTGGATTATTTTTCATTTCCATTTCTTTTTTCTTTGCTCTATGTTTTCTTCGCATTTCCTTTTGTTCTTCAGTTAAAGGAGTTCTTTTACCTTTATTAGCTTCTTGATTTGCTATATAAGCTTTTGTCTTAGCATATTGAACAGGATTTTTAGTTCTTCTACATAAACCATCAGGATGACAAAGATTGATTTCTTGGTAAGCTTGCATACAGTTTGGTGGTAGAATCTTCTCTCTTCTATGCTGTTTTCTATATCTTAACTGAGAATTAATAATAACTTCTTTTAATTGTTCTGGGTTTTTAGAATTCCATTCTCTGATTATAGGATCAATTGAAGCATGATTGTAACCACAACAATCTAAAAAATTAAGCAAAGAAAACATAAATCTTTTCCTACCATCATCAATTCCTTGTAAACCCTTTAACATACATGGAGGAAACATTGACATAGGAATTGCTTCTTCTGGGGTTTCATATTTTTTATTAATTTTAATTTCATCTTGTTCAATTACTGGTTTATAATCAAAAGCTTCCATAATTAACCTAGATGCTTCTCCTTCTTTTGTATTAGTTATATCAAGGAATTTTAATTTAGGAATAACATCTGATGGAATTGCTTGTTGTTTTTCAAACTCCATGACATTATTTGGATCAATAACAACACTACATAACCCAGATTTTTCATGTAGAGAATATGGCATCCTATACATGTGCCTTGATGAAATAAGTAAAGTATCAATATCAAGTATTAAAGCAGAATCAAACTTTTCCTCAAATTCAGTTGATCTACATTTATAACATCTTAATGTTTCATTTGGCTGAATCTTTTCCATGAAAATATTACATGCACTACATCTTTTGAATGGTATATTGCTTTCATCTTTTGCTTGACACTTTGGACAAATAAAATATGTTTTAGCAAAGGCTTGTTTTGGTTCTGCTTGGCATTTCTTACAAAATTTCTTAAAAAGTTCTTTTTCATTTATACCTAGCATTTTTGCTAATTCTTCTTTTGATTTATCTTTCATTAATTGTTCTAAGAAGATTGGTTCTATCTTATCTTTAAGATATAAAGCAATTCTTTTTGGTGCTTCAGGAAATAATAATCTTGTTTCTGTAGGTTTACCTTGGATAGGAAAAGAGTTAGGAAATGATTCAAATGGCACACCAATATGAAACCCCTTGCTACCTGAAAATTTAACAGAGATAGATGTAATATTATGAGCTTTAAGTTGATCAATAAGCAATTTAGTTATAAACTTGCTATAGTGCCAATATTTACAATCAATATCTAATACCAAATCCCAACCTTTTCTTAATTCATTTAATTCTTTTTTAGTTAGCTCTGGCCTTAAAGCAAAAATATTATTCCAATGCTCTTCACTTACATGGAAGCTTGTTGTTCCTTGTTTTGCTAGCTCTAATATTTCATTAGGATAATGTAATACATCTGGTCTTTTACCAAAGCCCTCTCCAAATCTTGAAGCTACTTCTCTATCTTTACAACTAGCTAAAATTGCTTCCTGAACATCTTTTCTCTTGTAATGCTTAAGAGTTATGGATTTGTTTAACATTTTATAGTATAATTTATGGAATCACCCATTGTATTAATTACTTATTGATTATTATGAGATTTTGTGATATTCTGATAATTAAATCATTTAATCAATATACACCCCTAGAAATTAGAAATATTAATAAATTTAAAAGGTTTCTTGTTAAACTATGGAAAAAAGCAATGAAATTAATGATTCTGTGCCAAAAACACCTAACTTAACAGTTGATATAATTATTCGATTTATGGGCGGCATTGTGCTTATCAAAAGAAAATATGATCCAATTGGATGGGCCCTACCTGGTGGTTATGTTGATTATGGGGAAACAGTAGAAGCAGCTGCAATTAGAGAAACTAAAGAAGAAACTAATTTAAATATACAATTGGTTAAACAATTCCATGTATATTCTAATCCAAAAAGAGATCTGAAAAAACATAATGTTACTGTTGTTTTTATTGCTGAAGGAAAAGGAGAATTAAAAGCAGGAGATGATGCCACAGATGTTGAGGTAATTATGGAAAATAACATCCCTAAAATGTGCTTTGACCACAATCAAATATTAAAAGATTATTTTAATAATCCAGGTTATGAAAAATATTAGAGTAAATTAATAATAAAAACACAGCAGAATATTGTCGACGTTATAATGCATTACAACACCCATTATAACAACCATTATAATGAGGAATAAGGGATTTTAAAGAATAATAAAATGAAACAAATTGAATCAATGATTGATTGGATTTCAGCAGTAGTTGAATCTGAAAATATCATAATAGTTGAAGGACCTTATGATAAAAAAGCCCTTGAGAATGTAGGGATAAGTAATGAAATAGTTGTAATAAATGATGGTAAAGGTTTGTTTGAAACTGTGGAACAAGTAGTTGAAATTGTTGAAAAATCTAAAGAGAAATCAGAAATAGATAAAGATAAAAAAGAAGTAATTTTATTAACAGATTTTGATAAAAAAGGAAAAGAGTTATATGGAAAGTTAAAAAAGGATATTGTTAAACATGGAGTTAAAATTGACAATAAGTTTAGAGAATGGTTAAGAAGAAGAACTAAAATTAGCCATATTGAAGGCATTGATAGCTATGTTGATAATGATGGCTATGTTAGAAAATAAGGATTTTATTTTTTATAATACTTAAGATTACTAATGAACTTTAACAACAAAGGGATACTTTCTTTTATGTTCATTCTTCTTTACTCTTTCTTCAATCTCTTTAGATAGATTACCAGATTTAAGCTGTGCATCTAATTCTGTATATTTAATACCAAGCTCTTGTTCATCTGTTTGACCTTCACAAAGCTCAGCTGTTGGCACTTTAGTTAAAATTGATTCTTGAATTTGTAGATATTTAGAAATCTCATAAACTTCTGTTTTTAATAAATCACCAATCACAAATATGTCGCATGCTAAATCCCCATATTTAGTTCCGTAACCAACCATTGCTTCTGTTTTGTTTGAAGTGCCAATAACTAGTGTATTGGATTTATTAAGACTATTATGATTATTGAAATTACTTGTATTATTTGAATTATTTGAAAAAGTATTAGCATAACTATAAAGTATATTTGCCCGGATTCTTGCTTTTAGATTCATTTTTGCAATATCATTAATTGGAATATTGAGATCATAACTAAGTAACATTTTATTAATTGGTTGAAGCAAATATCTAATTTCTTCTTTTTCAGCAAATTGCCTAGCATCATCAGTATTTTGTTGTTTTGTTAATCCTATCTCTGGCATCATCACACCAATAACATTCTCCTTACCTAATGCCAATATACAAAGCTTAGCTGCTAATGTACTATCAATTCCACCGCTTAAACCCAGAATTGCAGTAGTTGCATTACTTGTTTTAAAATAATCTTGAATCTGAAGAATAATTTTTTTTACAATATTTTCAGAATTATTTGGACCAATAGAATTAATCAGATTATCATGTTTCAAGTTTAACGCACTCCTTATTTAGATTTTTACCAATTCGTTTTAGATATAGATCAAGCTTAATTTTAATTTTTAATCTTAATTCTTGTTCAAGATCAAGATCATTTACTAATTTATCCCAATCTAAATTTGGAAGCTTAGTTAATGTTCCTTTTAATTTTCTGTCTGATTTTTTACACTCTGCTTCAAGTTCATAAGCACTTTCTGTTGCAAATGCCTTTAACGCAGGATACTTGCTAATAGAATTTGCACCTGCATCTAATAAAAATGAAACACGATTAACCCTATCTTCCCATATCCCCATTTGTATATCCATTTTAGGAAAAGTGATTCTTGTTTTAGCAATCCACCATGCTTGATAATGCCTACCTGGAATCTTGAATCCATCAAAAACAGTTCCTTTATGTGGATTAAGACCATAAAAATGCATTTTAGTAATATTATATTTTTCAATCATTTCTTTTAAAGCTGGAAAATCATCTTCTGCTTCCCCTAAACCAAGAATAATTGTAATAGCATTCTGTAATCCAAGTTTTGTTGAGGTTTCAAACATTTCTAAATAAGGTTCAATAGGTTTAGAAGGACAAACAAAATCATGCACCTTTTTGTTAACACATTCAATACTACCAACAACACCTTTTATGTATGGTTGAAGTTGTTTTAATTCATGTTCTTTCAATGGCCCAACATTAATCCATATTTTTTCTTCAAGAACATTGTATATAAGCTTTACAAGCTCTAAAAAACCCTCTGTTGTATATGCCCCTTTACCACCAGATAAAAAACCAAAATCCCAACCTAAATGCTTAACTAACAAGGTTTCAGCTAATAGGCTTTCTGTAGTACGTCTTCCCTTTTCCTTAAATTCCTGATCTTTAGGTTGAGTTGACATATAACAAAATTTGCAATCCCTAATCTCACAATACCAACTAAAGAATAAAGCACGTTCAAAATTAGTTTCAGCTGGAAAATTATCTAAATAGACCTTATTAGCCTGTTCTATTAATTGTTCTGTTTCTTCTTTCATATGGGATAAGAAATATGTTGTAATTTATAAAGGTTAAGTGTAATATAATTGTAATATAGATGTAATAGAAGTGTAAAAAAAATATAATAAAGTATAATAGTAGCATAATAAAAGTGCAATTTAATCATAATAAATCTTAAAGATTTACTTATTTCATTGCTTCTAACATCTTAGATTTATCACTTTTATATCTAGATTCGCATTCAAAGCATATTAACTTTTTCTTGTGATTTTCATCATAGATATATGTGCCTTTTGGTTTACCTAGAAAAGTTTCTGCTATTTTCTTCTTACAAATGTCGCATTTCATATGCTAAAATAACGACACAACCTTTATATATATTTCCTTTTTATCCTATTATAATGGTAAGAATTGCTGTAATTAAGAGAGATAAGTGTAATCCACATGAATGTGGAGATTTCTTATGTAAAAGAGTCTGTCCAGTAAACAGACAAGGCCAAGATTGTATAGTTACAGCTCTAACTGAACATAAAGCAAAAATAAACGAAGAATTATGTATTGGGTGTGGAATTTGTACTATAAAATGTCCATTCAAAGCAATTGATATAATTAATCTGCCTGAATCATTAAAAGAAGACCCAATAAACAGATTTGGAGAAAATGGTTTTGCATTATATTCATTGCCAACACCAGTTATGGGAAAAGTTGTTGGGATTATTGGTAGAAATGGGATTGGAAAATCAACAGCAATCAAAATTTTAGCAGGGGTATTAAAACCAAATCTTGGTAAAACAAAAGATGGTAAAAATATTGAAGCTAGCTATGATAATATAATTAATTTTTTTAAAGGAACAGAAACTCAAAGATTTTTTGAAAAAGTTAAAGCTAAAGAAATTGTAATTAGCTATAAACCACAAAATGTTGATTTAATACCAAAAACAACAAAAGGAAAAGTTGGACAATTATTAAAAAAGGCAGACCAATTAGGAAAAATTGAAGAAGTTATTGATATTTTTGAATTAAAACATATTTTAGATAGTGATATTAAAGATATTTCTGGTGGTGAGCTACAAAGAGTAGCTATAGCTGCAACAATAATAAAAAAAGCAAATTTATATGTATTTGATGAACCAACAAGTTATTTAGATATAAAACAAAGACTCAAGGTTTCAAAGTTCATAAGAGGAATGGCAGATGAAAATACAGCTGTTTTAGTTATTGAACATGATTTAATTGCTTTAGATTACATGACTGATACAATCCACATCATGTACGGGAAACCAGGTAGCTATGGTGTTGTTGCATTACCAAGGGCAACTAAAAACAGCATAAATACTTATTTAGAAGGTTTCTTGAAAGATGAGAATATTAGATTTAGAGATAAGAAGATTGTGTTTGATATAAAAAGTCCTATGGAAAAGAAAAAAGGCATAGAATTAACAAAATGGCCAAAGTTAAATAAGAAATTAGGAAAATTTAAGCTTGAAGCAAATGAAGGAACTATAATGAAGAAAGAGATTGTAGGAATTTTAGGAGAAAATGGAATTGGTAAAACAAGCTTTGTTAAACTTTTAGCTGGTGTTGGAAAACCAGATAATTGTAAAATAGAAATGGATATAAAAATTAGTTATAAACCACAATATCTTAATTCTGAATCAGATGAATTGGTAATGAATGTGTTAGCAGATGCATTAAAAAGACATAAAAACGATGTTATTAAACCATTAGAAATATTACCATTATTAGAAAAACAAATTAATCAATTATCAGGTGGTGAATTACAAAGAGTAGCAATTGCTGAAGCATTAGCAAGAGATTGTAAACTAGTTTTATTAGATGAGCCGTCTGCTTATTTAGATGTTGAACAACGTTTAATATTATCAAAAATAGTATCTAATCTTGCATATGTAAGGGGCATAAGTATTCTTGTTGTTGATCATGATTTATTATTTTTAGATTATTTAAGTGAAAAATTAATGGTATTTGAAGGTGAACCTGCAATTAATGGTGTAGCAACAGGTCCTTTTTTAATGGAAGAGGGAATGAATAAATTATTAAAAGAAGTTAAAATTACAATGAGAAGGGATGAGTTTTCAGGTCGACCGAGAATAAACAAAAAAAATTCAGTAAAGGACAGAGAACAGAAAAATAAAGGAAAATATTATTATTCATAAAAATAATTAAAATAAGTTATTAAACAAGATTAACCAATAAATCATTAGTACCATAATCAAATTTAAAAATGCGAAAAAAAGAGCTAACAATATTAATAATCCTTACAATAGTTATTTCCAATCTTGTTTTTCTTTTTGGATATAAATTAGTATTATATAACCAAAATTTTTACGAAAATGAATTTGAAACTAATAAGATATATGAAAAGTACAATAAAAGTTTTGTAGACGAACAACATAAAGAAGTTATGGAATATTTAGTCACCTCAAAACCAATAATTACTTCAAATGAGTTTTCTAAACAAGACAAACAACATTTAAGAGATGTTGAAAGTTTAATGAAAAGAATTGATTATTATTCCTATTTTTTAGTTATATTAATTTTATTGATTTTTGTTTATTTACACTTATTTTATAAAAAAATTAAAGATAAAGTGTTTTCAAAGGCAGTGTATTTGTCCAGTTGTTTGAATTTAATTATAGTGGGAATTATATATTTATTAAGTTTAAACTTTGAATGGTTTTTTATTAAGTTTCATGAATTAAGTTTTAATAATGATTTATGGATGATGGACCCAAGAGTAGACTTATTAGTTAATCTTTATCCAGAACAATTTTGGGTTCATGCAGTTAGTAAGGTATTAATAAGTATATTAATAATCTCAGTTATTTTTGGAGTTATTGGATATTTGGGAAATTATTTCATTTCAAAACATAAATTTAAAAGTCAAGTAGTTTCTAAACCATAAAGTTTATATACATTTCTAAGTATTTCAATCAGAGGTGGTAAAATAATGAAATGTCCTTTTTGTCAAAGTATTGAGACTAAAGTTGTTGATAAGAGAGAAATTGAAGACAATGTAGTTACTAGAAGAAGAAGAGAATGTCTTAATTGCGAAAAAAGATTTACAACATATGAAAGAATTGAAATGAGCAATATTTTAGTGATTAAAAAAGATGGGAAAAGAGAACAATTTGATAGAGAAAAAGTTAAGAAAGGGATTATAAGAGCTTGTGAAAAAAGAAATGTTAGCATGGAAGAAATTGATAAAGTTGTACAAGATCTTGAACAAAAATTAAGAAATATGGAATCAACAGAAGTAAAAAGTAAAGTAATTGGTGAGTTTATCATGAAAAGTTTAAAAAAAATAGATAAGGTAGCATATATAAGATTTGCTTCTGTATACAAGGATTTTGAAGATATTGAAAGTTTTAAACAAGCAATTGAGAAACTAGGGAAGAAATAATAATAATAATAATAATAATAATAATAATAATAATAATAATAATAATAATAATAATAATAATAATAATAATAATAATAATAATAATAATAATGATGATGTTACAATGGTTATAAAATTTGAAAACATAAAATTGATTTCTTTTGATCTTGATGGAACATTAGTAGATAAAAATAGTTTTGATGTTTTATTTTGGAATGAAGAAGTACCTAAGCTTTATGCAAAAAAACACAATATATGTATTGAAGAAGCAAAAAAAATAGTTACTGAACATTATCACAGTGAAATACATAAAGGATTATTAAAAACAACAAATTGGTATAGACCTAAACATTGGTTTAATTTTTTTGACTTAAAAGAAGATCATGTCGCAATTCTGAAGGATTTGCAACCTAAAATAAAAATTTATAATGAGGTTGTTGAAGTATTGAAAAAATTGCATAAAAAACATAAACTAATAATAATCACACATTCAACAAAAGAAATGATTAAATTAAAAGTTGAAGTGGAGGGAATTAAAGATTATTTTCAAGAAATAATATCGACACCGGATGATTTTGAAGTTGTAAAAAAAGACGACAAAATTTATGATATAGTATTAAAAAAATATAATTTGAAACCTGATGAATTATTACATGTAGGGGATAATAAAGAATTTGATTACAATGTACCTAGAAAAAAAGGAGTTAATGCATTATTTTTAGATAGAGAAAATAAAAAATCAAAAAAACAAGAAGAAAAGTTTACAATTAATAGTTTAAAAGAAATTGAAAAATATATTTAGTTATAGATAATCAATTTAAGAACAAATATTATGAAAAGGGATAATAATTATTTTAATTCATTCTCTGTTTTATGAATCGCAACTGGAGATTCCCCACCATGCCATGTTATCCTTGGTCTGATTCTAATAGGGTACATTCTTTCATTAGTATCGTCAAAAATTATTGCAGAACCCCTAGAAGAAGGTAATTTATTAAGCTCAGCAGTTAATCCTTCCCTCATATAACTTTGCATTAATAAACCAAGAGCATCAACATCCATTTTTGCAGTAATACGATGACTAAGAACAGTATCTGCTTGAGTCATAACATCAGTATGTATTTTTCCTGGTTGTTGTGTTGCTAAAATTAAACTAATACCAGGTTGCCTACCCTCTCTTAAAATAGTTATTAGTGCACTACTAGCAGCAGTAGATCCTTCTCTTGGCAAGAACTCATGTGCTTCATCAATAACTAACCAAACTAAAGGCATTTTTTGTTTGGATGATTGATCACTAAAATGTACTGTTGATTGAACTTTATTGTATTCCTCATCTTTTCTAGCAATCATTCTTTGAATAAATAATTTTTGTGCAATTAATCCTATAACTAAACTTTTAATTTCCCAACCATTTTCAGCTGTAGCATAACAACTTACATCTAAGATAGTAACTTGACCACCAACTGCTAAATCTTTTAAAGGTGTTCCTTTTTGATCAAATAAACCCCAGGATTCTGTGTTAAGAAGACGATTTTCAACAGCATCTTTAACAGCCTGTTCTGAATGTTGATCTTTTTTAATTTCCTCTATAATATCATTAATAGAATAATCAGGAATATCTTTTTTAAGTTTATTAATAATACGTTCAACTAAAACACCAATAGGTTCATTCCTATGAACACCAAATGTTAAACACCAATCAGTTGCATCTAATTCATTTGGTTTAATTGAAAATGGTGCATCAGTTGGAATACCTTGTTTTAAAAATTTGTCATGAAATCCAACAGGAGTATAAATTTTAACATCTAAACCTTTAGGTTTCATAGTCCATTGTTTAAGTAAAAGCTCATCTTTTTTATTTGGGAATTTCATTGTCCAATAAACACCCATTGTATCTAACATGATAATACTGATATTTTGTTTTACCTCATCTGGCAGATCTGCAACACCTTCTGCAATAACACCCATAGTGTAAGATTTTCCAGAACCCCTCTTACCACAAATAAAAACAACGTGGCTCCTAGTTACATCTAAATAAACTGAGTTACTCAAAGAAGTAGTTCTTCCCATCTGAACATAATGTTTGCCTAAAAGTATAACACCCTTATCACCAAACTTTTTTTTATCTTCTTCACTCCTTCCTATAACAATATCATACATATATATGATTTGAGAGTAATGAATTTATATATTTTGTTGAAAATGCTTAGATATTTTAGAAAATACAGATTTCTAGATAATATAAGCTGATGTGATTATTTCAATTATTTACTATATTTTAAAGTTTAAATAATTAAATAGTTCTATTTGTATATCCAAAAGATTTATATAGATTTATTAATCTATTATAGATATTACTATGTTAATTAAAAAGAGAGGATTAGTTATTAAGATATTAATAGCTATAGCTATAATTCTTGTTTCAATATTTGCATTATATGTAAATAGTGATGTTGGAGTATTCTCAGTAACATCTCAAAATGTTAGTTTATGTAATATCCAAGGTTATATTTTTGGAGTTAATGGAATAGCAATAGAAAACTCAACAAACGTAACATGTACATTAGCAAGAAACAATGGGATAAATACGACATATAATACCACAACTGGATCTAGTTTTCCAAATGGATTTAATCATAGCTATAGGTGTACAATGACCTGTAGTAATGTTATTGCTGATTCAGTAACTATTTTTAGTAATAATGCAACAAACAATGGAACAGCAATAACAACAATAAGTAGTAGTACAACAAATTTAAATCTTACTTTTTCAGATACTATTGCACCAACCATTACAGGAATAACAAGTAATGTATCTGTTAATCTTGCTGAATCTTTAACAATCCAAATTAATGTAACAGACAATGGAATAATTAATGGTGGGAACATTACATTAAATAATGGAAGCATCCTTGAATTAAACTATGATAGTGGTGAAACTTATCAAACTACAATTGGAATTCCTTCAAATAATACAAGCTCAATAAATTATTATGCTGTTGTCTATGATAATAGTGGAAATAATGTAACTTCTGCCACCTATACAATAAATATAACTGATAATGTAAATCCTGTTGCTAGCACAGCAGTTAATCAAACAAGTGTTGGTCAAAATATAGCAATACAATTTAATGGATCAGGATCAACAGATAATGTTGGAATAATAAATTACAGCTGGAACTTTGGCGATGATACAATTAATACAAGTGAAATACCATTACATCAATTTTCCAGTCCTGGAACATATAATGTAGTATTAACAATTTATGACCAAGAAGGAAATAGTGATACTGATACAATTATAATTACGGTTTCAGATTCCACCACACCATTTGTTACTCTCAATAATCCATCAAATGGTTCAGTCAATATAACAGAAACAATAATAATTAATGCGACATTTAATGAAAATATTCAAATATCTGGACTAAACAATAACAATGTTTTATTAAAAGATTCTAACAATAATCAAATTTATAGTAATATCAGCTTCAATAGTAATACCAATATAAGCTCAATTACACCATACATTGTCTTAAATGAAAATACTTTTTACACACTTACTTTCAATAACAATTTACAAGATAGTACAGGAAATAACCTAACAACATATGTATTTAACTTTACAACTAAAGCAAAAGATAGTGATAATGATGGCATTCCTGATTCAATTGAAACAGATGATGATAATGATGGCATATTAGATGAAAGTGATAAATTAATTGGTGATTCAAGTAATATTAAATCTACATTTAGTTCACTTAGTATTAATGTTAATGGGTCAACAAACATCTCACAAGTGTTTAATGCAATAAATAATTTAGAGATACAATATGATTCAAAACCTATAGTAAAATATATTGTGGATTTTTCAGCAACAATAGTTGATTTAAGTAATATTTCTATTTATGAAACAGATAATTCAAGTGTTGGTGAAATATTAATTAATGGTTTAGATTTAAATGGACAAACTAAAACAGTTTATTTAGAAAGAAAGAGTAGTTACGATAGTGTGTGTATTAAAGATACAATTGTTACAGACATAGCACAAATAAGTCAAGCATGCACAGGATCAAATGAATATAAAGTTTATTGTAATGGAACCACTTATAATGAATATACTTGTACATTAAATTCCAGCATAGGAAAATATGAGATAACAGGAGTTAGTAATACTGGTGTAAGAGAAATTGATTATACACCAAATTCTGGCGGAGATGATGATTCAAGTGGCGGTAGTGCAGGTGGAGGCGGCGGAGGCGGAGGCGGCCTTGAAGGTTGTACATCTCAATGGGAATGTGGTTCATGGAGTGAATGTTCCCAAAATGGAAGAAAAACAAGAACTTGCTCAGACTCAAATAGTTGTAGTCCTTCAACTGGAACACCATTAATGTCTCTTTATTGTGTATATGTCTCAACTGAAGTTAGTAGTGATGAGGAAAATGAAGGAATTGGGAATGACATACCAACTAGTGGAGATGATGATGATGATGAAATTGAACAAGGAATAAGTGATGATGATTTAGAAGAAGGAAATACAATAGGTGGAACAGAACTTTCAATTCAACCAAAAGAAAATCAAGAAGGAACTGGAATTCAAATAACAGAAGAAGAAATAGAAAAAGATATTGCTGGTAAAGCATTTACAGTTATTAAAAGTAATAAAGCTAATGTTTATTTTCTTGCATTCATAATATTCATTGTATTAAGTATGGCTGGTTTCCATATAATTCATGAAAAAAAACAAGAAAAAAGTAAATAAAAAGGTATAAAAAGAGATTAGAACTATAATATGTTATAATAAAGTTATAAGATTATAATAAAATATATAAATAAACAAAAGAGGTAAGATAAATATGACTAAAATAATAGGTGTTATTTCAATAAAGGGTGGAGTTGGTAAAACAACAGCTGTTACTAATTTAGCAAATGTTTTAAGTAATGAATTTGACAAAAAAGTATTAGTTGTTGATGCAAATTTTAGTGCACCTACTTTAGCATTATATTTAGGTTTAAAAGAGTATGATTTTAGTTTGCATGATGTATTAAATGATAAAATACCTGTAAGTGATGCTATTTTAAAACATAATTTAGGATTTGATGTAATACCTTCTTCATTAGTACCAAAAAAAATAAACCCATATGACTTAAAGGAAAAATTAGAACATCTAAAAGAATATTATGACATAATATTATTAGATTCTTCACCTAATTTAAATGAAGAAATATTAGCAACAATGGTTGCTTCTGATGAATTATTTGTAGTTTCAACACCTGATCATCCAACACTAAAAAGTACAATTAATGCAGTGAATGTTGCACAAAAAAAGAAAACTCCAATAACTGGAATCATATTAAACAGAGTAAGAAATAAAAATTTTGAAGTTAATCTTAATGATATTGAATTAGCAACAAGTGTTCCTGTTTTAGCAGTTTTACCAGAAGATGTAAAAGTTTTAGAAGCATTATCTAGAAGTATACCTGTTAGTAATTATTATCCAAAAAGAGATTTAAGCATAGAATATAAAAAATTAGGTGGATGCATTGTTGGAAATAGTTTCAAAGACAATAGATTTATAACAAAAGTTAAGGATGTACTAAAAAGAGAGATTCCAAAACAAGAAGTTAATAGAAGTTGTATGATTGAAGCAATTAAATAATAATTATTTATTTACTTTTTTATAATTATAATAATACAAATAAAATCTAATAAGAAATAATAAAGATAAGACAAACAAAGATGAAACACAATCTAAAAATAATATTAATATTAGTAAGCATTTTCTTTATAGCACAAATAATAGGATTAGGAATTCTTACACAATATGTTGATATTAAAACAACTTATGAGACAGGAGAAACAACATTAAACATGGATGTTTACCAAATATCTGGTATTACTCCACCACCTGTTGAAAAAGAATCATATTCATTTATTTGGATAGTATTAGCTGTAATTATAGGTACATTAATGGTATTATTAATAATTAAGTTCAGGAAAAAAAGATTATGGAAATTATGGTTTTTCTTAAGTGTCATTTTAACACTGATTATGGCTTTTGTTCCATTTGTTAAAAAAATAATAGAAAGTTTTTTCCCAGTGTTTATTGAGCAAGCATTATTCATCACGTTAATAATATCTGCAGTCTTTGCTTATTACAAAGTTTTCCATAAAAACATATTAATTCATAATTTTACTGAATTATTTATTTATGGAGGTCTAGCAAGTATTATTGCACCAATATTAAATATGATATCTGCATCTGTTTTACTTATTCTTATTTCAGGATATGATATGTATGCTGTTTGGTACTCAAAACATATGGTTGCAATGGCAGAATTTCAAACAGAAGATAAAGTATTTGCAGGATTATTAATACCTTATGGAAATAAGAATTCTAAAAATAAACAAAATGATAAAAATACACAAGCACCAAAAATGCCAATACCTAAAAAAGTAAGTAAGATTAATTTAAAGACTGCAAAAACAAATATTAAAGCAAAAAAAACAGTTGTGACAAAAGTAACAAAACAAAGAAATGCGATTTTAGGTGGAGGAGATATAGCATTCCCATTATTGTTTGCTGGTGCAGTTATGAAATATACTGGAAGCTTTTTCTTACCTTTAATTATTTCTATAACAAGTGCAATTACATTATTCTTATTATTTTATTATGGAAAGAACGATAGATATTATCCTGCAATGCCATTTTTATCAGCTGGTTGTTTTGTTGGAGCAGGAATTGTTTGGTTAATTACTTTATTATAAATTATGTTCTAAAGATTTGATTGGATTTAGTAAGAAATTAAAAACTAAAAAAGAAAATAAATTTAATTGATAGTAAAAGAAGATTAAAATTATCTTTGAAATAAGTTAAGAGTTTTTTGTCTTAAATTAACTGAATAACTAATTGGATTTATTACCATACCATCTTTTGCAACAACTGTTTGAACTTTAGTTTCTTTTTGAATAAATCTTGCTTGACCAATAACATCTGATTCAAGCATTTTAATTCCAAAATGAGTTATAATTACTAACTTAGGTTTAATTTCTTGTACTATCCTAGTAGCATCATGTGTACATAGATTAAAATTATCCACCATATCATTTGGTTTTGGAACATTTAAAATTAATAAATCAACATCTTTTAATTCCTCTATAAGTTCTTTTGTATAACCTGTATCAGAGCTATAACCAAGGCTAAAGTTAGATGTTAATATCCTAAAACCTATTGCATGTTCATCTTTTGATTTAGCTGTTGTTGCCTTTATTTCAACATTATTTATACCAACCCTTTGCCCTTGTTCAAGTGTAATTATTCTTTCAACAAAATTTCTATGTTGAGAAGATAAATAAGGCAAAGTAGTCTCAGTACCATTAATCACAGATTTATTACCAACAAAAACACCATGTATATCAAGACCACCAAGAGACATTGCATGAATTACTGCGTTAATATCATTACAATGGCAAATATCATTATTACTACATAAAATAGCAGTATTATTTCTTAGATTCACTCCATACTCAGTTGCCCTTATTAAAGCACCAGGTCCTGGATCTAGATGAAATTGTGAGTCATCTATCTGTAAAATAATTCCCCCAGATGCTTTTATTTGTTTACCTACTGTGGTTGCATCTCCTGCTGTTCCTAGAAAAATAATCTTTGGTTGCTGCATTGGACACCTCTATGTTTAAAAATTTGAAATATATTAATCAAATATACTTTAATACACTATAAATACTGGATATTTCTAAAGTTAATAAAGATTTCGCTAGTGGTTTATATATAATATTCTAAAAATTAAATGCTTATTATTAACATAAAACAGAGTTTACGACAAATCCGAGAATAAATTAAAGTAAATCTTATAGTAAATTTTATAACTGAAGAAGACTTTTCATTATAATCATGCAAATAATACATAAAGACCTAAGAAAAGGCATAGCTAAAATCAAAATAGAAAATAAGGATGATATATGGTTCTTAAGCACTATAATTGATAATAATGATACTGTTAAAGGACAAACTACTAGAAAAATTAAACTTGAAAGTGGTGGAGAAGATAGAAAAGCAAAAATAAGTATTAGAAAAGTAATGTTAAGTTTAATTGTTGAGAAAATTGAATTCCATAAATATAGTGGAGATTTAAGAGTATCTGGAAAAATAAAAGAAGGTAAAGAAGATATTCCTGCAGGAAGTTACCATACCTTTAACATTGAAGAAGGCACAATAATTGAAATAATAAAAGAAACATGGTTAAATTACCAAGCTAAAAGATTAAAAGAAGCATCTGAGAATAAAGTAACTAATATAGCTATATGTGTATTTGATAGAGAAGAAGCATTATTTGCATTAATGAAAAAGTATGGTTATGAAATTCTTTCAGAAATTAAGGGAGATGTACAAAAAAAAGCAGTTGAAGAGAAGACTAAAAGCAATTTTTATAGTGAAATAATAAATATGTTAAAAAAATTAGATGAAAAACACAAATTAACAAGAATTATTTTAGCAAGTCCGGGATTTTGGAAAGATGAATTAAGTAAAGAACTTAAAGACGAAGCATTAAAAAAGAAAATAATTTTTGCAACTGCAAATGGTGCAAACAAAAATGCAATTAATGAAGTATTAAAAAGACCAGAAATATCATCTGCATTAAAACAAGACAGAGTAATAAAAGAATTAAATATAATTGAAGAAATAATGGGTGAAATTAAAAAAAATGGTTTAGTTACATATGGTATAAAAGAAACAAAAGAAGCATCAAATATGGGAGCAGTTAAATCATTAGTTGTAACAGATACATTAATACTAAAAACTAGGGAAACTGGAGATTTTACAGAAATTGAAATAATGATGAAAAATGTAGATAATACACAAGGAGAGATACATATAATTAGTTCTGATCATGAAGGTGGGAAAATATTAGATGGTTTAGGCGGGATTGCAGGATTATTAAGATATAAAACCAAATAGATATTTACTACCCATAGTAGTGAAGCACATATAAATAGGCAGGGTTGGTCCTTTAAAATCAATATTTATATATAATAATAGTAGTAAAAGTAACAATTATGAAGAAAATAAGAAAAAATCATGAAAACTCTCTCAAAATTAAGAAAATAGACTATGAGGTGCAAAAGTTGGACAAAACATTAAATGAAATCAAAGAAACAGAGAAAAAAGCTCAAAATGTCATTGAAAATGCCCATAAAAAAGCAGGATTTATAATTATTAAAGCTAAAGAGGATAATATTAAGTTTATACAAGCTAGAAAAAAAGAACTAGAAGATGAAAGAAGCAGTAAATTAAAAGTAAAAAAACAAGAATTGCTAGATAAAAAATCAGATAGTATGAGAAATACAGAAAAAATAATTAATGAATTAGAAGAAGGAGCAAACAAGAACCACAAAAAAGCAGTTAATATGATTATTAAGCAATTCAATAAGATAAGTGAAAATGTTAAAAACTGAGCGGATGTCAAAACTTAGGATTATAAGTTCTAAGAGTAAACAAAAACAAGTAATTCAAAAGTTGCATGATCTAAAAGTTCTGGATATTATAGAACATAAGAAAACAGAAGAACTTGATATAGGTGATACTATTGAAAATTCTGAAAAAGTTGCAGAATTATTAGTGAAAATAAAATCATTACTAGGAGATTCTGATAAAGATGAAAATAATATTAAACATAAGAGTAAAAAATTAGATTTAAAAGAAATTGAAGAAGAAATTACAGAAATTGAAACAAAAATAAAAAGCAAAAAAGAAGAAATTACAGATATTAATAAAAATTTATCAAAAAAAAAGGAATTATTATCAAAGTTAGAAATACTAAATAGCCTTTATTTAGATTTAGAATCATATAATTCATTGAACTCAATAAGTACTTTTGTAGGAACTATTAATAATAAAGAATTAGTTAAAAAAGAGTTAGAAAACATAACTCAAAAATTCAAATTACATTTTTCTGAAAATAATAAAAATAAAACAATTGCATTGTTTATAGAAAAAAATAAAGAGGAACAAGTATTAGAAATTCTTAAGAATCATGGTTTTGTTGAACTAAACTTAGATTTTATTGGAGAGATGAAAGGATTACCTTTGAAACAAATGAATAAAATTAATGATGAAATCAATATAGTTGATAATCAAAAAATCAAATTAGATCATGAAATTGAAAAAATTAAAAGAGACAAAATTAATGATATTAAAATATTTTATAATTTTCTAAATATTGAAGCTGAAAAAGCAGAAGCCCCATTAAAATTTGCACAAACTAATAACACAGTCATGATTACTGGATGGGTACCACAATCAAAAAAACAAGAAACAATTAAAGAAATTGAAAAAATAACAGATAACAAGATTTATTTTGAAGACTTAGAGTTAAAAAATAAAGAATCAGTACCAATTAAGATGAAAAATAATATGTTAGTAAAACCATTTGAGTTTTTCATGAGATTATATACTCTACCTTCATATAAAGAAGTTGATCCAAGTACACTTATATTTTTAACATTCCCTATCTTTTTCGGATTTATGTTAGGAGATGCATTATATGGAGTTATAACATTATTATTATTCTGGTCATTGATAAAAGTAATTCCTGCAGGCAAAGATCTATTAAAATCAATGATGGCTTGTAGTTATTGGACAATTTTATTTGGAATAATATTTGGAGAATATTTAGGATTTGAAAGATTAACTATTAATGGAATATTATATGAATTTCCAAGATTAATTAATAGAATGCATGGTAGTTTAAATATAATGGGTAATGATATCCATATAGTATTAGTTATTGGAGCAATTGTAGGATTAGTACATATTAATTTATCACTTTTATTTGGAGCAATTAATGAATATGATAACCATGGACTAAAAGAAGCAATACTTGCTAAACTTAGTTGGTATGTTTTTGAAGCAGGGTTAGCAATAGTATTATTAAAACTATTAGGAATTGTTAGCTTTAGTATGGCAAATTATTTTGGTATAGCATTAATAATTATTTCAATAATAATGATTTATTTAGGAGAAGGAGTACAAGGACTTGTAGAAATTCCTGCAATCTTCTCAAATATGTTAAGTTATTTAAGGCTAGGTGCAGTTGGATTAGCATCTGTTGGACTAGCTGTTGTAGTAAATGAACAATTAGCAATGCCATTCATTGAAAAAGGAGGTTTATTTATTTTAGTAGCAATCCTTATCCTAATCTTAGGGCATGTGATAAATATTGCCTTAGGTATCATAGGACCATTTCTTCACTCAATAAGGCTGCATTATGTAGAGTTTTTTGCACGGTTTTATAAGGGTGGAGGCAAAGAGTACAAACCATTTGGTGTAAAATAAACTAGATAGGTTAACAAAAAAAATAATAAAAAACACAAAAGAATCATTAAAACATGATTTGGAGGTAAAAAAAATGGCAGACGCAGGATTAATTGCAATCGGAGCAAGTATTGCATTTGGAGTAAGTGCTATTGCTACAGCAATTGCTGAAAAGCAAATTGGAGCAGCAGCAGTAGGAGCTATGGCTGAAAAAGAAGAATTATTTGGTAAAGGATTAATTTTAACAGTTATTCCTGAAACAATTGTAATTTTCGGTTTAGTAGTAGCAATATTGATTATTGGTATGGCAGGACATTAAATCCATTTGGATTTAATTGTTACTGTTTAATCCAATTACTTTACCAATAGTTAAGTTGTTAACAAAAATAATAAAGGTGTAAAGATGGGATTAGATGAAGTAAAAAATGATATCATTAATGACGCTGAAAAAGAAGCAAGTAGAATAATTAATGAAACAAATAAAGAAGCAGAAACCCTAATCAAAAAGGCACAAACTGATCTTGAAAAAATAGAAAAAGAAGAATTAGAAAAGTTAAAAGATGAGTTAAGTGTATTTGAAAGAAAGGAAATTGCTTTAGTTAATCTAGAATCTAAAAAACTTTTGTTTGAAAAAAAGAAAAAAATAATTAATAATGTTGTTGATACAGCTAAAAAAGAAATAGTAAACATGTCAAAAACAAACAAAATAACATTGTTAAAAAAGTTAGTAAAAAAAGCAAACAATGAGTTCGAAGTTTCTATAATCTATTGCAATAAAACAGAAACACCAATAATAAAATCATGTTCAAAAAATGTAGAAATCAAGAATACAGAAATGAGTGGTGGCATTATTGCAGAAAACAAGGAAAAAACAATGAGGGTAGATCTTAGTTATGATACATTATTTGATGAGATCTATGAAAACATGCTTCAAGAATTAGCACAAGTGCTTTTTTAGTGATATTAATTAAATCATAATAAAAGTAAATTGAAAAAGTGAAAAGAGTAGTAAAAAAACAATGGCTAACAAAATAAAGCTTCAAGAATGTTACCCGTACACATATGTAAGGGTAATTACAATGAAATCAAAGCTTTTAGGTAGAGATGACTACAATAAATTACTTAAAATGGGATTTAATGAGATTGCAAAGTATCTACAAGACTCAGAATATAAAAGAGAAATAAATGAACTTGCAATAGAATTGAGTGGAGCAGATTTATTAGAAGCTGCGCTTGATAAAAATTTGATTGCTTCATATAATAAATTATGGAGAATTTCACCTGATGAGTTAGATTTATTAATTAATGCTTATGTAAAAAGATATGATTATTTTAATATTAAAACAATTATCAGAGGTAAGTTTGCTAAACTAAGTGAAGAAGAAATTAAAAAAGTGTTAAAACCTGTTGGAATGTTCAGTTCAAAATTTATTGATAAGATAATTGATGAAGATTCAGTAGAGAAAATCATTGAAAAATCAAAATTATTAAATAAAAAGGTAGCACAAAAGTTAATTAAAGATTTTAAAGAAAACCAATCTTTATTAATGATAGAAAATGTACTTGATAAAGCATATTTTGATTTTGTATTTGAATTCTCTGAAACAATTCCAAAACAGGGACATTTGTTTAAAGAATTTTTGTTAAATGAAATAGACATATTAAATATAAAGCAACTATTGAGATTAAAAAAGGATGGCATGAAAAATAGTGATATTGAAGAACATATTTGTATGGTAGGAAAAGAATTAAAAAAAGAAAATGTTAGTAAAATGATAAAACAAGAGTATAAAGATGTTATTAAAACATTATTATCAACTAAGTTTAAACCAATAATCAAAAAACATTTTAAAACACTAGAGTCAAAAGAATCATTAGTTAATTTTGAAAATGCACTTGATAAATATTTGCTTAAAAAATCACTTTCATTATTACATCAAAATCCATTATCCATAGATATTATTTTAGGATATATGTTTGCTAAAGAAATAGAAGTTAAAAATATTAAGACATTAGTAAAAGCAAAACAGTTAGGTATGGATGAAGAGTTCATCTCACAACAATTAATAGTTAATTAGGTTGATTTATAAAAAATGACAGAACAATTTAAGATAATTGCAATGGGTGGAAGCGAGTTCACATTAGGTTTTAGACTAGCAGGAATAGAGACTATAGAAACAGAAACCCCAAGAGAAGATTTTGAAAAGATTTTTGAAGATCCAACAGTTGGAATCATTATTACAGATGAGAAAATAATGCAGGAATTGCCAGAACACTTCAGAGAAGATGTTGAAGCAAGAGTTAAACCTGTAACAGTTGCATTATCCACAACAGCAGCTGCTCAAGAAACATTAAGAAAAAAGATAATAAAGTCAATAGGAGTTGACTTGTGGAGCAAAGAAAAATAAGTAAGTAAAAAAGAAGAAAAGAAAAAATAAAATTACGATAATACAAAATGAAATATAAAGGTGAATAATCATGGCAAAAGAAGGAAAATTATTTAGAATTGCAGGACCAGTTGTTGTTGCAAAAGAGATTTCAGCAAGAATGTATGATGTTGTTAAAGTAGGACATGAACAATTAATGGGAGAAGTTATCCAAATAGTAGGAGATAAAACAGTTATACAGGTTTATGAAGATACAACAGGAATTAAACCTGGAGAACCAGTTATCAATACTGGAAACCCATTATCTGTTGAACTTGGTCCTGGAATGTTGACAAGTATTTATGATGGAATTCAAAGACCTCTTCCAGTATTAGTTAATAAGATGGGAGATTTCATTAAAAGAGGAGTAGATGCCCCTGGATTAAATGAAGAAAATAAATGGGATTTTAAGGCAAATGTAAAAGCTGGAGATAAAGTTAATGGTGGAGATGTAATTGGAGAAGTTAAAGAAGCTAGTATAACTCATAAAATTATGGTACCACCAAAAGTTTCTGGTAAAATAAAATCCATTAAATCTGGAAAATTCACTGTAAATGAAGTTGTTGGAAAGCTTGATAATGGCCACGAATTAAAATTAAAGCAAATTTGGCCTGTTAGAGCACCAAGACCAGTTAGAAAAAAACTTGCTCCTACAATACCATTAATTACAGGACAAAGAATATTTGACATTTTATTTCCATTGGCTAAAGGTGGAGTTGCAGCTATTCCTGGTCCATTTGGAGCTGGAAAAACAGTTTCACAACAGCAATTAGCTAAATGGTGTGACGCAGAAATTATTGTATATATTGGTTGTGGAGAAAGAGGAAATGAAATGACTGAAGTATTAACAGAATTTCCAGAACTACAAGATCCAAAAACTGGAAAACCATTAATGGATAGAACAGTTTTAATTGCAAACACATCAAACATGCCAGTAGCTGCAAGAGAAGCTTCCATTTATACTGGAATAACTATTGCAGAATATTATAGAGATATGGGTTACAATGTTGCATTAATGGCAGATTCAACTTCAAGATGGGCAGAAGCAATGAGAGAAATTTCATCTAGACTAGAAGAGATGCCAGGTGAAGAAGGTTATCCTGCTTATTTAGCAACAAAATTAGCAGAATTTTATGAAAGAGCAGGAAGAGTTAATCCATTAGGAGTAGATGAAATTGGAAGTGTTTCTGTTATTGGAGCTGTAAGTCCTCCAGGAGGAGATTTTTCAGAACCTGTAACACAAAACACATTAAGAGTTACAAAAACATTCTGGGCATTAGATGCAAAACTTGCTCAAAGAAGACATTTCCCATCTATTAATTGGTTAACAAGTTATAGTTTATACTTAGAAACATTAAGACCATGGTATAAAGAAAATGTTAGCGATACTTGGGCAGATAATGTTAGTAAAATGATGGTTATTTTACAAGAAGAAGAAAAATTAATGGAAATTGTTCAACTTGTAGGAAGCGATGCACTTCCAGATAAACAACAAGTTACATTAGAAGTTGCAAGATTAATCAGAGAATTTATTTTACAACAAAATGCTTTCCATGAAGTTGATACTTTTTGCGAACCTAAAAAAAGTGCAGCAATGGTTGAATCTGTTCTTAAATTTGCAGACTTAGCAGAAGAGGCACTTAATAAAGGAGTAAGAATTGTTCAAATTTTAGAGATTAAATCTAAGAACAAAATTGCTGATGCAAAATACACTAACGATTACATAAAACATCTAGAAAAAGTAAACAAAGAAGTTCAAGATGAGTTTGCAAAATTAAAAGTTTAAGATAATAGGAGGCTAATCACGATGAAAACAATGAAAGAATATAAAACAATCAGTAGGGTTGCTGGACCATTAGTTTTTGTTGAAAAAACAGAAGCAATTGGTTATGGAGATCTTGTTAGAATTAGTTTACCAGATGGAACTATAAAAAATGGACAAGTTTTAGACACAAGTGAAGATCTTGTAGTTGTTCAAGTTTTCGAAGGAACCAGTGGTATTGATAAAGAAACAAGAGTTAAATTCCTCGGAGAAACTATTAAGCTTAGTGTTAGTGAAGATATGATGGGAAGAATATTAAACGGAGCTGGAAAACCAATTGATGGTGGTGCAGAAATTATTCCTGAACAAAAATTAGATATCATAGGAGCAGCAATTAATCCTTACGCAAGAGAAACACCAAGTGACTTTATCCAAACTGGAATTTCAACAATTGATGGTACTAACACATTAGTTAGAGGACAAAAATTACCAGTATTTTCTGGAAGTGGTTTACCACATAATGAAATTGCTTTGCAAATTGCAAGACAAGCAAAAGTAATTGGAATGAAAGAAAATTTCGTTGTTATTTTCGCAGCAATGGGTATTACAAATGAAGAAGCTCAATATTTTATTAAAGACTTTGAACAAACAGGAGCATTGGAAAAAAGTGTTGTTTTCCTAAATCTTGCTGACGATCCAGCTGTTGAAAGATTAATTACACCAAAGATGGCATTAACTGCAGCAGAATATTTAGCATATGAAAAAAATATGCACGTATTAGTTATATTAACAGACATGACTAATTATTGTGAAAGTTTAAGAGAGATAGGAGCTGCAAGAGAAGAAATTCCTGGTAGACGAGGTTATCCTGGTTACATGTATACTGACTTAGCTAATATTTATGAAAGAGCTGGTATGATTAAAGGGAAAAAAGGAAGTATTACACAAATTCCAATTTTAACTATGGTAGGAGACGATATTACACATCCAATTCCAGATTTAACTGGTTACATAACAGAAGGACAGATTGTATTGTCAAGAGAATTACATAGAAAAGGAATTTATCCACCTGTTGATGTTCTACCTTCATTATCAAGACTAATGAATTTAGGAATTGGTAAAGGGCGTACAAGAGAAGATCATAAAGTTGTTTCAGACCAGTTATATGCATTTTATGCAGAAGGTAGAGACTTAAGAGGTTTAGTAGCAATTGTAGGAGAAGAAGCATTGAGTGAAAGAGATAAAAACCTATTAAAGTTTGCTGAAGAGTTTGAAAAACATTTTGTAACACAAGGTAAAAATGAAGATAGAAGTATCTTTGAGACATTAGGAGATAGCTGGAAATTATTAGGAGCAATTCCTAAAGATGAATTAACAAGAATTTCCCCAGACCTAAGAGATAAGTTCTATGGTAAAGATATTAAAGATACCAAAGTAGAAAAAACTGAAACTAAAGAAGTTGCAGAAAAAAAGCCAAAATCAAAAAAAAAGGCAAAGAAAAAATAATTAGGAAATAAAAATGTCACAGGATGTTAAACCAACAAGAAGTGAACTTCAAAAGTTAAAGCAGAGGATTAAGTTAGCTAATTCTGGCTATAATTTACTTAAGAAGAAAAGAGATGGTTTAATTATGGATTTCTTTGAAGTGCTTAAAGAAGCTAAAACACTAAGACAAGATATGACTGATGAATATATTGATGCATTGCAAAAGATTAATGTTGCAAGAGTCTTAGAAACTGATCAAAAACTTAAATCAATGGCAATGGCTGTTAAAGAACAACCAAGAGTTGCTCTAGATACTAAAAATATTATGGGTGTTGTTGTTCCTAAGATTGAATCTGAACACAAAACTAAACATTTCTTAGAAAGAGGATATGGGACAATTGATAGCTCTGCTGCAATTGATGAATCTGCTGAAGCCTATGAAAAAGTTGTTGAAAAGATTATTAAGGCTGCAGAAGTTGAAACTGCACTTAAAAAATTGCTTATTGAAATTGAAAAAACAAAAAGAAGAGTAAATGCATTAGAATTTTCTGTTATTCCTAAATTAGAAGAATTAAAGAAATTTATTACAATGCGTTTAGAAGAGATGGAACGTGAAAGTACATTTAGGATGAAAAGAATAAAGCAGAAGAATTAAGTGAATTCTAAAAAAATTAAATTATTTTGTTCTAAGAACTTAAGTTTTATCTAAATAAAGAAAACATTTAAAAATTACACTTACTTCTAACATGATAATGGGTAAAAGATGTACTATTTGTGAAGAAGAAGCTAAGTTAAAGATAAAAGGTACTAGTGACTACTATTGTGATGAATGTGCACGAGAGAATTTTGGTGACATTACTGTTCTTGTAAGGATTGAAGAAGAAGCAAAAAAACTAAAAGCAATTGTTGATGAAAAAATAGAAGAATAAAGCCAGATTATTCTAGTTAAAGTTATACTACCTTAGTGGTAATAAATTTTAGAAACTTATATAAATGAATTATCTAAATCTCTTAAATATAATAATTATAACATAGTTATAATGATTAATAGAAAAATTATAAGAGATTTGGGGTGGAAAAATGATATATTCTGTAATAATAGTAAGTTTAGTTGCATTAGTATTTGCATTAGTATTTGCAAGAAGTGTTATGAAAAGAGATAGTGGAAATGAAAAGATGAAAGAAATTGCTGATGCAATTCATGAAGGAGCAATGGCATTTCTGTTTAGAGAGTATAAAATATTTGCAATTTTTGTTACAGTATTGTTTCTCATTTTAGGATTTTTTCTATCATGGGTTACTGCAATTTCATTTTTAGTAGGTGCTATTTTTTCAACATTAGCAGGGTTTATAGGAATGAATATTGCTACAAGAGCAAATGTTAGAACAACCCAAGCAGCTACAAAAGGATTAGCAGATGCATTAAAAGTAGCATTTGGTAGTGGAGCAGTAATGGGTTTAAGTGTTGTAGGATTAGGTTTACTTGGAGTAACTTCTCTTTATTTAATATTTGGAGATCCTAATCTAATTATAGGATTTGGTTTTGGAGCTAGTTCAGTTGCTTTATTTGCAAGAGTTGGCGGTGGTATTTATACCAAAGCTGCAGATGTTGGAGCAGATTTAGTAGGTAAAGTTGAAGCTGGTATCCCAGAAGATGATCCTAGAAATCCTGCAGTTATCGCTGACAATGTTGGAGATAATGTAGGAGATGTTGCTGGAATGGGTGCTGATTTATTTGAAAGTTATGTTGGTTCAATCTTAGCAACAATGATATTAGCATTAGTTATTACAATGGATAGTGCAAAATTTGTAGTATTTCCTTTATTTGTAGCAAGTATTGGAATTGTATGTTCAATTATTGGAACATTTTTTGTAAGAACAAATAATGAAAAAAAGATTCATGGTGCATTAAACAAAGGTTTATTTATTGCAAGTTTATTATTAATACCTGGAGTTTACTTATTAGTTAAATATATGTTACCTGCAAGTTTTGAAATGGGTTCTGTTGTTTATTCAGCAATGGGTGTTTTTTATGCAACATTAGCAGGATTAATTGCAGGAGTATTGATTGGATTAATCACTGAATACTATACAGGTGATGAATACAACCCAACACAAAAAGTTTCTAAAAGTTCTGAAACAGGAGCTGCAACAAATATTATTGAAGGACTTTCATTAGGGATGCAAAGCACTGTTTTACCTATCTTAGTATTATGCGCTGCAATTTTTGTTGCACATCATTTTGCAGGATTATATGGAATTGCAATTGCTGCTGTTGGAATGTTATCAACATTAGGTATTAGTTTAGCAGTAGACGCTTATGGGCCTGTGGCAGATAATGCTGGTGGTATTGCTGAAATGGCAGGATTAGGAGAGACAGTAAGAAGTAGAACAGATGCTCTTGATTCTGTTGGAAATACAACAGCTGCAATGGGTAAAGGCTTTGCAATTGGTTCTGCAGCATTAACTGCATTAGCATTGTTCTCAGCATTTACAACAACAGCTAAAATTACAGCAATTGATATTATGAATCCATTAGTAATTATTGGTTTATTAATTGGTGGTACATTACCATTTTTGTTTTCATCAATGACTATGAAAGCTGTAGGAAGAGCAGCACATGATATGATTGAAGAAGTAAGAAGACAATTTAAATCAATCAAAGGAATAATGGAAGGTAAAGCAAAACCAGACCATAAAAAATGTGTTGACATTGCTACAACAGCGGCATTAAAAGAAATGAAATGGCCTAGTTTAATAGCAGTTATTGTACCAGTTGTTGTTGGACTGTTATTAGGAGTAGAAGCATTAGGAGGATTGTTAGCTGGATCTCTTGTTACAGGTGTATTATTAGCAATCATGATGGCTAATGCTGGTGGTTCATGGGATAACGCTAAAAAGTATATTGAGAAAGGCAACTTTGGTGGCAAAGGCAGTGATGCACACAAAGCAGCTGTTGTTGGCGACACAGTAGGGGATCCTTTCAAAGATACATCTGGACCATCAATCAACATTTTGATAAAGTTAATGTCAATTGTATCTTTAGTGTTTGTACCTTTGTTCTTGGCATTACATTAATTTTTTCTTTTATTTTTACTTTTTCTTTAGATTATTCAACTTAATTATAACCTTACAGAAAAACATATAAATTATAAAAATTAAAATCATTAATATGACTATAACATCTATTTTGACAAATTATGAATTTGTTTTTTATGGTATTAGTATATTAATTGTTATTCTACTAATCTTTGCTAGTGTCAAATTTATGTTTATGTTACCAAGCAAAGGAAAACAAAAGTATTACAAAGTTGCTTATTTTATCATGGTTGCTTTATTAATTGCATACATATCACTAATTTTTTATGAAACAAGTACTAAAGCATTTTCAATAATAAAGATAATGGATTATTTATTTCCTTTTATTATTATTGCATATTTAGCTTATTACTTTAGAAAAAGATCAAAAGAAAAAATCAAAAAAGTAAAAATTGGAAAAAATAGTGAAAAAAAACTTAAATTCAACCCAGTTAGTAAAACATATTTTAAAGCTGAAGGAGATAGACTTCAACATTACAACCAGGATTTGTACAAGTGTAATTCTTGTGGACACAAATACCACCCTAAAGTCCATAGTGGCACATATAAAGAACAGTTTAAAGGAATAATCACTGGACTTTTGCTTTTTTTCATTCCTTTTTTCTTGGGATGGATAACTAATAATTATTGGGTAACATTCATAACTTATGGTGCCTTAATGATTTTTGCAGCCATATATTTTGTGTATTATGCATTAATAAAAAAACGAAAAGAAGTATCAAGTAAATCTAAAAAGATCAAATATGGCAATATAATTTTAGAATGTCCAAAATGTAAATCAACTAAAGCAAAAATGATAAAATAAATTTTTCATCAAATTCTTATGATTAAATAATCTCAAATTTATAGAAGGTATTATTATAAAATAAATTAATATAGAATATAACACCTAAAAATATATAAATATCTATGTAATCATTTTGCATAAAATGACTGATGAAAATACAAATAATCAAAAACAAACAAGTGAACCTCAAGAAGGACAACAAAAAAAGAATGTTGAAGAAGAGACTGTAGAACCAATTCAACAAAGTGATTCTATACAAAGTTCTATGCAAGAATCTAGAACATTTTCACCGCCTGTAGATTTTAGTAATAATGCACATATAAAATCTGAAGAAGAATACAATAAGATGTATGAAGAATCCATTACAAATTCTGATGCTTTTTGGGCTAAACAAGCAGAAGCTCTCCATTGGGATCAAAAGTGGGAAACTGTTTTTACATGGAACAAAGAAACTCATAATTTCACATGGTTTAAAGGTGGAAAATTAAATGTGTGTTATAATTGTGTTGATAGACATCTTGAAACAAGAGCAGACAAGGTTGCTTTAATAAGTGAAGAAGAAGGCAAAGAACCTAAAACAATGACTTTCAAAGAACTTCATAAAGAAGTTTGTAAGTTTGCGAATGTTCTTAAAAAACATGGAATAAATAAAGGTGATAGAGTTCTTTTATACATGCCAATGATTTTTGAATTACCTATTGCAATGCTTGCATGCACAAGAATTGGGGCAGTACATAGTATTGTATTTGGTGGATTTAGTGCTGAAGCTATCCATAATAGGGTTGATGACAGCAAAGCAAAACTAATCATAACTGCAGATGGTAGCCATAGAAGAGGTAAGTTCATTAATCTTAAAAAAAATGTTGATGATGCAATGAAATTAGGAGGAGAAACAACAACTGCTAAAAAAACAATTATTTTCAAAAATACAACAGAAGAAACAAACTTTGTTGAAGGCAGAGATCTTGATTGGGTTAAAGAAATGGAAAATGCTAGTGAAGAATGTGATTATGAAAAAATGGATGCAGAAGACCCATTATTTATTTTGTACACATCAGGAACTACAGGAAAACCAAAGGGAGTATTACATACAACTGGTGGTTATCTGCTTTATACAAACCAAACTTTCAAATATGTTTTTGATTATCAAGAAAAGGATGTATACTGGTGCACTGCAGATATTGGTTGGATTACAGGACATAGTTATATTGTATATGGCCCATTAAGTAATGGTGCTACAACATTATTGTTTGATGGTGTTCCAGATTTCCCTGCTGCGAATAGATGGTGGGAAGTTGTTGAGAGACATAAAGTTACACAATTTTATACTGCACCAACTGCAATTAGAATGTTAATGAAATTTGGTCCAGAATGGACTGAAAAAAATGATTTGTCATCATTAAAACTATTAGGAAGTGTTGGAGAACCAATTAATCCTGAAGCATGGATGTGGTATTATAAACATGTTGGAAATGAAAAATGTCCAATTGTTGATACATGGTGGCAAACAGAAACAGGTGGGATTCTTATAACACCATTACCTGGTGTAACCACATTAAAACCTGGGTCCGCAACAAAACCATTTTTTGGAGTTGAGCCAATGGTTGTAAATAAAGAAGGTCAAGAAGTTCCAGCTAATGAAGGTGGTTATTTAGTAATTAAAAAACCATGGCCTGGACAAATGAGAACTGTTTATGGGGACCATGATAGATTTGTTCAAACATACTTTAGTCAAAACCCACCATTTTATTTTACCGGAGATAGTGCAAGAAAAGATCAAGATGGAGATTTCTGGTTAATGGGTAGAGTTGATGATGTCATTAATGTTTCTGGACATAGAATTGGTACTGCAGAAGTTGAATCTGCTCTTGTTAGTCATTCTGGAGTATCAGAAGCAGCAGTTGTTCCAATGCCACATGAAATAAAAGGACAAGGATTGTATGCCTATGTGACACTAAAAAATGGTGTTGAAAAAACTGATGAAATAAAAGTAGAGCTTGCTCAAGCTGTTAGAAAGGAAATTGGTCCAATTGCAAAGCCTGACAAGATTCAGTTTGCTGATGCATTGCCTAAAACAAGATCTGGTAAAATAATGCGGAGAATCTTAAGAAAAATTGCTGAAGGTTCTGATAAAGATGGGCTTGGGAACATAACAACTCTTGCAGATCCAAGTGTTGTTGATGATTTATTAGCAAATAAACAATAATTGATTTTATTTACTTTTCTTTTTTATTATTTTTATTTTATTTACTTTTTATAATTATTTTAAAAACATAAAATAACAATTAAGACTATAAATAATTTAAACACTCTTCAAAGAATACACTATATTACCACTAGTTCATACAACAATTATTCATTTGCATCTGATTAAAGTAAAAACAAAACCAATGTATATATTAGACAAAGATAAACTTTAAATAGTAGGTGTGTTTCTATAAATGATAGGGTTTTTACTCAGGAGTTAAAACTAAAATTAACTAAGTATGAGTGGTTCCTTGTTTTAGATGAAAAAACGTAACATTTTAATAGTAGTAATCCAATTTTACCACATGTTGGGGTGCAATTTTTGTTATTGACTTGTCACAACAAAAGGTAAAAAACAAGGGGTGTTTATAAATGATTGTGAAAGAAGAATTTTTAAGTAAATTGAGAAGATATTTCTCACTAAATCTATATGAAGTTAAAATTTGGGCTGCTTTATTGAGCAGAGGAGTTTCAACTGCAGGGGAACTAAGTGATATTGCAAATGTCCCAAGAAGTAGAAGCTACGATGTTTTAGAAAGCTTAGAAAAAAAAGGATTTGTTGTAATGAAACTTGGTAAACCAATCAAGTATTTAGCAGTACCACCAACTGAAGTTCTTGAACGTGTTAAGAAAAATATGAGAAAAGAAGCCGATGATAAAGTTGGAAGATTAGATGAGTTAAAAAACACTGAAGTTTTAAAAGAACTTAACTCATTACACAACCAAGGTATTGATCTTGTTGAACCAACTGATTTAAGTGGTAGTTTAAAAGGACGACATAACCTATACAACCATTTAGAATTAACAATTAGAAATGCAGAAGAATCAGTCATAATAATGACTACAAGCGAAGGTTTCATGAGAAAAGCAGAGGGTCTTAAACCTATCTTTGAAAAACTTAAGAAAAGAGGAGTTAAGATTAGAATTGCAGCACCAATTACAAAAGAATGCCATAATGCAATGAAAGAAATCAAAGATGTTGCAGAAGTAAAAACTACTGATTCAAAAGCAAGATTCTGTGTTGTTGATGGGAAAGAAATAATCTTTATGGTTATGGATGATTCAGATGTCCACCCAACATACGATATTGGAATTTGGGTAAACACACCATTCTTTGCAAGTGCAATGTATAATTTGTATGACTTAGCATGGAAAGGCATGAAACCTTATAAGAAGTAATTTCTTCTTTTTTTATTATTTTTATTCTTAATTAAAATTTTGAAATAACTTGTTTCAACAGCATATTGTATATAAAACCATATATCTATTAATCTATTCGTAACTTTTATAAATACTAATCGGTTTATACATCTTATGGATATTAAAAAGGTTATTGAGGGATTACACCCATTAGAAAGACAAGTCTTACCAATTCTTGTTAAGCATGATTCTTTGAATAAAATAATTGAAAAAACAAAACTACCATTAGCAGGAGTTATGAGAGCATTTCAATGGCTAGAAAATAAAGAGATTGTAAAAATTGAAGAAGATGCAAGAGAAGTTTTACAATTAGATAAAACAGGAAAAGAAGCAGCTAGCAAGGGATTGCCTGAAAAAAGATTTATTCAAGCCATCAAAGACAAAGCAATGAATTTAGATGAAATTGCAAAAAAAGCAAAACTGCAAAGAGATGAAGTTAATGCATGTATTGGAATTCTAAAAAGAAAAGTAGCAATCGATATAAAAAGAGATGGAAAAGAGATGATTATTTCTATCACTGAACATGGTAAAAAATTATTAAACAAAGAATCATTAGAAGAATTATTTCTAAAAAGATTATTATCAGAAGAAATAAACCTAGAAGAATTAAAAGATGAAGAAAAATTTGTATTGGATAACTTCAAAAAAAGAAAAGAATTCGTAATTATACAAAAAGTAAGAACATTTAGAGCAAAATTAACAAAACTAGGAGAAAAAGTTGCAAAATCAGGAATAGATAATATTAAAGTAGTTGATAGACTAACACCTGAAATGTTAAAAACAGGAAAATGGAAAGGAAAAACATTTAGAAGATATGATGTTAAGATTAATGTTCCACAAATTAGTGGAGGTAAAAGACATTTTGTCAATCAAGCAATCGAATATGCACAACGAATATGGTTAGACATGGGTTTTAAAGAAATGACTGGTCCAATGCTAACAACATCATTTTGGAACTTTGATGCATTATTTACAGCACAAGATCACCCAGTTAGAGAATTACAAGACACTTATTACATAAAAGATCCTGAAAAAGGTAACCTTCCAAATAAAAAATTAGTTGAACAAGTAAAAGCAGTTCATGAAAATGGAGGAACCACAGGCAGTAGAGGTTGGCGTTATAATTGGAATAAAGAAGATGCAAAAAGAAATGTATTAAGAACACATACAACTTGTTTAAGTGCAAAAACTTTAGCAGAATTAAAAGAATCTGAAATGCCAGCTAAATTTTTCTCAGTTGGTAAGTGTTTTAGAAATGAAACACTTGATTGGTCACATTTATTTGAATTTAATCAAACAGAAGGAATTGTTATAGATGAGAATGCAAACTTAAAGCATTTAATGGGTTATTTAAGAGAGTTTGCAAAGAAGATGGGTTTCCCTAAGGTTAGATTTAGGCCTGCTTATTTTCCTTATACAGAGCCATCATTAGAAGGAGATGTTTATGATCCCGTACATGAAAAATGGATTGAATTTATAGCAGCAGGTATTTTCAGACCTGAAGTTGTTAAACCATTACTTGGAAGAGATGTTCCAGTATTAGCATGGGGACCAGGATTAGATAGAATGATTACATCAGCTTACAAGATCAAAGATATTCGAGATTTATATAGAAATGATTTAAAACAACTAAAAGAGATGAAAGCATGGATGAGATTATAAAAAGATATCAAATTAAATACAATTAAAAGGGAAAAAATGCCAACTGTAACACTAAACAAAAATGTTTTTGAAAAACTTGTAGGAAAAAAATTACCTTTAGATAAATTAAAAGATCGTATAAGTATGTTAGGAACAGATCTAGAAAAAATTGAAGGTAATGAAATCCAAGTAGAAATATTTCCAAATAGACCAGACATGTTATCTGAACAAGGTTTTGCAAGAGCATTTAGTTCTTTTATTGGTGTAAAAACAGGATTAAGAAAATACGATATTAAAAAATCAGGACAAAGAGTTATTGTTGAAAAAGGTATGGAAAAAATAAGACCCTACACTGTATGTGCAATTGTTAGAAATTTAAAGTTTGACGATGAGAAGATTAGAGAAGTTATCCAAGTTCAAGAAAAATTACATACAACTTTTTGTAGAAATAGAAAAAAAGCAGCAATTGGTATTTATCCATTAGAAAATATTAAATTACCAATCTATTTCAAGGCAATGAAACCTAAAGAAATAAAATTCAGACCATTAGAAGCAAGTAAAGAAATGACTGGATTACAAGTATTAAGTCAGCATCCAGCAGGTAGAGATTATGCACATTTAGTTGAGGGATTAAATAAGTTTGCCGTATTCATAGATTCTGATAATAAGATTATGTCATTAACACCAATTATCAATTCACATTTAACTGGAAAAATAAATGAGAAAACAACAGACATATTTATTGAATTTAGTGGTTTTGATTTAGAGTATCAAAAAATTGGTTTAAACATATTAGCTGCTCTTTTCGCAGACATGGGTGGAAAAGTAGAATCAATGGACATTGTTTATGAAAATAAAACAATTACAACACCTAATTTAACACCCACAAAGATGAAAGTTGATGTTAATTATGTTAATCAAAAAATAGGTCTTGAATTAAAAGAAAAAGATATGAAAAAACATTTAGAAAAAATGGGATATGGTTATGAATCTGGAAATGTCTTAGTTCCTGCATATAGGGCAGATGTTATGCATGCAATAGATGTAGCTGAAGATATTGCTATTGCATTTGGATTTGAAAACTTTGAAGAAGAGATACCCAAAGTAAGTACAATTGCAGAAGGAGATAAATTTGAAGCATTCAAGAGCAGAGTTGCAAATATATTAGTAGGACTTGGTTTAATTGAAACTTGTTCATATCATTTAATCAACAAAGATGATCAAATTAAAAAAATGAATGCAAAAATAGAGTGTGTGAATCTATCAAACCCAACAACTGAAGAATATAATACATTAAGGTCATGGATGTTACCTTGCTTAATGAATGTATTTAAGCATAATAAACATTATGAATATCCACAAAAAATATATGATATAGGTGTTGTGTTTAAAAAAGGAGGAAATGCAGAATCAAATGTTGAGGAGTTTACAAGATTAGGAGTAGCAAGTTCACACCAAACAATAGATTATACAGAGATTAAACAAATATTAGATTATTTATTAAGAATGTTAAATTTAGAGTTTAAGATTATTGATTATGAACATCCTTCATTTATTCAAGGTAGAGTTGGAAGAGTAATCGTCAATGGTAAAAAAGTAGCAATAATTGGTGAAATGCACCCGCAAGTTCTTGAAAACTTTGAGTTAGATATGCCAGTTAGTGCATTTGAACTTAACTTAAGTGAGTTATTTAAATTAGTTGATATGGAGTAAATGTTTGAATATATCTAATAGTAGTTTAATAATTTAAAAAATTAGAATAGATTAATCACTTTTTAATTTTGTTTTCTGAATAATATACCTTAAATTTAAATAATGCCACGAAAAAGGTAATGAAAAACTGTACAATTACTCGAATAGGGACAGTAACAAAAATAATAAGGGGAAAGACAATAGCCATAATCCTCTCAATAATAATTACAGGTAACAAAGCCATACTAGTTAAAATCCCCAATACAATACCGACACCAAAAGTTGCAAAAACTAATGTTGGATTTTGAAAAGAATAAGTAAAACTTTTCTTGACTAAGAAAAAAAGATTAGTATTGTTTTCTGTTGTAATAATAGGTTGGATAAAAAAGAATCCAAACATAATAAAAAGAGAGTATACAATGAAAATTAAGCTGAATAAAATAGTAATAATAATTCCAAAAATGTAATTTTTAAAAATAAATAGTAAAGAAGGAATAATTGATAAAATAATTAATGGGAAAAAAGAAAGAATAAAAAACTTAAATAGTCTAATTTTAAATAATGTGAACACATACTTTTTTCCAAAGGGTAAAAGCGAAGCCATGGAAGTTTTTCTTTTAATACAAACATCTTTAAACATCCCAATAATCATACCTTCAAAATAGGAATTAATTAAAATTAATAAAACAAGATCAAAAATACTAAATAAGACAATTAAAGTAATAATTAAAGAAGAGAATACAAAATTATCAAATACAAAAGTTGAACCTGTTGCTAATAAAGTGATAAATAAAAATTCTAAGCCTGCAAGAAGCAGAACCAATAAAAAAGCAATAGTGGAAAAAAAAGCAGGCAATAAGACAATAAGATTATTTAGATATAATTTCCAAGTTTGTTTCAATTCTTTAAGATAATTAACCATATATAAGAATAAATAAAAAGAAGTATATAATGATTTTGTTTTTGAAGTAAATTTGAGTTAATTTAAGTTTATTTTTTTGCTTCAACCTTTTCTACTTCAGGTTTCTTTGCTTCAATCTTTTCTACTTCAGGTTTCTTTACTTCAACCTTTTCTACTTCAGGTTTCTTTGCTTCGACCTTTTTTACTTCAGGTTTCTTTGCATCAGTTGCTGGTTTATCAACAGTTGTAGATTTAGCAGTTTTTGAATATTTTGCCTTTGATTTCTTATCTGCTTTTTTTGTTTTTGGTCCTTTATTCTTAACAACTTTCTGTTTTTTAGGTCTTGTAGTAACAGCTTTCTTTTCTTTTTCTTTCTTTTCTAAACAATCAATATTTTCTTCTTTAAGTGCATCTATAACTACCTTATTTGATGCATTTTTATCTAATTTTAATACAATATTTAATGGTTCCAAATGCTTTAAATTACACTTTTTTCTTCTGGTTTGACCATCAATTAATACATAATTATCATCTAGAACATCAACAACAACACATTTTTTACCAGCATCTCTACCAGCTAATTTCATACATAATCTTCCTATTTCAAACATTTTTTTCACCTACCATCTCTTCTAAGCTTTTTATCATCAAATAAAGCTTAAAATAACATTTATAGTTACCTACAAACAAAAGAGATAACAATTGTCTTTTTGTAGCATTAATTATGCTAATTTGCTACACAATTATTAATATAATTATTTTGCCCTTGCAACAGTCTTAAATTTGCTCCTCATACACTTTGTACATAAAACTCCACCAAAAGGTCTTTGTGGACGTTTAGCAGTCTTAGGTAAATTCTTCATTTTACTAGGTAATTCTCTTGGAACACCTTTTAAAACAGCGCCACAACTACCACATTTAGCACTTGAAGGCTTTCTTTTTCTATAATGGGTTGTAGTTTTGCCACCTGGTGTTTTGACAAAAACCTTTCTTTTTGACCCAGACCTATGTTTTGGAGAGACCATTTTACTATTAGAATTAACCAGGGGTTTATAAAGGTTTTGGTGTGTTTTAGTATAGATTTAATAAGATTAATAAGTGTCTTAATTGAGAATAATTAAAATAAAAAAAGAATTAATAAATTTTCATTATTCTTCTTAATCCTAAACTAAATACTAAAGAAAATAAGATATAGCTGCCAAGCCAACCAAAGCCACCTACCCAAGGAATATCTTGAAGAACTGGAATACCTTCAAAAGCAAGTATCTTTTGATTACTTACAGTTATTCTCCTTAAAGATTGCTTTCTAAATACTTCCATTGGTCTTTTGTAAACACGATCACCATCAGATTCTATAATAATGATATCTTTAGAAAATAATTCATTATTTTTTGTTTCATTAATTCCCCTTTCATCATTATCTGTTTCATTATTGCTTACAATTTCAGGGAGATATTTAAAATTGAGAGTATATTCTCCTACTTTTCCTTTTAATACAAATTTCACTTGATTTTCTAATATTGTCTGACTTGGATCATTTAATAATTCCATATCTTGTGTTTCTATAAATTCAATATTACCTTTTGCCTCTTCAACAAATTCCAATAAAACACTAAATTCTTGATCCTCAACTAAGGGATAATAAGCCATATGAGTGTTAAGCCAACCAAAAATGATAATAATTGGAATAAAAGTATATAATGTTGGTTTTAAAGAATGCATCATATATTTCATATTAGTTTCCATTGCTCGCTTCTGAATCTTCATCATTTCTTGAGGTTTATCTCTTAAATCTTTCATCTGTTTTTGTAATTCTTTTATTTCTTCTTTTAATTCCTTCATTAAACTTTGATTAGTAAATTTTTTGTATACTAGAACAATAAGTAATGATATCAAAAAAGAAATTAAAATAATTGATAACAAGAAAGGCATTCTAAGTAATGGAGAAAAAATAGGATTTAATATTGATTGAAATACTAGACTTATTGATTCAAACACCATCTTTTTATTTTACCTCTCTTATTATAAAATTCTTATAATTAAATTCTTAAAGTTAATTATTAATTATGATAAATAGGAAATATAAATAAGTTATTTATCCACCCATCATCTTTCTTAATGCTGGGTGCATATCCATCATGTGTTCCTTTGCAATTTCTTCATATAACCTATAAATAATCATAACTGTAAGCATTATACCTGTTCCTGATCCAAGTGCACCTAAAATATCAGCAGAGCCTGCTAAAAAACCAATAGTTGCACCACCCATGATTGTTAAAGGACCAATATATCTGGTTAATAATCTTTCAAGTATTCTTTCATCTCTTCTAAAACCTGGAATTGTTAAGCCTGAACCAATCATTTGCTTTGCCTGGGACCTTGCATCCATTCCAGATGTTTGAACCCAAAAATAACTAAATAACATACAACCAGCAACCATAATTAGTAAATAAATTAAAGCTTGCAAATAAGGCCTAAGCCCAATAGCAAAACCACCTTGTTGAATAATCATCCCAATTAAACCTTGACTACCACCAGGGTTATATAACCAAGAAACTATGCCTGAAACAGCAACACCTTGTTCATTAACTACCCCTAAAAGAGGGAAACCCCAATTTTGTAATAATTTTGCCCATAATTGCATATTAGCAAGTAAAGCAGAAACTAAAATAACAGGAATAACATTTGCATAAGTAAAACTTAAAGGCCACCTAATACCATGACCCCTAATTCTTCCAAAAGATAAAGGAATTTCAATTTTCATAGCTTGAACATAAACAGCAATAACAAACACAAAAATAGTTGCAGTAATAGCTGCTATTGCTAAAAAAGCTGTTTGAGGATCACCAGCACCCAATGATTGAAATAATTGTGGGATTTTACCTGTTGAATATGTGATATCACCAATAGATTCAGTATTTTTTACCCAACTAAAAGCTTGAATAAAAATAGATTTTGAAACACCTGCTGCAATAAATAATGAGATACCTGAACCAAATCCCCATTTACTAACAATCTCATCCATTAGTAATATAAGTAAACCACCTAATATTAATTGTAATACTAATAATAATTCAAGTGAAAAATATAAAGATGTGCCTTTAAATGCAGCTGCTGGTGCTAACCCACCCATGAAAACATATATTGCTGCTTCAAACACAATAAAAAAGATTGCTAATAATTTATTAATACCTTGGAATGATCTTTTACCATCTGGAGATGTTAAATCAAATTTAACAATTCCTGAACCATTTAATAATTGTAATACGATAGATGATGTTACTATTGGCCCAATACCTAATGAAATAATTGAACCAAAACTTGCTCCCAAGATAACAGATAAAAATTCAAATCTTGCTAAAGCATTTTCACCAAGACCAAATAAAGGAACAATACCAAGAATAAAGAATAGAACTAAAATAATGCCTGTCCATTTAAGTTTTTCTTTAAATGCTAATTTCTTTTGAGTTGGACCTGCAACTTCTGGAAGATTAAAAATGATTGGATGATACCATGCCATGTATAGTTCCTCATAAATTACTGGTTTTTATGTTTTTCCTATTTTTCAAGGCTTTTTTAAGATTTTATTGTAATTATTCTTTAGTTTCTGGTTCTTTAGGGCTTTTTTGTTCCCCTTTGTTTTTTTGTGGTTCTTGTGTATTTTCTTTTTTCTGTTCTTCTTTTCCTTGTTTCTCTTGCTTCACTTGTTTTTTCTGTTTTTTTTGTTTTTCCTGTTTTTCTTGTGGTTCTTGCTTTTTCTCAACTACTTTAATAACTACTTCTCCACCAGCTTTTTCAATTTTTTCAATTGCTTTTTTACTTGCAATATTAACCAGAATTTTATATTTTCTTGTAGGATTACCAGTACCTAATAATTTATCAACACCTAATTTTGAAAAATCAACAACTGAAACATTATTTTCCTCAGTAATTATACTTTTTTCAACTAAATTAAGATATTTATCTTCAATATGAGATATGTTAACTGCAACAACAGGTCTACTATTATGAGCTACAAAGCCACCATTGCCAAAATACTTCTTACCCCATACAGATGGTTTTTTAGTATCTGCCCTTTTACCTGTACCAGCCATACCACTACCTCCTTTATGACCTTTACCTCGATTCTTCTTCATAGAACCATAACCATGAGTGGTTTTTGCCCTAAATCTTGTGTTTTTTTTTCTTTTTCTTAACATTTTAAATCACTTATTTGAATATTTAATATTTAAATCAGATTAGTTATCTGAATCTTCTAAAGCATCCTCTTAATTAAATCATTAATTTTATCGCCCCTATAACCAAGGCCTCCACCAACAGTAAATGTTTTTTTAATTCCTTTCCTACCATATCCTTTTCTTGGTGGATGTAACCTAAAATATGATTTTGTTCTTGATTTGTCCTTAGGATTAGGTTCACCACGTTTTTCAATTAACTCTTTTAACAATGATTCATCAATCTCTCCCCATGTGATATAATCTTTTGCTTTTTTAATCATACCAACTAATGAAGGTGTTGATTTAAGGATCACACAAAAGTTTTTTCTATGAAGTTTTAACATTTCAAGAGTATCACGAGTACTACCAGTTATACCAATACAACCCCTTATTCTAATTACAGCTAATAAAACCTCTTTAGAATCTTTTGTAGATTGTGGTTTTTGTTTCTTGATTTCTTGTTTTTCAGTTTGATTAACTTGTTTTTCTTCCATTTTTATCAGCTTTATTATTTTAAGATTATTTATTTTTCAGACTTTTTTTCTGATTGTTTTGATTCTTCTGGTTGTTTTAATTTTTCTGAATCTTCTACATCCATTGAATCAATAAATTCAGCTTCATCTTGAGCTTGAACAGTAATTTTACCTTCAACAACACACATTTCTTTTTTCTGTGCTGAAGTTAATCTTGTTTTAATTAAACTATCTAATGCTTCTATACAAGCTTTGATTAAGTTTAATTTGGTTTTTGTTTTACCCTTAGTTCTTGACCAAACATCTTTAATTCCAGCTAATGCCAAAATTTTAGCACATTCTTTTTCTACACATAAACCAGTACCAATTGGAGCTGGCATTAAAGTTAATTCTACTGAACCACATTTACCATGAATTTTAAAAGGAATTGAATGAGGATTTCCACAATTACATTCCCATGAACCACATCCACGAGATATTTTTCTAATATTAAGTTTTGATTTTCTAAATGCTTTTTCTCTTGCTGGAACTGTTTCTTTAGCTTTACCAAAACCAACACCAAAATAACCATCATGATTCCCAATAACTGCTAATGTTGCAAACTTTGGTTTATTACCTTCCATTGTTTTCTTTTGTGTTTGTCTAAATACACGCCTTTGACCACCACCAAATTTACCCTTGGATTGACCAATTAGCAATAAATCAGTTTCACTTTTTTTTAATAATACATCTACAATTTCAGGTTCTAAAATCCTATACCCATTATCTAAAATATAATCAATATCAGTAATTTCGCCATCCTTTACTTTCAAACCTAATGAAGTTTTAGGTTTCCATGCTTCTTTATCAAATACATCTCTTGCATTCCTATCTCTTCTACCATGTTGTGGTCTTCCCTTATTATCAGATTTTGCAATAGGAACATTATCTCTCTCTTCCTTAGGGGCTTCTATTTTAGGAGCCTCTGTCTTAGTTTCCTCTACAGCTTCAACAATAGGTTTTTCAGTAGGAGTTTCTTTTGCATTTGTTTCAGTTTTTTCTTGCACTTGTTTTTTTGTCATACTAATTACCTTTAATTATTTTTTCTTTAATTGATATGAAATCTTTTGATAAATTTTCTACATTTTGCTTTTTTAATTTTGTATGATAATCAACAATATGTTTACCAGCAGTTCTTTCTTCACTAGGAAACATTTTTTCATCACATGGAACATTTAATCCAGCATCAATTGCTCCTTTGATAACTGAATAAATTTTTGAACCTTTAATGCTTGGTTGTAAACCAAGATCTAAAATTGCTTCATTAATTTTTTTCCCTAAAGCAAGTTTACCAATCATTAATCCACCAAGATAAGCAGCAGATATGTTTTTATTAGAGTGTTTCCAACCTAATTTAGTTAATGACTTAGTATTGTATGCAACAATTATTTTGTCACCATTAGGAACATATTCAACTAATTGAATAATGATGTTTTTTAAGGTTTTTCTAATTACTAACCTTGGTTTTCCTGATTTTAAAAGAGACAATCTTCTATAGTAATCAGTTCTTCCTTCTGTTTTCCTTCTATATTGTACAATAATTCGTTTTTTCATGTTATTCACTTTTTCTTTGATACAAATAATTTATGTTCATCAATATAATTTTTCAAATGGTTTCTACTTCTAAAAAAACCACCTTTTGCTTTTAAATATAATATTCTGTAAACTTGAGTTGTAAGTAAAGTTTTTTCTTTTAATTCCTTAAGGAATGTTCTTTGAAGCCTGATCTTTCTCATCCACACTTCTTTTTTTGGTGCTCTTGCTTTAGCTGTTCCCTTTCTTTTTCCTGTTCCCCTTTGTCTACCTTTTGAACGTTGAATTTGTCTTTTCTTTGCTCTAACCCTTGAAACACCTTTTTTCTGTTGCTTTTTAACTGCACCTTCTTTAATTAATGAACGAATATCAGCTTTTGTAATTGCTTCCTTTACATCACTAAGTCTATCTGGATCTAATTTAACTCTTTTCCCAGAGCATTTCATAATGTCTGCTGCAATTCTTTTTTGAACAACTAATTTCATTTTAGTAACCTTCGTCTTTACTTATTAAGACCTTATCTTGTTTCTTTTTTTCTTCTTGCTTCTTTTCTTCTTCTGTTTTTTCTCCTTCTTGAGCAAGTTTATCAATTGACTTTTCTTCTTTCTTTGTTTTATCTTCAAGCTTCTTTTTCTTTTCCTGCTTTTCTTTTTGTTTTTCTTGTTTTAATTTTTTATTACTCATAAGTTCATCTTCCTTATCTTTAATTAATTTTGCAGGATCTTTAAGATTAGCAATTTTAATATTCATTTCAATTGCTTTTTTTACGATTGTTAATTTCTTTCTCAAACCAACTTTTGCGTTAATAACAGCAGTTTGTGTCTTATTATCAAAATTTTCTAAATCACCAAGGTTAGAAACATAAATAGGTGTTAAACCATTTTTTAACATGTTTTTAACTAAAGCAGGTGACTTATATCCTTTACTAACTGATTTAGCATTACCTTTTTTACAAAGCCTTAATTTACTATGAAGACCCCTAGGTTTAACCCATTTTCTTTTTAGACGTTTGATTAAAATATCTTGTCTAACAAAGTTAGGTTTTCTTTTCTTCAGCTTTGCTCTCATTTCCAACATACTTTTTAATTTTTCTGATTCCATGTTAATACCTTTTATGCCCTTTTAGGCTTTTCAATAATAAATATACCCTGTTGAAATATTCTTTTATCAAATCCAGTTCTTGAACTTAATTTCTCAATTGAACCTGCAGTTTGACCAGCTAGTTCAATATTATTTGATTCTATGGTTATAACTTCACCATCTATGTTAACTTTAACATCTGAATTAATCTTTAATACCCTAGGAACTTTTTCACCGATAAAGTTTTTAATTATAAATTCATCATTTTTTATACTAACATTCATTGGAAAGTGACCTGAACAAATTTTTAATTTATAAACAAACCCTTCCTTTACACCCCTAAATAAATTATTAAGGTGTGCAACATAAGTTCCAAGCAACATTTTCTCTCTTTTAGTTAATACTTTAACATCAAATAAAACATTATTATCTTTTATTTGAATTTTAATTCTAGGATCGAAAAAATCTCTCTTTAACTCTCCTTTCTTACCTTTAACCATTAAGATAGAGCCATCTAATTGAGCTTCAACTCCCTCTGGAATGTTAATTTCCTCAACATAATTTTTTACTTTCATTTTTATTTTGTTTTTTGTTTTTTTAATTCTAATTAATAGCAATAAGCAATTAATCTACCACCTAATGCTTTTTCTTTAGCTTGTCTATGGATCATTAATCCCTGTGAGGTTGATACAATTAAGATACCCATATTTCTTGAAGGTAAATATCTTTTTTCGAATTTATCAAAATCTTCTTTTTTAATTGAATAACGTGGTTTAATAACACCACATTTGTTAAGTGTACTAATTAAATTTATTTCTATAAAATTTCCTTTATTATCTTCAACTTCTTTAAACTCACCAATATATCCTTCTTGTTTTAAGATATTTAAATTAGCCTTAACCATTTTGGAGCTAGGTTTAATTATACAAAGCTTTCTTCCAAGCTTCTCACAATTAAGTAAATGTGAGTAAACATTTGCTAATACATCATTTAATACCATTTAACTTCACCTTTAATTATACTTCTTAAAGCCAATTTTTGTTGCGATTTGTCTGAAACATTGTCTACATAAGTTTAAACCATATTTATCAATATGACCACCTATTCTTAAACAACGTCTACATCTTTTCTTTGCTTTACCTGTTTTTCTTTGTTTAGGAGTATTATGTTTTAAATATTTCTTTAACTTAGGCGGTTTAACCTTAAGTTGTTTCAATGGTTTTTTAAAATGGCTATATGTCAATTTATTTTTCCTCCACTTTAACATTGAATTCTTTTTTCATGAATTCTATTGATTCTTCCTGAGTAATTTGATGAGTTTTTGGAATAGAACGTTTCATTATTTTTCTTTTCTTAATTCTATAACCATTTCTTTTCAAAGTAATACAGATTTGTAATCCAATTAATCCTAAATCAGGATTATATTCAACACCATCAATATCAATATACTCGTGTACACCAAAAGCAATATTACCGTGTTGATCAAAATTACTTTGCTTCAAAATATCTGCTTTAGCTTTAAGGAATCTTTTAACATAATCTGCTTTGGTTTTATCCCTAATTGTAAGTTTACATCCAATAGGTAGACCTGGTCTTAAACCCCAACCTGGAATTCTCTTTGTTGCTTTAGTCTTAATTGGTTTAATACCAGTAATATATTCAATTAACTTCATACCCTTTTCTAACATAGATTGATCTTTACCTGCACCAAAGTTTAAGGTGATTTTTTCAATTTGAATTTGTTTATTTACGTTCATTTTCCTTATGATTACCTAATTATTATTTATTACATTGATTTTTTATTCTTGATTTAAATTAATTACTGGTTTGTCTTTTCCAACAACAAATGCATATCTTAATGATGTTGTAAATACTTCGTTGTCGTCTGTTCTGAATACAATTTCATTATCTTTAATGCTTTCAAGTTTAACAACTCCTCCAACATACCTTCCACCAACAATGTAAATCAAACATCCTTTTTCTAATTTTAAAATTTGTTGAACTTTTTTCTTTACAAAATCAAATACAACAACATCATTAACTTTGAATTCATCTTTTTCAACCAATAGGTTACTACCATCAGTAAAATTAACTTGTAATTTACCACCTTTAAGCAAGGTTTTATTTTTTACTTTTAATAATAAAATATTTTTTTCTTTTTCATCAACTTTGATAGTAACTAATTTGTTTTTATGATTTATTATTAAACGATATGCCTCATTTAATATTTTAATATCGAGGACATCCATAAAACCCATAGCAAATTTAACATCATCCCTTTTCTTCCCATTAACTAAAACATCATTATTAAACAAAATGTGTTTAATTTCCTTTGTTGTCTTACCAATTTTTAACATGTCTCTTAAAATGACATTAATAGGCATACAATGATCAGTAACATGACCACAAGGCTTAGGCCTAGTTATGAAAACATTTGATTTTTTCTTAATTACCCATGAAGTTGGGACATTTAATCTTTTAAGATGATTTTTTACCATTGGAATTACCTTTTGTTATTTTTTGTTTAGTATCGACTACAGCATCTTTTTGAGATGGCTTTGATGTAGATGACTTTAGTTTTTTTGGAACATCTTTTGAAGCGTCCTTTGAAGTCTTTAACTTTTTAATTCTTTTTTTATCTGAAACATCAAGATCAACAATTTGTAAATTTGATGGTTCAAATGGTTTTAATGTTTTATTCCCATCTTTCTTAACTTGTTCAATTTTTTCAAGGAATACTTTAGTATTAGCAACACTAATTTTTTCAACTTTAGCAATCTGTTTTCTATGACTTCCACGTAAAACTTTGATTTTATCTCCTTTCCTTACCCTAATATTTCTAATCCCGTATTTTTTCCTTAAATCTTTTGATAAGTTAACGTTTAAAAACTTAGATCTAATATGAAAAGGAGCATTAAATCTATATTTCCTTTGTTTTCTTGTTTGCTTACTTGCAACCCATGTTTTTGAAAAATCTGATTTCATTTTGTTTTTTCCTTGATTATTTTTTGTTCTTTATTTTAATTGTTGATTATGATTATACAATAATATTTGCAACCTTTGCAATTCCAGGCCATCTTTCGCATGCCTCTTTAGCAATTGGACCTTTAAAAATTGTACCTTGAGGATTTCCTTTATCATCCTTTAATACTACAGCAGCATTATCTTCAAATTTAACTCTTAAACCATTTGGTCTTTTATATTCCTTTTTTTGTCTAACTATAACTGCTAGAACCATTTTCTTTCTCATGTCTGGCTTACCTTTTTGAACACTCGCCATAATAAGATCTCCAACACCGCCTGCAGGAATTCTGCCTTTCTTAGTTTTAATTTTTTTAACTGAAATTAATTTAACGATTTTGGCACCACTATTGTCGCATACTTCTAATATTGCGCCATGTGGTAATGGTCTAGTTATTTTTGCGTTTACTGCTAACATATTAATTCCTCATAGTTTTTGAACAATAACAAAGTTCTTTGTTTTACTTATTTTTTTTGTTTCCATTATTTTAACATTATCCCCTACCTTAACATCAAGGCATAAAGGATTATGAGCCCATAATTTAGATTTTCTTTTTTCATATCTTTCATATTTTGGAACATATCTTCTTCTTTCCCATTCAACTAATGCATTTTTTTGAAATGAAATTTTTGAAACAATGCCTACAAAAGATCGACCTCTAACTAAAATGTCGCCGTGGAACGGACATTTTTGATCTTCACAACTTTCTTTTGGTGTTGGTATTCCCAACCCAATATTTTTTGATTTTTTCATGAACTTCACCATGTGATTTTTTCAAATGTTTTTTAATGATTATTTGTTTTTATTTTGTTTTTATTCTATCTTCTGGTCTTTTCTCAAGCATTTTACCTTCAACAACAAATTGTTTGTTGTCCAAAGTTACTTGGAAAAAACAATGACTCTTCAACACTCTTTTTTTTGTATTCATATTTTGGAGTATGAATGCATGTTTTGTCTCGTCAACAACTTTGCCTTCAATACCATCCAAAGTTTTGTTTGTTGATTTGATTATTTTAACATTCAATCCAATCCATTCAGACCTTAGTAGATCTTTTGTCGTAGTCATGATCAGCATTATTTGATTTCAATTGTTTCTGGAGCAAAGTCCATTTTTACCAATGCTTCCCTAACATGTTGTTTGTGATTCCCTTGCAGTTCAATTTTCTCGTCCTTATATGTTCCACCACAAGCAAAGATTGATTTTAATTTTTTTGTTAAGTCTTTGATATCAATTTGTTTTGGATCAATTCCTTTAATCACAGTATATATTTTCCCAAACTTTTTCTTAATGGAAGATACTTGGATTTTTTGTTGTTCTTTTGCAATTGATTCACATACACACAAATCTTCTGGAAGACCGCATGTTGAACAAATTTCACTCATGCTTTTTTTCACCTTTTTTTGTTTTTTCTGATTCAAGCAAAGATAAAATCCTTGCAACATCTTTTCTGATTGTTTTGATTATTAATGGATTTTTTAATTGAGTTCCTGTAGCCCTCTGAGTATTTTGTTTCATTAATTCCTTTCTTAATTCTAACAATTTAGAGTTAAGATCTTCTTTACTCATTATTTTAAGCTCTTTGTATTTCATTTTTATTAGTTTTTATTTTTTATTTTCTTCTTTTATTTTGTCTTTTACTTTTTCTTCTGACTTTTCTTGTTTAGCATCAGATTTTTCTTTAATTTCCCCAGTTACTTCCTTTTCTTCTTTCCCTTCCTTTTTTGAGGATTTTTTAGTAGATTTTTTTGTTACAGATTTTTTTGGTTTCTTTGTTTTTGGTTTCTTTTCTTTTTCTGAATCTTTTTCTTGTGTTGATTCTTTTTCTGTATTTTTAATTTCTGCAACCTCTGATAATTCTGATCTTATAACAATTTTATCAGGTAAAACAGTATCAGGTGGCATGATTCTTACTTGAATACCAACAGTACCACTCTTAATTTGTGCAGATGTATAAGCTGTGTTTACACCAGTTAGTGCAATATCTCCACATTTTTTCAAATAACCTTGATAAAATCTCCATCTTTTAGCTCTGCTACTAGGTATTTTACCAGTAATTAATATTTCCACACCTAATGCACCAGATTGCATAACAGATTCCAATGCTTTGTGACCAATTGCTTTGAATCTTACTGGACCAAACTTTTCAAGTGAATTTGCAATTCTTTCTGCAACAATATTAGCATTTAAATTTAAATTTTCAATTTCGTTAATCTCAATTTGTGGATTTTCTAACCCAAATCTTTTCTTTAATGTGCTTGTTAATTTTCTAATATTCTGTCCTTTTCTACCAACAATTAATCCTGGACGTGATGCATAAATAATTATTTTTTCACCCAATGGCGTCATTTGTAATTTAATATGACTAAGTCCAACTCTCTTTAAACTGCCTTGAATAAATTCTCCAATCTCAAATTCTTTGAGTTTTTGATCAACAACTTTTCGTAGGATCATTTTTGTTTATCCTCTTGTGCTTCTTTTTTAGATTCTTCAACAGGTGTTTCTTCTTTAGGGGTCACTGCTTCAGTTTTAGGTTCTACCTTAACTTCTTCTTTTTTAGATTCTTCAACAGTTGATTCTTTTTTAGGAGCATTTACTTCAGTTTTAGGTTCTTCCTTAACTACTTTTGGTTTCTCTATTGTTTCTATTTTTGATTTTTCTACTTTTGATTGTGATACTTTTTGTGTTTCTTCTGTTTCTTTAACTTCTACTTTTTTTGGTTTTGTTTTCTTTGATTCTGATTTAGGATCTTGTTTTTTTGTTTCTTCTAAAACAATTTCAACATGTGTTTTTTTCATCTTAACTCCTCTTTGCCTTCCATGATGCCATGGAGTAGAGGCTTTATGTGCACAAATATGTTTAATAACCATATTACTTGTATTAAGTCCCTTAAACTGAGCATTTGCTTCAGCAGCCTTAATAAGTGATAATATTGCTTCACTTGCTTTTTTTGGATATCTTCCAGGTCCAATCCCTGGTTTGTGACCAACGTCACTATTAAATCTTTTGAATGGAATAGCTTCTTTTTCATTAATGACATTTTCTAATATTTTTTTAGCTCTTACAACAGGTTTACGTCTAACAAAATTACAGATTTCTATGCTTTGTTTTGTAGATATACCTAATGAATTACCTACAGCTCTAGACATAAGCTCCTTGTTGTAACCTTCGAATGCGTATTTGTATGTCATTTTTATTTGTTTTATTTTGTTTAATTTATTTGATTATTATTATTTTTGAATTTTATTATTTAATCTACCTTACTGAAACACCAGCACTTGATCGTGTTGCTCCAACACCAGGTGCGCTATGGCTAACTCTGTTTCTTGATAAAACAAATTCACCAAGACAATGACCTAACATTTCAGGTACAATTATTATTGGAACAAACTGTTTTCCACTATAAAGTAAAATTGTTTTATCCAACATTTGAGGAATTATAACAATAGCACGACAATGAGTTTTAACATTTTTCTTGCTTTTATCAAGTTTTGCTAAAAATCTTTTTTGTGCATCTGTAAATCCACGTGATAATGATCTTCTTTGTCTAGTAGGAAGTAGTTTTGCAAACTCTTTTATATCTAATTGTTTGATTTCTTCTACTGATTTTCCTCTAAACTTGAATTCTCGAATTGCAGCCATTTCATTACACCTTTAACGTTTTCTCCTACCTGTTCTCTTTGCTCTAACCATACCAACCTTCCTACCTGGAGGGGCATTTCTTGGAGCAACTCTTGCAGTGGATTTTCTTGAACTTCTTTTATTACCGAATGGATGGTCAACAGCATTCATTGAACCACCACTTACTTTTGGATAAAGTCTGTTTTTAGCTTTCATTTTATGGAATCTTGTTCCTGCTTTTAGGAATGGTTTTTCAGGTCTTCCTCCACCTGCAACAACACCAATAGATGCCATACATTTTGAATTGAATACTTTTTGTTTCTTTGAAGGTAATATTAAAGTTGTTTTATTATTTAAATGAGTCATAACTCTTGCAAATGTACCTGAACTTCTTACAAATTTACCACCATCTCCAGGAACTGCTTCAATATTATAAATTAATGTACCTTCAGGAATTTCTTTTAATTGTAATATGTTACCTACTTCAACATTTTTACCTAATACTTCAATTGTTTGATCAACACAAATATTTTCAGGAGCAATCATTAAGGAAGTATCTCCATTTTCATATTTAACTTTAGCTAATGGTGCACTATGAGCTGGACAATGAATTAAATCAATGATCTTCCCTTTAATTAACTGAGGTTCATTACCCAAACGAGGATGTTTTGCAGTACCTTTAAATTTAAAAGAGTGACACCTATAAGTTGTGCTTCCTTTTCCACGTCTTTGTGCAATGATTCTTTTTCCCATTTTGTATTCCTTATTATTAAATTTTTATAATGTTTTTTTAATTATAATCACTTTAATTACATGATACCTAATTGTGTTGCGATGTCAATAGCTGGTTGATCAAGAGGTAATCTAAAAATTGCCTTTTTCTTACCTTTTGGTGTAATCAAAGTATTAACTTTTATTGGTTTGATTTTAAACATTTGTTCAAATGCTTTTAATAATAATATTTTAGTTGCTTTTCTTTCTACCATAAACACGAGTTTGTTTTCAGCTTCCATCATCCTAATTGCTTTTTCTGTTGACAACGGATGTTTTAGTATTGTATAGGCTTCCATGATTATCACATAAATAAATTTTCTTTCTCTATTTTATCAATTGCTGCTTCAGTAAACAGTGTTAATCTTCCTGCCTGTGTTCCAGGTGCTAACAATTCAGCATTTACTTTATTAATCACAACAACATCAACACCAGGTATATTTGATGCTGACTTTAATAATTTACAATCTTCAGATACCACTAACAAAGGCCCTTTTCTCTTTTTATATTTTCTTCCCCTCATTTTACCCTTGCCTGCCCTAATTTTTTTAACAGAAGATCTTTTTAATTCATCTTCAAAACCCAATTTTTCTAAGGTTTTTTTAACATCTGATGTTTTATCAAGACTTTCAAATTTGTTTTCTATAAAAAAAGGATATTCTTTAGGAATTTTATGACCTCTTTCTTCAACTAATTGAGGAACTAAAGTTGCAGCTAAAGCACTTCTTATTGCTTTTCTTCTTTCTTTTTTGTTAATTTTTTCATCCCATATTTTATCTGCTTTTGGAGGATGTGCTCTCCTACCACCAACTGTTCCTGGAGCAAATGCACCAACCCAATTAAATCTTTCTCCCCTATGAGATAATATTTTTCTAGGAACTCTTGAGATTCCATGACCATAACTTGTTTTATAATTGTTTCTTCTTCTGCTAATATTTGTTGAATGACGTTTACCAGCTTCAGGACTAGCACCATAAGGTTGACGTTTATGACTTCTTATAGCAAAAACAGCTTTTTTAATAATGTCAGGCCTAATTAATTCTGAAAACTGTTCAGGAACTTTTTTCCTGTTTGTTTCTGTTTTTGTTAAGTTATAAATTGCTAAATCCATCTTTAGTTACCTTGTTGAGATTCTTGACTAATATGTTCTATTGAAGGAGCTTCCTTTGGTATTTTTTTACTTCCCCTAATAGTATAATTAAACCTAACTAATCTTTTCTTAGGACCACCAACTGATCCCTTAATTAAAATATAATCATTCTTCACTAAACCATATCTAATAAACCCACCTTTAGGATTTACTTCTTCTGGTTTGTCTGAAACATTTAATAACCATTTATTATAATCTGTTCTTGTGTGATAACCCATTTGACCAGCATGTGAAACTCTATACATCATATGCCCTTGACCACACCAACTACCTAAACTTCCAGGTCCCCTTCTAACTTTTTCGGATTTATGACTTGTTAAACCAATACCAAATCTTTTAACTGGACCTTGATAACCTTTTCCTGTTGTAATTGTATGAAAATCAAGAACATTGCCAGGTTTGAAAACATCAGAAATTCTTATTTCCTTACCAATATTTTGTTTAATATATTCAATTTTATCTTCTTTATTACCACCTAAGCAAATTTCAAATACTTCTGGCTTTTTTTTCCCAATACCTGTTAGTTTAGGTTGAGTATATACTTTAATTCTTACATCATCATAATCTTCTAATTTAATATTATCTAATGATGCCTTATTATCCTTAGGTAACTTTAATTTTCTTGCAAGTTCTTTATCTGCTTTGAATGAAATTTCTTTTTTTAGAAGCCATTTGTTAACATCATATTTATAAAATAAAGCAGAAAAAATTTTGATAGGTGGACATTCAATAACTGTTACTGGAATTGACATATCCCCTCCTTTAGATTTTGAGTTTTTTCTATTATCAGCAACTATGATATGTGTCATTCCTGCCTTATAACCAGCAAAACCCAGAGGCAATGCATCTTTAATATCTGCCCAAGCCCTAACCCTAGCATAACTTCGTTTAGCCCTTTTTCTAGGCCAATATTGCATACTTCCTGATCTTGATTTATGTGCTTTAGGCATTTTTAATATCCAATGATTATTCTTATATCTAGGCCTTATTATCCTTCAATAGCAAAAATTGCCTATTGGTTGCGTTTTTTTAGAATTGAAGGCACAATTGTGCTCTTTAAAGCTAAAAACGCTTTTTCAGGCCGTAATATTGTTTATTAAGAGCATTTACGTTTATTTCTTCGTTTTCAAATGCTCATTTGATGTTTACGTAGTGTTGGGTAAAAGACCCAGGTTACTTATAAAGGTTATTGTTTTCAACAGATAAAAATAAGATATTGTGCACATATTACAAAAATAAGACAAATTAGACTATTTTGGTATACAAACATTAATATATTACTACATTGTTCAAAAGATCATATTCAAACTTAAATGCATACTAGATTCAAATACCAATAATTACATCAAATTGCACCACACATATCTAAATTATAAAAAACCCAAATAGTGAATAATTTTAATAATTAATAACCAAAATACAACAAATAATAGTAGATAATGTTAATAGTAAATAAATGGTGTTACCTAAATGGTTGAAATTGTGCAAAAACTGCCTTATGGAATCGAAAATGGGAAGGCAGAAGAGTACTTTGAGGTCAAATGCAATGCATGTGGACTAATAAATGATATTGAGCTATGGATGGTTGAATGTTTTCTAGAAATGAACTGTGGACAATGTGGATTCTCTCTAAAACTTGAAAAATTAAGAAAATAATAAATAATAATAAAAAATTATGGTAATAAACTTTATAAAGCACTGCTGTAATCTAATGACTGAATGGGCCTGTAGCATAGTCTGGTTATTTTGGATTAATCTGAAATAAGACAAATAATGCGACGGCCTTCTAATATGCAATGCATATGAAGGCAGCCGTAGACCGTGGGTTCGAATATGTTTTGCAAAAAATTAGTATGCAAAGTATCGACATTCCCTCCAGGCCCGTTTTTATTTAATTCTTCATCTAATCCATTAATATTTACATATAATTTACTAATAATTTGGCAAAAATATATATATCACTTAATTTAGTACTATGTTTATATATGTATAATTGTGTATTCCATAATATTATAATAATGAGGTGATTTTTGTTGATATCTAGAAAAAAAGCTCAAAGTGCTGCAGGTGCAGCAGGATTAATTGCATTAATAGCAGTTTTTATTGTTTTATACTTATTATTACTTCCACCACATGAAAGAGCAAATTTATTAGGAGATTCTCCTACAAGTTCTAGTGGATCAGGAAATAGTAATTCATATGATGGCGCACCATTTACAATTAATAAAACATCATTATCAACTTCACCAGGAAGAATTGATTACTTAAAATTTAATTCATATGAACATCCTTTACCGTCTGTTAATTTATACACAACAACAAGTGCAAGTGTATTAACACAAGAAGAATCATTATATGTAAAAAATGGAGTATTTGATGTTCTTACAAGAAATGTTACATTTAAGATACAAGATGTTGAATATATAGATAATGTTTTATTGTCTGCAACAACAAAAAAAGGACAAGGTATGTTAAGAGTATCTTTGAATGGGAATATGATATATGAAGGTATGGCAAACCCTTTCCCTGTAATAAATATTGATAAAACATCACTACAACCAGTTAATATAATTTCATTAGAAGTAAGCCCAGTTGGTTGGAGATTTTGGACAACAAATGAATATTTATTAGATAATGTACAAATTACAGGAGACATAACAGATGTAAGTGAACAAGCAAGTAAAATGTCATTTATTGTGACTGATACTGAAAAGTTTAATCTTGAAAAAGCAAGCTTACGATTTTTCCCAGATTGTGATCCAACATCTGTTGGTAAATTAAGAGTTTATATTAACAATCAAAATATTTATTCTGGAATCCCAGATTGCACACAACTTAACAGAGTTGATTTATCAACAGATATGATATCTGCTGGAACTAATTTTATTACATTTAAAACAGATAAAGGATATTATTCAATATTCCAAATAAAGGTAGATACTGAACTAGAAAAACAGACATACCCACTATATTATTTTGAAATTGATAATAGATTGTTTGTTGGAGAAGAGGAAGATAAAGAAGAATCATGTGGAGAAGTGGATGGTATCTGTCCTGCTAATTGTGATGAAGACCTTGATAGAGATTGTTGTTTTGAAACTGGAAATATGTATTGGTGTGATGTTGTTCCAAATGAAGATGGAGACAGATGTGTTGCAGTTGTAACCACAGACATATGTAATAGATGTGTAACAGGTTATGAAGACAAATCAAATGATGCAGCTGAAGCATGTGAAGGTTTATGTGGCGATGACAAAGATAATATTTGCCCAGAAGGATGTAGCAAATATTATGATGAAGACTGCTGTTTTGATGAAAGTGAAGACAATTATTGGTGTAATGATGTACCTATATATGGCATAAGTGATGTTTGTAAACATTCGTTAACAACCTCACAATGTGATGATTGCCCAAGTAATTATAAAACAAAAACTGGAAGCTCTTATAAATGTAATTCTGACAATGAATTAGATATTAAAGCATTGAGAAATGATTTTAAAGCAGAATTAGTAATGAGATTTATAGACGACAGTGAAAAAAAGGCAGCACATGTTTATGTTAATGGACATAAGTTTTATGTTAATACTTACAAAAATAAGTATAGTAAAGACATTAGTGGCTTTGTAGAACCAGGTAGTAATGCTGTTAAGATTGAACCAGATATAACTAGTATAGATATAATTGAACTTAAAATAGAAGTTAGTCCAAAATAAGTAATAATTAACTTATTTATAGTTCAAAAACCAAAAAGTTAATTAATGCTTTTTCTTTTTTATTCTTTTATGGTTTTAACAATTAAGGTTCCAGTTAAAGAAGCGAATAAAATTAAGAATGAATTAATGAAGGATAATAATCTTAGTGACAAGTATAAAGTAAGATTAGAAAATGGATTTGTATTTTTTCCAATTAATAATAAGCCAAAAAAAAGTTATAATAAATATAAATTAGTAAACAAAAAGATTGAAACAATCAAAAAAGAAGCCACGTCATTGAAAGAGGCATTATCTAAAGTATTAACAAAAAAAGAATTAACAAGAGTAAAAACAGCATATGATTTAATAGGAGATGTTGCAATACTAGAGATTGACGAAGAACTAAGAAATAAAGAAAAAAAGATTGGAAAAGTTTTATTAGACATTAGAAAAGATGTTGAAACAGTATTAAGAAAAGATAGTAGTCATGAAGGTGTTTTCAGAACACAAAAAATGAAATATTTAGTAGGAGAAAAAAAGAAAGTTGCATTCCATAAAGAAAATAATATTAGATTAAAATTAAATGTAGAAAAAGTATATTTTTCTCCACGATTGTCTACAGAAAGAAAAAGAATTGTTGAATTAATTAAAAATGATTTTAAAGAACTTGAAAATAACACCAAGAAAAAAACAAAAGAAAACATATTAGTAATGTTTAGTGGTTGTGCACCATATTGCTGTGTTATTGCAAATAATGCAAAAGACATGGTAAATAAGGTTATAGGGATAGAAATTAATCCAGAAGGACATAAATATGGATTAGAAAACATAAAATTAAACAAATTAATTAATATTGGCCTAATTAATGGGGATGTTAAGAAGATTGCACCTAAATTATCTAAATTAGGAACAAAATTTGATAGAATTCTAATGCCTCTACCAAAACATGCAGAAGATTTTCTAGAAGATGCATTAATGCTAAGTAAAAAAGGCACAGATATTCATTTTTATAACTTTTTACATGAAAAAGAGTTTGATAATGCAAAAAAAACAATTAAAAAAGCTTGCATTAAAGCAAAGAAAAAATGTAAGATATTGAATTTAATCAAATGTGGTCAACAATCACCAGGTGTTTATAGAATATGTATTGATTTTAAAGTAATGTAGTTAGCTAATTAAGGGATTAAATACAATACAATTATAGATTAACTTGTTAATTCTAAGAAAAGTTTTTAAACTTGAAGTGATTATTATACCTTGCGTGCTGTGAGATCGTGAACACCATGGGAGCTAACGCTGTGACCGACGGAAGTAACTATCGAGCACGCAACTTTTTCAAGAGGTGAAATATGTATCCATGGTCACATTTTATTTTTGCATATTTAATTGGTTTAATCTTTACTAAATTTGGGCTAATTGGTGGTAAGCATGCATTAATAATAGGAATTCTTGCTGTTTTGGTTGATATAGATCATTATATTGGTTTTATTATTGACAATAAATTTAAAGATTTTAAAATTAAAGATGCATGGAATAATTCATCACATTACCACAGGTTAAGTGAAAGAACATTTATACACCACAAAATAGGTATGATAATAGTAACCATTTTAGTAATGATTTTTTTGCTATTAGGATTAACAAAACTATTTTTAATAATAAGTATTTCATATTATACACATATATTATTAGATTACATCCATATTAGAATTATTGACACAAAAAAATTATGGAAAATAAAAGAAAAAGGTTTTATTATAAATATTACATATAATGAGGTGATATTTGATATTATTTCTTTAGCCACCATTATGGTTTTAATAAGATAGATTAGAAAAATTCAATTATTTAATCAATAAAGCCAAGTTTAACCAAACATCTTTAGATAAGATTCATCTTGTTTTTCTTTTTGTTTTACTTTTTCAACAGCTAATAATAAATCACTTTCAATAATTTTAGTTCTTTTATTTCTTATAGCAAAATAACCAGATTCAGTACAAACAGCCCTAATTTCTGCACCAGAAAAATGTTCTAATTTCTTAAGAACCCTATCCAATTTAATATTTTTATCAAGGGTCATATTTCTTGAATGAATAGTGAAGATTTGTTTTACACCTTCTTTTCCAGGTAGAGGAACTTCAATTAAACGATCTAATCTCCCTGGCCTAAGAATTGCAGGATCTAAAATATCTTTTCTATTAGTACAGCCAATAATTTTAACATTACCTAAATTTTTAAAGCCATCTAATTCTGCTAAGAATTGCATAAAAGTTCTTTGAACTTCTCTTTCTCCAGAAGTACCAACTTCAATTCTCTTTGCAGCCAGTGCATCAAGCTCGTCAATAAAAACAACAGAAGGTGCTTTTTTTCTTGCTAACTCAAAGATTTCTTTAACCATTTTTGCACCTTCACCAATAAATTTTTGAACTAATTCAGATGCAACAATTTCTATAAATGTGCTTTTTGTTGCCTTAGCAACTGCTTTAGCTAACAAAGTTTTTCCAGTACCTGGTGGACCATATAATAAAATACCTTTTGGTGGAACAATACCCACTTTTTTAAATATCTCAGGGTTTAATAAAGGCATTTCAACAACTTCTTGTATCTCTTCAATTTGATCTTTTAAACCACCAACATCTTTCCAAGAAACTTTTGGTTTTTCCATAATTACAAATTGTTCAACATTAAACTTTTTTGAAACTGAAACTTTTTTTATAATATTTAGATTCTTTTGTTCAGCCAATACAGTATCACCTGATCTTAAATCCTTAAGATCTCTAGAAACATTAACAAAAAATTGATTACCATTAGGTGTTCGAATAACTGCATTTTCGCCTGTAACATCAGAAACTTCACAAACCATTAATGCAGGTTCCCTTAATCTTTTTAATTCTCTCTGTAGTTGTGTTATTGTTTCTTTTAGAATTTTATTTTCTGTCTCTAGACGATGTGCATTAACAGTATAGTTATACATGACATTATCTAATGCTTCATTATTTTTTGCATCCATAACATAGAGTAAATCTTTTTTGTTTATAAAGTTTGTGTAGATTTTTCAAATTATTTTAATTTAAATGTTCAACACAATTTAATAAAAGAATTTTATTATTTTTGTCTTCATTAATTTCAAAGATAGTAAGTGAAGTTGGAGAAAAACTTGGTATTTTAGGTAAATCATTAGCTGGAAGATTATTGATAATAGTCATCAATGATTTATTAATACCATTATGGCCAACAAAAAGTATTGTATCATTCACGTGTTTCTTGTAAACAGATTCAAACAATTTGTTTACTCTTGATTGCATTTCATCAACTGATTCAGCATCATCTGGTTTACAATTCCAATCAATTTCAGATTCTTTTTTTCCAGTAAAACTACCACAATCACCCTCCCTTAATTCTTTTACATAATAGACAGGTATATTTTTATGAAATTCAATGATCATTTTTGCAGTATCACTAGCACGTTTAAGGTCACTAGAATAAATTGCATCTATTTTTTCATTTTTTAATCTTAAAGCTAGTTTTTTTGCTTGTTGTATTCCTTTTTCAGTTAATTTGCCAGGATTATGACCCTGCAAAATACCAGTTACATTACCTATTGTTTGGCCATGCCTTGTTAAGATTAATTTCATAAGATTAAAGAATTAAAGGAGATTAATAAAATTACCGATTTATTACAGCAAGATTTTTTGGTGCTTTAGTTAATTGTATAATAGATTTGTTTGTTAATAAATAATCGTCTTCTAGTCTGATTCCTAATTTATTTTTTATATATATACCCGGTTCAATTGTAAAAATCATATTTGGCTGGAATTTTTCTTTTGCTGTTACCTTTAAATTTGGTAATTCATGAATTTCTAGCCCAATCCCATGACCAAGACCATGTGTAAAATATTTATCGTATTCCCCCAGAAATTTCCGTGTTTTTTTTGAAATTGTTGCGGAAAATTGGTTTGGTTTGATTAATGAAGCAGCATAATTTTTAGTATCAAAAATAAGTTTATACAGATCTATTTCTTTTTGTGATGGTTTTCCAAGATAAATAGTTCTTGTTATATCAGTACAATAACCTTTATAATTTATTCCGAAATCAATAACACAAAATCCCTTACTTAGTTTCTTTTTTTGTGGAACATAATGCGGAATAGATGAATTTTTTCCAGACGCTACAATTGTTGGAAATGAAGAAGTTAAGTTTAAATTATTCATTTCTTTTTCCATGAATTCTTTCACTTGTATTTCAGTTATTGACCTCTTGGATTTTATGTACTTTAATGTTTTTTCCCAAATAATTTCAGTAATCTTTGTTGCTTTTTTATATAATTTAATCTCTTGTTTTGTTTTAATTGCTCTGGTTTTTCTTAATAGATTAGAAATATCAACAAACTTAATACCCTTAACTTGTTTTTGTATTCTTTTTTTAATCCCATTAAACTCATTTACAGTAATTGTTGATAGATTCATACCAATTTTCTTAATCCTGTATTTTCTTATTAAAGCAATCATCTTTTCAAATGTTTTTTTATCAAGATTATAAAATGCTTTTATTTTTGATTTAGATTTAAGTTGGGCAGATTCTAGAGGAGAACAGTATATTTTAGTTGAGAATTTAGAAGATATTAACATGAATGCATTTTCTGGAGTTACATTAGTTAAATAATAAAAATTAGGATCTTGTAAAGTTGAGTTTATAATTAAGGCAAGATGAATTTTCTGTTTTCTTAGTTCTTGTTTAAAAGATTTCATGAATAAGATTATAAAAAAAGAAGTATATAAAGTTATTTATTATCTAAATTACCTTGTAACTTTAAATTCTTTAATCTGTTCTGCTAATTTAATTGCTTTTTTGTTTTTCTCAAGTTTTTTCCTAACAGGTTCAAGAAGTTTATTAAGATAAATAGCAACTGCTTGTTTAAGATCTGCAGGATGTAATTCATTAGCAGCAAATGCTTTTTCTAATTCGGCATAAGTTTTAAATTCAAGATTACCACCCCATTTTTCAGGTCTTTCAATAATTAATGAACCAGATTTTTCAAATTTGGGGAAGATGATATATTTACAATATTCTAAGATAGGATTTTCCTGAACTTGAGCTTCTGGACAATATGCTTTTTTAACCTTACGATTAATATCTGCTTCAATATCATTCATAAAAATAGCAGAATCAGGTTTTGATTTTGACATTTTCATTGCCATCATTCGTTCTTCATGACTCGCATCTTTACCTGGTGGTTGTGATAACCCTTGTAACATATGATGACTAACAACAACAGGCTTGTAATAACCAAGCTTTGGACCTACTTCTCTTGCCAATACATTTACTTTTCTCTGATCCATGCCTAATTGTGTGATATCAGCACCAATTTCAAAGATATCAGCACATTGCATACAAGGATAAAGTATCTGAGAAGATTGTAATGAGTCATTCTCTCCCCTACCCATGATTTGAGAACATCTTGTTATTCTTTTAACAGTATTATTTCTTGCTACTTGCATTACTGTTTTCCAGTATGTGCCATTATTAATTAAATCTGTACTTCTGATAAATTTAACATTATCAAGGTCCATATCACATGCTTTCCATACCTCAATTAAGTAATCACCAACAATATTAATTTTTTCTAAATCACCATCTAACTTATTATTTGCCCAACCATGCCAATCAGCAGCTAACATAGTGAATTTTACCCCTGCTTTAGTCATCTTATTGATGTTTATAGCCCTTAATAACCCCTGAGCAATATGTACGCTTGTGCCAGAAGGCTCAAAACCATCATATGCAATTGGATGCTTTTTTGTCTCAAATAGTGTTTTCAGCTCTTCTTCTGTAAGAACTTCTTCCCCTACTTCCATTATTAGTTTGATTTTTTCTTCTATTTTCATGTTTATCATCCCTTATTTTTGTGTTAAGTTGATTTTATATAAATATTTTTAGTAAAGTAGTGTGAGATTTCTTAATTTTCATATCCCATAGGTAGTTTTGCAATATCCCATAACATTTTAAAGTATTGTTTTTGAGCATTGAATAAAGATTTATTCCTAATAACAATTGAAATTGGTTCTTTTTCAAATATACTAATGACTACTGCTTCTTTAAATATTGATAAATGTGTTGGTATATTTATTTCAGTAGGCAAAACACGTGGAGAAAATAATTTTCTTTTTTTTCTTAATCCTACCCTATGTTTTTGATTCCAATTATCAAATGAGTATATAAGATGTTGACCAATGCCTTTTTTTTGTCTTAATTCATTATATTTAATCCAAAATGCAGCATAAGTCTTACCAAAAGTATAATCAGCTATTGAATAGTATGTATCGCCATTTTGCATTTTTTTAAGTTCTTTTTCATGTATAGAGATAAATCCACTTTTACCCTCTAATACTTCAACAATAGTCTCTGGTTTTTCTTTAAGAGATGCAATTAAAGAAGGCATTAAATCCCCTATTTTTTCCCTCCTTTTTTGTATCTCTTTCTCCTGATTATCAATATAATCAAATAGTCTTGAAGGATCTTGTGGTTGAAATATTTTTGTTTTATTCCTAATAATGGAACTTACTAATCCTTTTTGAATTAATTTATTTAATATTACATAAACCTTAGAACCAGAAACCTTACTCAGGGTTATTATGGGCCCAACACTAGTAGATCCAAGATGAACTAATGCAAGATAAACCCTTGCCTCGCCTTTTGTTAAACCTATTCCCTCTAATGTACTTGAATCAATCATATGCTAATAAAATACAAGATGATATATAAAACTTACCATCCTAACCCACCAAGGGGGAAATAAGATTTAAATAGTACAAGGTATGGAGTTAGTACTATCAAGTGATACAAATACAAACAATTAAATAATTATTAAATTAACCATAGAAAAGGTGAAGAAAATGAAAGAAATCATTGAATTTACATGTACTGGAAACCAAGGAAGATCACCAATTGCAGAACTAATTGCTAGAGATCACCTTCATAAAATAGATGCAGTTGAAAGATATGAAGCAGCATCCAGTGGATCATTAGCTGAAAAAATCAGATTAGATAATGTACCAATTGGATTTAGATTAAAGGTAATTGCTGTTGCAAAAGAAAGAGGAGTATATACACCAATAGAACTCCAAGATATAAATAAGGCAATAAAAGAAGGTAATGATACAGCCATAGTACATTATTTTAAAAAAGCAGAATATCAATTTATTCAAGAAGAAATGAAGGATAGAGTAGATGTTTTACCAATGTTTGGTATTGAAGGAATCATTAAAGAAAAAAAAGAACAAACAATTGCAAAACCTGATACAATTGCTGTATTGTCTATGGCAAATACCAATAATAATCAAGTACAAGAGATATATGCCTCTTCCCAATATAATCCATTGATTGATGTACTTAGTAGATATGTTACAGGAGATAATAAAGCAGAAATACCTAATTCATTTGGTTTAGGAAGAAAAGCATATATTGCTGCTGTTGAAAAGTTAATGGATTATGTTCCTAAAGCAGTAGATAAACTTGTTAAGTAATGAATAATTATTTGAAATCAAATAAAAAAATTAAAAAAAGTGTGAAAAGGGTTAAATTTAGTTTATATTTGAGTCAAATTGAAAATTTGCTTAATGTTTGCCACAAGATATTTAATTAAATAAGACGTAAAAACAGATAAAGTAAGCCTAATTAAGTAGTTTAAGTATAAAATAGTTTATTGTTCTCACCTTATACGTTCAAAACATACAAGGCCATTTTCTATCGAAAGATTTAAATACAATAGTATCTCACATATCATTAATAATTAGGTTTATTAATATTAAATGAAATAATCATTACTGAGGGGAAATAAAATGGGTGAAGAAGAAAAAAAGTTTTCAAAACAGTTATTAGGAAAAGTAGTAGTATCAAAATCTGCAAAAAAGTTTGGAGATGTAGGCGATTTAGTATTTGAAACTAGATCTGGAGAACTAATCCATATAGTACTTGTTAACCCAACAACCTATACAGAAAAGTTAGAGTTAGAAAAAGACAAACAAGGCAATATATTAATACCATTTAGTGCAGTTATTGCTATGGGTGACTATTTAGTTATTGCAGAAGAAGATATTATTTAATTTTTTTATTTATTTAATTCTAAGATTTTACAAACAATAAATATTTAAAGCTACAAAAATTCTAAATTTTATAATGAATCCACCAAACAAGCAAAATACAGCAATATGGATTGAAAAGTATAGACCTAGTACATTTGATGAGATTAAAGGCCAGGAAGATATTAAAAGAAAGATTAAGGCATTTATTAAAAAAGGAAATATGCCTCATTTAATGTTTTCAGGACCTGCTGGAACAGGAAAATCAACATTAGCAATTGTTGTAGCTAAACAAATGTTTGGAGAGAACTGGAAACAAAACTTTCTTGAATTAAATGCATCAGATGAAAGAGGTATTGATGTTGTTAGAAATAAAGTAAAGGACTTTGCAAGAACTAGAGCCCTTGGTAATGTACCATTTAAAGTTATTTTCTTAGATGAAAGTGATGCTTTAACAAAAGAAGCACAACAAGCATTAAGAAGAACTATGGAGAATTATACACAAACATGTAGATTTATTCTATCTAATAATTATTCATCAAAAATTATTGATCCTATTCAGAGTAGATGTACTTTATTTAGATTTAAACCATTAGCAAAAGAAGATATTTTTGTATTAATTGAAAGTATTGCAAAAGCAGAAGATCTAGATATGGAAGAAAATGCAAAACAAGCTCTATTTGAGATAAGTGGAGGAGATTGTAGAAGGATGGAAAACATTTTACAAAGTTGTGCTGCACTTGACTCAAAAATAACAGAAGAATTAGTGTTTTCAATGGCATCTGTTGCTAAACCAAAAGAAGTTGAAGAAATATTGCAATTAGCAATTAATAATAAATTTATTGATGCCAGAAATAAATTGTTAGATGCAATGTTAAGATATGGACTTAGTGGACAAGATATAATTAAACAAATACAGAGACAAGTTTTAGAATTAGATATAGATGATAGAATGAAAGTTAAGTTAATTGATAAATGTGGAGAAATAGAGTTTAGAATGACTGAAGGTAGTGATGAATATCTACAATTAGAGGCATTGTTGGCTAATTTTACTTTGTGTAGTTTGAAATAATTTATTCTTTGATTAGTTAATTATTTATAATAGCACCACTAGATTAATAGAAAATGAAATCATTTAAGTTTATGTGGGGGCAGAAACAATCTGCGATGATTACTGAAGTTATGCTTTTTCAGATACTTCTAGCGACTAATAATGAAGGAAAAGTAACCAAATCAAATATAAGTGAGTCCATGTTTATCTTATCAGATGGTGTATTTGAACACTATATGCCTGAAGAAGCCATAAAAGAGTTCAGAAATAATGGTAAAAAGTATTTTAATAAAGAGTATACAAAAAAATTGTTTAATGATATAGATAAACACATCAAATCTTTTTTTAAATTCAGTGAGGATATAAAAAAGATAGATTTCACTAATCTTTCAAACCAGAAACTTAAAAAAATATTAACAGATTATTTTAGTTATATTAAAAAAACATTCATATATTTTGGAACTTCCACACCAGAGAGCACTTATTTTTTGGAGAAAAAGGTTAAAGAAATAATAAGAAAAAAAGTTCATAATGATGAAATTTTTAAGGATTATTTTATTAGTTTATGTACACCAGAAGAGATGGATGTTACAATGGAAGAAAGAATCTATTTTTTTAATCTGATGAAAAAAAAGAAAGTATCAGAAAAAGAAATTGAAGTTTATTCTAGAAAATTCCCTGCATTGTTCTTTAATACATATTCTAAAAAAGAAGTGATTGATTATTTGTATGAGAAACTTAAAGAAAAAAAGACTGAAAAAGAGATCAATTTAGAAATAAAGAACATAAAGGACAATTTGATAAAAGTATCAAAAAAGCATGAAGAGATATATTCTATCATTAATGATAAAAAGTTAAAGGAGTATAGCACAATATTACAAAAAAGTGGGATATTTAGATATAGATTAAAACATTGTTGGAGTGGAGCAGAATATCTCTGTTTAGACCTATTAAAAGAAGTTCAAAAAAGAATTGGTGGAGAATTTAATGATTTTATTAAAACATATACTTTTAAAGACATTTTTTATTTTTTAGAAACTGGAAAATCTTTGAACATAAACAAAATTAAAGAAAGGAAAAAAAGTATTATATTACACCATGTTAATAATAATACAAACACATATTTTGGAGCTAATGGGGTTAAACATAAAAATGAGTTTATTGAGAAAGAAGATAAAAAAATTAAATCTAAAACAATAAAAGGGATGCCTGCCAATAGAGGAATAATTACTGCTAAAGCAAGGATAGTTAATGTAAAAGATCTAAAACAATTTAGTAAAGATTGTAAACAATTTCAAAAAGGAGAAATTATCGTAACTACAATGACTTCCCCGATTATGGTCCAGATTATTCAGAAGTCATCAGGAATTATTACTGATGAAGGTGGTATTTGTTCACATGCTGCAGTAATAAGTAGAGAATTTGGAATTCCATGTATAGTTGGAACATTGGGTGCATCATTTATAATTAAAACTGGAGACCTAATTGAACTTGATGCAAATAAAGGCACTATAGAAATAATTAAAAAAAAGAAAGATAAATAAAAAAAATTAATTTAATTCTGGGTTTTCCCTGATCCTAACTGTTTGCGATACAAAGTCCCAATAGATGTAATAAACTTTTAAATCAAATGCACTTGTATAAACATCTGTTTCTGGGATTGGTGCACCATAAAAACCATATTTACATCTGATAACAGTTTCACCATTTCTATTAACTCTAACTGTATCGCCGCCACCTTTTGCTGAGCATTCCCAACCATCTGGAACTTCCATAATTAGCTCATCATATAAAGGAGAGAAGTCTTCAAACATGCTATCTTCTTTCTTAGCTTTTCCACCACCTACATTTCTAATAGGGATTTCAAGACTAATTCTACCTTTACCAGCAGGTCTTTGAACTACTGAACCCATTTGAAATGGTCCGCCAGAGATATAGGCTTGTTTAGATTCATCAACTTCACAAATAGTTTCATCATAAGGATCTCCTTTAAAACAAACTTTAGGAACAATAACAGTTTGTTCATATGGATAAGTATATTCAATAAAAACATTAGCATCATAAAATGTGCCTTTAACACCCTTAACATAATACGCCTCACCAAAGTCAACTAATTCATCGCCACCTTCTGTAAGATACTCAGAAACTTTTTCAATTTCATTAAGATTTGTCTTCATTGCCTCTGCACCTTGAAAATCTTCAGGAATTTTAATTCCTTTAATTTTAAACTGAACTGAATTTGAAGGAAGAGTATATTCACCTCTATTAAAAATTCTTACTTGAATAGGGATACCTTGGTCTTCCCAAATCTCAGGATAACCAGATTGACTTAATAAAGAACCTATATCTTCAAATTCCCCAATTAAACCTTCACTCCCACCATAGAATGGAGCTGCAACACCTGATTCTCTTCTATTGCCTGTACAACTAACAAACAATAAAGACATTAAAACTAAAATTAGTAATAAATATTTTATTATTTTCATATATATCCTCCTCTTTTTTCTTTTTTAATTATTTTTTAGTTATGTTATTTTAAATAATATCACTATTATACTTTTATTATATTTATGTTATCTTATATGTGAGTATATAAATATTATGTTAAACTATATATATAGTTTTTGGTTAATTATTGATTAATTTTAGTTATATTAGGCAATTTTGATTATTTTACTGGATTTTCTTGGTTTTCAATCATTCATATTTCTCCTTACCAGTATAAAATGGATCTACTATGTTAATACTTTCTTTTATTGAAGAAGTATATGCATAATTTAATAAGATACCCATTTGAGTTTCATAGCTAACATCACCTGTACCTTTCTTAATTCTACAAATTGTTGCACCGTTACCATCATATAACTTGATTAGATTATTATTTGTACATGTTGCTGTTCCTAAAGCTGAGATTTGTACATCAATTCTGACTTCATCAATATCTGAAGGACCGATTTCAGATGGGCAATTACTTAACATATCCTCTTTAATAATTACCCCATCTCCAACATTAGAAACATGAATAATATATTGTAATTCATCTGCCCCAACACTTGGTTCAATATATGTAACAGCTACTGGTGCACCCTGAGAAGATAAGCTTTTTGCTCCAGTCTTACATACAGGTGAACCTTCTGCATATTCTTTAAGTGTAGGAATACATACAGTAACAATTGCATTTGTTTGATAATTATAACAAGCAGAAATTAATAAATTTGATTGATGAGATGAACCATAAGGAACATTTAATGGGGCAGTTTCTTCAAATTTTAAAATAAATGAATCCCCTTCTGGTATATATGGTTTTTTACCAACTAGGGATGGAAGATCTTTCTTTGTTTCTTTAAAAGAAATGGCATTTGAATCATGGCCAATTATTTTAATAAACCCGGTAGGGTTATCATAAACTCCTTTGTTCATAACCTCAATAAATAAGTTCATAAACTCACCATGTACAAACTGGTGATTTGGTTTGAAATATTTCACTTCTAATTCAATACCTTTACTACCATGCATAAGGTCACCTTGTTTAGGAGAGCCACTACATGAAATAATTAAAATTGAAACTAATAAAAGTAATAACAATAATAATTTATTGTATCTTTTAATTGTGGAATTGATATTATTTGACTTCATTTTTATTATGTTTTTTCGAATTGCTTGAATTTTAATTTGGTATATTTAATTAATATAAACGTTTTATTACAACTGATTTTGATTTTGAATAAGTATACCCATAATCAAATATCATTTTTAATTGTGTTGAAAAAGTACCACTATCTTTATTGATTGGTTTTATTGCAGTGCATTTTATTTTTGCCTTACCTTGATTAAGTTTTGTTTCACTTTTCTTATTTAAAAAATTACATTTAAGATTTGAATTTTCATTGTTTATGTCGTGTTTATAGAGAGTATTACCAACCATAAATTCTAGCTCACGAAGATGAACAACATTAAAAGCATTTGGTCCAAGAGGATCTGCTGTACACACTTTGTTAACCATTTCCTTATTAATTATTTCTCCATCTCCTGTTTTAGAAACATGGATAATAAACATTGGCCTTACACTATCTTTCCCATCAGATAACATTTTGTTTTCAATTTTTGTAACAACTAATGGGGCACCTTGTCCTGAAAAAGTTAAGTCCTTAACAACACATGGTTTTTCTATTGTTGATTGCTCATAAAAATAAGGATCAATACAAATATCTGTAATTAAATCTGTTTGATATTGGTAACATAAACTTATACCAACATTACTTGTATGTTGAAAACTTTGTTTATCAATATCTTTAACATGAACATAATATTCAAGAATCTCAAAATCACCAGATGGATTAAAAATAGATTTCCCTTTAAGGTATCCTAATGGTTTAATAGCAGCACCTGCATTTTGTGTGGTTAAACAATTCTGGCCATCAGAAAGACACATATAATCTTCTTCAAGATTTAAATTAACATAACCACCATTTGCTTCAGGAAGATCATAAGCACCATTATTAAAAACATTAATTATAATTTTAAATGCAGTATCTTCGTAAATCTCACCCATGACTCCTAAAACATCAAACTCAACACCTTTTGTACCCTTATGAAAATCTAAATCAATTGTGTGTGTTTCTCCACCATCACCACATGATGTAATGAATAATAAAATAAAGACTAGTAAGAGTTGTGAAACTCCAATTATAATTGCTTTTTTGTTTGATTTATTTTTTTCCATCTTATTTATCTTCTTTATTATTTACTTGAATTTTAATTATTATTCTTTTTGAGGATTAAACTCAACATAACCTTCAAACCAGTCATCATTAACATCATTAAGTTGATATACTTTTATTTCTGGTAAATTTGCACATGTTTTTGAAGTTGTCAATTTGATTGTGCAAAGTTGATTATTTCCATTATCGTAAAATACCAAAGTATTTGTAGGTTTATTAAATAGAGCCCTTACAATTGTTTCTTCAGTTGAACTATCAACCCATACATCTTTCTTGAGAGATGTTGGATTGTAAGGTATTTCAACTTTTTTTATAGTAAATTCAAAATCTTGAACATCTATAACAACATCACCTGTTTCAAAATTTACAGATTTTAATCTTGCCCTAATAAAAGGATATTTATCACCATAATACCAAGCAGTATCTGCAGAATTTTCTTGATTAAGATTAAAAGATTTAGAGAATTTTTCTTTATTATCTTTTATTAATTTTACCCCAACTTGAATCTTTTTCTTATCTTCGCTAAATGTTTTTGTAACTTTGACTTCATAATCTTCATCTAAACTTGGGTTTACATCTTTTGTTTCTTTTGTAACCTTAATTGACTTAAATGGAGACCAAAAATTAGGATTTTCTTCCTTAATTAAATCAAAATCTTTTACCTTCTCTAATAATGCTTGTGTTCCAGGTTTTTTACAATAATCTTTTAAAGATTCAATTGTTAATTCATAACCATGATATTTAGAATAAAAGGGATCTTCTTTACAAAGATATGCTTTTTCTTGATTGCATGATTCCTTTACACTTGGTTTAATTGAATCATATTTAACTTGATCATTTGTAACTGCTTCCTTAAAGAGAATCATCAACTCATTTTCATTTGCAGGAATAATTGTATTGTCCGCACCTAAATAATTTACACTTCCTGTTTTTAAATCATTTAATAATTCCATACCATACTTAATATTTGTATCAATATCCATTAAGTTTTGGCTTGTATCACCTAATTTTTCTGCTATTTTTTTAGTTAGTTTAGGACTTAAAGTAAATAATCCTTGTTGACCATTTTTATTATAATATTCTTGGCCACCACTTGCCTCAATTAGTAATGCAATAGCTAAACAAGGTTCAACAGCAGCTACATGCGGATTATTATTAATAGATTTCCATGTTTTTTGACCAACTGTTTCATATATTTTTTGCGGATCACTATACAAAGATTGTGAATGGTCCATAATACCTGAACCATATTTATTATAGTCTTTTTTTATTCTAACACTTGTGGACTTTTCAATTTCATAATCATATCTAACCTTAGCCCTTAAATACCTTACAGAAACAGGTGCTGTCCCTAATAAATCTTGTTCTGTACCTGGTCTTACTTTAAATTTACAACTAAAGGTTTTATAATTTTCAATATCTTCTAAACCTTTACTAGAAAAGGCAGTATTTAATGCATAGCCAATATAACCCTCATACTCTTTTGTACAAACTTTCCTAACACAAGTCTTAACATTATTATTAATCTTTGCTTGTGCTAAATGTTCTTTATCATATTTATCAAAGTAATCTCCTCCTTCCTGCCATACCTTGTCTGCACATTCAATAAATGGTCTGCTGTTATAATCAATATAATCTTTAACACAGGAGTCTAGGTTTGTAGAGTCAGCATATTTATTAAATACGTGACTACAAGCAGAATTAACTATTTCTAATTCTTCTGGAACAACCATTATTACTTGATTAATTTTTTTAATCTTACCTTTCCAACCATAATTATTATCAACTGTTACTCCAACCCTTAACAAATTATCTGAAGAACCACTAAGACCTGCAATTGCAACACCATAAGGTGGTTTTTTTGTACCAATACCAAGCATTACAGGCCCATTAGTAAATACCGCAGTAGGATTATTATCTTTAATACCAAATTCATTTAATGGATCAAGACCTTGTCTTTGTAAACTTCTTAATCTATCTTGATACATGAAATAAGTTTTAAGATATGCCATTGTTTCAAAATTAAATTCTGCAGTTAATGTAACTGTTTTAGATTTTTCTAATATGGCCTTAACTTCTGCTGTTGGAGGTAAAATACAATCCATATCTTGTTCATCCATATCAAATACTAAATAATCGTTAGAAGGACCAACATTTACATTCCCTTCAATATATTTTTCTTCATAATCTCTTTTATAACCTAAAAAACAACCAGGTTTTATTCTAATACCATCATCTAATGTATGTGCCTTGATAGTACCATAAACAACTATTTTTTCATCAGTCTCAAATTCATAATCAGCTGTTTTAACATTTTCTATTGTTACACCCAATGGTTCATCTTCTGCTTGTTCAACCCTTCCTGTATAATAATCTCCACCTGTGGCTATATCAATACGTTTATACCAAAATAGTTTAAATCCCTTGAATGATTTAACAATATTATCCCAAATATATTTCCAGAAATCAGCAGCTCTGCTTAAAAAATCATTAAAATTCTCAATATGTGTCCTATCAAGACTAAACCCCTTTTCTGACAATTGACTTTGTAAGGGTGTACCAGCAAGAGAAGTACCAACACCTAACCCTGCTGTAATATAAAGAACAAGAACAACAATAGTAGGTATATCACCTAACCATGCTCTGCCCTGAACTCTAACAAAGAGTGCATAAAAAAGCCACCATGGTGTCAATAAAGGATTTAATAACCAACCATGAATAAATGCACCAATTGAAGCAGGTGCTATTCCAACTAACATAACTCCTAATACTTCAACTGAATAATAAAGTATGAAAATAACTACTAAAAATTCCCATATGCGATTACTTGTTCTTTCTTCTTGTGGAACAGCCCAGAAATATGTGATTAACGCAAAAACAATATTTAACATAGCTTTTCCAAATGGTGGGATTTCTAGTTGTATTAAGAGACCATAATGCCAAACAATACATAAAATAATATAAGAAAAAAATCTCCATTTCCAAACTTTGTCAGTATCATGAAATTTCTTAGGTTCAGAATTTCGCTTAAACTTACTACCCAACCAAGCACCTATTCCTAGAGTGGCTGCTTTGGTAGCTGTGCCCCCTTTTCCTGACAGATTTTTTAGAAATGCTCGTTTTGGCTGTAATTTGTCTAAATCTTCTTGATGTTGTTGTAGTAATTGTCTTCTTTCGTTTTCATCCATCCTTGCAACTTTGACTCCATCCATATCAGCCTTAATCTTAGCAGCACTTGCTTTATTTGCATTTTTTGCTTGCTTTTTTTCTGCCCTATAATTAGAAAAACCTTGTTTAAAAGTCTGCCATCTTCCTGATTGAGGGTCTTCAGCCATAATCACCACTTTTTTTATGTTTTTAATGTATTTTTAATTTAAATTATATATTATCTTTTATATATAGTTTTAGCTATATAAATAGATTCATTTATTTACTATTATATATAGGTTTTGATATGGTTTATTCAATAATATAATAAAAAGGAGTCATTCCGACATGTTTGTTTAGAAAAAGTCACCCAAGCCTTTTTGTTTAATATCTTTTGAATTAGCAATTTTATTTAAGGTTTTTTCTACTCTTTCTTTCTCAAAACCATGTTTTTCACATAAAAATTCAGTAATCTTATTAAAATCTGGAGAAGTAAATTTAATATCAAAGTTTTTTTCAATTGGAATATTTTTGATTAAATAAAAAACATCTTCCCAATCATAATCAAAATAATCATTCCATTTAACTGATTTAAACATTTCATTGTAATCTTTATTATGTTGTTTGACAAGTGTAATTGCTTTTTTAGGACCAATACCTTTTATACCACCAATATTATAATCTGTTCCAATTAACATTGATAATGCAATTAGTTGGTCTTGATCAACACCTAAGTGATTAAGATTATCAGAAAGATTAATTAATTCAGGTTTAACAGTAATATAACCAAGCTTATTTGTTCTTTTTCGTTTTCCTGCAATTGATAGATTCCTAACAAGATAATCAGAACCATGTAACAATGTATCAAAATCTTGACTGATAGTTGCAAAGGCATGTTTTTGTTTAACTAAATAAGCTGCTTGTGCTTCCCCTTCTGATTTTGCTTGAATAATTGGTAGACCAAGATAAGAAATTAATTCTTTTGCATCGCTAACCATGTCTTTTGTTAATTTTGTTGTCCTTGATGCATATTTACGCATCCCATCAATATCTTCTCGCTGTTTTGCAATTTCATACTCTTTTTTTGCTTCTTTTTTTAGTTCTGCCCTTCTTTGTTGTTCATGTCTTTTTAATTGTGGAGGCGTACCATCAAAAACAAAAGCTAACTTTAAACCTTGTTCCATCATATTTGTTACCCTAGAAAACAACCCAATAAGATGTGAAGTAACATCACCATTTTGATTTGTTAATAAACTACCATCTCTCGCCCTAATTGTAGTTAGAAATTGATATAACATATTAAATGAATCAACTGCAAGAGTTTTATTTCTAAGATCAGGAATGGAAATCTCTTTTGAAATTAAAATATCTTTTATTGCTATGCCCATTTTAATACCACGCTTATTTTAAAATTTTAAAAAATAATTAAAAATAATTAAATTAATCATTAGATACCCTTATAACAAAATCAGTATAATGATGGTCGTCAGTAAATACACCATCAATAGTTTCTGAGGTAACCCTGAAGTCATATGTACCATCAACTGTTTTTTTACCATCTTTATTCATCTTGTCTCCAATTACTACAATAAGAGGGACATAAACAATCTCATTTTTCCCTAAAGTATATGTTGCATCTAAATCAGTATTTGGTAAAAACCAATCAAGAACAGTATCATCTGCACCAGCATTACTTAAAGATTCAGTTTTAGAATCAATAAGTTTTATTGAATAAAAAAACTCTTTTGATAGTACTGTTGGATTCTTTATACCATATGCAAAAGTATATGTGCCACCAATAGGAAGTTGATCATTAACACCCAACATAGGCGGGTAAATAATTGACTTTTTATTATTTAATAATTCATTTAATTTATCTTTTTGTGTTTGAGTTAATGATAGTTGTGGAATACCAATTGTTTTTGTTATTGGTTCTTCTACAAGAGAATCAGTTAATTGATTACCATTATTTGTTTCTGAAATAGTTGTTTCAGCTGGTGTTGTTGATTGTTCTTGTTGTTGTGTAGTTGATTCAGACGAAGTTTCATCAAGTTCCCCATTGATATTACAAGTTGTAATATCCTCTACAACATCCCCATTAGGACATTCATATTGTTTGGTTGCACAACCAATAAATAATAACATAATAACAACAATAATGACAATTAAATATTTCATATTTTTTTTATTCATTAATATCACCTCAGATTTATGATTTTCATATTTTTAAATTTTGTTTTTAACATTTCTTGTGCTTTTTTTGTAACTTCACCAGTTGTTATGAACAAAGCAGGTAAATTTTTCATCTGTGCGTTAACGTAAGCAGTTGCAAGATCACCATCATTACATTTTTTCTTTGATTTAATTTTGCAATAATATTCAACAACACCAACTGGAGATGGAATCTCAACAATACAATCCATATCCTTATCTTTACGTATAACTTCTATATTATTTAACTTAATGTTGTTTCTATTAAAATATTTTTTTGTTTTCTTATATAACTCACCAGTTGGTTCCTCAAAAAGTGTTTTTTGATGAGAATCTGTTGTTTCTGGCTGATTAGAATCTTTTGTTTCTGACTTTACTTTTTTAATTTGAGGTGGCTTTGTTTCACGCTTGGGTTTTTTTATTTCTTGTTTAGGTTTAATGACTTCTTTGGTTTCTTTTTTTTGTTTTGTCATATCATCAAAAACTGCTTTTATTTTCTCCTTAATAGTTGGTTTTATTTCAGATTGTTCTTTGGTTTCTAGATGCCCTTTAGTTCCTGATTGTATATTTGGTTGTTGTTGAGTTAATAAAGGAGAAGATGTTGCTTGTTGTTTGATTGGTTGGTGTTTGGTTAGTGGTTGGTTAATCTGTGTTTGGTGTATTGAATTTTTTTGGGTTGGAGGGGTTTGAACATTTGAAGTTGTTTGAAAAGTTGAAGATGTTAAATTAGTTGAAGGAGTTTGAGAAATTTGGGAGGTTGGGGGAGTTGAAGTAGTGTGAGGAGTATGTTGTAAAGAGGTTGTTTTAACAGGAATTTGTTGTGGAGTTGATTGTAATGGCACTATTGGCTGCTTTTGTTCTTGAAAATAATTTTCTTTAATTAAGTCTATACATTCTTGATGAGTTAATAAATACCATCTCCAGAATATTTCAGTTGATTCTTGTGTTTTTACTTCAATAGGTTGAGCAAAATCTTTAATAGCTCTCATTGATACCCTCTGTATAGGGGTTAATTCAGAATCTTTTAGTACTTTCTTCTCTTTTAATAGATTAAATGCCCTCTGATCTTTTTCATTTAGATATTTATTTAATTCCTGTAGTTTAGCGATTTGATTTGGAAGATAATAAAAAGGACTACCACCTATTTTTACAGTTGTTAATTTAAGCTTACCATCCCTTACTAATTCAGATAAAGTTGCCCCAATAATAAATGTATCTGCATTAAACTCACTCATTAAATCCTTAGGAATAACTAACCCCTTTAGACCTATTAATTGAATAATTTTAGCTTTATCTAACATAAAAAAATAAATCCCATTAGGATATATATATTTATTCAATTTCTATTATGTATATCCATAGACGTATTAATATGAGATTATGATGGCCCATGAGTGTTTAGAATAGTATATGAGAGTTTATGGGTGATTATAATAATTTGTTAGAGTTTATTGATTAAAATAATATTGGTGTAATAAATACCTCAATAACTGCAGAAATAGCTATAAGTGCAATGGAAATGATTAATAACTCTGAAACATCAAAAATAATTCGTTCAAATTTCTTAGATCCGAAAACATGCCTAATTACTGCAACAGAGATTATACCACCAGCCAAAGCAGCAACAAAATAGGCCATTATTTCAAAAACACCATGTACCATATATTTTAATATTCCTAAAGAAAATAGATGAAAATACTTGGCTACTGAAATTGCCCCAATACTTGAACCTAAAGTAGATAAGTTTTCCCTAATAAAAATTCCTGCTGCAGTTGCAATAACTGTTGCATTCCATGTTAAAATAAATAATGCACCAACACCATACAAAAAAGAAAATAAGATACAAATAGATAATACTCTTAAATTATTTGTTAATATTGTTAAAAATGCAGAGTTACTAATAGCATTACCTAAATAAACAGTATTAATTGTATTAATTGTGTCTGCTTGTACACCAAAAACTTGGGCTGTATAACCTGCTGGCAAAAATACAAACCAGATTGTACAAGATACCAAAATACCAACAAAAAGAAACATAAATACCTCTAATGCTCGGGCATGTTCTTTTAATAAAAAAGTTTCTGAATGATCTTGCTCATCTTTGTATTCTTCTAATTTAATTGTTTTGTAAATGATTGGAAAACTTGCTAAAACTGTAAGAAAAACCATCACTAAAGAACTATGTTTAGAAAAAATAATAATACTAAGTATGATTGCTAATGATGAGAATAAAATTCCCAAAAAAAACATCTGCCAAGGTCTTTTCTCAGCCTGTACTGGGTTTATTAACATATCTAGTACCATATACTTGTATTACCAAGAAGCTATTTTATAAATCTTTTGAAAAGATTTATAAAGCAACCTTTGCACCTTAGTATAAAATGAGTTCAAACAATTATGAAGATATGTTAGAAGGCGCATATAAAAAATTGCCAGAAATAAGGGATATTAAAACTAGATTTGAAGTTCCAAAAGTAAGAGGACACATACAAGGAAATACAACAATCATTAGTAATTTCCATCAAATTGCTCAAACATTCAATAGGCCAGTAGAACATATGTTTAAATTTATTCTAAAAGAACTTGCAACACCAGGAGATTTGAAAAAAAATGGAATTATTTTTGGTGCTAAAGTTCCAGCAAGTAGAATTAATGAAAAAATAGAAAAATATGCAGTAGAATATGTATTTTGTGAAGAATGTGGAAAACCAGAGACTAAATTAATAAGAGAAGGCACCTATTTATTCAAAAAATGCTTAGCATGTGGTGTAAAACTTTGCATAAATGCAAAAAGATAATCAAAATTTGCCAGTTTAAAATTGTCTAGTCAACTATTCAAGGCAATTATTGAAGCTGAAAAATCTGTAATCTGAGTCATTAATACCTGCAAATGATTTAATATTTCATCTTTTTTCTGAATATTTTTAATCTTTTCTTTGATGAGATTTTGTTTTTGATTAATTTTATTTAACTTTGTTAATTCAAATTCATAAAATAAGTTGTAATAATCATTTAAATATTCATTAATTAATTCAAATACCTCTAATATATTTGGTTCAATTAGATCTTCAATTGTATTGATAGTATCAAAAATATATTTATAGTTATCACATACTTTTTCTAAATTCCAAATAATTGCATAAAGAAAGGTAGCTTTATTGCCACCATAATTATGTTTATTTATTAATCTTTGACAAAAATTAGTTAATTGGTTATTAATTAATTCTTTTTCTTTAATATGTTCATTAATTTCTCTTTTTTTAAAACAATCAAGTAATTCATTACCCATTAACAAAGTGATTCTAAATGCTCTTCTCAAAGCAGCATCAAATTCCTGCTTATCTTCTTTAGCAATTGATCTTAATATTAAACAATTAGCTGTTTCAGAAAGAATGTTAAAACCAGTAAACAAATTCTTCATTAATTCATATATGAGTTTTTCCTGATCTTTGTTAGCATATAAAATTTCAATATGGTCATAACCTGATTTATGCAATGCTGATAATTGCCACCTAATCACACGTTCTGTTAAATTAGAGATATCAATCTTAATATTCTTTTTTAATGGTATTGAGTCAACACTAACCAATAAATCATCATTAATTTGACTTAAATCAATATAATCACCTTTTTTAATATCATATTTTCTTATCCAGTCTAATGGTAAGGTTATAACAAATGTAGTATCAGAAAGTGTGATTACTTTTCTTTTCATCCAATAAGGGAAATAGAGGTAGTATTTAAAATTAAAGTAACAAATAATTAAAATTTATTGAAAATTGTTAAAAAAGAATTAAATAAAATAGAATAAAAGAAAAAAACAATCAAGAATATTCATCTATTTCTGAATAATCCACAGGAATACAACATTTTACATCTGGAACTTTCTTTCCATCATCTAAACATTTACCTGTTGGATGTGCCACAAAACCATCACCACATTCAAAAATACATTGTGCATTTTTAATTGAATTACAATCAGATATCCCAACATTAAACATTGCTAATCTACCTGTAAATACAGCTGCAATAATAACTAACACCAATAATGCAATTATTGCAATAATAATCATATTAAGTGATATATCTCCTTTTTTAAACATTTTTTCACCTCATTTGTTATGTTTATTTATGTTTATTAAATATTATAATAATCCATGTTATATCCTTATTATTACCATCCTTATATATAAATATTATGTATACTTTAACTTAAATAACCATTTTAATTAAAACAAGTCTTAATTAAAACAAATATTAAATATTTGGACATTCACCACCTATACACAACCAAATTTCTAAAACATCGATACTAGGATAAAGAGGTAATGAATATGGAGTAACATCAACACTTGTTGCCCTTGAAAATTCTTCTTCTAAATATTTACTTGGTGGAAAAGGAATAAGACCATCTGTTTCTAGAAATTTATTATCATTACTTTTGACCTTAAAATGATATGGCCGATTAATGTCTATTTGTAAAGTATACAAGATTTGAGAAACACCACACTCTAGAGCACCTCGGCTCATAATAATATCTTGACAAAATTCATTATCTGGATATCTTGCACTTAAAACATTAGTTAATTCAGAAGTACATTGAATTGTACCAAGTGGAGTTTTAGTAATGTCTATAAACAAATCTTCTAGTGTGGTATCTTTTGTACATCCTGAATCTGTTTTTAACATAGCACTGATTATACCTGTTGAAAGATCTTTCTGGATAAAGCTGTTTAAAGGATCGTCTACTGGTTTAAAATAAACAACAGAAATAACAAACAAAATAATTAATGTAATAATAACTACAATAATCATTAACCCCATGATTTCTGTTTGTGCTTTTGTTGTTGTATTCATTTTTAATTTTCTTGTTTAATATATTAAGTTTGGTATATTATTGATTAGGAGATTAATATTAACTATAAGTATCAAGTACAATAAATCCAAAGCTGTTTGAATCCCTAATTGGATCAAAAATAGTTACAGGTATGGACATTTTTATTACACCTGATGCATTTACCTCATCAACATATGTATTATCAAATAACATTATTTCTCCACCTTCAATACCTTCTCCAAATGGAACAAAAGATTGTTTGATAGTAATTTTTGCATTGGGAAACATCCTTGCATAATATCTTCTATAACTTTGTTTTTCAGTGTTTAGCATAATTGCTTTAAAAGCATTTATTTTTAATAAATCAATACAATCAAATTGTTCTGTTGATTGTACAGTACATTGTAGTTCAGGCATAAACTTAACTGATAATGCCATATCAATTGTTCTTTTTGCATTAAATTCCTCTGCATCCTTAATCGCAATATGACTTTGAACTTTAGCATAAAAAACTAAACCAACCATTAAAATAATGAAAAAAATAATTAAAACCATTATTGATTCGCCTATTTTTAATTGTGATTTTGTTTTTTTCATTTTTCTTGTATTATTTTCTTGAGTGATATAATTTAATTAGTTAATAAAGTCTAGGACATGAGTTAAATATTGCATTTTTGTTTGCTTTTTCTGCTGATGATGACATAGATTTTAATAAACTAGATATTTTCTCATAATCACCTTCTTCAAAACTACTTGGATATTGAAAATTTTCAGGAAGAGGAAAGGCAGCAAAATTTTCATAAATGCCACCGCATGCACCTGCTTGAGTCTTTAAGTAAAGGGCTTTTATCTTATAAATCCCAAATATTCTTTCTAAACTATTAAATGCCTTATGCATATTACAAACGAAAAAATCTTGATTTTCTGAAAAAATTGCACCGACCATTGATTCTTTTCCAAAATAACCAACAGAATCATCAAAATCACCTGTTTCTGCAGCCATATCTTCACTTAAAAACAATACATGACCATTAAAGTTTGGATTAGGATCACTAAAAATAACTAAATCAAAATCAGATTTGCCAATATCTAAGTCAAGATCATCTTCAAATGTATAAAAGAAAACAAATCTTACATGTTTATGATTAGTGGCTTCAAAGTCATCCATTAATTCTTCTTCGCTGTATAAATCAACAGTAATAAATTCATTATCTAAAAATAAGTTATATATTTTTTCAGCCATGGTTTTAGACATAGAATAATCCTCATTATAAACAAATACATACCTTATTGATGGACTTGTTAAATAAAGAAAATTTCCAACTCTAAATGGTGATGTCCAATCTAAGGTCCATGTATATAAAAAATCACTCTTGATTTCACTTGGGGCAAAAATAATATCATGAGGAGTTGGTTTATTTACTCCCGTGTTTCCAATAGCAAACCCAGAATCACAACCTTCTTCACTACATTCAGGATAACAAGTAAATCCCAACTCCAATTTTGGTATTTCTAATTCAGATGATGATTTTGAAGATGAACTTGCACCTTTCATAATTGAATCTATTTCAAATAGGATTTTACCTGATAGTTTCATATTGGAACTTTCCATGTATGATTTACCAATAAACACAAAAAACAATAAAATAACAGAGCCAACTACAAAGATAAATATCCAATTGAATTGCATTTCAATTACCGCTTTTTTAGAATGCTTCATTTTGTATTTAGTTTTTCTAGTCTTAATAATATTAATAACAATACATAATTAAATTGTGCATGACAAAAATAGAGATAATTAAATTAAGCACAATTAAATTACATATAATAAGGTTATGGCACTGATATTAAAACACCATTACCTTTACCTGTCATCCTAATTGTAATTTTTCTGTCAATAGCATCAAAACACAAATAATCTTTTGTACTATCAACAGTCATCTTTGTAAGGTTTATTGAAGTATCTGACCAAGGAATAGTCATGACATTTTGTGTCCCGTCGTTCCATGCATCGCACATGATAAAATCTAAATCTCCAACACAGGGGTGTTGATCTTCATTAATCGTGAAAAAACATACTTTTTTAACACCTTCTGGAACAGTATATGACTTTTTCTGCCAACTACCATATTTAGATAACATAACATCGGAATCATCAATTAAGCTAGTCTTAAATTCTACTAAATCAATTGTTTCTATTTGTTCTACTATTTTTCCAACATACTTAATCCCCAATAATAAAATCATTCCAATTACAAATAATGCCAAAATATAAAAAAACATTTGTTGAACTTGTGATTTCATGTTTTACACCTTCTATATATTTTAATTATTTTTTCTTAGTCTTTGGTGACTTATCATCCAGATCTTTTAATTTTAATTTGATTTTGCTTTCATTCTTTTTAGGTTTTTCATCAAATGCTTTTAAAATTGCATTTCTTTTGTTTTGTTTTTGTTGTCTTCTTTTACTATAACTTGGTTTAGAAAAAGTATTAGATGTAGCCCCTAAACTTTGTGAGATTGATTGTAGAGTTGATTTAGTTGGTGAAATAGAGGAAGTTACTCTTTGTCTTTGAGATTTTTTTGTAGAACCCCATACTTGTTGTGGTTGTTGAGTTCTTTGAGATTGTTGAATTTGTTGTGCTCTTGTTTGCGTCTTATTCAATGGTGTGTGTTTTAGGAAAACACTTTGATAATAATAATACCCTCCACCTGCAAGACCTGTAATAATTAATAATAAAATTAACCATACCCACCAGAATGATGAATCATCCTTAGGTTCAACTGGTTCTGGTGCTTCTTCACAATTACTACAAGCACCACCACAATCAATTCCTTCTTCATCTTGATTTTTTATACCATCATAACAATCTTCATCTACTTCCCCACCAACTGGAATATCACATTCACCTAAACAACTTCCACCACAATCAACACCAATTTCAACCCCATTCTTAATACCATCATCACAAGTTGGTTGTTGACAAGTCCCCACATTACAATATCCAGAGCTACAATCACTATTAACATCGCAATCCATACCATTATCACAACTAATACATGGACCACCACAATCAATATCTGCTTCTTGTTGATTTAATATACCATCATCACATGAAGATCCGACACAAATCCCACTAATACATTGGCTGCTAACACAATCATTATTGACTTCACAATTTTTACCATTACTACAACTACCACAATTCCCACCACAATCAAGATCGCTTTCTCCTAAGTCTTTAATACTATTAGCGCAAACTGCTACATTATCTTCAAAAGTTTCATAACCAGGATTATAGGTGGAATCAACATAAGTACCATTACTACTTACAATATCACTCCATAATCCAACAGAATTCATTGCAATTACATTCCAATAATAAGTTGTTTCGTTTGAAAGATTAAGATTGTTTTCTTTTTCATTTAAATCAGCAGTATTATCCCACTCATAAATATTTGCCAGACCTGGTTCAGTACCAATTGAATAATTATATTCTTCAACTTCACTATATTCTTCTTCACCTTCCCAACTCGCAGATAATGTAGATAATGAAGAAGTATAAGGATCTGTTTTAATAGCAAGTGATGGTGGAGTTACATCAATTGAAAATTTGTAATTATCCATTACATGGCCTTCTGATAAAGTTAGACATTTAAAATAAAAGGTGTGTTCGCCTTCTAATAATGAGATTGGACCACCATAATGGACTTTAAATGCATCCACACCAGATGCAACAGTTTCCATTAAGTAAAGATCTACTGTTTCTTCTTCTGGACCAAAAGTACAATCACTTGCTTGTTTTGTAGTATGTAATTCAAAGTCTATTGAAGTGTCGCTAGTGAATTTTTCAGGAGTAATTAATTCAAAGCCAGTAAATTGAGTTGTATCAACCATAAATGTTAATACTGATTCTTCAGAAATATGAGTTGAAGCTGGTTCTGTTGGACCATTATCACACCTGACATAATAAGTATATTGTTGACCATCAATTAGATTAGTTAGTTTATGTTCATTTACATAACTAAGATTTTTTGTTTCATAATCATCAAACGGGGTCATTGAAAAATAATCAGTCCCAGGTGTTTTTGAATATTTACATCTTGTTTTATCGTCTGTAACAACTGTTAAGTTTGTTACAAAAGGAGGTTCAACAACAGCTGGTGGTTCCTTCCCATCACTTGGATTAATAAAGAATTTTGCAATAGCAGGTGCACTATTATCCCAAATTATATCAACAAAAGTTTCATCAGATATACCACCAGGGAAATCACATCTGATAAAAGTAGTATAATAAATACCACTAATCATTCCTGATAAATTAAAATGGTTCTTAAATTTCCTTGGTTCAATTTGTTCCATTTCATAATTATAACCTATATTTTTATTCTGTGATAACATACATTTTTCTGGTGGTGGCAGATCATCTGATGTTTTTACAATTAAATCAAATTCTTTTTCTTTGGAAACACCCTTAGGTGGTTCAAGAATTTCTAATAACTCACCATTAAATGGACTAACCATAATATAATATTCTTTACTTGTCCATTCACCAGATCTATCAACTGCTTCTAATAAAATTTTATTCAGACCAGGCATTAAATTAATTTCCTGAGAAAATGCATTGTTTGAAGGGATATCTTCAAATAATTCTGATGCACCAAGATCACCAATTTCAAATTCTTGGTTTTCTTCTAATAGTGCAATTTCTTCAGTTAAGGCAGTTAATAATGCAACACCAACTAAATAATCTTCAGATAAAGGATAAACTTGAATATTTAATTTATTATCTGGAGGAGATGTTGCTGCATCACCATCAATTACTTCCCCTTCTAATAAAAATGCAACAGTTATACCTTGTTCAAGCACAGGAGAACCATAAAAGAAAGGATTAGTTAAATCAGTATATTGTTTTAATAATGGTACATTAATATCAGGACCTTGTGAAGAATCCATTAATAATTTAACACAAGTTTTGTCTTCTATTAAACCACCCATATTATTATCAGTTAATTCTCCAGAATGATAACATAACCATTGTTCATCAGGAATATTAGGAATATTAACTGGAGTATATAATGGATAACTAGTATCTTTTTCTTGACCAGGGAATTCTAATCTTGTTGGACATTTCAATGATCCTTTTTGTAAACAATAGTGTGTTTGTAATTCATCACAACCAAAACCAAACTCAGGTTCATCTACACATTGTAAATAAGCCATATCTCCGCTATGTTCTCCAGAATACCATTGAGATGTATTAAAATCATTACCTTTTGGATCTGTTAATCTAGTTGTAGGAGGAGTTGTGTCTAGAACAAATTGGATTTCATCTTCTCTTTCTCCAGACAACCCTGGAAATTGACACATAACTCTATATTTCTGTAACCCTTGTTCCTCTAATGAAAGTTGATGAGTGTATTTGTATAAACTAGGACCTGTACTAATTTGTTCTGGTTCGCCAAATGAAGTTAGTAAAGCAAATGTTGATGATTGGCCAAACCTACAATCACCTTGTTTTAATGTGATAATTTCTAAGTTTACAGGACTATAATCTAATACCCCTGTTGGCTGAGGTGATTGAATTTCCTGATCAGCATCAATTTTTACAGTAATAGATTTATTAATTGTATTGTCTAAGAAATCTGTACAAACAACAGTGTATAAATAACTTGCATCTTTTAGTCCTGTATATTTAGCTTGGAAATATTGACCACCTTCATAATTAATTTCTTTAACACCAACATAATCTTCAAAGATATCATAACATTCTTTTGCTGATTCATCTAATTCAACTGAAAATAAAATTTGTGTATCATCATAAGGGGCTGATAAATCATTAGTAACATAAGGAGTGATAGTTATTTCAGGTGGTTTAATATCAACATTAAATAAAAATGATTTAACTTCTTCAATATTCTTTGCTTCATCAATTGAATAGTAAAATACTTTGTGATAACCATTACCATTTGGAATTAATGGGTCTTCATCTGGTTTGTATAAGTTATTAGGATAACATTCACCTAATTCTTTTTCAGTTAAAAATCCATCGCCATCATAATTATAACTTTCAAAATCTGAATACCCAGGTAAATTACCTTCCATAAGTCCATCTTGTATAACTTCAGGAATATGATTATCACTAGGGAAACAATAATATGTTTTAATATCCTCAGGGTCAGAATGATATCTCCCATCCACAATAGGATCATTAATTGCAAATTTTAATTCAATCTTATCTGAATTAGCAGGTGCAATAACTTCTGTTACAGGTGGAGTAATATCTGATCCTTTTTTTCCTTTTGGATCTGTTTTATTATCATCATTACCATCTTTAAAACATTTTTGTTGGCTTTCATCAAAATCACAAACACCAAAACCAAGAAGATCATTTCCTTTAACTTTTACTGCATTTGTTCCCCAAATTGGTTTATCATTCTGATCATGGATTATATCTAAGACTAGTGGTTGTTCATATTCACCTAAACAATCAGTTCTAATTTTATTAAAATTGCCTGGATAACCTTGATTATAATTTGTACAGGTTAAATGATTAGAAGAATCACATTCCATTGTAGAATTAAAGTAACATTCAGTACCAGTAATAGTAAATTCACGACACATATCAATACTACAATAAGCAAATACTTCATTATTTGATAATTTATTACAAAGTTGACAGTTCCTAGCATTTTCATCAGAATCACGACAATAACCAACATTAACATTAAGTATATCTGCTACATCATCATCATTTAGATCAATTAAGGTATCATCCCATGTACATGAATGAGTTAAACATTTATTATTTTGTTCGCCTGCATAACCCTGACATGCATCTTCTGACCTATAATCATAACAAT
>Ga0257124_1000011_pt1 | contig 252669 bp, 205 predicted proteins | sample SI106_150metaG_FD_190154 | JGI IMG/M metagenome (GOLD analysis project Ga0257124, IMG submission 190154) | Marine microbial communities from Saanich Inlet, British Columbia, Canada - SI106_150 | ecosystem: Environmental > Aquatic > Marine > Inlet | place: Canada: British Columbia | collected...
AAAGTAAAAACCTATGAAACGTACTATCCTCGGGCTAAAGCCCGAGGCATTTACCGTACGTTTCTTTTAATAGCTACATAACTTCCCACCTATTTGAATCTTCAATGTAGTTTTTTATGGTCTCAGCACTTACATTCCCAACACTCCGGTACATGTAACCTTTACTCCATAATCGTTTATATTTCTTTAATGCTGGTCTTTTACACCTTATATAATAAGACGTGCCACCTTTTATAATTTGGATTAGCTTCCTAATTGAATAGTCAGGTGGACAAGAAATAAATAAGTGTACATGATCAGTCATTATCTCTTTAGAAAACAATTCTAGATTATGGTTTTTACAAATCCAATCAATTGCTTCTTCAGCAAGCTGCCTTTGATCTGGAAATTTAAACACTGGATATCGTGCTCTTGGAATTAATACTACATGATACCAATTTTGTCCAAGACTATGCGAAAACTTTATTAATTCATTAGACTTATTTCTACTCAAATCAATCACCTCGTACATGTTGTTTCTAAAACAATGTGTACGAGCTCGTACTTCTACACTAAATTCAATGTGCATATTTAATATAAAAGTTTAGAATTGAAAAAGCTTCGCTTTTTTTCACACACTGAAGTGTGTGTCCATCCTACCTCAAGTTAAAACTTAGAGGTATGACGGAACCAAGGTTCAATAACAACAATAATGGCACAGACGGACATTTGCAAGCAAATATCCTACTCGCCTATCGGCTCGCCTGGCCATTGTTGTTATTTTCTTACCAGGCACAACTTCCAGACCTGTATTTAAATTAAAAACTAAATAATATCTTATCTATCTATAGATTTACCAAAAAATATATAATACATAATACAGATTAAACTATAATTAGGGAGATAAATAGAATTAGATAAAAGTAGTTAAAAAAGGGGAAATCATGTACAACATGAATAAAAAATCACAAATCACAGCATTCATAATTGTAGGTCTAGTTCTTGTAATTATTATTGCAACTACTTCATATATCAAACAGATAGGAGAACCAAGACAAGATTATAAGAAATTATATGAGGTAACATCTAGTGTTAAGCCAGTAAGAACATATGTTGAAAAATGCCTTCAAGACATAGGAACTTTTACAATACACAATATCTCAACACACGGTGGTTCTCTTAATTTAAATGAATTCCAATATTTAGAAAATGAAAAAATAAATTATATGTGTATTTATGAACAAGAAATTGGATGTAGAAACAAATTATTATTCAGACAAGATATTGAAGCTGAAATTAGTGAAGAAATAAATAAAAAGATAATAGAATGTGTTGATTTAAACATATTTAGAGATCAAGGTTTTATTGTTTCTACTGAAACACCAGAAGTAAAAACAAAAATAAAAAATTATGAAGTTGTATTATCATTAAAATATCCAATACATCTTGAAAAAAACAAATTAAAATTAGAAGTTACTTCATTCACAACAAAAGTTGATTTACCTCTTGGAATTTTATTAAAAACTAGTGTAAACATAGTAAATGATGAATTACAAGAACTAAATTTTAATGCTCCTGAATTTATGCAAGATCATGCTGACATATTAATTCAAAAATTCAAACCATACCCAGATGTAATTTATAGACTAAAAAAAGATGAATTAGTATTTCAGTTTGCATTAAAAACAAAAAATACTATTTCTGAACCAAACTATAATTTTTTTGGTGTTAATGAAAATAATAATGGATGTTGTTATAATCCAGAAGACAATTTTTGTTACCAGAATGCATTAAAAGAAAATTGTGAACAAAAAAAAGGGATTTATTCTGAAGAATGCACATGTAATAAAATTGAATATAATACAATATTAAAACTTAACCCCACATTAGACTGTAAAAAAACATATGATAGAACAGGTAATAAATATTCTTCATTTAGCAGATCAAATGGTGAATCTTGGTGTAGTTATGAAAAACTAGGAGAAGAAAATAAAGCATTATCTGGTTCAAGGCATTATTTACATTATTGTATAGATGGTGTTGAGTATAAAGAACCATGTCGTGATTACAGAGAAGAAATTTGTACTGAAACATCTGAAATAGATTTATTTGGAGACACAATAAAAAAAGCACAGTGCAGGTCAAATAGATTCCAAGATTGTATTGATTGTAATGATCAAGAATGTTGCGAAGATGTTGAAGTAAGAGATTGTTCTTGGCTAAATCTAAAAACAGAAAAAAAATGTGTTCCAAAAGTTGCCCCGGGGCTTAAATTTTGGGAATTAACAGCATTAGCAACATGTACTAAAGCTAATGAACAAAAAGAATGTGTTGGAAGTAGTTTCTCATGCCCTGAAAAATGGGTTGATGATACTGCCAAACTTTGTTATTTACAAGGAGACTGTGGCAATGGAAGAAATGTTAAACAAGTTTTAACAAGATATGGATTTATTAATACTGATTTAAAATACAAACCAAATAAAAACATATACAACATAAATAAAAATATTACTGAAAAAACAATTTCTGAAACACTTGACTTAAAATATGACACAAAGAAAAGAGCAACTATAACATCAACAACATATTCTGAATTATATAACAGCCATGTTGAGTTATTAAGTTCAGGATTAAACTATTTGAATGAAATGAGTTCAATATCAGTTACTGATTTTATTAATCCCTTCAAAGAAAAACCAATTATGAGAATATTGGATGTAAGCTTATGCAGTTCATGGCAACCACCTAGATTAAAACAAGATTGTAGTTATTGTACAAGAAGTGATTTTAGAGAATGTAGTGAATATTTATGCAAAAGTCTTGGTCAGCAATGTATTTTTGATTATAGTCATGGAGATCCAATATGTAATAGAATAAAACATGACGACAAAAAACCACCAGAGATTAGTTTAAACAATAATGCAGTAACAGAAAATCATGAAATTAAATCAATTGTATTTACTGCAGGTAGTAAAAACATTAAAGGATATAAAATAACACCTGCCTTATTACCTCACAAACAATTTTTATTAGGAATAACAGCAGATGAACCTGTAACATGCAAGCTTGCATTAATGCCATTCAAGGGTTTTAATGATTTATCAGGAATTTATTTTGGTCAGCAAAGTTTTGAGATAGAACATAATCTTAGTTTAAAAGTCCCACCAAAAGTTGCAATACCACAAAACATTATAGATATGTTTAATGTGACTAATTTTGAAGAATTTGCAGAGATCATTGAAGAACCAGAAGAAATAGTTAATAGTTACAAAGAAAAGTTTAAATTCCATATTTCATTATACAACACATTTACAGGAAGTGATATAGCAACTTTAATTGATCCAATTGTTGATAAAGTAAACAAATACTTAAAGATAATTAAAGGAGAAACACCATTTGTAAAAACAATGGTTGAATATTCTCTTAATAAATTTGAAAATAACACATATGTTGTTTATCTAAAATGTATGGATGAAGCAGGCAATGAAAATACAGATCCTTTATTTATTGAATTTTCCATACAAGAAAAAAATCTTGAACAAGATAATACAGCAACAAAATTAATTGGCAGTATTCCAGAGAACAATAGCATAATAAGTAATGATGCTAATGAACTAGACTTTTCAATTTATCTAAATGAACCAGCTGAATGTAAATATGATTTTGTAGATAAAGATTATGAAGAAATGGAACATACTTTTTCATGTAGTAAACAAGATTACCAACTATCTTCTAAGTTTGGAGGTAGTTATGAATGTACTAGTAAACTAAACACAACAAATGATAAGACAACTGATAAAATAAGTGATAAGACAACCATATTTATCAGATGCAAAGATAAACCATTTTCAATAGAGGAATATCATTTTTATGTTGAAGAAAACAATCACAATGGGGTTGAAGAATTAACACCTGGAATGTTCTTTAATGTGACTGATCCAAATATAATTTATACATCATTATTTGAAAATAAGCATTTAAAATTTACAATTGATAACAGTCAAAATAATAATTCTGTTATTGAATTACATTTATTTAAAGATAATTTAGATTCTTGCAGTTATTCATTTGGAACTTATCAAAATAAGCTTGATCAATGTAGTAAGACAAACCAATTACATTTAGGTGTTTACGAATGTATTGAAACAATTGATCTTAATAAAGGTAAAATAGAAAAAATTTATGATATTGAATTTAGTAATAGCGATACAACAAACAATGAAAATATAGAATTAATGATTAATATAATTGATTTAGAAAACAATAAGATTATAGTTCCAAGTACTGAAAAAAATATTTCATTAACAACAATATTTGATAAACCACACGCATGCAGCCTTATTAATGTTAATAAAATAAAAACAGATATGAAGTGTGATGAAGATACATATAGTTGCTTTGCTAAATTAAACCAAACAATCAAAACAATAAATTGCATGGAAAAGAATTATTTACATAACATATCATTCAAATGTGCTAATAAAGAAGTTTCAGGACAAAATATCAATCAAGAAAGTTTTATTTATACAATAAAGAAATCATCTGGTTTTGAGATTACTGAAACACAGCCAAATGGAGAAGTAACCATAACAAATCCAAAATTAAAAATAAAAACATCCAATAATAATGTGAAATGCAGATATAAACAAGACTTTGGGTTAAGTTATATTAATTTGATTAGGGAAGATCTTGATGATGGAATATGGTTTACTACACAGCTTTCTGAGTTACAAGAAAACTTGAATAGCTTTAAAGTTAGATGTGTTGATGATTATGGTAATCAAGCTGAAGAAGATATTGAATTCTATGTAATAACATGAAAATAACCATTTAAATCATAAATTTTGTTATCAAATATAACTAATTTATAAAAACAAATATAAAGGACAAATCATTTCTTAGCTTTGGTGATATTATGAAAAAATATATTTTAGTGATTATGACCATATTGTTATTATTAGCATATGGTTGTGCACAAGAAACCCCTCAACAAGATGATGTAGAGGTTGAACAACCTATAGATGTTGTTGATACTGAAGCAGATAATGTAGAAGTTCAAGAATCAGTAGTTGAAGTAGAACAAGCAGTAGGACCTGTACCAACTGAAGGAACAGTAATTGTTAATATCAAAGGATTTGCATTTAACCCTGAAACAATAACTATACCTGTAGGAACAGTTGTAACCTGGATTAACAAAGATAGCGCAAAACATACAGCAACATCTGATGAAGAAGCATTTGACTCTCCTTTATTAGGCAAAGATGAAAAGTTCAGCTTCACATTTGACAAACCAGGAACATTCAGTTATTACTGCAAACCACATCCATATATGCTTGGAACAGTGATTGTTGAGTAAATTTTTGTTTTTATTCTTTTTCTTTTGTTTTATGATGTTTCCTATGAAAAACATCAAAACTTTTAAATACCAGAATAAAAAGACTAAATATCATGCAAAAAATAATAGACCCATGGGGATCAGAATTAGTAGAGGATTATGTTAAAATAGTAAAAGATTTCGGATTAGAAAAATTCAATACAAAACTATTCCCAAATCCAAGTAGGCTTATGAGAAGGCATACTGTTTTTGCTGGCCGTGATTTAGATATTATTGCTAAATGTATTAAAGATAAAAAGCCATTTTATGTTCTTACTGGTATTATGCCATCTGCTGATAAAATACATTTTGGAAATAAAATGGTAATTGAACAAGTCAAATATTTTCAAGAGCATGGTGCCAAAACATATGTATTGGTAGCAGATTTAGAAGCAGCTGCTACAAGAGGAATTACATTAGAAGAAGCTCAAAAGCGAGCAATGGAGTTCCATATTCCAGCTTGGATTGCTTTAGGATTAGATCCTAAAAAAACAACATTTTACTTTCAATCTGAAAATAAAGATGTGATGCATCTTGCATATAAATATGCTAAAAAAATAACATTGAACGAGTTCAGGGCAATTTATGGTGTAGCTGATCCATCAAGAATATTTGCAGCCTTAACTCAGGCAGGAGACATACTATATCCACAACTTAAGGAAAGAATGCCAGGCATTGTTCCTGTAGGTATTGATCAAGATCCTCATTTAAGATTAACTAGAGATATTGTAAGAAGAACTAAGGCAGAGAAATTCTTCCTGCCAGCTGGTATTTATCATAAATTTACTCCAAGTTTATCAGGAAAAATGAAGATGTCAAAATCTCATCCACAGAGTTGTGTAGAATTACCTGAAGATTTTTCAAGTGTAAAGAAAAAGATTATGCGGGCAGTAACAGGTGGAAGAGAAACATTAGAGCTTCATAGAAAACTAGGAGCAGAAGTTGAGAAATGTATGGTATTTGAATTATTAAAAACACATTTAGTAGAAGATGATAAAGAATTAGAGAAGATCTATAAAGCCTATAAGTCTGGAAAGATGAGTTCAGGTGAAATAAAACAGATTGCTTGTGAAAAAATGGAATTATTCTTAACAACATTTACAAAAGACTTAAAGAAGGCACAGAAAGATGTTAAGAAATTAAAGTTCATTAAATTTGGATAATTATTTAGATTTCTTTCTTTTTTTAACTAGGGCGAAGCCAATGTTTCTCATGAATTTTTTCTTTTTTATTAATTAAAAAATCTGAACAAAAAGAGCCTGACGGCCTGTTAAAATAAAAAAGAAAAAAAATCATTCATAGCAAGGGAATTCCTTACCAAGAAATGATTTACAATATGCTTTGCATTTTGTTGCTGATGTTTCTAAGCACCAAGCAAAACTACTTGGCATTCCATCATCAGAGTCATATAAGCAACCATCTGGTGCATCAAAATAACAATTTTTATCTAAACCCTGTTTCTTGGCAAAAAGATGAGCATTTGAACCACAAACAAAAGAGTCATAGATATCATTACCACAATAGCTCTTGCATTTTCCTGGTGTAACTTCAACACAACCTGCAAAATCATTTGGAACCTTATTTGGATCAAATAAACAATTATCTGGAGCATCAAATGTACAATAAGAATCTGTTGTAAAACCTTTACTAATCTTTAAAGCATATGTGTTCATTTTTACAAGAGGTTTTATTCGACTATATTTTCTAGAATAAGCCTCTCCAGTTAAATCTCCATCCTCAACATCTTCAGAAACAACTAAATCATCTCCTGCTTCAGAAACAGTAGTTGTCCCACTATTTGTCATCATAAATACAACACCAACAACAGCTACAATACCAACTATTGCTAACAAATACATAGAATAATCTTTATTCATAGATTTTCTTTTTTTAGCCATATTATCACCTTTTTTAATTAATAATCAAATTTTAGAGAAATTCATATATATATGTTGTGGTTTTTAAAGAAAAGATAAAGTTTGTTAAATTTGGATAATTATTTAGATTTCTTTCTTTTTTTAACTAGGCCCATATTTCTAATAAATTTTTTGTAAATAATTTTAAATCCAACAACATTGGCCGTGCGAGAAAATAACAACAATGGCCAGGCAAGCCGTTAGGCGAGTAGGGCTTTCTGAAAGAAAGACCGTCTGTGCCACTGTTGTTGTTATTTTCGACATAATATTAATAAAAAGAAATCACAACAAAAAGAGCCTGACGGCCTGTTAAAGAAAAAAAATGAAGTCATATTCAATAACTTAAGTTCATTCCCTTCTAGAAACAAAAAATATATAAACCAAAACACCCAGAAAATCAATTATGACTAAATACGCACCATTACCACAATCAATATTATTAATGGGATTAATGGGTTTTCTAATTAGTGCTATATTTACTTATTCAGGTTCAATTGGATTAAGTTGGGGATTTTCATTCATGATTGTGTTTATAGTAATGATAATTGCTTCCTTCGTCAGCATGGCACCTAGCTATGATGATTTTAGGTAACAATACAAAATTCTGATTTAAAGCCAAAATATTTATAACTAATTAGATATATAGAAATTACAATGCCAAAATTAATTGAATTTGTTAACATTGACAAAGCCTTTAAGACACATAAAATACTTGATAATCTAAATCTTTCTATAAATCAAGGTGATTTAATAGGTCTAATTGGAAAAAGTGGTGAAGGTAAAACAACTTTGCTAAGGGTATTAATAGGATTCTATAAAATAGATTCTGGCAGTATAATATTCAAAGACAAAGATATAACAAAAAAAACTAGTTTAATAAGAGATGTTGTTGGATTTTGCACACAAGATAATAGTTTTTATCCTGAACTAAGTATTGAAGAAAATCTTTTTTATTATGGAAGACTCTATAAGATTAAAAGAAGAAAACTTAAACAGACTATATCTAAATTATTGGATTTGGTTGATCTTACTAATCATAAAAAGAAATTAGCAGGTAGAATTTCTGGTGGAATGAAAAGAAGATTAGATTTTGCAATTTCACTTGTTCATGAACCTGAAATCCTTATTCTAGATGAACCAACTACTGGTCTAGATCCAATTATTAGAAAAAGTATTTGGGATTTAATAGATAAAATCAATAAAGATGGTACAACCATTATTGTCTCTAGTCATTTATTAGATTTTATTCAAGAAAAATGTAATAAAATTGGAATATTAAACAAAGGAGATGTTCAAATTTATACAATGCAAACTTTGAAAAAAAGATATCCTAAAGCTAAAAACTTAAATTATATGTTTGAGATGGCTGTAAAACAAGGTTTGGCTAAAGGAAAGCTTACAAAAATAAAGTAAAAATAATTAAAACATAAAACAGAGAAAAACAATGTTCAAAAACCTTTTCGTATTACTAAACATCATGTTCAAAAACATCAAGATAGTTTTGAGAAGTCCTAGCTCATTATTATTATTAGTTTTTGGTCCTTTAGTATTAATCTTATTAATAGGATTTGCTTTTGGTGGAGATGAAGTCCATGATATAAACATAGGTGTTGTTACACAAGACATGGGTTCAATTAATAGTATTATTGATAGTCTTGCATCTCGTGAGGTTGCAATTCATGAATATAATAATTTTAATATGTGTATGTTTGATTTAAAGCTAGATAAGATACAGGTATGTGCTTTATTTTCAGATGATTTTATTGCCACGAACAAAAAAGTAACAGGTAAAATTACTTTTTATTATGATAATTCTCGTTATAACTTAGCATCTTACCTAAGTGATTACATTAAAGATAAAATAGCAATTACTTCTGAACAAATAACTTTAGAAGCAGCAACTAATATCTTAAATGATATTGAAAGTGCTGTTACTTTCATGCAAGATGCAAAGCTTAGCATTGACCAGTTTATAGAAGATATTATTAATATAAGAAATGATTTAGCAGAAACAAAACTTGTATTAGATGAAATTAAACAACAAGTTGATCCATTATATGAAGATGCACTATTATTACAAAAAGCATATTATGATAATCAAGCAGATATTAACTCCACTGCTAAAACATTAGATAATAATAAAGGAAAGATCATATTTTCAATTAATCTATTAAACCATCAAATAATCAAAGTAAAGAATGATATTTATTCAACATTACTTAATCCTATTATCAAATCAAAGATTGAAGCAACACCTTTTTTAGCAGGATTAATTGATTTTAATAATATTGAAAGTACTGTTAGTGAGTTAGATGTATTACAACAAGAATTAACTGAATTAAAAACAAATATTGAAGAGTATGATAAATCAGTTCAAGAAACCAATAAAGAAATAGGAGAAAGAATAGATTCAACAGTAGATATGATTGCAACTATTAAAGAATTTGTTGATGATGCTAATTCCAAGATTGACAAGAATATTCTAATTTTAAATAATGCACTTATTGAACTTAATGTAATTAAAGGAAAATTGGATGAAAACATTGACAAATTTTCAGGTTTAGACCAATCACAAGCAGAATCATTAGTAAAACCAATTTCATCAAAGTTTGAAGGCATACTTCAAGACATGACTAAGGTAACATTAGTATTCCCAATTATTTTAGTATTTATTATTATGTTTATTAGTATTTTGTTATCTAATATCAATGTGTTAAATGAAGTTAATTCACAAAGTTATTTTAGAAATTTCCTTGTACCAACAAGAGGTTCTTTATTTGTGTTAGGAATGTTCATTACAAATATGATTGTTGTAATGTTTCAAATAATTATTTTATTAATAATGGCTAGATTTAAGTTTGGTATCCAATTCTTGCCAGTAATGCCTGCTTTAGCAGTTGTAATTCTTCTTATCACTTCAATATTTGTATTATTAGGAATGGCATTTGCATATTTTATTTCAAAACAACAAGCATCTATTTTGATTAGTACATTTACTTCTTTAGCATTATTTTTATTTTCTGATGTAATATTCCCACCAGAAGTAATGCCAAAGCTTGCAGCTTTCTTTGCTAAACTAAATCCAATGGTTGTAGGAGAAAGAATGATCAGAAAGATTATTTATCACAATATAATGTTAGATTATCAATTAGTTGATTTATTTGTTCTAATAGGCTTTGTAGTATTCATGGTAATAGTTGTTATTATTGCTGCTAAAAGAAATAAGAAAAGAAGTTAATTTCTTATGGAAACAAGCCAAAAAATGATTACACTTTCCTTACAAAACTAATAAATCCACTATGCCCTAGCTGTTGAGTCTTAGGTCTTTGTTTTCTGCCAATACATTCCCATTCCCTATGAATTAATTCAACAGTCTTAATATAACTTAATCCATCAATTTTTCTTACAGCCTCAACAAAATCACTCACCTGAGGCATACAAGGAGAATAGCTAACTACAAACCCACCTGGTTTTAGTGCTTTAAATGCATGTTCTAAGGCCATCCATGGTTCTGGAACATCCAAAGTAATTAAATCCATATTTTTATGAGGGATTTTATCATAAACACTTAATTTTTTAGCAATTATATTTTTGAAGCCAAAGAATTTAATATTTTCTTGTGCAACAGCTAAATGATCATCTCTAACATCATAAGTATATACTTTACCTTTTGGAACTAAGTTTGCAAGATGACAACATAATGCTCCACTTCCTGCTCCTGCATCAACTATTTTCCAATTTGGTTCAAGACCTGTTTCTGCAATTATCAATCCAACATCTTTCAATGGAATAATTTGTGGTGCTCTTTTAATCTTTGCTAATTTATCAATAAACATTATAGGCAAGACAGTAAATTCTTTTCCAAGATGTGTTTTAACTTTCCCACCAATTTTTGTTTTTTTTATATCTGCTGCTTTAACATATCCATATTTAGTATGTACATCTTTGCCTTTGAAGAAAAACTTTTTCCCATCTGTGTTAACTAATAACTTTTCCATTTTATTCCATCACATTATTAATTACTTTATCTACTGTTCTTGTTTGCCAACCTTTGTCTACTAAAGCTTGCCTAATAGAATTCACACAATTTCCTGCAATTAAAGCCCTTGTTACAAAGCTTCCAAGCATAATTTCAGCTTCGTTTTGATGTAGCTTAATTTCATTATAAGCTTTATTTACTTTTTCTTGATCCCAATTGTAATCTTCCAATGCTTCAACAATTTCAGTATAAGTATGACCTTGTACAAGTTTATTTTTAATGTGTTGTTTTAACACATGATGATCCATTTGATTAGGATATGATAATAAAGCAGAGCCAGTATAAGGATTGGCATTTGTTTTTGGTTCTGAACTAAAGCGTGGTTTAAATTCATCTTTCTTGCCTAATTTTCTTTTTCCAGGCTTATGTTTATCAAAATCTATAAGTGTATTATGTGGAAAATGATGTAACTCATGATCTCTGCTTGCATGTTTAACTTTATGAAAATCTTTAGCATCATGTTCTTCTACTCTATGTTGGTAATATGTATGACTTGCCATTCCTACTAACAATAAAGGACCAAGAACAATTAAAGCAAGGTAAGTTGTACTCATAACAGAGGTTGCAGCAGAAAAACCAATTGCATTTCCTGTTACATTTCTCAGAAAATTAAACATATCTACTTTTGTAAACAATCCAGCTAATCCTACTAGAAGTAGAGCAACAAAATATTCTTTCCAATATTTCTTTAAATGATTCATCATAACCTCTTTTATATATATCTATTAATTATAGGAATATATAAAGGTTATGGTAAAATATATGTTAAAATTAATAAAAAACTATATAAATCAACAATAATTGCTTTGTCTAGAACGCGGGGGTGGCCAAGTGGCTAAGGCAATCGGCTGCAATCGAGATTAAAGCTTCGGCAATGATTTCGCAGATCCCGATGATCGAGGGTTCGAGTCCCTCTCCCCGCTTCATTCTTATAGTTTAATGCGTTCCCAAGAAGTTATGTAATTTTGAGATATACAAAAAATAATAAATCTGTTTTTTATTTTTTTTAATAGAAAAAGTAAAATTTCATAGGGACGTTTTAAAAAAAAGAACTAACATCCAGACATTACTTCTTGTATCCAAGAGATATTACAATCACCTGTAATCTCTTCAAAGATTCCCATCATTTGATTTATGGTTAATTTGCCTACTAACCCCTCACCTTTTCCATTAAGATAAATTTCCCGCATTTTATGAATAAAACTACTTACATCTTCATATGAAAACCCACATTGAGTACACTGATTATAAATATTTGTTGTGTATCCAGAATTTAAATTAGGATCGCAAGTGTTTATAATTTTGGGAAAGTTAGAAGACAAATAACCGTTACCATCCCAATAGCCGGAAACATAAAAAGAAAATGCTTTTGCAAAAGCTTCAGTATAAAAACAAAAATCACTTAATAACACATGAGTATATTCATGCACTATTATAAGTTGTGCTTCTAATCTCAAAGCATTTTCTTCTGCATCTTGTCCCATTTGAGAAGCATAATATGGGTTCAAATGCATTTGTTGATTTTCATTTTCCCAATCCCATAAGCACATATATGAACCACCAAGATCCAGAGGTCTAATCCCAAAGCGATTGTTAACATATCCATCAGTCATAAGTTTTTCTTGGTAATCTCCACATTCAATATCACTGGTTAAATGAATATCTACTGGCTTTAATTCTTCATGTACATCTAACTGAGTTAATTTTAATAATTCGTTAATTGCAAAATATGCTCCAGCTGTTTTTTTCCTGAGTATATTTTCGGGAATTGGACAAGGTTGTTGACAAACAACTCTAAAATTAGTATCAGGTATTTGATAAGCAATATAATTTGCAGATTTATCTTTAAATATAGTATCTTGATTATTGGATGTTATAACAACTTGGGTTTTAGGAATTTTTTTCCAAAAAGTCATTTCAATTTCCACTAAAACATTCAACTTCTGTTTATCAGGATGTGTTGAAATAGGGAAAGATTTTATGACCATACCTTCTTCATAACCTTCTTTATTTACCACAATTTTATACATTTCTCCCTGTTCAACATAAACTATACACTTCCCAAATTGATTTGTAACACACTGTTTTATTTCTTCATTTCCTGCAAGAAGAACACTTACATCTGCTCCAGAAATAGGATAAATGGTAGTGCTAGAACATACACCATTCACTTTTAAGCAATAGCCTAATTTCCCAACCAAAATTTCTATGGGTTTCCCTTCAATAACAATAGGCATTATATTAATTGATTTAATAGGTGGAAATTTAAGAATGCCTGGTTTTTTATCAATTCTGTGATCTTGCTTTTCTGTATAAACTCTTTTTGCATTGTTTGTTACACTATTCACTCGGACTATCTTCTCTCTAATTTTAACTTGTTTATTCCAGCGACTTGCTTGACCTACTAAATCTCCTGCTTTTATTTCCTCAGTATCTTCAACAGTTACTTCCTCACCTTCTTCCAAGTCTTCTTCCATTCCTTCTAAAACTATAGTATTACACCCATCCAATACAACCATTAAACCGAATAAAATAACTAGTGTTATAATTAATACCATGTACATAGAATGCTTATGTTTTGCCATTTAAACCTCTTTTATTTAATAATAGCTTAAATTATGTTTAAGATATATATATTTTACTAGATAATCACACCCAAAACAATATAAACAACCTAATTATCCCATTTACCATGTTAAACAAAATAAAAGGGTTAATGGAATCAGAGGAAAAAATTAAAGAGATTCATGATAAACTTAGTTCTCATAATGAAAATCTTAACAAACAAAATGAAATAATTCAAACAATGCATTCTGAGGTTTCAAATATTAAAACTAATCTTAATAATTTTCATAATGATAGTTCTGAACATATTAGTCAATTAAAGAATGAGTTAGAAGGCATCAAAGATGTTAAAACACAAATTCATTCAGAATTAGATGATCTTAAATTATTAAAAACTCAAATAAAGCAACAATTAGTAAGTGAATTAACAAGAGATTTTAAAACTGAATTGCAAGCAAATGTTGAACGTATTAAAACTGATGTTAAAAGTTATAATGATTTAAAACAATCATTGCAAGCAATTACTGGAAAAATTGAACAAGTTAAATCAGAAATGGACAAGTTCAATAAGATTGCTTCAAATATCAAAGAAAAAGATTTTACATTAGAAAAACATGAGAAAAAGCTAAAAGATTTCTCTAATGAAAAATATGAACTATTAAAAAAAATAGATGCACTAGAAAAACTAGTTGGCAAAGAAAGAAGGCGAAGGTAATTCTTATTTTATTATGTTAATAGAAAAAACAAATTAACCAAACATATTTTTAAATCCAACAACATTGGCCGGGCGAGCCGTTAGGCGAGTAGGATATTTTCTCAAAGAAAATGTCCGTCCGTGCCCTTGTTGTTGTTGGATTTAAAATCAACATATTAATAAGAAAATAATCACAACAAAAATAGCCTGCCGGCCTGTTAAAAGAAAATAAAAAATTAATTATCTACCATATATCTGAAATCATTAATCAACATATTAAAAAGAAAGGAACAATATAAATTAAAAAATCACAACAAAAAGAACCTGTTAAAAACTAAATATTATTTTTTCTTAGCATACATCTCATAAAAATAGCTTTTTTTCCCATAATCAATTTCACTAATTTGATTTAGTTCTTCGAGATGAAGGATTTCAAAATCTGAGAAAAGAGTTTTTAATTCTTGCTCTGTAAAAAAGTGATGAGGCATATGTCCATCTTCAGAATCAGTATTAATGTATGTACCTTTCTCAATTTCTTCTCCAGTTAACAATTTAGGATGATTAATTGATACAACAACTAAATAAAGATACCCTTTTTTTTTAGTTACTCTAGATATTTCAGAAGCTGCTTTTTTTATATCTTCCATTTTTCCATGTTGAATTACATGATGACAAAAAACAGCATCAAAACTATTATCATTATACTTCAATGATGTCATATCACATTTTTTTACTTCAATTTCTGGAAGAATTTCCTTCATAATTTTCAATGCATTATCTGAAACATCACAGCCCCTAACATTAAAACCATCTTTTAACATATAAACAATATGCCTACCTGTTCCACAACCAAGATCAAGAACATGTTTAACATTATTTTGCCTAAAGAATTCAACAGCATCTTTAACATATTTAGAAATATCTTTTTGAATAATCCCTTTCTTCTTGTACAAAGAATCCCAGTCTTTCATTTATACCACTTATACTTCATATCCAACATCATCTGAATGATCATCTTCAGATTCATCATTATCTGTATCATTAGATTCTTCTAATAGTTCATTAACATCAACATTATTTGTTTTATTAAGATTATCATTATCTAAAGCAATTAATGTTTCAGTTGTTCTAATACCTTCTATTATGCTAATCTTATTTTGAAAGAAACTTTGTAATTCTTCATTACTAGCTACTTCTACTTTAGCAACAATATCAAACCTACCATAGATTTCATGTATTTCCTTTACATCCTCTAATTTAGATAAAGTATTGCTAACTATCTTAAGTTTATTTGGCTTAACATGAATAAGCATAAATACAGTAACCATATTAGAAAGAAATGGTTTATGGTTTAAATAGTTTACCTTCTTTCACCACTCTTCCCTCACATCTAACTTCTAAACTATATTTTACAAATTAACATAATTTATATAGATGAAAGTGTTTTGAAATCAATAGAAAAAAGAATACAAAGATTAATAGAAATTATAATACAGTCATCTTAAATCTTAGTGATGAATAATTAGAATAAATAATGAGTGAGAGCTATGGAAAACTTAAAAATTAAAATTAATAAGGTTGACAAAGACTTACCAACCCCATCATACAAATGTCATGGAGATGCAGGTATGGACTTATATTCAACAGAAACTATTATTATTCAACCTGGAGAAATTAAAGGCATCAGTACAGGGATAAGAGTAGCAATTCCATTTGGTTATGAAATGCAAGTAAGACCAAGATCAGGATTAGCATTAAAGCATGGAATTTCAATGATTAACAGCCCAGGAACAATAGATCATGGTTATAGGGGAATTGTACATGCATTGCTTGTTAATCATAGCAAAGAGGCATATGAAGTCAAAAGAGGAGAAAGAATTGCTCAGGCAGTTTTCAAAAAATTTGAAGTTATTGATTTTGAAGAAGTTGAAGAACTTGATGAGACTGACAGAGGCGATGGAGCTTTTGGCAGCACTGGCAAATTTAACTAATCATATTAAGATTAATTATTACAAAATAAGATGATGATGGTGCAGATCGACTGTGGGATATCCCTTCCGGGGTGGTTGATAGGTTTGAGCATCGCGAAAACCGTCTGCCACCATAATCAGCATCTTATTTTGCATAAACCTCACATCAACAAATCATAATCAAAAAGAGGAGAATTGAGGTTAGATAGGCAGCAATGCTCTCTGACCCTCACTTTCCTTTGTTAGTCAAAACATTTATATTACATTAAAAAAAAAGAAATAAAAGAGGTGTTTAATATTATAAAATATGAAACAGGGAGAAAAAATACTAAATTAAACAATTTTTTTGATGAAGAAGATGATGAGAATCAAGAAGAAGAATAAAGATATAATTATAAAGAGATTTACTTAATCCATAGGGGTAACTAACATGCAGGCATATATTAAAGCTATAGAACCAGTCAATGTTGACTGGACAAAAAATGTCTGTTTAAAAATTTTCTTTGCTGGGTGTGATTTTAAATGTCCATTTTGTAACACTCCACATTTATTAGAAACAAGAGAAGAATTCTTAATTGATTTAAGAGATGTAAAAAAAGAAATTGATCTTAATAGTGGCTTTGCAGAAGCAGTTATTTTTACAGGAGGAGAGCCTTGTTTACAACGACCACAATTAATTGAACTAGCAAAACAATGTAGAGAAAAGAAAATTAAGATTGGCATAGAAACAAATGGTTCTAAACCAGAAGTCTTACATAGTTTGTTAAAAGAAAATTTATTAGATTTTATTGCATTAGATATCAAAACACCATTTAATGAAGAATTATTCGAACGCTTAACAAAGTCTAGAACCTTTTTCATTACTACAAACCAAGTCATACAAAACTTAAAAGCAACAATAGAGTTATTAATAGAAAATAAAGACAAATTAGAGATTGAAATAAGAACAACAATTATCCCAAGTTTATTGTATAGAAAAGAAGATATATTAGAGATTGCAAATATTGTTAATCAATTAAATGCAAGATGGGTTTTTCAGAAATTTGATAATATGGCAGAATTAGCTAGTAAAAACCTGCAAAGTATTAATCCTCCTTCTCTTAGTTTTCTAGAAGATATTAAAGAAGCATGTATTAAACAATATCCACAGTTAAGAATTGAAATAAAATAAAGTAGTTGTGAGTAATGAGTTAGGAGTTATGAGTTGGTTCTTAGTAAGTAGTTATTAGTATCGTTACATTTTCTCAAAACTAATTTCCTCATAACCAAAACTCATTACTAATCTTCCCAGAACGAACTCATGACTCACTACCCAGAACCCATAACTATTTTCATCCTGCTACTAACAGCCCTGGATTCACGAATAATACTATCCCTAATAAAATCATAATAAACCCACCAACATATTTAATAATCTGCATTTGATGTTTACTGATTTGTCTGCCTTTAAAAGTAAACCCAAACAAAATAATCACAGTTGTTAATGGTAGTATGTAAACAAAAGTATAGAAAAGTAAAAATAAAATATGCATAAAACCACTACCAAAACCTTTAGCAGCTAATATACCAGCATAAATAATTGGAAATCCTGCTGTACATGGTAATTCAACTAATGAAGAAAATACAGCTAGAACAATTGAAGCTAAAATAATAGCTGGCATTGAACCCCTCATAATAATATCTTTCATTGCTTGTATTTTTCTAATTAATGGTGCTTTATGTTTCTCTGCAATCATTAATGTAAAACCTTTTCTAAATAAAAATAATTCCTTGCAATTAATCAGACCTGCACCAATTGCTAAAGCTGCAATTGCATATCTTAATGGATTAATAAACCCAATAAATTTGAAAATATTTAGCCAAGCTAACATAAATAAAAAGTAGAAAATCATTACAACAATTGCAAATGTAAAACCCACTGTAAATATTTTTTTTCTTGAATGTGAAACAGAGATCATCAAACCCAATAACATTGTTAAAATAAATAATGTACATGGATTAAACCCATCAACTAACGCAATAATAAATGTAAATACAGGTAAGGATAATGAACCACCTAATTTTTCAAGAGTATCTGTAGGAATATTTTGAGCTAAGAAGAAAAATCCAATTATAGCAAATAGTGAAATCCCAACAATTAACCAATTCTTAGTTTGCTCTTCCATTTTAAGTAATACTTTAATTATTTTAATATAAATCTTTCTATTGTATTTAAAAGTGAAACCATTTATAAAGGTTTGTTACAGAGATAGAAAAATATAATTAAAATATCAGTTAAAAACAGTTAATCAGTTTTGCTTTTTAAACTTAGCAATAGTCTCTTTAATTATTTTTTCTTCTTTGACTTTCCATTGTTCTTTGTTCATACTTTCATATTCTAGACCAAAAACAATAATTGAAGCGTGAAATAGAATAAGAACTGGCACAATTAGTAAAGCACGAGTACGTAAATTATTATTAATCAGAGCAAGCCCAAGCAGAACATCTGCTGTTAATGCCAATATTAAATGATAGTTCATATAATAGCAAGAAATAACACCTAATTTAAAAAATTATCTAAATTAATGTATAGTCAACTCTTGTGTCTTTGCCTGATTTCTGTCAATTTCACATTTTGACTCGTAAGATTACTTGTCGCCCACCATAAACAAGCGAAGCAATATGTTTGGTGGGATGAAATTGACTGGCAAGACACTTAAGTTGACTATACCCTAAATTAAGGTATAATCAACTTAAAAGATGCAATATTAGGCTTAATTTAACAATAAAAAAGAAAATAAAAATTAAATATTCTTATCTAACCATGCTTTAACACTTGCTTCTGGCAAGGATCCTGTAAACTCATCTATTATTTCGCCATTCTTAAACATTTTTACAGCTGGTATACTTGTTACACTATATTTTCCTGATGATTCAGGTGCTTGTTCAACATTTATCTTAACTAAAATAAAATCACCATCATACTCACTTTCTAATTTTTCTAGAACTGGTCCTAACATTTTACAAGGATGACACCATTCTGCCCAAAAATCTACAACAACTGGCAGCTCTTTAGATTTCTCAATTACATCTTCATTAAAATTATTATCTGTTACATCCATTTATATCACCTATATTAAATCAATAAGAATTTGGAAAAATCCATCATATATAAATTCTGTTAAAAATTAACTCTCAACCATTAATCTCTTAGTTTCTGCTCCTACTTCCCATAGACGCATTCTACCCTTTTTACCTTTAGGTACAAGATGATTTACTTTTTTAAGATGATCAATGATTTTTTTAGCTTTACCATTTGAAATTTTAAAGTATTTTGCAACATCTTTAATTGTTCTTGGTTCAGCATTAACAAATTCCAATACTTCATTCTCAACCCCATCAGGTAAAGCTTTTTTTGTTTTTGAAACTGCTTCTTCAACCTTTTCTTTAGCAGCCTTTGCAACTTTTGATTTTTTAGCAGCTTCAACATAGACATTATTCTCTTCTAAGATTTGTCTAACAACATGATGTGAGATTTCATAATTTTTTCCTTTAATTGGATTAATATCATCAAATCTTTTATGATGGTAATCAAAAATCATTTCTGCATATTCTAAAACTTTTCTAGGATTTTTACCTGCGCTCTTTACAATCAAATCCAAAGCACCTTCATTAAATTTATCAACAAAATTAGTTTTAATTTTTCTGTTAAACAATCTTCTTTTTAGCATTTCTTTTAACTCATCATGCCTTAAGGGTCTTATAGCTACAACCTTACTACCAACTCTTTCTTTGAAAGATTTTGAACAATTGTCTAAATGTTTAGAAATTTGAGCAATGATAATACTTTTAATAAATCTTTTATCAGGATTTTCCCATTTACTTCTTGCATTTAAGATTAATCTGGGATCTGTTGCCTGGAATTCATCAATTATCAATACAGGTTTTTCTTTTGGAAATTCTCTAAATGTAATTTTATCAAAGAAATTCCTTTTTTTCTTAAGTTCTTTTTCTAAACTAAACTTAGTTGGTAAATCATGTGCATCAAGAAAAATAAATTCATGATTCTTTAATATACGTTGAATTCTTAATAACATAGATGATTTCCCAGAACCAGTTAAACCATTAACAAAGCAAATATCTTCTTTAAGAATATGATTAACTATTTCTTTCTCTTGCTCTTTTAGTCCAATTAAATTAGGATTAGGCCTAATGTCTAATGGATTTTTTGTAAATTTAAGTTCATTATACCATGTCATAAGAACAGATTAAAAATGAAGGCATATATAAAGATTATGCTTAGTTAGAAATTAATTTGCTTTAAAATACATATTTTATTACTTTGTAGTCCCAAATAGTAGAAAATTAGAAAAATTTTATATATTGATAAATAAATAATTAATATATTATGAAAAAAAGTAGTAGATTATTAGTATTATTATGTTTCTTGTTATTCTCAATCATATTATTAACTCAAACTGTATCTGCAATTAAAATAAAGTGTAATACAGATGGTTCCATTAATATAAGAGATTCAACAAAAAAAAGTGATTTGCTTGCTCAAGTAAAGGAAAGCAGTGATCCTTATTTCCCAGTTGATGGAAAATGGATAGGTTATGAAAAACCAATTGGTCCAGTTATGGTAAAAAGATATAAGTTTGAATCTAAAGAAGGTATATTTGTACAGGGAACAACTACAAAATATTATCTCAAATTAGGAAAAAGAAGATATACAATAACATGTCCTGCATTTGTGTTTGCCTGCAACATATTAAACACAACAATTGAATCATGTTATATGCGTAATAATACATTCTATGCAAAATTCTTTATTGAAAACATTCCATTAATTGATAAAAAAGTATTAAGATTTGGTAGTCCCTATGGATTAGAATATAGAGTTGACTTAGAAAATGGTACAAGCTATTCTAAATCACCTATAAAACATAGAAAAGAGTTCAAAGAAATAGTAATGAGTCAAAAAAAATTAAAAAGAGGAAATAAATATAGTTTATTTTGGAATTCAACTTCTTCAGTAAACAGATTTTCTATGTTTTATGATTGTGAAAGAGGTAATTTTTACAGAAAAGCTGAATGTAAAGAAATGCCTACATGCCGTTATTCAGGAGATTGTATGAAAAATGAATATTGTGAACAAGGAATTTGTCAGGAATTAGATTGTAGAGAATGTGAATACATTTCAAAGAATAAGTGTAAAAAACATGAATGTTGTGATAATTCAGTTTGTAATGATAAAGAATCATGTCAAAAAAATAAGTGCATTGCACTAAACTGCACAGAAGCTGAAATTGTTGAAAATCATCAATGTATTTCTCTTGATTGTAAAGAAGATGAAGCAACTATTAACCATAGTTGTGTAAAACTAAAATGTTCAGAATACGAATCTGCTGTCAACCATAAATGTGAAATATTAAATTGTGAAGAAGATGAACATATTGTTAATCATAAATGTGAAAAATTAGATTGTAAATGGTATCAAAAACCATTAGCACATGATTGTGTTGGGGTTCTATATCACACAATTAATAAATATAAAGATGATAAAGAATAATAAAATAATAAAATAGGTGATAATATGAATAAAAAATTAGTAAATATTATGTTAATAATGGCTTTAACAATAACATTGATTATGGCAATAAATGCATTTGTAGCTTCTGCTCAAGATCCTGGGTTTGAAGTAGAAGGTGGAGAGATTACAGAAACATATGAAGATTTTGAAGATATTCCTGAAGAATTTCTTGAAGAAGCACTTGTTGAGGAAGAAATAATAATTGAAGAAGCAGGTATAACTCCTGACAGCCCATTTTATTTTGTAGATGAAATTATAGATACAATTACATTAGCAGCAGCAGAAGGAGAAGAAAAGGCAGAGAAAGCAGCAGAAATTGCAGCTGAAAAAGTTGCTGAAGCAAAATTAATGGCAGATAAAAATCTTACAGATGAAACATTAGAAGCATTAGAAAATGCAAATGTTTCTGGTCTTGTAGAAGGAGAAGTAAGTCCTGAACTAAGGGAATTAACAAAAGAAAAGATGGAATTTATTAATAAAATATTAGCAGAATTAGAAGATATAATTCCTGAAGATTTTGATGAAATAAAAGCATTAATTGATTCCCAAAAAACACAAGCAGACAAAAATAGAATTGCAGCTGATATTGCTGATAAAATAAGTGATTTATGCAATGAGCTTGCATTAGAGAATTATGATTTAATGTTAGAAGAACCAAGATGTGATCCAGAAAATGCACCTGAATGGTTAGGAAAATATATTGAAGAAGACATAAATAAAAGACAAGAAGAAGCAACCCAAATGGTATTAGAAATATTAACACAATGTATTGAAGATCCACGAGAATGTGATTGTGATAAAATCCCTGTAGAAAGTGAAAAAAGAAAGTGTAAAGAAAATTCTGCTTTAGCTGTAAGATGTGAATATGAACAAGACATGAAAGCATGTCATGAACTTGATGGAAAAGAAGATGAGTTTTTAGATGATTTACCTGAATTCATGAGAGACATTGTAATAGAAACATTTGAATCAAAACTTAATGAAAAAGAGGGAGAAATGTTTGATAAATTTGCCCCACCTGAATGTAAAAAAGCAGGTGCAACAACAAGGGAAGAATGCGAGGATATAATGATGGATATCCATGGACCACCACCAAAAGAATGTATGGAAGGTGGAGAATTTATTGGACCAGAAGAATGTGATGAAATAATGGAAGAATTACATGGTCCTACACCACCTGAATGTAAAAGAGATGGAGAATATATTGGAGAAGATGAATGTGGTGCTGCATTAGTTGCTGCTGGAAAAATGCCAAATGAATGTGTTAATGGAGGACAATTTATTGGTTTTGAAGAATGTGATGGAATGATGAAAGAATTACATGGACCACCACCAAAAGAATGTATGGAAGATGGAAAGTTTATTGGAGAAAATGAATGCAGAACAATTATGGATGAACAATTACGTAATAATAAAGCAGAATCACCAGAATGTTATAATGGAGACGTTTTCATTGGAAATGAGGCATGCCGTGCAATAATGGAGGGGTTATATGGAGATGAATGGGCTAAAGCAAGAGAAGAATCTCCTGAATGTTATGATGGAGATGAATATGTTGGAGATGAAGCATGTAGAGCAATATCAGAGGAGTTGTATGGAGATGATTTTACCAGTGGAAAAAAAGATTCTCCTGAATGTTATGAAGGAGATGTTTTCATTGGAGATGATGCATGCCAAGCAATAATGGAAGAATTATACCCAGATATGCATAAAGGGAAACAAGAATCACCTGAATGTTATGATGGAGATGAATATATTGGAGATGAAATTTGTCATGCTTTGATGGAAGCAAAGTTTGCAGCAGAAAAAAAAGGGATGGAAGGACCAGGATTTGGTGATCCAGATGACCTTCAAATAGATTGTACAAAATTAAGTGATGAAGAATGTCAAGAACTTAAATGGGAAAAAATGAGTGTAATATCACCAATGCGTCCAGGAGAAGAAGGAGATTCATTTGCAAAATATGGGGAAATGGAAAAACTTGGTTTTTTTAAACGAACTGAAAGTGGTCAGATGATGATTATGGGTGAAAATGGAGCAGAATACATAACAAAAGAAGATTTAGGTAAGATATATGAAAAATTTAAATCATCTGAAAACACAGAAGATAGAAATTATGATAGATTTAAAGATCTTACTAATGAAATAGATCAACTTGAAAGACAAAAAGAAGGTAATTATGATGACCATTTCATTGAAGACAAATATAATAAATATGATAAACAAGTAGATGAAGGATATCAAAATTACGACGAAGAAAGACATACAGACTATGAAGATAACAGATATCAAGATTATAATGATGGAGGATACCAAGATTATAATGATGAAGGATATCAGGACTATGATGATGGTGGATATCAAGATTATAATAATGGAGAATACAAAAATTATGATAATGGTGGAGATTACCAGAATTATAAAGATGAAGAGTATAATGATGCAGGATATGATGAAGGTTATGAAGAGTATGTAGAACCAGAGATTGAATATGAGAGTAATTCAAATAATTACTAAAATATTTTAGAATAATAGAAAAATTAAAAAAAAGTAAAAATAATCAAAATTTGCCAATTTTAAATTGTCTCGCCAACTATCTCCATGCTGAAGCATGGAGCACAACCTGAGCATAGCTCAGCTGTGCACAAAATATTACGCATTTTGTTGTACTAGTGGCTTGTAAATTAATAGGCAAATTTTCATTCTTTCAAATTAAAGCGAACTGTGCCATACATCCACAACTTGAAAGATGTAGTCTTAGGGCTTTAATTTGAAATCACATCCTAAAGTGATTTTTTATTTCAGTTGTTACCTTATCAAATGCTTCATTTAATGCATTTGCTAGTATCCACCCACTTGTTCCTGATCTGAACATATTTTTAGGATCAGTTGCTTTAACAGTAACAGAATATTTTTTCTTTTCTTCTTTTTCTCTGTATGTTTTTATGTGCACAGAAATAGAAGTTTGTTCATCCTGTAACAAAGTTTGAATTTTTTCATGGTTCTTTGAAGAGATTTCATTTAATATATCTCTTTCTTCTTCATTTAAATCTCCGATTCCAGAATATTGTATAGGTTCCATTGTATAATCCTTAACACATTCAAGATATATAAAACTTATGAAATCAATAGTAATAATAGCACAATAAAACTTAAAATCTGTTTAATTTTCATTATTAAATTAAAAAAGAAAGAATAAATCAATTAAAGATTTAATTTATGTGAATATTGATCCCTCATTTGTTTTAGTTGAGAATCAGTTGCAATGTCTTCTAATATTCTATATGCAGCTTTCCATGCACCATTGTGAGGAACAGTCGCCATTGCTGTTTTTCTTAATTCTGCAGCAACAATAGGATCTCTTATTTTTTCAAAGGCTTCTTTTAAGCTATCAGGATTATTGACATTATCAATACCAATAACAGCACCTATTTCATTTAATCTTTCTACTCTTGATTCTTGATCATCAACATTCCTTTTTTGAGGATAAAGAATTGTTGGAACACCTAAATGCAATAATTCACTCACAGAATTATATCCTGCAGCACTAACAGCCCCATCAAAGCCATTAAACATTTCTACAATTGGATAATGAACTATAACCCTTCCTCTTTCTCCAAATGCAGGACGTTGTCCTTGATGTAAGGTACCTAAACCAACATATATCATAACATCATCTGTTCCAATTGAATCAATAATCTTAGCAATAGTACCATTATGTTTTTTATCACCACCACCACCGGCAGTCACATAAATATTAGAGCAATCTGGATCCATTTGAAAAGTTGATTGAACTCTTTCTCGATCTAATGCTTCACTTTTGTCTCTAATCATAATATTTCCAACATGATGTAACCTATCTTCTAACCCAGTGGGAACAATCAGTTGAGTTCCCTCAGGATGTGGAGCAATAATAACATTATATTTAGGCATGTAATCTAGAAAATCTGAAGTAACCCTTTCACTCCTTCTTTCTCTATAAATAAAAACAGGAGTATGGACTCTATCAAGAATATCTGAAACCATAAACTCCTTTAAATATCCTGTTGTGTTGTTGTCAAGTATCAATATATCTGGATTAATTTCTTCCATTATTGAAAGAGACACTCTTTGAGCAACCCCTTCAAAATTATTTTGAGCATTTCGAAATTCACCCATAAATTCAGGAAGAAGTCTTTTAATAAGATGATAAGACGGTATTTTAAAACTAATAAATTTTTCTCTATGAGCAACACTAACTGCTTCACTGCTGGTTAATAAAAATATTTCAGGATCAATATTTGCAGCTTTTGCAAGAGATTTAATTCTTCTAGATATTGCCATTGTTCTTGTAATATGTCCCATTCCAGTCCCATTACAAGAATAAGCTAAGACTCTTAATTTTTTCTCTACCATTATTTAATTCCCTACTACCTGAGTAAATAATTTATGATAATCAGAAGCAACACGTTTAGCATCAAAACTAGTTTCAGCCCCTTGTCTACAACTATACCTCTCTAATTCACTTAAATGCCCAATTAAGGATTTTGCTTCCTCAAGATTATCAAATAAAAAACCACTATTTCCAGTATCCACAATCTCAGTAGCTGAACCATAATTAAAAGCTAAAACAGGAACACCACATGCCATTGCTTCTACTATTACTCTTCCAAAAGGTTCTTTCCAACTTCTATCTTCAAAACCTGAAAGGAATAAAAAGCCCTTAGAATATTTTAATAGATCTTTTTTTTCATCTTCATTAGCGTTCCCAAAATAATGAACCCTCTCAGATTCTAGATAAGGTTCAATTTGATCTCTTAAATATTTAGAACCACCTTTGCCTTTTCCTCTTTCAATTGGGGTACCTGCAATAATTATATCATCATCAGTTTCATTTAATACGAGTTCTATTGCAGTTTTCTGTCCTTTTTTTTGTGATATTCTGCCAACAATAATAAAATAATCTTTACCATTTTCTTTAATATTACGCAAAACATCTAAACCAGGATCAGAATCAGCTTGTGAAAGAACTAAAGGTGAATAAGGGTAAGCAGAAACATCAATCCCATATGGAAGAACTTGAACATTTTGTAAATCACCATATTGTGCCATATGATTAAAACAATGAGCAGTGAAATGAAATCGATCACCTAATCTATTCAAAACTTTAACTTTTCCAGGACTACTATTAAAAGTATGTAAGCTAGTAACAACAGGAATGTCCCTTGTCCCTTCCTTTAATTCATTAAGAAAATCAGGTTGAGGAAGTCTACTATTAATAAGATCAATTTTCTCTGATGTAATAAGATCTGAAACAAGAAATAATGCATTCATCCTATATTCTTTTTCTAAGTTTAATTTTCTTCTCTCGCTTACAGAAATATGTTCACCGCGAGTTGCAAATTCAGTACCTGGATGTAGAATAACATTTTCTAAATCACTTACATCGGAATCCCCAGGTGCAATTAAATGAATTTTGTGTCCATGTGCAGGCATATATTTTAAAAAATCATGAATTCCCCTTTGGGTTCCACCATATCCTTCAAAAGGAGGCACAGGTAAGGTAGGTGGGGCAATTACTAGTAGATTCATTTTATCATCTTCATTTAATTTTTTTGTTTAAAAGCATATTTTACACTTCTCAATTATTTGAAAACACAATATTTGATTAATACTATAAATAGTTCATTTTATATGAATATTAAGAGCGAAGAATAATAGTTCTATTTTTAAATTTATTGGAAGTTCAAATTATTAAAAAAACAAGAAGATATTATAAAATATATTTTATAGTAGAAAGTATAGAAACATTTATAAACTATATATTATAATATAGTGTGTACTGGCCATTTTTGGCAGGAGAAAATAATGTGAGGACCCCTTCCCGCTATTTTTCTCCTTTTATTATCAATTGAATCTTACAATCACTAATGAAATACAAAAGTGAAATAATCATATTCAAAAAACTACTACACAAAAATGAAACAAAAGCTTTATATGTCAAAACTCAAATTAAAAACACCATGGGGTGTTATTAATTAAGAAGCCAATTTCTGCAACAATAGATGAAGATCTAATTAAATGGGTCAATGAAAAATTAAAAGATAAGACTAAGTTTAGAAACAAATCTCACTTAATTGAAATAGCATTAGAGAAATTGAGGAAAGAACTAAAATAATTATTAACACTGAAAAATTATTAAAATTTATTATACTAAATAAGAGGTAAACTATGCCAGGACTTTACGAAGGGAAAAAAGATTGGGAACATGATGTTATAAGAGAGGGAGAAGAAAATATCCTATACATTTATGTAGAAGGAATTAGCTTTTCCCCTTCAATAGAAGATTATGATACAGTCATGTCTAAAGTAATGGATGTTTTAACTCAAGTTAGTGGTATTACAAAAATTGTTTTTTCTCAAAAGCGTGAATACGAATATGATTATGGACAAACTAAAATATTAGTAGAGATTGCAGATATTTATAAAAAAATATCAAGAGAAAAAAATATTTTTAGTTATAATGCACTTGGTTTAGGTCAACAAAATGTTCAGTACATTAACCAAAAATATGCAGAGCTTCAAAATCTTTCATTTAAAATGTTAAAAAGTGATCCAATTGGAGCTTATGTTGATTTAACAAGAGCATTAAGAAGAGAAAGAATAGACATAGAGAAAGTTACAGATCCAAAATTCGGAGAGATTGTAAAAAGATATTCTTCAATTATTTCATATTTAATATCATTATTAGATAAAACAAGTTTAATTGAACATGCTAAACCTTACCTCCCTGGATATAAAGTAGGAGATAGAAGCATTTATCGTTATATATTTACTCCAACAATTAAACCTGATTTTATGTTTACAAAATTAATGGCAACTATCCCACCAGATGCAGAAGAAATTGATAGTTATACAATTGGAGATGATACTGACGTTACAGTTTTCAAATTTTCAGATGACATTAAAATTCTTTATCATTTAATGCCACCTGAGTTTAAATTAACAGAGGATAAATATGAATTATTAGATTTAGCTAGAAAAATAATGGCTGAACATAAACCAAGAGAAGAAGAGTTTACAGATCCAGAAAGAATGCGACAAGTTTTCTATAACATTGGTCATGATTTAATGGAAGAACTATCAAAATCAAAAAATATAATGTTAAGAACAAAAGAAATTGATAAATTAACAGAAATACTAGTTAGATACACAGTTGGTTTTGGACTAATTGAAGTATTACTACAAGACGAAAAAGTACAAGATATATCCATTAATAGTCCATTAGGTAAAATACCTATGTTTATTGTACATGGAGACCATGGTGATTGTTATACAAATATAGTCCCAACAAAAAATGAATCAGAAGGTTGGGCATCTAAGTTAAGATTAATATCTGGAAGACCATTAGATGAAGCAAATCCAATATTAGATACAGAACTTGAATTACCTAGTGCTTCTACAAGAGTTGCTGTAATTACAAAGCCATTAAACCCAACAGGATTAGCATACTCATTTAGACGTCACAGAGATAAACCATGGACCTTGCCATTATTTATTAAATACAAAATGATAAATCCAACTGCAGCTGGATTGCTTAGCTTTTTAGTAGACGGAACAAGAACAATGTTAATTGCTGGAACAAGAAGTGCAGGAAAAAGTTCATTATTAAGTGCAATGTTAGTTGAAATTATGAGAAAATACAGAATTATTACAATTGAAGATACATTAGAATTACCAACTAAACCATTAAGAGAACTTGGTTTTAATATTCAATCAATGAAAGTTGCATCAGCATTAGCAAAAGAATCAACAGAGATAGATGCTTCAACTGGAATCAGAACTACATTAAGATTAGGAGATTCTGCATTAATAGTAGGAGAAATTAGAAGCAAGGAAGCAGTAGCACTTTTTGAAGCAATGAGAGTAGGAGCAGCTGCAAATGTTGTTGCAGGAACTATCCACAGTGATAGTCCATATGGAATTTATGATAGAGTTGTTAATGATATTGGAATTCCAAAAACAAGTTTTAAGGCAACTGATGTTTGTATTGTTGCAAATCCAATAAAAAGTGCAGATGGTTTACATAAATTTAGAAGAGTTACTCAAATTACAGAAGTAAGAAAACATTGGGAAAACGATCCATTAGCAGAAGGTGGATTTGTAGATTTAATGAAATATAATGCAGACACAGATGAATTAGAAGTTACTGATGATTTACAAAATGGTGAATCAGACGTATTAAAAGCAATAGCAGGTAATATTAAAGATTTTGCAGGTGATTGGGATTCTGTTTGGGATAATATAATGTTAAGAGGAAAAATCAAAAAAACATTAGTTGATGAAGCTGAAAGAGTTAAAGACCCAAACATATTAGAAGCAGAATTTGTTATTAGATCAAATGATATGTTCCATAATATTTCAGGAAAAGTAAAAAATGAAACAGGAAAATTAGATAGTAAAAAAATATTTTTTGAATGGTATGAATGGTTAAAAAGAGAATTAAGAAAAAAACAGTAATAACTTAGACCAAGCATGAAAAAAACAAAAATAAAAAGTTGTAAACATGACTTCACAAGAAGTCCAGGACTTACTGGAAAGATATAAGGGTAAATTAGAGAGTGAACTAGGTCCAACTGTAAAGGGTAGTGATAAACCAATTACTTCTGCTGATTATGAAACATTTAGAAAAGAGATGATGCCTGCAAGTGCATCTATTTATGAAAAATTATGTGGTTTTTCTGGAAAACTTATCAAATTAAAACCAGACAAAAAAGAATCAGATCAATTACAAGAATCAATTGATACAGCACATCTTAAAGTTGATCCTGCAGGTACAACTAGTTTTTCAATTCTTGCACCAGTTACAATAGGATTACTAGGAGTAATGTTAGGTATTTTTATACCAGGATTATTAGGAAAACCTTCTTCAACTTTTTTTATTGTTGTTAGTTTATTAACAGCTGCAATATTAATGTTCCCATTAAGAAATTATCCAAATGTTATTGCCACGACTTTTAGAATGAAGGCTAGTAATGAGATGATATTATGTATTTTTTATTTAGTTACATATATGAGGCATACACCCAATTTAGAATTAGCAATTAAATTTGCTGCAGATCATTTAACTGGACCATTATCTTTAGATCTAAGAAAAGTTTTATGGGATGTTGAAACACAAAAATACAATAATGTAAAAGATTCAATGGATCATTATTTAGAAAAATGGCGGAAATATAATATAGAGTTTATTGAAGCATTTCATTTAATTGAATCATCACTTTATGAAAGTGGAGAATCAAGAAGACTTGAATTATTAGAAAAATCATTAGATGTAATTCTAGACGAAACATATGAAAAAATGTTGCATTATGCTCATAATCTAAAATCACCTATAACAATGTTGCACATGTTAGGGGTAGTTTTACCAATATTAGGATTAGTTATATTACCTTTACTTGTAAGTTTTATAGGGGGTGTTAAATGGTATTACATTGGAGTATTCTATAATGTTTTACTGCCATTAGGAGTTATGTATTTAGGAATGACTATTCTTGCACAAAGACCTTCGGGTTATGGAGATACAGATGTTACAAAAATGTTACCTTCATTAAAACAAAATAAGGTTAATTTTTTTAGTAGAGAAATAAATATTAAACCATTACATATTTGTATTTTCATAGCAGTTATATTTTTATTAATTGGTTTTTTCCCTTTAATTGCTAATATGGCGGGAATGAGTGATTGGGGCATTGGTCCAGCTGGAGATAAAACTTCTGCTTGCAACAAACCATATTGTTTCTTAGATTATAGAGAAAATGATACAACAGGAGAATTAGTAGGTCCTTTTGGAATTTTCTCTTCAATATTAAGTTTAATGATTCCATTAGGGATAGCAATAAGCTTAGGTTATTATTATAAACTTAAGTCGAAAAATGTAATTGAGATAAGAAATAGAGCAAAAAAATTAGAAAATGAATTTGCATCTGGAATATTTCAATTAGGTAATAGATTAGGGGATGGAATACCAGCTGAGACAGCCTTTGGTAGGGTATCATCAATGATGCAAGATACAGAACCAGGTAAATTCTTTGAAAAAGTTAGTATCAATATTAACAAATTAGGATTAGGAATAGAAGAAGCAATTTTCAATCCTAAAGTTGGTGCAATATTATCTTTCCCTTCTAATATGATAACAAGTTCAATGAAAGTTCTTGTTCAATCTGTTAAAAAAGGACCAAAAGTTGCAGCACAAGCTTTAATTAATATTTCAAGATATATTAAAGAGATCCATAGAGTTGATGAAAGATTAAAAGATTTATTAGCAGATGTTATTTCTTCAATGAAATCTCAAATTAGTGTTATGACTCCTGCAATTGCTGGCATTGTAATTGGTATTACTTCTATGATTACCAATATTCTTGGTAAGTTAGGACCATTACTTAAAGGACAAGGAGGAGAAGGTGTTCCAATGGGAGCAGGAGTTAATGATTTATTTGGAATGGGTATTCCAACTTATTTTTTCCAGATTGTAATTGGTCTTTATGTTGTACAAATTATTTACATATTAACAGTAATGGTCAATGGTATAGAAAATGGTGCAGACAACTTGAGTAAATCTTATTTATTAGGAAGAAACTTAATCAGAAGCACAATATTGTATGCTGCAATTAGTTTAATTGTTATGATAATATTCAATGTAGTTGCAACAATGGTAATAGGCACAATCTTTACTTCTGGAATTTAGGGGTTAATTTAGTTCTTAATTTTATGAATATATTAAGTATGGGGCCAAAAAATCCAACAACAATAATGATGGGAGACGGTCAAATTCTTAAAGAATTTGCCCTATGCAACATCCCGAAGGGACAACCCCTGTCGCATCTCCACCATTGTTGTTGAATTTTTCCTTTAGGAAAAACATCACCATTGACGCAGACCAGCCGAGGGATGGCTCCTTCGGAGTGGCTGGTAGGACATTTTACGAAGTAAAATGGCCGTCTGCTGTCAGTTGTGGTGTTGTTTTTCCTACAATAATTAAATTAATTATTTTTTCAATAAGATTATAAAAATCCCAAAGAAAGAGGGTGGCAGCAATTGCTGCACACCATGGGTAGAGATGATAGATGGTTTAAAGGCTTAAGAACTTTAACACGAAAACACTGAATAAGCTGAATCGTTAAAATAGTTGATTTATCAAGCTATTTCAACTGATACATTATTTAGTGATTTTCTTCTAACTTGTTGTCTCCATAACAAATCATCGACTTCTTTAATATGTGAGGAATAAGTATCCCAACCAACATAATGATCTTGTGTAAACATATTTTTTATTTTTGATATCATTTTTATCACCTTATTTAAGCATAAGCTTCTTCTGCATTGAATGATAATACTTCAAATGGACCATTTTCATCAATTGCATTTTGTTTTTTAACATACATTTTTATTTTTCTGATTTCCTTTAATTCATTCCGATTTATGAATTCGTAAAAACTTAACATTATAGACACCCCCATTTGTTTGTTGCTGTTGATAATTTCATGATTTGATTCATGAACATTGTTTCAATTGTTTCATGTGTGATGTCTGAACATCCTAAGTGTGTATTATATGCCATTTTAGCACCTCCAACAACCATATTTGGTCTACACTTTACTATACCAAAACCCCTTTATATACCTCACACCACCATGTCTAGTGCTAACGCTCAAAACAGCTAATATTAAAGAATTCAACACATACAAGAGCTCTAAGCCAGTGGACAAGTCATTATTTTCATAAAAAAAGTGTAAAGATTATAAGTAAAAATTAAAAATAGAAAGATAATGATTATAATCAAAAAGAAAAATGGGGCTGCGGGGATTTGAACCCCGAACACCTAGATCTCCGATAATCATTGGCATAAGCCTCATAAGATCTATTATGCCTATCTGGAACTTCAGTTTCACTTTGCTAAAAAGCAACCTAGTGCTCTCCCAGATTGAGCTACAGCCCCTTATAAAATAGGATGATGCCTAAGTTTGTTTATAAATGTTACTATATTTTAATATGGTAACAGTTTGAAATTTACTTCAAAACATCATTATATTTATATAGGAAAGTTTTGAATAAAATTCAAAAGCTTTTGTTAAAATTACTCTATAAATTCTTCTTTAACTTCTGGTTCAGTAGGAGCAGCTGGTTGTTCAGGTTCAGCAGGTGCTTCAGCACTAGGTTCAGCAGCAGGTGTTTCTCCACTTCCTGCTTCAACTACTTCTAACTTACCAAACTTACCAGTTGAAAGTTGTTTTTCTCCTTGATATTCTCCAACCCAACCATTGCTAATCTTAACAGTATCCCCTTCATTAACCTGATCAGCTTGTTCATTCCAAAGTGTAACTTTAACTTCTCCTGTATCATCAACAAGTACAGCATTGCAAACTTTTCCAGTTTTACCAAACTTTTCAAATTCTCTAGCTTCACCCTTGTCTTTGATTTTTCCAACTAATTCTACGTTTCCTTGTCTTACTTGTAATTCATTAATTTTCATGGTGCTAATCCGAATAAGTTGTTTATTTAAATAGTTTATCAAAATGCTTATAAATAAGTAAATATATAAATTATAATATTGTGTATAGGAGTATAAAAAAGGGGATTAAATGAGAAAAAAGAATAAATCTGAAAATATAAAATTTATTACTTCTTTATTCCTGATTCTTATAGTTCTAGTTAGTTTAATTTTAGTATTTGATTTAATTGCTGATAAAACTGATCTTACTGGAAAAGTAAGAGATGTTTACAAAGGGGCAATGAATCCTGAAAGATTTGAAGACAACACTTACGAAAGACTAAGTATTACCCAAGATAAATTACAGAAAGAATTAAGAGCAATAAAAAACATAAGGGCATCAGATTATGGAGTTATAGATTTATTAAGAACAGCAAGAGAAAAAATGGAAGAAGCTTCTTATTGTCAAGAAGCTGAAGATGCTATTGGATATAAATATAATTTTCAACCAGATTTAGAAAAAATAGAATATGTTTATTGTGCTGATATTGATAAAAATAATGGAGAAAATCCATTTAAACAAAGCTCTAATGTATATTATTATTCTATGTATGATATTAGTCCAGATTATTCTGTATTTCCTACAGGACCAGAACAACCACCAACAGAATATAACATACTAAGCCAGGGTTGCCATAAAATAATTGATAAATGTAAAACAGAAAATCAACAATTTTTGTATGAAGCTGAATGTGATCCTGTTAAAGAAGTTCCAACATTTAGAGTAGTTAATTGTCAAGAAAAATTTGGTGAAGATTTTACTTGTATAAATGGGGCATGTATTGAAGTTATTGAAGAACCAATAATAGTTGAAGAATGTGGTAATGATATTTTAGAAAATAATGAAGAATGTGATGATGGTAATTTAGATAATGGTGATGGTTGTAGTGAAGAATGTGAAGTTGAAGAATATTGTGGAGATGCAATTATTCAAGAATTATTAGAAGAAGAATGTGATGATGGTAATTTAATAGAAGGTGATGGTTGTGATGAAGAGTGTAATATTGAAACACCACCACCTGATTTAATAATAGGAATTATAAATGAAAATGCTGTTAGTGAATATTGTGTAAACTTTTATGTTTTTGAAGTTTGTAACATTGGAGAAAGTACTGTTGAAGAAGAAATTGAAATCAGTCTACAAGCAAATGGGGAAATATCTGTTTTTGAATATGATCCAATAGACGGGTTAGAACCATTTGAATGTGATTTAATAAAAAACCCACCAAAAACACATATTTTCAAGTTTACAACATTAGATTCTATAGATAATGTTATGTTTAGTGTTGACCCAGATAATGAAATAAACGAAGCAGATGAAACAAATAATCTAAAAGCTCAGCAAATTTACTCAGGAGATAATTATTATTATGAACCTAATAATCTTGAAGAAGATAATATTTGTAGTGCATGGTGTTATGATAGTGATAATGGAAAAAATTGGTGGCAAGCTGGAACTACTACATTTTTATACAACCAAGAAATGGATTATAAAAGCGATATATGTGATAAATATTATGGTTATCCTAATCAAGCTGTTTTAACAGAATATTATTGCCTAAATCCAATTTACAAATTAGATAATGGATTATTTCCATACCCTGCTCTAAAAAAAGAATTAGATTGTACAATACTAGATGCAAAATGTGAAAATGGTGCATGTGTTCCTATTGATAATAATCAATTAAGTTGTCAAGATTTAGAGGGAGATTCAGACCCATGGACTTATGGAGAAGTTCTTTACACATCCATAGATGGAGAAGATTTTGTTTTACAAGATGAATGTTATAATAATAATGAGAAAGTTAATGATTATTATTGCGAAGATGAACAATTAGCAGATTCTAGTCATTATAATTGTGTTTATATGAATGCATTATGTCAAGATGGAGCATGCGTAGAAGTTGATGAACAAAATACTTGCCAAGACAATCAACCTGAAAATGATCCATTTGTTTATGGTACTTTAGAATTTCATAAATTCACAGGTGAAACAGATTATTATGGTGATGGTTGTTCATTTGATAGGCATGAAGTTTTTGAAGATTATTGTAATGGTGAAGGGGTACCTGACCAAATAAGTTATGATTGTACACAAGATGAAAATGAATTTGGAGCATCATTATGTGTTGAAGGTGCATGTGTTTATCCTAACCCAGATTTAATGGTATGTGATGAAGTATGGGATGAAGGATTAGATTATTATAATAAAGGAAAAGTTGAATCAGTAAGTATGCATGGAGTCAAAGATAAAAATGTAGATACATGTATACCTGGTAATAATTTATTAATTGAATATTTTTGTGTTGATGAAGAATTACACATGACGGAACCATATGATTGTGGTTTAGAAGGTATGACTTGCTATAATGGAAGATGTACAACCCCTGATGAAAATCTTAAATTTTGTGAAGAAGTAATGACTGAAGAAGGAACACAAGTACAATACACAAATGAATTTGGCCTTAACACATGGTTAGAAACAACATGTGTTGATGATGATGAAGATACAACTAATTTAGACGTATATGATTTTGATGATGATCCAGAAAGTAACACTTTAGTTACTTTTTCATGTAATGGAAATGATATTGAATATGAGGTAACAGATTGTGCACAAACAGGTGGGGTTTGTTATGAAGGAGAATGTGTTACTCCTGATTTTAATTTAGTTTCTTGTAATTCCCCACAAGAAGAAGGAGATGGTAATGATCCATTTACTGATGGTTATACTGAACAAACTGATGAGTTTGGAATTGAAAAAAAGAAGTGGGATGATTGTGAAGATGAATATGAATTACAAGAATATTATTGTGTTGGAGATGAATATGAAGATATTTATATTGATTGTGCTGATTATGAGATGAAATGTTATAATGATATTTGTCAAGAACCTAATCTAGATTTAATTGAATGTGTTCATGTAGAATATTCAGATGAGGATCCAGTTATATTCACAAATGAATTTGGTGATGCAACTTATAATTATGATATATGTATTACAAATTCATATGGTCAATTCTTATTAAATAATCCCAATTCAGGATACAATGGACAAAAAGAGGTTTACAATGAAGTAGCACAATACATGTTACAATATACATGTAATGAAGACAATAGTTTAGGTAAAAATGTTGTGGATTGTGAAGAGCAAGGCAAAGTATGTTATGATGGTTTATGTGTTACACCTGATCAAAATTTAATTAATTGTGATGATCAAACTAGTGAAGATAAAGAATTTTTTGAAGACGATCCACAAGATCCATTCCTTGAAGGTTTTTCAAAAGAAACAAACCAATATGGTCAAGAAACAGGTTATTGGGATTATTGCCAAAATCAAGAAACAGTTAGTGAAGTTTATTGTAATGGAGATGAAATTGATTTTATTGAAATTGATTGTGTACAATATGAGATGATGTGTAATTCTTGGAGTGGTTCGTGTCAAGAATATGATGAATCATTATCTGAATGTTTTAAAAGTGATAATGGTGATCCAAATACACCTGGTTATGGTTATGTAATAGATGGTTTTGGAAATATGAATGATGGTTTTGATAAATGTAAAGGAATTAATAAAGTTCGAGAAGGCATTTGTATTGGAACAGAACCAGATGATGAAACAATAGATTGTGATCAAGGATTAAAATGTAGAAAATTCTGTGATGAAAATAATGAATTTATTGGAAGTGCATGTACAAATCCAAATAATGAAGATAACATGTGTGAAGGAGAAGAAGTAGAAATTGAAGAGGAAGAAGTTATTGAAGAAGTACCTACAGAACCATAATATTTTAGTTTAATTTTAAAATTACTTAATAATTAATTTCTTTAAAAAACATTTATAAAATATAAGGGAAAGAATTATATACTAGAATATACATATAATACTATGGGGATAGTGAGTAGACTCGACTTTAAATCAAGTGGTGCAATCTTAATTACATTAATTTTCTTTTAACATGGACACTACACCCTGTTATTACACTCACAAGGAAAATAAAATGGCTTTTAAACATCTATTTTGGTTGGAAAGTGAAGATTTGAGTGATTCACAAATTTTACAAAGAATTGCTCTAGCTAGAGATAGGAATAATGACAAGTTTGAGTTTAAAACAAAAGATGGTTCTAAAGTAAAAGTACACATAAATAGAGAATATAAACATTACGAAGATATTGAATGTGGTATCTTAGATTAAAAGCTATCAGTTTTCCTTAAAACAATAGGGGGTGAAACATGGCAAACTTATATCCAGCAGTAAGGCTCTCTTATGAGAGGAGCTGTAGAGAAGAAAAACAAAAGAATCTAAAAGAAATTACAATAGCATTTATTGGTTCAATGCTAATTGTATTATTTGTACCAACATGGACTTTGAAGTTTCAAATGTGGGGAGCATTATTAGTACTATATTTTGCAATGATACTATGAGAAAAAAAGACTAAATAATACATTTACACCTGTTTCTAAATATGAGAATATCAAATTACAATAATATTAAAGAAATAATAAAAAATTAAAATAATGTTTTTAATTTATCTTTTAACTCTTCAATTTTAACTCTTTCTTGCTTAGTTGTATCTCTATTCCTCAGAGTAACGCAACCATCTTTTTCAATTGTTTCAAAATCAATAGTTAAACAATAAGGTATCCCTGATTCATCTGCTCTTGCATATCTTCTTCCAACACTCCCTGATTTATCATAAAAGCACACAAACTCATCTTTTAACATATTGTATACTTCCATGCCCTTATCATTTAGCTTATTAACAAGAGGAAATACACCGACTTGAATAGGAGCTAATTTAGAATGTAATTTCAATACAACATTGCCCCTTTTTTTATCATCATGATAAGCATCAAACATAAATGCTAAAAATGCACGATCAGTTCCTTGTGATGGTTCAATAACTCCTGGCAAAACTTTTTTCTTTGATGCTTCATCAAATAATTCCATTTTTTTCTTAGAATGTTTTTGATGTTGTTCTAAATCAAAGCTTCCTCTGTTAGCCATACCATGTATTTCTTGCCAACCAAATGGAAATTTATATTCAATATCAAAACATGCACTACTATAATGTGCTACTTCATCTTTAGTATGTTCTCTTAATCTTAAATTTTCTTTTTTAATTCCAAAATCAACAAACCATTGATATTGTTGCATTAACCAATAAGCATGCCATTCTCCTAATAGATCAATTTTTAACATGTCTTTGATCTTCATTTTATTGTGAGCTTTTTTCTTTTTATCTTGCATTTCTGCAGTCAAAATTTGAAATTCATAATTTTGATCTTTTTTTCCCAATAAACTGCATTTCTTTTCGTCTGGATGAATAAAATATTCTAATTCCATTTGTTCAAATTCTCTACATCTAAACAAAAAGTCACGAGGAGAAATTTCATTTCTAAAAGCTCTACCCATTTGTGCAATTCCAAATGGCAGCTGAACACGAGCTGTCTCTGTGATTAATTTAAAATTAGTAAATATTAATTGTGCTGTTTCTGGTCTTAGATAAGCAACATTTTCATCTTTTTCAACTGGACCTACAAAAGTCTTAAACATTAGATTAAATTCTCTAGCTTTGCTTAGTTCTCCTTTACAAGCAGGACATTTAAGGTTATTTTGTTTAATTAATTTATCAAGGCCTTCTTTAGGCATACCTTCTGCCATTACATTTAATTCTTCTTCTACAAGATGGTCTGCCCTATGCCTTTGATTACATTTATTACATTCTACTAATAAATCTCCAAAACAGCCAACATGACCAGAAGCTTGCCAAACTTTTTGATGAGAAACAATGCTACCATCAATACCAACAACATCTTGTCTTGATTGTACAAACCTTTTCCACCATTGTTGTTTTATATTATTTTTAACTTCAACACCTAATGGTCCATAATCAAAGAATCCTGATAATCCACCATAAATCTCACTATTCTGATAAACAAACCCTTTCTTTTTACAGAAAGTTGCCATGTTTTCAATGTTTGTATCTGTCATGTTATTCACCTAGTATTTATTATTAGTTTATATTATTTATTATTTACTTATTTTAAAATATCAAAAATAATAACAATGGCCAAGCGAACCGAAGGTGAGTAGGTCTTTTTGAAAAAAAGACAGTCTGTGCCTATGTTGTTGTTATTTTCTACACCTATAATTTCAGTTAAAATAATATTCTCTAACTTTGCTCTTTAATCAGCCTTTTCAGTGCTTCAAATGCTTTAGCTGCACTATTTTCTTTAATAATAAATGTTAGTTCTGTAAAGGTTGAGACAACTTCAATTGCATTTATATTTTCCCATGTTAATGCTTTTGTTGCAATATAAAACAATCCAACAGATTCAACTGCTTCAGGAGGAATATTAATAGTAACACTAGCTAAGTCTTCAATTTCAGACTTAATCTCAGCTGATTTAAAGACTTTTTTTATTTTTTCTTTATTTCTTTTATTTGTAATAAGAGTAATTTCATGAAATCCTTGTGTAACTGTTAGAATATCATTTTCTTTTGTATTAAATAGCTCATAAAGCTTACTTATTTTTGCTTGTATTCCTGGCATTTTCTTAACAGTAATTTCATATAAGTCTGATCTTAAACTAACATCAGAATTCTTATCAAATTTTGCTCTATTAATGACTGTTTTCTCTAATTTTTCTCCTAATCTTCTAATAGCCATCATTACAGCTGAAAATTTAACTTTTTGCCCCATTTCTTGCTCAACTTCTGATGTTATCTCCTCAGCTAATGCAGCCACATTAACAATACCTCTAACTAAAGCTTCCTGTAAGAAAGGTTTTCTTTCAATTACTTTTTCAACTGTTCTTGCTATTGTTACCATTTATTTCACCCTTGATTTAATCAAATTAAATTTTTGTAAACAAAAAACAACAACATTGGCCAGGCGAGGCGTTAGCCGAGTAGGATATTTTCCAAAGGAAAATATCCGTCTGTGCCATCATTGTTGTTGTTTTTATCAAAACCATAGCAATTATATTTAAACATCAACAATACAACCTGTTAATAATATCTCATTTATAAAGTTTTCTGTAAAATAATTAACATTAAGTTATTATAATATGCTTGTTTACTAGGTATTAAGAGGTTTGGGAATAAAAAATGACAGTAGGCATGATAAATAATATGGTGGAAATATGCAAGAATATGATACAGATAACATGGACAGAATCAACATCGCATGGATTACTTCATGCAGAGAGATTGGGTTAGATGAAAAAATAGGGAGAGAAATAATTGATCCCCAAACTGGATTTAATTATGGCTACAGAACAGGAAGCTTAGAAGCACTTGCCAGATTATTAGAAGAAGATAATTTATTTTCTAGAAAATTTAACTTAGTTGCTGTAATTCTTGATGATAATAATGAACAATATAATAGTGCTTGGAATGAATCAGAACTTTGGCCAAGAGATATTACTATCCCATACAGAAAAAATGGAGACTCAACATCAGAAACACACACACTAGAAGACATAACTGTAAGTATACCTTCTCAACCCTGGAAAGACCTAAGAAGAAACAGACAAGAAGGAGAAACAAGAAAAGAATTTAGACAAAGAAAAGCATTTGCAAAAGCTGAATATGAAACACAGATGCTCAGAACATTAGAATCAAGAGAAGTTGATTTATTAGTCTCAGACAGTTACACAACAATATTCAATGGAACAATGCTTAGTAATTATAGAGGAAGAATCATTAATGTACATCCAGCAATAACTGAAGTTGGCAATCCATATAGACTACCAGGATTAACACCAACAAGAGATGCATACACAAGAGCAAAACATGGATGGGTTATTGTAGACGATAAATACAGAGTTGATATACCAGAAGGAGATGAAATCCAAGTAAATTATGATGGGGAACAAAGAACTGCAATTAAAGTTCCAGCTTACAATACAACAGGAGTTACAGTACATGTTGTTAGTGAACAAGTTGATAATGGTGAAGTTATCATGAATCAAGAATATCAATTTAATCCCGAAACAATAACTTCAGAAGGCATCAGAACAAGAAATTATGAAATCAAAAGAGAATTATTACCTGCAGCCATTCAACATTATACAAATGATTCAACAATTAAACAATTAATGATGCATGAAAGACATAAAAGATTACAAAAAATAGCAACAGGTGTAAGATGATTATAGAACAAGAAATAATTACAATAAGACAAAGAAGACAAGAAATAGTACAAGTATTGAAAAATGCAAGAGAACAAAACATAATTAAAGATATAATTAGTGTTAACATTCACGACAGCAATGCGTTTATTTTTAATTTCCAAGATAACAACCAAGAAATTCAGAACTTAGATATTGCAAATGTTGAACCATTCAATAATTATATCTTTCAAAAACTTAGAGAAAACAATACACAAATAGGATTTGGAAGATTCGATGAAAACAGAACATTTTACGGAAGATGTAAACAATTTCAAAATACACAACAAGCAAGAACAATCCATCTTGGTGTAGATTTATGGGTTGAACCAGGAACAAGAATATTTGCCCCCCTTAATGCCAAAATACATAGTTTTCAATTCAATAACAATGTTGGAGATTACGGGCCAACAATAATTTTAGAACATGAACTAGGTGGAATTATATTTTATACATTGTATGGCCACCTTACAACTGATTCAATCAAAAATTTAAATGTTGGTCAGAACATACTAGCTGGACAAGAAATTGCTAAGGCAGGAATATTCCCACAAAATGGTAATTGGCCACCACATTTACATTTTCAGATAATCACAGACATGCAAAGTAATATAGGGGATTTCCCAGGTGTTTGTTCAGAAGAAGACAGAGAAAGATTTCTAGAAATTTGTTTAGATCCAAATTTAATTCTTAATATTGAAAGATTGAAATGAAAAAGAAAAAAGTAAATTAAAGATTACAAACAGTACTACCATACATAGTAGCTTCATTTCGTGGTGTTGCTAAAAAAACAACTGCATCAACTAAATCTCTAGCTGCTGTAAATGCAATATCAACTTCAGAACTTGAACGTGCATTACCATTATTCAAATGACTAGCTGCATATTTTAAATAATCTTTATGAGATTTATAAGAACCATTTGTTGTAAACAACTCTGTTCCTGGAACAATTTCACCTTCAAGTGATTTTCTAACAGCATCTGGAAGAACACCTGTTTCTTGAACTTCTTGAGCAACTTCACTATCTAATGAAACTGATTTATATTGATAAGTAACAGCATCTCCTTCTGTTAGCCTTACTAAACATCCATAATTCCCAATAGGATTTGCCTTTTTTGTAGGTAAAAGACCAATATACCCAGAATGATCATCTTCATGTAAAGCAGCGCCACCTTCTGAAATTCCTCTTGGAATATTTATATGATTATTGATTGATTTTCCCATTTTTTCATCCTCACTATTATTCATTAATTATTATCTCTTTAACACATATTCTAGACTACTATCTAGTCTTTATATAGGTAGAATAGTCCACAAGGTTATATAAACCTGATGTAAATTATTTTACATTTTAAGAAGAAAATGTTAGATATTTATATTAAAAAAGTAATGGGTTTTGAGTATAGTGTTATGAGTTAGTCATGAGTAAATCAGTTTGGAGATTTGATTTTGAGTAAAATAGTCTTGAGTAAAGCATTGATACCCATAACTACTTATTAACAACCAACCCATCACCCAGAACTCACAACCCAATACTTCATTTAACCATCCAAGCTACTTCTTCTTTATCTAAATCAAAGAATTCTGCTAAATCTTTCTTCATTGTTTTATCTTTCTGCATCATTACTTGCACATATGGAAAAGTACTCTTAATTGTATCTTTAACAGAAGTATGTGTTTTTTCAGCAATTTTAGCTGCAATTGCTTTTCTTTTCTGATATTTCATATTTGCTCTCCAAATTTTCAATAATCTTTGAGTTGGAGCATACTTAACAAACTCTTTATACTTTTCATCTTTAGCAGTTGCAACACCAGCTGTTAATAAAACATTTACATATACTAAAAATCTCCAATGCTGCCATCTTCTTATTCTTCCCCTATAAACATCTGCCTTACTTAATGAATCATAAGCTCTTGCTAGATCTTCAGGCTTAGTATATTCTTTTGGTAGGTTTGAATCTATCCATAAAAAACATTGATCAATATCTTCATCAACGTTTTGCAAAGCTTGAGAAGCAATTTTTGCATCCTTAATTTTAAAAACCCTAACTAAAGCATCAATAATTGTTTCTGATTTATCTCTTTCACTCAAATCTTTTGCTTTCAATAATTCTCCATCAATTACTAGACTTTGCAAATCATTAATTGCTGCCCTTAAATCTCCAGCAGCTCTTCTCGACAAAGATTTAAGATCATGCTCATCAAATTTAACATTTTCTTTTTCACAAATTATTTTTAGCATTTCAAACACATCCAAATAACTTAATTCCTTAAAGCCAAGTAATTCACATTTACTTCTCAAAGAACTTAATTTTTGTTCATAAGGATTAGTTGCTGTACAGATTATAGGAAAACTTGTTTCTTGAATAATTTTAGCAATAGCTTGTATCCCACCCCTGTCTTTTGTTCCTGATAAACCATCAACCTCATCCACTAAAATTAATTTTTCTTTCATAAACAAACTTTGTTGTTTAGATGCTTCTCCAATTGTCTTATCAATAAGATCTTTATTTCTAAAATCACTAGCATTAACTTCCATAATTTCTAAATTCATTTCATTAGCTATAGCATATATACTAGAAGTTTTACCTGAACCACTACCACCATAGATAAGCATAGCTTTTTTCCTAGAAGTTTTAAAATTCTTAATAAAACTCTTAATATTAGAAACTGCACTACTCTGACCAATTAAATCACTAGTTGTTTTTGCCTGATATTTCCTAATCCAAGGCATAATTTGCTCTTTTTTCTGCATGAAAAAGTGAAATATATTGGTGTTTATTAAGTTTATTGGTGTAGAAACAACAGTTAATTAACAAAAAACAACAATGGCCAGGCGAGCCGGTGACTAGCGAGTGAGCTCGAGAACTCGCTCACAAGTCACCGCGAGTAGGATTTTCCAAAGGAAAGTCCGTCTGTGCCTTTGTTGTTGTTTTTTGCTCCATATTAGTAAATATATGAAAATAAACACCAAATCAGCAATATTTATAAAGATTTAGAAGATATCTAATACAAATATGGCTAAAGAAGAGAAAAAAGAAGAAAACAAGAAAGAATTACCTAAAAATTATAATTTCAAAGTAGATGAACCTCGTTTACAACAACAATGGTTAGACAAAGGAACATACAAGTTTGATCCTGATGATGTTGATAGAGAAATATATTCAATAGATACACCACCACCAACTGTTTCTGGAAAAATGCATATTGGACATGCCTTTAGTTATGCTCAAGAAGATTTTGTTGCAAGATTTCAACGTATGCAAGGAAAAAATGTATTTTATCCATTTGGAACTGATGATAATGGTTTGCCAACAGACAAATTAGTAGAAAGATTAAATAATGTTAGATCTGCAAAGATGGATAGAACAGAATATATTAAACTTTGTATGGAAACAATTGAACGTATCAAGCCAGAATTTATTGAAGACTGGAAAGTTATTGGTATGAGCTGTGATTGGGATATTTATTATTCAACAATAAATGATCATTCTAGAAAGATATCACAACAAAGTTTTATTGACCTTTATCATGCAGATAAAGAATATCGAAAAGAGGCTCCAACAATGTGGTGTCCTAGATGTCAAACTGCAATTGCTCAAGTTGAATTAGTTGATAAAGATATGAATAGTAGTTTTGTTGATATTATCTTTAAAGTAAAAGAAGAAAAAGATGGGAAAGTTATTGGAGAAGAAGATTTAGTTATTGCTACAACAAGACCTGAAATGTTAAGTGCATGTGTTGCTATATTTGCACATCCAGATGATGAACGTTATAAAAAGTTCTTTGGTAATAAGGCAAGAGTACCATTATATAACCATGAAGTACCAATAATGCCGGATAAAAGAGCAGATCCTGAAAAAGGAACAGGAATTGTAATGTGTTGTACTTTTGGAGACCAAACAGATATTGAATGGTACAAAGCACATAATCTACCATTAAAAATTTGCATTACTAAAGATGGGCATATGAGTGAGATTGCTGATCGTTACAAAGGCTTAAAAATCAAAGAAGCAAGAAAAGAGATTATTAAAGATTTAAAAGAAGCAGAATTACTAATCAAAGAAAAACCAATTTCTCATCCAGTTAATGTTCATGAAAGATGTGGAACAGAAATTGAAATATTAAATTCAAAGCAATGGTTTATTAAATATTTAGATCTTAAAGATGAATTTTTAGCAAGAGGCAAAGAAATGAACTGGTTCCCAGAATTTATGGTCCATAGATTCAATAATTGGATTGAAGGCTTGCAATGGGATTGGTGTATTTCTAGACAAAGACATTTTGGAGTTCCTTTCCCAGTTTGGTATTGTGAAAAATGTGAGGCTGTTAAACTTGCTGAACCAGATCAATTACCTGTAGATCCATTAACAGACAAACCAAAAGGAACTTGTACAAATAAAGAATGTGGTCATGATAAGTTTAGACCAGAGAAAGATGTTCTTGATACTTGGGCAACTTCTTCACTTACTCCAAACCTTGCAGTTGAGTTAATGAAAGGAAAACCTTGTTATAAAAAATTATTTCCAATGTCATTAAGACCTCAAGCACATGACATTATTACATTCTGGTTATTTAACACAGTTGTTAAATCACATTTACATAAAAATTCAATTCCTTGGAAAAATATAATGATTAGTGGATGGGCCCTTGATCCAAAAGGCAAGAAAATGAGTAAAAGCATTGGAAATGTAGTAGAACCAAGACCAGTATTAGAACAATATGGTGCAGATTGTTTAAGATTTTGGGCAGCTGGATCTAAATTAGGAGAAGACCTACCTTACCAAGAAAAAGATCTTGTTACAGGTAAAAAAATGGTTAATAAATTATGGAATGCATCTAAATTTGCTTTAATGCATTTAGAAGATTATAAATTAGGACATATTGAAATTGAAAACTTAGAATATATGGATCAATGGTTATTATGTAAATTACATAAATTAATTAAATCAAGTACTGAAACATTTGAGAAATATGAATATTCAAAAGCAAAGCAAGAAACTGAAAAATTCTTTTGGCAAAAACTATGTGATAATTACTTAGAGATTGTCAAAGATAGATTATATAATCCAGATAGACGTGGAAAAGATAAAAGAGAATCAGCACAATTTACTTTATACCATGCTTTCTTAGATGTAAACAAACTAATGGCACCAATCATGCCTCATATTACAGAAGCTATTTTTGAAATGTATTGGAAAGACCATGAAAATGAAAGATTGAAAAAAGATGGTAAAAAAACAGTTGAATCCATTCATAATTCACAATGGCCAGTTTACAATGAAAAACTTGTTAATGATTTAGTTGAAGAAACTGGAGATAAAGTTGTTGAGATTGTTGGAGCTGTTAGAAAACATAAATCAGAGAAAGGTTTAAGTTTAAAGGCAGAGATTAATGTATTAACAATTGAATGTGATGAAAAAACTAGAAAAGAACTGGAATTTACAATGGAAGATCTTCTAGCAGTATGTAAAGCAGATAAGATAGACTTTGAAGGTAAAGGAGACATAGAAGTTTCTGAAGAAATAAAGCTAGGGATTGATTTAAAACCTGTTGAGAAAAAAGAATAAATATAAAAAAATCATTTCAAATATTCTTGTACAACTCTTACTGGTGCTAAAGCAATTGCATTTACATAAGTGCCAAATACCTGAAAATTTGATTGTACAATTCTACAAGGAGTTTGAGCAAAATACAATCCAACATTCTGTGAATTATCTTCAAATATTCCATCCATTGGAAAAGCTGCTTTGCTCTCTTCTAATGCACGTTCTAAACCTGCATTTATTTTTTTAGCATGATGTTTTACTCCTTGAGAAAATTTGGTTAAAGAAGGATGTCTTTCAGCTGTAACTTGCTTGTCATATTTCAAAACTGCGCTTATTCCATCTTCTTTTAAAATATCATATAATTGTCCAAAATGTGCCATAATTATTACCCCCAATAAGACAAAGAAACAAAATCCAATTTATAAATATTGTGACTAATCTACATATCCAATTCACTCTTAAATCTCATAACTGTCTTAACTAAATGTTCTGGTTGTGTTCTTAATATTTCGCATGTTTTAGAAATAATTTCATCACAGCTGCTATCAAATTCTTCTGTACTTACTAATTTCTTCTCTGCCTCTTTTTTCTTCTTAACAACTTTCTTCCATAATCTAAATAATTCATCAGCTCTTGCAGGAATCAATTTTTCTTTACCAAAACAATCTAATTCTTTACATAACTCATTTAATATATCTTGTTGGCAAGCTTCTTCTTTCTTTGCTGCTCTTCCAGCTGTAAACACAACTCTAATTACACCATCTTGTATTTTTGAAGCTTTCAAAATTCTAATTTCACCAACTTCTTTTGTAGAATTAAGATGAGTTCCACCACATGCTTCTACTTCTACTTCAGGAATTTCTACAATCCTTAAAGAATCACCTGGAACTGCTCCACCTTGATAAATAGTCATCCCATATTTCTTTTCAGCTTCATCTCTAGTATAGAATTTCTTTTTAATAGGAATATCTTCATTAACAATCTTGTTTGCTTCCACTTCTATTTTTTTAATCTCTTCCTCTGTTAAACTATTATAATGAGTAAGATCAATATGTGCTTTATCCATGGTTTTTTTAGCACCAGCTTGATTAATATGCCTACCTAAAATTCGTCTTGCAGCAGCATTAATAATATGTGTAGCGGTATGATGTTGTGATAATTGTTTTCTTCTATCTTTATCAATAACTCCTTCTACATCTTTTCCAACTTTGAGGCCAGCAACATCTTTTAGTTTATGTAAAATTACACTTCCTTGCTTAAAGACATCAAGAACCTGCTTACTATTGATTGTTCCCAAATCATGCAATTGTCCTCCTGAGGTAGGATAAAATCCAGTTTGATCTAATACTACATTATTCTCAATCATTTTAACAATTTTCCCACCAAATTTAAGATGTTTCCAATCATCAAAATATAATCCTTCTGTTTCTTTAATTCCTTCTAAATCTAGTTTTCCTTTTTTAATAGTTGCATGTTTCTGTTCTTTTTTCTCATGTAATTCTGCAACCTTTGCATAAAAATCATCTGGAATATTTACTTTTATCTTTTGTTTTGCAGCTTCTTCTCTAATAATTTCAGGAGAAATACCTTGTGAATCATAAAGATTCATTAATTTAGCAGAATCAATCTTTTCTTTACTACTAATTAATCTTTCAACTATTTGAGAAGACTTTTGTTTAGTATTTTCATATTTTGTTTTCTCTACCTTTAATATTTCAGCAACTTCATTAAGATTTTCTCTTAATTCAGGAAATAAGTTTTTCAAATAATCAGCATGCCATTCTGCCACCTTAATATAATCAATATCCCAACCATATCTATCAATAAAACTCAAAGCTCTTCTCAATATAACTCTTAAATTATAACCACCACCAACATTACTTGGCAAAGCACCATCATTTAATGCTACCAACAAACTTCTTGTATGATCTCCAATAGAATAAACACCAGATAATGGTTGAATAAAATCTTTTAATTCTTTTACACTAATACCAACTTTCTTAGCTACCATCTGCCATGCTTTATCTATATTATCAACTTCATCAACATTAAGATAAGAAGCATATGGTAAAAACTTTTTCATTAGATTTTGATCAACCTTTAAACCTGTAGCAGAATACAATTTTTTACAAACAGTAGGGAAAACAGCCTCATAGCTAGTTGCAGATGCTTTTGCAAACCATGCATTTCTTTCATGCCCCATTCCCATGTCTAAAACTTTAAGATTTAATTCTTTTTTTTCTCCATTAGGCAGAACTTCATATTGCATATAGACTTGATTCCCTAATTCTAAACCTCTACTAAAGAATTCCATGCAAGGTCCAAAATTACCACCACCTGCCCAAGCATCTTCATGATAAGTAATTTCATTATTTGGTAAACCTAAACCCTTACTAACCCATGAATGAATATCCCTAAAGTATTGATCTTGGTTAAATTCTTTTGGAGGCATAAATGCATGCTGTCCAATCATAACAAATCCTGTAAAATGAGCTCCTGTTATTCCTACATTATCAATATCATTAAATCTTAGACAAAATTGAGGAACAACTAATGGATTTGCAGGCGGCTTTACTTCACCAGAAACAACATAAGGTTGAAAATCATAAATACTAGCTTGAACAAAATCTGTATCATCTCTCCATCTTGCTACAACTGGATATCTTTTTATTGGAGTGTATCCTAATTTTTGAAAATGTTTTGCAAATTTATCCCAAACACCAACATAATCCATTTCTTCTTTAACCAACCCTTTTCCAATAAAATTAAATCCACCAGCACATGCAGGATCTCCACAATGTTTTTGATCGTGATTAACAGTCCAGAATGAAGTACCACATTTACACAGTTTTCTCATAAAACCATTTTCTTTTAATACAGATGTAGCATAATATTTATCAGGATCTTTGCTAGCAATTGCCTTAAACTCTCTTTTCAACTCTTTATCTCCCATTATCTAGTTAAAAAGTGTGTTTTTATATATAAATCTTATGTGAAAGAGGTTATTATCTGAGATCTATTTAAATCCAACAACATGGCCGGATGAGGCGAAGCCGAATAGGACTTTAGAATAAAGTCCGTCCGTGCCTTTGTTGTTGTTGGATTTATAATTAATATATTAAAAATAAAAAAATCACGGGAAACATGTCCTCCGGACCTAGTAAAAAAGAATAAAATATACACTCCACACCAATAATATATATAAATCAGTTCTTACCACCCATATTTCTGGTGTTAAAGAAATGGACATATTAAAACAATTACAAAAATCACCAGAAAGAGGCATTGCGTTATATGAAATTGATTCAACAGATGGTTCTATCGATGAAAGAGTTAAAAGATATATTGCTTCTACTCCTGAAACAAGGAGAGTTTGTACTCAATCTGATTTAATTGATTATATTCATCAAGATTTCTTTAGTGATGTATTAAAAGATGGCATTAAAAGAATTATGCTATCTGATACAATGGCTTCAATGTTAGAAGAAACATGGGGAGATAGAAGAAAAGAAGATGGTACAAGAAATTATATTGATCAATACACAATATTAAGAGGAGCACTTAATTTTGATATTTCTAAAGTTATTTTTAATTTGGGTTATAGAGCAAAACAACAAATGAGGATGGCACAAAGAGAAGATACAAATGGCAATGGAAAAGAGTGGGTAGTTTATGGTTCTGGAGAAAAAAAGATATTTGAAAAAGAAGAACCAGAACATGTAAGAAATATACATATGGTTATAGGTGATATAAGTGCAAGTGGTGCATCTATAAGAGATGGATTAGAAAAATTTGTTGAAAGAATGGAAGAGAAACATGCTGAGTTCAGAGATGAACATAATAATCATGATGCTAAATATACAATTGGCTCAATTACATTAACAACAATTGGTTGTATAAATACAGAAAGAGAAGTTCAAAAATTTGTAGCAGAGAACCAACAATACTTTACAGATGATTTTGTTTTCAACTTATTATATTTAGAAGGAAGATTTGGTCTAGCAGATTTAGATGGAACTTCCATACCTAATCAAAAACCAGGAACTGACTTTTTGCCTGGAGTTGGAGAAGGTGTTTTAATTTCCCCTGAGTTTGAAAAGCATTGGCTAAGTAATCCAATTTATCCATTAGAAAAATGTATTATTTATGATGGCGGTGGAAAAAGATGTGATCCACAAGTTGCTTTAGAAAATGTTCAAGATCATTTCCAAAAATTACAACAATTAAGTTCAGAAAATGGTGAAACATTATATGAAGCATTAAAAAAAAGATGCCCATATTTAATGAGTAATGATATTGATGAATGGAGAGCTACTCATCCAGGATGGCAAGACAAAGAAGCTATCCCAGATTCAGTTGTTCAAGAAGTAATTAATGCAAAAAATTCAATGCTTGACAAACATCTTAACACACATAAAGAACTAATGAACATATACAAAGAAAGAATTGCTTACTTACAAAGATTAAAGTAATCCATTAATTATTTATTTAATAAACTTTAAAAATCAAACTCAATTTCTTTATTTAATCAAAAACAAGTATTAAAGAAATAACCATATTCAAAGAAACTAAAGGTGAAAGAAATGACAGATAATGAATTCAAAACACATCATATAGCTATGACAACTGATTTTATTGAAACAGATAAACCAACAACTATTCTTATAAGTGGTTCTCCAAGTAGAACTAGAGAAATTTATGATAAATTAGACATTAAAGAAAAGTTAGTTGAAACTGGAAGAGCTTTACCAATTGGTAAAGGATTTCTAGAAAGAACAATTAATGATGAAGAACATAAAATAGCAGTAGTTGTTGGAACAACTGGAATGGGTTTTGGAACTACTGAAATTGTCACAAATGAAATTGTTGACACTTATGCACAATCTATCAGAGAACAGAATATTGGATTAGATGTACAAATTAATGCAAACCCATTAAATATTTTTAGAGTTGGAACTTCAGGAAGCCATCAACCACATGTTTATGGAGGGGATGTAGTAATTGCTTCAGAAACATCAGTTCCTTTTGGGACATTAAGTGATTTTGTAGAAACAGAACATGATTCAGCATTATTTCATTTTAAGTATGGTTCATTATTAACATTAGAAAAAGCATTAACCACAGCACAAGTTATCCCTGGAATACAAAAATCAGTTTCTAAATTATTAAAAAAAGTGAAATATGCATTAAGTAGTGCAGAAGTTACTCAAAGTTTTCCTTCAGATAGTGATCTTGCAAGTTACGCAATAGAGGCTGCTCAAGTTCTTGGCATAGATAAAGAATTTGTTCATTATGGACAAGTATTTTCAAAATTAACATTATTTAGTGAATTATCTGACTTATTTACTATTAATGCAGAAGGATTAAGAGAAGACAGATTAGATTATAGAGGAAAAGTAATGCATGAGAATGAAGTTTATTGTTCTGAAATGGAAATTGGATTAATGTCTGCAATTATTCATCAAGCCAAAAAATTAGGTTATAATATCAAAATAGGTGGAGTAATGGGCGTAATCAATAATCCTAGAGAAAAATCAGAAGCAGCTCTTTTTGGTGGAGAGGAATTAGAAAAAACTGCTGTTGAAAGAGCAATGAATGTAGCTTTGGAAACAGCTGTTCAAGCATATAAACACCAGCATTTATACAAGAATAGGTGTATATCAGAGAGATAATTAATTATTATTTTTTCTTTTTTATCTCACATATAACACTTAATCATACCTATTTCTTCACAATCTTTATATATGATATTTAATTCATCTATTATATACAAATTAAATAATATTTAACAAAAAAGGTGATACTATGATAAGAGTTGCAATTAATGGTTTTGGAAGAATTGGTAGAATGGTCTTTAAAGCAGGTTTTAAAGATAAAAATATTGAATTTGTTGCTGTAAATGATCTTACAGATACAAAAACATTAGCACATTTATTAAAATATGATTCTGTTCATGGAAAGTTCCCAGGGAAAGTTGAACATACTGAGAATTCTTTAAAAGTTGATGGTAAAGAAATAAAAGTTTCTGCAGAACGTGATCCAGCTAAATTACCATGGAAAAAACTTAAAATAGATATTGTATTAGAATGTACAGGCTTTTTCAGAACATATGAAGATGCACATAAACATATTGATGCAGGAGCTAAAAAAGTTCTTTTAAGTGCTCCAGGTAAAGGAGATAAAATTAGAGCAATTGTTCGTGGTGTTAATTGTGATGGTATTGGAAAAAGTGGAGATTTGATAATTTCAAATGCTTCTTGTACAACAAATTGTTTAGCACCTGTTGCTAAAGTATTACATGAGAAATTCGGATTAAAAAGAGGAGTAATGACTACTGTCCATGGTTACACAGGTGATCAAAAATTATTAGATGCTCCTCATAAAGATTTAAGAAGAGCAAGAGCAGCTGCATATAATATTATTCCAACAACAACAGGAGCTGCAAAAACAGTTGGAAAAGTAATTCCTGAATTAGAAGGAAAATTAGATGGAATTGCAATTCGTGTTCCTGTTCCTGATGGAAGTTGTGTTGATTTAGTAGCTGAATTAAAGAAAAATGTAACAGCTGAGGAAATCAATAAAGCAATGAAAGCTGCAGCTGGAAAAGAACTAAAAGGTATTCTTGAATACACAGAAGATCCAATTGTTTCCCAAGATATAGTTGGTAATCCATATTCAAGTATTTTCGATGCTCAAATGACTTCAGTAATGGATGGTAACTTCATTAAAATTGTTTCCTGGTATGATAATGAATGGGGTTATAGTGTAAGAATGGTTGAATTGTTAAAGCTATTTGCTTGATTAATTTCATTTAACTGATAATAATAATAATAATAATAATAATAATAATAATAAGTAAAACAAAATAACAACAACATTGGCACAGACGGACATTTGCTACGCAAATATCCTACTCGCCTAACGGCTCGCCTGGCCATTGTTGTTATTTTGTTTACCATAATTAAATAAAATAAAGAGATGATATAAAATGCTCAAAACAATCAGAGATATTAATTTTAAAGACAAAAAAGTATTCATCAGGGTTGATTACAATGTTCCTGTTGACAAAGAAGGAAATATTCAAGATGATTTTAGAATTAAGTTAACAGTTCCTACAATAAATTTCATTCTTAAACAAATGCCAAAGCAAGTTATTTTTGGATGCCATGTTGGCAGACCAAAAAACTTTGATAATTACGAAGAACATCTAAAAACAAACAAGATTGCAGAGAAGCTAGGGGAGTTAATAGATATGCCAATTAAAAAAATAGATGATTGGAACCAAAGTAATCATGATAAAAATAATCCAAATAATTGCCTAATAATGTTAGAAAATCTAAGATTCAATCAAGCAGAAAAATCAGAAGTTCAAGAAGAAAGAGATGAATTTGGAAAAATACTAGCAGAAGATGTTGATGTATTTGTTGAAGAAGCTTTTAGTAATTGTCATAGAGATCATGCTTCAATGACTTCTGTTCCTAAATTTGTTAAACAAAAATGTGTTGGCTTTTTAGTTGAAAATGAATTAAAAATGATTTCTGAGACAATTAAAGATCCTGAACACCCATTTGTTTCAATAATTGGTGGTGTTAAGGCTGATAAAATTAATGCAATTCAAAATTTATTAAAAACAGCTGATAAAATATTAATTGGAAGTTCTTTAGCAATGTTATTTTATAAAATAGGAGGGAAAGAGATTGGCAAAACCAAGATTGATTTAGAAGGATTAGATACGGATGCAGAAAGAATAATTAAAGCATATTTGGAGAATCCAAAAATAATCCTACCTATTGATGTTGTCATTGGTGAAAGTATTAACAACAAAAAAGAAGAAACAGCTATTGTTTCTATTGATGAGATTCCAGAAGACAAAAAAGTATTAGATATTGGTCCTGAATCAATTAAAAATTATAATATTATAATAAAACAAGCTAAAACAATTGTATGGAATGGTCCTTTAGGTTATATTGAAAATGAAGTATTTGCAGAAGCTACTAAAAAAGTTGCAGAAGCAATTGTAGAAACAACTCATCACCATGATGCAAAGAGTATAATTGGTGGTGGAGATGGTGTATCAGCAGCTCATAAATTTGGATATGCAGATAAAATAACCTTCATAAGTAGTGGTGGCGGTGCGTCTTTAAAACTATTTGAAGGCAAAGAATTGATTGCTTTGAAAATATTGGAATAATTTCTTTTTTATTATTTTCACCACCAACTAACAATTAAAAACACAAATTCTCGTCTACATTACAATAAAGTTTATATATTAATAAATATAATACATTTAACATTATTATTATAACTAATAATAATTCATAATAATTATAGTGATTAGGTAATAAAGTGAGGTGGGATTATGGCTAGTACTAGATATAAAAGATTAGATAAGAGATTAAGTTATGCTTTTTCTAATGTGGGTAGAGATATAAAATCATTAAGAAAGGATTCAGATGAAAAATTCATTAATAGAGAAGATTATGTAAAGTTGTTTACAGCACATACTAATCTAAAAAAAGAGCATAATGAGCTAATCAACACATTAAGAAATGAATTAAAAGAAAAACTTGGAGAAGTTAATAGCAGAATTAAAATTCAAAACAAAGAAAATAACAAGATTAATAATCATTTAGCAAAATTAGTAGAAAAAGAAAGAGCAAATAGAGCTGAAATAAAAACAGTTTACAAACTAAAGAAAGAAGTAGAAAAAATTAAGGAAAACATGGATGAATTTAAAAGCGAATACTCAAAGAAAATAGAGTATAACAAATTTAATATTCAAGTTGAAAAAAAATTAAAAGCATTCAGTAAAAAAGTGGACCACATATTAAAACATAGTGTTGATGTGGACGATGTTGAGAATAATTTCATCACTAAAAGTAAAGTTAACGATGCATTAGAGAAAATCAAGAAAGATTTAAAGAAAAGTTCAGAAAAAACACAAAACAACTCAGAAACTAAAATAGGATTATTAAAAGGAGAAATAGATAACATAAATGATAACTTAAAAAACATATCAAAAACACTAGATAAGACTATTGATAACAATGATCTTGACAAAGCAACATCTAAGCTTGTTGAACAAACAATAGTTGACAAAGAACTTAATAAGTTAAGAAATGAACTTGAATCTGTAAATAAAGATTTAAACAAGATCAAAGCTAAAAAAGATATAACAACTGAGGATTTCTCAAGAATACAAAGTGATATTGACAAAATTAAGAATAATATAATCTTAAAAAAAGAAGTTGAGAAAATTCTTGAATCTAATTCAGCCAAATATCAAAAAATAAAAGAAGATATTGATTGGATTGAAGATAAAATAAAAGAATTAGCTAAAGAAATTGATAAAAACAAAGTAAAAGTTGATCTTAGTAAGTTTGTAGAGACCAAAGAAGTTATGAATTTAAAAAAACAAATAGAAACAACAAATGATAATTTATCAAAATCTTCAATAAAAGAAAAAGATATTGGAAGATTAACAAAACAATTAGATAGCTTAAAAAGAGATTTAACAGATAAAACTTCTAAAAAAAGTGTTGATAAGGCATTAGAAACAATGGCTACAAAAATAGGGAATTTAAGAGTAGAAATAGATGAGATAGGATCAAGAAAAGTAGAAACTGCAAAAACAACAGATAGAATAAATAAAATAAAAAAAGTTTTTAATAAAAAAACAGTTAAAACTAAAGAAGCAGTAAAGAAGGTTGTTAAAAAAAAATCAACAAAGAAGAAAAAAGGAAAAAAGAAGTAATTACTAAATTATCAACCAAATATTGTTTTATGGTGACCTATTAAGTAGCCGATATAATTAGTAAGGAAATGTAATCCTATACCTACAACCAATAATGTTACCATTACCTTAAATCCAGGATTAAAAATAAACAAAAGAAATACAATTGCCCCAATTAAAAAATCAATCTGATCAAATGGAATAAAAGGTTTTCCTGGTTTAATGTCAAATTGTCTTTTAACAAAACTTTCTACTAAATCTCCAATTAATGCACCAAATCCCAATAATCCACCTAATAAAATAAAATTAATTTCTGAATAATTAATAATACTTAACCATTGAAAAGAATTAAACCTAAAAAGAAATGTTTGTAAGGAAGCCACTATAATACCTATAAAGACACCAAATACCAACCCACGGATTGTTTTATTTTGACCAAGTAATCTTTTACCCCTAAACATTAATCCAAAGTCAACTGGAGAATTTAGAACATTAAGATGTTTAACTAATGGAGGGGTCATATTTGCTAATAAAGCTGGCAAAAACAACCATAATGTTTGTAATATTAATTTCATAACCATTTATACACCTATTCAATATACATTTACAAATATACATTAACCAATGGACAAGCCCATATAATTCACATAAAATAAAAAATCATATAAAGTAAATACCTCAAATTTGCTCAAAATTTAAATTTGTTTATTAATTGGTAAATTTGAGGGATTGTTTAATCAAGCCCTCCCATAGCCTGTATTTCAAAATTGAAAACTTAAGGTATTAGGCTTGATTTAACAATAATCAATGAAATAATTAAACCAAATATTACTCCTATAACTGTTTCAATTGGTTTATGACCAATATGTTCTTGTAATTTAGTTTTACTAAGTTTATTTCTTAGTTTAGCATCCATATTTTTAAGTATTTTCTGATCTTTAAGTAATATATTTAATACCTTAGCTTGTTCACCTGCATGTTTTCTTACACCAAATGAATCTCTTACAACTACTAATGAAAATATAAACACAGCTAGCCATAAAATAGAAAAGCCCTGATTAAATAAAATAGAAAAGGTCAAAGCACTAACTAATGAACTATGGCTACTGGGCATGCCACCACCATGAAATAAATTTGCAAATATTAATTTTTTAGTTTTCCATAAATCAATTGATAATTTAGTTATCTCAGTTAAAATAAAAGTGATAATTAAACTTAAGACAACCTTATTCATTAATATTGAGTATAATGTTTCATTCATTTTACAACCTCAAATTTTTTTAATTGGTATAGATGATATCATCAATATACCTAATAATAGATATGCAATCCATAAATAACTAATAATTATAGGGTAAAATCCAGCTAAAAAAACCAATACAGCAATAATAATTCCTGCAGCAGTTATTGGAACACCTTCAAAACCTTTAATAGTTGTAATATTAAATCTTGCTAATCTTAATACACCACAAGAAACATAGATTAATAATACAATGACAAAGTACCATTCATTTAATCCTAAAAAATAACCTAATAACGCAGGAGCCACACCAAAACTAATTGCATCTGTTAAACTATCAAGCTGTTTTCCAAAATCATTATCTTTCTTTGATAATCTTGCAACTTTCCCATCCAATAAGTCAAATAATGCAGCAGCTATAATTAATACAGAAGCAATATAAAATTTACCTTGGACAGCAAAAATTATTGCTAATACACCTGAACAGAGGTTTAATAAAGTAAATAAATCTGCTAGTTTCATATATTTACTAATCATTTTTTCTTACCTTTCATAGTTTTTCTATTTTTATTAATCTTTTTAATATTATTAACTTTATTAATTTTTGTTTTATCAACAACTGCAATTGTATCTCCTAATTTAACTTTAACCCCTTCTTTAACAGCGAGATTAAAATCATTTGGGAAGATCAACAAAACCATGCTACCTAATTTAATAACACCTAATACCTGTGCTAGCTTAAGAGTTTGTTCAGGTTTAACAAAACAATGTATTCTTCTTGCAACTAAGCCTGCAATCTGAACAACCTTAACATTAAATTTTTTTTGTTTTTTATTTCTTTTTCCCCCAGTACTTTCAATAAGAATCTCATTTCTTTCATTGTTTATAAATCTTAATCCTACTAGATCAACAAAAATATTTCTAAATTTCCCTTTAACATAATTAATATTTTTAATAACACCATTAATTGGAGAAATTTGATAATGTACATTAAATATATTCATTGCAATACAAACAATATAACCAGAATCAGAAACATCTTTAGTAACAGCAATAATTTTTCCAAACCCCCCTTTGTTAACTTTCTCAGTTTGTTTATCATATTTAATGATTTCAATTATTTTTCCATCTGCTGGACTTAAAACAAAATTATTACCATTATTATTACTATCATTACCTGTAAGATTTAATTTTGGTTTTCTCAAAAACCAGATAAAATAAAAAAGAACTAATAAAATTAAAAGTACAGCAATAACTAAGATAGCTAATAAAAATAATTCAACCATTTTATTTCTTTTTCATGTCTTGTGTTATTCTGCTTAATTCATTTACATTTTCAGTCATAACTGGCAATACTTTCTGAAAAACTTTATCCATTGCTTTTATTTCTGAACTGATATTAACTAAGTTCTTATCATAATCTCCAATTTTACCTAGAATACCCTTATGAAGTTGATCAAAGTTTTTCTTAAGATCAACCATTTCTTGTTCCATCTTTGTAATTTTTGTCTCAGTTCGTTCTTTCCAGTCTGCAATTTTATTAATGCTTTTAACAATTTCATTCCACTTTTCATCAATAATTGCTTCAGCTAATTCTTCAATTCTTTCCAGTCCTGGGCCACTAGATACTGGTTCTGGCCCCATACCCATTGGTTGCCCCATAGGTTGTCCCATCCCTGGACTAGATTGTGGTGGTGGCATTGGTCCTCCTGGCGGTCCACCTGGCCCAGATTGCGGTGGTGGCATTGGTCCTGCTTGAGCAGGTTGTTGTGGTCCAGCATCAGCTGGTGCTTCTTGTGGTTGAGCAGTATTTTGTGATGACATTTCAACACCTCCTTTTAAATCTGCTTGGTTCAATGAATCAAATATTGCAGTTGAATCATGACCATCGTTTTGTAAAGTTTGAATAATTTGATTATTACTAAGACCTTGTCTTTTCATCATCATAACTTTATCTGTAGGGGGACCTGACATTTGAACATGTTCTTGTTGTTCAACAACTTCAGGTTTCTTAAAAATATCCATTAACCCCATATTATTCTCCTCTTTCCCATTTTAAATTTAATTCATTGTAAATAGATTATTTCTGTTCATTTAAAATCCTTCTAATCAACATTTCAACTTCTCTTTTTGTGACAAAATTTAATGGTTCCCATAATTCAATATATTTTTCAAGAGTTTTTACATCTTCTTTCTTAGTAGTTTCTTTGAGTTCACCAATCACTAAGGTTAATTGATCCTTAATTACAGAAATTTCTTTTTTTAATTCACTAATTTCACCATAAAGATCTTTTATGTTGATAGTAACTTTCTGATTTTGTGATAATCTATTTTGTTGATTTATTTGAATGTTTTTTCTATCACTAGCCATTCTTTCTTCCAGAACTCTTAATCTCCTAGTAACATCCCTCATAACATTACCAAGATCAAATGATTCTTGTTGATCTGGTGCCTTTTTCTGAGTAAAAAGACCCCCAAAACTACTTGAAGCCTTATTTTTTAACTGATTCATATCTGCATTCAAATCCATTTTACCCATTTATGATAGCTTAGTTTATATATAATTCTAATATATGGTAATATCTGGTTTATATATTTTCTTATATATCTATATGTAAAATATTTATATTATATGTAATGGATTAATATTTAGTAATATCCTTAACAAAGTTTATATAATTAATTAATATCCTTAGAATAATGGAGCAAAACATCCAAGAAATTAGATGGAATAACATAAATCACTTAATTAAAGATAATGCCAATAGACTTAAAAACAAAAACTTCTTGATTTTTGGTGATAATAATTCTAAAGATCACATCATTTCTTATTTAGAATTTGAAGAAATAACAAATAAAACAGCAAATTTGTTATTAAGTTTAGGAATTAAAAAACATGACAAAGTCTCAACAATTTTAGAAAATTCACTTGAACTTATTTATTTAATGTTTGCATCATTTAAGATTGGTGCAGTTTTCAATCCATTAAATCCTAAATTATCAACTGAAGAATTAAAATATTTAATAAATGATGCTGAATCAAAAATAGTTTTTGTAAATCAACAAAAAGAATTAGGAATAAAAGGAACTAATTCCACAAAATTTATTGATATAAAAAAATTCAAACAAGAATTAAAAACACAACAAACATCATTTAATCCTACTGAAGAGATTACAATTGAAAATGAAGCATTACTGATTTATAGTTCTGGAACAACAGCTAAGCCAAAGGGAATTATTTTAACTCAGAAAAACCTGCTTAGCTGTTCAATGAGTGTTGCTAGATTTTTAAAATTAAAAGAAGAGATGATAATACTTGATTCATTACCATTATTTTTCAGTGGAGGAATAATTCCAACACTTTTTACAACAACATGTATAGGTGCAACTGTTGTAGTGCATGAAAAGTTTAGCAAAACAAAATTTTGGAAAAGAATTGAAAAATATAAAATTAATTGGACATTACTTGTTCCAACCATGACATCAATATTATTAAATCCACCAGAAGACATTAAAAAATATAATTTGGAATCATTAAAATATATTATTTCTTCAGCAGCACCATTACCAATAGAAGTATTAAAAAAATTTGAAGAAGAATTCAATATACCACTCTTTGAAGCATATGGATTAAGTGAAGATACTGTATGGACAACAATGACCCCTCTTGATATTAAAAAAAGAAAAATAGGTTCTGTTGGAGTAGAAATTGACATATCAAAAGTAAGAATTGTAGATGACGACGATAAACCATTAGAGTCAGAAAAAGTTGGTAAAATAATAACCAAAGGTCCACATATAATGAAAGGATATTACAAAATGCCAGAATTAACAGAACAAACCATCAAAAAATCATGGTTATATACAGGTGATTTAGGATATATGGACAAAGAGGGATATTTATACATTGTTGGTAGAGAAAAAGAGCTCATAATTAGAGGTGGAGAAAATATTTCACCAAAAGAAATTGATAATGTATTATATAAGCATCCTGCAATAGCAGATGCTGCTGTAGCAGGTATTCCAGACAAGATTTATGGAGAAGAGATTGCAGCTTTTGTTATTCTTAAAGAAAACCAAGAAAAAACTCAAGAAGAGATAAAAACAATTGAAAAAGAGATTATAGAACATTGTAAAAAGCATCTTGCTGAATACAAATGCCCTAAAACAGTAAAATTTATAAAAAATATACCAGTTACAGGTTCTGGAAAGGTACAAAGAAGAAAACTTGCAAAGTTATTAGATTAACTAAAACAAATCATAAAATGAATCATAAAGAATATTATAAACAAGCAAAAGCACAAATTAAAGAACTTCTTAAAGATAAATCTAAAAAAGTCGTTAAAATACCCTATCATGGTAAAAGATTAAATGCTGGCTGTGATTGGTATAAGACAAGAGCATGGCCAAGAATATATTTCTCAGCTTTGATTGTAGAAATTAGCCATCATGTCCCTCCTGGATGGTTTAAGAATAGTTTATTTAAACTAATTGGTGCAAATATTGGTAAAGATGTTTGTATTCCAAATGATGTTTCTATTGATCATTTATTTCCTGATTTAATAACACTAGAAGATGGCGTATTAATAGGTAGTGGTGCTTATATTGGGGCACATGAATTTACAGTAAACCAATCAATTATTGGAAGAATTAAAATTAAGAAAAAAGCATTGATTGGAGCTAGAACAATAATAAGAGCTGGGACAACTATTGGTGAGAATTCTATTATTGGTGGATTTTCTTTTGTTAACAAAGATATCCCTGATAATGAGTTTTGGGGAGGAGTTCCTGCAAAGTTTATTAAAAAATTATAGTAAAAAGAAAAACAGAATTATAGAGATGATAAATAGATCATAAAACAGGGGGACATTAATATGAAAGAGAAAAATGTAGGAGAATTCTTTGATCAACAAGCTGAAAAATATGGAGATAAAACATATTTAATTTGTGATAAAACAGGAGAAAAATTTAGTTATAAAAAATTCCTAGAAAAAGTCAATCAAACTGCTAATCTTCTAAGAAGTATTGGTGTAAAAAGAGGAGATACAATTTCTACTTACCTTCCAAATGTTCCACACACCCTATTTCTACTATTTGCAACTGGTAAATTAGGAGCAATAGTTAATCCAATGAGTTGTTCATTAACAAAAGAAGAAGTTGAATTTCAATTAGACAATGCAGATACAAAAGTTTTTGTTTATCACTCTGATTTCCATGACAACATGGGAAAAGTAAAAGGACCAAAATTAGAAACAATGATTGTAGTTGGTGAAAAAGTAGAAAATTCAATCAATTTTGATGAAGATATGAAAAAACAATCAATTGAATTTGAAGATATTGAAAATGTTAATATGAAAGACAAATGGGTAATGATTTATACATCTGGTACAACAGGAAAACCAAAAGGATGTTTATTAAGTCAATTTAATATTAGTGTTATGCACCCACATTATATTAGTGCATGTGAATTTACAGAAAAAGATATTTCTCTTTGTGTAATGCCTTTGATACATGTAACTGGCTTATTTATGATATCATTAACATCATTTTATGTTGGTGGTTCAACAGTATTAACAGAAAAATTTTCAAAAAGCAAATTTTGGCAGTGGATTGAAAAATACAAAGTTACATTTGTTGAAGTTGTTCCTACAATGCTTTCTATTCTACTAAATCCACCTGAAGACATAAGTAAATATGACATAAGCCATTTTAGAATAGTTGGGTGTGGATCTGCTCCATTAGCATTAGAATTAGCAAAGAAATTTGAAAAAACATTTGGTGTATACATTTATGAAGTATATGGTTTAACTGAAACAAGCCATATAACACATTGTAATCCACCACATCCAGATAAAAGAAAATTAGGCAGTATTGGTAAACCATTAGGAGTTAATGAAGCAAAAATAGTTGATGAAAATGGTAAAGAGGTTCCATTAGGAGAAGTTGGTGAGATTATTGTTAAAGGAGATAACATGATGGATGGGTATCATAAAAGACCTGATGTAAATAAAGAAGCATTCAAAGACAGATGGTTTTACACAGGTGATTTAGCTTATAAAGATAAAGATGATTTTTATTATTTAGTAGATAGAAAAAAAGAAATAATTATTAGAGGAGGGGAAAATATATCCCCAAGTGAAGTTGATGCAGTGATATATAGGCTCCCAGAAGTTCATGATTCTGCAACAATTGGTGTTCCTGATGAAATTTATGGAGAAGAGGTTGTAAGCTACATTGTTCTAAAACATGATAAAAAATCAGAAGGAATAACTGAAGAAAACATAATTAATCATTGTAAAGAACATTTAGCAAAATTCAAGTGTCCAAAAAAAATATTTTTTGTAGATGACATACCAAAAGGACCTTCAGGAAAATTATTAAGAAAAGAATTAGTTAAAATGTTTATAGAAAAAAACAAATAATTAAGTTAAGAAATTAATAAATTTTAATTAGATTAAGAATCTTTAACAACTCTCATTTTCTTAACTACTCTTCTTGGTGTAGAAGGAGTTAAATCAATATTTAATATCTGTCCAGATCTACTACCATCCCTATAGATTGTTATTCCCTTACAACCTAAATCATATGCAGTCATAAAAATATTCCCAACATCTTCTTTACTTGCTGTATTTTTTAGATTAACACTTTTAGAAACAGCATTATCAACATATTTTTGAAATGTTGCCTGCATTTTAACATGATATTCAGCAGAGATATCATGACTAGTAACAAATATATCCCTAACATCTCTAGGAATTTCTTTTAAGCTTTGAACTGAACCAAGGCTTGCAATTTTCTTCATTAATTCATCAGAATAAAAATCCTTTTCTCTCGCAATAGTTGCAAAATGTTTATTGACATATAAAAATTCTTCAGTCCCCATAACTTTTCTAATATATGATAATGCAAAGTTTGGTTCAATACTACTACTACAATCTGCAATTAAGCTAATAGAACCTGTTGGAGCAATTGATAATAATGAAGCATTTCTTAATTTAACATCACCCTTAGCATAAATACTTTTTTTCCAATTGGGGAATACTCCTCTTTTATTTGCTAATTCAATTGATGCATTTCTTGCTTCTTCTGAAATAAATTTCATAATTTTTTCAGCTGTTTTTAAACCTTCTTCACTATCATATTTAATACCTAGGGCATACAACATATCAGAAAAACCCATTACCCCTAATCCTATTTTTCTATTTGCTTTTGTAATTTCTTCAATTTCTTTTAAAGGATATTGGTTTACTTCAATAACATTATCCAAAAAATGGACTGCCAAGTAAATTAATTTTTTAAGTTTATCAAAATCAATAGAATTTCCATCCACAACATTATAAAGATTAATGCTTCCTAAATTACATGATTCATAAGGTAATAATAATACTTCTCCACAAGGACTTGTACTTTCAATTTCCCCTATTTCTGGTGTAGAATTATATTTATTTATTCTATCAATAAACACAACTCCGGGTTCACCATTTTTCCAAGCCATTGTTGATAATAAATCAAATACTTCTCTTGCTGGAATTTTTCTTACAACTTCAGCATTTTTTGGATTAATTAATTCATACATATTATTTCTTTTTACAGCTTCCATAAATTTAGTAGTCATACCAACAGAAATATTAAAATTATTTAGTGATTTCTGATTTTCTTTAGAAGTTATAAATTCAAAAATATCAGGATGATCCACACTTAAAATACCCATATTAGCTCCTCTTTTTTTCCCACCTTTTTTCATAATTTCAGTTGATTTATCAAATAGTTTCATAAAAGGTACAGGTCCTGAACTACCACCTTTAGAAAATTTAAGTGAGTCACCTTTAGGCCTTAGTTTTGAAAAATTAAATCCTGTACCACCACCACTTTGATAAATAATTGCTGCATTTCTTAATGAAGTGTAAATTCCTTCAACAGAATCTTCAATTGGTAATACAAAACAAGCACTTAATTGTTGAGGTTTTGTTCCAGAATTCATTAATGTTGGAGAATTTGGAATAAATGATAAGCTTTTCATTGCTTCATAAAAATGTTCTTCAGTTTCTTTTGCATCAAAATCTTGAAAAATTTCATCTGCTTTTGCAACTGTCTTTGCCACCCTTCTAAACATACCTTCAGGAGTTTCAATTAAAATTCCATTTTCATCATTTAACAGATATTTATCTCTCATTATTTTTAAAGCATTAAAACTAAAATCTTTGCTAACAATTGTTCCAATAATTGATTTTTTTAAATCTCTAATTCTTGCCTGCTTTTCTCTATAAAGAATATATGCTTTTGCAGTTTTAATATGATGATTTTCAATTAAAATTCTTTCTATAGTATCTTGAACTTCTTCTACAGTAGGATATCTTGTTTTAAAAGATTTATTCACTTTTTCGAAAGCTAATGTAGCTAAATAATCTGCTCTATCTTTATCTTTTCCACCAACTGCATAAGCTGCTCTGTATATTGCTTTCGCTATTTTATCTTTATCAAACTCAACAAATCTTCCATCTCGTTTTCTTATTTTTTTAATTACCATTGAATGTAAGTAAGGGATACTTTAACCTATATAAAGATTATGGGCTAAATAGGGATAGATAGTAGTAAAAATCGCAAAAAAGCATAAGAAAAGTTTAAAAAAACATCAAAAACTTAATATTCAATACCTCTTCTTGCCTTAACCCCATCATCAAAATAATGTTTAATTTTATTCATTTCAGTAACTAAATCTGCCATCTCAATGATTTCCTTTGGTGCATGCCTACCTGTTAAGACTAATTCAATGTGTGGTGCTTTTTTTTGTATTAATCCAACCATTTCATTTATTGAAATATAATTTTGATGTACTGCATTATTAATTTCATCTAAAATTACCAAATCATGTTCTTCTTTTGATAAAATATCTAATGCATGTTTAAATGCATCTCTTGAAAATGTTCTTTGTTCTTGATCATCTAAAAAACAATGTCTACAATTACCACAATCAATATCTTCTCTGATATAATCAAAATATTTACATTTGTCCTTATCTTTGCCTTTTTCAAATCCAGTTAATTTATACTGCTTTAATTCCTTAACACATTTCTTACCATATTGTATCATTCCACATTTTTCATTAGGTAAAAAGTTTTTCATAGAAATAAGTTCTCCTGTATATGCACCACCTTTTAAAAATTGAATAGTATAGGCCTTAAATCCTTGGCCAATTGCTCTTAATGCTAGCCCCATAGCTGCTGTAGTCTTTCCTTTACCTTGGCCTGTATAGACATGTACTAATCCTAATCTTTGTGGAACCATTTTATTATATTAGTTAGGAAGGTTTGGAGGGTATGGAAGGTAAGGAGAGTTTAGAAGGTAAATAATACCTTCCTAACCTTCCAAACAATAAACATTCCAAACCTTATTATCATCACATACTACAAGCTGAATAACTACAATTTGGACACATTACACAACCTTCTTGTTGTATTAATTTTGCACTACATTCAGGACAATATGTTTTCTTTTTATCAGGCATGTTTTCTTCTGCTTTTATAATTGCTTCTTTTGCTGCATCTAATGAAACATTATTTGTTAAAGTTTTATCACTTGTGTAAACATTATTTGCATTTACTCCTTCTATTCCTGATTGTGTACTAACACTTTGTTGTGTATTGTTTACAACATTTGGATCATTTGAAAGTACTTGTGGTTCTGTTGCTGTTGTTTGTTCTGTTGCTTCTTGCATTGGCTGTTCTTCAACCTTTGTTATTTCTACTTTCTTTTCTTTGTTTACACTGCCAATATTCAACACTTGCTCTTCCCTACTTCCATCTCTATAAACAGTAACACCTTTACAACCTAGTTTATATGAAAGAAGATATGCTTCTCTAACATCATTAATTGTTGCATCTCCTGAAAAGTTCACTGTTTTTGATACTGCATTATCTACATGCTTTTGAAATGCTGCTTGCATTCTTGTATGCCATGTAGGAGAAGTATCAAAAGCAATAACAAATACATCCCTAATTTCTTTAGGTACTTCTTCTAGATTCTGTATACTACCTAAATTTGCAATTTTCTTCATTAATTCATCATTATAAAACCCATTTTTCTTAGCAACTTTTAAAAAATAATTATTTGTTTCTACAAGTTCAGTTCCATCCATTATATTTTTAATATAGGATATTGCAAATAATGGTTCTACACCACCACTACAATTTGCTAATAAACTTAAAGTTCCTGTTGGAGCAATTGTTGTTGTTGTTGCATTTCTAATTGGTTCTCCATTTTTGTAAATACTTCTATTAAAGTTAGGAAATGGACCTCTAATTTTTGCTAATTCTTTTGAGGCTAATTTTGATTCATCATCAATAAACTTCATAACTTCTTCTGCTACCCTAATACCTTCATCAGAATTATACCTTACTTTTAATTTCAATAACATATCAGCAAAGCCCATTACACCCAAACCTATTTTTCTATTTTCTCTTGTATTCTTAGCGATTAGATCTAAAGGATATTTATTCATATCAATTACATTGTCTAAAAAATGAGTTGCCCTATGGATTGTTGCTTTTAACAAATCATAATCAATTGAAAAATTATCTGCAGCTTCGTCATATTTAACCATATTAGATAAATTAATACTTCCAAGATTACAAGATTCATAAGGTAATAATGGCTGTTCACCACATGGATTTGTAGATTCAATTTCTCCTACTTCAGGTGTTGGATTAAATTTATTGATTTTATCAATAAATACAATTCCAGGTTCACCATTTTGCCATGCTTTTGTTACCATTAGTTCAAAAATATTTTTAGCATTAAGTTTACCCATTGGTTCTTTTGTTCTAGGATTAATTAAATCATAATCAGTTTCATTTTCTAGTGCTTCCATAAACTTATCTGTAACAGCAATTGAAATATTAAAATTATTTAATCTTTTGTTATCTTCTTTTGCTGAAATAAAGTTCATAATATCTGGATGATCAACTCTTAATATCCCCATATTAGCTCCTCTTCTAGTCCCACCTTGTTTTACTGTTTCTGTTGCTGCATCAAATACACTCATAAATGAAACAGGACCAGAAGCAATACCTTTTGTTGATAGTACACGATCATTACTTGGTCTTAACCTTGAAAAACTAAATCCGGTTCCACCACCACTTTTATGGATTAAAGCAGTATTTTTGATTGATTCAAAAATTTCTTCCATTGAATCACCAATAGGTAAAACAAAACAAGCACTTAATTGCCCTACTTTAGTATTAGCCCCAGTAAAAGTAGGACTATTAGGTAAGAATTCAAGCTTAACCATCATATCATAAAACTCTTGTTCTAATTTTTTCACATCTTCATCTGATGCACCATAATTTTTATCAGCCCTAGAAATATATTCAGCGACTCTTTTAAACATTTCTCCAGGAGTTTCAATAACATTACCATCAACATCTTTTAGAAGATATCTTTTTTCAAGAACTTTAATTGCATTTATAGTTAGTTTAACATCATCTTCAACACCAATTGCTTTTTTTGTATCTCTTACTTTTTTTCTTTCTTGTCTATAAATGATGTAAGCTTTAACTGTTTGCGCATGACCTAATTCTACAAGAACTTTTTCAACAGCATCTTGAACATTTTCTACTGATGGTAATTCACCATCAAATTTTTTAGCTTTCATATAACTATAAACTTGTGAAGCAATTTGTTCTGCTAATTTATGATCTTTACCACCAACAGATTGAGCTGCTTTAAAGATTGCTTTCCCAATTTTAGAAACATCAAATTCAACAATATTACCATTTCTTTTTTTTATTTTTAGGATTTCTCCATTTTCCATGTTCATTTTTTAACACCCCTTATTTCATGATATAATAAATTAAAATGCACTATTAACCATAATAATCATAATCACCACACAGCTAATAACATACAACATATTGTGTTATAAGAACAAACATACCACAATATGCCTGAATTTTTTAGTTTGAAGTCATATATAAATTTATTTGTAGTAGATTATATAGATTTAAGAAGATTAATTAGAGACAAAATAAATATAGTTGAAATTTCAGAGAAGGTTATTTCTAATTTTACCTTTTAACTATTTGTTTATCATACTTTTCAGGAGTAAATTTAGCAAGTAGTGCATGAAGTGCTTTATTTGCTACTTCCTCACCATTACAACAAAAAATATCAACAGCTGCACTATTATGTTCAGGCCATGTATGAATACTAATATGTGATTCTGCTAAAAGAATTACAGATGTAACACCAATAGGATCAAATTGAAAATGACTTTCACTTACTTTAGTAAGTTTAGCCTCAACAACTATTTCATTAAGAAGTTTTGCAACACCTTCTTTATATTCTAGAAGTTCCTTAGGACAACCATACAAGTTAACTAATAAATGCACACCCATAGTTCCAGTCACTTTTACCTCCTTACTTCTTTTGATATGAATGAATTTGGTTTTAAACTTGAAACCATTTTATTAAGAGCAGTTCTTGCTGAATCTTCGCCATTACAGCAAAAAATATCTAATTCAACATTACCAGTACTTGGATCAGAGTAAATACTTACATGTGATTCTGCCAATAGTACAAACGAAGAAGGTTTATTTCCATTAATATGACAAGAAATTTCACCAACTTTATGAAATTTTGCTTCATCAACAATATTGTTTAATAATTTATTAAGTTTAGAAGTAGATCTAATTTTGTCTATAGGGCAATCTTTTAGACTTGCAATGATATGAAATCCCATTCCCATGACAACCACCTAATAGTTTATTTAATTGATTTAATGGTTTAATTATTTGTGAGCTTGCGATAAATATGCTCCCCCATGATATCATTAATGATTTTATTGATAATATGCCGAATACTGAATCAACAATATTAATGGCCTTAATTATTACCTAGATTCTATCACCTATTTTTAAATATTTCGATTTGATGCAGATATATTATTACTTACTAGGATAGAATATAAACAAAAGTTTAAGATAGAATAAAATATGTTTTAAATGTATTACAAACTTACACAAAATATATTAATAATAAACTATATCGCATGTTATAATCTTATTATTTGGTATTATACAAAACATTAGATATTATAAAAAGTAAATGAAAAGGTGATAAAAAATGGAAAAAAAACATGAAAGTCATGAACATAAAGATAATGAACACAAAAATCATGAACACAAAGGTCATGAGCATAAGAGCCACGAACATAAGGCTCATACAAAACACCACACTAAAAAGAAAGATTTTAGTAAATGGACAATAGTACTATCAATTATTGCGATTATTGTAATTGCTCTCCTAATAATTAATATTGGGAAAATATTACCTTCTGGAGATCAAAATGCAAATGTTCTTGCTAAGGTTAATGGTGAAGATATTTATGTTGATGAATTAGATTCAGAATTAAAAAAACTCCCTGAATATTATCAACAAGTAATGGACCCACTAACACTAAAGAAAAATGTATTAGAGCAACTAGTAATGAAAAAGTTATTATTACAAGAAGCAGACAAATTAAAATTAAAAGTAAGTCAAGAAGAGATTGATAAAGAAGTTGAAGCTACTTACACTAAATTTGGTTTGACAAAAGGAGATTTTTTAGTTAAGCTAGAAGAACAGGGAACTAACTATGAAGAATTTGTTGTTGACTTCAAAGAACAATTATTACTTAACAAATTAATTGAATCTGCATTACTTAAAGGAGAACCAGATGAAAAAGACATTCAAGCTCACTATGATGAAAATAAAGACACATTAGTATCAGCAATGGCATCCCATATTCTTGTTTGTTATACAGGAACTACTTCATGTCAAGAAGAAAGAACAGAAGAAGAAGCATTGGCAATAGTTGATGAAATTCTTGGAAAGATTGAAAATGGAGATGATTTTGCAGAACTTGCTAAAGAGTACTCAGATGGTCCATCAGGTCCATTAGGGGGGTCACTTGGTTGGTTTAATAAAGGTGCAATGGTTCCTGAGTTTGAACTTGCTACATTTGAATTAAACAAGGGAGAAACTTCAGAGGGAGTTAAAACTGACTTTGGTTATCACGTTATCTTTTTAGAAGATAAAAAAGAATCATTTGAAGAATTAAAAGAAGATATTTCAGCTGAAATCAAAAATACTGAATTGCAAGCAAACATTGGAACTTATTTAGATTCATTAAAAGATCAATCAGAAATTGAATATGTTACACCATTAGAATTACTTGAACCAGTTGAAGATGCTACAGATGATACGGTAGCAGTAGAAGGCATAACAACATTCTTAAAAGGGGATGATGAAATCTGCAGAGATGAAGATGGAAAACCATTAGTATTTATGTTTTCAACAACATGGTGCCCTCATTGTCAATGGGCAGAAAAACCTTTTAATACTGTAGCTAAGGAATACCAAGATAAAGGATTGATTACAGCTTATCATTGGGAGATTGATATAAATGATGACACATTAACTGAAGAAGAAGAAAGTTCAATACCAGAAGAACATATGGCTATTATGAAGAAATTCAATCCACAGGGTTCAATTCCTACATTTGTGTTTGGATGCAAATATTATAGAATTGGTGCTGGACATGAGCAAGCAAATGACAAAGAAGCTGAAGCAGCAGAACATAGACTAGTAATTGAAGAATTATTAAGTGGCGAAGTAACAAGTGATGAAGCAATGGAAGTTGTTGTTGAAGAAGTTACAGTAGAGCCTGCTGAAGAGACAACAGAAGCAAATACAGAAGAAACAGCTGAGTCAGAAGAATAAGTTAATGAAGAATAAATAGATCATAAATCTATTTTCTTTTTTATATTTTCTTTTATTCTTTGTTCAAAATCAATTATTCTTTCACCTTCTTGTTTTTCTAAATCTAAAGTATTCATAATTTCTTTGATAAATTCATTTTCATCAAATTTTTCTTCACTTATACTATCATCATCACAATTATTATTACCTTCATTACTACCAATAACATTAACAAGAAACTCAGACATGTTTGATTTGCTAAGATGTTCTTTAATTAAAGCATCTTCAGTATCATGACTTTTTTCTAAACTCAATTTAACCTCTTCGAACTCTTTAGTTGTAAGTTTTGTTGTATTCTTCATGACAAAATAAACACCTTTTTCATATAATCGTTCAATAATTTCATTTAATGCAATATCAGTAATTTTACCATCCCTTAAAACTCCTCTTAATCTTAATGTTATAATTGTTTTATTAAGATTATTTTCATCTAAATTATCCATCTTTGTTAGTAATTCTTTTCTAACTTCTTGTGGAGATTTATGATGACAATCAACAATTATAGAAACAACATTATACAAAGGAATTCCATAATATTCAATTTTTCCTTCATCCCAAATATAAAATCCGCCATGTTTTAGTTCTTCTATTTCTTTAAAATTATTTGGAAATAATGGACCAGGATATACAATTAAACCATAACCTTCAATTTTTTCTTTTCTAATAATATGTACATGACCTCCAGCATAATAATTAAATCCCTTTGGTAATAAAGATATAGGTGCAGAATCCATTTCTGCTAAATCCTTAGGTTTTAATTCTGTTAAAGAGGTATGAAACATGAATATTTTAAACCCTTCTTCCTGTTCAAGGTTATCTGTATTTAAGGATTCATAAAATTTCTTTTCTAACATGCCCTTTTTACCTAACATACCAGTTATTTTGGCTCCTGTTTTCTCATTAATTGAAAAATTTAAAATTAATTTACCTGTCTCTTCATCAACTTTACCTTTAACAACATTAATTAATAACCCTGCATTTTCAAGAACATCTAACATTGTTTTTCCACTAGGAGAAAAATCATGACTACCGGGAATAACATAAACTAGAATATTTTTTTCTTTGATTTGTTTTAATTTTTTTACAACTTCTTTTAACTGATCAATTACAGGTAAAGATGTATTAAATAAATCACCACTAATTAAAATAAAGTCGACATTTTCTTCAAAACATATATTAACTGCTTTCATAAAGGCTTGTAAACTAGCTTCCTTAAGCTTAGGCTCTCGCCAACTTCCAATATGTGCATCAGCCATATGTGCAAATTTCATTTTATCACTTTCTTAAGCATTATTAACAAAAATATTTGAAAATATCTTCCTTAACTAAACAATTGTTTAATAAAACCCCATAATTTACTAAAAAAACCTTGAGATTTTTTTGTTTCATTTAAATTATCATCAGATTCTGTTTCATTAACCTTATCCACAATAACAGGGAGATTTTGATCTTCTGTTTCTTCTTCAGGAACATCTACTTGATTTGTTTTCTTATCTTCTTCTGAATTTTTGTTTCTAGGGACCATAACATCAATTAATACTTCACAATAAAGTGATTTTTCACCTTTTGTTCTTATAGGAAATGCCCTTTTTACGTAAACATCTATTTCAGAAGTTCCTTTTTTATTTTTCTCAGATATAATATAACCATCACCATTTATTGTAAATAAACATTCACCTTCTGTTGTAGCATCTAATACAACTATTTTATGCCCATCTATGTTTAAAATTTCATTTTTCTCTTGAAAAATATGTGATTTATCTGCTGTAACAACTACAGAAAAAATAGAAAACAAAATAACTAAAAAAGAAACAAATAACAAAATAGACCATATTTTTTTATTACCTTTTAAATTTCTTAAGTTTTTCATTTTTTTATCCTCCATTTACCCCTATAAAATTTTGCTTAATTACCTTTTCTTTTAAATCTGAATTAGGCATTTCATGATTAAATTCTTTTTTGTTTAATTCTTTTTTGATAACATCCTCAAAAAAAGGTATTTTAATAGGTGTTGCAAATCTCAAAAAATTACTAGTTACAATTGCCTCTCCCTTATCTAAAGATGCTATATTTTTATCATCATCACTTAAATCCTGAGATGCAGATTCAATAATTGCTCTTCTCTCCACACCCATCTCCATACCTAAAATTATTTTTGTATTCATGTTTGCTAAAATTGTTCGCGGAATTAATGAAGGTAATTGTGTTATCCCTATTAATCCTACTTTGAATTTTCTACCTTCTCTAGCAATTGTACTAAAAATATTTTGTCCTTTTTCAAGAACTTCTTTTCCTAAAACTCTTGGTGCCTCTTCTATAACAATTGAAACCACTGGTTTATCTCTTAATAGGCCTTGTGTTTTATATCTTTTATATTTATTCAAAATCTCAGAACTAATTAATGATCCAACTAAAATTTCCATACCACTTGAAATGTTTGATGTATCGATTATAATTGTTTTATTTTTTTCTACTTCTTTACAAATATCATTAACTGTTGTTTCTCCTGCAGTTATATCAAATATTCCTTGACAGATTATACTATCCCCAACAAATTTTACATCTAATAAATTACTTAATTTTCTTTTTATAACTATTAATGTAGTTTCATGAAATCCCTCTATTTTTTCTTCTTTTAAAATTGCACTAATCCAATTTTCTTGATATTTTCTATGAAAAGCAATTAATGCTTCATGTTGAGCATCTGTTAAACTAATTACACCATTAAGATGAGATGGTTTAACTGCTTTTAAATTTATTTTCAAAGAAATTGTACCAGGAATAGGATTTTTTGAATAATAAATCACTTGATTTTTAATTTTATTACAAGGATGATCTTTTAATCCTAAATGATTTCTTCCATAATATTCATCATGTGGATCTAATACAATTATCCCAGAATAATCTTTATCAAGATTTGACCATAAAATACAACTAGTTAAGTTACTTTTACCTTTACCTGTTGAAGAAGAGATTAAGATATGTTCTGCTAATGCTTTTTCTCCATCTATACATAAATCATAATTAATAATTTTCGATCCTGATCTTAACATTCCAATAAATAATGGATTTTTAAGATTTGAAGAATGTAATAATTTTAAATCATCTTCATCAAGCATCCTAATATCAGAAAAAAAATTAGGAAGAGATTTACTAATTCTATTTTGTTCAACAGTCATTAGATTTTTTGCTACAACCAATGTATAATTTCTTAATTCTTTGTCCATAAATTCTAAACTTGAATTCTGTTCAAGCTTCATTCCAGACATTAATTCAAGATTTGTTTGAGAAAGCTGGCTCCCATATAATAAATCATAAGTTTGTAACAAGATTTTCCCATTATTAAGATCTTCTGCAATTAATAATTCCCCTATCTCAATTTTTTGGTTAGACTTCTGTCTAATTAAAATCTTATTATGGCTACCGCCAATAATTGTACCTTTAATAACATATTTAACACTACTTTTAACTAATGAAATTTATTACACCCCTTGATTTTTATTAAATCTGTATGCATTAGGGATATGGCATTTTATATAAATATTGTTAATTTAGAATATAAGTATTTACTTTAAAATAGAACTAATTATTTTAAATTTATTAAATACAAATTCAGGCAATAATCTTAAAATAACTACTAGGAAATATAAATCAATATAAACATAAAAAACTTCTGCTATGAATAGATTACTATTAAGTTACAAAAATAAGGTGTTGGGGTGTAGAGACATGGATAAAGAAATTGAAAGATTAAATAAACAATTAGCTCATCTTGAAAAAAGTTACAAAGCAGGAGTTGTTAAGAAAAGTGAATTCTTAAAAGGAAAGAAAAAGGTAGAAAGAAAGATAAAACAAGCTAATGAAAAAGTTCAAGATCGAGAAACTAAAACAGCTGCGATTACAAAAATCATTAACAAACCAAAGTCAAAAAAAAATAATACCAAAGAGAAAAAACCAGATGTTATTATAAATAATAAACAATCTGATAAAACACATAATAATAAATCTAAAAAAAGATATGATGATGAAAAAAGCAGTATATGGTCATATTTGTTATTATTACTTGTAATTGTTGTTGTATTATTCTTTGTTTACAAATATACAGAAACATTAGCTCCAACAACAGATACTATTACAATGTATGAATATTCAAATTTCTTTTGTAGTCATTGTGATGATTTACAAGATACATTAAAAGAAATTAAGAAAGATTATGGTGTAAAAATTAAAATTTATCATAGACAATTTCCAAATGACGCCATACATCCATTATCAACCTTAGCTGCAGAGGCATCAGAATGTGCAAATGATCAGAATAAATTTATTGAATATCATAATTTATTGTTTGTAGGCAATAGAAATAATAAAATTACTGAAAAAACAGATTTAATAGAATTAGCTGAGATGAGTGAAGTTGAAGACATTGAAACATTCAAAAAATGCTTAGAAAATCATGAAAAATTAGAAGAAATTCAAGCAGACATTGATGAAGGTGAAAAAGCAGGAGTTAAAGCTACACCAACTTTAGTAATTAATGGGGAAGTATTACAGGGTGCACAATCTTACAATGTAATTGCTTCAGTGATTAATAAGCATTTAGGATAGAGTAGAAAAATTATTATCGTCAGGTACCCAGATGACTGAAAGGAGTCTGAATCTTGCTTACCACTTATTTGTGGAGCTGACATTTTATTTCTTTAGATTTCAAGGTACCTAACCTCCTAAATTGATTTTCTTTTATTAGGTTAGGTCAGCTCCACTGGCCAAGATGATGATTTTTCTAAAGTTTCTTTTTTATTTTTTTACTTTTATTTCTTTACAATTTATAGCATAAATGTTAATTTATATTTTACAGAATAAAATAATTAAAACTATAAGAATATGTGATTATTAAATTTCAGTTAATCTATTTTCTCTCTTTTTTTTCTCTAACCATTTATAGATACTATTATGTGGGCTTCCTGCAGCTAAAGATTCAATGGCTCTTCTTGCCATTGCAACATCTTCACCTAAACCAATTATACCAATTGTTTTACCATAAACACAAATATAAGTATCTGTAAGATCCTCTATAATTGCTCTTGCTTTTCCTTCTTTACCAATTATTCTACCTTTAATTCTTGGCATTTGATTCTTATTTTTAACAAAATCTCTTAGTTCAACAAGTTCAAACATATAATCCTGTTTAAGCAAAAGTTGAGCAATTTCAGGATTAAATCCACGTGCAATAGCCCTAATTATGTCTCTTACACTAAACAATGTTAAAGGATCTTCGCCCCGTACAGTAACATCTCCTTCATGGCTGTCAATATCAATCCTAGTATTTGTAGTTTCTTCTAAAGCCTTCTTAACTTCTCCACTTTTACCTATTAAAACAGCAATTCTTTCCTTTGGAATCTTGAGATCATATGAATATTCAGCCATATTGGTAAGATTGGGGGTGGGCTTTTTAAGGTTTTTGGTATGAAGAAAGATTTGTAAGGGTTGAGGCTTAAAAGATTTGAAAGGTGTTATTAGCTATTCAGGCCTTTCTACCCTTCCAAGCCATTCAAGCCTTATTTTAGCATAACCTTTAAAAATCTAGGAATTATCCTATTTTATAAATTACGTTATTGACGTAATATTAAATAGAGAAGGTGAAATAAGTAAAATGGAAAGACATGGATTTAGTGATGGAGTAGCTCCTGTTAATGTGGGAGATGAAATAGATGTAAGAATAGAGGCAGTTGGGGAAAAAGGAGATGGAATTGCCAAGAAAAAAGGCTTTGTTTTATTTATACCCAACACAAAAGAAGGAGATGAAGTAAGAGTTAGGATTACTAAAGTTCTAAAAAAAGTTGGATTTGCAGAAGTTGTCGGAGAATCACAATCAGCCCCTGAAGTAGAAAAACCTAAAAGAGAGAAAAAAGTTGAAGATTTAATTCCAGAAGGAGATGACTCAGAAGATTTTGGTGAAGAACCAGTTGATGAAGAAAAAACTGAAGAAGATCTAGAAGTTCCTGAACCTGAAGAAGAAACAACTGAAGAATTACCACAAGAAGATGATCTTGAAGAACCACCTACTCCAAAAGAAGAGGATAAGTCAGAAGAAGTAGATGTTCCTGAAGAAGAAACAGAAGATATACCTCCTATGCCTGAAGAAGAACTAGGTAAAGAAACAGAAGAGGAGAAAGACGAAAATCTTGATGAACCACCTGCTCCATAAGAGCTGGTTTTTTATTTTATTTAATCTTAATAGAAGAATTGAATTTTACTCATTCTAAATGTGACAAATAAGTCATAAAAAACATAATTACTACCAAAACCTTTAAAAAGCAGCAATCAATCCCAATAGATATTAGCCAGATATTTGGAATAGCTGAAAAGGACCAAATATCAACAGTTGCAAGGCTGAGAATATTGCAGCACAGATCTAATTCTGCGCTGATTAATGGAGGAAATTAAAAATGACAGAAGAACAATTAATGGTTCCTACAAAAATCTACTTAAAAGCAGGTATCCATATTGGTACAAAGTTTAAAACAAAACACATGGAAAAATTTATTTATAAAATTAGACCTGATGGGTTATGTGTATTAAATCTAGAAAAAGTTGATGAAAGAATAAAATTAATGTCACAATTTCTTTCACAATACCAACCAGAAGATATTTTATTAGTAAGTAAAAGAGAAAATGGTTGGAAAGCTCTTAAAATGATTCAAGAAATGATTGGAATTAGAGTATTCCCAGGAAGATATCCACCAGGAATATTAACAAATCCAAATCTTGATAACTTTATTGAAACAAAAGTAATTGTTGTTACAGATTCATGGCCTGATAGAAATGCAATTAATGATGCATTACATGTTGGAATTCCAGTTGTTGCATTATGTGACACAAATAACCAAGCTAATAACATTGATTTAGTAATTCCATGTAATAATAAAGGTAAGAAAAGTTTAGGTTTATTATTTTACATCTTTGCTCGTGAATATATGAAAGCACATGACATGATTAAGGATGAGAAAGAAATGAAGTTCAGTGTTGAACAGTTCATGGAAGAGTAAGTTTTTGTTTTTTTATTTATTTTTGTTTTCTTTATTGTTTCTATTTTTGTTGATTTATTTAATTGATTCAAATTCTTAAGAAAATTTATTCAATCTTAGCTCTAAACACACTACCACCATTTGTTCCAGCATAAACATAATTCCCTAAAGGATCAAAAGCAATAGAGTAAACATCTTTTATTTCTAAGCCTGTATTAAAAGGAACCGCAGTATCTCTTTTATCATATGAAATAAAACATCCTTTACTAAAAATACACAATACTACGTTTTCAGGATTTGTAGGATTAATTGCAAAGGCATAATATCCTTTTCTATTTGGGTCATTTGATATAAATGAAGGTGTTGCAAAGTTTTTACCCGCCCAATTTTCTCCACTATCATCTGATCTAAATAATCCACCAGGGTATGCACTTGCATATATTATATCATTATCTTGTGGATCAACATTTATTTGCATATTGAAAACATGTACTTTTGGTTTATTACTTCTTTGATTATCCCAAACAATAGAATAATCATCTGTTAATTGTCCTGCATAAACTCCAGAACCTTGGGTAGATGCATAAACTTTATCATCTTTAACTTTTACTGAGGTCATTGTTAAACTATCTAAACCATCCCCACCTGTATTTTCTTGTACCCAATTTTCTCCACCATTAGTACTTACCCAAACTCCTCCACTTGAATCTGAAACATATAACACATTATGATCATTTCCATCAATTTCAATTCCTGTAGCAGCTCCAATTGTTTCCAAAACTAATTCCCAATCTTCTCCAGCATTAATTGACTTATAGACACCACATTTTGCATTTGGGTCTATATTCTTAATAACACCTAATTTTTGTAGTATAAAAGGAACTAGATTTTGTGGCATAATATAATCAGGCAATTCCCCACATAGTCCAGCAGTATAAATTATATCAGTATCCATTGGATCAATATCAATATCAAAAAACCCAGTTCTTGGCAAACCATTACCTTTATCATCTAATTGCTTCCATGTTTGCCCACCATTAATACTTTTGTAAACACCATGAACATGTAAAGTAACATAAATAATGTTTGGATAACTAGGATTAATAGCTATATCTAATACAGACCTTGGTAAATCTTTTCCAAGATCAACAATTTCACCACCATCTTTTAGATGTAACCCACCACCATGAGCAATAGGTGGTTTAAATGCAGCCATATAAATCTTATTAGAATCAGTTGGATGAACAGCAACAGCAGATGTAGTCATATACTCATCTTCTTCAAAGCTATAATAAGGAAACCAATTGTGTGGCCCTTCATCAACTCCAGCATTGTTGTGACGCCAAATTTGTGGGCTGGTTCTATCACATGCATATATTACATTAGGATCACTTGGAGAAATAGCAAGACAAGTTGGAGAGAAAGGTGCATCCCAATTATCTGTTCCTAAACGATCCCAATTTTTTCCTGCATCTGTAGACATAAAAGTACCACCACCCCATGTTCCAGCATATACTTTGTTTTTATTATCTGGATGTATTTGTAATTGAGAATGACCCGAAATAGTAGTAAATGTTAAATCATCATTAAGTATTTGCCATAATTCACCTTTATTGTTTGAATAATAAACTTTGGGATTGTCACCAACTGCACCAGCATAAACTTTGTTAGAATTTAAGGGATCAATAGCAACTGTTCTAATATCTGTTTGTCCCCCTAAACCATTATTCTTTTGATTCCATGTTTGGCCTTTATCATCTGTTCTATAAACACCACCATCAATAGTTGCAGCATATGCAGTATTAGCATTAGTAGAATCAATTGCAGCTGAAAATACATGTGCTTCTGTTGTAGCAATTACTTCTGCTCCCATACTAAAAACATTTTTTCCGCCTCTCATAACAGGAACCCTTGTTGGATCTTTTACTATTGTTAAAAATTTAGTAGTTAACAAAGGCAAAGTAATTATTTGCCAATTTTTTCCTTTATCATAAGAAACCCTAAATTCTTCGGTTGAAGTTTTCCCAGCTGTTAATATTAAATCACCAACACCATAAATTAAATTAATATCTGCTGGAGTTGTTGCTAGCCTAGCAAACCCATTTATTCCTAAATTATTATTTAAAATACGCTGCCAGTCTAAACTACCACTAGTTCTATGAATACCATTAGTAAAAGAACTTGCATAAACACCCCCTCCACCCCTAATAGAATAATCAGGTGCAAGAGCTTTTGTATAAGAGAAAGTAAGATGATTATTTATTTCTTCCCAAGTTTCTCCACCATTAACTGAACGAAAATTTCCTGATGCATAAGAAGCAACATAAATTTTATTAGGATTATCTGGATCTAAAGAAATACCAGTAATAAAGCTCCCACCATTATCTGAACTCATTACACCGCTTGTCATATATTCCCAAGTCTCTCCAGAATCTATTGATTTTAATAAAGTCATTCCATCTCCACTAACATACATCATATTTGATTGTTCATAATGAATTTCAATAGAAGTAAAGCCACCAAATTCAGGATATCCACCAGGAATATTTATTATTGACCAAGATTCTCCTAGATTATCACTTTTAAAAATATTACCTTGTTCTTTCCCAATTAAACCATTTACTGCATAAACAACATTTTCATTTTCAGGATCAAAAGCAGTATCACCAAAATTAACATTTCCTTCTAAACCATTTGTAATTGGAGTCCAAGTTTTACCATTGTCTATACTCTTAAAAAGACCATAATCTGAATTAGAATCCCAAACATCCATAAATCCAGAAGTTGCAAAAATAATATTACTATAATGTGGACTTATATGAATTGAACTTATTACCCCACCTTTTTCTATACTTCCCTCAGTATAAATTGTTTCCCAACTATTCCCACCATCTTCTGATCTATATATCCTACCATACCTACTTCCAGCTAAAACAAGATTAGAATTTTCAGAATCAACTTCAATAGAAAATATAGTTTCAAAATTATCCACTTTGTCTTTAACTTTTACCCAACTTTCAGCTGCATCTGTTGACTTGTAAATATCACCATCATTTGAACCAGCATAAATAATATTATTATTGTTAGGATCAATCCTCATAGCCCAAATCTCCTTATTATCAATACCTTTATTTTTCTCTTGCCATGTCAACCCAGCATCATAACTTTTGTAAACTCCACCATCATAAGGATAAAATTCATTATTTGTTAATGGATAAGTGCCTGTATACAATATATTAGTATTAATTGGATCAATAGCAATAGTTAATGTTTTTCCACCACCAGGGCCATTTGTTTTTTCCCAAACACACCCATTCTTGCAATTAACACCACGATCAATATCACATTCACCTAAATTTTTATCATGAAATCCATTTCTACAGCAGCTTTTTCCACATGCCCTACCACAATCAACCCCTTGTTCTTTGCCATTCCAAATACCATCATTACATTTAAGTGCTACCTTACTTTCATCATAAGCAGGTAATGATCTTGTTCCCTTTACTCTTTTGCTAGCATCCCTATATGCTTCACCAACTAAATCATCACAAGCAGTAAGAAATACAGCTAAAACAAGCATTAAAATAATAAGAATTACTTTATATTCTCTTCTCATATGCTTTATACAACATAATCTCTTATTTAAAACTTTTGCAGAAAAATATATAAACTATTGTACATATAAAGAAATCATGGACTTTAAAGCATTATTAAGAAAATGGTGGTTCTGGTTAATAGTAATATATTTCATTATAGGGTTATACATTGGTATGTTTGGTGGATTTTATACACCTGAACCCAACCTTGCCATAAAAATAATATTAGTATTCATATGGCCAATTATATTCTTCTAAAATAAGTTTACTCTACTTTCTCAAAGCCATTCTCAACAATCTTAAACAGAACTTCTTTCTCTGGCAAGGATCTATGCTTTCTAAGAATTGCGCCTCTCATCCCAGCTTTAGATTTCTTCAATTCAATCATACATTTGCTAGCATAAGTTATTAAATCACCACCAACAATTTTAATTGCATCTCTAACATCAAAATCACTATAGACTTGGTTGGTTAATAAGATAGGAATATGGTGTTTTCTAGTAATCTCAGTCAAAAAGTTAATTTGCTGACTTAACATATTATTCACATCTCTAATATTTGATTTTTTCCCATATTCTACTCTATATAACATACCGATTGTATCTACTATAATCAAACCAACATGTTCATTAATCATATTATTAAGTCTTTCAATTGTTTGATGTTGTTCTTGGAAGTTTGTTGGTTTCAAAATAAATATATTTTTCAATAGTTCTAAAGGATCTGCTCCAAAACTCTTAATAAGTTGTTTAAATCTGTCTAAAGAAAATCCACCTTCTGTATCAACAAATATTACTTTTTTACCTTGTTTTGCTATACTAATTCCAGCTAAGAGACAAAATGTGGTTTTTCCACTACTTGCTGGCCCATAAATAGTTGATATTATATCTTTATCATAACCACCATTTAAAAACTCATCAATAATATTACTACCAGAATTGATTTTGGCTTGTTTTTCTACATCAATATTTCCATTCAATGGATTAACATCACTATTCTCTTCCATATTTAGGTGTAATTCCCGTTAATATATATACTTTTTCCATATATTGTAATTATACTTATTTTTATATTCATAATTATTACAAAAGATATATAAATAGATAAACAAGTATATTCTATATAAGTAATATTAATATTGGGTGTTAATATAAGGTGTTAATGGATGGATTATATTAAAAAGAAATTTAAGAATATAAAAAGTGTTAACAATATTTGGTTAATACTTATTATTATATTTCTATTAGTTTCAGGAATAAGAATTTACTATGCCTTTCAAACTGATTATTTTAGTGATAATAGTGCTTATTTCACTTTAAGACAAGTTGAACATATATCTAAAACATTTATCCCTCTTTTCAATGACCCATTAAGTTATGGTGGAAGAACATTTATATTTTTACCCTTATTCCATTATGTGTTAGCATTTTTTACAACAACATTTAGCTCTATATTTATTGCCAAGATTCTTCCAAATATATTTGCTTCTACAATTGTATTTTTCACATACTTATTAGTTCATGAAATAACTAAAAACAAATCAGTTTCAATACTTACTTCAATTATCTCAGCATTCATACCAATTTATTTTTCTAAAACAATTAACAGCATAAGCATATATTCGGTTATTATTCCACTAACTATATTTATGTTATATTTATTTATCAAAATTGAAGAAATGAAATATACAAGATACTTTTTATTAATTATCTTATTATTACTTTTAACACATCCTTCAATAATCTTATTAATTGCAAGCTTGTTAGTTTACCTTGCACTTGTAACTATTGAAAACATGAAATTAAAAAGATCAGAAATTGAAGTAAGTCTTTTTTCAGCTTTTTTAATGATATGGATTTATTTATTAATATTTAAGAAAGCATTTCTAAAACATGGATTTAATTTTATTTGGGAAAATATCCCTACAAAATATTTTTTAACTTATTTTCATCAAATTTCAATTTGGCAAGCAATTTATCAGATTGGAATAATACCATTTGTATTAGGTATTTTCATAATATATTATTATTTATTTAATCTAAAAAATAAGAAAGTATACTTAATAATAAGCTTTGCAATTACTACAACTAGTTTATTATGGTTAAAACTAATTGAACTTGAATTTGCATTAATATTTTTAGGAGTAATACTTGTAATTTTATTTGGTATTGGTTACAATAACCTAAATAATTACCTAAAACAAACTAGATTTTCAAAACTTGAGACTCCAATTTTTATTGTAATATGCATAATATTTGTATTAACTTCAGTATTGCCTTCAATAATTCTGGCAAAATCAGTTATAGCTGAAGCAACACCCCCAAGCTATGTTGAATCATTAAAACAAATTAAAGATCATACACCTGAAACAGCAAGTATTGCAGCTTCAATAGATGAGGGACATCTTATAACTTACTTTGCTGAAAGAAAGAATTTAGGAGATACAAACTATTTATTTTTAGAAGACGCTAATGAAATAGTATCAGATGTGGATTCATTATTTTATACAGTATCAACAATTAAGGCAAATCAGATTTTACATAAATATAGAGTAGATTATATTATGTTCACTCCTGAAATTTCAGAACAATATAAAATTAAAAAATTAATGTTCCTAGATAATGAATGTTTTAAAGAAATTCTTAATAAACAAGTTAGTAGCGAAAATGAAATCAAATTGTATAAAAACAAATGTGTGGTAATGAAAAGTATAATCATAAACTAAAAATATGAATTAGATTACAACTATAAAAAATGGAATTAAAAAAACATATCAAACAAAAAAATTACAATTATTATATTTTAGCAGTTGTAATATTATTATTATTATTCCCGTATGTAATAAGATATCTTACACAAGATACACTTCTTATTCCCGGAGATAAAATTTATAATCATTTAAGTTTAGCAGAAGTTACACAAGAATATTCTTTTTTACATTCTAAAATTGTAAATGACCCTTTAATTTTACCATCAAGAGCTAATATTATTACGCCATTCCATATGTTAATTAATTTACTAGGAAAAATAATACCAATTAATGCCGCAATTATGGTATTATCATTATTATTAGGAATTTTATCTGCAATAATATTCAATGCTATCCTTAAAAGATTCAAATTTTTATATTTTCAAAGATTTGCAATAATGATGATATTAGTTTTATCACCATTATTTCTAAACACTTTTCTAATCCCAGATCAAACATTCTTTATAATATTCCTCCAATTATTGGGATTTTATTTGTATACAAAAACAACCAAATACAAATATTTATCAGTTATCCCATATTTAGTCTTATCATTTTTCTCAATATTCCATACATTAATAGCTATTCTAATAATAATGGTTTATGAGTTCAAGACATATAAGGATTTTAGATTTGTATCAATATTATCTGTTTTCATGATGGGAATTTCATTATTATATAATATCCCTATTTATTTTATCTATGGTTTTATTAAGATTCAATTACCACAAGAAAATCTATTTCAATATTATATCGCTGATTTAGGAAGCAAAGTAGGATTTGGTATTTTTTCATTAATCTTACTTGTTTTTGGAATCATAAAAACATGGAAAGACAAATACACTAAAGATTATATCATTCTTTATTTTTCATTAATCTTATTTATAGTCTTTTCATATCTTTTCCCTGCATATATGCCATATCTTAATTTTATCGTAATGATTTTTGCAGGACTTGGTTTTATACATCTGTTTGAAATGAAATGGGAATTAGGAATAATTAAAAAATTCACTATTTTTATTATTATCCTTGGCTTAATATTTTCAGGGATTTCGTATTCTAAAAGAGTTTCAAGTATATCGCCAACACCAGAGTTATTAGAAGGTTTAGATTTTATAAAAGAAAAATATCCTGACACTATTATCCTTACACATCAAGATTATGGACATATTATAAAATATTATTCTCATTCAAAGGTTTTAATTGATTCAGATTATGATTTTATTGAAGATTATGATTATTTTATTAATATAGTTGATACAATATTTCAATCGAGATCATTAAAAGAAGTAACAAAATTATTAGATAAATATCAAATTAATCATATTTTAATTACAAAAGAAATGAAAAATGGATTAGTATGGTATAAGGAAAGCCAAGGACTATTATTTTTATTGGAAAATTCAGAAAGATTCAAAATTGTTTACCATAGCCCATATGTTGAGATATGGGAATACCAAAGAATAAATCAATGATATAATAAAATAACATATGATTGATTAAGAAAATAAATAATTAAAAAAAAATTAATAAGAAAAGGGGTAAAAATGTTACTAACTGGTGTAATTGTTTCAATCATAGTATTTATTTCATTATACATTACAATAGTATGGATTAGTTTTCTTTACCTTTATGAAAAAAAGCCAGTAGAAATTAAAAATTACCCCAAAATTACAATTGCTATTCCTGCATTTAATGAAGAAAAAGCAATTGAAAAAACAATTCTAACTGCTTTAAAATTAGAATATCCAAAAAACAAATTAAACATTGTTGTTATAGATGATGGTTCAACTGACAACACAAAGAAAATTGTTCAGAGCTTATCTAAAAAACATAATTTTAAATTTATTAGTAAAAAAAATGAAGGAAAAGCTAAAGCATTGAATATAGTTCTTGAAAAATGTAAAACTAATTTATTTGCATGTTTAGATGCAGATTCTTATGTTGAACCAGATTCATTAAAAAGAATGTTACATCATTTTGATAATCCAAAAGTTGCTGCAACAATTACTGCAATTCATGTTATTGAACCTAAAAATTTATATGAAAAGCTTCAAAGAATGGAATATTTATTAGCTATTATGACTAGAAAGTTAATGGCATTTATCAATACATTAAGTGTTACTCCAGGTGTATTAAGTGTATACAAAACAAAAATATTACAAAAAGTAGGTGGATTTGATAATGAAACCTTAACAGAAGATTTTGAAATTGCAATGCGATTAAAATTTTATGGTTATGATATTGAAATTGAAACAAGTGCAAAAACTTATACTTATGTTCCAAATAATTTCAAAAAATTATGGAGACAAAGAGTTAGATGGTATCGGGGCTTTGTAGAAAGCCATAGAAAGTACCATAAAATGTTTCTAAACAAAAAATATGGGAGACTAGCCTATTTCCAAATGCCATTAAATATTATAGGGATATTACTATTAGTGGCTGCTGTAGCATTTGTAAGTTATGGCAATATTATAAACATATACCATTTAATTAGAAGAAGCATGTTAATTAAAGGATTTTTCTTTTCCCATATATTTAGTTTTATTAAACCAAAAGATATTATATTAACACAAAATATTAAGATTATGTTTCCTGTATGGATAGCTTTATTCTTAGGTATTTTGATATTTTATTTAGCACATACAGAAGTTAAAGAAAAAATTAAATTTCCTTTTACAATATGGGCATTTTTCATATTATTACCAATATTAACAGCATTACATTGGTTAGGAGCAATATTTGAAGAATTATTAAAAGCAAAAAAAAAATGGTGATTAAAAAGATTCAATAGGGTGAGATCATAATGGAAAAAAGATACAAAAAAAAAACATATTTAATAATAATATTATTTGTTGCAATTGCCTTTTTTGCAGGGATATTATTGGGGAAATACATTGAAACTAAAGAACAAGGAGATATTAATAGATTTATGAAGCATCTTGAACTTAATACTGAAAGCTTTCTTGTTGAACAAGAATTAATTGGTATAACTCAAGATTGCAGCTTAGCTGAAGAAAGAATCACCTCATTATCTAATGAATTATATAATTTAGGAATTATGTTAGGTAAAGATGATGCTAAAAAAAATTTAGGAAAAGATACTTATATCCTATTGAAAAAAAAATTTCATTTAATGCAAATAAGAACTTACTTACTTTATCATTCATTAGAAGAAAATTGTGAAACAGATGAACAAGTCATATTATTTTATTATGGCAGAAATAACCCAAAATCAAAAGAACAAGGTAAAATATTAGATGAAGTTGTTAAAAAATATTCAGTAAATGTATTTGCAATTGAATATAATTATACTAGTGAGTTAACATTTTTAGAAAATTATTATGGAATCGAAGAACCACCTGCAGTTGTAATTAACTTTGATAAAATTAATAATGACCTAACAAGTTATTCAAACATAGTTAATTTAATATCATAATTAATTTAAAAAAAAAACATAAAAGGAAAAAATAATATGGCAATTGATAATAAAGAACAAATAAAAAGAAAAATATTTGTAACTAGTTTGATTTTAACAATTCTGATATTTGTAATAGGGTTATTAGCCAGCTATGTTTTAGATTTTTACAGAATGGATGAAATATCAAGAACAATTGAAACACATGAGGTTGATAAGGCTGCATTTTATCTTCAACAAGACTTCATTGATTCAATTGGTGCTGATAAGTGTGCAGTCATGAATCAACGTTTTAATGACCTTAAAATGGATGTTCATAAAGTAGGTATTGCCTTAACAAATTATGGTGGCAAAAGTATGTTTAAAACAGTTGATTTTGATTATTTAAAAAGACATTATTTTTTATTAGAGCTAGAATTTTTCAGTTTAATCACAAAACTTAACCAAGAATGTGACACTAATTATGTTACAATAATATTTTTTTATAAAAGAGATCATGGAGAAAGCATAACCCAAGGTTATGTATTAGAAGATATTAGTAAATCACATCCAAATAATGTTGTTGTTCTTTCATTAGATAAGGATTATGAAGATGAACCATTAGTCCCAGCTTTAGTTAATAGACATAATGTGACTAAAGCACCAACAATGATTATAAATAATTTAAAAATTGATGAATTCAAATATGGTGGAGAAATTAATGCAACCATTAGAGAAATAATAAGAAATAGTACAACAGACAAATATGCAAAACATTATGATTTTGATTATTTGTTTAAGAGTATTAGTGTAAACAAAACAGAATATGTTAAAGAACTTCAAGAACAATTAAATGAATTAGACAATACAAAAATCACTATTACTAAAAAAATTAATAATGAAAAAACTAACACCCAAAATACAAAGAACTCATTAATAAAGGCTGAGCTAAGATATTTAATTGGAAGGTTAAGTAAAAATACATCTATAATTTGTGATTCATTACAATATTATGATCAAGCTGCTTTAGAAACAGAAAATGAAGAATTAAAAGCATTAATTTATGAATCAACTGCTGCAGTAGGTTGTGGCAGAAATAAACGAGCATTTTTAGAGCTTGCAGCTAAATCATGGGAAAAAGTAGGGAATAAAAATAGAGCAAAAATTGACTATGCACTTGCTTATAACAAACCATTACCAATAGAATTTGATAAAACAGTACTACAATCAGAACAAACATTAAAAATAAATAATTTTAATACTACTTTCCCAAGTAGATTAGTTTTAGGAAAATCATCATTAATAGTAACAAATGAAGACTTAATTATTTCTCAAGTTGATAGAACAACAAGAGATTGGCTAGGCATGCAAATCCAATCACCATTTTCTGAAAAATTATTAAGAGTGTTTTCTGAAAAGTTAACATATGATAAAGATGAATTAAAAGAAGAAATAGGATGGCATGAAGGTGCCAGAATTGAATTATTGAAAGAATCAGGGGCAAATAATGATTTAGCAACAGGTACAATTGTTATTAAAAAAGACGAAAAATGGTATGCACCAAATGAAAATGGAAAATTTATGTTTGAGGTACCGATTGATAAAATACTTTATCCAACAACAAGATTTTTAAGAAAAGATATTGCGATTATTATTGATACACATGGAATAAATATGTTAGTTGAACAATCCATAAGAAAAAATGCATCTATTGTGATAGGTTGTTGCGATCATCCTGCAAAAGTTAAGGCAGCATTATATTTATCTGAAAAAGGAAAAAATGTAATTTGTTTCCCTGATAAATATAGTTATCTTGCTCTTGGTAAAAATTCAAGTTTACTACCATCCCCACCAATAAAAATAATTGATAATGGTAATGAAAAAACAGCATTAGTTGGTAACAGACCTTTAAACATAAAGGTTAATGAGAAGATAATTGTAACAAATGCATCTAATACACCTTATGCATTATGGTATTATCAAACACCTGCAAATTATTTTAATGAATTATCTAAAAGCATAGATCTTAATTTAATTTATGTTACAATGAATGATTTCAATCAAATGGATAAAATAGTAGGAGCAGCTAGACTTCATAATGCAAAAGCAATAGCAACAAGAGTTTATAATTCATATGATTATGAAAAACTTAAATCATGGTTAGAAAGTTCAAGATTAAATAGAGCTATTTTATTTCATTCAATGCCATATCCTTATGGTTACTTATTATTAGAAGAATTCCCTGAACAAACAACATTTGGTGATGTTAATCCTATCTTTAAATAAAGACCAGCTATTGTGCTAATACTGCCTAGCGAAGTCTTTGTTAAATATTTGAAAGAAAACTAAAATTGTGAGAATGAGAAATTAATAATAATGCCACGAAGCGCAGTATTGACATAAGAAGAAAAAATGGAAAGATATAAGCAAATTAAAAAAGAAATCAAATGGTATAGTAGAATTAATTTGTTGTATGCAATCGCAGCTATATTTATAATTACATATATCTTACATATGATTTACAAGTTTCATTTTGTATTATGGGATGAAGCAGTTTACATTGGAATAGGAAAATACATTTTTTCTTTAGGAAAAATAGGATTATGGGAAAACATAAGACCATTAGGAATTCCGTTTTTATTTGGTTTAGTGTGGAAACTTGGCCTAAACCCAATATTGTGGGGAAGAATAGTTGAATTAATATTTGCAACTGGAACAATTTTCCTTGTATACAACATCTCAAAACATATATTCAATAAACAAACTGCACTATTCAGCACAATCATATATGCAATAACCCCAGTATTTTTTTATAATAGTTTAAGATTAATGACTGGAATACCTTCAACATTCTTTATTTTATTAGCTATTTATTTATTTATTAGAAAATATTATGTATATGCAGGTATTGCAACATCATTAGCTTTTATTTTTAGATATCCAAATGGTTTAGTTTTTATTTGTTGTTTAGCTACATTGTTTGTAGAGTTTATGTTAGTAAAAGGTCCCTTCAAAAAGAAAATTAAGGCAAATTCACCTTACTTAAAGAACGCTATTAAATATATACTTGGATTTTTACCATTAGTTGTTGCTTCATTTGCATTTAATTACTACAAGTACAAATCATTTCTATATCCATTCTTACAAGCATCTTCACATGGTGAGAATTTAGTACATGCAATACATGAAACCATATCAAACTTATTTTATTACCCCTTTAATTTAATAATTCAGAATTATTTTCTAATATTTTCCATACTAGGTTTTATCTTAACATATTTCATCTTGAAAAAATCTAAAAACATTGTTAGAGATTCAATTATCCCTATTTCATTAATAATTTTCCTTGCATATTTTACTTACTTAACAAATAAACAATTAAGATTTAGTTTATCTTTCCTTCCATTCATTGCAATTCTTGCAGGTTATGGAATATATTATACAATTGAAAGAATAAGAACAACTGAAACAGTTACTAAAGAACACTGGTTAAGAATTTTACCATTAATGCTATTGTTAATATTTTCAATCATTTCAATAACATCATCATTACATGAAGACTACAATAGTTTTAATAAGTTTCCAACTGAAAAACCACCAATTGTAGACGAATATTACAAATTCTTTCCTGATGATTACAAAGGTTTAATATTAACAGCGGATCCAGTTCATGTTGCTTATTCTGATATAAAGATTGTTCCTTATTATGATTCTGTCGAAGATGGCCATAAAACATACAGCAGATGGATGGACAATCCAAGTTTAGCTAAAGAGGTTTCAGCAGTTATCTTTATCCCCGGTCCATTTGTATGCTTTAATATGGAATGTGAAGAACAGTTAAGACCAGCATTATTTGATAAAATTAGAGAAGCTCCAAATAATAATTTAAAATTAGCTTTTGAAAAGAAATATGAAGAAGTTAAAAGTATTTATTATGTAAAGGATTGAATTTCTTACTTTTTATTGCATTATATCACTTAAACAAAGATCTGAAATAATAATACATTATTTTCCAATCAAGTTTAGATTCTCCTCTTGTTCTTAAACCAAACTCATAATCAACTTTATTTACTTTAGAATCTTGAGAAAGATACTTCATAATATCAAATAAAATTTTATAACCCTTTAATTCAAACTTTTTATGATTTTTCATCATAATCTCATTAACTAATTTTGTTTTCGCACCAAAAAAACCACTCATCAAATCAGATTTTGGAAATTTCTTTTTTAACAACCTTAAATTACCTAAGAAATAAGCAGTTTCAGATATAATTAAACGATGTACGCCCCAGTCGCCATGAATTTTTATTCTATTTCCAATAACAAGATCATTATCTTCTCTTAATTTATCTATTATTTCTTTAATCTTATTTGGTGGATGTTGAAAATCAGCATCTATAACTACAAAAAATTCAGTTTTGCATTTGACAATAGCATCCATCACACTAACTGTTAATCCTTTTACTGGTTTTTTAGATCTATCTAATAAAGTAACATTTTCATTTGTACATTCTACAACAACTTCTTGAGTTCTATCTTTTGAGCCGTCATCACTTACAATTATCTTAATATTTGAAAATAATTTACTTAATTTTTTTATTAATACACCTATGTTTTTTTCTTCATTAAATGTAGGAATAATTACAGTAACATCATTGTATCTCATGGTAAAATAAGTATAAATAATCTACAATATAAACTTTTGCATAGCTTTTTTAACAAAATATAGTTAGTTAAGTTAACGAATCATATCAAATAACAGATATTTGTTAATTAAATAACATCAATAAATAAAAAACATGATAACTAAGTTAACAAAAAATAGCCATAACTATTTTTTCATTATATTAACTAACAAAAATAAATAAAAAATGAAAAAAAATCAAAAGATTTATATAATATTTCAAATATTATGTTAAGTAAATTAACAGATTAGTTCATTTAAAGCGTTGGGGTTAACTTAATTATTAATAATAAATAAATCATATGTTAAGTAGATTAACATGAAAAACTTTAAATAGGAGTAATGTTAATCAAGCTAACATGTACAGTTATAATAATTTCATTAAACGCGGGGAAAAGATGGTGATATATTCATTTTCCAGCAAAAACTTACAAAAAAAAGACAAAATCAGATTTTATTATGCTTTAAAAGGTAGAGATGGTAAATCTGGTATTGCCAAAAAAGCAAAAATACAACATATTGGAAAAGGAGTATTACTTGTCCCATATGTATATGATGAAGAACTAACACAATTTTTTAGGGTTTGGAATTTAAATTATAGTAAAAGAACAGCCTTAATTGATGAAGAAGAACTTCATGGAATGTTGTAAGTACATAAAATAATTCATACTTATGTGCATAACAACTGTTTTAACTAATAAACTGAAGCTTAGATCTAAAATTCAGATCTAGACACCCCCAACAAACCTTCAGTAAGGAGATTCAGTTGGCACATTGTTTTCTGGCTCTGGCACGCAAGTGCCAGAGCTAAATATTTAAGACATAGATTAAACAATATTAACTAATTACAGGAGATTTGAGGAAAATCACATAATTAAACAAGATTATAATGTATATTCTAGACAACATAAATCCTCCACGTCAAAATCAAAAGATTTAAATAGTAGTTTTTTCCAGGAAGGCTTATCGACCTAAAAAGGGGTGAATCATAAATGGCAAAAATAATTAAAGTAGCAAAAGTAGGAGTTAAGAAAAAAAACGGCTATCTTTACTTTGTAGATAAGAAAGGAGATATCTCAATGGTACAGATGAATAGAGGCGGCAAGAAGAAAAAAGCAACAAAGAAAAAAGCAGTTAAGAAGAAAAAAGTCGTTAAGAAGAAAGCAAAGAAGAAAGTTGTTAAGAAAAAGAAAAGATAATTTCTTTACTTTGTTTTTTATTTTTTTTTACTTTTTTATTTATTTTTTCTTAATTAAAAATAATAAATTCTAATTATTTCTCGACGTGAATAAGGAATTGTATTTAGATAATTTTATTTGTTTTTTAGTAAAAATAATAACATGGCCGGGCGAGCCGATAGGCGAGTAGGATTTTTCGAATGAAATGAGAAAAGTTCGTCCGTGCCTATGTTGTTATTATTTTTTTATTAATATAGTCTCTTTTATTAAATTAAAAAATTCATGAGAAACACATCCACTGGACCTAGTAAAAAAGAAGTAAAAATCATATAACCTTAAGAACAAATCCATCTTTAGTATCTTTAACTTCATAACCTTTTTCTTTAAGTTTATCTCTAAACTCATCTGCTTTTTTAAAGTCTTTTTCAGCTCTTGCTTTTTGTCTTTGTTCTGCAATCTTAATTACACTATTTGGAATCTTATCGTCCTCAAAATGCATTAATCCAAAAATAGAATCAATCTGATCTGAAAAATTAAGAAGAGCTTTTGCATCTTTCTTACTAATAATATCCATGATTTTATTAACTTCTTTTACAAATTCAAAAAACACACCCAGGCCTTCTGAAATATTCAAGTCGTCATCCATTGCTTTTTCAAAAGATTTTCTTGTTAATTCAATTAAATCATCTGTACCTTCATGTCCTTTCCCTTTAGAACTTCCTTTACCCTTTACTTTTCGCCTAAGCTTTTCGGTAAACTCTTTAAGACGATCAATACTATTTTCAGCACTCCCCACACCATCTAAAGTAAAGTTTAATTGTTGACGATAATGTGTTGCCAATAATACATACCTAATTGCTTTAGCTGAATACCCTTTATTCAATATATCTCTTAAAGTGTAGAAATTCCCCAAACTTTTGCTCATCTTTTTCCCATCTACAAGAATATATTCATTATGCAACCAATACTTAACAAATTTCTTACCAGAGGCTGCTTCAGATTGTGCAATCTCATTTTCATGATGAGGAAATATTAGATCAACCCCACCAGTATGAATATCAAAACTATCCCCTAAATTTTTAGATGACATTGCTGAACATTCTATATGCCATCCTGGTCTTCCCTTACCAAAATCAGCATCCCAAGAAACATTTCCATCTTCTTTACTCCAAAACTTCCATAGTGCAAAATCATTAGGATTAGTTTTATCATATTCATCTGTGCTAATTCTAGAAACTTTTTTAGTCTTGGTTAAATCTATTTTTGAAAGTTCCCCATAATTTTTAAATTTATTAATATTAAAATAAATCCCATCTTTTGCTTTGTAAGCAACATCCTTTGCAAGCAATTTATGAATTAATTTAATCATGTCAGGAATACAATCAGTTGCTTTAGGCATAATATCAGCAGGAATAATATTAAGAACAATTAAATCATCTAAAAATGCTTTAGTATAGAATTCTGTGAATTTTTTAAGTGTTTTTCCTTCTTTTTGAGAATCCCTAATTGTTTTATCATCAACATCAGTAATATTCATAACATGTTTTATTTTAAATCCCTTAAATATTAAATATCTCTTTAAGATATCAGAAAACATAAATGCTCTAAAATTCCCAACATGGGCATAATGATAAACTGTTGGACCACATGAATAAAGACTTACTTCTCCTTTTTTAACAGGTTTAAATACATCTTTTTTCCTTGAAAAGGTATTATAAAATTTTAATGTCATTTTAATCCAATCCCATATATTTTTTTTGCTAATTCTTTTAATTTACTCTTGCTTATTTTTAATTTCCCTACTTTAAATACTAAATCACCAAAACCATGAACTATTACTTCAATATGTTCAATTTCTAATACTAATGCGATACCAGCATCACTAGTTACTTTAAACTTTTCTTTTATCTTACCTAAATCAAGCTTCTGTCTTTTATTAAGTTTTGCTTTGCAACTCTTATCAGTATCACAAGGATTTAATGTGAAAACATCTGTTTTCTTGATTTCTGTCATAATTACATAAAAATACACATACATATATTAATTTTTACATTATTTTAGATTATTCAAGATAATTCAAGATTACTCGAGATTACTCAAAATTATTCAAGATAATACACATATGCTACCAGTATGACTTACACAAAATAGCTATTTATATACATTATACCATTAACTTTTTATATCATGTTTAGTTTTATATGTAAATCATGGTAAACATATTCAAAAAAGGGAATAATTATTTTAAATCAACAATTTTTTTTAATTCATTAAAGTTATTTTTCTCCAAACCACAAAAAATATTATTTTTCATAATAACTGACTTAATTTTAATTGCATGTTTACTAATTTTAAACGGATTAATTGGCTTACTATTTAACACATTAAAAGTAACATCAATAGCATTAGTATTATTTATTACATTATTTAATCTTATTGCAATCATTATTTTATATTCTGTTGCAAGAAAAAAAATATTGGAGATATTATTTAGTTACAAAGATAAAAAAGCATTTGAATGGAAACATTTAAAAGAATTTACAGGAATAAACTTTTTAATTTATTTAACAACATTAATTATAAGTTTACTTATTGCTGGAATCATATTATTTACAATCAAGGAAGATTACTCTAAAAAAACATTAGGATTAATTATAGGAATTATAGTAGTTTTCGTATACACATTTCTTAATTTTGCCCATATTAACTTTGCAAAGAATAGAAAGTTCAAACATGCATTAGATTATGCATGGAAAGCACTTTCAGAATATCAATCTTATAAACCATTAATTAGCTCTGCTGTTATATTCTTTATTTACCTAGTCATTATGTCAACAATAAGTGTAATTGTTACATTAATTGTATTTAAGCTTAGTTTAAACACAACTATATTACAAATTTATACTGCTACAATTACAATAATTGGTGGTGCCATATTATACTTCTGCCATTTGTTTAACAAAGTTTACTATCTTAATCTAATAGAACTAAAATCATAAAGATTTAGATTCCATAACATATAAAAAGAATGTTTGGAAGAATATATGTTTAAAGGGTTCAAAATATAAATTAAACTTCAAACAATTAAGCCCTTCAAACATTTCAAATCAATTAAAAAAGGTGTTAACATGAAAAAATCAATAGTAATTGTTGAAGATGATATAAATATTGCAAAGGCAGAAGCTTTAATTCTACAAAAAGACTTTAATGTGCATTTAGCACATGATGGTGAGACAGGCCATGCATTAGTTAAAGAAGTTAAACCAGATTTAGTTATTCTTGATTTAATGCTGCCAAAATTACATGGATACGAAGTTTGTAAGAAGATTAAAGAAGATCCTGAGCTTGTAGAAACAAAAGTAATTATGGTTACAGCAAAAAATGAAAATAAAGATGAGATCCAAGGTCTTGATATTGGTGCAGATGATTATATCATGAAACCATTTGAAGGTACTGAGTTAAAACATGTTGTTAATCAAGTTTTGAACAAGAATAATGAATAATTAAAATTTGTAATAAGTCTTAAATTCAATAAAGTACAATAGAGAAGATAGAGCATAGTAATAAAATGAATGAACTACTTTTTCCAACTATAGATACATTTTTAGTATTATCAATCCAATTATTTTTCAAAATATTTTCTTTTCTTGGAACAATTAATGGTGAATTATTAAAAAATTTAATTGAGTTCATAATTTATACTGTTGTTTCTTATATGTTAATTAGTGAGTTCAGAAGAATACATAGAAGAGAGCTTGCTTATTTAATATTAGGGTTTTTTAGTTTGATGATTGGTCGTTTTATTATTACAATTGCTTATTCTTATATTGTTTTCATGAATATATCTGCACCAAATGTTGATGTTTTCTTACCAATAATAGATAATGTATTAGAAATCATTGCTTTAATATTTGTAACAAATGCCTTTTTGTTTCCATTATTCAAAAAGTCTAAAAGAACTGCAAAGAGATTTGAGAATGCAATGTATCTTAAAGTTGTTGGTTTTTTAATAATTGCTACAATTGCTCAATTTTATTGGGTTAATGTTCATAAGTTTATTATTTTTGACCAATCACTTGCTTACCTTATGTTTGAGGTCCTAAAATTAACCATATTTTCTTACCCCATAATTGCCATTAACAATCCAAAGAACAGAAAAATCATTGGAAGATATGCAAATTCCATCATAGTTGCTTTTATGCTTTTCTTAGCTGCACCTATTTTTAACATATTGAATTATTTATTTTATAACTCTAGTAGTACAATCTTAATTATATTTGCTCTGCCATTCCCATTATTATCAATGTTATTTTTTATAAGAGTAGTATATTTCAAACTAGTGGATAAAGCAACATTACGTGAAAAATTATCAAGAACACAACAAAAATATGAACAACAAAAAGAGATATCAGAATTAAAAGACGAATTTGTAAGTACTGTAAGTCATGAGTTAAGAACACCATTAACAAATATTAAATTATATTTATCTTTGTTAAGAGATGGTGAATTTGGAAAGCTAAAAGCAAAACAAAAATCACCAATTAAATTAATAGGTAATGAATCTGATAGACTTAATAATTTAATCAATGATATTCTTAGTCTTGCAAAATTAGAAGCAAAAAAACAAGAATTACATATAAAAGAAGTAAAATTACATGAATTAATTAACAAAACAATTTACCATGAAATGGCTAAGAAGAAAAAAATCAGGGTAATTAATAATATCCCAAGATCAATGAAGGTTAATATTGATGAAAACCTATTCAAGCAAGTAATTATTAATCTTTTTTCTAATGCATTAAAATTTACTAATAAAGGTAGCATTACCTTTAATGCAGAACAAGATGAACAAGGAATTGAGCTTGCAGTAACAGACACAGGGATAGGAATAAACAAAAGCAAGTTACCATACTTATTTGACAAATTCTATCAAGCAGAGGACTATATGACACGAGAAAAAGGAGGAACGGGATTAGGATTAGCAATTGTCAAAAAGATTGTTGAACTACATAAAGGTACAATTGGTGTTGAATCTGAATTAGAAAAAGGTACAGTGTTTAGGGTGTTTATACCAAATTGATAAATCAGCATAACAATAAGATTTAAGATTTCATTAATTTTTCTTAGAACAAATTCATAATACTATTATTTATTTTTATTCTTAGCCATTTTATCCATTTCTACTTTCATACCTTCTAAATGACCTGCTCCAACAACAGCTAAGATATTATCATATTTTTTAGCTAAATTCAATAAATTAAAAGCCATTACTTTATTACGTTCATCAACTAATACAGAATAAGCATTAGGATATTTACCTTTCATCACTTTAACTAATTTTTTAATAAGTTCATTAGAAGGCACTTTACTTAAATCAAAATTATTTATGTCTATGCCAAGTTCTTCTGCAGCTTTTTTCCTAAATATAATAGATTTGAATATATCCCCAATAAATCTCAACTTTTCTCTAAATGTTATTTTAGCAGAAAATCGTCTTAAAGTAATTTCAATTGGTTGGTCTATTAAGGCTAGTTTAATATTCTTTTGCCTAGCTAATTTTATTGCTGTTAGCATTTCTTCCCCTGGCTCAACTCCAACTACTTTCCCTAGTTTCTTTGAACCCCAGCTTCCAAGCTTTGCAAATACATAGCCAACAACTCCTATCCTAAATATTAACCAAAATGGTGTTTTAGATTTTTGCTTTGTTAATAATGCCTGTAATCTTCCTTTATCTAGTTCAACTGCAACAATATCAGGTTTAAACTTATTAATATTAGTCTTAACTTCTTCAATAGATTGTTTAGCAATATGTGATGTACCTATTAATCTAATTTGGACAGATCTTTTAGGCTTTTTAATACTAGTACTTTTAGGTTTATTAGCTAACTTCTTTGAAGTATTTGCTTTTTCTGTTGTATTTTTAATGTTTTTCTTAATGTTTTTCTTTACCATTTTATGTACATTTCATATGAATTACTTGTTCTTTTATATATGTTAACAATAAACTATATAAATAGATTATTATTCTTGCAAGTGTATGAGTAAATTAGATAGTATTAAGGAATTTTATATAAAACACTATAAAAAGCTATTGATTATTCCAATTTTATTGCTTGTTTTAGCTTTATTACAAATAGGTTATCAAAATTCCACAACAGGGGATTTTCTTAATAAGGGTGTTTCATTAAAAGGTGGTTTAGTAGCTACAATACCTAGTGAAGTACTTGATAATGTTTTTGTACCAGAAGAATTAGAAAGGACTATTAAAAAAGATTATAGTGATTATGATATTAATGTTAAACAGATTACAGATGCAGGAAAACAAATTGCCATCATTATTGAAGCAAGTATTTCTGAAAAAGACCTAACAGATGAGTTTGTTAATTATTTAGAAGAGATATTAGGTGTTGAAAGTAGTAATTTTAATGTTGAGATTACTGGTTCTGCTTTGGGAAAAAGTTTTTTTAAAGACATAATATTTGCATTATTATTAGCATTTGTATTTATGGGGATTGTTGTTTTCTTATACTTTAGAACAATAGTACCAAGTTTAGCTGTAATGTTAGCTGCATTTAGTGATATGGTTATTACATTAGCAATTGTTAATCTTATGGGTATTAAGTTAGGAACAGCAGGAATTGTAGCATTCTTATTATTAATTGGTTATAGTGTTGATACAGATATTTTGTTAACAGTTAGAGTATTGAAAAGAAAAGAAGGTCATTATATGGATCGTATATTTAGTTCAATTAAAACAGGTTTAACAATGAACTTAACAACATTAGCAGCTGTTATTGTTGCATTAATCATTTCACAATCTGAGATTATTACTCAAATTATGACTATATTACTAATTGGTCTAATTGTTGATAGTATTAATACATGGATCCAAAACGTTGGAATATTAAGATTATATATGGAACATAAAGAAAAAAAGGCAAAGAAAGATGTCACAACAAATTAAAAAAATATTTACTAAAGGAAGAGTCATATTATTAGTAATCTTATTAGTTTTTGCTCTTATTTCTATTCATCCTAATCCTTGGAATGATGGTGTTGCAGTTAGAAGTGTAAAAAAAGATAGTGCTGCTAACCTTGCAGGTTTTGAAAGTCCTTTACCAAGAGATAAGCCAATGTCTAGGGAGATTATTACCCATATAAACGGAAAAAAGGTTAATAGTATAAGTGATTATGAAGCAATAATTAATACATTAGAAACTGATGATATTGTCTCTATCCAAACATTAAGTAATTATGAAAGAATTGGAGAAAATGAAAGAAGATTCTCATTCCTTAAACACAAAAAAGATTATACATTAACTATAAATCCACTAATTAATATAATTCAATTAGAAGGAACAGAAGAAATAACTATTAATGAGACAATTGAAGTAAATGAAACATTAGATAATGGTAGTATTATTACAAATGAAGAAATTGTAGAAGTAACTAAAACAGTCCAAAAAACAAAAGAAGAAATAATTGGTGTTGAAGATATAGGATTAACAGTTTATGATGCACCTACAACTAACCTTAAGAAAGGTTTAGATTTAGAAGGTGGAACAAGAGTTTTATTACAGCCTGCTGAAGAGATTTCAGAAGAAGATATGGATATTGTTATTAGCAACTTAAAACAAAGATTAAATGTTTATGGTTTAAGTGATATTATAGTTAGGGAAGCAGGTGACTTTATTTCTGGCAACAAATATATTATTGTAGAAGTTGCAGGAGCAAACGAAGATGATGTTAAAGAATTAATTAGTGGTCAAGGTAAGTTTGAAGCAAAAATAGGTAATACAACAATTTTCAAAGGTGGCGAAGATGTAAAAAGTGTATGTAGAACACCTGATTGTAGTTTTGTTATTGATCCAAGAAGACCTTGTGGAAGCGTAGGTCAAGATTTAATTCAATGTTCATTTGCATTTTCTATTGTATTAAGTCCTGAATCTGCTCAAAGACAAGCTGATACAACTAAAGACATGGATATTATCCAAGAAAATGGAGAAGGTTATTTAAGTGAAAGTTTAGATTTATATTTAGATGATGAATTAGTTGACACATTAAGAATTGGAGATAGTCTTAAAGGAAAAGCAGAAACACAAATTTCTATTTCTGGTCCAGGTGCAGGTAAAACAAGACAAGAAGCTGTATTAGATACAGCAAAAAATATGAAGAGATTACAAACAATCCTTATTACTGGAAGTTTACCTGTTAAATTAGATATTGTAAAAATTGATACTATTTCACCTATCTTAGGAAAAGAATTTGTTAAGAATGCTATTTGGGTAGGTTTATTTGCAATTCTAGCAGTTGTTGCTGTTGTTTCAATAAGATATAGAAAAGCAAAGATAGCAGCCCCAATGTTAGTTGCTATGATTGGTGAAGTTATTTTAATCTTAGGTTTTGCTACTTTAGTTAATTGGCAACTTGATTTAGCAGCTATTGCAGCTATCATTGTTGCTGTTGGTACAGGTGTAGACGATCAAATAGTTATTGCAGACGAAACAATGCATGACAAAGGTTCAATACATCTGAACTGGAAAGAAAAATTAAAAAGAGCATTCTTTATTATTATGGCTGCATATTTTACAACAGTTGTTGCAATGATTCCTCTATTAAGTGCAGGTGCAGGATTATTAAAAGGATTTGCGTTAACAACAATTGCAGGTGTTTCATTTGGTGTATTTGTAACAAGACCAGCGTTTGCTGCAATGGTTGAAGTATTATTTAAAGAATAAATATTATAGTTGTTTAAACCAGACTATAATCTTAATTATAATAAGATGGGTAAAACAAAACTAAGTGCAATTTTATTGGTAATTTTTTCTACTGTTTTTATATCTGTTGCTCAAGTGTTTTACAAGTTAGCTGCTAAAAACTTTGTTTTTAGTTTAGATTTAATTTTTAATTATCATTTATTCATTGGTTTATTTTTATATGCAATTGCAGCATTATTCTTAATCTTAGCATTAAAACGAGGAGAATTATCTACAATTTATCCAATGATAGCTACAAGTTATTTATGGGTAACATTATTATCATTATTTATTTTTAAAGAAACAATTTCCGCATTTAAATGGTCAGGAATTATTTTAATTATTATAGGTGTTGCAATTTTAGGAGGTAAGTCATAATGAATCTGCTATATTTTGCTATTATTATAACTGTCTTTGCTACATTTATGGGTGCAACAGGGAGTTTATTATTAAAAATAGGTTCATCTAAATTTAAATTAGAAATAAAAGCATTGATTACAAATTATGCTTTAATCTTTGGCCTTGGTTTGTATGGATTAGCTAGTATATTATTCATCATTGCATTAAAGTATGGAGATTTATCATATCTTTACCCATTTATTTCATTATCATATATATGGACTGCATTATTGTCAGTAAAGTATTTAAAAGAAGACATGAATAAATGGAAGTGGATAAGTATTATTATAATTATTATTGGAGTTAGCTTTATAGGTTTAGGAAGTTAAGATGTTGATGCTATCACCATCTTGGCCAATATAAAGGAGAAAAATAAAATGAAAAACATAATAATGTCATTAGGCGGATCAATGGTTGTTCCTGATAAAATAGATCTTAAATTTATAAAAGAATTCAAAAAATTAATTCTAGATTTTACTAATCAAGGTCATAAAGCTGCAATTATTTGTGGTGGCGGTAAAACTTGTAGAATTTATCAAGATGCAGCTAGAGAACTTGGTTGTAAAGATAATGATGACTTAGATTGGATTGGTATTAGATCAACAAATCTTAATGCAGAATTAGTCAGAAGTGTGTTTGGAGAAGATGCTTATGAAAAAGTTATTGATAATCCAAGAGATCCAATTAAATCAAATAAAAAAATAATTATTGGTTCTGGTCATGAACCAGGCCATAGCACAGATATGGATGCAGTATTATTAGCTGAAAATATTAAAGCAGATGTTGTTATTAATCTAACAAACATTGATTATGTTTATGATAAAGATCCTAAAAAACATAAAGGTGCTAAACCATTGAAAGAGGTAACTTGGAAAGATTACTTAGAGATTATTGGAGAAGAATGGATTCCAGGTAGGAATACACCATTTGATCCTGTTGCAAGTAAACAAGCAATGAAACTAGGCAAGAAAGTTGTAATAATTAATGGTAATGATTTAAAGAACATTAAAAACTTCTTAGATGGCAAAGAGTTTATTGGAACAATTATTCAGTAACATTAGTAGTACTATAATTAATTAAAGATTTTGCATAATCATTTTCTATTAATCCTAACATTCCTGCAGCTTGCATTACAGCATCAAACTGATCAACTCCTGAAAACATAATAGCATTACTAATTTTGAATAAATAAGCTGCAGTTGCAACAAAATGACTTGTTTGCTCAAACCTAGCATATGACATATCCATTCCTTGGCCATTATGTTCTATCCTTACCCTATCTAAACCATCTGCATCCTTAAACAGCATTAATTCTGAAGTCATATGTGGTGCATGATGATCATCTGGAACATGCCAACTATTAACATAAGCAACTTTTTCTGAATCAATTCCATTATCATTAACATAACCATTAGCAATTAGATTATCTAAATAAAAACTTGCAGCTCTTTCACCATGTCCAATATCAACAAGATCACTACTCCTCCTAATATCATGAGTAGAAGCAGCTCTTCTTAAAACATCTAAATCAATTGATCCTAGCCCCTTTTCTGTTTGATATAGCCTACCTAAAAGTTCAGCAAAGACTAAAACTCTTGCTTCATGAGCAATACCATGGGTTCCTTCAGGCTTTCTTAAAAACCAACTTTCTTCAGGTCTAAAACTAGAAAGAACATCTAATTGAGGCATATAACCAGCTAAAACCTGATTAACATACTTTAATTCTTCCCTTAATCTTTCATCAGTATCAATTATGAAACTTACTTTCCCTTGAATTCCTATATGCATGATATTCTGGATAAATAAGTAATATTTAAAGCTTCCTTTTAAAGTAAATTACACCTAAACTTACAAGAAACTATTTAAACAGATATAGTAATCTTATATATAATGAACAAAACAGTTTATACCAACATATTTGGCACATTTATGCTTAAAGGAGACAAAGTAATAGCTAAAAAACTATTTAAAAATCTAACAGATAGGAAAAACAAGCTAAAATATGAAAAAGAATATTTAAAAAAGAGTGTAGAAAAAGCTGATTCTGATTTTGTTTTTCCAAAAGACAAAACATTCAATGAATTATTCTATAAATTCAATATGGATAAAACTAAAAAAGACTTAATCAAATCTGTTAGAACAGATAATTTAATTAATCAAGCAATTAATAATATTGATGATTTAAACAGAGTAATAAATCTTCTTAGTAAAAGATTAAGAGAATGGTATAGTTTATACTTTCCAGAACTAGATTTGAAAATAGATGATAATGAAGCATATGCAAAAATAGTATCAACAAAAAAAAGAACTACATTAGAGAAAGAATTTGGTGTTAGAACAATTGGAAGTGATTTATCAACTGAAGATGTTAATCAAATGAAAAGCTTAGCTAAAGAAATCAGTAATTTAATCAAATTAAGAGAAGAAGAAAAAAATTATATTGAAGAAATCATGAGTTACCATTGCCCTAATTTAATGGAAGTTGCTACTACTACAATTGCTGCTGAATTAATTGAACATGCACATACCCTAGAAAATCTAGCAGAGATGACTTCCTCTACAATCCAATTATTAGGTGCAGAAAAAGCATTATTTAGACATTTAAAAAATAAAAGAGCTAGATGTCCTAAACATGGGATTATTATTAACCATCCTTTTGTTGGAACTGCAAAGCATAAAGACAAAGGTAAAGCAGCAAGACATTTAGCAAGTGCAATTTCAATTGCTACTAAAGTAGATTTTTTCCATGAAGGAACTTTAGACAATAAACAAGGAAAGCTATTAGTTGCAAAATTAAAAAAACAACTTAATATAAAATAATAATAAAGAGTTAAAAACAACAAGGCCGGGCGAGCCGAAGGCGAGTAGGATATTTGCTTGCAAATGTCCGTCCGTGCCATTGTTGTTGTTTTTAACGATTACATCATCAAAACAGTAAGTTTTAAACAAAGATTAAGGAAAATTACAATGAAAGACTTAGAAGAAACTGAAAACCCTGGAATATTTATAGAAGATAGTAAATGGGGGATTAAATTTTGGACCAAGAATCTTATTAAAGGTAAGAAGGTTTATGACGAGAAACTAATCAATGATGAAGGAACAGAATATAGAGAATGGAGTACTGTTAAAAGTAAAATAGGAGCTGCATTAGCTAAAAACATTTGTCCTTTAAATTTAAATGAGGGTGATTTTGTATTATATTTAGGTGCTGCTTCTGGAACAACTGTATCTCATGTAAGTGATGTTATTGGTAAGAAAGGTTTAATTTTTGGAATAGATATTGCACCAAGAGTATTAAGACAATTATATTTCCTAGCTCATGATAGGAAAAATATTGTACCTATTTTAGCAGATTGTAACAAACCAGAAGAATATGACTATAGAATTTGTAAATGTGATTTTCTTGTTCAGGATATTGCACAAAAAGCACAAGTTCAAATATTTCTAAAAAATCTAAAATTCTTAAAAACTGGTGGTCGTGGTTTCTTAGCAATCAAAGCAAGAAGTATTGATGTTACAAAATCACCTATAAAGATATTTGAGATGGTCAAAAGACAATTAGAAGAAGCAGAAGTTAATATTGTTGATTATATGGACCTAGAACCATATGAAAAAGATCATTGTGTATTTGTAGTTGAGAAATAAATTATTTTTTTCTGTAATATTTGAAGTATATTATTAAACTTAAAACAAACATTCCTAATCCTAAATACTGTCCTAAACTTAATCCTAACCCTCTAGCATCATCCCTATAGAAATTAACAATAAACCTTCCAATCCCCATTAATCCAACAAACACCCAAAATAAGAAACCATCTTTAATTCTTTTTCCCGCAATAATACTTTTCTTAATATATAATTGATCAACTATCACAACAATACCTAAAACAATAAATCTTTTCAATGCTCCATAAAGCTGAGATGGATGTCTACAACCTTCATAACCAGGAAAATTAAAGCACCAATTAACATTAGTAATAATTCCAGGCAATTCACCATTTAAGAAATTAGCAATTCTACCCAAAGCTAATGCAATAATCCCAGGTATAACTAAATAATCAGCTAATTTTGCTAATGTTACACCTTTTTCCTTTATTGATTTATTCCTACAGAACAACCAGATTGCAAATGCACTTCCAATTAATCCACCATGAAATGCCATTCCACCTTTCCATACTGCAAGTATTTGCAAAGGATTAGAAAAATAATAAACTGGTTGCCAGAATATAATATGGAATAACCTAGAACCAATTATAACACCTAACATGATGTATAACAATAAGGTATCTAATTCTTCCTGTTCAAGATCAATTTTCTTCTTTTTGATTCCTAACCATAGCCATAAATACACTAATAAGAAGCCAATTACATAAACTAATCCATAATAACGTATTTCAAATGGTCCTATTGATGCTAATACTGGGTTAAGATTAAAGTCAATCATAATTTAACAAAGAAAAAGATAATATAAAAAGGTATTGGAATGGTCAAGAATATGCAGTCTTATTTTGATACATTATGGAAGATAGCAAAGAAATAATAAAATCCTAAAAAAAGATAAAGTAAAACATTACAATGAGAACCAGCCACCTTCAGCCATAATATAATTGAATTTATTGCATATTTTCCACATTTTATAACGTTCTTTTTCATCAGGCGAAACATGATTATGTTCTCCACCCATTGCCCAGTTCATTCTTTTTCTTCTAACTATGTCTCTTATTTCAGAATTAGTCATAACTTCTTGTCCAGCTTCAAAATCTCGTTTAGGAACAATAACATCTGTTCTTTCAAATGCATCATCATATTCACGTACAATTGCCACACCATTAGTACCTTCTCTTTGTTCATAACCTTTTAAGTATGCATTAAGAAATTTAGTGTACTGTGCAAGTTGTTGTTGATATTGTTGCACATGAAAAATCTCAGAATAATTATCCTTTATAGATTTAATGTGATCTTCAATAACACTATTTGTATCTTCAATTTCAGCTAATTCTTCAATCATTTCAATAATCTTAGCTGCAATTCCGTCTTTTTTTGTTTTTTTAGATTCTTGTTTTTTATCTTTCTTTGATTTTAGACTTTTTTTAGTTTCAGTTTTTGCTAATTTTGGTTTACTTTTACTAATAGAACTAATCCTAACATCTTTTTTAGGTGTAATTCCATTCACATCATCAAATAACAATACCAAACTCATTTTAATAGTAATTACTATGTTATTAATTTAAAAATCTTATGGAAATTATGTCACAATAGTTAAGGAAGAATCCAACAACAACAATAATGGCTGTTGACAGTCATTTTTCCTTCTGAAAAATGCCTTATGCGACACCCCGAAGGGGGCAACCCCCGTCGCATCAACGCCATTGTTGTTAAATTTTTCATACATAACACACCAAATCCTGGCGTAACCTTTTTAAATGACCAAAAATACCTCTTACTTGGATAGGCTAGACTGGGTGGTTAGTCCTCACCTGTTACCTGTAACGGACTTATGCAGGAGTTGAAGCTTGGTAAGCGTCATATATTCAGGCAGGAGGTCCTTATCTTGCCCATGATGTTTGGTCTCATAGGACTTGTGTGTTTACGAACTATGTCAGATCCTGACGGAAGCAGCATTAAGTTTTTACATAGGTGCTTGTGAGGTAGCCTTACTGAGAATGGATGAGGGTTAAACCTCAGGCTCGTTTATATGGCCATTACTGGGCATGCCTGTCCACTTATTATTCTAAGAAATATTAATTATTTGATTAATCTCTTTACCTAAATCTTTTTTAAACAATTCACTAACAATAACAAATCCATCTGCTCCTGCATTTAAAACCTCTTTAACATTATCTTTACTAATGCCACCAATTGCAATTATAGGTATTTTTACTTTTTCTTTAACTTCTTTGATTGCATCAACACTTAAAACATTAATTTCTTTTTTATTTGATTTAAATATTGGTCCAAAATAAATATAATCTGCTCCTTTTTTCTCTGCTAACACTGCTTCTTCAACACTTCTTGCACTTAACCCAACTAAAATATCAGGCATAATCTTTCTTACTTCTTCTGGATCAAAATCATTTTTACCAAGATGAACACCATCTGCTTCTGCTTTAATAGCAACATCCAAATAATCATTAACTATAAACAAAACTTTTGCTTTTTTAGTTAATTCCCTAATCTTTGCAGCTGTTTCATGCATTTGTTTTCTATCTAAATCCTTTTCTCTGAATTGTACAACTTTAACACCAGCTTTTATTGCTAATTCTACCTGCTGAATAGCTCTTAGATTACTTAATTCAGAACTTGCAACAAAATAAAACCCTATATTTTTTAATTTACTTTTCATTTTTCTATAACTTGTTTTAGATTACAACATAATTCAAAAATCTTTTAGAAGGTTTTATTGTAACAATATCACCTTGTTTTAATTTAATTTCTTCTAATGAATCAATAGCAAGAACATAATTATTCCTCAAAACTTTAATTTTAATTTTATCATTTTTATTAAGCAATCCTTTACTTAATTTATGTTTATGCAGGCGCCATTCATATTGTTCCCTTACTAAATATTGCCATTTTGTAGATGTTAAAGGCAAAGTTTTTCCACCAGCACTAACAGCCCACGCATAACTTCCAGCAGGTGTTGAAGTAATTAGCCCACTGCATTTCTGATGTTCTTTTTTGCCCTTAATTGTTAAATCAAATCTTGATAATTTATAAGCATTAGGATGTCCAAAGAAAACATCATTTAATGCAGGATAATTATGTGATTTACCATTAATTGAAATATCTAATCTTAATAATTTTTTAGTTTTGAAACTTTTTAATACTTTTTTTATCTTTTTTTCAAAATCCATTCTTGTGCAATGCATAAAAAATCCTTCTTTCTTCATGCAATGAGAATTAACTCCAAGTAGAGGTGCATTTTTCACATAATGAGAAACCCTTAAGAATGTACCATCTCCACCAACTACAATAATTAATTTTGCTCCCCTAAACTCCCCTTTATAACAAAACTTCCTCTCAATAGCCCTATATTTAACATTAAATTTATCTAATGTAGTAAGAACTTTCTTTAATGATAATTCTTCTTCCTTATCACTTGGCTTATAATAAACTACATATATCTTTTTTTGCATTTTAGTTAGATAGGATTGATTATTTATAAAGATTATCTAAGTTTTAGGTTTTGAGTAATGAGTTGGTTGTGGGGAAATCAGTTATAGGATTTAGTTGTGAGTAAAATGAGTTCTGAGCAACTACTGTGATACTCATAACTATTTACTAATTACCCACCCATAACCCAAGACTCATTACTCAAAACTATTTTTTCACTTTCTTAGCAATATCCCATTGTATCTCAAAGAAAGCTTTAAAACCATCTGCCACTTCTTTGTCTTCAATAATAAAAGCAACTGGTTCTTCTTTCCAAATCACAATTGCAGCTTTATTTTTCCAAAGGTTTACTTCTATTGGTGAAATATATTTTCTTGGTAAGGTCTTAACTACCCAATTATTATCTTTACATGCATTTATCAGCGAATGTGCATCTTCATCAAAAATAATTTTGGGTTTAACTCCATTATTAGCTAAGTTAGGAATATAATCATTAAAATATTTATTAAAATATTTGGGAATATGTTTAGAACTACCAAAAACAATCATATCATCTCCTTTTTTTAAATCACGTAAGTGTGAATCAAACATTCTTTTAAGACTATCATTACCCTTGATTATTTTTACATTTTGTTCCCACAACATTTCAAACCATTTCCTATATGAATTCGCTAAATCCTTATTCTTAATAACAATTGTAGAGAACGGATCCCAAATATGAAGTGCAACATAGTCACCAAAAGTCATTGTTTGGTTTGGATTAAAATATTCATCAGGTAAAGATTTATAAGATATATTATCATGGGGATAAAAAAATTCAGCACTATCCTTAACAAATATTCTTTCTTTAATACCTTTTTCTTTAGCTTCTCTAAAATACCATCTCATAGTGTCTGGAATAAGCTCTTCAAATCTTTCTTCTTCAAAACCCATACCAATAAGATTTTTTCCTTCTTTTATTACCAACCCTAATGCAGCTTTATAGCCCTCTTTACCTTTGAAAACTTCTACATTAAGATCTTTTTTTTGAAATTCACTCATTTTAACTAATTCTGGCATTACTTCATTTAATCTAGAAGCTTTTTCATTAAGAAAATCAGATAATCTTTGAGGATCAGTTGCTTGATAATATTTTACATTACCTCTTAAAACATAATTTGCTAAACCTTTGTTAAGCAATTTTTCAATAAAATCATAGATTGTAGTTCTATGTAGGTTAGTTTCTTCTTTAAGTGCACTTACGGGACTACTTCCTAGCTTTAATAGAGCTAAATATACTTTAATTTCACCCTCACCTAATCCTAATTCAGATAGTACATTTTTAACATCCATTTTACACCAAAATACACCAGATTTATGTGTATAATACAAACATTACACATGAAATTTATAAAGTTTCTGTTCTGCTGTCGGAATTCCGACAACAAAGGTTTATATAGTTCACTGGGTAGTGATTACTATAAAGTTACAAAACAAAGAGGGAATTTAAAATGGAAGGAAAAGCAAGTATGATGTTTGAAAGACAGAGAGTATTCAACATTAACTTATCAAGCATCTGGACATTAGTTGTAATCTTACTTTTAATTTTAGTATTGATGAAATAGTGTGGGGAATAAAAATGAATAAAAAAAATGAAGCAATTAGTTTATTAAACCAAATAGGTTTTGAAAATGAAAAAGGATGGAGTAATAATGGTTTTTACACATCAACAGAAGTTGCTAATATGATGGATAAATATGGAGTAACACAGGCATTAATGCCTACACTAAAATTATTAGTTGAACATGGCTCTCCAGCTGGGATGGGACACGAAGCAATTCATTGTTTTGATGTTGCAGATGGTTCTGCTGAACTTGTAAAGATCTTAGATGAATCAGGTGTTTCTCCAGATGTATATTTTCCACATGACACAGAAACAGCTTTTCTAGCTGGAGTTTTTCATGATATCGTTTTAGGATTAAAAAGAGAATCACTAGAAACAGCAATTCCTAGAGAAGCTTTAGAAACATTAGTAACACCAGAACATGCCATTACATTTGGAAATGTTGTTTATTTAAAAGGTCCAATTGAAGATGATTTGTTTGGTGCAGCAATGTTAGATGTTTGTGATTTAGGAGACAATAAAGAACTACAAAAAGCTGTTATTTCAGCTGCAAAAGGCAAACAGATTGTTGTTCCAACAACTAGTTCAACATTATTACAGAAAGTTTTAGATGGAATTTGGTATCATGATGGAAATTATCCAATAAGAGGCTTTGCAGAAGCAGAGATGATCATTGGACAAAGATTACCATTATACAGAGAAGGATTAGTAGATGATGCAGTAATGGAACAGGGACTAAGAAAAATTTTAGGATATGTTGAAATAGAAAGTGATTGGTGTGAAAGAAGTCAAAAAACAGATATTGCTTATCTTAAAAAATATCTTGCAAAAAAAGCACCAGGTTTTTTAGATGCAATCAAAGGAACAAAAGCTTATGACTTTGTTATTGAAGATCTTGTACCAAGACAAAGAAGTTTAAGAACATTAGACAGCCCTGCATTTGCAATAGGAGTTGACGAATCAAAAAAATTAGTAGAAAGTTTACAAAAAAATAAAGAACTAATGTCAAAACATAGAGAATTAGTTGAAGAATTACTTCATAAATATGATAACGTCAATGCTAAAGGCAGATCAAACACAATTTATTGTAGTAAAGGAGTAAATGAATACACTATGTCTCACTGAAAAAGGTAAATAAAAATGAAACAAATAGCTAAAGGACATGGAGTTAGTCAGGGAAAAGTATGTGGAAAGGTTAAGATAATTAGAAATATGGATGACCACGACAAATTCAATGAAAATGATATCCTTGTAACACATCTAACTGATCCAACAATGGTTATTGTGATGAATAATTCAGCTGGAATAATATGTAATGTTGGAGGATTAACATCACATCCATCAATTGTTAGCAGAGAATTAGGAATCCCATGTATTGTTTCAACAAAATGTATTGAAACAGGAAAACCAATTACTGAAATACTAAAAGATGGAGATGTTATTGAAATGTGTGGAACAACTGGAGAAGTTCATAAGATAGAGGAATAAAAATGGAAGAAAAAATAACAAACAAAATACTATTAACAGGAACATGTGCATGTCCAGGAGAAGTTGAAGGTAAAATAACTAAATATGATTCAAATAAAGTTTACACTAAAAAAGATGTTGTAATATTAAATGAACACATGACCCAAGATGTAATAAAACTAAAACAAGCAGCTGCTATTTTATCAAAAAATGGTGGGTTAACATGCCATGCATCAATATTAGCAAGAGAATTAAACATCCCATGCATTGTAGGAATTAATGGCTTAGAAGAGATCAAAGAAGGAGCCATTGTAAAATTAGATGCAGCTGAAGAAATGATAGTAATAGACAAAGAATAATAAAATAAGGTCATAATAAAAAAAGCAAAAAACAACAACATAGGCCAGGCGAGCCATTAGGCGAGTAGGACTTTCTGAAAGAAAGTTCGTCTGTGCCATTGTTGTTGTTGTTTTTTGCGACAATCCCATAAAAAAAGGACAAAATAAAAATGAGATTAGACATAAGAGATGTTGATGAATCAAAAATCACATCATACACAACAAAAGCAAGACCTGCTGAAAAAAGCAACCAAATATTAGAGTTAGATGTAGATGGCAAAATATTCAGATGTGAAAGACCAAAGTATTTTCATCAAAAATTTGATATTGCTATATACACACCAGGATTTGAAAAAGAAGGATATTTAATATACAACAGAAAAATCCCATTCTTCTTCGACAAAAAAGGATTATGGTGGTGTGCAGAAGAGTTAAGCAGTAAAGGAATGATGAAATTTTTTCTTGCTAACCCTCAAAAATATATAGAAGTTTTTACAAAAAAAACACAAGATACAAAAGAAATTATTAAAATAGCAGAAGAAACATTAAAACAAATCTATGCAGATGACATCCCTACAATAATTGACAATCTAAAAAAAGCAACATATATGTTAAGAACATTTTATTCATATCATTTTTGTACTTATGTGTTATTTGATGAATTAGTTTATGAGTTTAAACAATTTTTAGATAAATACCTACCAAAAAAACTAGCAAACACCTATATGTGTGAATTTTTACAAGCTGAAATTACTAAAGAAGCAATGAAAGTAGGGGCAATTGGTGAAAAGCGTGGAGCTAGAGATTCAACTTACTCTGATGATAAACCATGTGTATTTTACAGGCCACCAAAATTATTTTTTGAATCTAAGTTAGATAATGAAGTAATTGCAAGACTACAAGAACATAATTTTCAGGATGAAAAAGAAAAAGATGAAACAATGAAAACTTTCTTAGCATTTAGAACAATCACTCCAATCTCAATTCAAATAAGTGAAGAAGGCCAATATTTAGAAAGTAAAACATTTTGTGCAATGATGAGTATTATAGTTGATAAAATATCTAAGATTTTATTAAAAAAAGGAATAATTCAAGAAAAGAAACAAACAAAAGATTATACTCCAGAAGAATTAATAGAAACATTAGAAAATTTAGATAAACAAAACAAAGAAAAAGAAAAGAAAAAATCAAAAGATGATATTTATACACCATATATTAAATCAGCATACTTAGCAATTGGAAATATGCATATAGGAACACAACAACCATTTGATTGGTTCCAAGCACATCCAATGTATGCTAAAGAATATATTACACATATGAAGAAATTCATTAACAAAGCAATTGAGTTAAATATTCCTGCAGAAAAATTAGGTAAATGTTGGGAAAGTGTATCTGCATTAAGAGTTTGGCATTATTATACAATGTTAGACATGAAAACTATTAAGATGCCAAAACAAGAAAGAATGAAAATATCAAATTTCATTTTAGATATGGTTATGAGCAGAATGGTTGCAGACCATTTTGCATTTAAATCAAACATTGTTAGAAGAGATGAAGAAGTTTACAAATTAATTAATACAATTAAACCTAAAAAAGCAAATCCTGAAAAAGCAAAATTACTTGGAAAAATATTCAATGCATTATACAACTTAGGAGCAGCAGTTGATTTAGATATTTACCTAGATTATGGAATAGAAACAGAAGGGCCATATGATGTTAGCCATATTTATGGAGCAGGACACATATTAGTAATTAGAAGATTATTAGATTTACAAGCACCAGACATATGGCCAGAAAGAGAAGGTATGAAACCAGAAAATGTAAATATTTATACAATCTATAATGAAAATGTAAGTTTCAAAACTGATTTTATATCTGCACATGCAATTTTAGAAGGAGATCCAATCAATAACATGGAACATTTTATAGTTGAAGTAGATAGAAGATTGATTAGTGAAGAAGAAGAATTAAAAGCATTATTAAAAATATCTGAACAGCAATCAATTGAACAATGGAAAAAGGTATTAGCAATGAATGCTGAAGAACATAAACTTAAAGGAATGGAATCTAGATTATTACCATTAAAGAAAATGTTTTCATTAGTAAATTTAAATTGGAGACCAAGCCAAGAGATGATAGAAGCAGTCAAAAATAAGCCTTACACTGACAACACCTATTGGAAAATCCCAGATAATGATAAGGAAAAAGAGAAATACTTCCTTAACCTATATGACCCTAGAATTGATTTTTATCCAGGCGATATAGTTTAATTATTCTTTTTTATCATTTTCACTTATTTCATCAGCTATTTTTTTTAGAAGTTTAGATTCTCTTTTTATATCAATATCATCAACTTCTTCTTCATTTAATTTAGGAAGATCAATTTCTTCTTTTTCTTCTTCAGAAGTATTTCCTATAACTTCTATTTCATCTTCTTCTTTTTCTTCTTCAGGAGTATCTTCTATTACTTCTATTTCATCATTGTTTTCTTCTTTCTTTTCTTTTTTTGCTTCTTCTTTAGGTTCTTCTTTTACTTTTTCTTCTGGTTGTTCTTCTATAACCTCTATTTCATCTTCTTTTATTTCTTTTTTAGGGATTCCTCCAATTACTTCTATCTCATCTTCTTTCTCTTCTTTTATTTCTTCTGGAATATCATCACTTATTTCTTCAACAGGAATTTGTTCTTCATCAATCTCTTTTTCTTCATTTATATCATTATCAGAACTTCTATATTCTTCAAAAAGCATATGTATAAGTTTAGATTCAGATTCAATATCAACATCTTCTTTTTTAGGATATTCAACATCTTCTGATGTAATTTTTTCTTTTAATTTTTCGTCAGAGTATTCTAAATCCTTCATTGTTGGTTCAGAAAGTCTAGGAAATTCTTCTTTTTCTTTTATTTCTTCCATATCATGTTCAGCAATTACACCATCATGAGAAACACCATAATTAAGTTCTTCATCTTCATAACTTACTTCTGCTATTTCTTTATCAATACTATCTTTTAAGTTATCAATATCATTATGTTCTTTTGTATAATGTATTTCAATTGATTCACCATCATCGTCAACATTTTCAGAATTATTAAAACCTAAATCTTCATAAACATCATGTTTTTCAAGCAATGCTTGATTCAATAATTTAGATTCCCTTTTCAAATCAATATCATCAACAACTTCTTCATCTTGATCCAAATATTTTTCATCTCTTTTGCTAATAATAAAAACTAGAATAACAGCATGTAGTATAAACAAAATAAAATAAAATAAATTATAATTTTTAACTTGGCCACCAAATGCAGCACCAACAAGATCTGTTTCTTCTTCTACATGACCTTCAATTACTTCACCATCTGTATCTATGACAAACTCAGAAACTAAAACATCACCTTTTAATAATGTTTCACCCTCATTATCTTCATCAACTTCAATAGTATCTTTCTTTAGTTGCCCCCATTCTGCAAGTAGTTTATCAAGATTACTTCCTTCAATAATCTCTTCTTCCTCTTTATCATCATCAAAATAGTCACTAAGATCTCTACCAGAACCACTACCTGCTTGAGGTGCTCCAGAAGGAGAAGAAGATGAAGTAGTTGTTGATCCTCTAACAGCAGAATATTGTAAATTCTCAACTCTTATCCTTGTACCTTCATCAACACAGATTATTCCGTTTATTGTAATACCTGTATTATTTCCAATGCATTCTATAAAATCATATTCTGCATCTCCAATACAGCTATCACTCATTTCAGATACCTCAGCAATCTCACTATCCTTAACACATAAACCTGTAAAACTAGCATCTGTTATGTATATTGTTTTATTTTCCGAAAGCTGATTTGAATGATTTATCAAAATATAAGTTGAATTTTTCTTGATAGTAAAATTACTTAAATCTAATTTTGAGCTTGAAAAATTATATGTGAAATTTATTATTAAATCTGACCCATCATAGATTAATACAAGTTTTGAATCATTAAAACTTGTCAGATTATTATCACCATCTACTGTAATATCTAAGCTGCTAGTTCCATTTTGAGTTATATTGTCTTCAGTACCTATAAGATTATCAACAGCATTATGGAAATTATCACTATCATCATCTCTCCAATCAGGTGTAAAGATTATTCCAGAAGGGTCATTAATATTGCTTGCATTATCCCAACATGTTACATTCCAACTATAATCTTTCCAGCTTAAACCATTTACAGTATATGTGCAATTTGAGTTATTATAGCATAATATATTAGATTTGATAACTGCATCATCTATAGAAAGATTACAATACGTTGATGAAACAATACCATCTGTAGTGGTCCAATTAAAGTTAATACTTGTTGAATTTGTACGAATATTTGATCCAGGATAATTAAGAGTAACACTTGGAGGAGTTGAGTCTACAACAAATGATGTTGAAGTTGTTCTGGTATTTTCTGCTGCATCCAGAGCATATACTGTAAGATTATATGTGCCATCTGAAAGAGAAGAAATATTAATTGTATCTAACCAAGAATGCAAAGTTGTATTACTTGGATAAGATGATGAATTTGAAACCTCGGTAGTAAGTACCGTATAATTTGTATAATTAAGAGTAATATCCTGGACAATTGCATTCATATTAAAGTTTGAACCATAATAAGCAGTTACAACAGGTGGTGTAACCAACTGTATTGTAGGATTTTCATTATCAAGGAAAAAAGTATTATTGATAGAATATGAATTTCCTAAAGTATCATTAACAGTTATTTTAAATGTCACGTTCCATTCTGCAGTTGGATAAGCTGAAGAGTTCCATACAGCATCCCAACTATTACTTAAATTCAATGAACCATTTGTTAAAGTCTGTGATGTATTTGAAGCATTAAGCATTAAGTATGTTGCAGTATCAATATCTGTTAAGCTATCTGATATTTCTGTATAAATATATACATTATATCCTATTATATCACTTTCCCTAGGAGTTGTAAGAGTAATGGAAGGCGCTACTTGATCAATTGTAATAGTTCTTGGTGTTGAAATATTATTATTACCGGCTGCATCTGAACAATTTATATGCCATGTATGTGTTCTATTAATTAGATAAGATGCATTTAATGTTGTATTAACAGATGATGCAACACTGGTATTTGTATCAATTGATTCATTACTGACATAACCTAATTTATCCATATAAAGAATACAACTCATAACACTTGCATCTGTTGCATTAAATGTAAAGTTTTGATTTATAGATGTAGAATTAAAAGTATCTACTGGAGATTTTATTTTTATTCTTGGTGGAATTGTATCTAAGACAATTATTCTTGTTGCTAAAGTTGCATTGTTTGAAGAAGTATCATTTGCAGTTGCATTTACATAATAAGTTCCATCAGCAAGATTAGGATAGTTTAAAGTAACAGGAGAGCTATTTGAAGTTGTTGTATTTATTGCTGAACCAGTTGAATTGAAAAGATATACAATAATAGTATCAAGATTTTCATCAGTTGCAGTAACCTCTGCATTTATTGAAGATTGAGATAAATTTGAAGAAGCTGTTGTTGAGGAAGTAAAATTAATTGATGGTGCTAAAGTATCAGCTGCTGGACCAAGATATAGAATATATATTGCACCTTCTCCAGATTCACTATTCTCATCTTGATATGCACCTACAACAAGATCCTGAACACCATTACCATCTAAATCACCTAAATTTGTAATGCTTGATCCAAAATAGTCCCCGCTATCAAGAAGGTCAGAACCAAATCCACCTAAACCATCTGAAATTTTAACATTACTTTTTACACCACCAGTAGAATTAAGATACAATAGATACATTGCTCCCTCTAAGCTATCAGTATTTTCATCAAAGTAAGCTCCAACTGCAAGATCAACTATACCATCACTATCTAAATCACCCATGTTCTCAATAGACCAACCAAAATAATCCCCTCCATCAAGACCATCTCCATCAAATCCTGATAAACCATCTGAAATTTTAACATGACTTTTTACTCCGCCTGTTGTATTCATAAACATAATGTAAATTGCACCTTCTATACTTTTCAAGTACTCATCTTTGTGTGCACCAACTGCTAAATCAACAACACCATCTCCATCTAGATCACCAATACTTGTTACAGATGAACCCAAATTATCATACTTATCTAAATTAGTTGGATTAAAACCAGCTAAACCATCTGAAATTTTAACATTGCTTTTAACTCCACCTGTATTGTTGAGGAATAAAATATATAGGGCACCTTCACTATCTTGAGCATCAGTTGCTTCATCATATCCAGCACCAACTGCTAAATCAATAATACCATCACCATCTAAATCACCAATGTTTGCAATAGATGAACCAAATGTATCAAAAAATCCTAAATTATCTGGACTAAAACCCCCTATACGATCAGTAATCTTAACGTGGCTTTTTACTCCACCTGTTGTATTCAAGAATAAAATGTAAATTGCACCTTCATTATAATCTTCATTTCCGTCATCCTCATCATAAAAAGCACCAACTGCTAAATCAACAACACCGTCATTATTTAAATCACCAATATTTTCTAAAGACCAGCCAAAATAATCTAGGGAACCCAATCCTGAAGGATTAAAACCTGCTAAACCATCTGAAATTTTAACATTACTTTTTACTCCACCAGTTGAATTCATAAATAAAATATAAATCGCACCTTCTGAAGTTTGAGAATTTTCATCAAATGCAGCACCAACTGCTAAGTCTTGTATTCCATCATTATCTAAATCACCAATATTAGTAACATCAAATCCAAAATAATCATTACTTCCTAAACCAGATGGTGTAAAACCAGCTAATCCATTTGAGATTTTTACATAAGATTCAACATTAGCTCCATTTCCATCAGGAATAACTAAGATATTTCTTGTGTGGTTAGTTGAATTACTTGACGAGCCATTAAAAGTTGTAGCATTAAAATAATAAACACCACCATTTAATCCTGTAAAATTAAATATGTATGGACTAGATGTTCCACTTGAAGTATTAACTAATGCCTTAGATGAATTATAAAGATAAACTGTAACATTATCTCCTGAAAAAGTAGTATTAATAGTAATGTAAGTTTGCATTTTAATTATATCACCAGATTTTGGAGTAGGGGTAGAAAAATTAACTGATATATTTACTGCCGCTGTTGCTTCTACTAATGTTACTGTCCAAATATCACTTTGATTACTATTTCCAGCTGTATCATTAAAATACCAAGTCCAATTAATTGTTCCACTGCTAACATTAATTGTTTTCCCAACATTAATTTCTTGTCCATTCGTATAACTTGCAGCAGAATCATTTACCCATACAGAACTATTATAGAAACTAAATATGTAACTACCTGGATTTGTCTCATTCAAAGTTATATTAAAATATACTTTATCATTTGTTATTGCTGAAGATGTTAAATTAGTTTCATTACTTTCCCATGTTGGATTGATTGTATCTATTGTTAAACTTCTAATTTCAGTATTATTCCAATTATTACTAGTATCTGAAGCATGAGTTTGGTAAGTATAACTTCTATCAAGCAAAGCATCTGTTGCATTCAATGATTGATTAACATAAAAATACCATTGTGATGAATTGAATTTATTTAAATTAGATAAATAGTGTTGAGATATTTCATCTGCAGTTAAACTCCTATTCCATATTTTAAATTCATCAATTGTTCCACTGAAAAAATCAGTATACCCACCATTGACATTTGATGACCCTATTTCTCCACCCCTTGCTGGACCAACTATTGGATTAGAAACAGTATCTGTTTCAACAAAAACACCATCATAATAATAAGTTGCAGTTGTTCCAGACTTGGTTACTACATACATGTGCCATTGTGTAGTATCTGTATAAGTTGCAACTGTTGCATAATCTGCAACAGTATAATGAGTATACCACATTTGATTATTATTATCAATACCAAAACCATAACCTTTATCAGGAAAACCACCATAACTAAAGAATCTTCTTTTTACACCAGTAGAATTTTGTAATGCCCAGACAAGAATTGTTAAATCATTAGTAATATTTAAAGATGCAGAATTACTTATACCAATATAATCCACATTACCATCAAATTCAAATGCCCCACCAAATTTACCAGTAGAATTCCATTGTGGATCTGTTCCAGACGTTCCATTCCCTAAAGTACCATTATTTTCATAATTAGAAACATCAACAATACAATTTGCTTGATTTCTAATAGTACATTCATTTAAATCACTAATATTATCAAAATTATACATCAAAACTAAACTATCATTATACATTGTATAATTAGTTCCATTCCAATTATAAGTTACATTTCCTAAATTAGATTCATTAATTGAAACATTAATCTCTGCAAATGTTGAAGACTGATTTATTGCATCATCAAATGTAGGAGAAGTAAAAGCAACATATGGTGAAATACTATCAACTAAAATTACTGTCCACATTTCTGTTTGATTACTATTCCCAGCAGTATCATTAAAGTACCATGTCCAGTTTATTGTACCACTACTTACATTAATTGTTTTCCCAACATTAATTTCTTGTCCATTTGTATAACTTGCAGCAGAATCATTTACCCATACTGAACTATTATAGAAACTAAATATGTAACTATTAGCATTTGTATCATTCAAAGTGATGTTAAAATAAACTTTATCATTAGTTGTTGCACTTGTTGTTAAATTAGTTTCATTATCTTGCCATCCAGGGTTAGTTAAATCAATAGTAAAATTGATTAATTCTGAACCTAAATTACTTAAGGTATCATTACAATATATGCTAATATTATGATTGCCTTCACCTAAATTAGTTAATGTTTTGTTTGTTTGTTCGCTACCAGAAGCAACATTATAAGAGATTACAATTAATCCATCACTACCATTTGTACCACCGCCTGAGACTGACACACCTCCTTCACCTCTTCCTGCAATGTAATTAATACTTGTATTCATTGGAGCTGTTGGCCCAATTGCATCATTTGTCACACCACCAAAACTACCATTTATTAAATTTCCATTTGCAATTCTTGATGCATTCAAGTAGCCACTACCTCCACCTCCACCTCTAGCATCCCCACAACCACCAGCACCACCAAAGTAACCAGCTCCGCCGCCGCCGCCATCATCTGAGGAAGAAACAGTTCTTGAACCACCACCATCCCCATTACCACCCACTAAAGCTGAACCAGGAGAACTACAACTATTTGAACCACCAGCTATCTGTGATCCTCCACCACCACAAGCACTATCTGAACGACTAGGATGATTTGCACATGACCCCCCTATATAACCACCACCAAAACCACCAGGATAATAGCCTGTTCCTCCTCCACCAGCGGCAGCAATAATTAATGCAGTGCTTTGATTTATAAATTCTGAAAATATTCCTGAATAACCACCCCCGCCACCACCAGAAGCATCCCCTGCGGTACCATAACCACCACCAGGATAACCACCTAAACCACCAGTTTCTGGAGAGCCCAAAGCAACTTGACCACCACATCCAACATTTATTGTCAAATTTTCTCCAGCTGTAACATTCAATGTACCATTTGCGTATCCACCTGAAGCACCATCACCATCATATTGCCATGAACTTGATCCACCTCCTCCAGCACCCCACAATTCAACAGTAACTTCTGTAACTCCAGAAGGAATTATCAAACTTTGTACATCTTCCGTACAATTATAGACTAATGTTGATAAACTTATCATAATAGAAGTATCATTAGCTGCTTCATCAAGACTATACGCACACCAAGATATGTTATTTTCATCAGATGCTGACCAGTTAAGACCCACAGATGATGAATTATAAATACTATTATTGGTAGGGGAATCAATATTAATGTTAGGTGCTGTTACATCATTAGACAAATTAACACTCCACACATCACTTTGATTACTATTTCCAGCTGTATCATTAAAATACCATGTCCAATTGATTATTCCACTGCTAACATTGATTGTTTTCCCAACATTAATTTCTTGTCCATTTGTATAACTTGCAGCAGAATCATTTACCCATACAGAACTATTATAGAAACTAAATATGTAACTATCTGGATTTGTTTCATTCAAAGTGATGTTAAAATAAACTTTATCATTAGTTGTTGCTGAAGATGTTAAATTAGTTTCATTACTTTCCCATCTTGGTGCAGTTGTATCTATTGTTAAACTTCTTATTTCAGTATTATTCCAATTATTATAATTATCAGAAGCATATGTTTGATAAGTATAGCCACCATCAAGTAAAGCATCTGTTGCATTCAATGATTGGTTTACATAAAGATACCATTGTGATGAATTGAACTTATTTAAATTTGAAATATACTGTTGATAAACTTCTTCTTCATTCATACTAACATTCCATATTTTAAATTCATCCATTGTTCCATTAAAAAAACTATCAGCCCTATACACCCCTGCATTATTTCTTCTTGCTCCAATCATTGTTAATTCATCTGTTTGTGCACCATTAGATGTTGAAGTATTTGCATCTTTCACACCATCAACATAAATAGTTAAAGATTCAATATCTCTTCTTGTTACTAATATATTATGCCATACACCATCATTAATAACAATATCTCCCAAAAGATAAGTTATAGTCCCTGTATTCCCTAAAAGAAGTGCAGTTGTATTACTTGAATTAATGAATATAGATATTATCCATTCATCAGGATTAGTATCCCTCATGTCAAAGAATGTTGGTTCACCCCAAATATTTGCACCAGACATAGTTGTTTTGATCCAGAAAGAGATAGTATAATTAGAAGAATTACCACCTAAACTATTCAAAGAAGAACTATTATCAATTGCAATATAATCATCTTTCCCATCAAATTCAAATGCACCACTATATCTTCCAGTTGAATTCCATACCGCAGATCCATTTATCCAACCATCATTATTATATTTTGATATATCGGATATGTTTGTATTATTTTCACCTAAATCACTAATTTTATCAAAATTATACATTAATATAAGAGAATCATTATACATTGTGTAATTAGTTCCATTCCAATTATAAGTAACATTTCTCAAATTAGATTCATTAATTGAAACATTTATTTCTGCAAATGTTGAAGATTGATTTGTTGCATCATCAAATGTTGGTGAGGTAAAAGCCAAAAAAGGAGGAGTATTTTCTGTTGTAATTAATGAAAATGGAGTTGTACATGAAGTTTTATTCCAGTGATTAAAAGTATCATTTGCATAAATACACCACCCAACATATAGACCTAATGAAGAATTTAATGTTTTTGTAACATTAGACCATGATGTCTCTGAACTTGAAAGAGTTTCTTCATTCCCCCATACACCATGCACAGGTTCAGGATTTGTATACTGCCTAACAACAAACCAATCAGTGAATATATCTCCATCTCCACTAGCACCAATATCTATACTAAATCCGGCGATTAATGGTCCTGTTGGTCTAATTGATATATTTGATATTGAAGTTTCATTCACATCATCATACAATAATTGAACTATAGAACTATCCCATCTTTGCTCAATTATACTCCATGAATCTCTGATATTTGTTGTGATTGTGTTAATATTAGAAATACTATTATTAATAGAAACAAAATCCTGATAAGGTGAACCACCACTTACCCAATTATATCTCTTAAGCTCTTGATGAATACTTTCAGTCATTCCACCACTAACATAAGTTTGAACTCCAGAATCCAAAAATCCTGAATAAGAGATTATATTAGATGATGATTGAGCATAATATTGTCTAGCCCTTATTGCAGAACCTGGTGAAAAAGCTTTTTTAGTTCTGAAGTAACCAGTATTCCAACTAGCTGATAAAGAACCAACTAATTTTCCTAATCCACCAGCTTCTGAAGCAGCTACAGTTGCACCACTTGTGTAATTCCATTTATTAGTATCAATAGATGCATCATCAAAATCATCAAAAAACTGAAATGTATTAGTACCATTACTAATATTTGTAGCAGTTGGATTTCCATAATACAGATAAATTGTTTGATTACTTACAGAAAGATTACTACTAATCTTTACCCAAAATGTAGCATTAATAGTTTCATTCATAGTTTCAATCCAATAATCTAATAAACCACCATTTGAGTTTGTAAATCTTATATCACCAAAATCTTTTCTTGTTCTTGGTAAGATAGTAGAATTTAAGTAAACAAAATTTAAATTATCTGTACCTGTTGCATTTAATATAGTTATTGGAATAGTATAATTAATACCAGCATTTGAATCATTCTGGATAACGTGACTTTTTCTATACTGCCAACCATTTACACCATCTAACGAATATAAACTAAAATTTGCCCAAGTATCATTTACCCAACTACCAGAATTATTTGTTGAAAATATATAACCACTTAATAAATTTGTATCATTCCAAAATAGACTAAATAATGTTGATTTTCCTATAACAGTTGTATTAGTAGAATTTAAAGAGTACCTTGGAGCTGTTGTATCTATAGCAAGACTTCTCATCTCTGTATTATTCCAATTATTAGTAGTATCAGATGCATGTACTTGATAAGTATAACTCCCATCTGACAAATTATCAGTTGCATTCTTTGATTGGTTAACGTAAAGATACCATTGTGATGAGTTGAATTTGTTTAAGTTGGAAGCATATTGTTGATATACTTGATCAGTATTAAGTGTTATGTTCCATACTCTAACTTCATCAAGCATTCCATTAAAATAGTTATAAACAGTATTTGCTCCTCCTGCACCAATAACTAATCTCTCATCACAACCACCTGCTCCCAAAACAACATCAAACTCATGAGTACTATCAAGGTTTCCATTAACATAGTATTTAACATAAGTCCCATCAGATGTTACTGTAACATGATACCATGTGTTATTATCAAAACTTGTATTTGTTAGCATTGAATTTCCACTAACACTAGAATTATAAGCATAGATTCTTAAATATGGAGCAAAATACAAATCCATGTTCCAATCTCCTGATTCCTCTAAAGTATCGTAACGTTGAGAGAACAAATAATTTGTTGTATTTTGAGTATAGGTATTCATCCAAAATGAAAGTGTTTTTACATTAGGTGTATAAGATGAATAAAACATCCCATCCCCATTAAACTGATATGCTTTTCCATAATAGCCTGAATCATTCAATGTTGGTGCAGTCGCATAAGTAGTCATTGAATCATTCTGGAATGATGAATCTATTATAACACCATTACTTTCACCAATATCACTAACATTATCAAAATTAAACATAAATATTAAACTATCATTATAATAAGTATAATTAGTTCCATTCCAATTATAAGTAACATTTCCTAATTGTGATTCATTAATTGAAACATTCACCTCTGCAAATGTTGAAGACTGATTTGTAGCATCATCAAATGTTGGAGATGTAAATGCAAGATATGGTGAAACAATATCTGCCTGTAAAATAATTGTTCTTGGTCCTGTACTATTCCAATTATTACTACTATTTTTTGCATGTGCTTCATATGTATATGTACCATAATCTAATTCATCAGTTGAATTCTTTGATTGGTTTACATAAAGATACCATTGTGAAGAATTGAACTTTTCTAGATTAGATATATAATCATAATAAATATCATCTGAACTTAAAGTCACGTTCCATATTTTAACTTCATCTATAGTTGCATTAACCTGCCTTGCTGCATATCCACCAATATATGTTATAGTTGTTGTAGGTGCTAACCCAGTACCACTTGAATCACTATATACTGATTTTCCATCGATAAAACCTTCAGGATGACCTGTACTATTAATTATCATTGCAACATGATGCCAACCAGTTCCAATTGCCTGATTTGTATCAACCCACCTATTAGTTTCATAAATAAATATTAGATCATTTCCTAAATCATCATAACTAGTTGCACCAACACCAATTCCAAATCCCCTAGCACCACCACCAATCTTAACAAATGCACCACCTTCTGTTGTTGAACCTAGATTAACCCATGCAGCAACAGCAAAGTTTCCTGTTCCAATCCCAAAAGTAGAAGGAATTGTAATATTATCATAAACCCCATCAAAATCATAGGCCATACCATATTTCCCATTTGATACAAGAGTAGCACTCAAAGTTGTTCCAGGATCATTAAACAAGGAAGACTGATCAGATATTAATTGCGTTGGTGCAGTTATATTTTCTATATTATCAACAACTGCTCCATTTGAAATACCATTCCCACTCAAAGCATATGTAAAATTGCCAGAAGAATAAACATCTTTTCTTATTATACCTGCACCATCAGTAATCATTATATTATCAAGGTATCCTGAATAATTTCCAGCTGTATCTCCTTCACAAACAATATCAAAACTTATTGTTAAATTCCCATCCCAAGAAGATGGGATTGGAATCCTCCTATGATACCATTGATTTAAAGTATAACTTGAGATATCTGTGTTAGGATGTGCACTTAGTCCATTTTGATCTATTGCACTTGCTTCAACTCTTAAAGCCTGACTTGCATTTGTTGAAATATCAATTGCAAGGTAATCATTTACACTATTCCAATATACATCATACTCTAAATAATCACCTGATTGAATAACATAATTAGAAACACTCGTCATGTTCTGATAATTATATCTATTTCCACCGCCAGGTAAAACTGAAAAAGTTGCATTTATTACTTCATTCGTTATATTATCAAAATTATACAATAATATCAAACTATCATTATACATTGTATAATTAGTTCCATTCCAGTTATATTTAACTTCATTAAGATTTGTTTCTGTTATTGAAAAATTTAATTTTATTGAAGTATTATCTGTACGTGTGTTGTTCGCAGGTGTTAAATTTAAGAAATCTATTTGTGGGGCTCCAAATACCAGATAAACACAAGAAAGAATTATTAAAACAAAGAACAAGCTAACTAAAACTGGTTTTACTTGTTTTAGGTGGGTTTTATTAGCCATCATTTTACCCACCTCTTGTTTTTTTCATAGACTTCAATTAATACCAATAGAATTTTGTCAAATGTATGTCTTCTAACAAAGTCTAGATGTTCTAGTTTTTCTTTAGTAGATTTACTTATACGGATAGTTGTAGAATTAGTAGATATAGCAGTTTTCACGTCAGTAGAAGTAGTTTTAGATTTCCTTTTTTGATAGATATCCATTAGTTTAAGCATAATCTCATCAAAAGTGTGTTTTCTAACGAAACCTAAATTTTCAAGAGTTTCCTTTGTAGATCTATTAATCCTTATAGTTGTAGACTTTGTAGATATAATAGATGAGGTAGACATTATAGACATTATAGACAATGTAGACAAAGACATATATAAAGGTTCCCATTACCCAAGTACAAATAAAATCATAATCAAGTAATATAATTTAACATAATAAGAACATATAACAATTAACAGAATTTGCTTTTTTACTCAATTATTTTCTTCAACATCATTATTTTTAATTTTAGGAGATTTATTATTACCATCATATTTTACTACTTCTTCTGATTCTTCTTTACCATCATCAATTAAATCTTCTTTAACTTCATATTCCTTTTCTTCTGGTTCTTCCTCTACTGATTCTTCTTTTTCATTTAGTTCTTCTGTATTAGCTTTTTCTTCTGCAATAGCTTTTTCTAAAGCTATAATCTCTTTTTCTAGAACAGCTTCTTCTGCAAGAGCTTCTTCTTCAACTTGATTATCTTCTTTTTCTTCTGGTTCTTCTATTGGTGTTTCTTCCTCTACTACTTGAGTTTCTTCAATTACAGGTTCTTCTACTACAGGTTCTTCTTCAACTATATCTTCAGTTTCTTCTTGACCATCATCAATTAAGTCTTCTTTAACTTCATATTCCTTTTCTTCTGGTTCTTTCTTTAGTAATTCTTTTTCTTCTAACTTTTTATCTATATATTCATCATTTGGTTCTTTTGGTTCTTCTATTGATGTTTCTTCCTCTATTACAGAAGTTTCTTCAACTATTTGTTCTACAACTACTGGTTCTTCTACTACTGATTCTTCAATAACTACTTCGCTTTCTTCTCTACCATCATCAATTAAGTTATTAGTAATCCTATATTCTTTTTCTTCTTCAATTGGTTCTTTTTCTTTCTCATATTCTGATTTTACTATTGATTCTTCTTTTATTTCATCATCACCTTCATCATCTTGTTCAAAGAATACATGTTTTATAAGTTCATGTTCATGTCCAATATCAACATTTTCCTCCTTAGTATATTCAGCAACATCTGATGTTATTTCATCTTCTATTAGTTGCTTTTCAGACTCTTCTATTTCCCCTATTTTAGGTTCAGAAAGTCTAGGGAATTCCTCTACTTCTTCTTCCATTTGTTCTTCTACTACATGTTCTTCCACAATTGGTTTTTCTACTACTTGTTCTGCAACTACTGATTCTTTTACCAATGGTTCTTTTAGTACTGGTTCTGCAACTACTTCTTTACTTTCTTCTCTACCATCATCAATTAGATTTTTAGTAACCCTATATTTTTTTTCTTCTTGAATTGATTCTTCTTTTTTCTCTTGTTCTGATTCTTCTATTGATTCTTCTTTTACTTTATCATCATCTTCATCATCTTGTTCAAAGAATACATGTTTTATAAGTTCATGTTCATGTTTAATATCAACATCTTTTTTGTTAGGATATTCAACAGCTCCTGATGTTATTTCATCTTCTATTAGTTGCTTTTCAGACTCTTCTATTTCTCCAATTTTAGGTTCAGAAAGCCCAGGAAATTCTTCTACTTCTTCTTTCACTTGTTCTTCTACTACATGTTCTTTCACAATTGGTTTTTCTACTACTTGTTCTGCAACTACTGATTCCTTTACCAATGGTTCTTTTAGTACTGGTTCTGCAACTACTTCTTTACTTTCTTCTCTACCATCATCAATTAGGTTTTTAGTAATCCTATATTTTTTTTCTTCTTCAATTGGTTCTTCTTTTTTCTCTTTTTCTAATTCTTCTTTTACTTTATCATCATCTTCATCATCTTGTTCAAAGAATACATGTTTTATAAGTTCGTGTTCATGTCCAATATCAACATCTTCCTCTTTAACATATTCAGTTGCTTCTGATGTTATTTCATTTTCTATTAGTTGCTTTTCAGACTCTTCTATTTCCCCTATTTTAGGTTCAGAAAGTCCAGGGAATTCTTCTACTTCTTCTACCTTTTCTTCACTCTCTTCTCCTCCACCATAAATTAGATTTTCAGTAGCACCATTACCTCTTTCTTGTTCAACAACTTCTCCAACTAACACTTCACTTTCTCCCCTACCATCATCAATTAAGTTTTCAATAACTTCATATTCTTTTTCAACAAATTCTGCTACAGGTTCTTTTTCTTTAAACCTTTCTTTTACTGAATCATCTAATTTATCCCTTATGGACTCTTTTTCATTATTTTCATCATCTTGTTCAAAGAACACATTTTTTATAAGTTCGTGTTCATGTCCAATATCAACATCTTCTTCATCAAGATATTCAACAGCTTCTGGTGTTATTTCATGTTCTATTAGTTGCTTTTCAGAATCTTCTATTTCTCCAATTTTAGGTTCTGAAAGTCCAGGGAATTCTTCATGTTCTTCCACTATTGATTCTTCCACTACTTGTTCTTCATTTTCTTTTTTATCATCATAAATATTTTTATCACTATCATCAGAGAATATATTAAACTTATACTTTTTATCTTCATCACCTGAAAAAATATCAAAATTAAATTTATCAGAATAATCATCAGAAAATACATCAAACCTATATTCTTCTGCTTTATCTTTGTGATCTACTTCTGTTTCTTCGTCATGACTAGCCCAAATATGATCAAAAATATCATGCTCTTTAGTATCTTCTGCATAATGCATTTCAACTGATTCCCTATCAGAATCTTCAACACACCTTTCTATGTCATAATAATTCCATTTTAAGTCTTCATAAATACCATGTTTTTCAAGCATAGTTTTACTCAATAATCTAGATTCCCTTTTCAAATCAATATCATCAACAAATTCTTCATCTTGATCTAAAGATTTTTCATCTCTCCTATGAACTAGTAAAAGTAAAACTACAAGATACAATGAAAACAAGATAATATAAATAAAATTATAACTAATATCAGCAGGAACATTAAATGCTGCACCAACTAAATCTTTTGATTCATCTATTTCACCATCAATTACTTCACCATCACTACTTATAATAAATTCAGAGATTAAAATATCATCTTCTTTTCCAGTATCATCAGGTTTCTCAACCACTAGTTCTTCTTCAGTTACATTATCTCCAACATATCCTCCACCCCTACCCCCACCACCAGAAACAGTATCATCTTGTGGTGTTGATGATGTAGGCCTTGATGTACCCCTTACAGCAGAATACTGAAGATTCTCAAATCTTAATCTTGTACCTTCATCTATACAAGTTGTTCCATTTATTATTACAGCTGTTTCATTACCCAAACAAGTTGTAAAGTCTGTTTCATTTGCTCCATTACAGCCTGAAGAAACATCAGTAATAGAAGCAACTTCTGCGTCTTTAACACAAATGGCTATAAAATCATTATCTGTTATATAGACTGTTTTGTTATTTTGTAATTGTCCAGATAAATTAATAATCAAAGATGTTGAAGTCTTAATTATACTGATATTTCCTAAACTAAAATTAGATTGAGATAAGTTGTGTGAAAAGTTGCACACTAAAGTATTTTGATCAAGGAATTTTATTTCTTGAACACCACTAAAAACATTATTTGTAGCATTACCACCAATTGTAATATTTAACTGAGTAAATCCAGATTTTGTAACATTGGATTCATTATATAAGATTGTATCTACTCCATCTGCTATACCATCACGATCAATGTCATCAATTACATAGGTACTATCAAGTATTACAGTCCTTGTTGCAGTTGAATTTATATTTGATAATGAGTCATTTGCTGAGGCATTAAAATGATAAGTACCATCTGAAAGATTTGTTAAATTCAGTATATATGGAGAACTTGAATTAGTTGTAAAATTAATTGATACATTAGATATATTGAAAAGGTTAATTGTTATTGTATCTAATCTTGATCTGGAATCATTAGCAGATACATTTACAAATATGTAATTATTTGCATAAGTTCCTGCACTAGTTGTTGAAGAATCAAAACTGATTGTTGGTGCAATTGTGTCTAATTCAATTGCTACTGTATCTGATGAATTACATCTAGAATCATCACAAGCAGTCATATTAATTGAATAATTCCCATCAACTAAATTAGTAAAATTAAATGTATATGGTGAAGTAGCACCTGTACTTTCATTAATTAAATCAAGTGTTGAATTATAAAGATAGATTGTGATATAATTTAAAGCAGCATCAGTTGAAGTGGCATTTACATAAATCCATGTACGTGAGTAATTTCCTAGTATTGGTTCAACAATATCTGCTGTGGGGAATGTTGTATCAGCGACTTCAAAAGTTGTATTTGTAACATTACTATTTCCAGAGGTGTCTAATGCAAATAATGAGATAGTATAATTATCCACTGCAACTAGGTCATCATTTGTAAGATTAACACCACCTGCAGTACTAGATGAACTATTAATTAGGAAACTTGTTGAAGTTGTCACATTAAAGATTACACTATTAATATAAGTTTCATTTACACTCCAATTTATTAAAATTGAATCACTACCATACTCTAAGATTGAATCATTTACAATTATTGAAAGTGATGGATATGTATCGTCAAGTAATATTTTTCTTGTTTCTGTTGCATTAGTGTGTCCAAAGGAATCATTGATTGTAGCATTAAAATAATAAAATCCATTAGCTAATCCAGTAACATTAATTGATAAATTTGCATCTGTTGTTGAGGTGGTATTTATAATATCAAATGTTGAATTATAAAGTGTTATATTTAGATAATCTATGTTTTGTTCTGTAGCATTTGCATAAATAAAGATATAATTTCTTGAGTAATTTCCTGCTTCTGTTGTTGAAGAATCAAATGAAATTTTAGGGAATATTGTATCAATTGTAAAATTACTATTTGCTGTTATTAAATTAGATGCATTATCAGAACATGTAATATTAAAATCATAAAGTTGTTCACTAAACCCACTTAAAGTATAATTACAATTAGTTGAGTTTGTACAGCTAACAGTTTTTGTATTAGTTGGAACACTAAGATTACAGCTAATTATCGCTGAGATATTATCAGTAGCGGTCCAATTAAAGTTTACTTGTGAAATATTAAGATAGGATCCTTGTGCAGGATAATTAATTGTTAAAGTTGGATTACTTTGATCCATAACAAAAAGAGTTGAACTATTCATTCCGTTGCCAGCTACATCTGTTGCATAGACTGTAATATTATATGTCCCATCTTGGTTTTGAGTTACATTAACTGGATCACCCCAAATATGTTCTTTTGCTGTGACAAGAGTGGTAGAATTAGATTGTATTAACACACCATCTTTTGTTATACTATAATTTGTATAATTAAATGAATTATCTTGTACATTAACAGATAAGCTAAAATTATCATTAAAGTATTTCAATAATGTAGTTGGATTAATAAATTGAATAACAGGTATGGAATTATCAACTAAAAATGAAATATTTTTATTACCTATGTTTCCTAAAGAATCATTTGCATAAACATTGAAAGAAACATTCCAACTAATTCCTGGATAAATTGATGAGTTCCAATTTGAGTCCCAACTATCTGTACCATTTAGTGTTCCGTTAGTCAATTGCTGACTTGAGTTTGAATTATTATAAATAAAATACCATACAGAATCAATATTAGACAGTGCATCTGATACTTCTGTTTTTAAGAATATGTTATAACCAGAAGTTCCCCCTTGTATTGGAGAACTTACATCTATACTTGGCCCAGTAGTATCCACAATTAATGTTCTTGTTCCAGATGTATTTATATTGCCTGCTTGATCTGTACATGAAAGATACCATAAATATTGTCTATTTTCAAAACCAGATGAATTTATTGTTGTTTCAATTAAAGAGTTAACAGAAGAGTTACTTCCTGCTGATACATAGTCTATAGAATCTGCTTGATCCTTATAGACAATGCAGTTGCTTGTAAGACTATCTGTTACATTGAATGTGAAATTAACATTAGTATTGCTTGTATTGAAATTATCAATAGGTGCTGTAATTAAAAGAAGTGGATTAACATTGTCTAAGTATATACTTCTTGTTTCAGAATATCCAGTATTACCATTACTATCTAATGCAGAGGCATTTATGTAATATTGACCATCAGATAGATTAGAGTATGTTAAAGATAAAGTTGAAGATTCTGAAAATGTTGAATTAATAAGTCCAGAACCATTATAAAAATAGAATGTCATATTACTAAAGTATGTATCACCTATAGTTAAATTAACAACTATTTCAGATAAGTTAAAGAATCCTGCTGCTGTGCTAGGACTATTAAAAGTTAATACAGGAGATGTAAGATCAAGAATAGTTACATTCCAAGTTGCAGTATCATTTCTTATACTTGTATCATTAAGAGCAGTAGCATAAGCAAAGAAATCATAGCTAGTATTTAATCTACCAGTAGCATTAACATAAAATACAGTGGTTGTTGAGTTAGATTTGTTAAGATTTATTGTTAATGGGTTTGTTGATTTGTTTGTATAAAATGGAATTGTTCCAGCAGTTGTAGGAATTGTTGTTTTTGTTGAGCTAACACAATTACCATTTTCATATGATAAGCAGATATTATCAAGGCTTGCTTCACCATAATCTCCTGTTCCACCATCACCTGTCCAAACTTTTATACTTACTTCTTTGTCTTGCAAACTTTCATTTATTGCTACTATTTTATCTATAATTGCATCAGGAATATAATTACTATTATCATTACAACCACCCCAAACATTTTCAGAACTATCCCAGCTACCTTCATAAGGACACCTATATTCAAGAAGCTGGAAATTCTCTGTTTCATTGCCAACTTCGTAAAGCATTAAACCATAACCCCATTCATCATACTCTACACCTTTGAAACTATATGTAATATAACTTGCTGCAGCAGTAAATGTATCTGAATAAATATATGCTTTCCATAAAGTATTCTTTGTTCCACCAAAAGTAGATTTAAACTGTAACCAATTTCCTTTATCTCCAAATGGATTTGAAGTTGTAGCTACAACTGCACTTTCATATGTACCATCAGTAACTTCATAATATGTCCACCCTTGAATATTTGTACATTCTCCATCCTGTCCACTACAATCCCCAGTATTAGTAAAGTCACAATTAGTTATAACACCACAATCCACTCCAACTGGATCTAATGTTAAATTCACATCACCACAATCTTGACCTAAACAGGTTAGATTAATAGTAACATTAAACCATTCATTCTGCGAAACATTTAAATCCATTGTAGGATAAAGAGTTGATATTGAAAGACTAGGTTGATTAAAAATAATAGTCCTTGTTTCAGTAGTATTTATATTCCCAGAGGTATCATTTGCAGTTGCATTAATATAATAAGTTCCGTAAGAAAGATTTGTTAAACTAATATAACTAGTAGTTGAGGTATTTATTAATGATGTAGCATTATATACATATATCAAAACATCATCTAATAACATATCATCAGCAGTAACATTTACAGTAATATTTCTTTGAAGATTATAAGTACCATTTGCTGTTGTTGATGGATTAAATACAAGACCTGGGCTTTTTGTATCTACTATTGAAACATTCCATGGAGAAGTTTGTGCTGAAACATTAATAGATAAATTAGTAGTATTTGCATATATATAAAATTCATTTGTTGTGTTAAGACCTGTTGTTGAATTTACCCAGAAGGTAATTGTTGAAGTTTGATTAACATTAAGACTTATGTTATTAGGATTAGTAGTGTTAGTTGAAAATGGGGAGGAAGAGATTGCATCTAAACTAACATTTATTGCCCCACAGTTGATTGAAGTACAATTTACTTTTGCAGTAATATTGAATAATTCACCTATAGAAACATTAATATTAGATGTGGGATATAATAAAATAATGCCTATTGCTGGTGAATCTATAGTAAATGTAACAGATTGAGTTCTATTCCAATTATTTTGTGCATCATTACAATAAACATTTGCAGTATAATTAGTTCCTGCAGATACAGATATTGTTGAGTTAGAAACATTGATTGTATCATCTAGCTGCATGGTATAATTTGTTACACCTGAATCTATGCTATAAGAACAACTAGCATTTTCTGTTGTTGTTACATTTAATGCAACAGATGTGTTTAAATAACCAAATAGGGTTCCATTTGTAGGAGATGTTATGTTAACTCCAGGAATTGTTACGTCTTGGTTTGTTACATTAATATAAATTTGAGCATAATTTTTATTTCCAATTGTATCATTAACAGTAAGATTAATCCAGTATATACTTTCATTTAAAACAGTATTATTCTGAAGAACACCACTACAATTTATACTAAATCTTGATGTATCATTAACAGTAAAACAACTAATCCCACTAATATCAGTTGCATCTAAGTCATATAATAATGCACTGCCATAAGAGGATGATTTATTATCTAAATTAGTAAATTGAGGTAGTGTGGTAGCAGTAACATTAACCCAAATTGTTTCTGAATCTTTATTATTATAAGTATCATTAACTGTTACGTTTAGATAATATGTAGTTGTATTCAACAAAGTATTGTTTGTTAAAAATCCAGTACAATTAATTGTAAATGTTGTATCATTCATTTCATAACATAATATATTATTGAAATCTGTTGCATTTATATCATGAGATAATTGATAATTATATTCTATTGTTTGATTACTAATATTAGTGATTACAGGATTAGTTGTATCAGTTATTGTATTATTCCAAATTATACTTTTATTACTTACTGTAACATCTGATGTTCTATTTGCATATACTTGGAGAGTATTATTAGTATTAGCAGTTCCGGATGCATTAACGTAGAATGTTATCAATGCTGATTGCCCGTTATTTAAAGTAATATTGTATGGATTAGTTGTATTTGTATAAAATGGTGTAGTAGTATTTGTTGTTGATATAGGACTTGTACTTTGAGATAATGACTGATAAGATATGTTAATATCATCTAATACTCTTCCATCTGTTGTACATCCATATTCATCACGTTGTGTAAACTTAACTGAAAAACTTGAATTTACTTCTGAACAAAAATCAGCATCTGCTGAAATATTAACATTCACATTTGTCCATGACCCAACACTCGGAAAATTACCTAAAACAAACCAACGAGTACCATTACATGTATAAAAATATCCATCACAATTAGGATCATTCCCATTATGATCTGAACATGTTGTTTCTTCATCACCTGTTTCATGATGCCAAAAGTCCAATACAATATTTTGAGAATTTGTAAAATCATGTTTAGTTTTTACAATATTGGTAGTATCAGAAGATCCACTAGTATCCATTGTTAAGAAATATGTTCCAGTTCTTGGAGAACCACATGAACTTGCAGATGTTGCAATCACTGTTCTATTAATACTTCCAGGAACACCAAGAATAGTCCAATTTGAACCTATATCTCCATCTTCAAAACCATCAAAAAATTCACTAGAAGAAACTACTTCTTTCACTAAACTAACATTAACTTCACCACAATCATTATCTATACAGCTAACATTAGCAGAAACATTAAACCAAGCATGCTGAGAAACATTTATGTGGGTTAATGGATAGATCATATCAAGCTGAACTCTTCCCTTATCACTTATATTGATCCACATAATTGTTGATTGATTATTTCCTGCAGAATCATTTACACTTAGATTCAACCAATGAACTCCTACGAGAGATTGACCAAAGAAAGTATTATTCTGTAAATGCCCTGTTGAATTTATACTAAAGTTGGTGTTATTTACACCAAAACCACCAATAGGATTTGTATCACTCACATTAATATCAAAGACAAACAAATCATCTTCAAATATACTTTGATTAGAAATATTTGTAAAGATAGGGGAAGTTAAATCAACAGTGAAAAGAACATCTGAACTATTCAGATTACCATATGTATCATTTGCCCAGAAAGTAATATTATGCTCTGCCTCTGTCCATGTTATGCTAGTTAAATTTGTGCAATTACCAGAAGTAACATTAACATTCATTGTATCATTACTATACCAGCATGCTTCCAGATTAAGATCAGATACAGTATAATTAACAGCAATATTTGTATCTGTTGTATATGTATTATTAATTGGATAAGTTATATTTATAGCAGCTGAAGTTGTATCACTTACATTTATTACAATTATAGAGGAATTTTTATTCCCAATAGTATCATTTGAAGTTATATTTAACCAATAGAAACTAACATTTAAATAAGTTATATTTTGAAGATAGCCTGTACAATTCATATCGAAGTTTGCACTATCATTTACAGTATAGCAGCTTATATTATTTGAGTCAATTGCAGTTATTTGATAAGAGAAATTTTCACCATATTCATGAGTTTGATTAGCTATGACTGTGAAAGATGGAGGGATTGTATCACTGATATTTATCCAAAGACTGTCAGAGTGATTATTACTAGCAGAATCATTAATTGTTACATTTAACCAATACTTACCATTTAATAATGCAGTATTATTTGCAAGATAACCTGTACAATTGATAGTGAACTTTGTTGTATCATTTATACTGAAACAACTAATATTATTTAAATCACTTGCATTAATATCATAACCAACATAATGTGAATGTTCAAATGATTGATTTGTAAAATTAATAAATGTTGGTATGGTCCAATCAAGTATTACTAATCTTTCACCTGAAAAATTAGAATTATCATATATATCTGAACTATAAATATCATAAGTATAATTTCCTTCTACTAATGTATCTGTTGCATTTTTGGATTGGTTTACGTATAAGTACCATTGCGAAGAATTAAATCTTTGTAGATTAGAAATATATTGTTGAGAAACTTCTTCTGCTGTTAAACTTCTGTTTAAAATATTAAATTCATCTATTGTTCCGTTAAAATAAAGATATGATGCACCATATGAAGAAACACCAACTCCTAAAGTTTTATCTGCACTGGTTATATTTGTAGCTGTAGTAATATTTTCCAATACCCCATTAACATATAATTGTTGACTTGTACTATTCCATGTTCCAGTAATATGATACCATGTTCCTGCATTCCATGTTGTTGTAGTTGAACTGGAATTAGTCCAACCATCACCTGTTCCATTTAACCAATGGAAATCCAATGAACCATTACCTTCAGAGTCATAAAATCTCATAAAACCATATGTGTTAGTAGTATCCCCATCAATAAAAATACCAGAGTCAATATTAGTACTGGAATTTATTGTAGCATTAGGTTTTATCCACATAGAAATAGTACCAGCATTAGTTTCAGGGATATCAGAAAATTCAACATAATCATCTACTCCATCAAATTGAAAAGCACCTTCATATCTACCACCAGTCATGTTCATGACTGAACCATTAACTGCTGTTCCATTATTCCCATGACCACTAACATCAAATACATGAGTATCATTTTCACCCAAACTAGAAACATTATCAAAATTATACATTAACACTAAACTATCATTATACATAGTATAATTAATTCCATTCCAATTATATATTAATTCATCCAAATAACTTTCTTTAAGAGAAACATTAACTTCAAAATAAGGATCTTGTTGTCTTGTATTATTTGGTGGTGTTGGTGATGGGAAAATCATTGGAGGGGGTGTAGTATCTAAAATTATTATTCTTGTAGTAGTTGAATTTGCATTTCCTGCACTATCTGTAGCAGTTGAATTAAGATAATAAGTGCCATCTTTTAAGCTTGTAAAATTAGTAAAATGTGGAGAAGTTGTGGAACTTGAAGAATTAACTTGACCTGTTGTATTATAAATATAATTCACAATAGTTGAAATATGAGTATCTATAGCTGTTACATTTACTTCAATATAATTTTGTTTAAAGGTTCCATTTGATGTTATAGGATTTGAATAATTAATTGAAGGAGTTGAATTATCTTGGATTGTAACATTCCATCTAATTGTTTCATTAGTAATCGTTGGTTTAGATGTTATATTTGCATAAGCATAGAATTCATAGGTGTTTGAACCATCTCCTGTTGCATTTACATAATATGTTATAACTTCACTTTCTCCACTTAATAATGAGATATTATATGGATTAAAAGAAATATTAGTATAAAATGGTGTTGCTCCTGCTGTTGTGTTTATTATACCCCCTTTAGGATTAGTAATCCCTGTTAAATTTATATCATCAATATACCACCCAGCATTTGTAACAGAACCATCAGAACCAAAACGGAAACGGAATGCAATTGTATCATTCCCTTCAAAACTACTTAAATCAAAAGTTGCAAGATCCCAACTTTTTTTAGTGCCAGAATAATCTGGCTCAAAACTACTATAACCAGCACCCCCGTATCCACCACTAGGAGTTATCTTTATCCAAGTATTACTATCATTTGATGCTTCTACAATAGAACCATCACAACAACTTTCAAAATGATACCAATGCATAAAACTAAGATTTAAATCAGTGGCGCCACTTATACTGATGTTGCCAGTCTTTAACCAATAAAGATTACTATTTCCTGTTGTAGAACTTAGATCGGTTCCCCAAACATTTGTTCCTGAATGAGCTGAACTAAGATCATAAGCAGGTGTTCCAAGTTCCCATTCATCTCCTGTTCCACCATGTGTCCAATCCCCTTCACCACTTTCAAAATCATCAGAAAAGATTGTAGAAGTTATAGGATCTAAAGTTACATTAATTCCCCTACAAGGTATATTACTTGGACAACTAACATTCACTGTTACATTAAAAAATTCATTTTGAGTTACATTTATATCTACAGTAGGATAAATTAGATCAATACCTATAGAAGAACCTAATATTATTTCCCAACTATCTGTTTGATTTGTAATTCCTTCAGTATCATTAATATACCAAATCCATCTTATAGGAGTTGAATTAATATTTCTTACTACTTCTATTTCCTGTCCATTTGTAAAACTTTGAGCAGAATCATTTGCCCAATGTGTTCCGTTATAAAAACTAAATATATATTTATCAGGACTTAAATCAGATAAAGTTATATTAAAATATGCATCATCTCCTAAATTAATTGTGTCTGTTAAATTTGTTTCATTACTAGACCAAGTAGGAGCCGCCGGAGATAATATTGTAACATTCCATATATTTGTTAAGTTAGAATCAGACATCTTACTTGTTCTGTTTGCATAAACAAAAAATTGATGAGTTATATCTGTAGTTCCTGTTGCATTCACCCAAAAAGTAACTAATTCTGAACTTCCTGAAGTTAGTGAGATATTATAAGGATTAGATGATTTATTTGTATAAAATGGTGTTGCTCCTTTTGTTGTGTTGATTAATCCTGTTTTGGAAGCAGCAATAACAGTAAAATTCACATCATCATTATCAGAGTATTGAGGTGTAAAGCAAGTTCCTGTTGGAGTAGATACTTCATCATAACTCATTTGACATCTTGCATATTGTTCTCCAACATTTCCACTTACTACAACTGTTGTTGAATAATTACCATCAGTACATGAATTAGTTTGGTTCCAAATCTGATGCCAACTACCATTATAATAACTGATTGCTAAGGTATTATAACTAGAAGTTGAGTAACAATCAAAATCACAAGTTATATTGATAGTGTCTCCAATAGCAACAGTTGTTGCATCCACATAAACTTCATCAACCCAGAATCCACTTGAATAATACGCACCTGAAGTACATCCATCATAACTATAATCACTAGTAGTTGGATCTGCACCTTCACAACTTGCTCCCCAAACTCCAGAACATGTTCTAGGTGTCCTATCAGTAGAAGGATCTAAACTAACATTAATTTCTCCACAATCTAATTGACCTGGACAAGATACATTTACACTTACATTAAATGTTGTATTTTGTGTAACATTAATATTTACTGTAGGATAAATAAGATCAAGATTTATAGATGAGTTAAAAGTAACAGTCCAGGTATCTGTCTGATTTAAATTCCCAGATGTATCATTTACATACCACAACCAACTTATTGGACTAGTTGTTATATTTTTTACTACTTCTATTTCTTGAGCATTAGTATAACTTTGAGTAGAGTCATTTATCCAATCTGTGCCGTTATAGAAACTAAATATATATTTGTCAGGAGATGTATCATTAAGAGTTATATTAAAATAAGCATTTGTATTAAATGTAATTGAATCTGAAAGATTTGTTTCATTACTTCCCCATCTGGGAGCAGTAGTATCAGGTTCAATTATTGTAACAGCATAACTTGAAGTTACATTTGAATCTGACATAAGACTGGTTCTATTAGCATAAGCAAAGAATGTAAAACTCTCATTTAGAACTCCTGTTGCATTAACTGTAAAAGTTACAAGTTGGCTTTCTCCAGTACCTAATGATATACTTCTTGGATTTGTATTATTTGTCCAGAACGGATAAGCAGAAGAACTATTTGAAATAACTCCACCATTACCATAAGTCATATTTATACGTATATCGTCCCAGGCAATACCACTATCTGGCCAAGCATCATTACCATATTGAGTAAATTTAATTTTAAAACTTTCATTTATAGTTCCACAAAAATCAGAATCAGCAGTTACATTAATTGATTGTCTTGTCCATGAAGTAAAACTACTTGGTGCATTTTGTAATAGGTGCCAATATGAACCATTACAAGTAAAATAAACAGCATCTGAATTATCATTACCTATATGGTCTTGTCCAGTATCAAGTGAATCACCATTAGGTGCTTCTATCCAATAAAAACCAACAGATATAACTTCACTTCCTGTAAAATCATAATTTGTTATAAGTTCATTAAGATTAGCATTACCAGTTGTTGAATCTGTTATAACTGAATAACTTCCAGAATACGCAGCAGTAGTATTAACTCCATTTCTTCCATTTGTTTCATCACTTCTGTATGTTGTCCAATAATCTCCACCAAATTCTCCACTATTAAAATCATCAAATATGAATGTATTATCACTATCAAGAGTTACATTAATTTCTCCACATGAAATTTGACCTGTACAACTTACATTTACTTTTACATCATAATTTTCGTTTTTTGATATGTTAATGGCAGAAGTTGGTTGAACCATACTTATTCCAAGACTTGAACTAAGAACAATATTCCAAACATCTGTTTGATTAATATTTCCAGCTGTATCATTAATATACCATGTCCAATTTATTGGACTTGAATTTATGTTTCTGATTACTTGTATTTCTTGAGTATCGATATAAGCTTGAGGAGTATCATTTACCCAAGTTGTTCCATTATAGAAACTAAAGGTATAACTACTTGGATTTGTATCATTCAAAGTTATGTTAAAATAAGCAAAGCTGTTTAATGTTATAGTAGAGGTAAAATTAGTCTTATTATTTCCCCATCTTGGATCAGTTGAATCAATTGATACTGTTCTTATTTGTGTATCATTCCAAATACTACTTGAGTTGGTAGCATGTGCTTGATAAGTATAATTTCCATCTGATAAATTATCTGTTGCATTCAATGATTGGTTTACATAAAGATACCATTGTGATGAATTAAACTTCTGCAAATTAGATGTATATAATTGAGAGATTTCAACATTATTAAGAGATCTATTCCATATCATAAAATTATCAAGATAACCAGCAAATCTTCCAGAAGAACCATTATTAATATCACCTAATCTGAATGTTGTCCATCCAAAAGTAGATGAACCAACACAAGAACCAGCAGTTTGCTTAATGCCATCCTTACTCCAATTTATGTACCTATTTGTACCATCATGAGAAAATTCAAAACAAAGATGAGTCCAAGTATTAGCAGATAATCCTAATGTTACCTGAGGACAAGAATCCCACCATTCTACTTTCCCAGAATCATAATTTCTAATAACATTACCCAAAGAAGGTGCAGAATCAAACATACCGATAGGTGTTGAAGAGTTAGAATTTACCCATAAACAAATAGTAAATGGTAATGACGGAGTGTTAGCTGAAGTAACTACAAAATCATCAATCCCATCAAACCCTATTGCATTACCATATTTACCAGATGAATAATTACATCCTGAAGGCATGTTTGAACAATTTGTAGAAAAATCATTATTACTTATATCAATAGTCTTATTTAAGTTATCTCCTTCACCCAAATCACTTACATTATCAAAATTAAGCATCAATAATAATGAATCATTATACATAGTATAGTTTGTTCCATTCCAATTATATACAAGATCTTTTAGGTTGGATTCATTTATTGAAATATTAATTTCAACAGTTGTATTTGAGGTTATAGCATTATTAGCAAGTGTTATACCGAAAAAATCAATTTGTGGGGCAGCGAATACAAAACTAACTAAAACTAACAAAATCATTCCAATGATTGCTATTAGTTTATTATTTTTCATTTCTTCCCCTTCCAATAATGTAATTTTGCTTTTCCAACAGGTCTAATTCTAATAAGCTCTGCTCCTTTTAGCTCTGCGAGTATTACAGGTACAGTATTTCTAGAAATTTTCAATGCTCTAGCTATCTCAATAATAGTTAAACCATCTGTGTCTTTTTTTAGAAGACTAATTACCAACTCTTTTTTTGATTTTACCAATTTTTATTGTGCATTAGTGCATAGCAATGATATTATGCATTAATGCACTATAAGATTTATAAAGTTTTCTGTTTTTTAGTTAGAAGTTTATTAAATTTAATTCAAAAAAATATAGAACCAAAGTTACAAATTCTAAGAAAATCTAAAAAAAATAATCAATAAATAAATCACTCAATCAACATAGCTGGCTTTCCAGGACTTGCTTGTCCAGCTTTTCCTTCTTTTGAATCAGCTGCTTTAATAATCTCAATTTCACAATCAAACTCCTTACTTAAAAAACCACTATTTTTAGCCAAAAATCCATATTCTTCTTCAACTGATGAAACAAAACTAGGCATTTTTCCACCACCAACTAACTTAGGCACAAATTTAGAAATATCCTTACCATATTTTTTTAATTCATCCATTCCCATCAATTTCTTCATTATTTCCCCGGGATTTCTTGTTTTTTCTAATAATTTACCAAGTTCTTTAAACATCAAATATTTCCAATCATTAGAAACAAATAATCTAATCTTGCTAGGCTTATTATCTACTGTATCTTTTTTAACTAACTTTAACACAGCCCTAATATCTTCCATAACACCAGAAATAAAGTCTTCTTTTTGATTTAATTCAATATTAATTTTCTTTTCATCAAATTTAGGCCAATTAGCAACAGAAATAAAACCACCTTTACCTATTTTTTCCCAAACTTCCTCACAAATAAATGGAGTAAACGGAGTCAACATAATTAATTGAGTCTCAATAATCTTATTCATTAATTCTTTATTCCCTTCCCCAGCTCTTTTCAAATACCATTTAACAGATCTTTGCAAATCAAAATAACCTTTTTGAATAGCAGTTCTAAACATACTTAATTCCATCTGCTCTGTTGTATCTTTAATAACTTCATTTAATTTAGATTCCATCCATTCATCAACATCATTTTTTTCTTTTCTACCTTTATTATAATTATCAATACAAAAGTCATAAACTTGCATTAACTTGCCTTTTTGTGATCTTGCAAAATTACTATCCCAATTAGGATCATCTAATCCTTCTCCACCTGACAAAATTGTTAATCTAGAAGCATCAACACCAAATTTAGTTGGCATTTCATGTAATGGAATAATATTACCTAAATTTTTACTCATCTTTTGGCCATCTACCATTACCCAGCCATTAACACCAATACCTTTTGGCCATTTGTTCTCTGGAAAAACCCCAACATGATTAAAAATAAAAAATGTTAAATGATTTTGCACTAAATCTTTCCCAGAATTTCTAAAATCTACAGGATACCAATAATCAAATTCTTTTTTCATCTGCTCAACTTTATCAGAATATTCTCCAAAATCTTTTACCTTACCTTTACCTAACAAAACATAATTAAATAAAGTATCATCAACTTCCTCAGAAGGAATTTCTTTCAACAAGTGCGTAATAGTATAAAATGCCATATACAAAGTAGAATCACTTAAACTTTCAATTAACCATTTATCATCCCATGGTAATTTTGTTCCTAACCCTTCTTCTCTTGTACAAGCCCACCTATGTAACCAGTCAATAACATAATTAAATTGTTCCCTAGATTTTTCAGGAAATAATTGCATTTTATCTAAACATTTATGCGCTAATTTTTTCCATTGCTTATTACCATAATCAATAAACCATTGGTCTTCTACAATTTTAATTTTACTAGGTGTTAAACATCTACAAATAACCTTGCCAGTCATTTCATAAAATAATTCAGCATCTCCTGCTTTAATTAAATCTTCTTTAACTTTATCTTTTGCAGTCTCAACTTTCCAACCACTATAAACACCACAAGTATTATTCATTTTTCCTTCATAAAAACCTTTTTTGTAAACTAGCTTTTTTGCTTCTTCCAATTTCTTACGTTCATGTTGTGTTTTAATTTTCATATCTTGGCAAACTTTAACAGCTGCCATTTCTCCTAATCCTGGTGTGTCAATTATTGCAATAGGTTCAATTGCTCTTATTTTTTCAATATCTAAACTATATTTTTTACATTCTGCTTCATCATTCTGTAAATCAACCAAACCAATATAATCATCTGGGGCATCACCTGGAACAGATGTTACAATTCCAGTTCCTTTATCAGTTGCACAGAATGTTGATGGAAGAATCATAATTTCTCTTTTAATACCTGGTGCTTTAACAGACTTGCCAATTAATTCATAACCTTTAACTTTACTAATAACTTCAATCTTTCTTTCTTGATCTTTTAACTTCTCGGCACATTCTTGACTAATAATCCAAATTTCATCATTAACTTTTACATTAAGATATTCATTATTAGGTCCAACCCATAAATTTGTTTGACCATAAACTGTTTCAGGTCTTAAAGTTGCAGCAACAATATATTTATTACCAAATTCAAATTTAAGTAGTGTAAATTCTTGTGCTGTTTCACCTTCTCCCTCACTTCTAGAATGATCACTTACTGCATTATTACATTTATCACACCAAACAACTGGAAATTTCCCTTTAATCACATATCCTTTTTCTTTCAAAGTGTTAAATTGCCATTTAATGAATTTATCATAATAAGGATTTAAAGATGTAGTTGTAAAACTTCTACGCCAATCAATACTCATACCCATATTTTTATAATCTTGTTCTGCAAATGGTATAAAATAATCTAACCAATGTTTTGGATCTTCAAAGTTTTTTAATTCTTTTTCTTTAACACCCTGATTTTTTAAATTTTGTAATTGTTTTTCTTCTTTCTCTTGAACACGTTTAGCAGCACTTATGATTGGAGAACCAGTTGCATGCCAACCTTGTGGAAATAATACATTATGTCCTGTTAATCTCTTAAATCTTGCAGATGCTTCAACTCTCATCAATGTATAAAAATGACCAATATGTAATCTTCCATTTACATAAGGATAAGGAAATGTACAAAAGAATTTAGGTTTATCATTTACTTCAGGCTCAAATAACTTTTCATCTAACCATTTCTGCTTCCATTTCTCCTGTATTTGGTCAATATCAATAGGTTCTACCATATAAAGAAGTGAGGGTGGATTATTTATAAATATTTCGTAAGAAATGGTTTGAATTTTATTCAAAAGCTTTTGGGAGATTTCTTTCTTTTTTTAACTAGGGCGAAGCCAATGTCACTCACGAATTTTTCTTTTTTTCTAATAGAATAAATAATCACAACAAAAAGAGCCTGCCGGCCAGCCTAAATTAAAAAAATATATATATAATAACCACCAAAAGAATAAAAAGGTGATAAGATGGCAAAAAAGAGGAAAAAAGTAATCAAAGAAATGCACCATGGATTTCATTATTTAGGAATTATTACAATAGTAGCAATTGTTGCAATTGTTTATATAGTCCTCAATACAGGCACAACTAAAGATTTAACAGGTGAAGCATATGGAAATAATGTTAGATGTGAGAGGAATATAATTAGTGAAGAAGATCTCATAGGAACCCAGCATTACAGCCCAGAAGTATTTTGTGAAAATGAAGGTTACAACACAGTAAAAATCTGCCTTAAAAAGACTTATTTATTAAAAGGACCATCAAGTTTGGTTCCAACAAATCCAAGTGGGAAATTCTTTTTTAATAATAAAAAGGATTTATATTATTTTACCTGCTGTAAAATAAGATAATTCTTCCTTATTTTTCTGTAATCAGAGAATCAGGAAATCTTACTTCTAACTTTTTTAATTTCTTTTCAATCTCTACTCCTAAATCCATATCACATGTTTCAGCCATTACAATACATTCAAACAACATATCAACTATTTCTTCTTTTAAATTTTCATTACAAAACTTTTCAGGTCTCATTGCCTTATGAGATATTTGTCTTGCAACTTCACCCATTTCTTCAACTAAATGAATAAATGATTGTTCAGTTGTTAATTCATAGCCTTTGCTATTAACTCTAATCTTAACAATCTTCATTAATCTTTCTTGTATTTCACCTAAATCCATTTTTTCAATCTTGCTTCTTTCAATACCCCTTTTCCTGCTAAAATACCTGTACATGCACTATTAATAATATCTCTACTAAGCCCAACACCATCTCCTGCAACATACAATCCATCAACAGAGCTCATAAAATTTTCATCAATCTCAGCTTTCATTGAATAATATTTAATTTCAGGTGCATACAATAAAGTATTGTCTGAATAAATCCCAGGCATTAATGCATCTAATTGTTTTAAACCTTCCCTAATATTTTTAACAACTCTTCCAGGCAAAGCCATAGAAATATCACCATAAGTAACATCTTTCAATGTTGGAATAACAAAACTTTTTTTTACTCTTGATTTAGTTGATCTTCTTCCTTTTTTCAAATCCCCCAATGTTTGCAAGACAGGATTGCCCCCACCAATTGTAGTTGCTAGTTGAGCAACACTTCTTCCATATTCAAAAGTATTTTCTAATGGTTCTGTTAATTTTACTCTAACTAAAAATGCAAAATTAGTATTATTAGATTTTTTACCATGTAAAGCATGACCATTTACCCCAATATATCCATTATAATTTTCTTTAACAACAAAACCCTTTGGATTTGTACAAAAGACACGAACAAAATCACCATAAGTACTTGTAAAAATATGAATTTTGGGATCATAATTAATATCTGTTAATTCTTTCATAACTTCATAAGTTGTTTCTACTCTTAACCCAACATCAATATAGGAAAATTTTGCTTTAATTTCATGTTTTTTTGTCATATCTATGAATTGTTTTTGTCCTTCTCTACCTGGTGCTAAAATAACTTTGTTTGCAAGATATTCATTACCATTTGATTTAACACCTTTAATTACATTATCTTCAATAATTAAATCATCAACATTTGTTTGTAATAGGAAAGTAACATTATTTTCTTCTAAATGTGTTTTAAATTTTCTAATTACTTCAATTAATCTATCACTACCTATATGTTTTTGCCTTATTGGAATAAATCTAACTCCTGCTTTAGCTGCTCTTTCTAATAATTTCTGTGCTTTCTCAGCATCAAACATAACATCCTTTGTTGCTCCAAAATTAACCAAACTATCATCAACATAATGAATTAATTCATAAGCTGATTCCTCTGTTCCAGTAAATCTAACTAAATTCCCACCAATGTAAGGATTCAAGTTTAGTTTTCCATCTGACAACCCACCTGCGCCACCAACACCTGTAACAATATTGCATGGAGTACAATTAACACATTTACCAATATCTTTAGATGGACAATTTCTTAGATGGACATCTCTACCTTTATCAATAATTAAAATTTTATATTGAGAATTCTCAACTAACCATTTTGCTGCAAACAAACCTGCAGGGCCTGCACCCACTATAATTATGTCATACTTCAATCTCTACACCTGCTTTATTATGATATTGAGAAGTTTAGATGATATATAAAGATTATTATTAAATTATATCTCAGTTACAATTTCTACTGGCATAATACCATGGTTCTTAAAAGCATCTAATATCATATTTCTTGTTTTAAGATGTTTATTTGAAGAAACACCATATTTTTCTTTGCTTGCTTTTATTAAAGCCAACCTTGCAGCGGTTGGAGCAGGATTATTATCATCGAATAAATGAATAAATCTCCATGAACTAATAACAAGCTCTGCTGATAGTGCATCATTATTCATTTCCTGGCTAAAATCCCATAATGCACCGCCTATTGCTGAGATATTATGGGAAATCTTACAATATTTGATCTTATTTTGAACATCACTACAGCTTTGTTCTTCTTCGATAATATCTTCACAATCACATTCATTATATTTTTTACCATACTTATAATTATTATCAAGGTCACCATATTCACCTATTGAATTAGAAGAAAAATACATTCTTGGAATAAAACTTGCATATGCTTCATTCAAATGCCACCACTCCCCTTCTGGTTTTACTTTTCCTCCTTTTCCTACTTTCCCATATTTAACATTATGTTTAGAAATTATTGGAATGTATCTACCATGAGTATATTCATGAATAAAAGTACTAAAATCGATATAACCAACATACATAGTTTCATCATAGAAAGTTCCACCAACTATAGTATTCTCATCAGATAAATCCCCTAATGATTTATCACAGAGTTTAATTTTTAATATAGGTACTTTTAATTTAGTCAGACCATTACTTAGTTGCTTTGTCCATCCTAAAAGATCTGCAAATTGCTTGTAAAACTCAATTGTTTCATAACCATAATAATAGGCTGAAACCTGATCAAATTTTAATCTTTCAGTTATTGGGTTGTATATAAAAATATTGTTAGGAGAATTAATCGTATTTGATGTGCCATCCTGACAATAATTTATTACTTTAATAGCATCTGCGTTTAAAGTGCCATCCCCTTCAAGCCCATTTAATCCTACTAATATTAATTCTCCATTTTTTGTTCCATATTCTTCTTTATAAACAATTGCCTGGAATTGTTTTGCATTATCTTTTGTCTTTTGTACATCATAAAATTTATCTCCAAAACAGACACCATTGGAACAATCAGAATCATCTATATCAATTAGTTTATCATCATCATTATCTTTACCATCACAACATATCTCAAATACTTTCAGAGCATTAATAGTTTCTAATTTATTATCAGAAGTATGAAATAAATAATCTGCAAATGAAGCTCTTTTATCTTTTTTCCCCCTATATGCTTCTCCTGCTAAATCATCATAAAAATAACCAGAAATTGACAATACAACCAAAGCTACAAGAAGTAATGCAATAATATACATATAACCATAATCTTTCCTCTTTTTAGACATATGTAAATATATCTAGAATACATCATATATATAGTTTATTGTTAATGTTCAAAGAATCCATCTAATGTTCTTTTTAAAAATCTATCAGCTCTTAAAAGCAATGAATTTGTCAATTTAGTTACTATTGGAAGTTGTTTTCTAGATTTAACAAATTGAGAAACAAAACTATCAACCAATGATTTATCTTGTTTTACAATTTCAAATATCATTGAATCAAGATCATTCATTTCAACCTGAACTCTCCTAGTATAATTAGAATTAGGGATATCGATACATTGATAACCAAAATCATTTTTAGAAATTTCATCACCTAAAGTAATTTCACTTTCAAAAACATGCCTAATTTTATTATCAGCTATATTAAAAACAAAATATTTTAATGGAGAACCAGTACTAGTAAGCTCAAATCTATGAAATAGATGAGTAATACTTTGACCAACAGAATAAGGGTTAGATGGACCAATAAGAGAGACATACTTAACCCCATCATGCTCTTGATATCCAATAGAAAATTGACCAATACCCAAATAACATTTACTAGCTACATTTATTTCTAAATCTAAATCAAATATTTCAGTGTTAGTTTTATGATCTGCTTCAACCAAAGGAAACATAGGACATGGATCAACTACTAATCCTGATTCAGTCCTTAACCAATAATGCAAGACAAACAAAGATAAGCAATCCTTGCCTTCTTCAACTTTTGAATCAATACCATGTTTAGATAAAATATTTCTTGCTTCATAAGAACCTGATAAACAATCATAATAACATTCTCTTTCTTTTGAAGAAGGAAAAACAATTGCCCCAAATCGAGAAAACTTTAATCCAGATTCAACTTGGCTTCTAAAACCATATTCTCTAGCATCTCTCCATTCTTGAATTTCTTTTAAAGCATAATCTAATTTAGTTGGCATAATAACCTCCAAAGATTACCTCTTTTAAATTAATAATAAAAGAATAAGAATTAAAACTTCTTAAACTTGCTAACAGTATCAATTAAATCAACATGAGCAAGGAATAAAGCTCTACAACAATATCTTTCTAATCCCAAATCATCCATAACTTTTTTACGGTCTTCGCCATCTTCAACTCTTTTACAAAAAGATTCCCATAACTGGGCAACTGGTTTTCCACATGACATGCATCTGATTGGAATCATCATTTTCTGTTCACCTGTAGGATTTTTGCCTTCTTGCTCTAGCTTTAGAATCACCAGGCTTACAAGGTTCTTTTCTTCTTGTATCAGCAATTAATAAATGTCTATCATATTCTAAAAAAGCAGTTCTTAATGCATCGCTTTTTGAAAATTCAACTAATCCTTTTGCAATTGCTAATCTTGCTGCTTCTGCTTGAGATATTTGACCACCACCATGAATTTTAACAGAAATATTTACTTTTGAAGCAAATTTTTCCCCAATTAATAATGGTTCCATAATTTTCATCCTTGCTAATCTAGGTTGAAGATGATCTAATAATAAATTATTAATCATGACAATACCTTTACCTGGTTTTAGTGTTGCTCTTGCAATTGCTCTTTTTCTATTTCCTGAAGTTTGAACTGCTTTCATAATTTACCACCTAGATGTTTAGCAATATCTTTTAAATAAACATATTTAACATTTGGGAGTTTTGAAACACTTGCATCCCCAATTAATTCTAATTTTTGTGATGAAAATTTATCAGGAACTCCAATATGACACATAATTCTCTTAAAAGCTTCTTTTCCTCTTTCTTTTTTATAAGGCAACATACCACGAATAGCTCTTCTAAAAATCCTGTCACTTTGTTTAGGAAAATAAGGACCTTTTAATGGGATACCTCTGTCTAGTTTTTGCTTAAAATCAGCTAAAACTCTTACTTTTCTCCCTGTTACAATAGCATTCTCGCAATTAACAATATTAATTGATTCTCCTAATAAGGCTTTCTTTGCTGCAACTGCAGCAATTCTTCCCATGACTGAATCTGTTGCATCAATAATCATTTTTATTTCTCCATTTAACCTAAAATTCTTACACCCTTACCTTTAGGATTTAATTTCAATAATTCATATATAGTTAAAACTTTACCATTAGCATTAGTAATTTTATTTTTTGCTTCACTTGAAAAATTAAAAGCTGCAACATTAACTTTATGATCTAGTTCACCAACACTTAATACTTTTCCAGGAACAATAACTGTTTCCTCAGGTTTAGTAAACTTATTAATTTTATACAAATTAACAGTAGATCTTCTTCTAGTTGGTTTTTCAAGGTCTGAAGCAATTCGTTTCCAAACTTTTACATTCTCCAAACTAGATTGTTTCTTTAATTCCTCTACTAATTTTATTAATTGTATGTTTGATTTCATTTTTATTATTATAATTTTGTTAATTATTACCTATTATTCAGTTTCTTTAATTTTTTCACTGAATGTATCAAGTGCTTTGTCGAATACTGACATTGCTTTGTTAATTATTTCTTTTGCATTTAATTGTCCCCAAGCTTCAACATAAAATATGAATGTATCTTTTTCTGGTTCAACTGTTACTTCACCTTTACATGAATCAACACATGCATTACATAATGTACATTTCATCAAATTATCATTATTTAATGTTAATTTATTACCTTTGAAACTGAATATCTCAACTGGACATTGTTCAGCAACTTTCTCAGCATTTTCAAAACTGTTTTTAACAATCTTAATATCAGGTTTATGTTTATAATATACTAAACCAGGTGACCATTTAATATGTTCTTTTCCAACACCCATAGATGCAACTGCCACAAATTCAATTTCCTGATCTTTAAGCAATTTTACAATTGGAGTTTCTGGAAATACTGGTTGAACTTTTGGATCTGCACTTTTTAATTCTGATCCATAAACTGTTTTAGGTCCCTTTGCTTTAAGTGTAATTTTTAATTGACACTGTGAACATCCTACACCCTTGCACTTGCAATCTTGAGGAAGGTTATAACTTTTAATATCAGTTGTTAAAGGCATTAATCCTAGACGATGAGCAATAATTTCATCATATAATGCAGAGGAGTTTTTTCTAAATTCTACATCTTCAATTGCCAATGTAGGAACCTTATTAATCATGTATCTTCTTAATGAGTTTACAAAAGCAGGTTCAACACCCTTTAATATAAAACTTAATCTTGTTAAGTCTTTATTTTTTTCTAGTAATCTAATCTCCATTTTATACTCTCCTTCCTCGCTTTCCGCCTTTTTTACGACAACCGTCGTGAGGTATTGGAGTTGTGTCTTCAATAATTCCTATTTTTAATCCCATTCTTGCTAATGCTCTTACAGCTGCTTGAGCTCCAGGACCAGGATTTGTTGGACCATTATGGCCACCCCTTGATCTGATCTTAACATGAATAGCATTAATTCCTCTTTCTTTAGCAGTTTCAGCTGCTTTTTTTGCTGCAGTCATTGCAGCAGTTGGTGAACTTTCCAACCTATCAGCCTTAACAACCATACCACCACTACATTTTGTAATTGTTTCACAACCTGTAATGTCAGTAATATGAATTATAGTATTATTATATGATGCATAAATATAAGCAATACCCCATCTAAGAGGTCCTCTATCCCTAAATCTTCTTTCTCCACCGCGATTATCAGGTCTTCCCCTATTATCAGGCCTTCTATCTCTATTATCAGGTCTTTTATCCCTGTTATCAGGAATTTTACCTTTGATTTCAGGTTTAGGTACACCTGTTGGTTTTGGTGCATCTGTTGGTTTTGGTGCATCTGTTGATTTAGGTGCTGGTTTTTCTTCGGTCATTTTACTTACCTATTGTTTTTTCTTCAACAAATCTTTCAGGATGTTCGTTATTTGTTAGTGCTGAAGAAGATGTATAACAAAGTTGAGCTTCTTCTTCGATTGTAACTAAATAATTAGGAGATGTAACTTTTTTATTACCAATACTAATATGTCCATGAGCAATAAATTGTCTTGCTTGTTTCAATGATCTAGCTAAATTTTTTCTTACAGATAAGGTTTGCAATCTTCGTTCACAAAAATCTTTAATAGTTAATGATAAAATATCATCTATTTGACCACCTTGTTTAATTAATCCTAATCTGATTAATTTATCAATTAGATTTTTCTTTTCTAATTCAGCTTGTTTAGTAGAAACAACAATAGAGGTTTTAGCTTGTTTTGCAAAATTTTTTAATAAACTTGAGATTTTCCAAATTTCTTTCTTATTCTTAAAGCCATATTCTTTAGTTAGAGTTTTCTCTAAACCAATCCTATCCTTATTCCAGGGATGTGGTGGTGTACTATATTTTTTTCTTGCTTTTTTTGGATCGCCCATTTTATCTCACTTATTTACCTTTCTTACCTGCTTTTCTTTTTACTCCTTGTACTTTCCCTTTATTTCTTCTAAAATTAGATTTTGTTCTTTGGCCCCTACATGGCAAACCAAACATGTGCCTAGTGCCTCTGTAAGCTTTAATCTTTTTCATTCTTCGAATATCATTTTCTTGCGTAAATTTAAGATCACCCATAACTAAATGTTTATCTTCACCAGTAACATAATCATTTCTTCTATTTAACATCCATTTAGGAGATCCACTTGTTAAAGGATCTTTAATGCAAGAATTTAGTGATTCAACTTCTTTTTCATTTAATTTTCCAGCTTGCTTGTCATTATCAACCTTTGCTAAATGACATAACATATTAGCAAACATAAAACTAACTCCCTTAATCTTTTTAAGAGCTTGAGCTATTCCCTTACTACCATCTAAATCAGTATTAGCTACCCTTATAATGTGTTTATAGTCTTGATTTTCTGCCATTTTATTTATACCACAGAAAGCACGTAGAAGTTGAAATTCAACAACCCTAAATACGCTTTCACTCGGGCTAATGTTAGCTTGGAGTTGGGGGTCATTTATAAATGTTTTGGAAATATTTATCTGTTATTGTCAATTTACATATGTTATAAGTATTGAACTGCCAAATAATGGTTTTCTTCATAAGAAATAAATGTCTAGTGCCCTATATGGCCACTAATTACAGAATTATGGGTCCTAAGAGCTTAATGAGGCTTCCACTAGACATGTTGATGTGAAGTTTATAAAGACAAACCATTTACGCAGTTTCACAAAGGAAACTAATTGATGTAATATGACACTAAACAATAAACAAATCAAAAATTTAAAAAAAGAAGACCTTGCATATTGGATTGGAGTAGTTCAAAGTGATGGTTATTTTAAAAAACAATTTGTAAAAAGCTTAAAGGTAAAAAGATATTATATAGTTCTTGGAGTTGGAGAAAAATCCTTACCTATGCAATACAAATTTATAAAAATTTCACAAAAAATCTTCAAGGTTAAAGGAAGTATGTTCATTTCATTGACATACAATAAATTTAAGAAATATGAATATAAATTTGGTTGTAAAAACTTACTTAAGACTTTCAATTTACTTGACATAAAATTTTCAGAGCCAGTAACACCACCAAAATGGGTTTTAAATAAACATAGCTTGTTTGGTGCATATTTGGCAGGAGTTATCGACGCTGATGGCGACATCAGAATCACTCGACCAAAATACCCACAATGCCAAATTAGAATTTCAACTAAAGAAAAACCAATAGAGTTGATAATTGGTATGAAAAAACATATGACTTGTGCTGTAAATAATAGATTTGGAGATAGAACATATATTGGTAGGTACTTTGTTACTGAATTCAAAGTTTCAAAGAAAAATTATAACTTTATTAATAACTATTTAATAAACCATTTAGCATTAGAGTACAAAAAGAATAAAATTAACAATTTTTTAAGAAAAAAAGAAGGGCGATGGCCGGGACTTTCATTCCTAAGGAATTAAATCCCTAATGATTTTTGAATTTCCGAGATGTGCAATGATGCAACATCTTCCCGGACAAGGGGATAGCTGCTCACTCAGCAAAGATTGTACGAGTAAGTGCTCTTCCCTACTGGTTATCCACAGTCCCCTATGCTAACCAGATTACATTACCATCGCCATGATTTAGGTTAAAAACTGCTCTTTACTTATAAATATTACTTTTTGGACAACATTTATAAAGGTGCTAATAGTTCTGAATATTTATATAGCGGGGTAGGGCAGCCAGGAGTGCCCGTTGGGCTCATAACCCAAAGGTCAGTGGTTCAAATCCACTCTCCGCTATAATTTTTCTTAAAATTTTATTAAAATAAACCAAAAAAAACCTTTCTCATTCAAAACCTTTAAAAACATCCTAGATTTCTATCCTTTTCATGCGTCGCGGTGGCACAATCTGGTACTGCGCAGGATTGCTATCAATCATTGTTAGATAATCCTGCAATTATTGCGTGAAGATCCTGTTGGCTTCGGCCTATCTGGGTTCAAATATCCCTTGGGGAGACTTCAAATTCCCAGGATTTGAAAGTCCCAGCCGCGACGTTTTATTTACCTTTCAACAATTCATCAAAGTGTACATTCTTCTTAACAAACTCATAAGGTTTAGATAAATGTTTAGAAGTAAACTCATAAGGTTTCTTATAGTGCTTTTTAACTTGTTTATATGTAAAATCTAGACTTCCAACAGCACTTACAACCATACCTGATAATGGTCTTACAGCAACTAACTTAAAAAACAAAACATGAACATCTGCTGGTTCTACTTTTCTAACTTCCTTAAACCTATTCATATAAACAGCCATAGCTGTAAATCTTAAGATTGCAGATATCAAAAAAATCATTTCATAGTTTGAATTAATCATAAAACCAATTCCTTTTGCAGGAAAAACATTTGAAAGAAATGCCCCAATCATACTACCTACAAATACTGCAATACCCCATGCAAGATTATAGAATGCAACCCCTCTTGCTCTTTTTTCTGGTGAAACAGTATCAAATATAAAATTAGAACTTGCTAAATTATATCCGCTCCAAACAAAACCAGACAAGCATTGTACAAAAATAATAAAATAAAAGCTATGATTAATTACCCATAAGAGTGGAATTAGTGGTATTAACAATCCACAAACAATCATTATTTTTTTATTTCCAAACACATCTGCATTTCGTCCCCAATATAACATAACTAAAAATGAAGAAACAGTAGCTGCTGACAATGCAATTGTTAATTGTAAATAACTAAAACCAGCATTCAATAATAAAAAAGGAACAAAAAAAGGAGAAGCAATATTAACAACAAATTTAAATATTGCATTAAAATTAACAAATCTTCCAAAATTTGTCTCTTTCATTGATCTCATAAATTGTATAATATTGTATTTTTTCTTAAGTGCAATTTTATATTTTGGTTCATAAATCTCTTTCATGTATTGATAAGAAATAAGTCTTGCGATACAAGCAACTGAAAATAAAATCCCAAAACCAATCCAGATATTAATACCTTCAAATAAACTTAAGATTAAACCTGCAATAACAACACTTGCAAAAGCAACACTTCCTGTAATTTTATTTCTTAATCCAAAATATCTCCCTCGTTCATTCTCTTTTACAATATCTCCCATCAAACTATTCCATGCTGGGATTGTCATTGCTTCTAAAACATAACTTACTGTTACAAAAAATATCAAAAAGATTAAACTAAATCCGTGACTATATTTCTGAAATAGGATAGGAAGCAAAAATAATGGCAACCAATTTAGAGCTTGTAAAAGAATTGCTTTTAAAATAATCTTCATCCTTTGCCCAGTATAATCAGTGATTTTTGCAGCATATAACTGAAAAATACTACTAATTAATGTGGGTAAAGAATTCAAAAATGCAAGATGTGTATTTGTTGCACTCAAAGCAACAGCAAATGTAGACAAATAATCCCTACCAAAACCATTCATAACTGAGTAAGCAGAACCATCCTTTATAGAATATTTCAAACTTTCATTTGTAGTCTTTTTATTAATTCTTTTTACATTTCTCCAAAACTTTTGCTTTTTTAGAAATTCTTGCATAGATTTTTTTAGATAACGGTACTATATATAGATTTCTATGAAAAATAATATGTTTAGAGAATAATATTTAGATGACAATATATTTAAATAACTATACCAAATATATATTAAAAACATTAAAAGAGGCATTATTATGAAAATTATAAAAAAATACATTATTTTTGCATTTTTTCTAATATTTATTAGCAATGTAGCTGCTTCTAACACCCCTTATGAAAATTGGAACATTGTTAGTGATTCATTATTATTAGATTTCAAAGTTAAGACAGATATTACTGTTGAACCAAAAAGTAATGATTTTTTAATTAAAAATATTAATTTAAGTTTAAGTTTTTTCCCAAGAAATGACTATAGACAGGATAATGTGGTATTTCAAGTAACTCCAACAGATTATCAAAAAGGTGAAAATTTAATTTTTAACTGGCAAGACCCTCAAAAAGATAAATATCAGGTGAAAATTGATTCTAATATTAGAACAATAAATATTCCAAAAAAGATAGAGGAAAAAATAAAATTCCCAATAGCAACTATTCCGGAAGAATATAAACTATATTTAGAAGAAACAGAATTAATGGATTATAATAATGAAGCAATTATTGAATTAGCCACAGAACTTGCAGAAGGTGAAGATGATTTATATGAAACTGTTTTTAAAATTGCAACATGGACTAATGAGAACATAAATTATTCCTTAGACACATTAACCGCAGATGCTTCTTTGCCAGCATCATGGGTTTTAGAGAATAGAAGAGGTGTTTGTGATGAATTAACTAATTTATTTATTTCATTAGTTAGGACATTAAATATTCCTGCAAAATTTGTTGCAGGTATTTCATATACTGAATCTGAATTATTCACAGAAAACTGGGGCACACATGGTTGGGCAGAAATTTATTTCCCAAGTTATGGATGGGTTCCTTTTGATGTTACTTATGGACAGATGGGAATAATTGATCCAACCCATATTAAGCTTAAAGAAAGTTTTGATTCTGATAAAACATCAACATCATTTGAGTGGCTTGGTCATGAAGTAGGGATTAGTTCATCAGGGATTAAAATGGACACAGAAATCATAGATTATGGTAATCAAATGTCTGAGAGAGTTAAAATAACAAATTCATTAACAAAAGAGATGGTAGGATTTGGATCATATAATTTATTACATGCTAGAATTAAAAACTTAAATAATTATTATTTACCAATTAGAATTAGTGTTTCAAAAACACAACCAATTAATGGTATAAATCCATTGGAAATAATTGATCCATTGAATAAATACGTTTTATTAAAGCCAAATGAAGAAAAAACAGTATATTGGCGTGTAAAAATTGCAAAAGACCTACCAAAGATTAATGTTTATACGTTCCCAATATTAGTTTATACTAGTTTTAATGAAACATCAATGATAAATCTAAAAGCTAAATTTGGAGAAACGACATTAAGTCATAAAGATGTTCAAGAATTACTAGAGGCACTAACACAAAAAGAGCAAAAAGTTTATTCTAAAAAAATAAGTATGAATTGTAATAGTGAGAGAAAAAATTATTATATCTCAGAAGACGTAAATATTAAATGTAGTTTAAAGAACAATGGAAATACTAATATAAAAGAGCTTGATGTTTGTTATGATTCCGATTGTAAAAAAATAGAATTAAAAATTTCACAACAAAGAGAAATAACATTTACAAAACAAAAAAAAGAAGGATCATATGATGCAGTTATTACTGCAAAAAATAATGAAATTTCAAAAACAGCAACAGTTGAGTTTATAGTTGAAGAAAAACCAGTTTTAAAAATCAAAGAAACAATTTTTCCAGAAACAATAATATTTAGCAAACCATTTGATATTAAGTTTACTGTTGAAAAACAAAGTAGTTCTAGCCCAATTAATATTTCTATAAAATTATTTTATAATTTTGGTCATGAAGAATGGAAGATGGAAACATTTACCCAAGATAGAGATTTTGAAATTACAATCCCAGGTTATCAGTTAGCATCAAAAACTAATGAATTTAAAATTTTAGTAGAATATTATGATAAAGACAATACCAGGTATGAAGTAGAAGATATATTAAAAATAGAAGTTAAAGATTTAACAATAAAAGATAAAGCAATTTTATATTTCAATAGAATCAATAGTGATTCAAAATTAGCAGGCATAATTGGGGGAGTAATTATTGGATTAATCATATTATTTGGAATAATTAATATTGTTAATAAAAAAAAGAAATAAGTGAAATATTCTAAAAGACTAGAATTTAAACATAGATAATAATTAATCAATAACTTTTTATAGTCAGTTCTATTATCATATAAACATGATAGAAAAGACAGAAAAAATAATACCAGATAGTTCTATTTTAATAGAAGCATGGTTATCTAAAAATAGTTCTAAAATAAAGATTAAAGAAATAATTATACATGAAGCACTTCTTCAAAAACTGGAATACTTGGCTAATCAAAACAATGCAATTGGTGCACTTGGCATTGATGAGATCTCAAAATTAAATAAATTTGCAGAAGTTAAATTTTCAGGTATGAAATTAAGATTAAATGAGCTTGAAAAGATATCAATGGACAATATTGATATTATGGTAAAAGAACTTGCATTAGAAGAAGATGCAACATTAATAACAGCAAAAAAAACAATTGCCAAGGCTGCAATTGCAAAAAATATTAAATTAAAACATATTGAACCACCAAGCAAGGGGAGAAAAATTAAGCTTGAAAAGTATTTTGATACCACAACAATGTCTGCTCATTTAAGAGAATCTGTCTTGCCATATGCAAAAAAAGGAATGCCAGGGAAATGGGAGTTTAAAGCTGTTGGAAAGAAAAAATTAACACAAGAAGATATTCAAGAGATTTCCAGAGAAATTATTGAAGAATCTAATTTTAGAAAAGATGGATTTATTGAAATTGAAAGGCCTGGCTCTACAATTGTTCAGCTTGGCAAATATAGAATTGTTATTACTAAACCTCCATTTTCAGATGGATGGGAAATCACAGCAGTACGACCTGTAAAAAAATTAAACTTAGAAGATTACAAATTATCAGATAAATTAAAAGAAAGAGTTGCAGAACAAGCTGAAGGTGTCCTAATTGCAGGATCACCTGGTATGGGTAAGACAACATTTGCAGCTGCATTAGCAGAATTTTATGGTTCTCAGGAAAAGATTGTAAAAACAGTTGAAGCACCAAGAGATTTAGTCTTACCAGATAATATTACACAATATGCAATTAGCCATGCAGATACACAAGAAATCCAAGATATTTTATTACTTTCAAGACCAGATTATACTTTTTTCGATGAAATGCGTAATACAGATGATTTTAAATTATTTGCAGATTTAAGATTAGCAGGTATTGGTTTTATTGGAGTTGTGCATGCAACAAATCCAATTGACGCTATCCAAAGATTTGTTGGAAGAATTGAATTAGGTGTTATTCCGCAAGTAATTGATACAGTTATTTTTATCAAAAATGGACAATTACACAAAGTCTTAAGCCTAAAAATGCTTGTTAAAGTTCCATCAGGCATGACAGAAGCAGATTTAGCAAGACCAATTGTTGTTGTTACAGATTTTGAAACCAAAAAACCAGAATATGAATTATATAGTTATGGTGAAGAAACAGTTGTTGTTCCAGTTAATGATCAACAACAAAAATTAAGTGCAGCTAAAAATTTAGCAACCCAACATTTGAAAAGTATACTTAAAAAACATCTAAATGAATATGAAGTTGAAGTTATAGACGATAACAAAGCAGTTATTTATGTTCCTGAACAAGATATTCCAAAAATAATTGGAAAGCAAGGTAAGAACATAAATGAACTTGAAAAAAATGTTGGAATTAAAATTGATGTTAAACCAATATCTGAACTAAAAAGCAGTGGAAGTAATAATGAAGAAGGGGAAGTTATAGAATATAATTCATCAATTGGCAAAAAAAGCATTATTTTTGACACTGATCCAAAGCATGTTGGCAAAGAGGTTGATATTGTTGTAAATGGTGATTATTTATTAACAGCTAAAGTAAGTAAAAAAGCAAGAGTTAAAGTAAGAAAAGATAATAAAATCGGAAAAATCATTGTTGATGCAATTAACATAGGAGAAGAAGTTGAATTAGTATTAATAAATCAATGAATAGTTTAAATTTTATATAAAATTACTTCTAATAAAAGCTAAACAATATAAGATATAACAATAACTCAAAGTTTAAATTTAAGGAATTGTTTAATCAAGCTGTCCTATATCCTTTAACTAATTTCAAATCATGATTTGAAGAAAGCAAGAGTTATTAAGCTTGATTTAACAATAAACCATATAAATAAGTAATATATCTATCTATATACAATGTTAGACGTAAAATTAATAAGAGAAAATCCAGAAATAGTAAAGGGAGATCTTAGAAAAAGAAAAGATACAGAAAAGTTAAAGTGGATTGACCAGCTAATTAAGCAAGATAAAGAATGGCGTGCTTTACAATACAAGGTACAAGAGTTAAAAAAAGAGAAAAATAAACTAACAATAGAAGTATGTAAATCAAAAAAAGCTAAGAATGAAAAACAAGCTATTGAACTATTAAAAAAAATACCCGTAATTGATAAAAAAATTCAAAAGATTGAAAATGAGCAAGAAAAATTAAAAGATGAAATAAATTTCTATTTAATGCGTTTGCCAAATATATTACATGAATCTGTTCCCCAAGGTGAGGGCGAAGATGGCAATCAAGTTGTTGAACATCATGGTAAAAAGCCAACATTTAATTTCAAACCAAAAAGTCATGTTGATATTCTTGAAAATTTAGATATTGCAGATACAGAAAAAGCTGCAAAAATTGCAGGTAGCAGATTTTATTTTCTAAAGGGAGATTTAGCATTATTAGAAATGGCATTACAGCGTTATGGAGTAGATTTCATGTTAAAAAAAGAATATCAACTCCTTGCAACACCATTAATGATGAATAAAAAAGCCTATGAAGGAGTAACTGATTTAAGTGATTTTGAAGATGTTATGTATAAGATAGAAGATGAAGACCTATACTTAATTGCTACATCAGAACATCCCTTAACTGCTCAATTTATGAATGAAATTATTGAGAGTAAACAATTACCAATAAAATTAGCAGGAATTAGCACTTGTTTTAGAAAAGAAGCTGGAAGTCATGGTAAAGATACAAAAGGAATTTTTCGTGTGCATCAATTTAATAAAATCGAACAAGTTATTGTTTGTAGTCCAGAAAAAAGTTGGGAAACACATGAAGAATTAATTAATAATGCAAAAGAATTTTTTATAAATTTAGGAATACATTTTAGAATGATGAATATTTGCACAGGAGATATTGGAACAGTAGCTGCTAAAAAATATGATCTTGAAGCATGGATGCCTGCTCAAGAAACATATAGGGAAATAGTTTCTTGCTCTAATTGCACAGATTATCAAGCAAGAAGATTAAAGATAAGATATAGGGGAAAAGATAAGGATGGGAAAGAAATTAAGATAATCCCACATACACTTAATAGCACTTTAGTTGCAACTGGACGTGCATTAGTAGCAATCATAGAAAATTACCAAGATAAAGATGGTAATGTACACATTCCAAAGGTTTTATTACCTTATATGAATGGAATTAAAGTTATTAAGAAACAAAAATAAGTAAAAATCAAAAAAAGAGGTAAAAATGAGTATCCATGGATTAGTATTTATCATAATTGGTGCATTTGTCCTAATTATTTCTTTTTTTCGAGAACAATTAATCTTTTTTAGATATGTTGGTGGTTTATTCTTGATATATGGGACATTTAAATTAGTATTTAAGTTAATTACAGGAGCTAATTCAAAGAAAGAAGCATTACAGATGCAATCTAACTATCAACAAGGATTAACACCACAACAAATGCAACAACAAGCACAATTAAGACAGCAACAAACTAATAAAAACCAACAACCAGTTTATAGAACCCAAACATTCAAATGTAGATGTGGCAATGATGTTTACCCAAATAATAGATTCTGTAGTAATTGTGGATTTAGATTCAGATAATTCTTAAATTACATTATATAACCTAACAGCGTTGATTAATAAATAAAGGGCATTTAGAAGCCAATACATTTAAAAATAATACTTCATTCTTTTACCATATGGTTAATATAAAAACCCATAAGCATGTATTGATGTTAGGAGATTTACATTTAGGTGATATTAACTTTAATCTTGAAAAAGAGTTAATTGAAGTTATTAAGAGTAAGAAATTTGATTGTATAATAATTGGTGGAGACACATTTGATACATGGAGAGGAATAAGTGTAGAAGAGTTAATAGTTAAGTACAAAAAGATTTTTTCATTATTAAAACAAAAAAAGAATGTAATTTTTCTAAAAGGCAACCATGATACTAATTTAGATGAATTAGAAAAAAGTGGGTTCATTGTAAAAAACCATTATAATTATTTAACATCTAGAAAAAAGAAAGTTAAAGTATTACATGGTCATGAGTTTGATAAATATAGAAATTATTTTGAAATATTAGGGAAAATCACATCATATGCAGAAGAAAAGATTAATAGGATATTAAAATGGTTCCATATCCCTATTGCATTAAGAGTTGTAAGATTGTGGTTTGGCCTAGACAGACCAACAATTTGGTTAGCCCTGAGAAGAAAGCATTATATTTATTCTGATACAGATTATTTAATCTTTGGTCATACTCACACACCTATGTATGGAACAATGAAAGGAATTAGATATTACAATTGGGGAAGTTGGCAGCGTGATCGTGGTTATAGACCAAGTTATGTAATTAACAAGGAAAATGATTTTAGAATTGAATTTTTACATATCAAAAAAAGAAAATTAATCTTACACTTCATTTCTATACTAAGTAATATAAAAGAGAAATATACTAAAAAAAATAACAAATTAAAAAAGAATTAAGTTAAATTACAAAAATAAACGCTGATAATTACTAAAGATAATATTAGCTGCTTCTTCTTGTTCTATTTTTTTAATATTTGCAATTTTCTTTACAGCCTCAGCAACAAAAGCAGGTTCATTTCTCATTCCAGGGTAAGGAGATAAAAAAGGGGAATCTGTTTCTGTCAAAATTTGTTGTAAAGGAATAGTTTCAACCATTTCCTGAAATTGTTGACTTTTCACAACATTTGTTGGAATTGAAAAATACCAACCACATTCAATTGCTTTTTTAACTAATCTTCTTTTACCACAAAAACAATGTAAAACTACTTTTTTCATTTTTTCATTTTCTAAAAGATTTATTACATCTGCTTCTGCTTTTCTAGAATGTACAATTACAGGTAAGTTTAATTTTTTAGCAAGTTTTAATTGTTTAACAAAAGTTTCCATCTGTAGTTTCATATCAGTCTTATTAGAAACAAAATCAAGACCTATTTCACTAATGGCAATAATATCTTTTTTATTAGTTTCAATAAATTTAAGTTCCTCATCAACATAATTATTGATATCAGTGTTTAATTCTGTACTGGTTTCTCTACTTAGAGCATCCATTGGATATAGACCAAGAGCTGCCTTAACAATATCATATTTTTTAGCAATCTCTAAAGATTGTCTATTAGACTCTACATCAACACCAGCTGTTATTATTGCTTTAACACCTGCATCTTTTGCTCTTTCGATTACTTCATCTAAGTCCTTAAAATCTTTCCAATGTAAATGTGCATGTACATCTATTAGTATCATAGTCCTGATAGAAACCCAATTCATATAAATACTTTTTCAAGAATAATAGAAAAATTAAGTAGTATATTAAAATTAATTAAAACCAATCATAAAAAATCAGTCTCAACATTTAAACAATCAATTGTTGGATATTCCCTTACAATTGCCACTTTAATTTTAGAATTTATTAATTTAAATTCTTCTACTAATTCTTCTACTACAATTGTTGTTGTTAATAATCTATTTTTAGTTTTATCTAATTTATAATATTTAACAGGCACTTCATTATTTTTTAAGATTGAAATAATATCGTTAACTTGTTCAAGATTACTAAAATAAACCACACCTCTAATCAACATCCCTTCATCATCAATAATATCAAAGGCTTTTGCAGAATTCTTTGCTCTTTTTTTAATTCTATTTCTTAATTGAACATTATCTTTTAATTTACAAGTACAATAATGAACATTTAATTTATAATTTTTTTTAGAAATATATTTTAATAATTTTTTAGATAATTCTTCACTACCCTTAACACCATAACTATATTTATCTTTTGTCTTAAAACCTTTGTCGACGAGTTCACAAGCATTGGTATCACTAATTTCTAATTCATTAAGATTGATAAAATCAACTTTACAATTATTATTTATTTTGTAATTAAAATTTATTTTATCCATATTACAAAGAAAATCAATCATAATTTTATAATTTTTTTCAATATTTGGAATTACTGGAACTTCAACACCAACATCCCAATTAAATTTCTTTGCTAGTTCTATTTTATTCCAAAATTTGTTATTATACAAATCCATATGAAATCGAATCTCATCTAAACCAGCATCAAATAATTTTTTAAGACTTTTTTCAGTTACAAGATTTAAAGGAGTGTAAAGATGTATATGAAATTTCTTCCCAAACTTTTTCTTAAGTTTTTTAATAAACTCAACACTTCTTTCTAGTTTAACTAATGGATCACCTCCAGTAATACCAACACCTTTGCTATTACACAACTTAATTTCTGTAAATAAGTCATCAATTTGTCTTGAAGGCCACTCATTAAAATAAATAACATCCTTATTTTTCTTTTGATCAGAAATGGGACAATAAAAACAATTTAAACTACATTTTCCTGTGATAAATAGTACTGTTTTTTCTCCTTTAACACATTGTTTGCAACCTTTTGCAAGACTACCAATTTTGTAAGAGTCAAATTTTGTTTTTTGTACTTTTTTTACCATTATTTCTTACCAACCATATTTGATTTATAAAATACCAATAATTTTTCTAAAAAATGTTAACAATTAAACAATCAATCTGCTCCACAATAATCATGCCCAGAACAAATTATAACATCATTGTTTCCATCTATTATTTTTTTAAGCTTAGTTAGGCTTTTTTTCATTTCCTCATCATCAGAGTTAGGAAAATCAGTCCTCCCAACACATAAATCAATTCCAGTTTCAATATTACCACCAAAATAAGTATCACCAGTAAACAAAACCTTGGCTTTTTCATACCATAAACAAACACTTCCCCTAGTATGACCAGGCGTATTAATAATCTGCAAACAGTTCATATTAACCAAGGGTTTTAGTTTTTCATCTAAAAACTTCATCCTTGCTAAAATTTCAGCATCTAACACAGTAAATTCTGGATTTTCTTTAAAATCTTTAATTTCTTGTTTAGATGCAAAAAACTCTGCATTTGGAAACATGTCCGTATTCCCAATATGGTCATAATGAAGATGTGTAAAAATAACTTTGTCAATTTTTTCTAGTAAAACAATCTTAGGCAATAATAACTTCAAGACATTAGCTTTCATCCTATTACCAGTATCAATTATGATTTTTTGGTCAAAATCAAGAAAATATAAATTTGAATCTAATCCAAGCTTCCAAATTTTATCTGCAATCTTTTTAAGCATTATCAGTAGTAAACACTACTCATATTTATACTTTACATTTATTATTGCCAATATAAAAATTTAGCGACCCATTTTATAAATTCAGAATAGAACAAAACATTACAAAAAGTATATAAATTGGAATAGCAATATAATACATATGGAAGAAAAATGCATAAAATCATTTGATGGAACAACACTTTTTTACATCCATAAAAAAACAAAAAATCCACATACGATGATTTTTCTACATGGTATTGGAGAAAATTGGACAGTTTGGAGAAAAGAAGTCGAATTCTTCAGTAACAAAGGATATTCAATAATTGCCCTAGATTTAAGAGGACATGGATTATCAGATTGCCCTATTGAAAAAGAAAGATATGACATACATCATTTTAGTGAAGATATACAAAATATTTTGAAAAAAGAAAAAATAAATGAATTTAGTATTATTGGACATAGTTTAGGTGGTATGATTGCATTAAATTATTGTGAAATGTATAAGCAATTACCAAAATCATTGATACTTCTTGATACTGCACATAGATTTCCTTATGAAACCAATCATGAATTTAAACTTAGTCCATATATAGTGCATTTATTAAGGAAATTGGCAGAGAGTGAATACCATTTAGTTAACTATTTCCCACATTTATCAAATAATAGAAATGAGTTAAAGAATTTTAAAGAAAAACATCATATTTTATTTAAGCTATTATATCATACACCACTAAAATGTATTTTCAATTGCGTTGATAGTTTCCATGAATATTCAGACAAGCATATTAAAGATACTGAACAAGTTCTAAAATCATTAAATATCCCTGTATTGATTATTACATCTAAAAAAGATAAAGTAATTGATCCTAAATTTTCAAAAGAACTACATGAATTAATTAAAAAATCAGAATTAAAAATACTTAATCGCAGACACCATAAAATACCAATCCATAAACTAACAGAATTAAACACAAACATTTCCGAATTTCTAACAAAATACAAACTTTAAAACTAATAAAAAATTAGAATTAATGTAAAAGATTATTTTTCCAGATTAGACTATAATCATAGAATAGAAGAGTTTTATTTATTTTCAGTATTGAAAACAAATAAATAAGTAATTTATGAAAAATATAGCGACTACAAAAACAACAAAAAGACAATATCACTACTCCAAAATAACTATTCCAACACATATTTCTATTTATATTAGTTTTCATTACTTAAATAAAATGATTAAAAATATAATAACTACAATTAGTTCATTAGCCATATTATCAACTACGGCTGTTGATGTTAATGCGCAAGAAAACCCAAGATTAAAACCTGAATCAACAAAAATAGAAGACACAGCAATACCTGTAATTTCAGATAGAGCTACAGATAACAAAGGAGACATACAAATTAAAACTAACACCCTTAGTAGAAGAAATCCTGTAAATCGTAGTAATAATAGCGTAAGTAGTATAGATTATGATAACATAAGACAAGCACAAAAAGATAATAATCAATTAATAAAACCAATCACATTACAAAAAGGTTGGAATTTAGATATAATGTTAGAATTTATGATTATACCTAAATTAATGGAATGTGATGCATTAGAAGAAAGATTAGATGTTACAAGAGATGATTTTGCCCCATCAATGGGTGAGGAATTTGGGGATCAATTACAAATTAGTCCAATGTTTGGATCATTAGGATTAGTAACAAGGTTAACATCACCATGGGGATTTACAAATAGAGATCATGTAACATTTTTATTAAGTGCACATTATGCTTCATCTAGTTATTTAGGAAAAATAACAAGTAAAAAAGATTATAATGCAACATTATTAGATGGTGTAATTGAATTAGGGAAAACAACTGCACTTTGGGAACAAAATCTAAACCACCATTTTGCGATTTTAGCAGGAGTTGGTTATGATTGGGATTTAGTAAGAAAACCTAATTTCAAATTAGGAGCTGAACTTAGTGCAAGAGGTGGCCTAGCTTACATGGAATTCTCTACATTATTAGATTTATTTGTTCATGACACAACTCAATTTGAAAAATTTACTTATGAGGTTGCTGCTGCTATTGACGTTTACAAACACAGATTTACAGAATCAGAAGGCAACGCATGGGGTGGAATTGGAAGATTTGAAGGAACATTACAATTTAAAATCTGGAAAGGTATTGCTCTTGATTTAGGAGGTGGTTTTCAAGTCGAAGGCTACCAAGAATTCCATATGAATGTAACAGAATATTCAGGTGGATTTCCTGACCAAAAAGTTAAAGATTATTTAGTAAGAGAAAATCCAATTAATGATAGAGATGATGTTGGAGATATAGATAATAATATTAATCCCATGACAAGAAATGGTTGGTATGCTTTTGTAAGATTAGGTTATACTTTTAGTGGATTATTTGGAGAAAAAGAAATTGAAACAAACAAAGGACCAAGCACATTACTTGTCCCAATAAAATATTTAAATTCAACAACAAATACTTCAACAACAAGACTTCTAAAATAAAGATTCTTAAAATTTATTTTTTAATTTAATAGAATATACTTAATCCAAATACTTATTCTTAATCCTACTAACATTAAACAACTCATGATCGTAATCATGTAGATGTATACGTGGATTAATAATAAACTTATCATTTAAATAAGACTCCTTAAAATCAGAATTAATTTCCATTAATCGTTTCAAGATAATATTATGATAAAGTTGTTTTAAATTATCATTTGCTTTAACACCTTTGTTTAGATGAATCCTAATATTAAAATTAATATTTTCCTTTTTGTCATAATCAACTCCAATCCTAAAACTTTTAGTAGATTTAATTAATTTAGGATGAGAATGAAGACACATTTCAATTTGATGTGGATAAACATTTGCTCCATCTAATGAAACAGTACCATCACTTCTTCCAGTAACATATAAAAATGGGAGTTTAAGAACATCATTTTTAAGAACTTCTTTTGTAATAAGTTTATTACCAAATGTTTTTAGTTTTTTTGCAATTCTTGGTTCATACTTTTCTAATAGTTTAATCATTTCCACATATTTAATTACACCACCTTCATCATGTAAATTATATTTAAGCTTAGGACTTACAACATTTTTATCTAACAAACTAATTTGATATTCTTGTTTACCTTGTTTATTAATATGATTAGTAATATAATGCATTGAGGGATTATATTGAAATAACATAGGTAATTTTTCATGATGTCCAAATAATTCACCTCTTAATTTTTTATTTTTACTAGCTACCCTTCTTATTAATTGAGAAAAAGGGGTTTCAAAACCAATACCAATATCAATATCACTTGCACCATAAGAACTAATTACTTTAGCACTTTTTTTCAAATGACTTTTAACATAATCAGTCCATTCTAAAATAATTCCTTCTCCACCTGTAACAACATCAATGTTATAATCTTTCCAATTAATTTTTCTTTTACCTTCATCCAACATATGTTTAATAAATGGGGGATAACCAGCAATAATATAATTATATTTTTTACCAAAAGTTTTTAATGTTTTAATAATATTTTCTACATTTGTATCTGTGTTTTTTACAAGACAATAATGTTCCATAATCTCACAAAATTTAACACCTGTTGCCCAAGGTCCTGTTGACCATGCACTTAATACAATATAATCTTTATTATCTGAATCAAAAATATAATTAAATTCAAATTTTGCAGCCTTAAACAACATATCCTCTTCTTTTACTGATCTAATCCAATTTGTTGGGTTTCCTGAGCTACCAGAACTTTCATCAATATTTCCCTTAAATGGTAGCTCTCCAAATAAACATCTATCCTCATAGCTATATTTTTTAACATAATTCTTTTTATTTGTCTGTGGCACTAATTTTTCATAATCTTCAAAAGTTTTGATATCATTAATATTAATTTTATTATTTTTTAAAAAGTTTTGATAAGCAGGAACATGTTTAACTGCATGTTTAAACACAGCCATAACTTTTTTCTTAGAAATTTCCTCTAAAACTTCAGGATTTGATTTAGTAACTAAAATTTTAGCTTTTTTAAAATCATTCATAAGAATAGATTCAAATCTAGTTAACATTGATACAGGTAATAATTTCACCAACTTTTTCATTGTGTTTATTTATAGATACATCTTTATATAAAGATTGTGGTGAATAGTGGTTGTTAGAATATATATTTTCAATAATGAAAATAAATAAATATATAATAAAGTTTATATATAGATATACATAACTACATTAGGTTGGTTACCATTAATGTGTGACAAACAATATAGTGACTTGGTGATAATATCGCAGAAACAACAATTGATTTTTCAAATATTGTAGTTGATAGAGTTAGGTCTGAAAATAGAGTAAGTGTTAGTTATCTTTGTGGAATGTTTGCGACATACAAAAGCAAAGGAAAAGATGATTTGGAATTACTTCTTAAAGAGATTATGGAAAATAATGTAAGAGATGGATTAATGCCTTTTAAAGAATTTGAAGCAATAGTTACAAATGCAACCCAAAGCATTGATGCAATTTTATACCATGTTATTAAAGAAAAAATAATCCAAGAAACCGGATTACCAAGAGATGAATTATCTTATTTGGCAGGTTATAGAGGAATGTTAGGGGATCCAATGTTTAAAGATAAAATACACTTAGCCCCTGTTAATTTTATGTTTGATCAGTTTACAAAACTAAATGCAGACAAAAATAATGTAGTATATGGTAATTTACTTAATAAAGAAAAAAAAAGAAAATTAGGAAAAAAATTAATGGTCAGACATATAGAAAGAGCCTGCACATTAGAATATTTGCAAGCATTGAGAGATCACTTTCCTGTTGAAGTTATTAATCAATTATTAGAAGATGATTGGTATACAACAAAAGGTGCATGGAATGTTTCAGGAGAAGCAAAACAAGACAATATAGAAATATCTGGTTTTTTAGATTTAGATCAATATACAGAGAGAGAAAGAGCAGAATCAATTTTACTTAATCCTAGACTTGACACTGAACAATACAAAAAAGCAAGTGAAGGATTAAGATTTGTCTACACATTAAATACAATAACTCATTTAGATTCAGGGTGGAGAGATAAATTAGGAGATTACATGCACCCAATAAGAACAAAGCAAGAATCCAGAACATTACTTGCAAGTTTGGATGCAAGTGCATCATTTAAAGATGAGATTATTGACTTAGCTGTAAAAAGAGAAGATGAATCACGAAGAAGAATACAAGATGCAGAAGCACACGCAAATGAAGAAAAAAGATTAAGAGTAGTTGCAGAAGATGCAAGAGATATTGCAATAGTAGCACAAGGAGAAGCAGAAGCAGCAAAAGAAAGATTAATAGCCTCTGAACAAAAAAGTGCACATAACACAGGTAACTTCTTAGGAACAGTCTCAGCACTTGCTGAAGACCTGTACAAAAGACTCTCAGAAGGAGTAATTGATACAGGTACACAAGAACTTTCAAGAACAGTTTATGCATTAAACCAGTTATTACAAAGACAGAATCAAGCAAAGCTTGCCCTATATCAAGAAAGTGGAGAATTATTACGTACTAATGAAAAAATAGTTTCTTTAGAAGGACTAGTAGGTCCATTTTTACAAACAATGAATAATGCAGAACAATACATAAGACAAAAAAGAGATGAAAATAGAACAATGAAAGGAGAAGTATACAAAGATTGTGAAGAAGATTATGTTAAAGTTCATGAAGATGTTTTTATTGGCTCTGTCATAGGTAACATCCATCAAAATAGTATTAGGGCATTAGCTGGAATAGAAAATGCAGAAATTAGTTGTATCATAGAAACTAAAGAAGATAAAATGAGATTATATGTTATAGATAATGGTTATGGTATGGATGACGAAACTAGACTTGCAATATTAGAAAATAGAGAAATAAAAACTACAGGAACTGGACTTAGAATAGGATATCAAAGTATTAAATCATATTTAGATGTGATTAATGGTAAACTAGAAATTTGGTCTAAGAGAGAAGATGGATTTACAGGAACAGAAGAACATCCATTCTTTGAAAAACTAGGTTATTCAACAGGAACAATTGTAGGTATTGAATTACCCAAAGCAGAAAAACAAGATGATGATGATGATGATGTAAAAGTTTATGTTATTAAAAGACGTAAAAGAAGTGATAGAAGAGATAAAAGAAAATAATGTAAAATATGGATTATAGTACAAAACAAAATAATCCAATATTTAAATTATATTTTTGGAGGAAATTAAAATGAATGATGGAAGAAGAATACCAAAAGCAGAGCCAGGCTTTGCAACTAGACATACAATCCCTGAAGAAGAATTAGAAATGTTAGTAAGCGCCGCTAATAGTGGTGGTTCATTAGCTTATGCCATTGAAGGTTTAGATGATGAAGAAGTAAAAGAACAATCTCAAATACCAGATGAAACTACAGAAGGCACAATACTTCTTATTGATGATGAAGAAAAAACTTTAGCTGCAAATAATTCAAGAGTTAAAGCAGGTGGGTTCTCTGTTGTAGATTACCTAGTTACAGGAAATAATCTTAATAGATTAGCAACAGATATTAGAAGAATAATAAGAAGAGATAGTGTAGACATAGTATTATTAGATGTTAATATTGACCCAACACATGGAATGGAAAGTGGTCCTGCTTTAGGTTATAGTCTTGCTAAAATGATTACAGATGGAATAATTCACCCAGTAGTTCTTGATTTTTATTCAGGATATAGGGATGAGAAAACAATTGAAAGAATGATTGGTGAAAATGTAGATATATTCCCTATTGCCCCAGGAATTTTATTAAAAAATCAAGTAGATTCAGCAGCTACACTAAAAAAATATCTGACACAAAGATTAGCAGTTTTAGATATTGCCACACCACCAATTGAAGATGCAGTAAGTTCAAGAAAAGATTATATGGCTATTGCAGCTGCAGTTGAGACATTAACTACAAGATTAATGGCAGACAAGACATTACAGGATTCAAATGTACAAAAAGTTTTAAAAAGAGAATATCTCATGTTCTCTGAATTTTTAGGTAAAGATAATGTCCTTGGTGAATTCACATATAATAGTTTAATAGATTCATTAAGAGATATAAATGTACAAAGAGTATATGGTAATGAAGGAAATAGTGAAGGCGTAGGAATAAATGTTGTTTTAGCAAGAGAAGGTGCTTGGCAATTAAAACAAACATTAAGGAGATTGCCTGATTTAATTGAAGATATTGGACAAAAACTTGCTGTTTGTACTACTGGTCAATATAATATAAGTTTAGGAACTGATCTAAAAGAAGGTCTTTTAAGATTAACCTTTGAAGCTGAAATAAGACCAGGTCAAATTTATTATGAAAAAGCAAATTCTGTAGCAACACATATTGGAAGTAGAGGGAAATTTAAATTTGTTTATTGTGGAGCATCTAAATTTGGTGTAAAAGCACAAGAAGCAACAAACAAATTTCTTTTATCTGTTGATTTAAAAGATGTATATGTACCTACAAAATAATAAAAAGAAAAGAGTTATTTTTATTTTTTTACTTTCTTTTTTCTATTTAATTCTCAATTAGAATAATTACTTAAAAACAAAAAGAGATCTCACTAAATTATTTCTCTTTCATGCAGTACATAACCAATCCACATACCTAATATAAACAACACCAAGATATATTTGCTTTTCCCATAAAAGCTGCCTAAAAGAAATCCAATTAAATAAAAAATAAGAATTAAGATATATGCAATCCTATGTGTGTATTTTCTTGCTAAAAATCCTCTCCCACTAATTATTCCAGATAACAATATAACCATATAGGTTACAACTGCACTTCTTGCCCATAATGCAACTAAAAATCCAATTACTAAGATAAAAATTGCAAGTATTTCTGCCCATCTTTCTTGAAGATTAAATACACCACCAATCCAATATGCTTTTTTTTGTTTAATCATTATCCAAATACCCATGCATCTTTTTCAAATGCTATATAGAATACCAACCATGCAACTAATCCAATTAATACTGCAAAGATTAGTGAATAAAAATGTAGTTTATACATAAAAATATAACCAATTAAAAAGAACAATATAATCACAAACCAATTTCTATTTGCAAAAAACATATGTGCCCCATCATGTCTTGGAAATGGAAGCATTGTAAAGATTGCAAAATACAAGGCTATAAATGTAATTCTATCAAAAAGTACAGGGGCAATATTACCAATTGCTAACGTTTTAAAGAATGTTGCACATAACAATAAAAATAAAGGACCTGCTGCTGCTAAAAAACCAGTTGTAAAATAATTTAATCCATATCTAAAATGCCCTAAACGTTGGACAACTAAATGATGGAAAAAAACACCACCAGGCAAAATAATGTAAAATTTACCTCCTGAAAGAATAGTTACAACCATACCAATTAGTAATCCAGTTGACCACATTTTGTATTCTGCTTTTATATTCATGAATATCGAGGCAACTTTATGAGCCAAATCATATAAAAATACAATAATAGTTACTATAAATACATGTAATAAAAAGTTAAATAACCAATAACTAATTTGAAAAGAAGGTTGTTTATCATTATAACCAAATATAAAAGCTACAACCAAGATAGTAATAACTAAATCTTTAATCTCAGCATTGGTCCAATGAAGATACCTCTTTAATTTCCAGTAAAATTGACCCATATATCTATTTATTATATAAGGCTTTTATATATTTTATTATTAAATTGCTTAAAAGACCAAATGAGCAAGGAATAAGTAGTATATGCCAATTTATTCAGACACAATTATTTTTTAAAATTATAGACCATAATAATCTTCTAATACTATTTTATCAACTTCTTTAACGTCTTTAACAACGTATAACCTACCATTAGAAATCTCAACTATTTTTTTAGCTAATTTTTCTGATTTTTGGTTTAGATTAATACCAATCAAAGAAATAGTAATTTCATGAGATGCAGCAATTCTAGCTGCTTCTAATGTCTCTTTTTCTGGATCATCACCAAAAGTTGGCATTGCATCTGTTAGAATAATCAAATGTTTAGTAACATCTGTCTCAGGAAACATTTCAATTGATTTTTGAATTGTAATAGCTAAGTTTGTTTCAGAACATGCACGAATTTTTGCCATTTCCTTTAATAATAACATAAAATCATCAGTTGGCATAACTTGTTGTTTTACTTCTTTACCAAAAACCATTAATCCAACTAAATCCTTTTCTTCAATTGCTTTAAATGACAATGCAATTCCTGCTTTTTTACACATTGCAATTTTTTCTCCTTTCATACTACCACTACTGTCTAAAGCATACACAACATATATCTTTCCTTTAGATGTTCTTTCAAAACTTTTCATATCTTCTACCATTAATTTATTGTGGCCACGCCTAATTGCAGATTTAATTGATTTTCTAATTGCTAAATCCTTATATCTATCTGACTTTTTAAAAATTTTAACATCATTTTTATCTCCATAAACATGATTTTTTTTATGAAATTTATCTCCAATAATACCTTTTGGCATTAAATTATTAATTTCTTCTACATATAATACTAAACTTGCTAATTCTAATCCACCTTCAGTAATTTCATTTTGATTATTGACTAATCCATCAGCTTTTAGATCTCTTACTTTTTCTTTCATCTTATCTAATAATTCACGTTGAAATTCTGGAATCTTAATATTTTTTTTAACATAATTTGGATCATAACCACTAAGAAACCTCAATAAAGATTCTCCATAAATCTGTTTTGCTAATTTGTAATCTTTAACAAACTTTTCCATCATTAAATCAGGCATAAAACTAGTCATTGTTTGATCTAATAAAGATTGTAACAGTTTTCCCTTTTCTACTGTTTTTTTATCTCCTTGAGTTAAAGAATTCAATAACTTATTACCTTTATTTGGTTTAACTACTCCTTCAAATTCTTCTAGGCCCTTAACTTTCTTTTTTTTCTGTTTATTTTTCTTGTTACTACCCAGGCACCTCGCCTTTCTTCTCTTTAGCGGAAGAAAAACCTGGATTTTTTACCTTGAAATTTTCAAACTCTTGGCTAACAAACTTGGTTGGATCTTGAAGATATTTAACAGAAGGTTTTAATTTAATTCTATGAGCTAAAACAGATTCAATTACTTCTTGAATATCACCAAAAGTAACTGTTTTTCTTTTGTGAAGAATTGCATTTGCTTGTGCTCTTTCATATAAACCAAGAGTAGCCCTAACACTTGGTTTTTGTTCAAGATTGTCATTAGCCCTCAACTCATGAATAAATGAAACACAATATCCTAATAAGCCATCTGGAAATTTAATTCCCAAATCAACACCTTTCATATATGCTATCTTTTTTTCTATCTCTACTTTTTCAGGATAATCCATATATAATAAATCAAATCTATCCAATAAAACATTACTTAATCTTTCTGTAGAACTATCTTTTGGGTTCATTGTTGCAATTAAAATGAAATTAACATTAATATCAACATCATAACTTCCAATAGTTGCTTTTCCTTCTTCTAAAACCTGTAAAAGTGAATTTTGTAATTTTTCAGGACATCTGTTCAACTCATCAAAAAACAAGACACCATTATTTGCTTTGAAAATCTTACCAGGAGTAAAAGCTTCTATTGATAATGGTCCAAATTTTAATGCTTTTATTGGATCAATATCACCAATTAAATCTTCTACTGCTAAATCAGGACTACCTTGCACCCTAATAAATCTCTCAGCTGAACTTAATGTTTTAGCTTTAAGACTTTTATTATGTATCTTTGCTGCCTTACAACAAGGACATAATGGTTTAGTAGGTAAACAATTAAATCCACAATCATTTACTTTTACATTTGGCAATAAATTAGCAACATCTCTAGCTAAAGTTGTTTTACCAATACCTGGTGGCCCAACTAAAATAACATGTCTTCCACATATTAAAGTTGATTTTAGGTGATGTTTTATTGAATCTTGTCCAAGAATATCTGGAAAAATATCTTGTTTTTCTACTAATTTTGGTTGTAATTCTTTTGAAATCATGCCACATAAAAAATACAGTTGGCTTTATAAACTTTACTGTGACTTTACTATAAACATATAATAAATATTTGAATTTAATTCAAAAGGTTTTCACATTGAATAAGTATTTAAAACCAAATTACTACCAGAAATTATATAAATTCTGTTACATTAAATACAATTATGCAACTTTCAGAAGATCAGCAAAAGGCATTAGAAGCACAAAAAGAACAATGTCCTTTTTGTAAGATTATCAAAGGAGAAATACCTAGCAAAAAAGTATATGAAGATGATTTAATAATTGCAGTTCTTGATATAAATCCAGCATTAAAAGGCCATATATTAGTAATGCCTAAAGAACATTATCCAATAATGCCTTTAATTCCACCAGAAACATTTGAACATTTAGCTATAAAAACCAAACAATTAAGCAAGGCTGTTAAAGATGGAGCATTAGTTTTTGGAACCAATATATTTATTGCAAATGGTGCTGCAGCTGGCCAGCAATCACAACATTTTATGTTACATATTATCCCAAGAGAAGAAGAAGATAGTATTTCTATATTTGATTATGAAAAAGTTGATGTTGATAAAGCCAAAGAAGATGAAGCTTTCAAAATATTAAGTCATAATATACCTAAAATGTTAAGAGATGTTTGTAAAAGATTCCCAATGCAAGGACAGGAGGCTCAACAACAAAAAGTTGCCTATGGTAAAGAAGAATTATTAAAAGTTATTGAAATGAACCCACAACTTAAAGAAGCAATTATGAAAAATCCTGCACAATTCAAACAAATGATTCCTTCTAATCCTCAACTTAAACAATTATTTGAAAAGGTTGATGTTGATGATATTATTGAAACAATTACAGGAAAGAAAATAACTAATGGTATTGATGCTGAATTTAATGCACCTCAACCTGACCAAATCCAACAAGAAGGGATGACAAATGATGCATTTAGTGCAATACAAAAAGCAGTTGATATTAATCAAACTGATGATGATGAGAAAGAAACAGAAGACGACGAACAAGAAGATGAACCAAACATATTAGAAGTAATAGAAGGCAATCCAAAACTAAAAACATTATTAATTAAAGAACCTGAAGCACTTAAACAAAAGATTGAAGAAGTTCCAAAACTTAAAGAACTATTTGAAGGGATTAATATTGATGAGTTAAGAGAAGAAATTTTAAAAAAAGAAGATGAAGAAATAGATAATAAAGAGGAGGATATTTCTGATTTACTAAAATAATAAAATAAAAAATGGCAGACTGCAAAATATGTAATATAATCAATAAAAAAATTGAAGCTAAAATAGTTTATGAAGATGCAGCTGTAATGGCAATTTTATCAGATGAACCTACAATATTTGGGCATTTACTAGTTTTTCCTAAACAACATAACTTAACTTTAGAAGAAGTTGATGATAAAGTTGTTACTCAATTATTCTATGTTGCAAGTTATGCTGCAACTGCTATTTTTGAAGGTTTGGGAGCAGAAGGAACAAATATAATTATTTGTAATGGGAAAAATTCATCACAAAAATATGACCATATTGTTATTGATGTTTTACCTCGAAAAACAAATGATGGGCTTGATTTTAAATGGGAGCCTAAAAAATTAAGTCCAGAGGAGATGGATACCACTATGGGAAAGATTAAAGATAAAGCTGATGTAATGAATTATCAAGGTGAAGATAAACCAAAAACTGAATCAAAAGAAGAAACAGACCCAACTAGTTTAAATGAAGATAATTATATTGTAAGACATCTAAGAAGAATACCATAAAAACAAGATAAAATAATTATTATTATCTAACAAATTCTATAAAATCTATAAAAAATAAGAAGAAAAAATTAAAAAATTATGTACACCTTCCTCCTAAACAACCACTTTCACATTCAATTTTTGTATAACCAACACCAGGCCCACAAAAGTATTCTCTTAATGTGTTAGAATCTTCACAAGTATCAGTGTTAACTGTTTTTACATTATATTCTCCTGTTGTTGATCCAGTGACTGTTCCTAGCTTAAAAGGTTTTTTACCATTATCTGTATCTACACATGGCTCTTGCCTACATGCACCTAACACACAACCATTTTCACACATCTCAACTCTTGATTTAAGAATGCCTTTTTTATCACAAAAATACTCTTTTAATTGATTATTACCTATACATGTATCTTCAGATTTAAATGCTAAAAAATCAGCATTTTGTCCAGAGACTTCACCAAATTCATATACATTGTAACCATCATCTGATTCTTTACAAAGATTTTCTTGACAATTATTTTCTTCTTGAAGACATCGAGTATCACATTGATGAAATACAAATAATCTTGAGGTACTACCATCAGGATATTGATATTTACGATAAACATTATCTCTTCTACTATCAAGATCAGGATCACCACATTGTTGTGTATCAGGTAAATAACCTGCTTTATATTTACCAAAGTTGCCAATATAAATATCACATCCCTCATAACCTTTTATTTTACAGGCACAATATTTGTCTTGATTTTGATACTTAGAAAGAGGATAAACAAAACCTGCATTTTCTAAACAAGCTTCAAACTCATCTAAATCTTCATCAGCCACATTAACTACACTATAACCCTGGATTGCTAATGTAGCCTTACCAACAAAGCCATCATTTGCCATAGCTAAACCAAATAATAAAGCTATAAAAACAAAAGAAACCACAATTAATGATAGTTTTTGATAATTAGTTTTTTTCATGTTATCACCTTTTTTTAATATAATTTTAATATGATTTTAATATTCTATTACTTATCATATTTAAATATATTGATTATGACCTATATTTCATACATAAACAGCAAATATTTAAAGAAGTTATACTAAAACAAGATTATGAGAATATTAGCTATATCAGACATCCATGGTAGTCAAAAAGCACTAAAAAGACTTAAGAATACATCTAAAAAAGTAGATTTAATTCTAATAGCAGGTGATATTACAGTATTTGGTAGTCATATTGAAGATATAATGAAGAAAATAAATTATTTAAACAAAAAAACACTATTAATAACAGGAAATCATGAAATTCCTAGCCAAGTTAGAAAACTTACAAAGAGATTTAGGAATATTTATTTTATGAATAATAAAGTTATGAAAATCAATGGATTAATGATTTATGGTTATGATACAAATGGATTTAGTTTTAAAGACAGAATATTTGAAAAAGATAGTAAGAAGTTTGTTAAAGCAATTAAAGAGGAAGAAAAAAGAATCAGAGGATTAAAGAAAAAAGAAATAATAAAAGCAAAAAGCAAACTAAAAACCAAGAATCCAAAGATAAAAAATAAGATTAAAGAATTTAAAACAATCCTAATAAGCCATGCACCTCCTTATAAAACCAAATGTGATAAAATAATGGATGAACATTGTGGTAGTAAATCAGTCAGAGAATTCTGTATTAAACAACAAATAAATTATTGCTTTTGTGGACATTTACATGAAGCAGGCCACACAGTAGATAAACTAAAAAAAACAATAGTTGTTAATCCTGGCCCATATGGTATGGTATTTGAAATTTAATAGTTAAGCAAGAAAAATTATTATACTTAAACACTACAAAGATTTAAAAGCTAAAGATGACTTCTTTATGTTAAAATGGCAGCAAAAACAGTCTCAATGATTGAAAGAGTAGTCAATGATGTTCCAGTTATAATGACGGAGTTTGGATACAAAACATTTTCTATGGTTATCAAAAGTATTGGTGGATTCACTCATCGTGCATCTCCAACTTATTTTAGAACAGAAGGTGTAATGGAAACATGGCATAACCAACCAAAAGTTTTTTCAGGTTATCCACAACCATCTGCGGATTACATAATGAATCTTTATGAGCAGAATAGTATAAGAGATTCCAAGACTTTGGTAATTGGCCCAGGGTTAGAAAATTGTTGTTACATCGGAAAAGCACTTGGTGCACCAGTTTTACCATCACAATTCATTGCTTCTTCTCAAAATAGGCAGTCTGTTGAAGCTGGAGCAGATGATTCAAATATTTATGTAGTTGGTCACGAAACAGATTGGAATGATTTATGCGTATGGATAAAACCAAAAAACCTTGGTGAAATATATTCAAGAATGGTTGATACAGCTGAAACAATTATTTTATATCAGCATGATTCATGGCCACATAAAAAAAACGCACATGGTACAAAAAGAGGTTTTAAAAAATCAAATATTTCCATACTTGATCCAGATTACACAACAAAACACGGTTGGATGAAATCTGAAAAACGTAAAGAATTTCTTAAGTTAATTCAATACCCAGAAAAAGACAATTATGAAGCATTACATGACCTAATTCCACATTGGGAATTTTCAATGGAGCAAGAACAAACAGAGAATTTAATAGAATATTGTAAAGAAAGAGGGAAAAAAGTTATTACCATCTCTTCTGGTGATTGGAATGGATTTATTTCATTAATGTTATTCAAGAAACTTTTTGAACAAAATAATGTAAGACCAACTGGTCTTACAGTTAATAGTTACTGGTGTTGTCATCCATTCTATGAATCTGAATTTTTAAGAATTCCAATTAATTCATTTGCTTATGGTGCAGATAAATATGTAGAAGAGTTTAGAAGAGTTATTGATTCTATATCATTTGCAGAAAAAAATACAGAATATATGGTATGGGATGGTTGTTGGGACAAGACAAAATCAAAAAATCCAGAAGAACATTTTAGCTCATGGGGTTTCCCCACAACATTCAAGTCAACAAGGCCATATGATGTTTGGTGTTATAGTTGGAATAAAGATGAAGATGCAAAAAATCCAACAAGAGAATGGATAATTCCCCAATTAAGAGGTAAAGCTTCTTTTAGAGAATTAGAAACACTGGAATTAGAAGATTTTGTAAAGATCATGAAACAGATAGAAAAAACAAAAGTTTCAATATTTTAAAAGTGTAAAAAATTAGCCATTAATTCAATTAAACTTATTCACTTATAATTAAATTAATACCTTATTCGTGAGACTACAAAAATATAGAAATATAAGAAACTTAACAAAAGGAGAATGGCAATACTAACTATTATTAATTTTAATCTTCTATACCTTGTTTCTTTGTTTCTAATAAATCTAATTAAAAAGTAAATTGAACTTATCAACAAAGCCAAATAAATAAATGTAGATATAAAGAATATAACCATTGCATTTTCCTCATTTATTTTTTTATCTTTTATAACTGATCCAACACACTCCTTACATAACCCAATATCATTAGAATATCTACAAGCAGAATCATAACCTAAGTTTTCAGAATCAGAAAGAGATCGTAATTCCTTACCAATATCAAAACGTGCTTGTTGAAGTGATTTTAATTTTTCATCAATTTGTTCAGATTTAATTGTTTCATCATCATCAAGATTTCTTTTTGTTTCAATTAACACTTTTGATTCTTCCACTAATTGATACATCACATTACATTCTAAAAAATGATATCCTGGTGGCAATGCAATACTCGAGAAGACCATAGGTGTAAACATAATAGAAATTAACATTAAAGTAGATATAAAAATAATTAATTTTTTCATATTTCTCATATGTATAAACAATTGGAAGAATGATATAAAAAGATTCCTATAATTTTAATCAAACTTCATAATCCTACCATCAAAATCTTCTTTCATTAATAAAACAACCCTACTACCTTCTTTTTCATCAATGATTTTATATCTTGACTTTTCATCATCACCACTAAATTCACAAATCTTTTTAGAAAATTCAACTACTTCATGATGTCTTGGCATATAATCCATTCCTAATCTTTCCCTAGAATAACCAACAGCCATATATGATTTAACTTCTACAAATAAGGGTTGTGCTAATTTAATTATTTCTGCCCATTGTTCAGGTAAGATATCATTCATTCCTTTAATTATTGTAAATCTTAATGAAGTTCTTGCTTTTTCTCTCCATCTTGGTAATAAAGATAATGTTTTTTGCAATCTTTGCCAACCATCTTTTAATAAGGGATTATCAATTTTCTTAAATAATTCTTCATTAGGAGCATCAACTGAAACATAAAGTTGTGTTGGTAAAGCTTCTTCTTTTTCCAACCTTTCTAAAACTTCAGGTTGCAAACCATTTGTAACTAAAAATGATGTTGCTCCAGTACCATGAATTTCTTTAATTAGCTCACCTAATTTGGGATAAAGTGTTGGTTCTCCTGTTAAAGAAATTGCAAAATGTTTAGGTAAAGCTGCTTCTTTTAATTTATCCATGTTTGTTCCATCATAACCACCTAATCCACTCAACAGTTTTTTTTGTGCTTTAATACAACCATCAATAATTAATTTAGGATCATCTACTTCACCATCAATTTTAATAGAAGTATGAGCAGAAGTATCTCTCCAACATATTACACAACGATTATTACAAACCATAATTGGTGTCATCTGGCAACAAAGATGACATCTTATTCCATAAAACTGCTCTTTATAACAAACATCTTCATTTTTAATAGATCTTTTAGTATAAGTACAAATTTTACAACTACTATGCTTACCAACTAGCCCATATTGTTGTTTTTCAAGCTGTTCTCTAACTCTTATTTCTTGATTTTGTAGATCTTCAGCTTTAGATTCATTCATTGCCATATAGTAAAGAATCCAGCTAGCATTTAAAAAAATTCCCAATTCCTTCAATTATATTCTTGTTTATACAACAAAAAATATAAATGGTTAGTTAATTAAAAAGAGTATGAAAAAACTCATAAAAAACCATCTTAAGCTATTTTATAACATTTTAGTGTTTTCAAAAAAGAAATTAACATTAGGTGATAGATTTTTCTTATTCAGACAAATAGATAAAATATGGCAAAATATGGGTGAAAACCCACACCTTAATTTCCTTTCTCAATTAGGTGATTATAAATTAATAGGTGATGTTTTAGACGGAGATATTGAACATTTTTATAAATCTAGAAATATGTTATGGTTTAAGAAATTCTTTGAAGAAAGACAACTATATGAATTAATTAAAAAAGACATTGAAGAACTTTACCCAAAATATAAACAAGTAAATGTTACATTAACCCATAAAGGAGTTATAATTTACAATAATTACAAAAAAAATCAGTTTAATACATTGTTACTAACTGTCCACAATGGGGTATGGGTTGATAAAGAGATTAAGAAAAATATGCATATAAGTGATAAAAAAAGATTGAAAGAAGAGGATCTTGGTTCTGGAATGTTATATTCAAAAATCGTATTGGAAGAAGGTGGCATATGGATTGATTGTAAACAATCTAGATTCATGTGTGATTTCAATAGAAGCTATGCAAAAGCTATCTATGCAAACAATCAAGAAAAAATGTTAAGAAAAGTATGGAAACAAGAACTTAATGAAAAACAAAAAGATATTATTTTAGATTCATACAGACATTTTTATTATGTTTTATCAAGGCTAATAAATACTTATAGATTTAATATAATTTTTGATGGACATGCAATGAGAGATAAAGACAACAGACCAAATTTAAGTTTTGGCACTAAATATGTCCCTGGATTTTATATGCCGATTGTTAATGCATTTAGACAAAGACTTAAAAAATTAGGTTATACTGATATTAGAATTAATGACCCATACAAAGGTGGTTATATTTTAAATTTTTTATCATGCAAATTTCCTGATGTTTTCATACTTTCAATGGAAGTAAATAAAAAGATTTATATGAAACCTGATGAACTCACATTATTAAAGAAAAAAGTAGAAACAATATCTAATGATATGATTCAAATGTTAAAAATTGAAAACATTGAAGAAGAAAAAGAAGAGAAAAAAGAAATACCTGAGGGGGAAAATGACAATATTAAACTCATTAGCCAAAAAAACCATAATTAAAAAAAGACCATTAAAAAGATCAATGGTTGGTCTTGAAATGGAATTCATGTTATTAAATAACAAGGGTGAAGTAGTTAATAGAGCAGATGAAGTTATTCAAGCAGTTAAAAAAAAAGAACCTGAAACAAACATTGTTAGGGAGTGTGGAAAAAATATGGTGGAACTTGGATGTTATCCATCTGTTAAAATATTTAATACAGCATTAGATATTCTTAAACATGCAGAAACATTATATGATGTTGCTTCAAAAAAAGATATGCAGTTACATTGTTTTGGTACTTATCCAGGTAGTTTTGATCCAGATATGCGTGATAATATAAACTATTTAATGAAAAAAAAGATTTTTGGAGAAGAACGTTTTATGGCAGCAGGTAGATGTGTTGGTTTTCACCACCATTATTCTCTTCCAAGAGGCATGTATAATCCATTAACAAAATTTATTAGAGTAACATTTGATGGAAAAATTAAAAGATCATTCATGGGAAGTTATAATTTTGAAATTGCAGCTGACCCTGCTTTAACTTGTATAATGCAGTCATCTCCTTTTTACCAATCTGAACATTTTGCAATGGACACAAGATTACCAATTTATAGAGGCGGGAAAAAATTAAAGTATATGGATGGAGTTTATGCTAATTTGCAACAAATAGGAGGGCTACCACCATACAAACAAACAGAGATGGACTTAATTGAATCTTTAAATAAAAAAGTACAGCGATGGATGCGTATTCTAAAAAAACATAATAAGGATGCAAAATTTGATGAGATTTATAAAAGTAAATTAGATGTTAATTGGGGGCCAGTAAAAGTAAACAACCATGGTACATTAGAACAAAGAGGTATGGATATGAATTATCCAAGTAATATTATTGCCATATCTGTATTATTAAAATTTTGTTTAATGAAAATCCATAGAGATTTTTTAGAAGTTGAACCAGCAGATATTGGAATTAAAGAACCATTTAAGATTGAAGATAATAGAATGTATATTCCCCCACACACATTTGTTAGAAACAAACTTCAATATTTTAGTGCATACGAAGGTCTTGAAAACAAGCATTTGAATAATTATGTTAAAAGATTCTTAAGGATGGCTAAAAAATTCACTAACAAAAGTTATCAAAAATCAATTAAGCCATTAATTAAAATGTATGAAGAAGATAATACTGTTTCTACACAAATAATTAAAAAAGCTAGAAAACTTGGTTGGGAAAAAGGAAGTTCATTAGATGCTGACACTGCACAAGAAATTGCATTGCATTTTTCTGATAAATTTTATAAAGATTTAATAAATACAATTGAATTATTAAAAGAAATAGATGAAAAAGCAGTGTATAGTTTTTAATTTATAAAATCAGTTAATAATTAATGGGCATAAAAACACAGGTGATGAAGAGATGGAATTTAAAGAAATTATAAAAAAAGTAGAAAATACTAATGAATTTAAAGAATTTAAAAAACAACATGAAGAAGCATACTTAGTCCATATATTCCATATGACTGGTGTTAACCACCAAGTAGGTTATTATTCTGAAAAAACTAAAAAAGTAACAACATTTGATTTAGGCGAAACAATTAGCATTAAAGAAGAATCACCTTTTCAAGAGAAAGAACATGCCATTAAACCATTAGTATTGGAAAAAATTAAATTAGATTATGATGATGCAATTAAAAAAGCAAATGAAGTAAAAAAAGAACATTACCCACATGAGTTAACAAATAAAGAAATTGTAGTTATACAAGATTTAGTTGAGGAAGGACAAGTATATAATATCACATTCATAACTGCTGCATTTAAGACATTGAATATTAAAATTAATGCTGAAAGTGGTGAAGTCATTGGCCATAACCTTGCAAATCTTATTGGTCTGTAAATTTTTTTAATCTTTTTTCTTCTCTCTAATAAATAAATATAATAATACAATCAATAATGCAATAATACCTAAGTTAACAAAATCATTTCCTTTAATTTTGCCATTATAAAAAATACCCATCCCTGTAATTAAATTTCCAACTTTTGTGTCATTAGTATTATCTTCTTGATTACTAAGAGAATTATTGTTATAATTATCTTCTAAACCCCCATTAACAAAATAATAATCAACACTAGAAATATTTTTAGTAATATTAACCATGGCTTTAATACCCACACTATTTTTTAAATTCCCTTTATTAAATACAGAGACAATTATTAATTCATCATAGTTACCTTGTTGAATATCAATATTGGGATTAATAATAACTGTTATTTTGGAATTGGTGTTTTTCTTTAATTTACCATGTGATGGGATAAAACTTAATAGAGCCTCATTACTTTTTAATTCAAAATTTAATGTTTTATTGTTAATATTAATAATAGTAATTGATTTATTAACTGATTCATTTTCTAAAAATATTTTTGCAGGACTTACACCAATACTTGTTGCTAACACCACATTAATACTGACTAATAATACCAAGATAGAACAAATAAAAAAAACAAAAAAATAAATTAGTTTTCTCATGATACAACACCTATAATATTTAAACTAGATAAATATGCATCCGGTTTAAGATATTTTTCTAAGATTAGCTTAAATCCTAAACTAAGTGTTTCATTCATACCATGACCTAACATCTCTTCAGAAACTTGAACATCTGAACTTACATTATAATAATCTTGGGCAAATTTATATTGCAATAGATTATCATTAATTGCTAAATTGCCACTATAAACTCCAAGATTTAGTTCAGTATTACCAAGATTTTTAATAGTTGGATTACTTAATGAATTAAAATCATCATCACCAATTATTTCAGCAGTTTCTTTGTTTTTAGCATTAAACACTAATATTTCGGTATCTAAATCAAATGCAATTAAACTTAAATATTCATAACCAAAATTTAGTTCAATATTTTCATTATTTTGGTCAGTTGCTGTTATTAAGATATTATAATTACCAGGATCATCATAATATTTCATTGATATATTTCCTGAAAACAAAGAAGAAATAGTATTATTCACTACTTTTTCTAATATAACTTCTTGAACAAAATCAGAAGAAGTAATTAATAATTCAACATTATCAATATCATCCCCACCATCATTATCACCAACTAAAACATTTATTGGAATTTGCTTTTGTTGACCTGGTAGAGGTATTAATTGATAACCTAAATCTTCACTATCATCGATAGTTAAATTATAACTAAGAATTGAAGGAAGAGAGTTAGTGAGATTAATGATGATTGGTAATTCAATATAATCAGAAGTAGTATTGCCATCATTTTCATCCTCACCATCCCCTTCATTTCCGGAATCATTAATTGGTCCATCATCATCAGCTTCAAAAATAGAAGAAGAGTTATGAAAGTTTGGTTGTGAAATGACAAAATCATTTGAATTATTACCTGTGTCTTGGAAATTATTTCTTAAGAGAACAAATCCAGTATTTGGATTAATTACGGGTATAGATTCATATAAGCCCGGTTCAATCTCTGTTATTTTACCCCAACCAACTGCATCTAATATTTCATCATTAATATTAACTAAAGCAATTCCTGAATTAGTATTATACATAGTAACAGCTTCTTCATGATCAGCATTTGGCCATGACATATTATCTTTTAATATTGCCCACCCATTGTCTGCAATTAAGTAATAACCAGATGCATTAATTATAGAGTTATCAGGTAGAGTAACATCACTATTACTGCTTTCAGTTCTAATTGTATAACCACTAATATCTATTTCTTGAAAAGTTGGATTGTATAATTCAATTGCTTCTCCTCCTGCTTCAGTATCAATTGCATCAACATATACTTGATTTATAATGACATTATCTATAGCTACTGCAGAAAATGTTAATATACAACTAAAAAAACCTAATATCGCCCAAATACAAATAAACTTTTTCATCTTATCACCTTTTTTGTTTTTTCAAAACTAAACAATTAGTAGACATAACTTTTTAAAATACTTAATTGAGGTTTTTTTAGAAGATTTCCGACGAAAGAAATTAAAAAAACAAATTCTCGGAAACAGTATTTAAAGAAGAATTATTTATTGAAAATCTTTCAAGAAAACCAAAAGATTTCCCGGAAAAACAAGTAGAAATAGAAATTTCCGTATGTAGATGTTAAAAAAAAGAATTTGTGGGGAATTAAAAGCCCATTCCTTTTAGTTTACTAATTCTTTCTTTCATTGGTGGATGTGTACTTAATAAGCTCATCATCATACCACTTTTAAAAGGATTTGCAATAAATAATGATGATGTTGATGGATTACCTAACTTCATTGGATTATGTTTTATTCCAGTTTCTAGTTTTTCTAATGCATTTGCTAGACCATAAGGATTATGTAATAGTTTAGCTGCACTTTCATCTGCAAGATATTCTCTACTTCTTGAAATAGCTAATTGAATAAGCATTGCAATTAGTGGTGTAATTATTGCTAAAACAAGTAGACTAATTAAATTTCCACCATCTCTGCTTCTACCACCAAACCCACCAAATATTGCAGAAAATCTTGCCATCATTGCAACATATGAAATAACACCTGCAATTGTAGCAGCAACAGTTTGAATTAATATATCACGATTTTTAATATGACTAATTTCATGAGCAATCACTCCTTTTAATTCATCTTTGCTTAGTAAATCTATTATACCTTGTGTACATGCAACAGCTGCATGTTCTGGATTTCTACCAGTTGCAAAGGCATTAGGACTTGAAGATGGAATAACATAAACTTTAGGCATTGGTATTCCAGCTAGATGAGCAACTTCCCTTACACTTTTATATAAATCAGGATATTCTTTTTCTTTAGCTTCTTTAGCTTTATACATCATTAATACAAGTTTATGAGAATAAAAATATGTAACAAGATTCATTATTACTACAAAAACTCCTGCAAAAATTAGTCCTGTGTAGCCACCAGCAATTTGTCCAACAAACAATAATAATGCTGTTAAACATGCTAACAAGATAAATGTTTTTAATTGATTCTTAATCATAATAACACCCAATAAGAGAGATATAATAAGGTTTTATAAAACTTATGGAAAATTAATAAAAGAGATTCAAAAAACCATTAAAAAAAGAATAAAAAATAATAAAAAAATAACTTAATTAAAAGTCATCTACAGTTAAAACACAAACTGAACCACTTTGTTTAACTTTACTTCCCATTGCAACTGCAAATTTAACTCCTGATTTATCAGCAATTGATAAAATATCATTATCCATTTCCCCATCAAATACAACTGCATAAATACCAGAACTTAAACTTTTGATTGTGGTTGTTAATTCACTTAATGGAACTTTCCCAAGAATATTTAACTTATCATCTAAGATGTAAGCGCCTCTTGTTCCAATTAAATCTTCTAACAATTTGCTAAACTTTTTCTTTTCATCTGGTGTTGCTTTTGCAACTGAAACAGGTTTTCTAGCTTGTGTTGGTGCAGAAGATTTCTGATATGTTGGTTGTGATCTTTGTGGTGGTCTTTGTGTAGGTCTTCTATCAACTCTATCATTTCTTGAATCACTACTATTTCTACTTGACCTATTAACATCAACCTTTGCTTGTTCAGGACTAACTTTACTTCTAATTGCTTTATGAAGTTCTTTTTTAGTTAGTTCTTCTACTTCTTTACCATCAGGTGCTTTTGTAACAAAATCAATTTCTGCTCTACCAGTTAACTCTTTAATGATTAGGTCACCTCCCCTATCTCCATCAACAAATACAGTTACTATTTTCTTCTTAGTTAACTCAATAATTGATTCAGGAACAGAAGTTCCATTAATAGCAATTGCATTCTTAAAGCCGTGTTTTAACAAATTAAGAACATCTGCTCTACCTTCTACAATCATTATTTCATCAGAGTCTTCAACTCCAGGTCCAGCTGGTAATCTGTCATTGCCAAATTCAGTAATTTCCATTACTCTAACTGAATAAGCAACTTCATCAGCTAATTCCTGACTATCTGGCATTGAAGTTTCCATTAAATCCCTTAATAATTCTTTAGCTCTTTCAATTACAAATTGTCTTTTGCTAACTCTAACATCTTCAATTTTTCCTACTATGATTTTAGCATTGCAAGGTCCAATTCTTTGAATAACTTCTAAAGCAGCACCAACAATTGCTGTTTCTGCTTTATCTAAACTAGAAGGAATTATAATAGTTCCAACAGTTTTACCTGTTTTAGTTTCAACATTAACTTCAATTCTTCCAATTCTACCACTTCTTTGCAGCTCTCTAAGTTCTAGATCAGCTCCTAATAAACCTTCTGTTTGACCAAAAATTGCACCAATTACATCAGGTCTATCAACTACTCCACCAATATTAATACTAGCGTGAACAATATATTTTGCACTTACTGGGCTTATTTTCCCCATGTATACCAAACCTCCAATTTACAGAAAGAGCACCATATTTCTATTATCTATACCAGTACTAATTTCCTTGCTTCTGATACAACTTTGATAAGTGAAATAATGAATATAATTTCTGTACATTTTGCTCTTCCTATTTTGTTTTATTATAATAATGTGCTCTAGAACAAACTAATTATAGGAGTATCTTTACTAATTCCACTCCCTACTTTGAGTTCCCCATCTTAAAATAAATGATGAAATGAATTGTGATTAGCTTGTTCTAAGCCTGTATAAGCGTAATTTGACCTTGTTTAACCCAAATAAGGGTTTGTTGCCCGATTCACTAACTCCCAAGTTCATAGCTTGGCTTTGCCGTAAGCTCCGTCAAGTACTCTCGTGTCGGGCTGCTATACGCAAGAGTGGCTCCAATTCACAGCTGAAACAAATGTTTCTGCTCGTAAGAGGACCAATTTGCATACAATTGACTAATCTTTACTAAAGACTAATGAGTATTTAAAGATAGAGGTTTTATATAAATTTTGTCATTTTAGAGTAGTCATAGTATTGGTGTGACAAGAAACCATTTAAACACCACAAACTATTCCTACAACCATGGCTAAAAAAGCAAGAAAAGAAGAATGGAAAGTATGGGGGAATGTATTTGATAATTTCACAAATAGAAATCTTTTCAAACTAAAAAGCCAGGGTTATTTTGAAGAATTAGAAAGTCCAATTTCAGTAGGCAAAGAAGCAAATATATTTTCAGCAATAACTAAAGACAAAAAAAGAATAATTATTAAAATATACAGATTAGAAACATGCAATTTTAACCAGATGTATAGTTATATTAGACAAGATCCACGTTATAGTGGAATGAAAAAACAAAGAAGAAAAGTAATTTTTGCATGGACGCAAAGAGAACATAGAAATTTATTAAAAGCAAGAGAAGTAGGTGTTAGAGTCCCATTAGTACATACCTCAGTCGATAATATTTTAGTGATAGAGTATATTGGGGATGATTATATTGCCCTGCAATTAAAAAACCATATTCCAAAAAACAAAACAAAGTTCCTTAACAAAATAATTGAATACATGCATTTGATGTGGAAAAAAGCAAGATTAGTACATGGTGATTTAAGTCATTTCAACATATTAAATTACAATGAAAGTCCAGTGTTTATTGATTTTTCTCAAACAGCAGACATAAAAACACCAAATGCAAAAGAATTATTAATTAGAGATGTTAAGAATATTTGTATTTTCTTCAGAAAAATAGGATTAAAGAATTTGGATGAAGAAAAGATATTGAAGAAAATATTAAAGTAATCAATATAAAAAATAAGAAAAAAAGAAAAATCAGTTGTCACTAATTCCTTCTTCTTTAACCCAGAAAGTACATTCAGCATCTGGTAAAGCAGGTGCATCTACAAGTTTAGCAACCCTGCTGCCTTTTTTACCCTTACGTAAATAAATTCTAAATGTAGAATTGTGAGCAACAATGTGTCCACCAATTGCTTCTGTTGGATCTCCAAAGAATTGATCAGGCTTAGACATGACTTGATTAGTTACATAAACTGCCAAGTTATGCACATCTGCAACTCTTGCCAAGACATGCATATGTTTATTTAATTTTTGTTGTCTTTCTGCTAATGTACCACGACCAACAAACTCAGCCCTAAAATGAGCAGTTAATGAATCAACAACAAGTAACTTAACATTTTTGCCTTTTTTAGTTATTAGTTCATCAACTTGTTCAGCTAACAACATCTGATGGTCAGAATTATAAGCCCTAGCAACTAAAACATTTTTTAATACCTTATCAGGATCAAGACCAGCACCTTCTGCAAATTGTTTAATTCTTTCTGGTCTAAAAGTATTTTCTGTATCAATATAAACAGCACATGCATCCTCACCATAACTTTGTACATTTACAGCAAGTTGATGACCAATTTGTGTTTTACCACTTCCATACTGACCAAAACATTCTGTAATTGCGCCAGTTTCAACACCACCACCTAAAATTTCATTAAAACCATCGCAGTTAGTATTGATTTTTGTTATCAGTGCTCTTTTTTTTAGAAGTTCATCTCCTGATTCAAATCCCATATCCATTGCATCTCTACTAACATTAATTAGTTTCCTAGCAACACTTTCTGTAACACCAGAAGAATTTACTAATTCACCAGGTGTAGCAACAGCAATAGCCATTAAAGTATCAAAACCACATAACATTAGTTTTTCAGCAGTAGCAGCACCAACCCCAGGTAAATCTTCGATTTTAGTAATTTGTTTAGATTTAGTTTGTTTTTCTTCTTTTACTTCTACTTCATCTAATTGTTCTTTTACTTCATCTAACTTTTCTTCTTTAGATTCTTCTTTTTGCTCCTCTAGAGCCTCTTTTCCAACCATATCTTCTTCCATTTTCTTAGCTAACATAGGTAACACCTCGTTTATTATATACTTTATTGTTAAATCATCCTTTTTACAGCCTGATTAAACAATCTCTGAAACATGTTTAGCAAGTTTCATATTTGGAAGTTGGCCAATTCCTAAAAATCAATAGGCACAACCCCTTAAAATGTTTATTTGAACATTTCCCGTAACATTTTCATTAAAGTTGAAAATATTACGTATTCAATTGAAACAATTTAAAAATAAAAATAAAAAAATTGAAAAATATACATAAGTGCCGGGAATTTTACGGCATATTTAGCCTCAACCAAAAGGGATCTAATGCCTATTCCCGACGACGAACATAAAATTAATTATTGTGCTGTAGCTTTTTCTTTCAATATTAAAAATTCATAAGCCTTAGAAAGCACAACAACAGCCTTAGGAAGATCAGCAGTTCTTAATTGACTAGTATGTTGCCAAGCTCCTTCTTTATCTTTATATGCCCGATCAATAGACATTGAAGAGAATTCATATTGTCTACCATCTTTCTCACCACTATTTTGCCAAATACTTACAGATATAGCTCCTGCACTAATTCTTTTAACAGGCATATTGCCTGTACTTGTGTTTTTATTTTCCATTTTATTCATACTCCTTTGCTTATCGCATTTTATTTCAACTTCCCCTTAATTATAGACAGCCAGGGTCTCAGGGAAGGGAGCGTTGATGTTCAGCGCTAAACAACCAACAAATAGTATTAAAGCTTGAAAGTTTATAAACCTCACAACAACATGTCCAGTGCTAAGCAATAAAACCCCTAAAACACTAAGATTTAAGCACTTCAAACCATATGAGCCAATCGACAACTCAGAAAAAAACAATGAATCCTAGTATAAATCTATTAAATAATTGTCCAATGGCTCGAAAACGAAAAGTATATTAATTTATTCGATTTTTAGACATAATATGGAATTAAAGAATAAGATTGAAGCATTATTATTTGCATCTGGCAGAAAGATGGATATAGACGAGCTTGCTAGATTAGTTAAAGTTAGAGATAGAGTTATTATCAAAGAAAAATTAATTGAACTAAAAAAAGAACATGAGAACAGAAATAGCCCAGTTATGCTTGTTGAAGAAGGAACAAGTTGGAAATTAAATGTACAAGAACAATATATAAATTTAGTAAGGGAAATTAATACACATACAGAATTAAGCAAAACAATGATGGAAACATTAGCTGTTATTGCATGGAAACAACCAATGCTTCAAAGTGATGTTATTAAAATTAGAACAAATAAAGCTTATGACCATGTAAAAGAATTAATGGACATGGGTTTTGTCGTTAAGGAGAGATATGGTAGAACTTATTTATTAAAATTAACTCAAAAATTCTTTGATTATTTTGATGTTAGAAATGATGATTCATTAAAAGCATTGTTTAAAGACATAAAAGAAGAAGTTATTGATCAAAAACAGATGAGTGATTTTGAAGAAGGAGAAAATAAAGTTGAGGAAGCTCAACAAAGTTCCAGCGAAACTGAAACTAAAGAAGAAACTGATCATGATAATCCTGAAGAAAATCTAGAAGATGAAAACAAAAAAGTTGAAGATAGTGGTAAAGTGGATCAAGAAGAGGAAGCAGATAATTCAACTGAAATAGAAAATAATAATACAAACATTGAATTAGATACTCAAATTCAAGAAGTAAAACAAGAAGCAGTTGATATTGAAGAGCCAAAATTAGAAGATAATAATCAAGATGAGATAGAAATCATACAAAATCCTGAAGATGAGAATAATGAAATTGAACAACCAATGATTGAAGAAGAAACTGAATTAACGGAATTAGAAAAAGAGGTTAATAATGAAGACATATAAAGTTAAATGTAAAAAATGTGGTAATAAAATGAACTATATGCCACTAAAAAAGATTTCTAAAACAAGCATGAAAAAGTGTGTTTATTGCGGGCATTCAATTAAGGTCAAAGATTACTTGTGTTAGCATTAAATTCTCTTGATTTTTAGTGTGTTTTAAGCGAAACATATATAAATAAACACACATTCATTTTAGCCATGGAAGACCCTAATAATACCGACGAGAAAAATAACATTGAAGAAAACACAGAAATTACTAAAAATAGTTCTGAAAACCAAGAAAATAACCCTCAAAATCCTAATGAAAATCAAGAAGAACCAGTTCATGAAAAAGGAGTAATTCCAATAGTTATTGAAGATGAAATGAAGGAGTCATATATAGACTATGCAATGAGTGTTATTGTTGGTAGGGCATTGCCTGATGTTAGAGATGGTTTAAAACCAGTACATAGAAGAATTCTGTTTGCAATGAATGACATGGGAATGTTATATAATAAACCATTCAAAAAATCAGCTAGAATTGTTGGTGAATGTTTAGGTAAATATCACCCACATGGTGACCAAGCTGTTTATGATTCAATGGTAAGAATGGCTCAAAGTTTTTCATTAAGATATCCATTAATTGATGGGCATGGTAACTGGGGAAGTATTGATGGGGATAGAGCAGCAGCTATGAGATATACAGAAGCACGTCTTAAAAAAATATCATCTGAAATATTACAAGACATTGATAAAGAAACAGTTAATTTTACTGATAATTTTGATGGCAGCTTAAAAGAACCAACTGTCTTGCCATGTAAAGTACCAAATTTACTTATTAATGGGAGTTCTGGAATTGCTGTTGGTATGGCAACTAATATCCCGCCACACAATATGCAAGAAGTATGTGATGCTTCAATTAAATTAGTTGATAATCCTGAAACTTCAATCAAGGAACTAATGGAAATTGTCAAAGGTCCGGATTTTCCAACTGGTGGAACTATTTGTGGAAGACAGGGAATAAGTTATGCATATGGAACAGGAAGAGGAAAAGTAATTGTCAGAGCAAAATCACATGTAGAAAAACACAAAGAAAGAGAACGTATCATTATAGATGAAATCCCATATATGGTTAATAAATCAATGTTAATTGAACAAATGGCAAATTTAGTTAAAAACAAAATTGTTGAAGGAATTAGTGATATGAGGGATGAAAGTGATAAAAGAGGAATGAGAGTTGTTATTGAATTAAAAAGAGATGCAAACAATGAGATAGTTCTAAATCAACTCCATAAACATTCAAGATTACAAACAACATTTGGTATTAACATGTTAGCATTAGTAGACAATGAACCTAGAGTTTTAAATTTAAAAGAAGTCCTAGAAAATTTTGTTGCACATAGAAAAAATGTTGTTATTAGAAGAACACAATTTGAATTAAAAAAAGCAGAGGAAAAAGCACATATTTTAGAAGGCCTCAAAATAGCTTTAGAAAATATTGATCAGGCTATAAAAATAATAAAGGGAGCAGACAATGTAGCAGTAGCAAAAACTGAATTAACCACTACATTTAAACTAACAGATATTCAAGCACAAGCAATCTTAGAAATGAGATTACAAAAATTAACATCATTAGAAACTGAAAAAATTATGCAAGAATTAATTGAATTAATGGAAAAAATTAAAGATTTAAAAGACATTCTTGCTAATGAAGAAAGAATTAAAGATATTATTAAAAATGAACTTGTAGAAGTAAGTGAAAAATATAAAGATGAAAGAAGAACAGATATTAATGATGTTGAAGAAGAAGATTTTGAAATAGAAGATTTAATTGAAGAAGAAGACATGGTAGTTACTATTAGTCATGCAGGTTATATTAAAAGAATACCAGTATCTATTTACAAATCTCAAGGAAGGGGAGGCAGAGGAATAATCGCTGCCACAACTAAAGAAGAAGACTTTGTTGAAGAACTATTTATTGCAAACACACATGATTATTTATTATTATTCACCGACAAGGGCCAAGTTCATTGGGTTAAAGTATTTAGAATTCCAGAAGGCTCAAGACAAGCAAAAGGTAAAGCAGTTATTAACTTAGTTGATATTGGTAAAGATAATAAAGTAACTGCATTTATGCCGGTTAAAAAGTTTGATAGTACACATTTTTTAGTTATGGCAACCAAAAAAGGAATTATTAAAAAAACAAACTTAGCAGCATTTTCAAGACCAAGACAAGGTGGCATAAGAGCAATTAATCTTGAAAAAGATGATGAGCTAGTTAATGTTTTAATGACAGATGGAAACAAACAAGTAATGATTGCTTCTAGAAACGGCCAAGCAGTTAAATTTAATGAAAAAGATGTAAGACCAATGGGTAGAGCATCTAAAGGAGTAATAGGAATAAGATTAAAAGGTGATGATACAGTAATTGGAGCTGTTATTGCTAATGATGCTAAAACTTTGCTTACAATTACTGAAAATGGTTATGGTAAAAGAACATTAATTTCTGATTATAGATTAATTAATAGAGGAGGATCAGGAGTAATTAATATTATATGTAGTGAAAGAAATGGTAAAGTCATAAGTACAAGAAGTGTTACAAGTGATGATGAAATTATGTTAATTAGCCAGAAAGGCATTATCATTAGAACAAGATGTAATTTAATTTCAACAATTGGTAGAAACACACAAGGAGTTAGATTAATGAGATTAGGTGCTGGAGATAAAACAGTTAGTGCTGCAAAAATCATTGGTGAAGATAAAGCTGTTGAAGAAGTTGTAGAGGAAGAAAAGCAGCAATAGATTGATAAAATGGATGAAATTGAAAAATTAAAAAAGAAAATTAAGAAAGATTTTGAAGACCATATAGAAGTTAATGAAGATTCTGACCACCCCGTACATGAAAAATATACTAAAGAAAAAAAGCTTAAAAAATAATTCTTTAATTTTATAAGAGTAATTTAAAACAACAAAGATTATAGAAGATAAATTAATAAAAAATCAACAAATAATTTCTAATTCTTTTTCATAAATTTTTAATTTTATAGGTGTGGTTCCAATAATTTCAGCATCAGCATGTGCAATAACACCATTTGAAGATATAACTTCTAACTTTTTTGTTTTTATTGAATCCACATCTTTAAATTTATGTACTTGTTTTGTTGCTAGTCCAAAAACATATCTTAACAAATCAGGAAAGTTTCTCTTTTTTAAAATTATGACATCAAATAAACCATCATCATCTCTTGAATCTGGAACAATCTGCAATAAATTCTTAAATTTTGCAATATTACATACCAACACATAATAACCATTGTAAATTTTACCATTAGCTTTTACAGTCAATAATTCAGCATTATAATTAAAAACAGTCTTAAAAAAAGAAATTGGATATGCAATCTCACCAAACATTTTTTTTATTTTTGGCTCAACATTCTTGTATGCATGTGCATCTATACCAATACCACAAGCAATTGCAAAATACCTATCATTAACTTTACCAACATCAAAATCTTTCCTTCTATTATACAATATAACATCAATTGCCTTTTTTAGATTCTTTGGAATGCCCAAGGATCTAGCAACCATATTAGAGGTGCCTAGTGGTAATACACCCAGCCTTGGTTTTGAAAACCTTTTTTGCATTAATCCATTTATTACTTCGTTTATTGTTCCATCGCCACCAGCTGCAATAACAACATCAGTTCTTGCTTTCCTTGCAAATATAACAGCATCCCCTTGTTTTTCAGTGATTTTTATTTCCAGCTCATAATATCTTAATTTTCTCCTAATTGTTTTAAGAGTTTCTTTAATTTTTCCTTTTCCTGATTTAGGATTTATAATTAATGTGTATTTCATTTTTTCTTATTATTTATTTCTTAACACTAAAATCAACTATAATTGGCAAATGATCTGAAAACTTAACCTTGGGTGCTGATGTTTTATTAATTTTAATACTTTCTGAGTGCAATATGTGATCTAAACATCTATTTGGTTTCCATGATGGAAAAGTTTCTAAATCATGTTTTACAAGACCCATATTTGTTTTTTTCATAAAATTAACTAACTCGTCATCTCCCTTAAATGTATTAAAATCACCCAATACGATTTTAGGTTTATTATTTTTTGAAACTATCTTAGCTAGCTCTTTAATTTGATTAGTTCTTGCTTTTTTTCCTAAAGATAAATGTACAAGATATATAGCAAGTTTATTATCTACCTCAACTTCAATAACTAATTTTTTCTTTCCAGTTTTAAAATCATGTTCTGTTACTTTTGTAAATTCACTTTTTGATAAAATTGAATTTGCTAAATGCCTAAAATAAGGTAATTTACTTATTCTTGATTTTTTACCATACTTACAAAAGCTTGCAATTGAGTTAAACTTAAGCTTTTCTTTAATATATTCTGCTTGATCTATACGTTGTGATCTTATTGACCCGGTATCAACTTCAACAAGCCCAACTACATGTGGTGATTGTTTTTTAATAAAATTAGCAATTTTATTCAGTGCCTTTGGATCAAGAGCAATATTTTTATTACATATAACATAATCTTTGTAACCATCACCAACACCCATACAATAGCACACATTATATAATAATAATCTCATTTTGTTTTCATCCTTTTTTCTGAATCCACTTATTTGTTTTTATTTTATTTTTGTTTTGTCAATATTTTTTCATGAATTTGTTTTTATTCCATACCTGAAACAATGGCATTTTTAAACATTACTAGCTTAGGACCTTTGTAACCATTTGTTTCTTTTATCTCCTTGGATAAATACATCTCTTCAATTAAATCAAATATATTTCCTGTAAACATTCCACCTTTAAATGGTTTTTTTGTTATTTTTCCTGATTTATCTTTTTTAACAACATAACCTAACCTAATCTCAGCTGAAAAATCTCCAGAAATACTATTTGGAGAAAAACTAGAAAATGATACAATTTCTAGCCCAGATACATAAAATGCTTTAGCTAATTTTTTACCTTTACTTACTTCTATACTACCAAGAGCACCTGTTGCTTTAATTTTTAAATAATCTGCATATTGTTTATTAGAAAAATAATTATTAAACACACCATTATCAATTAGTTTTATTTTTTTGGAAACAACCCCATCACCATCAAATAAAGATGAAGAGGGATTTAGTTTTAATAATGGATTAGATAAAATAGTTAATTTATCACCATTAAATTTAGCTATTTTCTTGTTAAGGTTATATTTAGATAAGTTCATATGTTTTATTTTTGCAGATGCATGCATAACTAAAGGATTTAAACCCAAATGAGGAGCGAAAAACTCACTACTTGCTTCCCCTGACAACATAACATTACCTTTGAATGTTTTTATTAGAGATGAATTTAAAACATCTTTAACTAAACTAACATTTTCTTGAACAAATTTATTTGCATTAAACTTAGATAAAGAAGAAACTTCTTTCATTGCAACATGCTCTTGTTCTTTTCCAGAATTTAAAACACCGGATGCAGTTAATGTTAACTCAACATATAGTGCAGTTTTTTCCTCTTTAAAATCAACACCATTACTATTTACAATCCTAGATTTTAAATAACTTGAATGTAACTCAAGATTATTTGGTTTAATATTTTTATTTTCATTTTTAGTTAATTCGTATTTTATAGTTTTATGAATATCTTCCAAGTGTTTAATTGGATTAATTAGCTTTTTATCTACAAGTGAAACTCTTGATAATTTATTCTTGACTGGCAGACTAAATTTTGGTTTTGTTGAATAATCACATAATACTAATGCATCATTAATTTTTTTATCAATTTCATTCTCATCTAAAATAGAAAAACTACTTTCTCCAATCTCTTTTCCTAAATGTTTGTAGATTGTGATATCAACATTTGTTCTAAAAGCATTTAGTTCAGATTCTTTTTCTAAGTATTTTGTATAATATAAGTTTGTTCTTTTAATCTCAGCTAAACTAATTTTCCAACCATCTAGTTTCCTTTTTTTTAACAAACTAATTATTTTATTTATTTTTACCATTTTTCATATTTTGGATTAAGCTAGTTCAACATCTTTAATCAATAAATGAGGACCACCTTCTGAAACTCTTACCCATTCTTTATGTCCTTTACCACATCTTCCAGTTCCAGGAACTAATAATTTATTACCTACAGCAACAATATTTGCTAATATTTTTGGAAGATAACCAGTCATACCTGCTTCATAAAACATTTTACCAGTTAATTTCCCGTTTTTAATTTCTTCTGCGACAACACCTTGAATTTGTACATGCCATCCCTTAGGATCTTCCATCCCACCTGAAGAATAATGTAAATATAAGCCATTCTTAATTTTTTTAATCATCGCTCTAACATCACTTTTACCTGGGGCAAAATAAGTATTACTCATCCTAGCATAATTTTTATGATCATAGCTTTCTGCTCTTGCATTACCACTTCTTTTTATTTTATAATTTTTATTACACAACATTTCATTATTTAATCTAGTAGTGGAATACATGTCTGTTATTGGTTGTGAAACAATTCCATTTTTTATCAAATATGTTTTTCCTGCCATAAAACCTTCATCATCAAACCAAAAACTACCATTTTTTCCTGTCAATGCTGGATTATCAATAATTGACACTTGTTTAGATGCAATTCTTTTTCCTAAAAATTCAAATGCTTGTGCCCTATCTTTGTATAATGTATCTGATTCCATCCCATGACCAAAACTTTCATGTGCTAATAGTCCTGATAATTCTGGACTGAGTATAGAAGTATATCTTCCTGGTTTTAATTTTTTAGCCTTAGAAATCTTCAATGTTTTATCAATAATATTATCAAATAAGGATTTTTTAATTTTAGTTACTTCATATCCAGAATTTAATAAGCTTTTATAATAATATCTTATACCATCTTTAGATTTAACAAATGGTAACATCATTAAAAAGCAAGTTTTAATTTCTTGAGATAATTGTTTGTATTTATTAACAAAAATCTTAAACTCGTGTGCCTCATCATACAAAACTCTTGCATTAATAATCTTTTTATCAGCATTAACTAATTTTTTTTGTAAATTATTAACAAAATCTACTTTTGTTTTGATAGTAATCTTAGATGGATCAATATTAATCATTGTTTTGAAATCTTTGTTAAGTTTTCTCTTATCTATGTCTAATTTAATTTTATTTTTATTTTTTATTTTTGCAAATTCCTTTGCTTTTTGTGTTAGAACTTGCTTATCAATTCCTGTTGTACCAAAAACATGAAAAAATTCTCCATCAAACAATCTTAATTTAACTCCAAAATCATTATCATTATCAATATTAATTTCAGTATTATCCCTAGATATATTTAATGAAGAGTCCTTAATTAACAAAACATCTGCATAATTACTATTAGATTCCATAATCCTAACTAATCTTAAGAAGAATTTCTTTGTTATAGCAATACTTTTCCTATTAAATCCCATATATCTATAACTATTTACTAGGTTTATATATTTTATTATATATAAATGAGACAAAAACCACATGATAATTAATAATCCCATAAGTATAATAAGAGAATAATGGATAGTGCTAACTATGGTGGAGCTGTAAAATATGATCAAAATGAGACAACCATAATTAAATTAGATAAAAAGCTAGAGAATATTGAAACAATAATAGCTGAGCAAATAATTAAAGACAGAGAAATAAAGCTAAATTTATACTATAAAAAAGTAAATAATGATGAATATATTAAAACAGAATCATATAATGTTCCTTTAACTGGATATGAAGATCTTAAACTAATGGATTTATTAGATATGAGTAGATTCTTTCCTGCAAAACATTTACACATTGAATCTATGCCGGATTATTTATTAGGATATACAGCAATTGGCTCTCCAAATATTTTTAGAAATTCTAGATTAATTCCAGGTAGTGAAAGAGCATATGAAGTTGATGTTCATGAAACAATCCATACAAATGATGAATTTGAAACTCGTATGTTAACATCGTGGATATTAGATAAAGATATTAATAAATATTTATTTAATAAGGGTGTTGTATTAAATAAAAAAATAAATTAAATAAGAAAAATAAAAAATAAATTAAAACTAATTAATCATTCTCTACTCTTGGAGCTAAAATAAAACTAAGCATAATTTTATCTACAGCCCTATAGTCTAATCTTAGTGGATAATCTTTGTTAAAGTTAATTTTAACATCTGGAACAAGTTTAGCACAACTAATCATCTTTTTCAAATATTCAATACTATACTTTGCTTTTACTTTGTCACCAGATTCATTAATTATTTTAACATCATCACTTTCACTAATTGCAATGTTTGCTTCACTCAAATCACTTTCTGCTGAAATAACTAATTTATTATTTTCAACCATAAGACTAACACTTTCTCCAATAATATCCACGTCTTCAACAGCGTCACTTAACATTGAAGATGGAGCAGAAATAACAATTGGAAAACTTAGTTCTGGAACTTTTTGTTCTTTTTCTTCTAATTCAATAATAGGTAGGGAAAAAGTTCTTTTTGATGTTCCATCTAAAATAATTTTTAGTTTGTTTTCTGCTAATTCTAGACTTAACATATCATTTGGCTTAATTCTCCTAAGCACTTGCTTAAGATTACTTAAGTTAATAGCTAATTCTGTGTCTTCTTGTACATCATATTCTACAAATATACTAGATAATAGTTTAAATACAACCATTGCTACATTTGCTGGATCCATTGCTACTAATTCAATTGCATTTTTAGTAATCTTAAATCTTGCTTCGTTAACTAATTCTGATATGATAGAAATACTCTCTTTTAGATATTTTGGCTCTGCTAGTGTTAATTTCATTTTTCATTACCCCCTTTAGGTGTCAAATTATTATGTTACAATACATATATTATTATTATATATCCTGAGAATACCCACCGATATTTAAAGATTTAGTTTTATTTATATAATAATATACTAGAACATACACATAATAATATATATTTTAAAATTGTAATGAGTAATGAGTTTTGGGTCATGAGTTGGTTATCAGTAAGGAGTTATGTGGTTACTGAGTTCACTAATAACTAATTAACTGACAACCAACTCATAACTACTTACTCAGAACTCACAACCTTAACTATTCAACTTTAAACCGTTCCCCATCACCCATCAATAATACCTTAGGCACATCGCATTCTTCTGCTAATTCTTTCATTGCTTCTTTCATATCTGGTTCACAATGTGCAGGAATAATAATATTTGGTTTAACCATATTAATTAAATCCCTCAAATCTTCTCTTGATGCATGACCACTTACATGAATATCTTTAAAAATCCTAACTTGCCTCTTTTTTAATTCTTTTTCTAATACATCTCTTGCTTCAATATTAATTTTATTAGGAATAACACTACATGAAAAAATCACAGAATCATCTTTCTCTAATTTAAATTTGAAATCCCCTCTTGCAATTTTACTCAATACTGCTTTTGATTCACCTTGATGACCAGTTGCAATAATTAAATATTTATGTTTGTTTTTCTCAATTAATTTCAGTGCATTTTGAACTTTATTACTATATTTAACAATTTTTACATCTTTAGAAAAGTCTACTAAGTTAACATTTTCTGCTGCATGAACATATTTAGCTAAACTCCTTCCTAACATTAATACTTTTCTATCTATACGTTTAGCATAATCAATAATAGATTTTAATCTTGCAATATGTGATGAAAAGGTTGTAACTAAAATAGCTTTGTCCTCAGCATTTATACCTAATAATAAATCTTTTAACATTTGTCTTGCAACACTTTCTGAAGGTGTTTTGCTTGCATTTTCAGCTCCTGTTGAATCACTAATTAATACTTTAACACAACCTTTTTCTCCTAATTCTTTTAATCGTTTAAAATTAGGTTTTTTTCCAAGCACTGGAAAACTATCAAACTTAAAATCATTACAATATAATACAGTCCCATATTTTGAATGAATTGCAACCATAACTGCCTGGGGTGTTGAATGAGTGGTATGTATAAATTCAATTTCAATTCCTTCAGAACCATCTTCTAAATTAATTTTATATTTTGAGTTTGAAGATAATGGTTTAATTTTATTATTTAATTTTAATCTTTCATCCCTGCAAATTGTTAAGATTAATTCTCTAGTATATGGTGTACATAAAATATCTGCATCATATTTGTTAGAAATAAATGGCAATGCACCTAAATGATCAAGATGTGCATGTGTTGGAATTATGGCACAAACATCTTTTTTCCAATCTGAAATAACACTATCATCTGGTATTGCACCAACTTCAACTAATCTTTTAACTGGAACTTGTTTAATATCCTCATCTTCTGTAATTTCTATGTAACTTGGCAGATATAACCCCATATCTATGATAACCACTTGATTATCTATCTTAATGGCAGTCATATTCTTCCCTATTTCGTCATAACCACCAATTGAGCATATTTCTATCATATACCTAAAAACAAGAGGTATATTTATAAATCTTTTTAAATAACAAAATATATATGTTAAATATATAGGAATAATTACATATTTAATAGATATTTATATTAATACAAAAAAGAGGCATATTAATGAGAAAAAGCAAAAAAGCATTTATGATAAGTAAATCTTTTGATCTTATTTGGAAAGTTATTGTTTTATTAGCAATTGCTTCTTTATTAGCTTGGTTGATTATTCCAAAAGCAGGTGATGTATTAAATGTACTTATGTTAGGATAATATAAAAAAGCAAATCCGATAATAAATTCAAAGTTAAACAAAATTAAAATGAGAAATAAAAAAGCCCAAGAATTAATGTTAGGAAAAACAGCTAGATTAGTTTTAAGCATTATAGCTATTGCAGGTTTAAGTTATCTGATTTTAGTCAATTGGTTGCCTGGAATCACAAAATATATTGTAGACACACCATTAGATTATGAAGATCAATTAGCAGAATCAAAACAACAAGAACAACACTTCATCACATTAGCAAATGAAGGAAAATTATATGCACAACAACATAATTATGATTCAGCAGCTACAAAATACCAAGAATTAATTAATTCTCCAGGCTCAGACAATATTGTTGATACTCAACGTTATTATATAGCTAAATCTTTTTTTGAAACTAATAAATATGATGAGGCAATGTTACATTATAGACTTTTCATTCAGAAAAAACCAAATGCACAACAACAAATGATTGATACAGCATATTCAGATTTAACAAGTATTTATATTAAAAAAGGTATGAGTGAAGAAGCAAATGAATTAGTTAAGGAATATAAACAAAATTATCCTGATAGTAATTATTATGCACAATTATCAATTAAGTTAACAGGATAATCCAGATTTATAAAACAAATAATAATCAAAATTATTCAAGAAAAGAAGATTAAAAGGTGATAACATGTACAAAATGAATAAAAAAGCTCAAGGTTTAAGTTTAAACATGGTAGCAGGAGCTGTTATTGTATTAGTAGTTGTAGTTGTATTAATAATTGTATTTTCTGGAAAGATATCATTATTTTCCATGAGTATAAGTGGTTGTGAATCAAAGCCAGGAGGAGCATGTGTTGCTAAAGATAATTGTCCAGGCGAAGATAATTCAAAATGGTATTACTCACAAAAAATAGATTTCAAATGTTCAAAAGCAGATGAGGTATGTTGTTACAGCAATTGTAAAGCAAGCGGTGGTTTTTGTGAAAGTACATGTGAATCTATTGATGATCTAGGACCAGCAGATTGCACTGGTAGTAATAGATGTTGTAAAAAGAAACAATAATAATACAGGTGGAATAAATGAGAAAAAAAGCACAACTTTCAATACCACAAACCCTTGGTTTATTTTTATTAATTATGATATTAGTGGGAGGAGTAATAGTTTTTTATGCAAGATCAACTGCTTGGGCAAATGAACAAAAAGATAAACTTGAACCATGGATAGTTCATCCACAATGCAGATGTGATTTTACAAAAAAAGAAAATATCATTTGTGGTGAAGATGGAATATATAATGAACCAATTACAGTTAATGGAAAAGAAATACATTGTGAAGAACAAGGTGAACAAACAGTAACTTAAATTATTCTAAGCTTAGGGATTAAAATTAAAAATGTCAAAAAAGAGGTACAAAAAAGGATTAATAGATTTAGAATTCTTAGTTAATTTAATTAGAGGATTAATTGTTTTGGTGGTAATCTTTTTTCTTGCTGCTGCAATTTATAATATATTCTTTCAAGATAATAATGAAGAAAATGTTAAAAGCAATTTTTTAGGATTAATTGACACCATCCAAAATCTCCCACCACATTTCCCGATTTTACAATATTCAATTGATCTTGGTGATCCAGAAGAATATTCAATAGTAAATAGCATGAGTGCTAAAAATAAAATAAATATTGAGGATCAAGAATGTATAAATTCAGATTGTTTATGTTTATGTGAAGGAAAATTAGATGAATGTGAAACACCAATTATTTGTAAAAAAGTTAAGTCTAATGTAGATAATATGGTTCTTAGTTTTTCTCAGTATAGATGGAACAAAGCACCATATGTAGAACTTTATCAAAAAGAATATAACGAAGATAAAAAGAAATTTTTTAGTCTAATGATAAGAAGAGCTAATGAAGAAGTAGCATTATGTGATGCAGGACCATGTAGACATGGATACTGTGATTGTCTTGCAGGATTAGATGAAAAACAATCCTTAAAAACAATAGAAAATCTAAACAATGCAATACAAAAATGTAGTTTAGAAACACATGGTCTTACTGATGAACTTAATCAAGAAGCAATTAATATATATGAAGGATTAGAATTAAAACCAAGAATTTATTATTATCCTATAACAAGCAATTATGAAATAGAAGAGAACCTTATTGAAGTATATGAATTAGAACAAGGAATCCCTAAAAAAATTAAAACTTATGCCCTTGAAACTTCTGCTGGAAAATTCAAGTGGTTAGAAAGCGATGGACCATATTCACACAATTTAATTGAAATGTTCAGATTAAAATTAGAAGAACCTGAACAACATCTTATTTTTTGTGACCAAATCAATGATAATTTGCAGACAGACTACTTAATGACTATTGATTCAACATATTCAGTTGAAGCAGGCTATTGCATGGAATTCCCATCAGGAGAAAATGAAGAGAACATACCATTTTGGGAAGATAGAATTGAAAAAGTAAATGAAATGATTGAATATGCAGATGGGGAAGGAAGATATAATTATGAATTACCATATACAGATGATGAGGAAGAAGAAACAAACACAGATTCTACTACCCAAGAAGATGATTATGATTCAGACTATACAGATGATGCATATGTTACAGAACAACTAAACAATTATATTTATGAAATAAGAGTTGATTATAATATAAAACCATATATCCAAATAAAGAAGGGACAAGAAACAATTATTTCTGAAATAATTGCCAATCAAGAAGGCCCAAACACATATATTTTAGATGATTTTGATGTTAGAAATATTAATATTTTCAAAGTTGAAGAAGATGGAAGATATTTATTATATTTTACCCCACATATTTTTATAAAGGATAAGAGCCATAGTTTTGTTAATTTATTTAGTTTAACTGAAGAAAAAATAATTGAGATTTATGATGAAGATGATGAAATTAATCAAGGAGGAAAGAAAATAAAATTAGAAATTCTTAATAATAAGATTCAAGAATCAGTAAAAAGCAACAAACTTAGTTGTAATGAACCTGTTGTAAACACATTAGTGGCAAGTACAAAAGAAAAAAGCAAGGGATGGATAATAAGAATTGATGAAGGAATAGCATATTTAGAATATAACGGACCTGAGAAAGAAACAATAAAATTATACAAAACAATTGGTCAAAAAAAATATCCCATAAATATTGATTGTTATGTTGATCATTTAGGAAATTATAATTCAAATATTGATCAAATAATCATTGGGCCACAAGATAAAGATTTAAGTATTGTAAAATTAGAAAGTGGGGAGCTTTGCTTACATAAAGAATCAACTAGCTTCTTCAAAGCAAAATAGATAGTAAAGAATGTTCTTTAATTAATAGATTTAATATTAAATGAAATATATAAAAGATTATAATTATAAATTAAGTTATATTATAATTAGTAATATATAACAAAAACTATATAAATCTATAAATATATAAATATATTATCATGTTTAAAAATAAAAGGGGTATTAGTATAGCGAAGCTATTAATCATAGAACTAATTCTAGGTTTAGTTGTATTTGGAGGGGTATCTTTTTACCTTTATTCCTTAGAAGATAATAAACTATATGAGAAAAAATTAATTACAAGAGATCTAAGTTTACTTAGTAATACAATACAATCTGTGCCAGGTAATGTTGCATACCAGTATGTTCCAAAAAAAGCAGGAGATAGTATGTTTGATTTTTTACATGTGTTTGATGAAGAAGATACTTATAATTTTGAATTTTACAATAACCAAATTACAATTTCTGAAAATTTCTACTCAAAACTAAGTTACCCTTATTTTTACAATAACAATTTAGAACATGGGCTTTATATTTTAACAAATGCAACAAGATTTACATTAACTAATTTTAATAATGCATTTTCAATACATGCAAAAGGAATGGTTGGCTTAAAACATGATAATACTGCATTAATTCAAGAATCTCCTTCTACAGAATATAAGCTTACATCAAATGTACAACCAATTAAGTTATTAGTAATAGATGCAGTAGGTGGTCATTTTAGTTCAGGAATACAAGATTTAAAACAAGGAAAAGCAGGAGCAGAACATTTCTTAAGTTATGAGATCACTGCTAATCTTGCTCAACTTCTTTCATTAGAAAAAACAATTATTCAAGCAAGAACACAAAAACAACCACAACAAGATTTTACAATGGAAAAAAGATTAAACTTAATACCTAAAAAAGCTGATTTAATATTAAGCATTGGAATGAGCCTAGAAACTCTTGATAATAGTGGAGGAAGTACTAGCAATCCAATTTATGCATATGTTCCTGAAAACAATGAACAAAGCAGTTTCCTTGCAACAACCATATTAGATGAGATCATAAAAGTATTCCCAGAAATAAGTGATAAAAAAGTATTAACAACCACACAACAACAAGATCCTACTTTATTTGTAAATCAACAAACAATTGATACCACTAATACAAAAAGTAAACTTGCTATCAAACTTGAATTAGGAAATTTAAATCTTGAAAACAACCCATTATACACAGAAGATGCTAAATCAAAGATAGCACAAGCAATTAAAAAAGGAATTGAAAAATATGAAGCATCAAAAGTATCTGTTCAAACAAGTATTTTATGTAATAGTGATGGCTACAAATCATTAGTTGGAGGAACACCTAAACAAACGTTAGTTGAAGAAACTGCAAAGATCAAAGGTAAAACATGGGTTGGAAAGTTAAGTGGTAATGCAAATAGAGATGTTGCAGTTGTAATTCCTGAAAATTCTGATTGTGGTAGAGAATTTGAAATAATTTATTATTTCCATGGCAGCCATGGTTATTTACTTAATGAACAAGTTCCTGCTTGTATAACAGGAACAAGTTTATGTGAAAAAAAGGAATGGTATACTAATCCAAACAAGGATTCATATAATAAATGCCCAAAAGATCAAGGATCTACACATGATTCAGGATTAGAAATATTAAAAGAAGTATTAGAAGAAACTGAAAAACTTGGAAAAGATCCAAAAAGAAATGTAATTTTAGTTTATCCATTTAGTGGAGGCCCTAGAGCAGGAGGTTGTACTGGTACAGGTTATGATAGTTATTGGATGTATCCAGCTAAAGATGAAAGTATAGACATATTACATCAAAATGTTTTAGATGTTTTAAGTCAATTAGATTCAAGAGTAAAAGTAGGTTCAATTACAATCAAAGGACATAGTGGTGGTGGTGTACCGTTATATAGAATTACTGAATCTGGCTTTAAAGTTAATAGGATTGATTTTTTAGATGCTAGTTATGGTAATTGGGCTCAAAAAGCATATGAAACAGCAATAAATAATAATCCTAATGTAGAATTTAATATTATTGTAAAACCAGATACAGACACAGATGAACAAGGTAAATCTTTGAAGGATAAAAGCAATGTTAATTACATATACACAAAAACAAAACACGGCAACATTCCAAAAGAATTTTTTAGTATGGAAAGTAATAATCCTATTTTACTAGAACCATTAATTCAACCAGAACTTTCACAAGAATCAACAATTGAAACAGAAAAAACAAGAACAATACCTAAAACATGCACATATTATGATAAAGGTCTAAAAAAGAAATCATACTCAACAATTACTGGAGAAGAGATTCATGATTCTGGTTGTACATTATGTAGAGAAGATCAAGAAACTATTACAATTGCAGGCCATACAATCGAAGTTTGCTGGAAATATAAAAAGTTAGTAGAAGCAGCATTACAAAATATTGTTAATTCTGGATTCCCTATTTATGAAATAGATGGATTTAGGGAAGGTCGTACTTATAATAAAGGCAAAGATTTTGGTGAACACCCATATGGAATTGCAATAGATATTAATCGTGATTATAATGGATTATACAATAAGTGCAAAAAATGGAATGTTGAAAAATGCACATTATCAATTGCAGGTAAAAAAAATCCTGAAAGACAAGAGGAGATTGAAGGAACAATAACAAAAAATTCATATGCATATGTAATTATGGATCAGATAGGATGGATTTGGGGAGGAGACTGGGAAACTAATCAAAAAGATTATATGCATTTTTCATTAACTGGCGAATAAAAAATAAAAAAACAACATAGAATTAACTAAACAAAGAATAAACAAACATAAAAAAAAGAAAAAACATAGGAAAAAATAAGCATGACAAAAACAAAAAAACAATTTAAGAACAAAAAATCAATGGTGGCATACTTTCAATTAATGATGGTAATGTTTAGAATATTTGTTTTAGGATTAGTTTTGTTTTCAATTGCATTCATGGTATTTTTATTCATTGAAAAAGATACCAATATTCAAAACGAAGAAGTTGAATTGTTTGTTGAACAATTACTTTATTCAAAAAATGGTTTAAGTTATAGAAATCAAGATACAGGGAGAGTTTATCCTGGAATCATTAATTTTGCAGATATTGTTGATCCAAATGAAATAGAAAAAAGATTAAACAAGGCATTTGATTTTGGAGATTATCCATTAATTACATCAAATTTTTCATTAACCTTTCCTGACCATATTCAAGATACAGATTTAGAGCAATTAAAAATGTTTTATTATAACAAGAAAAGTTTTGAAGAATATTTAGTTGTTTCAGGTTGGACAAGTGGTTCACAACAAAATGCAATTAGAGTAGAAAAAGCAATAAATGTAGTTTTAAGAAAAGAGAATGTTGAAAATGGCATGTTAAAAGTTGTAAATTATCCTGCAACCTTGCATATGACCGTATTAAGTCCAAAATCATAAAAAAAACAAATAAACTCAAAAAATGAATAAAAACAAATTTAGAAAAATAAGGAAAAATAAGAAGGCACAGGAAACATTAGCTACAGATATTTTAATTACTGTATCAATTGTTTTGATTATTACTATTAGCTTGTTTGTTGTAAATATGTTAGTGGGAGAGAAAAAAGAAGAAAAAATTAATGTTAATTTAGATAATATTCAGACAAAAAGAGAGTTATTAACAATGTTAAAAACACCTTCATATGAAGATGTAACTTTTGGGGATCTATTAATTCAACATTATTATTCTAGAGAAAAAGCAAAATTATTTTCATCAATAGAAGAACAAAACAAAGCAACATGTAGCTTAATTACCAATTTTATTGAAAATTATAATTTAGAATCTACATCAAGTGATTATTATGTTGGTGAATGTTTTGATTTAGATGTAAAAACAATAAAGGGGGAAGAAATATTAACATATAATTGGTGTTCAAAAAGCACAAATGAAGAAACAGCATATTTACCTTTACCAGAAAACAATGCATTAAAGGTAACAATAAATACATGTTCATGTATGCGAAGCATTCATAAAAACGCACCATTAGAAACAATTAATTGCCACTAAAAATGAAGAACCAAATAAAAAATAAAAAAGCAGGACATGAGTTCATGATAATTTTATTAGGGGTTGTTATATTTTCAATGATTATGCTAATGTTAATAATTGTAGATTTAGAAGGCAAAACAAGAACAATGGGTGAAGCTGCCACAGAAGTAATGAAAACAGCACAAGAAGGAGATAATTTAGTTAATTATGTTGATGTTAGTGCAAAACATGCTGTTAGGGATACAGAATATAATCTTGCATTAAAGGGCGGCATTGCCAGTACAGAATGTGGAGAATTTAATGGAGTCCCTTATTGGTATGTTGATGGCAAGTTATGTTTACCAAAAAATTATAAAACAGATTTTAAAACTATGTTTAATACACAATTTTACAAATATTTAGAAGGTTTTGATAGTTATTTTAACTTAGATGAACATTTTAATATCCCTCAAAATTTTTATGAATACAAATTTATAGACAATAACATTATTGGTGTTGCAAAAGATGAAATTGCAATTGAAGGAGATAAAGTAGATGTTCCAACATATTTCTCTTTTGAAAGCCAAATTAAACAAGAACAAGCCACAACAATGACTGTTTCTTCAGGTGAAACTATAAAATTAGTATTTGGTGGAGATGCAACAACATTAGATCAAACAACAAACCCATTTAGTAATATATTACAAGAATTCCAAAATGCTTTAGTCTTTATTAACCTTGAAACTTTAATTACAGAATTACCATATCAACAATATATGATAGATGGCAAACTAAAAGAAATATACCATTTTAGAGTTCTGCCCAAACATGCAGATTATATGAAACAAAGCAATATAGCAGTTGTAACATTAGCAAATAATCATGCAGGTGATTTTGGAAAGCAAGGAGTCCAAGACACAATAAGTTATCTTGAACAAAACAATATTGCATATTGTGGTGCAACTAAAACTTCTAGTGAACCTGGACAAAATACACAAACAATTGTAACAGCTGATAATGGAATTAAAGTTGGGTTTGTTTGTTATACTGAATATGTTAATAGCCATAGTAAACAAGGCAGCCATGATAAACAATATTGTGGAAATGTTAATGAATTAGTAAATATATTTGGTCAAAACAAACTTCAACAAGACATAACATCAGCAAGACAAGCAGGAGCAGATATTGTAATAGCATCATTACATTGGGGAACATCAAGTGATGATACTCCCCAAGACCATATCTCAGGCTCAAGAGCAGCTATAAATGCAGGTGCAGACTTAGTAATAGGTCATGGCCCACATCGTGTACAAGGGATTGAGTTTATTGAAAAAAATAGCAAACAAAAAGTAATTGTATATAGTTTAGGTAATCTTTTGTCAGGAAAGGGAATCGAAAATTCTCAAATATCAAAATTAAACACAGGAGGAGAAGCAAGAAAGGCACTTTTATTCAGTATTGACATTGATAAACAAGCTAATGTTCATGGTTACAAAGTAACTCCTTTAGATTTAGGTGCAGGAGCTCCTAAAATTGCTTCAGAAGAATTTAAACAAGAGATTATCAAGAATGTTATTGATAGATCATCAAACTATCCAAATGGTTATAAACAAGATCAAGCAAATTTAATCACACAATCAACTATTGATGTGGCATATCCTGCAATAGATGATTCTGGCTGTCAAATTTCACAATTCCCATTTAACTCAGAGTCAGTTGGTCATACATCCAATGGTATGTTAAAGAATCCTGCTACTATTAAAAAAGAAACAACACATTATTATTCACATAAACATTCAAGAAATAGATTTTATGGGACTATTGAATTAGTTAATATGATAGAGAAAGCAGGTTGTATAACAGCAAAAGCAATAGGTGCAAGAATAGATATTCATGATTTAAGTGATAAAGAAGGTGGAAAATTAAGTGGTCATGCATCTCATCAAAGTGGTAGAGATGTGGATATGGGTTTATATTTCAATAAGAACAATAAAGTTTACAATGATTTTGAAGATGCAACAGGTTCAAAAATAAAATATTTTGATGCAAATGCAAACTGGATATTAATCAAAGCTTTGCTAGCATCAGGAAACATTAAAGCAATTTACCTTGACCAGCAATTGATTAATAAATTAAAAGAATATGCACAACAAAGTGAACCAGACCAAACAATAATTAAAAAAGCATTTTCAAAACTTAAACATTGGAAAAGCCATAAAGACCATTATCATGTTAGAATTTATTGCCCAATAGATGATAACCAATGTAAAGAATAAAAAGCAAGTAGAAAAAAAATAAACAAAACACAATAAAAACAAAAAAATGAATAAAAACACAATAAAAACAATTAGAATTTGTATTTTACTGCATTTACTAGTTTTATTATTAATTTTACCTATGATATTTAGTGAAGAATTAGTTTATTTTGAAATTCAAGATGTCCAGAATGAAAAGGAAGAAAAATTAGTTGATTTTGGTGTTTTAGATAATAATAACTTTTATTACCAATTAGATGAAAACACAGCATTTTATACTGGAATAATGGATAATTTTGATGATGAACCAATATACCAAATTAATAGTTATGATCAGTTTAATAATTTAATTGTTAAAGAGATAGGTTTAACATATAAAACAGCAATTTCATTTAATTCTAAAACTAAACAAATTAAGATTTTCAAGAATGAAAAAGTAATTATTGAAAAACAAATTGAATTCTGTAATAACAATAATGTTTGTGAATACTGCACAGAAGATGATTGTTATAATAAAGAGGTTATAGTTTATGAAAATTCATTAACATGTCAAAATGATTGTCCTACTGGAACAAATGATAATTATTGTGATTTAATCCAAGATAACAAATGTGATCCAGACTGTAATAATCTAGATAAAGATTGTAATATATGTAATGATCCAGATAATGAAGATGTTTGTTATTACAATGATTTAAATCATTATTGTATGTATGAATATGATGGCATTAAATGTAATTCTGAACAAAAATGTAAACAAGGTTTATACCAAGAAATGGAAGATAACACACAATGTTGTATTGATAGTTATTGTGTTGCCCTAGATTATGTAGAAAGTGATAATGACAATAACAATAAAGATTTAGTAGATGAGTTTATTGAAGATGAAATTCTTGATGAAGTAATTGATGAAGAAGTAGAAAAAGGTAAAATTGAAAGTAATGAGATAGAAGATAAAGAAATAGACCAAAAAGAAATTGAAAAATACACAAAAGAACAAATAATAGATGGGGGGAACATCAAAATGTATCTCATAATATTAGCCATGTTTATTTTAGTTGTTATAATTATTAATCTTTTCAAATTTTTCAAGAAAACTAAAACAAACAAATTAGATGAAACAATAAATAAATTACACAACCAAGGTATAAATTATTCCAAAATAAAGCAGCAATTAATTAGAAAGGGCCACCATGATGATGAGATAGATAAAGCCATTGAATCACATTATAAAAAAGAGAGTAAATAAATCAAATGAATACAAAACATTTAATAGATAAGAAAAGCCTTGCATTAGCTTTAATGTTGGTTTTATGTATAGTAATAGCTTTGCTTTTTGTTAATATTTCTAATTTAAATAATAACAATGAGAAAATTACAGGTCATAATGTTTATAATCCATCCCAACCAACCACTAACCAACAAACAATTAATCTTGGTCAGTGTAATGAATTGATCCACTTAGAATATCTTCCTGAAAAAATAGTAAGAAGAGATTTTAATGAAGAAAAGTTTAAAAAGTTCCTTGCTAAGATACAACCATATAAACAACATATAAAAGAAGCTTCTGCCCATTATAATATCCCTGAAGAATTAATTATAGGTATTATGAAAGTAGAAAATGCAGGGGGGCCATTTGATTATGGAACTTACACAATTAAAGATGGATCAAATTCAAAAGTCAAAGTAAAAAGATTATGTAATGGAAGATGCGGATTATGTAAGTTTGCAGGTGGTCCAGGTAATGAATATAATTGTATGGAAGACCAAAAAAAATGTCATTACTATGACAAAGAAAAAGAAAAATGGACGATATCAAGCTCAACTGCATATTGTAATATAATGCAAACAAGTATTGAAAATTGTGAAAAACTTGAAAAAACAGGTGAATGTAATCTAAATGAGTTTATGAAAGGAAATCCAAAAGATGGAATATTCACAGGAGCAGAACATATAAGGGGAAAATTAAATTCTTATCTTGGAATTATATCAAAGCCACCATATGATAAGATCCCAGCACATAACCTTTATTGGGGAACAGCATTTGCCTATAATAATGGTCAAGGCACCCTAAAAATTGCATTAAGAGAAATTACAAAAAATAAATATAATGGTGATTATTCAAAATTCAATTGGTGGGAACTCACAACAGAAGATTTTGAAGTAATAATGCATCTCTTTTCTGATAGTGTTAAAGACAAATCAGCAGTTGGCAGAGTTGGTTATGCACAAGGTGTCCTTAAGGCATTAAAATATCAAGGTTTTGATGGTTGTAATGGTGGCCTAATAATTGGTGAAAAAGGATTACAAGATTATTTAGGTAATGAAAAATATACAAAACAATTATCAACTCCTGAATTAATACCAATGGATTTTCAAGATAGATTTATTTATCAAATTGATCCTAGTTTTAGTATTTCATTAACTCATGAGTTAGACATATATGCAAAATTAAGAGAAAAATCTTTCTTAATTGCAAAAGAAGTTGAAAAATGTCATGAACAAAAAAACATAGATGAAAATGGAGAAAAAATAACTACAATTAATGCTGGAATTATTGAAGAATGTGTGAAAAAAGAAATTAACAAGAACAAAGAAGTAAACTTCCCACCAAAACTTAATCTAGAAATTTGCGATAAAGATGTAAACAAAGCAAGTTATACAATTTGTGCTAAATCAAATGAAAATCTAAATGTTTATTTAAACAATGATATTAAAAACAAACCATTAATTTATAGATTTGCACTTGGCTTTAAAGACCCATCATTAAAGAATGTTAATATTGAGACAATAAAGAAAATCAAAGAAGATAAAGATGTTCTTAAACAACCAGACAAAACTATAGAACAACAAACAGATACTACAACAAAAACACAACAAACTATAACAGATATAACACCAGGTGAATTAACTCAAATAACTAATAACATACCATCTGATATTAATTTTTATACATATACAACAAAATGTAAGTCCAAAGTTGAGCCATTTGAAGATAGAACAGAAGGAATTATTCTTCCTAAATCAATCACATCAAATACAGAAGTATATTTTTATTTCCATGGCCATCAAATGAGTGGTGTTGAATCATATGTAAAAAACAAGAAATTAGCAGAAAAAGTTTCAGGATTGCATAATCAAGGCAAAGATATTATTTTAGTATGGTTTAAAGGAGGAGATAAACATATTTCTTCAGAATACACCATTAAGTCTGGACCATTCAAAGGAGAAAAGGGTGATGGTGGACATGATTGGATGAAAGGTAAAAGAGATGGAACAGATGAATCACAGTTTAAATGTTTCTATGATGAAGCAATTGCAACAATAACACAAGAATTAAACCAAAACCCAACATCTATTTCATTTATGGGACACAGTAATGGTGGAAGAACCATAAGAGATATTTACATTGATGGTGGGTTTTTAGATGAACCTCATTTACCTATTAAATCTACAATTTATTTTGATGCATGTTATGGAACTTGGTGTACAACAGTTGCGAACTTACCAACAAGTAAAAGAGGAGAGATTCATTCTTATTATTCTAGCCAACAAGATGCAGGTAACACACAAGAAGATTCAATTAAATTACCTAATTACCCTGATTCCGAGGTTAAGGTTACAAAAGCAGGCCACGGTAGTGTTCCTGCTAATTGTTTCTTAGATCATTATAATGAACAGGGTTGTTTAAGCTAAGGTCCTAGAAAGGAATAAATTAAGAAAGTATATACTCTATAATATAAGTTAGAATATGATAACCCATTTAAATATCAAGGATTTCTCATTTAAATATAAGACATATAATTAAGATATATAGTTAATATATAGCTGAAATATATAATTAATACATATAATAAATCCATGTAAGGATTTTATTATCTACAAGGGGTGTTTACTATGCTTAATATACCATATGATGTTGTTGTAAAAAAGATTATTGAAGATAAAGGTTTATCACAAGCTGAGATTGATGATAAAGTTGAAAAAAAAATGGCACAGCTTGCAGGTTTAATTTCTAAGGATGGTGCAGCCCATATAATTGCTAATGAGTTAGGTGTAAAAGTAATGGAGCAAAAAGGAGTTGTTAAGATTAACGAAGTCTTTGCTAGTATGCGTGGATTAGAAACACAAGGGAAAGTTACAAGAAAATTAGAATTATATGAATTTCAAAGAGGAGAAACAACAGGAAAAGTTGCTAGTTTTTTTATTGGTGATGAAACAGGCCAAATAAGAATTACATTATGGGGAGATCAAACAAAAGAATTTGACAATATTAAGGAAGGAGATGTAGTTATAATCAGAGACGCAAATGCAAAAAAGAATAATAATTTTGTTGAAATACACCTTGATTCAAAATCACAATTAATTATTAATCCAAGTGATGTAAAAATTGAGGAAGTCAAACAATTCACAAGAGAAAGAAAAACAATTAAAGAATTAACAGAAGATGATAATAATGTTGAATTATTAGGTACAATTGTCCAGGTATTTGATATTAGATTTTTTGAAGCATGTTCAGTTTGTAATAAAAAACTTCAACAAACAGAAGAAGGTTTAGCATGCCAAGAGCATGGAAAAGACAAATTAGATTATAATTATGTTGTTAATGTTTTTCTAGATGATGGTAGTGCAACTATAAGGATTGTATTCTTCAAAAACCAACTCCAAAACCTACTTAAAAAAACACATGATGAAATTTTAGGATATAGAGTTAATACTGAATCATTTGAGCAAGTTAAGAATGAATTACTTGGTGAGATGATTAAAGTAATTGGGAGAGCAAAGAAAAATCAAATGTTTGATAGACTTGAATTCACTAGTAATTTAGTATTCACAGATATTGATCCAGAAGAAGAGATCAAGAAAATGGCAAGTAAAACAAATCCTGCATAGAATAAATTAGCATATATAAATTATTAACAAATACAATTAAAATGATGTTTAGAACACATAGAATTTTTGTTTTAGTATTATGTTTAATTATCTATATGAACCCATATAATTTATTAGGGATATTAAGTATTTCTAATAGTATCTTCACGACAAACTTCTTAATCTTTTGTTTAATAGCTATATTTGGCTCAATGGTACCAGACATAGATAATCCTTCTTCAAAACTTGGAAAAAATATAAAAATAGTGGGATATGTTTTTAAACATAGGGGATTTTTTCATTCATTGCCAGCATTAATCTTATTCATATTTATTTTTTCTAGATTTTTTAGCTTAACCTTAAGTTTTGCATTTTTTATTGGTTATTTTTCACATTTATTGTTGGATAATCTTACTTATCAAGGAATTTATTGGTTTTACCCATTCAAGTATAGAATTAAAGGTTTTACTAAATCAAAAAGTTTGTTTGAAAAAACTTTTTTCTACTTAAACTTACTTACATTCTTATTATTACTTGTTTATTTTTTATAAAAAGATAGAAGAAAAAAATCAGATATTTAATTCATAAAGTCCTTCACTTTCTTTAATTTTGCCATCTTTAATCATAAACCCAATGAACTTTTCAATATGTTCTGGTGGAACACCAGCTTCTTTTGAAATTTCACTAAGATTAGATTTTTTAAGTTTTAAGATTGCAATAATTAAGTTCTTCATTAAAACTGTACCATTTTTTTTCAAAACCTTATTCTCAGATTCAAAATTCTTAATAAGCATATCTAATTTATGCAATTTAGCCTGAATTTCATTTAAATAATTTGAAAAATCAGGAGCTGAATACACAAATTGATCAGGAGCAATTATTTCAATAGATGTTGGCATATAATCAAAGCAGAACCACATTAATTTATCAATATCATTAAACTCAACATCTATTTCTACAAATACACTAAACATATTTTTATGTTCTTTTTGTTCAGCATCTGCATAATCTTCATTTAATACCTTAACTCCTTCTTCTGTTTTAAGCTCTTGGATATATTCTCTAATAATTTTATCTAAATGCTCTTTAGGAGTACCAATCATACTAATGATTGCCCTTACTTTAATTTTTGTTGGTTCCATTTTATTGCTTGTGAATGCCTTATTATTTAAAAATGTTGTTATTGAATATGATGAAAAACATAGTCATTTTTTAAAGAAAATCACCACTATGTTTAGTAACAATAGCAACCCAAGAAAGAATTTTGTAAAAGATCTAATTTGAGAATTCTTATTCTGATAAATAATCCCCCCATAAACATCGCATGAAGAGTTAAAGTCTAAAGCTAGTTCATTATCATTTAATTTATTTAAATATAGGGTTGTATTTTCTTTGAATTTTTTAAGATTTAATAATGAATTAATACTACTATTATTTTTATTATTTTCTTGAGAACCACATAAGTTTTTAGATTCAACATTTTCTAATTTAGTTTTTTTCTTTTTTTTATTCTTCTCTATATTCTTTTTAAGATTCTTTTTTTCATCACAATCAATAGATATTGCTTTTTTAGCTTCGACATCAAAACCTTCAAGAACAACATAATGTTTACTAGACTTACTAACATCGCATTTTTCTTTTAATTTAACATATAATAGTATATCCTGTATAAAACCCTTACCAAACAAGGATATTTTTGTAATTTCACTTACTTTTTTATTATTCTTATCAACAACATATGCTTGTAATGAGTTTTTTGAAGAATTTTTTTTAATAATTTTAGCTTTGATCCTAATATTGCCACCAAATTTAAGTTTGTTCTCATTATATACTTTTATAAATTCAATATGGGAATTAATAAGATTAGAATTATTTTTATTATTAACAATAATTAATTGTTTACTAATATTATTATTTAAAAGATTAGTGTCATTACATATTGGATAAAGTATGGCTTTAATAAACAAAATATCTATTTCTTTACCATTATTAATAGTATATTGTTTTTTAGGTAATGATGTATTAAGTTTTTGTTTTATTTTAGCCTCAAAAACATCATTAATCCAATATTCTATGATAAATGGCTGAGTACTATTAACATTAAAATTTAATTTTAATTTGTCATCATCTTGGTAAGTTAAAAAGTGATTAGATAATAAGTTGTTTTCATTTAAAACCCCATTATTTTTAACTATCTCAAGTTTAAGGTTAGGGTCACACTTAATTGTACTTAAATCAAGAACAATAATATTCTTACAAACCATTACTCCACTATTATTAATTTCTCCACATAGAGTATAATTTCCTTCAAATTTAAATAATATTTTTCCAGTATTAGAAGTCTTATATTTATTAACTTCATTTACAATAAAAGACCCTGTTTTCAAAAAATTCTTGCCTGAAATACTATAATTGACAATAACATCAATTTTTTGTTGGGGATATAACAGATTATCAATTCTAAAAAGTTTTGTATATTCAATATTGGTATATATAACATCATTAAGAACAACAGATAAATTTGCATTTGAATTTATTTTTATTTTTGATAAATTCTGAAGAGATAGATTAACTGAATTATTACTTATGGAATTAGTGTTATTATCGATAAAAAAAGAGGAGTTATTAATCAGAAATGATGAATTTTCAATCACCGCACCATAAGCAAATTTAAAGGACAATAACCCTATAATCACCATCAAAATAAACATATAAAACCATTGCTTTTTTTGTTTACACATAATTTAGTATAATATACTTTGAAGTTAATAAACATTTATAGTCGAGAAATAGAGATTTTCCGAGTTTGTTCGAAAATACTATATAAAGATAAGAAAAAAAAAGAAAAATATTCCGGTTTTGTAATAATCATAATCAATTCTAATTAAACAAATCAACCATTAATCAAATCTGATTAAATAATTATTCCAATTCTTTGAAATCTTCATTAATTTGCCTTAATAATATTTTATGTTTATCAAGGAAATAATCAAAGTATGATGGAAATTCTTTAAATGATTCACATTTAATTTTTCCAGCTGTTGGATGCGCTCCAATATCAATCCAATCAAACAAAGTAACATAAGTTGACTGTGCCTTATTTTTAAAAAAGTTCAATGTCCAACCATCTTTTGTCGGTTTTAATTGATAGGAACCAAAATCAGCTAATATAAAATCCTCATCATTTTTATTATTGAAATAAATTAGTTGATTGTAAATATAATAATCAACATCATCGATGTTACATTTATATTGGTCTAATAAAAGCTCTTCTTCTTGCTGTGTGTTTAGATAATACAACCCACCAACAATAATAACCAATAAAACAATTACTGCTAATATTTTTTTCATGTTATCCCTCCATTATCTTAAGTCATGATAATTCTTTTGATTTATAAAGATTATTAAACAAGTCCATTATAAATTTAAATGAATATCTCATTAACCAATTAATAAGAATTATAGATTCAGAATCCCATCAAAAACATCATTTAAATCATGTTCAAATTGGTCAAGATCACCATTATTTTCAACAACATGGTTATATTTTTGAACTTTTTGTGCATTCATAATATTCAAGATTTGCATTTTATTATAACCTTTTATCATTCGTTCATAAACAAATTCAACATCTGCTTTTATAAGAATAATGAAATCACAAAGATCATTTACCCCTAATTCAGTTAATAATGCAATATCAACGACCACATTTTCATTTTTTGCCCTTGCTTTAAGTAGCATTTCACTAAGCTGATTTTTAATTTTAGAATGCATAATATTATTTAATTGTTGTAATAGTTCAGTATTGCTAAAAACTATCCTTCCTAATTTTTTTCTATCTATTTCTAGGTCCCTTCCTAAAATATTTTCACCAAATTCAGCAATTAGGTTATTCTTTACTTCACTATCCTTTAATAATTCATGGCCTAGCTTATCTACATCAATAATTCTAAAGCTCTGTTTAGTTAATTTAGCTAAGATTTGTGCAGCTGTTGTTTTTCCAACCCCGATATAACCAGTTATACCTATAATCATATATTTATATTTAAACACTATAGATATATAAATATTTATGAAAACCTTTAAATACTTGGCTAATATGACAATAAATATGAAAAAGAGGGGTTTTTTAGGTTTAATAATAGCTATAATAGTTATAATAATTATACTCTTGGCCAGTTTATTCTTTATTTATTATCCAAATAATAAAATTATAGAACCAAGTATAACATATGAAAACTTACCAGAATATGAAATACTAACTATCGATAGCTCAGAAATAGAAAATATCAATTCTAAACTAATAGAACAAGATTTTCAAGTTAATCCAATATTAATTAATAATTTAGAAATTACACCTAACAAACAAGAAATGCAATTATTAGAGAGATCTAAGCAACAATATTTCATATTGCAATTAATTGGCCCAGTTAAACAAGAATGGAAACAGATATTAGAAACAGTTAATGTTAAATTTTTTGATTATATTCCTGAATTTTCATATAAGGTAAAAGTACATCCAAAACAAATACCAGAAATATTAAAATTAAAATTTGTTGCAAATATAGTTGAATATAAACCAGAGTTGAAAATACCAACACAAACACAACAAACAATTGAAGAATCAAAAGATAAAGAAGTAATTAATTTATACATTCAAACATTTGAAGAATCTGCTGCGCTACAATCATTACTTGACCAGGTTGCTGAATCTTACTATAAAGAATCACCATTAATTTACCATGTAAAGGTTAAAAAGGCATATATTCATTATATTACAAATATTAATCAAGTTGAGATTATTGAAGAGCTTCAACCATTAACAATTACAAATGATTATTCTTCAGACATTGTAGAAGTTGATCCTACTGCTTCAATTCTTAATTTAGATGGTAGTGGGCAAATAGTTGGGATTATTGATTCTGGTGTTGATACGGGTGTTGATGCTAACACAGAAGGAGATATACATTTAGATTTAGACAATAGAATTAATAGCATTTATACCATATCAAATGTAGTTTGTATTATTTATGGAAAATCATGTACTAGTGCTGATGATCTTAATGGACATGGAACTCATACATCTGGTTCAATTTTGGGCAATGGTTCTGCTTCTAATAGCCAGTACAGAGGAACCGCATACAATGCAAATTTATCATTTTATGCAGCAGGTGATGATGATGGTTCAAGAAGTATTTATATTGCTTCATTAGATTCAACAATGATTCAAACAAGTTATGATGATGGAGCAAGGATACATAGTGATAGTTGGGGTTCATCTACAACAGAGTATAGTACAGGCCTAGCAAAAAGAATGGATAGTTTTATGTGGGATAACAAAGATATTTTAATTGTTACATCCGCTGGTAATGATGGTTCATCATTACAAACAGTTCGTGACCCTGGAACTGCAAAAAATGTATTAACAGTTGGTGCATCACAAAGTAATAGATCTGGTAGTGGTTATGGTACTAATATTAATTCCCTCCCATCATTTTCAAGCAGAGGACCAGCAAATGACAATAGAACAAAACCAGATGTTGTTGCTCCTGGTACAAACATTATTTCCACAAGATCTTCTAAATTAAGTGGGGGAACCCAATCATGTAATGGTGCACTTGCAGGAAATAATAATTATTCAACATGTTCTGGAACATCAATGTCTGCTCCTTTAACAGCTGGCTACGTTGCTTTGGTTCGAGAAAATTTTATTGAAAACATTAATTATCAAACACCAAGATCATCATTGATTAAGGCAATGATTATTAATGGAGCACAAGATATTGGTTATGGAATCCCTAGTAATCACTCAGGTTGGGGAAGAATTAATTTAACTAATACATTAACACCACCATATCCTAAATTCTTCAAATATATTGATAATACAACTGGATTTAGTGGATCAAATCAATACACAACCCATAATATAGAGATAATTAATACATCCAGTGAATTAAAATTTACTTTAGTATGGACAGATTATGAATCAACAAGTAGTGCTGCTAAAAATTTAGTAAATGATATTGATTTAATCATAACAAGTCCAAATGGATCAGTTTATTATGGAAATAATTTTGAATGGCCTTATAATATTTCACAAGATCGATTAAATAATGTTGAACAATTAATATTAAATTCAACAAATGGAGAGATTGAAACAGGAACATATACAATAAACATATCTGCATTTTCAATAAGCAATACAAATCAAGATTATAGTATTATTATTTCAGGCGGAGTAAATGTAAGTCCAACAACTAGTAAATTTGATGGTGTAACAACACTTCCTAATTCAGGATCAAGATATTATAGCGAAAGTGGTTTTATTTTAGAAAATACAACAAATGGTAAAATTATTTGGAATGAAAATGTTTATCTTTCAGATATGAATTTTGATGACAATATAATTATGAATAGTAATAATATTTGGGTTAACACAACAGGACTACATTCAACCTTAACAACAACCAATATGACTATTTCTTTGTACAACTTAAGTTATGAAAAACCAATGCCAATGAAGAATGGAAATACCTGTAATGATTGTCAACTTGTTTCTAGTACGTCTGGAAAAGTTGAATTTAATGCAACTGAATTCTCTAGTAGTGGTTCTAATTATAGTGCTGTTGAAAACTCATCTATTGACATTTGGGACATGAGAGATAATGGGAAACCATATGCAACTGATACAATCAAATATCAAAATAATGAAATTTATTTTTATGCAAACTACACAAACTTTTCAAGTTCTTTAGCTATTACAACAGGGACATGTACGATTAATTATAATGATTCAACAACAGCAACAATGAATTATAATGCATCTATTAATTTGTATCAATATAATAGAACATTTTCTAATCCAACACAAACAGATTATAATATAAGTTGTAGTGATACTAATTTTTATCAGCGAAATTCAACTAATTCAACAACAATAAATAATATTAATGCAGTTTATCCATGGCAACCAACAAATGTTTCCATACAATTAAACTCAAATGGAACTATTACTATAAATTGGAATACAACCAAAGATGCAGGAAGTTATGGATTATTTTATGATAGTAATCTAACTAAGTTATGGGAATTTAATGATTCATCTGGGCCAAATATTACAGATATCAATATTCTAGAATTAAGTTACACAGATAACATCAATGGAACAACTAAAGATAGTAATGGTGTTACACAACGTTATTACAAAGTTGTTGCTTTAAATTCTACATCAAGAACAAACACATCTAACTCAACAATCGGTGTTCTCAAAAAAGAAATACCGGTAACAACAGGAAATCCAAATACTGGTGTTGAACTAGTAATTATATCTATACCATTAAATGTTACAGATTTAAGTTTGTCAACATTAATCTCAACAACGTCTAATATTGCATCTAATAATGATGTTATTTATACTTATAATTCAACATCATCACAACCTGAATCTGTACAATTTTTCACTGATTTTGGTTGGTTTGGTGATTTCACTAGCTTTAATATTAATCAAGCATATTTGTTCAAACCTGTAACAACAGCATATAATATTACTTTTGTTGGTTCTGTTCCAATAACAAATACTTCATTCACTATAAAACAATCAACTAATATTGCAGGCAACTCAACAGAATTAAATTTAATTGGTTTAAATACACCACAAAAAAAATGTAGTTTAGATACTATTTTTTATGATGCAACTAATGGAGATACTATTTATAGATACAACACAGCAACTGCATCTTATGAAACTGTTTCATTTGACGGAAGTAATTGGTCTGGTGATTTTGATTGTATCAATCCAGGTGAAGGTTACGAATTTAGAATTGTAGGTAGTGAGTATAGTATTAATTACGAAAGATAAAACCAAATTGAGAAAAAACAAAAAAATGACATATCGCCTAACGAATTAATATTTTATTTCTTACCCCAATGTTCTTTTAATAGACCCAATAGTTTATTAGGTTCAATATGATACTCCCCTTGTATGTTATATAATCTATTTGCTTTACCTTTTGGTTTTTCTGAATAAGCTAGCTGAATTTTTAATTCTCCTTTATCATGCATTGCCCCATAATTAAACCATTTCGTAGTTATCTCTTTAACAGATGCCCATGGAATAACATATACAATATCAAATACCTTCTCAATAATTCCTTGTTTTGTTATTATTAAAGTTTGATTTGTGCTTTTAATAATTTTCACTAAATTAATAACAATAAATGCTAAGGCACCAACACTAAGTAATACAAGTAGAGAAATTGCAAAGATTCTAATATTATAATTATAATCCAACAATTCTAGTCCCCAAAAAGCAGTAATTCCTAAAAAATCAAATATAGTCATTACAAATCCAAAGGTCAATAAAAAACAAATTAATGAAACAAAAATCTCCCAAAAATGAGTTTTTTTTGCTTCGAAATAAAGAATTTGATCAGTTTTAGGTTTAGATGTAACAATTTCAGCAATATTTTGAGGTAGATTTTCATTCTTAATAGATAGTCCAATTACTATTGGCCAAGATTTTTCTTTTTTCTCTTCAATTTTCTCTTTGGGGAAATTTATTTGATAATGGTGATAAACCAAACCATAAATTTCATTGAAATTGTCAGCAAATAAATGAGGGATTTCAACCATTTTACCCGCAGTCTTATCTAATTCATCAACAGAAACAAACAATTTAATAGAGGTTACAAAATTATCTTGTTCTCTCCTATTAACTTTATATTCTGAAATCGCTTCCCAAGGCAAAATTGTTACCTTATTATTTTCTCTAAGTATGATTGAGTCATCACTTATAGACACATAATATTTGTCTTTGTTAAATTGTGCACATAATCCATCAAAAAGCATAAATAAAAACCAAATAACAAACAAAATCAATAAAAATTCAATTATGATAAATAACCATAATGAAAATAGGTAATCAGGATAAGATTCAATTTGTAATACTAATAATAAAGTTAGAATAAAGGAAAAAACCAAAGCAAAAAATGCACTAACACTCTTCCATACTTTGTTCCCAGTTGTTAATTCTTTTAGATTAAATGTATTTTCACTAGTATTATCAACTGAATTCTTCAGTTTTTCAGATAAGTTCACAATCTTTTCTTTAATATATATAGTTTTCTCATTAACTTGTGTCTTTTGTGATTTATCTGATTTCTCTAGTTCTTTTGGTTTTTTTAGTTCTAGTGTTTTTTTACCCATATAACTAATTAAGAAAGAGTAATATATAAATTTATTGTATAATACTTAAAAAATTAAAAAATTAAAATAAATGATTATAATGGACCTATTTCTTCAATTAATTGTTTTAAAGCATTAACAGCTGCCCCAACATAATCTTCTTCTCCTGATTTCAAGTATGCAAAATTAATACCTGAACTTGAATTAATTCTATGTAATCTTAAATCATTACCTGTTTTCTTTAATACTTCTACAACATCTTTAGCACTACCACCTTGTGCCCCAACACCTGGTATGAGTAAAGGTATTTCTTTACCCGAATCAACAAAATATTTACTTATTTGTTCTAATTCAGCAGGATAAGTGGCCCCAACAACAGCACCAATTCCATCATTATACCAATCTAAAACTATTTTTTCAGCTGTTTTCATATAAATTGCTGTTTCATTTCCTTCACTATCATTAACTTTTAGATTTTGTAAATCAATTGCCCCTTTATTTGAGGTTCTACATAAAACATAAACACCTTTTTCATGTATTTCTTCAGTTCCATCACCACAATATTCAGTAAATGGTCCAACTGAATCACTACCCATATATGGAGCAATAGTAATTGCATCTGCTTTCCAAAAATCAAACAATGCTTTTGCATAAGCTTTACTTGTTTTTCCAATATCACCTCTTTTTGCATCTAACAATACTGGAATACCAAGTTCTTTGCATTTCTCCATAATAATCTTTAATGCTTCAAGACCTTTAAAACCATATTGTTCATAAAAAGCAATATTTGGTTTAACAATAGCGGGAACAACTCCTGCCTGAGAAAAACCATTTAACATTTCAATATAAAATTTTGCAATTGCTTTACCTGGTTCTTTTTCCTTATTAACAAATTCTTCACATCCTTGAGAAGGAATCTTATCTAAAACAGGATCTAAACCAACACAAACAATATTACCTACTTTTTCTGCCCTTGTTTTTAATTGTTCAATATAATTCATTTTTTCACCAATTTGTATATAGATTATAATTATTCAAATTTTAATTACTCAAATTTGAGTTCCATTAACCCATATTTTTCAAAACCAATCTCAACTTGCCTTGATACTTCTTCATTTGGGTTATATTTTGCTTTTGCCATTGGTAACAATGCCAAAGAATGACTCATTGCATAATAAGGCACACCTAATTCATTAACAGCTTCTTCAACACTCTTTCCATCATCTCTTTTCTCCATTCGATTTACTAATCCAATTGCAGCAACAACTTCTACATTTGCTTCTTTTAATTGCTTAATTGTTTTTAATAATGAACCACCAGTTGTTGTTACATCTTCTAATACTAATACTTTGTCTCCCTCATTAACTTCCCCAATAAAATATTTATCTTTAGGTGCGCCATGTGGTTTTGGTTGGCCCCTACCAAGAATTATTTTTTGTTTTGAATTTGTTGAACCATCTAAACATTCCTTTCCTAATTTATAATTTGCAATTATTGCAAGTTTTGATGCGCCTTCTGGAACACCATAAATATAATCAGATTCAATTAATTCTTTTTTTAAGAAATTAAGAACAAAACCTGCTGTTTTATCAATGATTTCAAAAGTATTTGATAAATTTCTACAATTAGCATACCAATAACTTTGTCGTCCTGATTTTAACATAATTGGTTTATCAAAGAAACCAACAACATTATTGTCAATTACAAATTTATTAAATTCATCTTCATTAAATATCTTGTTTTCATCTGACATTGTATATTACCTCTTTTCCTTTATAGTCTTTATTTAATACTATTTTTTCATGACCTTCACTATTAGAATAACTATAAACAATATTGCCATTAACAATAGTCATAATTGGCCAACCTTTTAATTTTTTTCCTGCAAATGGTGACCATTTACATTTTGTAAAGAGTTTTTCATTTTCAACAATCCTTTCCATTTCTAAGTCTAAAATAACTAAATCTGCATCATAACCCTCTTTAATAAATCCTTTATTTTTTATTCCAAATATTTTAGCAGGATTTTCACAACATAATTCCTGTACTTTTTTTAATGAAATTCTGCCTTCATTAACAGCATTTAATAATAAAGGTAGCACTGTTTCACAACCAGGAACACCATAAGGATAATTAATTTCTCTTTTTTCTTCTAATGTATGAGGGGCATGATCAGTTCCAATTACATCCACAACACCAGAATTAACTGCATCGAATAATGCTTGTTGATTATTTATTGTCTTTAATACTGGCTTCATTTTAGTAAATGCACCATTATCATCTTCTTCTGTTAAAAATAAATGATGAGGAGAAACTTCAACAAAAAGTGTATTATCATTACCATTAGTTTTGTTTGTATTAATATAATCAATTTCTTCTTTTGTAGAAATATGGCACAAATAAAGTTTATTTCCGCATTTTTTTGCTAACTCAACTGCTTTTTTTACCATCTCACCTTCAGCATGTACTGCAACCACCTTCTCTGAAATTTTTGCAGTTTCAAATATTTTTTCTAACAAAAGATTATCAGTAATTAATAAATTACCAGTAGTATCATTCATATAAACTTTTACAGCAGCAACATTTCCAGAATCAAAAGCTTTTTTAATTTCCATTATATTGTCATCAGCACTTGCCCCAAAATAAAAACCAAAATTAACAATACTTTTCATTGCTAGATTTTTTTTATTCTCTAAATCACTTAATGTAAAAGTTGGAGGATTAGTATTAGGCATATCTAAAACAGTAGTAATACCACCTGCTGCTGCTGCACAACTTCCACTTAAGAAATCTTCTTTATGTTCCATACCTGGTTCACGAAAATGAACATGTGGATCAATTAAACCCGGTAAAACAAGTTTATTATTACAATCAATGACTTTCTCACAATTTATTTCATCTGAATTTCCTGAATTTTCTGAAATTATTGAGATTATTTTTCCTTCAGATATAAGAATATTTCTAAGAATTGTATTTCCATCTTCAATAACTTTACAGTTCTTTAACAATAAACTCATTTTTACTCCTTGTTGCATTTACACACATGATTTCCAAAATCTTTTAATTCTTTTAATTCTTTTGAATTAAAAACTGGACCATCAATACAAACTAGCTTATGGTTAATTGAACATCCACCGCATATACCAAAACCACAGCCCATGTATCTTTCTAAACTTACTTCACATTCCACATTATATTTTTCACATAACTCAACAACCTTTTTCATCATAATTTCAGGACCACAAGTATATACAATATCAAATTTTTCATTTGATAAAGATTCAGATAATGATTTTTCCAATAATTCTGTTGTAAATGCTTTGTCTCCTTCACTACCATCATCAGTACAAAAACAAGCATCACTATTAACACAAATATTATTGATAAGATCTTTAAATATCAAACCATCAGAACATTTAGCACCATAGATCAATTTAACATTTTTATTATCATTTTTTAATTGTTTGTATAATAAACACACAGCAGCCATGCCTATCCCACCAGCTACAATACAAACATTCCTAACATTTTCATCAATAGTAAAGGTATTACCATATGGCCCTCTCCAACCCAAAAGATCACCTACTTTTAATTCAAATAATGCCTTAGTAAAAGGTCCTCTTTTCATAGCTGTAAATGAAAACTTATTTTCCTTAATACAAGTAATAGTAAATGGTTTTTCTTCAACATTGGGAAACCACACCATTATAAACTGCCCAGGCTTAATTTTTATTTCTCCTTCTAACCAAACAGTTACAAAATTTTCATTATGTTTAATTACCTCAACAACCTTTGTTGTATAAGGGATATCTTGTTGAGTAATGTCTTGTTTAATAAAATTATTTTTAATAGTATTATTATTCATGAGCAACACCAATTATTTCTTTAATGTTAGAATATCCATTATTTGTCATCCATTCTTCAATTTCCAAATTAATTTTAGTAAAAACTTTTACACCCTCATAATAAACAGCAGTTCCAACACCTAACAAAGATGCTCCTGCCATTAACATTTCTATTGCATCCTTACCTGTTGTTATTCCACCAGTACCAATTATAGGAATATTTACTGTTTTGTAAATTTCATAAACATTCTTAATAGCCACTGGAAAAATGCCTTTACCACTTAACCCACCAAATTTATTTGTTAAAATAGGCATTTTAGCATTAATATCAATTCTCATACCTGCTAACGTATTTATTGCAGTTATGCCATCTGCTCCAGCTTGCTCAACAGATTTTGCAATTGGTTTTATATCTGTAACATTTGGTGTTAACTTAATTACAACAGGAATTTTAGTATTGTTCTTTACAACATTCGTAATAGCTGCTGCATCTTCTGCATTTGCCCCAAACAGTTTAAATTCTTTTTTAACATTTGGACAAGAAATATTTGCTTCTATTATATCTGGTTTTGCTTCTGAAATTAATTTAGCAAGTTCACCAAATTCTTCAACATTACCACCAAAAATACTTGCAATTATTGGTGTTTTAACAATTTGTTTTGCATGTTTAATCATTTCTATGGATTTGTCAATGCCTGCATTACTTAATCCAACAGCATTCATAAAACCATGGTTATCATTAAACATAATTGGGTTTTTATGTCCTTTTCTTGGATCTAAAGAAATTGATTTAGTTGTGATCCCACCAACATTATTTTTTTCTAATGTTTTAAAATATTCTGCATGAACACCCAATATCCCTGATGCAAGCACCAATGAGTTATTAAAATTAATATCAAATATTTTAGAATTGATCATTTTAATATCCTCTTAAATAAATCATTTTAGTTTTATTTCCTCTTTATTAATTGTTCTTTCACAAAAACAACATTTAATTTTCAATGGTGATTCTTGAAGCACCCCAAAGTTTGTAACTACCCCTTCAATATTAGTAATACAGTTGGGATTATTACATTTCACTATTTTTTTAATTTCGTTTGGTAAGGTTAATTTTATTTTTTTAGAAACTGAAAAATTGTTAATTGTACACATAGTTACATTAGGTGCAACAACTGCAACTTTTTTAACTTCTTCTTCTGTTAAAATCTTACCACTAATTTTAATCATACCTTTTTTTCCTAACTTAGCACTAGTTAAATTTGTTGCAGCTGAAAGGACATTATTATAACGTTCAAGAGATAAAATATTAATTAACCTAAAACAAAGTCCAGGTGGAATGTGATCAATAACAGTCCCTTCCTTAATTCTACCAATTTTCATTTGTTTATATTCTTTATTTTCCTCAATCATTCTAAAACCCCCAATAACAAAGCAATTATTGCCATTCTTGTTGGAATTCCATAGTGTGCTTGTTGAAAATAGTGTGCATGTTCTGCATCATCAACATCTTCAGATATTTCATTTACCCTTGGTAAGGGATGCATTACTTTTAATCCAGATTTTGCATTTGTTAGCATTTCTTTTTTAAGAATATATGCATTCTTCATTTTTTCATATTCAACTGGATCTGGAAAACGCTCTTTTTGTATCCTTGTCATGTATAATATATCTGTTTTATCCATAACATCCATGATACTTTCAGTCATATAATATTTAATTCCTCTTTGATCTAATACTTCAAGAATATCTTTTGGCATTTGAAGTTGTTGGGGGGCAACAAAGTAAATTGTCGCATTAAACAGACTCATTGCAATTGCTAAACTATGAACAGTTCTTCCATATTTTAAATCACCAACCATTGCAATTGTTAATCCTTCAACTTGCCCATGAGATTTTCTAATTGTATGTAAATCTAATAAAGTTTGTGTTGGATGTTGGTTTGCACCATCCCCACCATTAATAATTGGTATTATTACAGAATTTGCAGCTAATCTTGCAGAACCATCAACAGGATGCCTCATTGCAATAATATCACAATAACCTTCTACTGTTTTTATTGTGTCATATAATGATTCACCTTTTTTTCTTGATGTTGAACCATCCCCACTAAAACCAATAACACTCCCACCAAGTCTTTTCATTGCTGATTCAAAGCTTAATCTTGTTCTAGTACTTGGTTCAAAAAAGAGCGTCCCCAAAATCTTACCATTGCATAGATTTGAACAATCCATTTCCTCTATTTTTTTTATAGTATCCAATATATACCTCAGTTCTTCTTTTGTTGTATCATTAATTGATATTAAATCTTTGTTTTTTAACATTTTTTCACCCCATGGATAAATTTTATTAGAAAAAAACTACTAGAATTTAAATTTAGTCTGATTATTACCATATCAGATTGAAAAGATTACACAAAGAGCTTTATATTTTTTGTTATAATAGAACCTATGTATTAAATCAATTAATAAGTATTATTGTGTATTGATGTGTACTTAAAACATATTAATAAGATCAATTTTAAATCATTTCATATACATAAATCAAACAAATTCTCTTTTTGTTATTCAATAGTTGTACAAAAACTTTTAATAAGCAGTCAATATATAAGGTATAAATAAAGAATAATATAGTATATTAGGTGATTTAATGGGATTATTTAGTAAGAAAAAAAAGATAGATGCACCACCAAGGTTAGATGTGCCAAGTCCAGGGGAAGTTGATTCTTCAAGTAGTTTTGGTGAACCAGACATCCCACCAATACCTTCAATTGAATCTAATAGCAGACAAGAACAAACCATATTAGATGATGTACCCTTACCAACAGGGCCTGAATCAGAAGAAGAGGTTAATATTCCACTTCCACCAGAAGATATGGAAGAGCAGCAACAACCAAAAGAATTTAATGAAGATATTCCGCCTTCCCCACCTCAAGAATTAACACAAGAACCACAATTAATGCAAGATTCTTCACCTATGTTCCCTTCTATGCCTGAAGAACATGATTTTAATGCTCAAAAAGAGATGGGTCCATTACCTTTTGAACATAGTTATGATAATATGCCAGATGAACAAGAACTTAAAGAAACATTTATGCCAGTAAAACCAAAAATACCAAATTATGACAGATTATTAGAACCAAATATGCCAAAACCTAGTAGACCAACTATTTTTAAACAGTATTTTGTATCAATGACAGAATACAGGGAAATAATGGAAAATCTAAGTTCAATAAATATCTTAACTACAAATAGTATAGACATAACAACTAGATTAACAAGTATTCAAGAAGAAAAAGGAGCAAGATATGATAAATATCAACATGAGTTAGAATTAATTAATAATTATTTTGCAAAGTTAGATGCGTTAATATTTAATTAGACACAGGGTGAGAAAATGGGAATATTAAATGATAATTCAATGTTTATTAAAGTTGAAACATACAAAGAATCGTTAGCAACAATTGATTTAATTAAATCAAAAATTGAAGATGCAAAAAAGAGCATGAAAAAGGTTGCTGAACTAAAGAAAGAAGAAGAAGTTGAAATGAATCTTTGGAGAAAAATGTTAGGAGATGTTGAACATAAACTTCAAAAAATTGATCAAACATTAATCCAAGCAGGTCATAGATAAAATGGTTGAATATTTTATTGATATAATTAATCAAAATAAGTTTAGAACAGAGATTTTAACAGCTAAGAGAACATTATTAGAATGTTTAAAGAGATGTGAATTATTCAAACAAGTTAGAGAACAAAAATTAGATGAAATTGAAGACCTAAGAAATACACTGAAAGAGATTATTAAATTATATTCTCAATTAAAACAACAAATGCCAAAGGTTAAAGTTAAATTAGGAGAAAAAGAATATTCTAGATCTAAAAAAGCAAGTACACTATATGATTATAATAAAGAACTCAAAAAACTAGAATCAAGCATTACACACATTGAAAGTAAATTAAAAGAGTTTGAAAAGTAAAATATTTCTTTTAAATAATTAGTTATAAAAATATAGATAATAAATGAGGGAGTAGGGATTTGAACCCTAGTAGGCACTAAGCCAATGGATGACTTATATTTGGTTTCTTCATCGTACTCATAATTGAGCTCTCAGCACTCAAATACCTTGAGTCCATCCCGTCAAGCCACTGAAAGCATAAGCTTCCAATTTTGGCCACTCCGGCACTCCCTCAAATAGATTAGAAAAACCAGGTATTCTTTATAAATTTAATCCTAAACAAGTAAAAATAACAACAAGACCAGGCGAGCCGAAAGCTTGCTTGAGGTGAGTAGGATTTTATTTAATAAAATCCGTCTGTGCCATTATTGTTGTTATTTTTTACTTTATAACTATACACACAAACATAAAAACCCTTAGAAATATATATCAAATACACTAACTTGGCCTTACACCTAATGGCACTGGTAATTCACACCCTAGTCCTTTTAACAATTCCTCGTGATATGGTAATAATAATACAGAACTGCCTGTTTCATAACCCTTTCCTTCTCCAAAGAAACTACCTATCCACCCACCTAATGCAGATGTTCCAATAACAAACTTGGTGCCTAACAACCATTTAACTGCTCTTGCTTGAGGAATAAAATTAGCAATAGTATTTATTAAAAAGCCAGTACCTCCGCCAATTGTTGCACCAGTGACAGTTGCTTCAAGCTGAGATGTGAAACCTTCCTTGGGATATACATATAACACAATATAATCATTAGATGTATCAATCTCTATTAAATCTTGGACAGCTACTAATTCCTGAGTATATTTTAACAATTCATCATCTGTTGCTGTAGGCATAAGATATTTTGCATAAGTATTGGTACTAAAAAGTATAGGTGTTTTCTTTTCTGCCATAAATTTCTCTAATCCAGTGATTTTTTTATTTTTAGCTACACCTTCAAAACTTATAACACTACTAACAACACAATAATTAACTGTTTCACCTTTTACCCTAGAAAATAGATTTGCTTTACCAGCATTAAATTTGTAAACAGCCCCTGCCATTTGGTCGGCAATAATTTTTTTAGCATAAAAATCATCATCCCCTAGAATATTTATTGTTTTATAAATAATTGGACAATCTAATTCTAAACCTGATTTTTCTTTGGGAATCTCTTGTTGAATAATTTGTTTAAATGCTTCTGGTTGTTTTAATTGGCTAACCATTGTTGATTGTTTACATCTACTTAACATATCAATTTCCTTATGTTTTGTATTAAAGCTATTTTGGAAAACCAAGAAAAAGAATAAAAAAAAGAATAGCAAAATAATTAAAACAGTATACTTTAACATTTGTGATTTTTTTGTTTGAAACATTTTAATTTGTAATTATGCCCATTTATGGTTATATAATAATCTATGATAAATTTTAATTAACAAAATTCTGACAAAAATAAGTATTAATGTTATTTGGAGATACAAAAAACACGTGTGAAGGAACATCCATGTTATGAATTCCTGTTTTAGATTTAATAAAACCAGCATGAACAGTATCCCACATAAAATAAATAATTTCATAAGTATTCTTTACAGAAGGAACAATATTCACATTAGTATCAAATACTAGTTTTTCTGGAAAATAATATGTCTCTTTTTGATCAATTGGTCCTTTTGCAGCTGTTGTTAAAATATGTACATTCTCCCTTGTATTAATTGCAGTCATTTGTAATTCTTCATTATATGTTAAATGTGATCCTTTGTGTTTGTGTGTATCCATGTATTCATACAATCCATAAAATGGGCCTTTTCCAGATTCTACAATACTATCATGAAAAATAAATCTAGAACATCTTGCACATAGTTTTTTATCAACAACCAAATCTTTCATAATATCTTCATCAAAGATTTCTGCTCCCTCTCCAAATTTAGTCCAACAATCTAACATTTCTTCAGCAATAGTATAATATAATTTTTCTTCAAAAACTTCATCCATATTAACTGTTTTTAAATCATCTAAATCATTAAAATCACTAAAAATTTTAGTTTTTTCTCTACCATTCTTATCAGTAAATGTGGTTTTGAAAACTAAAGGATTATTATCTTTAACAATTTTATTATCATAAATTATTATGTTGTAAGCAGGACATTTTTCTCTGATAAAACTAAATGAACCTATTTTAGTAAATAATTTTGAACCAACTGTAAATTTACATATTTGATCTTTAGATTCACCTTGAACCCAACCATATAATTTAGGAGAAAGTATTAAAATTGCTGCTAATGCCATTACAATTAATATGGTCTCAACGGTTCTACTCTTTGCTTGACCTCTTTTTTTAAATTTCACCATTACACCATCATTTATTTGAATTTATACTATGTATTAAGTTTATTAAATGTTAAAAATGCTAATAAAAAGACCTTGTTAGCATATATATTATCACAATTAATAAAGCTATAAAGGCAATCACAGATATAACTGTTAGTCCGAAATTATCTAGTGAAACTGATGCTTTTTTCATATTAGTACCTCTTTATAGTATATTTTTTATAAATATATCTATTTATTAAGAAATATTTAAATGTTTGTTAATTATTCTTATTAAAATTAGACTAATTTTGTCTGATAGAGTTAGCTTAATGTAATTAAGACCTAAATATAGAACATGTCAAGAACAACCCATCAATGGACTAGTGGTATACTAACATATCAAAAACTTGTAAATATAGTGATATCATGGCTAATCTTGAAGAAAAAATAGAAAATAGTGTTAAAGATAGTAGATTTAGAAAGATAATATCTAAAACTAAAGACATAATCACTAGATTTTATCCTGAACTAATTGTTCCGGGATATGTTGCATTAAGTTCCCTTCTAATTTATAGAAATGACCTTTTTCGTGAACCAGAAGATGTATCAATAGAAAGAAGTATTTATAGAGGCCTAGAAACATCTTTAATCTTATATTTAAGTTTAGTTCTAAAAAGATCAAAAGATAATGAAAAAAAGAGAAGTAAAGTAACCACAAATAATCAAAAAGGATATACTAGAATTCTAAATTATCCCATTACTGCAGGATTAATTCTATCTGGAATTAGAAATTTACCAGAAATAATGAAAAAATTAGAATTATTATGTATTGGAACTAAAATACAATGGGATGATTATATGACACAATATAATAATTTAATTGAAAAACTCCCAGAACATAACATATCTACTGATTATTCACCAAGAGAACTATTAACTGAACAATTATTAAGACAAATCCCTGCTATGTTATGTATTTTACCACAAACAATTGCTACAACTTATATCTTATTTGAAATTGGAAAGAATTTCAAAGATCAAAAGCAAAAAAGATATGTTAAAAGAGTCCTTCAATATGTTGGAAATAAATTAATTGGAAAAGATAAAAGAGTTTTAGAATTATCAGATGAAATGGAAGAAGAATTTAATAATAATATTGAACCAAACATTTACAGATCTTCTATTTATTTCAAACAAAAAAAATATAGGGAAGGATTTTTTGAATTAAAAAAGGCAAGAGAAAAATTATCACATCAAAATAAAACACCATATACTTTTATTGTGCCAACCATAGTAAAAAGATTAAATGTATTGATTAATCAAACAATTGGAAGACATAATTTAAGAAGAAAAATTAAAAGAAGAAGAAAAAAAGAAAATGAAATTAAGTTAAATGAAGATGACATTGTATTTGAATATTGTCGTCTTGCTTATATGTGTAATTTATCTGGCATGCAAAAAACAGGATTAAAAATACTTGATGAAGCTTATCAACACTTCCCAAATAATATTGAACTAAGAACACTATATGCGCAGGAACTTGAAAATTCTAAAAATAAAGAAGATAATGAAAAAGCCATTGATATGCATATTATAAATTATCAGACTCTTAAAAAACAAAGTAAATTTAAATTAGTTTCTTGTGGTGAAACTACAAAACAAGTTTCAATAATAAGTATGGTATCTAATCCAACATTAAGTTCAACATATGTTTATAAAAAAGATTCCTTAAAAGAAACCGATAAAGCCAGACTTAATCTTGAACAAGCAAAAATAGAAAAAAGAAAAACATTAGAAGAAATAGCTATAGAGTTAGAAAAAGAAAAAAGTAAAGGAAATGATGAAGCAATTAGAAGAATTATGAAAATCAAGGAGGGATTAGAAACTTTAGCATTTCCTGAAACAATTGCTGAGATAAAAGAAGACAAAAACATAATTAATGTAATGAAAAGAGGAATAGGTTATACATTAAGAGAACATTTCAATAGTGATTCAACTATTATAACAACTGTATTTAATGTACTAACTGCAATGGCTTTTATTCATGCAAAAATTCCAATAGAGGGTAGAGAAGAAAGAGACCAAAAAGAATATTTTTATGAAAGAGTAGGGTTGTTAAAAGATAGAATAAATGTACCAAATAATTTAGTTAATATTTTAAGAGAGGGTTTTATAGTTGATCAAAGATTAAAACATGATTATGTCTTTAATAAAGATTCGCACCCTGAAAATTGGATAATTCAAACTGGTTTAATTTCTGGACTTGAAAATGAAAGATTATTAGCAATAGATTGGGATGAAAAAGGAATAGTTCATCAAACAGTAGAAATTGTAAATTTTTTAGATACGTTTACAAATTGGAATTATTTATTAAAAAGAAAATTTACAGACCATTATCTAAGATCATATAATTATTTTAGGGGTATCGAGGAACCAGAAAAACAAGAGAGGGGATTATTTATGGTTTCTTGTTTGGATGCAATGTATTCTAGATCTATAGAATTATGTTATGCTTGGAGTAGTAAATCACGACCCAGTATGCATAATTGTAGAAAAAGATTATTAACTAACACTATTTCATCAATTGTGGTGATAAGAAAAAAATTCCCGAATTTCTACTCAGAACACATGACAAGATATTGTATAAGGAATAAAGCAATTAAAGAATTAATAAAAATAATGTGAATTATAAGATGAGTTAATTAAAATCAGCTAAACCATTTATCCAAGCCTTCTTGTGTTTCTTTTTCTTTACCAAAAACACTATCAACTCTGCTCCTTAATAACATCAAAGTTTGTTTAACGTGTAGTGAAACATTATATGTCTCTGCTAAATTCATACTTAAATTCAAGTATTTTACAACAGACCCCTCAGAGATAGTAAAAATAATTTTACCATTACATTTGGTACAAACCCCCCTTAATGGTGGTCGCCTAAATTTTTCATTACATTTAACACATCTAAATTTTTGTTGTGAAAATTTTCTAAGATTTCCTTTTGTATCTTTAAGAAAATGTTTAGTAATAATCATTTCTGCCACATTAGATGTGTTTACTGCCCTTATATTTTTAGCAATTTGCATTTGACCATTTAATTTTTCTTCCATTGATGGTAGGGATTTATATGCAGAAAATAAAACACTGTGATTAATATTAGATGTTGAATGGGTATATCCCATTTTTTCATATTGTGTTGGTTTACCAAGACGATGAGTTATTTGTTCAATTTTTACATCCCATGGGTTTTTATATTGTTCTGCAGCCTCATATAATTCTAATGGATACTGCCAAACAACATCTAAACCATGTGCCTGATCATCAATTTCTGCAGGATTAAGTAAAGAAGTTAATACTAATGGTGCATCCATTGTTTTTGCACCCCTCCTATCAGGAAGATACCTACTAGAAAAATTTAAAAACCCATCTAATAATAATGAAACTGAAGCTTCATCTCCGTCACAATCTCTTCTTAGAGCTGCATGATACATTGGGTGAGCAAACATTCCTTGTGTCTGAGAAAAACCAATAATCCTACCAACACTTCCAGAAGAGATATGTGGTGCTAACCCAATTACTAAATGTCCCACTAAATCTTTTTTTGATTTGAGATTATAGTATGGCTCCAACCCATAAAGTTTCACTAATAATTCATCTAAAAAGTTAGCAACCCTATACAAAATTTCATTTGCTGGATCTTCCATCCCTTCTTTACCACCAGGTAAAATAAGATCTTGTGGTTTTATTTCTAAGATTTGATCAGGAGAAGTTAATTCTTTACCATTTATATCTTTTTCATAACCTAATTCAATTAGCCTTTCTATGGGTGTTCCAACTTCTTTAGGAATAAAATGTGTAATTGGAAGTTCTGACATATCAAACCGAATTGTTCCATCTTTATTAACATATAAACTATGCTTTGCCCTAAGAATCCCCTTTAGTAAGTGTTCAGGTACGTGATCTTTATTGCTTGTCCCCCTTACACCTTTAATTAAATCGGGATAATTTCTCTCTTTAAACAATTTAATAGCATGATTAAAAAAATATTTAATATCTATATCTCTCCTGGAAAAAGTATAAGATAAATCCTCTTTACAAATAGGACATTTACTTTTATCAGTATTACCACATTTTTTACAGACATATATTTTTTTAGTTTTAGTATTACATTCTTCACAAGTTCGGTATATGGTCTCATTTTTACATTTGGAACAAGAAAATAAAGAAAAGTCTGCATAAACTTTATTAGCTTCTAGTGCTGATTGAAATGATCTTGTTCTTCCTCCCTCTTCCCCAACAGGGAATAATACTTGTGGACTACCAGTCATTTTTCGCATTTTTGCTTTCTCTGGTCTCCCCATTCTTGCACCAATAAATGTACCAGACTTATCTTTGATTATTAAGTTACTTAATTGAAATAAATTTTCAATAATTGATTTTTCTTTTGAAATATTAAAATCTTCTATTCCACTAAAAATATAAGAAAAGATTGTTGCTTGTTGTTTATTCAAAACAATAAATTCATTATTAATTAATTGGTGTGGACAACCAATGTCTTCCAATATTTTTTTTAATCGTGGCTCATTTCTAAAAACAGCTTTTGAATAATCTGCCTCATCCTTAACAATTTTAACTTTTCTCCATGAATTAAATAAATGAGCTAAATCTTCATGATTAATTAAATTCCAATGATATGTATAAGTAGGATGTAAAGGAGTATTAGATTTTTTTGAAATTAAAATAGCGTCTTTGGAAGAAATTTTATTTGTAATTGGATTAGAAAAAAAGGCATCCAACTTTTCAACATCAATACCAACAAGGCCCGCAAATTTATCAGTATCTATGGTACCAAACAAATCCACACTTCTTTTTTCTAAATCCCTTAACCACCATTCTTCATTATACCCACAAGGAACCAAAATATGCCCATTTTCTGAAAAATCACCATAATTAATTAAGATATCTCCTAAAAATAAGATCTCTGAAATTTGTGGTAATATTTTTTTGGCTTCTTCAATAGTTTCAACCAACATAACTGAACCATCTTCAAGCTTCACAATTGGCCCTTCTATTGAATCACATGGTGTAACTGCTGCAGCCTTACCTGGTCGCTCAATCTTTAATTGTGTACCAACAGCAATATATTTGTTAAGAACAACCATTGTAATAGGATTTAAGCATGATGCAGAAAATCCAGAAACACGTGAACGACCATACCTTAATCTCAATCCACCATTAGCCATAGGGTGTGTTAAAACAGGCCTGCCTGCCACAAGATCTGCAATAAAGGTATAGTTTGGACTTAGTTTTTGTTTATCTTGTGTATTTTTTTGTTTTGCCTTAATTTGTTTTTGTAGTTTTAAGAATTCTCCTAAAAATGACCAATCTAATTCAAACTCCTCTCCCCATTTTTCAAGTCTTTTCCATAACTTTGGTGCTTTTTGCGCCAATCCTTCTGCCAATACTAAACAAACCCCTCCTCTAATCCTATTTGATTCCACCCTAGGCAAATCTTTATAATTAGAAACTTCAATTTTCTCTGTGGGATCACCATCAATTTCAATTGGTAAATGTCTCATTAAAAATGTAAGTTCATCTACTGAGGGCAAGTATTGTAGATTTGTAATACGATCATGATAATCATAAATTTCTGTTTTATATCTATTGATTTCTGCTTCAGAAGGATCATATTTTGCAAATCCCAATTTTGTTCTGAGATAATCTACAATCATTAATGAGAATGCTGCGGCTGTACCACCTGCCCCCCTAATGGGACCAGCATAACATGGTGCTAAATAATCTTTTCCATCATTTGTTTTTTTAATTTTTAATTCAATAAACCCCTCTAACGGTGCAGCAACTATGCCAGCTGTTTGATAAGCAAACCCTGTCCTAATACCAATTTCAATTGCTAGTTTGTTATCTTCAAATTTACAAAATTTTTGTTGAGCAACCTCTAATGCAATAGTTAAAGCAACTCTCCAATCTAAATGTCCAAACTTTTTTTCTAAATCAATTATTCTCTTTGTGATACCACAACCAATTATTTGTGGAGCAACAATTCCAATTAGTGCCTCTACTCGCTCAGCCATATTTTTAGCTAGTTTTATATCTACTTTTGACTCAGGATCAAGATTAAGTTGTCTTGCTTTTGTAGCAATTTCAAAATTTTTCTTGAGTTCTGTTTCAATTGATTGAAAGTATTTTTGCATTTCTTCTGTTGCTTCTACCATTTTTTATTTAATTAATAATTATTTTTAAAATCTTAATATCCTTGCTTCTCT